>BNJV01000566.1_pt1 | contig 212111 bp, 200 predicted proteins | sample 8540591 | NCBI WGS metagenome assembly BNJV01 (sample SAMD00202457, study PRJDB9452) | human saliva metagenome | host: Homo sapiens
CACGGAACCATTGCCACAATTCAGTTGCTTCTGGATCCCCATCTTCCAATTTTTTGAACCATTTACGTCCTTCTTCATCAAGCTCAGGATCGTTTTCGATTTCAGCGTTGATTCGAACGTAAAGTTTTAGCAATTCATCGATTGGGTTAGCTTCGACAGCTTCCTTGCTACCCCATTTTTTGTAGGCTACCATCAAGAGACCGAACTGTTTACCCCAGTCTCCCCAAGTGGTTGATTTTAATCGTGTTGTAGCCCATTTTGCGGAAGATGTTTGAAAGAGCATCCCCGATAACGGTCGAGCGCAAGTGACCAACTGAGAATGGTTTTGCGATATTTGGACTTGAAAGGTCGATGGTAATGTTTTGGCCATGACCTTCGTCTTGTTGACCGTAGTCTGCCCCTGCTTCGATGACGGATTTGATCACCTGATCAGAGATCTTAGATTTGTCTAAGAAGAAGTTCACGTAAGGTCCAGTTGCAACAACTTTTTCGAAGGCGCTTTGGTTGATCTTTTCAGCAATATCTGCAGCGATTGCTTGAGGAGCCTTGCGTTCCACTTTTGCAAGTGAGAAGGCTGGAAAAGCAATGTCACCAAGATCAGATGATTTTGGTTGTTCAAGCAAATTTAAAATAGCATCTTGGTCAAGAGAGTCAATCACTTTGGCCAATTCACTAGCAATGAGTTCTTTATTGTTCATATTAGCTCCTTAGTCCTTTTAACTATTATTTTAACACAATTCTGAGCGAATTTTCAATTTTTTTGGTATAATTTAAAGTATATTTATTCAAAAGTGGAGGTCCAATGAAAAAGACAGAACGTCACCTTTTGATTCAACAAATGATTCGAAATGAAAAATTGTCGACTCAAAAAGAGATTCAGGATCGATTAGAAGCAAAAGGAATTGCTGTAACGCAAACAACTCTGTCACGAGATTTGCGCGATCTGGGTCTAGTCAAGGTGAAACGAAAAGACCAGTTGTATTATATTTTGCCAAATGAGCCTGAGGTGGCGGAGATTTATATTATGTTGTCCAGCCACGCCAAGTCTGTCTCACGAGCGGAATTCACCTTGGTCTTGCGGACAGAGCTAGGAGAAGCAGCTCTCTTGGCCAATGGTGTAGATGAAATGTCAGATGAGCGTATTTTGGGAACAGTAGCAGGGGCCAATACCCTCTTGATTGTCTGCCGTGACCAAGAGGCGGCTATTGAAATTCAAATGAAATTTTAGGGATGATGCAGTAGTCAAGCCCCGTTGGAGAGAAAGAGAGATGTCAAAAGGAGGAAGATAGTGAGCTATCTACTCCTGTTTTCATCTATGGAGCTTGTGTCAAGAAACGACGCAACAGTAAGGAATAAAGAAGTATGGCAGTAGAGAAAATATCCCCTGGAATGCAGCAGTATCTAGATATCAAAAAAGATTATCCGGATGCCTTTTTGCTGTTTCGAATGGGAGATTTTTACGAATTATTTTATGAAGATGCAGTGAATGCAGCTCAAATTTTAGAGATTTCCTTAACATCACGGAATAAAAATGCAGAGAATCCAATTCCCATGGCAGGTGTTCCCTACCACTCGGCCCAGCAGTATATTGATGTTCTCATTGAACAGGGCTATAAGGTCGCGATTGCAGAACAAATGGAAGACCCCAAAGAAGCTAAGGGGGTCGTTAAGCGGGAAGTCGTACAGGTGATTACGCCGGGTACAGTGGTGGATTCGACCAAGCCAGATAGTGAGAACAACTTCCTGGTTGCTTTGGATCGTTCAGGAAATGAGTATGGGCTAGCCTATATGGATCTGGTGACAGGGGAGTTTCAGGTGACGACTCTCAATGACTTTAGCATGGTTTGTGGAGAAATCCGCAATTTACGTGCGCGTGAGGTGGTCCTGGGTTACGAGCTGCCAGAACAGGAAGAGCGTGTGTTTGTTAGCCAGATGAATCTCTTGTTGTCACATGTAGAGACGGCGCTCGACGATGTTCAACTCTTAGGGGATCAGTTGAGTGAGCTAGAAAAGAAAACGGCTGGAAAACTTCTCCAGTATGTCCACCAGACACAAATGCGGGAATTGAGCCACCTCAAAAAAGCCCATCATTATGAGATTTGCGATTTCTTGCAGATGGACTTTGCGACCAAGGCTAGTCTTGATTTGACAGAGAATGCGCGAACTGGGAAGAAACATGGTAGCTTGTATTGGTATTTGGATGAAACCAAGACGGCCATGGGCGGTCGTTTGTTGCGGTCCTGGATTCAGAAGCCCTTAGTCGATTTGAAACGGATTCGAGAGCGCCAGGACATCATTCAGGTCTTTATGGATCATTTCTTTGAACGGAGCGATTTGACCGACAGCCTCAAAGGGGTCTATGACATTGAACGCTTAGCGAGTCGGGTTTCCTTTGGCAAGATCAACCCTAAGGATCTCTTGCAGCTAGGAGATACTCTGGGGCATGTGCCGACGATCAAGTCGATTCTACTGGGGATTGGTGATCCAGTCTTAGATGTCTTGATTGCACGCTTGGATGAACTTCCTGAGTTGCACCGCTTGATTACCTCAGCTATTGCTCCGGAAGCGTCTGCTGTTATTACGGAGGGAAATATCATCCGAACTGGGTTTGACGAGCAATTGGACCAGTACCGTGTCGTTCTTCGGGATGGTACTGGTTGGATTGCTGAGATTGAGGCCAAGGAGCGCGAAGCCAGCGGCATTACAGGTCTAAAAATCGATTACAACAAGAAGGATGGCTACTATTTCCATGTCACCAATTCTCAATTGAGTCACGTTCCTGCTCACTTTTTCCGCAAGGCGACCTTGAAAAATTCAGAACGCTTTGGTACGGAGGAATTGGCTCGCATCGAAGGAGATATGCTAGAGGCGCGTGAGAAGTCTGCTAATCTGGAATATACGATTTTTATGCGGATTCGGGAAGAAGTTGGCAAGTATATCCAACGTCTGCAACAATTAGCTCAGGCGATTGCAACGGTTGATGTTCTACAAAGTTTAGCCAGTGTCGCTGAGTCGCAACGGTTGAATCGTCCCCTTTTTCATGAAGAACGACGAATCGCAATCGACAAAGGCCGCCATCCGGTTGTTGAGAAAGTGATGGGAGCCCAGTCCTATATTCCTAATAGCATCTTTATGGATGAGGAACGGGATATTCAGCTGATTACGGGGCCAAATATGAGCGGGAAGTCTACCTATATGCGCCAATTGGCGATCATTGTGATTCTTGCCCAGATTGGCTCCTATGTTCCAGCGCAAAAGGCCGAGTTGCCAATCTTTGATGCGATTTATACTCGGATCGGAGCTGCTGATGACCTGGTATCGGGTCAGTCTACCTTTATGGTGGAAATGATGGAAGCCAATCACGCCATTCGCAAGGCAACACCCCAGTCCTTGATTTTGTTTGATGAGTTGGGACGGGGAACGGCGACCTATGATGGGATGGCCCTCGCCCAATCCATCATCGAATACATTCACGATCGAACCGGTGCCAAAACCTTGTTTGCGACTCATTACCATGAGTTGACGGCTCTCTCAGAGACCTTGTCCCGTTTGGAAAATGTCCATGTTGCGACCTTGGAGCGAGATGGTCAGGTTACCTTCTTGCACAAGATTGAATCCGGCCCAGCAGATAAATCCTATGGGATTCACGTGGCCAAGATCGCTGGTTTACCAGAAGAATTGCTGAAGCGGGCGGATGCGATTTTGACCAAGCTCGAAGGACAAGCCCAGCAAGTACCGCTTGCAGATGCAACTCCTAAAAAGGAAGTGTCTTCGCAGGTTGCTGAACAAATGTCCCTCTTTGAGGAGGAGGCAGAAAATACAGTGATCACAGAATTGAAAAATCTGGATCTCTACAATATGACTCCCATGGAAGTCATGATGGCAGTCGCCGAATTGAAAAAGAAATTATAATAAAAGATCCTCGTGATGGCGAGGATCTTTTATTTTAGTGGTTAGTAATGCTTTGATTGATTTCTTGGACTTGTTTTTTATAAAAATGATGGGAGACCAACCAGATGATCACGTAAACGAGGGTGAATTCGACAACGAGTGAGAAGTAAAATCCGAGTCGTGCTGGAAACCAGCCGGCCAAGGTAGCTAGGGGAATAAACCCAAGTAACATGAGTAGGTAATGGCTCAGAGTAGCCCGTAAGAGGCTCCAGTCTTTTTGAAAGAGGAGACTTCCGAAGCTAAAGAGGACCCCAATCGCACCCCAAACGAGAGCACAATAGAGCATGACCAGTGAGCCGTGAACATGATGCAAGAACATCCAGCGACCGACTGCAGAGTTGGGACTTAAGGGAAGGTACAACTCAGGTGAGAAGAGATAGGAAAAGAAGATGGATAAGATGAGCCCGATGAAAATCCCTTTTAGGGCGTCAGAAAAAGATTGTTTTAGCATGATAATTTCTCCTTAATGGCTTTCAAGTAACGACGGGAGGAGTAGGTCAGACTCCCGTTTTTAAGATAGATTTGCACCGATCCTCCACTAGTAAAGTGCAGGTGATCGATTTCTTTTGTGTTGATAATTTCAGATTGGGAAATTTTGAGAAAGCAGGTCGGTAAGTCTTCAGATAACTGATAGAGTGGCCCAGTCAGAATAAATTGATCTGTCATGGTCTCACCAATTACTTGCCGATTTTCAATGTAAAAACGTTGGAATAGCTGGCTTTCGATCAGGTAAGCTTCCCCATCCTTTTTGGCACGTAAGCGTCCTTTTTGATCCAATTCTTCCACAAAGTCACGGATTTTCTCTACACGCGCAGACAGTGCAGGTGCTGTGATCATCACCGCTTCTTCTTGGAAGTGGGAATCAATGTGTACTTCAACTTTCATAAGATCGTTTCTCCCTCCTTTGGGTAAAGTCGGTTGGCCTGCTAGCCCGGCTCCTTCTTTACACTACTATTAAACACTTTTTCCAAAGGGAAGACAAGGGGATTTGTTTATGTGGTCGTTTTCTTTGCCTATGCGGTTTTTAAGGAAAAAGATGGGGCCAGCCTCTATTTTTTAAGAAAGGGAGTCTTGTGGATCTGTGGTATAATAGAGCTACATGTATCGGTGAAAAAATAGGTAAAGGAGCAGACATGTCACAGATTATTGAATTGCCAGAAGTCCTAGCCAATCAGATTGCGGCAGGTGAAGTGATTGAACGACCTGCTAGTGTGGTCAAGGAATTGGTTGAAAACTCGATCGATGCTGGAGCTAGCCAGATTGTTGTTGAAATCGAAGAAGCAGGATTGAAGTCGATTCGGATTACAGATAATGGGGAAGGAATTGCGCACGATGAGGTTGCTTTGGCCCTCCGTCGACATGCGACCAGTAAGATCAAGAGTCAAGCAGATCTTTTTCGTATTCGAACGCTTGGTTTTCGTGGTGAGGCCATGCCTTCCATTGCTTCTGTCAGTATTCTAACCCTTCTAACGGCGCAAGAAGGAGCTGCCCACGGGACCAAATTGGTCGCAAAGGGTGGCGAAATTGAGGAATTGGAGCCAGCGACAAGCCCTGTCGGGACCAAGATCACAGTGGAAGATCTCTTTTTTAATACACCTGCTCGTCTCAAGTATTTAAAGAGCCAGCAGGCAGAGCTATCCCATATCGTGGATATTCTCAACCGCTTGAGCTTGGCCCATCCTGAGATTGCCTTTACCTTGATCAATGATGGAAAAGAAATGACCAAAACAGCGGGGACGGGTAATCTCCGGCAAGCCATTGCGGGTGTCTATGGCCTCGCATCTGCCAAGAAGATGGTGGCCATTGAAAATCGCGACCTAGATTTTGAAGTGACGGGCTTTGTGTCTTTGCCTGAATTGACTCGTGCCAATCGCAATTACATCAGCCTCTTTATCAACGGCCGTTACATCAAGAATTTCTTGCTCAATCGAGCTATTTTAGATGGCTACGGCAGTAAACTCATGGTGGGTCGCTTTCCACTCGCGATCATTAATATCCAGATCGACCCTTACTTAGCCGATGTCAATGTTCACCCTACCAAGCAAGAAGTTCGTATCTCCAAAGAACGGGAATTAATGGCCTTGATCTCCCAGGCGATTGCGAATGCTTTGAAAGAGCAGGACCTGATTCCAGATGCTCTAGAAAATCTAGCCAAGTCGACCATTCGCCGAACAGAAAAGCCAGTACAGACAACCCTGCCTTTAAAAGAAAACCGTCTCTATTATGATCGAGAAAGCCAAGATTTCAAGCTTCGACCAGAAGTGGCAGATCCTCAATTGCCTCTAACAGATGAGGTGGCTGCTGATTCTACAAGCCAAGAAAACCCAGTAGAAAAACCGACAAGCGCGATCAAGTTTGCGGAAAGAAAGACTGCGGTTTATGATGAACTGGATCACCCAGAGTTGGATCTGGCTAGTCTAGACAAGGTCTATGATAAGTTGGATGGGGAAGAACATTCGACCTTCCCAGAGTTGGAATATTTCGGTCAGATGCATGGAACTTATCTCTTTGCCCAAGGCAATGGGGGCCTTTATATCATTGACCAGCACGCGGCCCAAGAGCGGGTCAAATACGAAGAATATCGGGAGAGCATCGGGGACGTAGACGGCAGTCAGCAACAACTGCTGGTGCCTTATATCTTTGAATTCCCTACAGACGATCTGATCCGCCTGCAACAGCGCAAGCACCTTCTAGAAGAAGTAGGCGTCTACTTAGAAGAGTACGGAGCCAACCAGTTGATCTTACGGGAGCATCCGATCTGGATGAAGGAGGAAGAGATCGAGTCGGGTATCTATGAAATGTGTGACATGCTCCTCTTGACCAAGGAAGTGTCCATCAAGAAATACCGGGCTGAGTTGGCCATCATGATGTCCTGCAAACGCTCCATCAAGGCCAATCATACACTGGATGATTACTCCGCACGGGATCTCATCTATCAACTGTCCCAATGTGACAACCCTTATAACTGCCCTCATGGCCGTCCGGTTTTGGTTAACTTTACCAAGTCAGATATGGAAAAGATGTTCCGACGCATTCAAGAAAATCACACTAGCCTGCGGGAATTGGGCAAATATTAAGTAAACGATAAAGGAATCTTATGTACGAATACATTAAAGGAATCTTAACGAAAATTACCGCCAAATACATCGTGGTAGAAACAGCTGGAATCGGCTATCTCTTGCATGTGGCCAATCCCTATGCCTACTCTGGCAAAATGAATCAAGAGGTGCACGTCTATCTGCACCAAGTGGTTCGGGAAGACGCTCACCTTCTCTATGGCTTTGCGACCGAAGAAGAGAAACAGCTCTTTTTAAACTTGATCTCAGTCTCTGGGATTGGACCTGTCTCAGCTCTAGCTATCATTGCTGCAGACGATAATGCAGGCCTTGTCCAAGCCATCGAAAGCAAGAACATTACCTACTTGACCAAGTTTCCAAAGATCGGCAAGAAAACAGCCCAACAGATGGTCTTGGATCTGGAAGGTAAGATCAATCTTGATCTAGAAGATGCACCGGCTCAGTCCAAAGCCAAAGTTGCAGAAGAAAACCAAGCCCTTGAAGAAGCTATGGAAGCCATGTTGGCATTGGGCTACAAGGCAACGGAACTTAAGAAAATCAAGAAATTCTTTGAAGGAACTTCTGATACTGCTGAAAACTACATCAAGTCTGCCCTTAAGATGTTGGTGAAATAGGAGAAGAAGATGCCAAAACGCTGTGGCTGGGTCAAAATGACCAATCCGTTATATGTAGCTTACCATGATGAAGAATGGGGTCGGCCCCTCCATGATGACCAGGCGCTTTTTGAGTTGCTCTGTATGGAGACTTATCAGGCCGGTCTATCTTGGGAAACGGTGCTCAATAAACGGCAGGCTTTCCGAGAATCTTTTCATGGTTACCACCTTCAACGCGTCGCAGAGATGACCGACTCTGAACTGGAAACTTTGTTAGACAATCCAGCCATCATCCGCAATCGTGCAAAGATTTTTGCGACACGGGCGAATGCTCAAGCCTTTCTACAAGTCCAGGAGGAATTTGGATCGTTTGATGCTTATCTTTGGTCTTTTGTAGATGGGAAAACCATCGTCAATGATGTTCCAGATTACCGGCAGGTTCCAGCGAAGACAGCTCTTTCTGAGAAGCTAGCCAAGGATCTTAAAAAACGTGGTTTTAAGTTCACCGGACCAGTCGCAGTTTTATCCTTCCTACAAGCAGCAGGCCTGGTTGATGACCATGAGAATGATTGTGAATGGAAAAACGGTGATTAGTGAGTATAGGTAACTAGAGTATCTGAGAATATAGAAAAAAAGCTGAGAAATTCTTCCCAGCTTTATTTGTTATAGTCAAAGTGGATGACTTGCTCCGTTGCATCTACATACGCGTGGACTCCAAAGGGGACAATTGCTCTTGGAGTTGCATGGCCGACATTCAGATTATAGACAATCGGGATATTGCCATCAATGATATCCAATAGTGCTTCTTTATAGTCGTCATAGAAAGTTTCATCCATAGGTTTTCCGACTAATAGTCCACTGATGACCTCGAATACACCAGTTTCCTTTAAAGTCCGCAACATCTTTTTGAAGTCGTCAGGTTCAGGCTTTTCTTCGCTTGTTTCTAGCAAGAGAATTTTTCCTTCCCAGTCTGACAAGTCAGGGAAAAGTTTGTATTTTTGGCAGAGGTCTGTGCTATCTGCGTGTAGAGAGTTGTCAAAAATATCATAGAGAGACTCAAGACAACCACCGAGGATTTCTCCCTCAAACTGAGCATTGCCTTGTAACAAGTCAAAACCTGTATTTGCATGGCTGACACGAGGTGTTCCCAGAGCCTTGGGACTATAATCAGTCCGTTCCTCATACCAAACGTTACTAGGGCGGATTTCTGAGATTCTACCAGTCTCAATTAATTCTTTAAAGTAGTGGCGGCTATATGGCAGCATTTCTTTGTCTAACTCACAAATGTCTGCTAAAAAGGATTGCCCGTAAAAAGTCTTGATTCCTAGTTTATGTAACATGAGATGGTTCATGGTCGTATCCGAGAAGCCAAGAAAAATCTTTTGTTTGATAACTTTTTCTAGTTGGTCATTTTCAAAAAGATAAGGTAGCAAGCGATAGGTATCGTTTCCACCGATGGCACATAGGATCATGTCGATACTATCATCAGAAAATGCCTGAATCAAATCCTCCGCACGAGCTTCGGGATGTTCTTTGATAAAGTCTAAGCCTTTTAGTGAATGAGGTAAAAAGATAGGATTGAGTCCCAGATCTTTGAGTCGTTGGACCCCCAAGTCCACTTCGTGCTTGACAAAGTCCTCTCCGATAATCCCACTAGATAAACTTACGATACCAATAGTAGAAACCATATCTCATCCTCCTAGAAATAAATTGATGCTATTGTATCACAAAAGATGAGGGGGAACAACAAGAATTATAGTCATAAGAAGGCTTTTAGATCAAGAAAGTAGTAAAAAAGCAACCACTCGATATGGTTGCTTCAGAATAGAGATAAGCTCTATCCACAATAGAAAATAGCCCTTTTAGAAGTTGTTACCACGTAGTTAAATCTCTTAGGAATGCTGATGAAATGGAATTTATAAGAGTTTTTCACTTTATACTCTAAAAGAAAAAGATTGAAGAAAGTTGTCCAAAATGAACTTTATCTTCAATCTGTTTTTTAAATAATTTAGGAAATTGTGTTAAAATGAAATGAAAATTACGAATAGTATAAGTGGGAGGCACCATGAAGGCGGAAATTATTGCAGTTGGAACAGAAATTCTAACAGGACAAATTGTCAACACCAATGCTCAATTCTTGTCTGAAAAATTGGCTAGTTTAGGGATTGATGTCTATTATCATGTGGCGGTAGGAGACAATGAAGGTCGTCTCTTCTCGACCATTGAGACAGCTTCAAAACGCAGTGATTTGGTGATTTTATGTGGTGGACTTGGGCCAACAGAGGATGATTTGACCAAGCAAACCCTTGCTAAGTTTTTAGGGAAAGAACTGGTTTTTGATCCAACAGCGCTTGCTAAACTCGACACCTTCTTTGCCAGTCGCCCTGATTATGTCCGGACGCCCAATAATGAGCGACAAGCACAATTGATTGCCGGTTCAATCCCCCTTCAAAACCGTACAGGTCTCGCGGTTGGAGGTTTGATTGAAGTCGATGGTGTGACCTATGTCGTTCTACCTGGTCCACCAAGTGAGTTAAAACCCATGGTCAATGAACAATTGGTGCCTCATTTGACAACAGGGGAGCAGCTCTTTTCAAGAGTCTTGCGCTTCTTTGGGATTGGGGAAAGCCAGCTGGTTACGATCCTAGCAGATATCATTGAAGAGCAGAGTGATCCGACAGTGGCCCCTTATGCCAAGACAGGAGAAGTGACCTTGCGTCTGTCTACAAAGGCGAAGGATCAAGCTTCAGCGGATGCTAAGCTCGATGTCTTAGAAAAGGAAATCTTATCACGCCACACCTTGGACCATCAACCCTTACATGAACTGTTTACGGTTATGGAGATGACAATTCGATGGCCAAGGTGGCCTTTGATCTCTTGAAACGGACTGGTAAGACCATTACAGCTGCAGAAAGCCTGACGGCTGGCCTCTTCCAAGCGACTTTGGCAGATTTTTCAGGGGCGTCTAGCATCTTTGCAGGTGGTTTTGTCACCTATAGTCTGGAAGAAAAAAGCAAGATGTTGTCCATTCCAGCTCAAGAGTTGGAGCAACATGGAGTAGTGTCTCATTTTACAGCTCAAGCCATGGCTTCACAGGCCCGTAAGTTAACAGGATCCGATTATGGTGTTAGCCTAACCGGAGTTGCGGGGCCAGATAGTCTAGAAGGGCACCCAGCAGGGACTGTCTTTATCGGACTTGCGACTCCAAATGGAGTGGATAGTGTCCAAGTTAATATCGCTGGACGTAGCCGGGCGGATGTCCGCGAAATTGCAGTCCTTCATGCCTTAATTTGGTACGCTTGGCTGTATTAAATGGTGAAAATTTGGTATAATGAAGCTTGTGCCAAATGAAGAATAATTCTAAAAATGGATAGGAAATGTGCCTTTCAAAGGACGGAAAACGTCAGTGAGTTGCATGCATTTCCTGTATAGCAAAAAATAGGAGAAAAGAATGGCGAAAAAACAGAAAAAATTAGATGATATCTCTAAGAAATTTGGAGATGAGCGTGAAAAAGCGCTCAATGATGCCCTGAAGTTGATCGAAAAGGATTTTGGTAAGGGATCGATCATGCGACTCGGCGAACGTGCAGAGCAAAAAGTACAAGTCATGAGCTCTGGTTCCTTGGCGCTTGATATTGCCTTGGGTGCTGGTGGTTATCCAAAAGGTCGGATCATCGAAATCTATGGTCCAGAATCGTCTGGTAAAACAACCGTTGCCCTCCATGCAGTAGCGCAAGCACAGAAAGAAGGAGGCATTGCTGCCTTTATCGATGCCGAGCATGCCTTGGATCCATCTTATGCAGCAGCTCTTGGGGTCAATATCGACGAACTTCTCTTGTCTCAACCAGACTCAGGGGAACAAGGGCTTGAAATTGCTGGTAAATTGATCGACTCTGGTGCGGTTGATTTGGTGGTTGTTGACTCTGTTGCGGCCTTGGTACCACGTGCGGAAATCGATGGAGATATCGGAGATAGCCACGTTGGTTTGCAAGCTCGGATGATGAGCCAAGCGATGCGTAAGCTTGGAGCTTCTATTAACAAGACCAAGACCATTGCTATCTTTATCAACCAATTGCGTGAAAGTTGGGGTCATGTTTGGGAACCCTGAAACCACACCTGGTGGTCGTGCCCTGAAATTCTACGCTTCGGTTCGTTTAGATGTCCGTGGAAACACTCAAATCAAGGGGACTGGGGACCAAAAAGATACCAACGTTGGTAAGGAAACCAAGATCAAGGTTGTGAAGAACAAGGTAGCTCCACCGTTCAAAGAAGCCATGGTGGAAATCATGTACGGAGAAGGAATTTCACGTACAGGTGAATTGGTGAAGATTGCAACAGATTTGGATATCATCCAAAAAGCGGGTGCGTGGTACTCATACAATGGCGAAAAAATTGGTCAAGGATCTGAAAATGCTAAGAAATTCTTGGCTGACCACCCAGAAATTTTTGACGAAATCGACCACAAGGTTCGGGTTCATTTTGGTTTGATCGAAGAAGACGAAGCAGTGAAAACCCTTGATAAAACTGAAGAAGCAGCTCCTGTCGTAGAAGAAGTAACTCTAGATTTAGATGATGCGATTGAAATTGAAGATTAATTTTTTTCAAAATAGGTCGCTAGACTGATGGTTTTTGTGTTATAATTTAATACGATAGTATTATCGTGTAGCGAAAGGAGTGCATGCATGATTAAAATTTATACAGTGTCAAGTTGCACCAGCTGTAAAAAAGCAAAGACTTGGCTCAACGCTCATCAGCTAACCTATAAAGAACAAAACCTCGGTAAGGAAGGGATCACCAAAGAAGAATTATTGGATATCCTTACAAAGACTGAAAATGGAGTGGCAAGTATTGTCTCTTCAAAAAATCGATACGCTAAAAATCTAGGAGTGGACATCGAAGACTTGAGTGTCAATGAAGTCATTGACATCATCATGGAAACACCTCGTATTCTTAAAAGTCCGATCTTGGTAGATGACAAACGTCTCCAAGTGGGCTACAAAGAAGACGATATTCGTGCCTTCTTGCCACGATCAGTTCGAAATGTAGAAAATGCAGAAGCGCGGATGCGTGCAGCTCTTTAAAGCGATTGAAAATCAGAAACAATTTGTTTCTGATTTTTTCTTTTTAAAAATCGAAATGGAAAGCAGTTTACTGCGCCATTTTACCAAATCTATGATACAATATTTTAGAAAACAATAACTAGTAAGGAATGGAAAATGAAAAGGAAAATCTTCTTATTGGGTGCACTTGCCTTGTGTTTGACTGGATGCGGTCAAAAAAAACAAGCGAAAACGCCAAATTCAAGTGAACAAAAGGCAATCCAAGCAAAAGCAGAGCAACTGCAAAAGGATAATAAGAGTATCCTGCAAAAAGCTGAAGAAAATAAAGTCATCACTAGAACCTTTGTCTTTCCAAAAGATGACAAGGGGACACAACAAACGCAAATCGTCACCTATGTGGGGAATACCTTTAAAAAGTTGGAGACCATCAATGTGACGGCAACCGATGAGGAGTTGAAAAAAGGGATCCAACAGGTTGGAGTCGAGGAAGCACAAAAGCAATTGAGAGAATCCTTTAACAAGGACGATGCCTTTAAGGAAGCTTTGACAGTGCCAGGTTTCACAGCTGATTTGACCTTGGAAAATGAGAATGAATACAAGGTAACCATCACCTATGACTTTGAAGCGATGGATGTGAAGAAAGCCGAAGGCATGACTTACTTCAAAAACAATCACTTACCGGAGTTGTTGAAGCTGACACCGAGTCAATTTGCGGACAATCTCATCAATGCTGGAGCGAGTGAGCAAAAATAAAAAAACAGTTTAGCTAAAATAGCTCAAAAATGCTTGAAAAAGCCGTAAAATCAAGGGCTTGGCCGTTGTGGAAAACTCTTAATTATGGTATAATAGTAATATTCTAAGGAAAGAGGGTGTTCTTGTGGGATTTACAGATGAAACAGTACGTTTTAATCTTGATGATTCAAATCGTAAGGAAATTAGCGAGACCTTGAAAGATGTTTACTTGTCACTGGATGAAAGGCTACAATCCAATTAATCAAATCGTAGGATACGTACTCAGTGGTGATCCTGCCTATGTACCTCGTTATAATAATGCACGGAACCAAATTCGTAAATATGAACGAGATGAGATCGTGGAAGAATTGGTACGTTATTATTTGAAAGGGCAAGGAATAGACCTCTAATGAGAATTATGGGATTGGATGTTGGCTCAAAGACCGTTGGGGTTGCTGTGAGTGATCCTCTCGGTTTTACAGCTCAGGGTCTTGAAATCATCCAAATCGATGAAGACAAAAAAGAATTCGGTTTGGAGCGCTTGGCCGAATTAGTGGCTCAATACAAGGTAGACCGTTTTGTTGTGGGCTTGCCGAAAAACATGAACAACACAAGCGGACCGCGTGTGGAAGCCAGTCAGGCTTATGGCGCAATGATTGCTGAAAAGTTTGGGTTGCCAGTCGACTACCAAGACGAACGGTTGACGACAGTTGCTGCAGAGCGGATGTTGATTGAGCAAGCAGATATTAGCCGTAGCAAACGTAAAAAAGTTATTGATAAGTTAGCAGCGCAGCTTATTTTACAAAATTATTTAGATCGCAATTTTTAGAAAGAAAACGAGGAAGAATAGTATGGCACATGATCATAACCACGACCATGAAGAACGTGAATTAATTACATTGGTGGATGAACAAGGAAATGAAACCTTGTTTGAAATTCTTTTGACCATTGATGGCAAAGAAGAATTTGGAAAGAACTATGTCCTTTTGATCCCTGCAAATGCAGAAGAAGATGAAAACGGCGAAGTTGAAATCCAAGCTTATTCATTTACAGAAAACGAAGACGGAACAGAAGGCGACCTTCAACCAATCCCAGAAGACTCAGATGCAGAATGGGATATGATCGAAGAAGTCTTCAACAGCTTTATGGAGGAGTGATACAGTCTGGGAGACTGTATCACCTCAACTCCTAGAAACTAGAAAGAGTAAAAACATCCGGTGGATGTTTTTACCCTTGCGCTAGAAACAAAGACAGCAAGTAAGTCCGGGGGACGTTTTTAGCCCAGCTCCTTGAAATACGAGAGAGCTGGTAAGTCTGGGAGACTGTATCAGCCCAACTCCAAGAAATTGGAAAGAGTTGGTAAGTCCAGTGGATGTTTTTACCCCAACTCCTAGAAACTAGAAAGAGTTGGTAAGTCCGATGGACTTGCTGTAAAAATGAGAAAGAAATAACTACAAAAGAAAGGAGCGCAAACGTCAGAAGAGGTTTTGTCGCTTTTTTCTTTTAGGAGGAAGATGTGAATAAGATTGAGCAATGGATGAATAGTCGGATCGGTCTGAATTTTCGATCGGGACTGGATCGTATGGAGCAGGCAGTGTGCCTTTTAGGAAGGCCGGATAAAGCTTATCCGATCCTTCATGTGACAGGGACAAATGGGAAGGGATCCACAATCGCCTTTCTGCGTCAATTATTGATGGCTCATGGGAAGAAGGTTGGGACCTTTACCTCTCCTCATATGATCAGTATCCATGATCGGATTTGTATTGGGGAACAGCCGATTTCAGATGAAGATTTACTCGGATTGGCCAAGAAGTCCAACAAATGGAGCAGACCTTGCTTCAAACCCAGGACCAACTCTCTTATTTTGAGATTATCTGCCTCATGGCCCTCTTGTATTTTAAGGAACAAGCTGTGGACATGGTCTTGCTGGAAGTTGGTATCGGAGGGCTACTAGATACCACCAATGTAGTGACAGGAGAAATCGCAGTGATCACTTCGGTTGGTCTCGATCACCAAGAAACACTGGGAGGGACGATTGCGGAAATCGCCCAGCAAAAGGCAGGAATCTTTAAGAAGGGCAAGAAAGCTGTGGTGGGTCCCTTGTCGGATGATGCCATAGCTGTTTGTCAAGAAAAAGCGAAGCAATTGGATGTGGATCTCCATGCCTTCCAGAAAGATTTTGGCTTAGAGCAGGACCGTTTTTGGAATGAACGTGTGGATCTTGTCTGGCCTTCTCTGGGCTTGAAGGGTGATTACCAACGGGAAAATGCTGCAGTAGCTCTGGAGACCTTTCTCCTCTATATGGAAGGCCTAGATCAAGAAGTAGATATGGATCAGGTCAAGCACGCCTTGCAAGAAACGCGGTGGCCGGGCCGTCTAGAGTTGTTTGGCGACCAGGTGTATCTGGATGGCGCCCATAATCCTCATGCTATGTTGCGTTTGATCGAGTTTGCCAATAGCTTAGCAGGAAAGCGCGTGAAGATTTTATTTGGAGCCCTCAAGCGAAAAGATTATAGCGGGATGCTCCAAACACTTCAAGCGGGATTGCCAGAAGCTGAATTGATTTTGACGACCTTCCATTATGGAGAAGTGGTGGCACAAGGCGACCGACAAGACCTGCCCTATGTAGCGGACTACAAGGCCTATATCAAAGAATTTATGGATCAGAGTTCCCCAGATGAAGTCTTATTTGTCACAGGATCCTTGTATTTTATTGCGGAAGTAAGGGCATTTTTATTAGAGGGGTAAACAATTGACCTAAAAACTTTCTTGGCGTATACTGGTGGTAGATAGTATACGGTTATGGCGAAAGGAGCCGATCTTAATGAAAAAAATCATGTCTATACTGACCTTGGCAGTAGCCCTTTTCCTGACTGCTTGTAGCCAGCAAGAACAAACGCCAAAAGCCTCAAGTAGCGCTAGCTCACATTCATCTGAGACAGTGGCTTCGACCAGTGAAAAGTCAGAGCAGGGGGTGTCCATAGATGGAAGCTATCGAGGACAGGACGAGGAAAATACGATCCTCTTAGTTGTGACGGGTCAAAAAGGCACGTTTACGGTGCAAGATGCTGATGGAGAAGAAGAGACCAAAGAGGTCAGCATTGATCCGGTCAATCAATCCATGCGTATCGGGGATGAGCCTTATCGCTATCGGATCGAAGGAGATCAGTTGTCGCTAGAAGATCTGGAGCAAGCAGAGGATGATCAAGGGATTATTGTCCTGACCAAGCAATAAGGGACGAAACAAGAGAGAGTGGGACAGAAATCGGTCATTCGTTAGAATTCGATTTCGTCGTCCCACCTCCGCACAGTTGAGTAGGGCTGTAAAAGCTGATGAAATCAGCGTAGTAGAGCCCACTCAACCACTGCGTCTTGCTCGACAATCCAAAAACAATTGAGAGGCTAGGATTTCTGTCCCACTCTCTTTTTGTTTGTCTAGAAGGGGTTTGGTTGGTCGTTGCAACGGGTAAAAAGAATTGGTATACTAGTAGAAAGAAAAAAGGAGGATGCTGTGACCTTTCGAAAATTACGTCTATTAATGTCCAAATATGGATTTAGTATTTTGTTTATGGGCTTTGAACTATGGGCATCCTTTGCGGCCTTCTTCTGGCTTAATAGATGGTTCCCTCATTGGCTATCTGTTGCAGTCATTGGGCTCTTATATGTGTCGACAATCTTAGCTATTGTTAATCGAAATACCCCGCCTGAAAATAAGGTGACCTGGCTCTTGATTGCCGTCATTCCTGTCTTTGGATCGCTTTTATACCTCATGTTTGGAGAGCGGCGTTTGTCCAAAAAGGAAATGATCCAGCTGAAAAATATGGAGTCCATGAAGTTTCGAGAGGACAATAGTCATCAGTTACGTAAGGAGCTCAAGCAAGAAAGCAAAGCGGTTTATGGCTTGGTCAAGTCGATTTTGTCGATGGACCACAATGCAGATCTCTACAATGGGACGGCATCAACCTTTTACCCTCTAGGGGAGGACATGTATGCGCAACTATTAGAGGATCTGAGAGCGGCGAAAAAATTTATCTTCATCGAGTTTTACATCATTGATGAGGGCTTGATGTGGAACAGTATCCTAGAGATTTTAGAGCAGAAAGTGAAAGAGGGGGTCGAAGTCAAACTCCTTTATGACGATATCGGCTGTATGGCGACTTTGGCTGGGAACTATACCAAACGATTGCGAAAGATGGGGATTGATGCCCATAAGTTTAACAAGGTGATCCCCCGTCTAACAGTGGCATATAACAACCGAGACCACCGCAAGATTCTGGTCATTGATGGGCAGATTGGCTATACGGGTGGTGTCAATTTGGCAGACGAGTACATCAACCACATTGAGCGGTTTGGTCACTGGAAGGACAGTGCCATTCGTTTAGATGGACGAGCTGTTAAGGCCTTAACGCGACTCTTCCTCATGAACTGGTACATCAACCGTGGGGAAATCGAGGATTTTGACCGCTACCATATTGAAAATAAGGCGGTCGAAGGAGAAGGACTCTACATTCCCTATGGGAGTGGACCAAAGCCGATTTACAAGTCGCAGGTCGGAAAGACGGTTTATCAAAATATGATCAACCAAGCGACGGATTACGTCTATATCACGACTCCTTACTTGATCATCGATTATGATTTGACAGAAGATATCCGCAATGCGGCCCTTCGTGGGGTGGATGTTCGCATCGTGACCCCGCATATTCCGGATAAAAAATTGATCCAAATTGTTACGCGTGGGGCTTACTTGGATCTGATGGATGCTGGAGTGAAAATCTATGAGTACACGCCTGGTTTTGTCCACAGTAAGCAAGTTCTTGCCGATGATGAAATGGCGGTTGTAGGGTCGATTAACTTTGATTACCGCAGTTTGGTCCATCACTATGAAAATGCTGTCTGGATGTATCGGACGCCTGCCTTGAAAAAGATTCGGGAGGACTTTGACCATATCTTTGAAGTGTCTCAAGAAATTACAGAGGATACCTTCCGCTTTACATGGCACCAAAGCTTAATCAAGGAAATTATGCAATTGTTCGCACCGATGTTGTAAATGTATAAAAACGAAAATCAGAGTCAGGAATCGAGATGCCTGACTCTTTTTCCATAGGACTATGTGATAAGAGGCTGACAGGGTCAGCAGAATTTGGTATACTAGAGAAGATAATGGGCTTTTTTCTAAAGGGAAAAGCAGAGGAATAGCGAAGAAAAGGAAAAAGAATGAGCGAAAAAGAGCAAGAAATGACTTCGAAAAAGTTAGGGCTTCACGTGGGAGACAGTTTTCAGGATACACGTGAAATTCGCGAAGTGCTAGATAAATCAGTCTTTCGTGAAGAAGAGCCGACTCATAGCCAGCAGGCAGAAGTCTTGGAGGAGCCTGTTGCAATGGAGGCATCAGAGGAAATTCGTGATGCCAAGCCAGAAGCAGTAGCAGAACCTACACAAGAATTGGAACAAGAAGCGGAGCAACCGCTCAGTCGGATGAGTCGTCGTTCACGTAAGGCGGGAGTTGAAGCGACAAAAGCGGAAGCATCTAAGCTAGAAGAGAATACGGAAGAGCTAGAAGCGGATGTGGCAGTTGAGCCAATCCGTCGTCAAGCTAAGCGTCCAGTGCCCCTAGCGATTCCTTTTGTGTTGAGTCTCTTGATTAGTTTGCTGCATGTCGGGGTGCCATTTTTAACCCGTTTTGCAACCAATCAACAATCGCAAAACTTGTATGCTGGCTGGGCAATGACCAAGGGGCAAGTACCGTTTGGTGATTTTTACGGAACCAATGGTCTGCTCTATTATGCAATCAACTGGTTGGGAAGCTTGGCTGGTGGACATTGGATCTTGATGATTCTCCAAGCGATTGCTCTCTTCTTTGCGGGGACTTACCTCTATCGGGTTGTGCGCTTGCTGGTGTCTGATAAAGATACAGCGAAGAATGTCCAGTTACTCTTTTATTTCTTGGTGTTAGGCCTTGGTTTTGGAGGAACTTATGTGACTCTCTTTAGTCTTCCAATCCTATTTGCCAGCATGAATTTCATTTTGGCTTATTTGATTGGGGATCGTAAGGATGAAGGCTTTATCCTTTATGGTGCGATTGCAGCTGTGGCTTTCTTGATTGATCCGATGACCAGTGCCTTGTTTTATTTGTTGGCCTTCCTTGGATTAACAGCCTTTAACATCAAGCAGAAGAGATGGGCGCGTGGCTTTTATCAACTGCTAGCAGCTCTCCTTGGTTTTTCACTCGTCTTTTATCCAATTGGCTATATCACCGTTTTGAATCAGACTTTTGGCTATGCCATTAACCAAGTAACCTATGTCTTTAATGCCTTGAATTTTAGCAATGGACAGACCTTCAGTAATGCCATTTATTATGGACTGTTGGCGCTGGCCTTTGGTCTGGTCTCTGCCTTTTTGATGTCCTTTACGAAGCAAAATAGCAGTGCTCGCCGGATCTTCCGCTTTATGGGATGGGCAGGTAGCCTGGTAGTCCTCATCGTGTCGATTGGTCTTCCGGAGCAAGGCGCTTACCAATTGTTGCCAATGTTGCCATTTGTTCTTCCCTTGTTTGCGATCTGGTTCTCACGAGATGGGGAAGAAAACGATGGGATCGAACGTCGTGGTCGGAAGAAGAAAAACAAGGAAGTTTGGGCTGCTTACTTTACGAGCCAAGTTTTCTTACCACTAGTAGCCCTTATCTATCTGTTGGCGAATCCAGTGGTTCAAGATCTCGTGCTTCAGTCTGGTCAATCCAGTGAACGGAGCGCTATTGCCAGCTACATTAAACATCACACCAAGTCGAAAGATACCATCTATGCTTGGGATACGACAGCTACTCTCTATCAAGATAGCGATCGTTTGGCAGCTTCTGCCTTATTGACTCCGACGTCTTATCTGGGGATTAATGAAAATCGGACCAATGTGATCCAACAAATCGATCGGTCTGAACCCAAGTATATTGTGGTCAACAATCAGGTAGAGTTGACCTCCAATATGAAGGACTTGCTCAAAGAAATTATCGTCTAGTTGAGAAGAAATACCGTCATTTCAAACTCTATCAACGCTCTTAAGAAAATCAATATCTTGTGTTTTAGAAAGTTTTTTAGAATTTTCACCACAAGATATTGATTTTTATTTTTGGAGTGGTATAATACAACTTGTATGTAAATAAATGAAGAGAGGCATGTTTGGTATGATCACCTTGAGAGAAGAAAAACTGAGAATGGCCCCGGATATTTTTGTTGAAAAACGAGATGGCCGCCGTGTTCAATTCGATGTTGAAAAAATTTATAAAGCCTTGTTGAAGGCGACAGAAGAAGTGACTTCTCTCACTCCAGTGATGGAAGCCAAACTAGAAGCCGTTGTCGATCGTGTGATCGCAGAGATCTTGGAACGTTTTCCAAATGGCGTGAAGATCTATGAGATCCAAAATGTCGTCGAACATGAATTGCTTCAAGCTAATGAATATGCGATTGCAGAGAGCTACATTACTTATCGCACCCAGCGGGATTTTGAGCGCTCAAAAGCGACGGATATCAACTTTACGATTGGCAAACTCCTCAATAAGGACCAAGCTGTTGTCAATGAAAATGCCAATAAGGATAGCGATGTCTTTAACACGCAACGGGACTTGACGGCAGGATCGTTGGTAAGTCTATTGGTCTTAAAATGTTGCCCAAACACGTAGCCAATGCCCACCAAAAAGGGGACATCCACTACCATGATTTGGACTATAGCCCTTATACACCGATGACCAACTGCTGTTTGATCGATTTTGAAGGCATGCTCAGAAATGGCTTTAAGATCGGGAATGCAGAAGTAGAAAGTCCTAAGTCTATCCAAACTGCAACGGCACAAATCTCGCAGATTATTGCCAATGTGGCCTCTAGTCAGTATGGTGGCTGTTCAGCAGACCGGATCGATGAAGTCTTGGCCCCTTATGCAGAAAAGAACTACCAAAAACACTTAGCGGATGCCAAAGAGTGGGTGCTTCCTGAAAAGCAAGAGGACTATGCTTGGAGTAAGACTCAAAAAGACATCTATGATGCCATGCAATCGCTGGAATATGAGATCAATACCCTCTTTACTTCAAACGGGCAAACTCCTTTCACTTCGCTTGGTTTTGGTCTTGGAACCAATCGCTTCGAACGGGAAATCCAAAAGGCGATTCTGGGAATTCGGATTAAGGGTCTTGGATCGGAACATCGGACAGCCATTTTTCCAAAATTAATCTTTACCCTCAAGCGGGGACTCAACCTAGAGGCTGGAACGTCTAACTATGATATCAAGCAATTGGCCTTGGAATGTGCGACGAAACGCATGTATCCAGATGTCCTCTCTTATGACAAGATTGTCGAATTGACAGGCTCCTTCAAGGTGCCTATGGGATGTCGCTCTTTCCTTCAAGGTTGGAAGGACGAGAATGGTGTGGAAGTCAATTCTGGCCGGATGAACCTTGGAGTAGTGACGGTCAATTTACCTCGAATTGCCTTGGAATCTGGCGGAGACAAGGAGAAATTCTGGCAAATCTTTAATGAACGGATGAACATCGCTGAAGATGCCTTGGTTTACCGGGTGGAACGCACCAAAGAAGCGACACCAGCTAATGCGCCGATTCTCTACCAATATGGGGCTTTCGGGAAACGCTTGGGCAAGTATGACCAGGTAGATCAGCTCTTCCGTCATCGCAGAGCGACCGTTTCTCTTGGCTATATCGGACTCTATGAAGTCGCAACCGTCTTTTATGGTCCAAATTGGGAACACAATCCAGAAGCCAAACAATTCACGATCGATATCATCAAGGATATGAAAGCGCGCGTGGAAGAATGGTCTGACCAGTATGATTACCACTTCTCCATCTATTCGACACCGTCAGAAAGCTTGACAGACCGCTTCTGTCGCCTGGATACGGAGAAATTTGGTCAGGTTCCAGATATCACAGATAAGGAATACTACACCAATAGTTTCCACTACGATGTTCGTAAGAACCCAACGCCATTTGAGAAGTTGGATTTTGAAAAAGTTTATCCTGAAGCTGGAGCTTCTGGTGGCTTTATCCACTATTGTGAATACCCTGTGCTCCAACAAAATCCAAAAGCCCTTGAAGCGGTTTGGGATTATGCCTATGACCGGGTCGGTTATCTCGGTACCAATACGCCGATTGACCGTTGTTACAAGTGTGATTTTGAAGGAGATTTCACACCGACTGAGCGCGGATTTGCTTGTCCAAACTGTGGCAATAGCGATCCTAAGACGGTTGATGTGGTCAAACGGACCTGTGGTTATCTAGGAAACCCTCAAGCTCGTCCGATGGTTAATGGACGTCATAAGGAAATCGCTGCGCGGGTCAAACACATGAACGGGTCTACCATCAAGTATGGTGGACATGAAGTGACAGACTAGAAGAGGACATTATGGGAAAATACCAATTAGATGATAAGGGCAAGGCTCAGGTGCAACGATTCCACGAGAAGCATTCAACAGGTGGAGTCAATAAAAAAGACCGAGTAGCCAGCCTGAGAGAACAATTTTTAAATAAGAATAAGAAAAAATAAAGGTGAGAATTTTCGCTTCATATTGAAGATGGAATTCTCTTTTGAGACTTTCCTTGGGTGGGTACGGACGTCAGCGAACTTCTACGAAGTTCCATGACTAATTATTGAGCCTAGGGTCTCAATAATTCCGGATGCCTGAAACTTGTTGGTTTCAGGCATTTTTCCCACGGCGGAAAGTCTCAGTAGATTCTTGAAAAAGTTTAATAAATAAGCGTCACCTTATTGTTTCAGTGTTTATTAACTCATTTTATTAAAAATATTTGTTTATATTGTGAAGTGAGAGTTCGCTCTCGCTTTTCTCGTATGGGGGGGAGGTAAAGATGGAACTAAGTAGACCAACTTTAGCAGATAAAGAAACCATTCTAAACATGATGGCAGAGTTCGAAGAGACCCAGTCGGCCCACGACGGCGGCTTTTGGGATGCTGAGAACTTTGATTATGAGGAGTGGCTAGAAACTAACCTTAATAAAGAAATGGGAATAAACTTGCCTGAAAATCGCGTTCCATCAATTCAGTTCGTATTGTTTGATGAATCAGGTCATGCTTTAGGTTTTTTAAATTTACGGTTGAGACTAAATGAGGGATTGCTGAATTATGCTGGTCATATTGGCTATTCCATCCGTCCTTCTGAAAGAGGCAAGGGTTATGCCAAGGAGGCTCTCCGTCAAGGTCTGCAAGTAGCTAAAGAAAAGAACATCCATCGTGCTCTGGTGACTTGTAGCACGGAAAATCCTGCCAGCCGAGCGGTTATCTTAGCTAATGGTGGTCAGTTGGAGGACGTTCGAAATGGAACGGAGCGTTATTGGATAGAAGTGGAGTAGAAGGATGACATGGAATACACCTAAACCAGGCGAATGGAAGAGTGAGGAACTGAGTCAAGGGCGCATCATCGACTACAAGGCTTTTAACTTTGTCGATGGAGAAGGAGTGCGCAACTCCCTTTACGTGGCCGGTTGCATGTTTCACTGTGAGGGCTGTTACAATGTAGCGACCTGGTCTTTCAATGCAGGCATTCCTTATACCAAAGAATTGGAAGAGCAGATCATGGAAGATCTGGCCCAACCCTATGTCCAAGGCTTGACCCTGCTTGGTGGAGAGCCATTCCTGAATACTGGAATTCTTTTGCCTCTCGTTAAACGCATTCGGAAAGAATTGCCGGAAAAAGATATTTGGTCTTGGACCGGCTACACTTGGGAAGAAATGATGTTAGAAACGCCTGATAAACTGGAGCTATTGTCGCTGATTGATATCCTGGTCGATGGACGGTATGATAAGAGCAAACGCAACCTCATGTTGCAGTTCCGAGGGTCTTCTAACCAGCGGATCATTGATGTTCAAAAATCCCTCAAAGAAGGAAAAGTCGTCATCTGGGACAAGCTCAATGACGGTAAAGAAAGTTTTGAGCAGGTCAAACGAGATGATCTTTTGTAGGATCTTCAAAAAACCGGGTTTTTCACTCGGTTCAGATTGAAGACAAAGTCATCTTAGAAACTTTCCTTAGGTGAGTACGGACGTCAGCGAACTTCGAAGAAGTTCCATGACTTAGTTTTGGACCCAAGGTTCCAAAACTCCCGAGTGCTAGAAACAATAATGTTTCTAGCACTTTTCTCACGGCGGAAAGTTTCAGTAGATGATTGAATGAGCCTAAAAAGTATTCCATTTTAATTTGTTAGGCATTCATTAACTTGTTTGATGTAAAAACAGTTTGTCTACATTCTCAAACCGGGTTTTTCACCCGGTTTTTTTGGATTCTCTGCATAAGTATACAAGGGATTTTGCTTGTTTTTGAAAACGCTTACTTTCCAAATGTCCATAATGGACAAAAAAGTGATAATTAATGCATTTTTTGCTAAAAATATGTTACAATAAACATGATTAGGACTAATTGGAGGTATTTATGTCACAAAGGAGACGGAGTCGTCGTTCAGAACATAAGTGGGGGCAATTGCGAATCATTAATTCCGTATTGCTTATTTTTTTGCTTATGACTGCAAGTTGGGCGACCTATACTATGTTGGCCAATAACATCTTGGCTTTTCGCTATGTCAATGTTCTCGTGATTGCACTACTAGCTCTTCTCTTGCTCTTATCAGCTTGGTTTGTGATCAAAAATCAGGCCAAAAAGACAACTTTGGTCTTGCTTCTTGTCGGCTTATTGGCTAGTTCGGGAGTTTTGTTTGCTAGTCAACAGCTGCTAAATCTGACGAGCAATGTCAATGGCCATTCTAACTATACAGAGTTTGAGATGGCTGTCTATGTCAAGAAAGACAGTGACATCAAAGACATCAAAGAAATCAAGGAAGTGGTGGCACCAAAGGGCAACAATAATGAAGCCAATCTCACGGCCCTCTTGGACAATATCAAAAAGACCAAGGGTCAGGAAATTTCTGTAGTCGATGCACAGACTTATCTAGATGCCTATAAGAGCCTGCAAGAAGGGAATGCTTCTGCCATGGTGCTCAACAGTACCTTTGAAGATACTATCGCTGCTGAAGATGCCGACTATGCGAAGAAGTTGAAGAAAATCTATTCCTACAAGATTCGAAAAGAAGTAGCAGCGACGAGCAAGGTGTCTGCCAATGCGGATGTCTTTAACATCTATGTCAGCGGGATCGATACCTATGGCCCAGTAACCTCGGTTTCTCGATCAGATGTCAATATCATCATGACGGTTAATCGGAAGACCAAGCAAGTCCTATTGACAACGACGCCGCGGGATGCCTATGTACCGATTGCAGATGGTGGTAACAACCAGAACGATAAGTTGACCCATGCAGGGATCTACGGAGTGGATGCTTCGATCCATACTCTTGAGAATCTCTATGATATCAAGCTCAACTATTATGTTCGTCTCAATTTCACCTCCTTCCTCAAGTTGATTGACCTTCTAGGGGGAATCGATGTGGAAAATGACCAAGAATTCACGAGCCTTCATGGCAAGTTCCATTTCCCAGTTGGAAAGGTTCATTTGAATTCAGAGCAAGCCCTCGGTTTTGTCCGAGAACGCTACTCTCTTCAAGGTGGCGACAATGACCGTGGGAAAAACCAAGAAAAAGTCATTGCGGCCATTATCAAAAAGTTGACCTCTACCAAGGTCTTAAGCAACTACAATGAGATTATCGGAAACCTCCAAGATTCTGTCCAAACCAATATGCAGTTGCCGACTATGATGAACTTGATCAATACCCAGTTAGAAACAGGTGGTTCTTATGAGGTGACTTCTCAAGCGATTACCGGTCAAGGACGAAATGACTTGCCGTCTTATGCTATGCCTGGATCCAACCTCTATGTCATGGAGTTGGATCAAGCGAGCTTGACCAAGGCTAAGGAAACCATTCAAAAAGTAATGGAAGGAAAAGAAAAATGATTGATATCCACTCGCACATCGTCTTTGATGTGGATGATGGACCAAAGACAAGAGAAGATACGCGTGCCTTATTGGAAGAAAGCTATCGCCAAGGGGTGCGGACTATTATCTCCACTTCTCATCGTCGCAAGGGGATGTTTGAAACTCCCGAAGAAAAGATTTCTGAAAATTTTCAAGAAGTGAAAAAAATTGCGGCAGAGGTCGCGCCAGATTTAACGATTCATTACGGGGCAGAGATCTACTTTACGAATGATGTCTTGAAAAAACTGGAAGAAAAGATCATTCCACGTTTAGCTGAGACGCGCTTTGCGCTGATTGAATTCAGCATGGGAACACCTTACAAGGAGATTCATACGGCCTTGGACCGTTTGCTCCATCTAGGTGTGACACCAGTGGTGGCTCATATCGAGCGCTATAAGTGCTTGGAGAAAAATGAGGAGCGCGTGCAGGAGATGATTGACATGGGCTGCTACATGCAGATCAATAGTTCCAGTGTTCTCAAGCCTCGCCTCTTTGGGGATGAACAAAAACAACTCAAAAAACGAGCTCGGTACTTCTTAGAAAAAGACTTGGTGCACTTTGTAGCCAGTGATATGCACAATGTGGATAAACGACCGCCTTATATGGCAGAAGCCTATCGCTTGATCAAGGAAGAATACGGAGAACAACGAGCACAAGCTCTCTTTGTCAGCAATCAAGAACTCTTGTTAGCGGATGAATTAATCTAACCAGAAAACAGGTGGAGAGATCCACATGAAGGAGTAATTAGGAAATGAACAATCAAGAAAATCAAGCAGTGGAAATTGATGTTTTCGCTATGCTGAAGACCCTATGGAAACGCAAGTTTTCGATCGTTTTGGTCGCTCTTGTCTTTGCCATTGCAGCATTTGGCTACAGTGCCTTTTTAGCCAAGAAAGAATACCAAAGTACTAGCCGGATCTATGTGGTCAGTCGTCAAAACCAAGACAACAATGCCTTGACAAACTCTGATTTGCAGGCTGGTTCATACTTGGTTAAGGACTACCGTGAGATCATTCTTTCTCAAAATGTCTTGAGTCAAGCCATCGAAGAATTGAAACTCGATATGACACCTGCTGAGTTGTCCAAAAAGATCAGTGTATCCGTTCCAACAGATACTCGTATCCTTTCGATCACGGCTAAGGACGGAAATCCAAAAGAAGCGGCTCGTATTGCCAATGGGCTTCGGAATGTAGCAGCTGAAAAGATCATTGCTGTGACCAAGGTGTCAGATGTTACGACCTTGGATGAAGCAGAAGTGCCTCAATCACCTTCTTCACCAAATATCCGACGCAATGTCCTTCTTGGCTTTATTGCTGGAGCTGGCTTGATGGTGGTTCTCATGGTCGTAGTAGAAGTCTTGGACGATCGTGTCAAGAGACCAGAAGATATCGAAGAGTTGATGGGCTTAACCTTGCTTGGTATTGTGCCAGATATTAAGAAACTGTAGACTGGGGATCGCATGAATACGTTAGAAATTTCAAAAAATAAATTACAAGAAATTCGGAAGGCAGAAGAGTACTTCAATGCCTTAGCGACGAATATCCAATTGAGTGGGGTGGACTTAAAAGTCATCGCTATCTCATCTGTTCAAGAAAATGAAGGGAAATCAACCACTTCAACCAACTTGGCCGTTGCCTTTGCGCGTGCGGGTTACAAGACCCTCTTAGTCGACTGTGATATCCGGAACTCTGTCATGACAGGGATTTTCCGTAGTCGGGATAAGATCCAAGGCTTGACTGACTTCTTATCTGGTCGTAGCCAATTGGACCAAATCTTGTATGCGACTGATTTTCCAAACTTGGATATCATCGAGTCTGGACAGGTCGCGCCAAACCCAACAGGTCTCTTGCAAAGCAAGAACTTCACTGTGATGATGGATGCCCTGCGTGAGCATTTTGACTACATCATTGTCGATACGCCTCCAATTGGGGTCGTGATTGATGCGGCCATTATTGCTCAACGCTGTGATGGAACTGTCTTGATCACAGAATCTGGGGCCAATGGACGCAAGGCTGTCCAAAAAGCTAAAGACCAATTAGAACAAACAGGCACCCCTTTCTTGGGAGTAGTGCTCAATAAATTTAACATTAAAGCTGCGGAGTATGGTTCGTATGGAGGATACGGAGCCTACGGAGAGTATGGGAAAAAGTAAAGAATAGGATTGAGGGAAAATGGGAGAAGAAAGAATCGAACTGGAAAAACTAAATATTGTTCTCTTTCAAAGTTTAGCTGTCCTATTTTCGGCTTACATTGTGAGTCTTTTTAAGGATGCAGAATACACGTCGCAGACAATTGCCATTCTCTATCTCTTGCATTTTGTATCCTTTTACATTAGCAATATTGCCTATCGTTTTTATAGCAGAGGCTATCTAGATGAGCTCTTTCAGGTCTTGAAATACAACGTATTTTTCGCTGTTGGGATCACCTTTACCTCTTTTATGCTCGATGGGGTCTTTTCCATCTCTCGTCGGGGGATGATCTACTTCTTTCTTTTCAATACGTTTTCCGTCTATATCATGGATCTCTTGCTCAAGAGATACCGGAAGTCTGTTTCGCCACGGCGGAAAAGTTCGCGAAAGATTTTCTTGATCACAGCGACCAGTCGGATGGAAAAGGTATTTGATATTCTGCATTCGCCTAGCCTTTATCATGGGGAATTGATCGGTGTCACCGTCATGGATGATACGGATTTTGCTCATTCGGATGTACGGGTGGTGCAGCCGGACCAAATGATGAACTTTGTGACCAAGGAAGTGGTAGATGAAGTGTTTATCAATCTGCCAAGTGAGGACTACAGTATTAGTGACTTCGTCTCGGAGTTTGAGAGTATGGGGATCGATGTATCGGTCAATCTCAATGCCTTTAACTTCGCTTCCTTGGGTAATAAACGGGTTCGAGAAGTTGGGGGACTAAGTGTCGTCACTTTCTCAACCAATTTCTACAAACCGAGCCACGTCTTTGCCAAACGTCTCTTGGACATTGCAGGAGCCCTCTTTGGTCTCTTGATTTGTGGACTAGTGAGTATCGTTTTGGTCCCTCTAATCCGCAAAGATGGCGGACCTGCTTTCTTTGTACAAAAACGGGTCGGAAAGAACGGACGGTATTTTAACTTCTATAAATTCCGCTCCATGCGTGTGGATGCCGAAGAGATTAAAAAAGATCTGATGGCGCAAAACACCATGACGGGTGGCATGTTCAAGATGGAAAATGATCCGAGGGTAACGCCAATCGGACGCTTTATCCGTAAGACCAGTCTGGATGAATTGCCACAATTTTACAATGTGTTGATCGGTGACATGAGTCTAGTCGGAACTCGTCCTCCAACGGTAGACGAATACCAAGACTATACGCCAGCCCAAAAACGCCGACTCAGTTTCAAGCCAGGGATTACCGGCCTTTGGCAAGTGAGCGGACGCAGTGAGATTACAGATTTTGACGAAGTGGTCAAGCTCGACGTTGCGTATATGGATGGTTGGACGATCTGGAGAGATATTCAGATCCTGCTCAAGACCGTGAAGGTTGTACTTAGAAAAGAAGGAGCGAAGTAGGCTGTGAGTAAAGTTAGACAGATTCAATTAGGAGAACTATCCTTATTAGAAAAGTATATTGAGATTTGCACAAAACACAATCTTCGATACTATGCTTTAGGGGGCACTTTATTGGGAGCCATTCGTCACAAGGGCTTTATCCCTTGGGATGATGATATGGATTTGGGCATGCCTAGAAAAGACTATGAAAAGTTTCTGGAAATTTGCCAAAACGAATTACCAAGCAATGTCATCTTGAGAATCCATGATGATAATTTAGGCAATACATCGATCATGGATACCTCGCTTCAAATTGAATTTGGTGGGGTTGTGTGTAGTCCTTTTATCGATGTGTTTCCTTTAGATGGTTACCCATCAGATGGCTTCCACTATTTCTTACACACCAATAAAATTAAGTATTATCGTGCCCTTTCCAAAATATCTGTCATCAATCGATTGCACAATCGCGACCGAGGTTTCTTTGAAAATTCAATTGTGAAGGTTTCTAAGATCCTTCACCTAGACAAATTACTAAATACTGAAAAAATCAATCAAAAGTTACAAAATACGATTAAAAAATATGACTTTGAGACAAGTGATCTCGTGGGAAATGTCTTAGGATCCTATCGCGAGAGAGAATTGGCCTACAAAGAGGTATTTGGGGAGCCACAACTCCTTGATTTTGAAACTATTAAAATCAGTGGTCATGCTGATCCGGATGCTTATCTGACAAAGATCTATGGCGATTATATGAAGTTGCCAGAAGAGTCAGAGCAAAAAGGTCACTTTGAATCCACTTGGGGAGAATAAGCTTGAAAAGTTTTACAATGATGGAGGTCAGAATTGACCCTTTAACAATGGCAGAAACCGTTGCTGCTACAGAAGAATTTGTACGAGATAAAAAACCACTCCATTTGATGGGGGTCAACGCAGATAAGCTCAATCAGTGTGCGACAGACGAAGCCATCAAGAAGATTGTCAATGAATCTGAAATCATTAATGCAGACGGCGCTTCTGTTGTTCTCGCGGCGCGCTATTTGGGTTATGCTGTACCAGAGCGCGTGGCAGGCATTGATTTGATGCAGGAATTGCTCCATTTAGCCAATGAAAAAGGCTACTCGGTCTACTTCTTCGGGGCAAAAGAGGAAGTCTTGACCGATATGTTGGCCATCTTTAAAAAGGATTATCCAAATCTCCGAGTAGTGGGCCATCGCAATGGCTATTTCTCTGCTGAAGAGGAGGAGGCTATTCAAGAGGATATTCGTGAGAAGAATCCAGATTTTGTCTTTGTCGGCATTACCTCTCCTAAAAAAGAGTACTTGATCCAGAAGTTTATGGACAATGGAGTCAATTCTGTCTTTATGGGTGTGGGAGGAAGCTTTGATGTCCTCTCAGGTCATATCAAGCGGGCACCTATGTGGATGCAAAAGGCCAATCTGGAATGGTTGTTCCGTGTGGCCAATGAACCAAAACGGCTCTTTAAGCGCTATTTTGTCGGAAATGCCACTTTTATTAAGAGAGTAGTACATGAAAAACGGAAAGCAAAAAAATAATATTCTGCACATTTCGCGGACCATGGATATCGGTGGGGCAGAACGCATTGTCTATCAGTTGGCGACAGACCTCAAGGAAGAATTTGACCAGGTTCATGTTGCGTCTACTGGTGGATTGTGGGAAGAAAAACTAGCAGAGAATGGGATTCAACACCATCGGATTCTAGATGTCGATAGCAAACAGCCAGCTACTGTGCTTAAGATTCTTGCTAGTCTTTCCAAGATCATCAAAGAAATGAGATCACTCTTGTTCACACCCATCACCGGATGGCTGCTTTCTATATTCGTTTGCTGCAGATGCGCCATCCAAAATTGATCCATGTCTACACAGCCCATAATGTTTTCAAGGATAAATTACCACTTTATAAATTCGCCCTAGGAAAGGCTCGAACGGTTGCTGTCAGTCAAGCTGTCCAGGAAAATATCCTTAATGATGTAAGGTCAAAAAACTCTGTTGTGATTTATAATGGAGTGAAAATGAAACAAAGTGAGCATACAGTAAATGAAATTACTAAATGTGACGGTATCAAAATAGGCTGTATCGCTCGCTTATCCGAACAAAAAGGCTTGCCCTACCTGATCCAAGCCATGTCACTTGTGACAAATCCAAGTGTATCCTTGTTTCTTGTCGGTGACGGAGAATTGAAAAATGATTTGATAAATCAAACAAAAGAGCTCGGTCTGGAAGAAAGAATTCATTTTTTGGGCTACCGAAGCGACGTGGTAGAGTGTATCAATAGCTTTGACTTTTGTGTCCTTCCGTCTGTCTTTGAAGGATTTGGATTGGTCGCAATCGAGGCTTTTATGAACGGCAAAACGATGATTGCAACAGATATTCCAGGTGTGAACGAAGTAGTGAATTCTGAGAATGGGCTCCTCGTCCCAGCTGAGGATCCGCAAGCCTTAGCTCAAGCAATTAAACAATTAGCAGGGGATCCTGAGAAAAGAGCCTCTTTAGCTGCTCAAGCAAAGAGAGATTATGATAACAGGTTTAGCTATCCGATCTTTTTAGACAACTATCGTAACTTTACCAATCGATGAGGAAGGGTTCGAAATGAAAAAAGTAATGTTAGTGTTTGGGACGCGTCCAGAAGCCATTAAAATGTGTCCTTTGGTCAATGAACTCAAACAACACGATACCATTGAAACCGTAGTCTGTGTAACAGGGCAGCACAAGGAAATGCTGGACCAAGTGTTAGACGTTTTTCGTGTTGTTCCAGACTATAATCTAGGCATTATGAAGGCCAATCAAACATTATTTACCATCACGACCTCTATCTTGGAAAAAATCCAACCAGTCTTGGAGCAAGAAAAACCTGATATTGTCCTCGTCCATGGAGATACCACAACCACCTTTGCAACAGCTTTGGCGGCCTTTTATATGGGCATCAAAGTGGGGCATGTGGAAGCAGGCCTTCGGACTTACAATCTCCAAAGCCCATATCCAGAAGAGTTTAACCGTCAAGCTACTTCCATAGTGGCAGATTACAATTTTGCTCCAACCCAGGTTTCAAAAGAGAATCTTCAAAAAGAAGGACGGACCAATATTTTCGTTACAGGAAATACCGTTATTGATGCCTTAAAAACTACAGTCCAAGAAGACTACGACCACCCTATATTGGAATGGGCAAAAGGAAGCAAGCTCATCATGTTGACGGCCCACCGTCGCGAGAATCTTGGAGAACCTATGGAGAACATGTTCCGTGCGGTCAACCGGATTTTAGAAGAGTTTGAAGATGTCAAGGTGGTCTATCCTATTCACAAAAATCCAAAAGTCAGAGAATTGGCTAGCAAGATTTTTGGAGAGAATGAGCGAATGAAAATCATTGAGCCCTTGGAAGTGATTGATTTTCATAATTTCATGAACCAAAGCTATATGATCTTGACGGACTCAGGTGGCGTCCAAGAAGAAGCGCCTTCTTTAGGAAAACCTGTCCTTGTCATGCGTGATACGACAGAGCGTCCAGAAGGTGTGGCTGCAGGGACTTTGAAATTGGTCGGAACAGAAGAAGAAAACATCTATCGCAACTTTAAGCTCCTTCTGGAAGACCAAGATGAATACGAAAAGATGAGCCAGGCAAGTAATCCTTATGGGGATGGAACGGCTTGTCAACAGATTGTAGAAATTATCATGAAGGGATTAGCATAATGGAAAAGGTTTCGATTGTCATACCGGTCTATAATGTCGAGGAGTATTTACAGTATAGTGTCGGTAGTCTTAGACAACAGACCTATTCAAATATTGAAATCATCTTGGTCGATGATGGATCAACCGATCGTTCAGGAGAAATTTGTGATCAGTATGCTCAGGAAGATGACCGTATTCGAGTGCTCCATCTTCAAAATGGGGGAATATCTTATGCCCGCAACAACGGTGTAAGAGTGGCAACAGCTGATTGGATCATGCTTCTAGATTCAGATGATTATTATGATCGTAGAACTGTTGAATATTTAATGGGATTGAAAGAACAGTATAAAGTTGACCTTGTATCGACACCGGTTATTGAAGTCAGAAATCATGAGGACAAAGATTTTTCAGGAGATCTAAATGAAAAGAGCGCTAGGAAATTAGACCGTCATACAGCCCTCAAAGAAATGTTCTATGGTCACCACGTTGGGACCCATTCAGGAGGTAAACTCTACAAGAAAGAGATCTTACTCCAACATCCCTATCCAGAAGGAATGATCTACGAAGATTTGGCTGTTGCTTATGAACATATTGCTTGTTGTGAGGAAATTGCAGTTAGCGATCTAAATCTTTATAAATACTATCGAAGACCAGGGAGTATCGTCAATTCTTCTTATAGCGATCGGCTCTTGGATTTCTACAAGGCCATGGAATGGAATAGAGCCTATGTCGAGCGAGACTATCCTGATGATCCGGAAATGAAAAAAGCGGTCAATACCCGCTATGTCTTTAATGGCTTGCATGTGGTCCATGCTATGCTGGGTTCTCATATGTATGATCAGGTTAACAAAATTCGCAAAGAGTATCGTCGCTATTGGAAAGATATTCTAATCAATTCACATATTACAAGAAAAAATAAACTCAAATACCTTCTTTTGCTCCTTTCTCCTCATTTGTATCAAAAGGTGAGAGCAAAACTAGGCTAGATTGCTAAATAGCCATGTTCTAGAGAAGGAAAAAGAGACAACATCAGGAGGTTTAGGATGATTTATGCAGGAATTTTAGCAGGTGGAACAGGCTCACGGATGGGGATTACGGATATGCCCAAACAATTTTTGGATTTAGGTGGACGTCCTATTTTGATCCATACGGTTGAGAAGTTCTTATTAGTCCATGAGATTCAGAAGATTGTATTGGGGATTCATCCGGACTGGGTGACCTACACAGAAGACCTGGTTGACAAATACTTGACTTCTTACAAGGAACGGATCTTGGTTGTAGAGGGAGGAAGTGACCGCAACTCTACCATCGAAAACATCATCCTGGCTATCGATGAGCTGCAGCCTTTGACAGAAGAGGATATTATCGTCACCCATGATTCGGTTCGTCCTTTTGTTAGCCTAAAAACTATCCAAGAAAACATTGAACTGGCCAAGAGCCATGATGTTGTAGATACAGTGGTCGAAGCGACCGATACCATTGTTCAAAGCTTGGACAATACCTTTATCACGGATATCCCTGAACGCCAATACCTCTATCAGGGTCAACCCCTCAAACCTTTAAAATGAAAGACTTTCTTACCTTGTATCATGATTTAAGTGACCAACAAAAAGAAGTCTTGACAGATGCCTGCAAGATCTTTGTCATTAATGGCAAAAAAGTTGCCCTTGCAAAAGGGGAATATTCCAATATTAAAATTACGACGATTACAGATTTGAAAATTGCACGCGGTATGATTGAGGACAATTAATATGTTGAACCAAATCTTTCAGCTGACCCAGCCGAAAAATATTACCATCAAATACCAAGAAGAAGACATGAGCCGTGGAGACAAGGTGTTAATACGCCCTTATTACATGGCTATTTGTCATGCGGACCAACGTTACTATCAAGGGAAACGGGATCCTAAGGTGCTTAAAAAGAAATTACCCATGGCCCTGATCCATGAGTCATCTGGTATCGTGGTAGCGGATCCTACGGGAACCTATCAACCAGGACAGATTGTGGCCATGGTTCCCAATCAGCCTCCTCGTCAAACAGAGGGTGTCTTCTTTGAAAATTATTTGGAGGGGACGCACTTCTTGTCTAGTGGCTATAATGGCTTTATGCAGGAAGTCGTTGCCCTGCCACTGGATCGTGTAGTAGCTTATCCAGAAGAAGTTCGTGGTCCCGTGACAGCTTTAGCAGAGTTTAGCAGTGTGGCCATGCATGCCATTCATCGCTTTGATCTCATTGCCCACCAACGAAGAGAGTCTGTTTTGATTTTAGGAGATGGGAGTCTTTCATATGTGGTTGCGACTTCTTTGCACTATCTTTACCCAGAGTTGAAGATTACAGTCGTAGGGCGCAACAGTGATAAACTGCAATTGTTTAATTTTATTCATCAAGCAATTTTGACCAGCGAGTTGACAGACGATCAACGGTTTGACCACGCCTTTGAGTGTACTGGTGGCCAAGGAAGTGAACCAGCCATCAATGATATTATTGATCATATCAAGCCTCAAGGAACCGTGATGTTAATGGGGGTTAGTGACAACCGGGTCGCAGTTAATACAAGAGATGTTCTTGAAAAGGGCTTGACTTTTGTAGGGTCTTCTCGCTCAGGTCGTGAGGATTTTGAGCGGGCTGTAGAGATGCTGGCTAATCGTCGGGTCCAAAGTCGTTTGAAAAACATTATCCACGTTGATGGAGAAGTTCAAACCATTCCAGATATTCATCGAGCTTTTGCGACGGATTTGATCACACCGTTTAAAACGGTCTTCAAGTGGGGATTGTAGACAGTCATGAAAGTGTTAAAAAATTACGCCTATAATCTCTCCTACCAGTTGCTGGTGATTATCTTGCCGATTATTACCACTCCTTATGTGACGCGGGTCTTTAGCTCGAATGACTTAGGAACCTATGGTTATTTCAATTCTATCGTCACCTATTTTATCCTTTTGGCGACCTTGGGAGTGGCTAACTACGGAACCAAGGAGATCTCAGGACACCGCAAAGATATCCAAAAGAATTTCTGGGGGATTTATACCCTCCAGTTAGGTGCGACCTTTGTTTCCATCTTGCTCTATGTCTTGCTGTGCGTGGCGCTTCCTTCTATGCAAAACCCTGTGGCCTATATCTTAGGGCTCAGTTTGGTTTCAAAGGGACTCGACATCTCCTGGCTCTTTCAGGGATTAGAGGATTTTCGTAAGATTACCGTTCGAAATATCACGGTCAAACTGGTTGGAGTCATCTCCATCTTCTTGTTTGTCAAATCTGCCAATGATTTGTATCTCTATGTATTCTTACTCACTATCTTTGAGCTCTTAGGTCAGCTCAGTATGTGGCTACCTGCTCGGGAGTTCATTGGGAAAGCCCATTTTGATTTGGCTTATGCACGGGTGCATTTAAAACCGGTCATTCTGCTCTTTTTACCACAGATTGCTATTTCCCTCTATGTCACCTTGGATCGGACTATGCTGGGGGCTCTCGCCTCTACAAAGGATGTAGGGATTTACGACCAGGCCTTGAAATTGGTTAATATTTTGCTGACCCTTGTGACGTCTTTAGGAAGTGTCATGCTTCCGCGCGTGGCGAGTCTCTTGGCTTCCGGAGATCACAAGGCTGTCAATAAGATGCACCAAATGTCCTTTTTGATCTATAATTTGGTCATTTCCCAATCATTGCGGGTATGCTGATCGTCAACGATGACTTTGTTCGATTCTTCTTAGGGAAGGATTTCCAAGATGCTCGCTATGCCATCGCTATCATGATCTTCCGCATGTTCTTTATCGGATGGACCAATATCATGGGGATTCAAATTCTCATCCCGCATGATAAGAACAAAGAATTTATGCTGTCAACCACGATTCCTGCTATCGTCAGTGTCGGGTTGAATGTGCTCTTCTTACCTCATTTTGGTTTTATCGGTGCAGCCATTGTATCCGTCTTAACAGAATCCTTGGTATGGCTGATTCAACTGTACTATACCCGTCATTACCTCAAGGAAGTTCCAATTATCGGGTCTATGACAAAAATTATTTTTGCATCTGCTCTGATGTATGGCCTCTTGCTACTTGTAAAACCATTCCTACATTTCACCCCTACCCTGAATGTACTCGTGTATGCGGTGCTTGGTGGGATCATTTATCTGATCGCTATCCTATCTCTGAGAGTGGTAGATGTGAAAGAATTAAAACAACAATTTTTAAATAAACAGTAGAGAGTAGAAAGGAAGGATATGAATTTTTAAGTAAACAAAATCTTTAGAAAAGAATGCTATAGAAGGGGTATTTCCTAAGCAGGCATTCCAATCTAGACAGAATGAGCTTTTCTTTAAAAATTCTTTATCAGGTAATTTAATGATAAAAATGAAATTTGACGATCTACTGGTTGGTTTTGTCGTCTCGATTGTGATCTTCTTTAATACAATATCCACTACGATGTTAAATAAGGGCTTTTTGCATGTTGGTGCGAGCTCCCTCTTAGTGGTTGTAGCTCTCTTATTGCTTCGTTTTTTTAATAAAATCTCGATTCCCTATCATTATCTAATCTTGTCTGCCATGTTATTGATGGTAGCTGTTATGGTTTATTTTAAGACAGATAAGTTAAATTTCTTAGTTTATTCTCTCTTAATGGTTTTACTGGTCAATGCGGATAGGAAAGTCATTTTAAAAACTTATGTAGGTGTTGCAGGTACGATTGTCCTTGCAGTATTTCTATTGTCACTGTTAAAGGTAGTTCCAAACTTACAATATAGTCGGGGTGCTGTTATCCGTAATTCATTTGGGTTTATCTATCCAACAGATTTCGCAGCCCATTGTTTCTACCTTTATGTCGCAATCTCCTATTTGCTAAAAGATCGGTATATTGGCTTACGATCTCTGAGTGGCGTTCTTCTAGCTCTCTTTATTATCAAGTTCTGTGACGCTCGTATGAATGCGATCTCGCTTTTGGTCGCTGTCTTGCTCTTTCTCTTCTTTTATTTCACAAAAGAGAAAAAGTTGAAGTTGTACCACTTGTTGCCCTATTCGATCATCCTTTTTTCAAGCGGAATGATCTACTTGACCTATCATTTCTCCTGGTCATCTCCACTTTATGTTCAAATTAATCAATTCATTACTGGTCGATTAGCCTTGGGTAAAAATGCTTTTAATTTATACCCCTTGAATTGGTTCGGAACAAGAGAGGTTCAGTTTATTGGATCCGGAGGAAGCACAGAGTCTGTCCTCAATTATAATTATGTCGATTCGTCTTATGTTCAGATGTTATTTACATATGGTATCGTACCGGTTGCTTTATTAGTCGGCATTTATGTCATTGTTTCAAAATATGAATTCAAGAAGGGGCGTTATTTATTTGTTGCGATCTTGTCCCTCATTGCAATTAACTGTATGATTGAAGCATTTTGGTTTGTACCGACTTATAACATCTTTATGTTCACACTCTTTGCGACAGAAGTTGTCAAGAAAAAGCCGGCCAATTCCCTCTCTTATAGTGAGGAAATTGGGGGGATTTGAAGATCTAATCTATAGCTATGAGTCTATGATATGGCTGAGAGCTTAGATATATTTTAAAATAGAAAAATGGAGTCTACTATGTACGATTATCTGATTGTTGGTGCTGGTTTGTCTGGAGCCATTTTCGCACATGAAGCTACAAAACGTGGTAAAAAAGTAAAAGTGATTGACAAGCGAGATCACATCGGTGGAAATATCTACTGCGAGGAGGTTGAAGGCATCAACGTCCATAAGTACGGTGCCCACATTTTCCATACCTCCAACAAAAAAGTGTGGGATTATGTCAACCAGTTCGCTGAATTCAACAACTATATCAACTCACCAGTAGCTAACTACAAGGGCAGTCTGTACAATCTTCCCTTCAACATGAATACTTTTTATGCTATGTGGGGAACCAAGACTCCTCAAGAAGTTAAGGACAAGATTGCTGAGCAAACGGCTGATATGAAAGATGTTGAACCGAAAAACCTGGAAGAACAAGCTATCAAGTTGATCGGTCCAGATATCTACGAAAAGTTGATTAAGGGCTACACTGAAAAACAATGGGGACGTTCTGCCACAGACCTTCCACCTTTCATCATCAAACGCCTTCCTGTTCGTTTGACCTTTGATAACAACTACTTTAATGACCGTTACCAAGGGATTCCAATCGGTGGTTACAATGTCATCATTGAAAACATGCTGGGTGATGTAGAAGTAGAACTTGGAGTTGATTTCTTTGCCAATCGTGAAGAGCTTGAAGCTTCAGCTGAAAAAGTGGTCTTTACAGGAATGATTGACCAGTACTTTGACTACAAACATGGTGAGTTGGAGTACCGTAGTCTTCGTTTTGAACACGAAGTCTTGGATGAGGAAAACCATCAAGGGAATGCCGTGGTCAACTACACAGAGCGTGAGATTCCTTATACTCGGATCATTGAGCATAAGCACTTCGAGTATGGTACACAACCCAAGACAGTCATCACCCGAGAATATCCAGCTGACTGGAAACGTGGGGATGAACCCTACTACCCAATCAACGATGAAAAGAACAACGCCATGTTTGCCAAGTACCAAGAAGAAGCAGCTAAAAACGACAAGGTGATCTTCTGTGGACGTTTGGCAGACTATAAATACTACGACATGCACGTGGTTATTGAGCGTGCTTTAGAAGTCGTAGCAAATGAGTTTGATTAAGAGAAACGATAATCTATGAAATACTACTTAAAAGAAGAATTCTTGCATGATGTCAACGCAAAGAACGCAGGAAATAAAGCACGCAATGACGTAGAAAGTATTGTGAAAGAAGAAGGCTATCATCCCTTGGTCCTTTCTGTCGACAATTGGTATCAGATGAGTACCCTTGTGGCTCAACGCCATAAGGCGAAGGCTTTTGGTCAAGCCTTGGATCAACTAAAGCAAGGAGATGAGTTGCTGATCCAGTTTCCAATGCTTCACCATAGTTTTTTCTCAACCCATTTGGTTAAAAAAGCACAAAAAAGAGGGATTAAAGTCGATCTCTTGATTCATGACCTAGAAGTGCTTCGCCATGCCAACATGACGTCACTACCTTTAAAACACAGAATTCGGATGTACCTTCAAGAAGCAAGTTTTCTCAAAGCAGCTGATGGGATCATCGCCCACAACCCGGTGATGAAATCTGTCTTGGTGGATAAAGGAATTGCGGAAGATAAGATTGTCAGCCTTGGCATTTTCGACTATTTGATTCCAAATTTCCAAGAAAAGAGTGGCCAAACAAAAGACCAGCCGATGATTGTGGCAGGTAATTTGGCCCAGGAAAAAGCTGGTTATCTCTATGGTCTTCCTGCAGAACCTGCCTATAACCTCTATGGTGTTGGTTTTGATGAGAGTAGAGCTTTAGAGAATGAAACTTACTTTGGCTCCTTCCTACCGGATGAGCTTCCTGCAGCCCTTGAGGGTGGTTTTGGACTGGTCTGGGATGGGGATAGTGCGGAAACCTGTAGTGGTGTTTTTGGCGAGTACCTTCGCTACAACAACTCTCACAAGGCGTCGCTTTATCTAGCATCGGGCTTTCCGCTGGTGGTGTGGAAACAGTCAGCCTTGTCTCACTTTGTGCTTGAGAAGGGCTGTGGGATTGCAGTGGAGTCTCTTCATGATTTGAAGGAGACAATCGACAATCTTTCAGATGCCGATTACCAAGATTTGGTAGACAATGCCAAGCGTGTTGGTCAGGAAATCCGAGATGGTCACTACTTAAAGACAGCCTTAAAGCATTTATCATAAGATCAAAAGAAGTCAGACAGACTTCTTTTTTTAGTTTTTCAAAAAAATATCACTAATTTTAAAAATTTGCCTTATAAAACTTTTCATCGCTGAAACCGTGTGGTAAAATGATTAACGTATAAAATTTGTATAAAGGGAAGTTTATATGAAAAAGAAAGATCTTATTTTTTATGCCGGAGCGGCAGTCTTGATGGCTGTATCTGCTCAGGGAGTCAGTGCAGATGAGCTGGTTTCAAACGAGGCCGCTACTACTGAAGGCAACCAAGTCCAAGCTGAAAAAGCGCCAGAAGTAGCCGTTGCTGAAAAGTCGGTAGCACCTGTCGCAAGCAACTATGCAGCACCAGCAAATGTGACCGAACAGCCTGTAGCACCTGTGAACAAGGCCGCGGCTTCAGAAAGTGGGGCTCCATCTGTAGAGAAAGCTACAGAAGCATCGACTACTGAGAAAGAAGAAACTCCTCTTCCGTCTAATACAGGAAGCACGACCTTCTTTAACACAGGCGCTCACGCTCCTGCTGGTCGCTCAACAGATGTAGCAGTTCAGCCAAAATCATTCGTTGACGTGAGTAGCCACAACGGAGACATTAGTATTGGAGACTACCGTACCCTAGCTAATAAAGGCGTGGGCGGTGTCGTTGTCAAATTGACAGAAGACACTTGGTACAAGAACCCGAATGCGGAGAACCAAATTCGTAATGCACAAGCTGCGGGTCTGCAAGTATCGACCTACCACTTCTCACGCTATACTTCTGAGGAAGCAGCGCGTGCAGAAGCGCGATTCTACATTGCAGAGGCGCAACGCTTGAATATTCCAAAGAACACCCTCATGGTCAATGACTTTGAGGATGCCAAGATGCAGCCAAACATTAACCGCAACACCCAAGCCTGGGCGGACGAAATGCGTAAAAATGGCTACACCAACTTGATGTTCTACACCAGTGCTAGCTGGTTGGATGAAAACAACCTTCGCAAGAAAGGTCCTGTCAACACCGCTCAATTTGGACTTCAGAATTTCTGGGTTGCCCAATACCCTTCTCCAAAACTATCTGTAAACGATGCGAAAAGTTTGCGTTACAATGGGAAAGCGGGCGCCTGGCAGTTCACTTCTCAAGCGGAATTGCTTCCAGGAAAACACCTCTTTGACCACAGTGTGGACTATACCGGTCGCTTCACAGCGAACGCAAAACCTGCAGCGGATCCAACAGAAGGCAGCTTAAGTGGGAAGATTGACATTGTCAATAACGATACCATGGCGGGACGCTTTGACGTTGTCATCTCAAATGTTCAGGCACCAAATGGAGTTCGAACCGTTTCTGTACCGATCTGGTCAGAAACAGGCGGTCAAGATGACCTTGTTTGGTATACAGCCAATCGTCAAGCAAATGGGACCTATACCGTCAATGTAAAAGCAGAGAACCATAAAAACTCAACCGGTCTTTACAATGTCCATCTTTACTATGTTCAGAACAATGGACAAATGACGGGTGTGGGTGGAACAACGACGACAGTAGCCATTGGAAAGAAAAATCAGACACCAGTATCAGCTGATTTGACTATTGCAAAATCAGAAAAAGACGGGACCTTCACCATTACAGCTAAGAACCTTCAAGGCTTCGATGGCTACAAGGAAGTGAAGATTCCATTCTGGTCTCATGCTAATGGCATGAAAGACATCATCTGGTATACTCCGACTCGCCAGGCAGACGGTTCATATACTGTAACGGCCAAAGCAAGCGATCACGAAAACGCTGATGGCCAGTATGAAGCGCAGGTCTTCTATGTGGATGCCAAAGGCCAAAACAAGTTTGTGAAAAAGGCCTTTATTGATTATACGGCGACAAAACCGGCCAATGCTGTCGCAGCTGATCTGACCATTACAAAATCAGAAAAAGACGGCACCTTCACCATCACAGCTAAGAACCTTCAAGGCTTCGATGGCTACAAGGAAGTGAAGATTCCATTCTGGTCTCATGCCAATGGGATGAAAGACATCATCTGGTACACTCCAACTCGTCAAGCAGACGGTTCATATACTGTAACGGCCAAAGCCAGTGACCACGAAAACGCTGATGGCCAGTATGAAGCGCAGGTCTTCTATGTGGATGCTAACGGACAAAACAAGTTTGTCAAGAAAGCCTTTATCGATTACACAGCTTCTAAACCATCTGCTGATCTGACCATTACAAAATCAGAAAAAGATGGGACCTTCACCATCACAGCTAAGAACCTTCAAGGCTTCGATGGCTACAAGGAAGTGAAGATTCCATTCTGGTCTCATGCCAATGGGATGAAAGATATCATCTGGTACACGCCAACTCGCCAGGCAGACGGTTCATATACTGTAACAGCCAAGGCTAGTGATCACGAAAACGCTGATGGCCAGTATGAAGCGCAAGTCTTCTATGTGGACGCTCAAGGCCAAAACAAGTTTGTCAAAAAAGCCTTTATTGATTACAAAAATCAATCTCGTCCAACCGGTACTCTCTTGATCCAAAACAACAACAAGGATACAGGTACCTTTGATGTCATCATCAAGGATGTCTACAGCCCTAAAGGGGTACAGACTGTGCAAGTTCCTACTTGGTCTGATAAGGACGGCCAAGACGATATTCGCTGGTATGAAGCAACACGCCAAGCGAACGGAGATTACAAGGTATCGGTCAAAGCTAGTGACCACAAAAACTCTACTGGTAAGTACCATGTTCACCTTTACTACATTCAAAATGATGGATCTCGGATTGGTATTGGTACCACAACAACAGACGTAGAAGTTAGAAATGCCATGACCAAGACGCAAGCTTCTATCAAGAATGTCAATGCAACGAACGGGACTTATACAGTAGCTGTAGATCAAGCACCTCAGGGACGTCAGATTAAGAATATTCGTGTCGCAGCTTGGTCTAAAGCTCATCAAGAAAATCTTTACTGGTATTCCGCAACACCGACAGGTATGCACACAGAGATCACTGTCTCTACCAATAATCACGGTAATGAAGCAGGCAACTATACCACTCACGTCTATGTAGACTACAAAGATGGAGGAGTTGAAGGTTTTAATCTCGGTCAGACAGCCTTGTCTCCACGAAATCAAAAGGTGAATCCACAAACAACCTATTATTCTCAACGGGATCCTCGTTGGGCTGGGAAATATTACGGTGTGAGCAATGTCGATCAGTCAGGTTGTGTGCCAACCTCTCTTGCTATGACCTTTACAGATATCCTAGGTAGAACTATTTTGCCAACAACAGTAGCTGATTATCTCTACAACAATACTGATTCATTCAACAAAGGTGAAGCAGGAACAGATTCTGATGGGATTGTAGCTGCCACTCGTAACTGGGGCTTGAAGAGCCAATTGATTAATGGAGCTGGAGGCATTGCAGAAGCCCTCATGGCTGGCAAGCATGTACTTGCTGCGGTAGGCAATAGCCAATTTACTAGCGATCCTTATACTCATGAATTGGTCTTACATGGTTATGACAATGGAAGAACCTACGTACGCGATCCATATAATAGTGGCAACAACGGCTGGTACTCCATCAATTATCTTCACTCTATTAAGAGCAAGGACCCGATGGATAACAAGCTTGGAGCACCTTTCTTCTCAATTTTGCATAAGCTAATCAGAAGGCCAATCTGGCCTTCTGTTTTCTTTAAAAATAGGATTCTTCTCACGATATTGTTTCTTGATCCGGCGGTTTGTGCTATAATACTACTATGTGGGTACAATCCGTATAAAAAATTGTAAGGAAGATACATGAAAAAGAAAGATCTTATTTTTTATGCTGGGACAGCCGTTTTGTTGGCTTTTTCGACACAACAAGTCAAAGCCGATGAGCAACATGCGTCTGATCAAACACCAGAAAATACATCAGCTATCGTTGCAACAACAACTTCATCAGAAGCACAGAATACCGTGAGCGAAGGAGTGGGAGTTGAGAAAGGTATTCAGACAGAAAATACCGTTGCAACAGAGGCAGCACCTGTCACACCGACTCTTAGCAATAACCAGTCTTCTGACAAGGGCACTAGCGACAAGGTTGTATCAGAGCAACCAGCACAAGCTGTGGTAGCTAGTCGTGCACCATATGGCGCACGCGCACGAGTGGTAGCAGCAAGAAATGAGAGTGTTCCTCAACAGGAATCTCCAGTTTCTGCAGATTTGACTATTGCCAAATCAGAGTCAGACGGCACCTTCACCATTACGGCTAAGAATCTTCAAGGCTTGGATGGTTATGAAGAAGTGAAGATTCCATTCTGGTCTCATGCCAATGGGATGAAAGACATCATCTGGTACACTCCAAGTCGTCAAGCAGATGGTTCTTATACTGTAACAGCCAAAGCTAGTGACCACGAAAACGCTGATGGCAAATATGAAGCGCAAGTTTTCTATGTGGATGCTAAAGGCCAAAACAAGTTTGTTAAGAAAGCCTTTATTGACTATACAGCTCCTAAACCATCTGCTGATCTAACCATTACGAAATCAGAGTCAGACGGTACCTTCACCATCACAGCTAAGAACCTCCAAGGCTTCGACAGCTACAAGGAAGTGAAGATTCCGTTCTGGTCTCATGCCAATGGGATAAAAGATATCATCTGGTACACTCCGACTCGCCAGGCAGACGGTTCTTATACCGTAACAGCCAAAGCTAGTGACCACGAAAACGCTGATGGCAAATACGAAGCGCAAGTTTTCTATGTGGATGCCCAAGGTCAAAACAAGTTTGTCAAGAAAGCCTTTATCGATTACACAGCTCCTAAACCATCTGCTGATCTGACCATTACAAAATCAGAGTCAGACGGGACTTTCACTATTACAGCTAAGAACCTCCAAGGCTTCGATGGCTACAAGGAAGTGAAGATTCCATTCTGGTCTCATGCTAATGGGATGAAAGATATCATCTGGTACACTCCGACACGTCAAGCAGACGGTTCATATACTGTAACAGCCAAAGCTAGTGACCACGAAACGCTGATGGCCAGTATGAAGCGCAAGTTTTCTATGTGGATGCCAAAGGCCAAAACAAGTTTGTCAAAAAAGCCTTTATTGATTTCAAAAATCAATCACGTCCAACTGCTAGTCTCTTAATCCAAAACAACAACAAGGATGCGGGTACTTTTGACGTCATTATCAAGGATGTCTACAGCCCTAAAGGTGTGCGAACTGTACAAGTCCCTACTTGGTCTGATAAGGACGGCCAAGACGATATTCGCTGGTATGAAGCGACTCGCCAATCAAATGGAGACTACAAGGTATCGGTCAAAGCGAGCGACCACAAAAACTCTACTGGTAAGTACCATATTCACCTTTACTATATTCAAAATGATGGTTCTCGTGTGGGTGTCGGTTCAACGACTACAGAAGTTGAGTTCCGAAATGCCCAGACGAAGACACAAACAGGGATCAAGAATGTCAATTCTGGTGCTGGAACCTATACGGTATCGGTGGATCAAGCGCCTCAGGGACGTCGGATTAAGAATATCCGTGTCGCAGCCTGGTCTCAAGCGCACCAAGAAAATCTTTTCTGGTATTCAACAGCACCTTCTGGAATGCATACAGAAGTGCAGGTCTCTGCAGCAAATCACCAGTACCAATCAGGCAACTATACCACTCACGTCTATGTGGATTATGTCGATGGTGGCGTTGAAGGCTTTAACCTTGGTCAAACAGCCCTTCATCCCCGTGCGACAGTAGATCAAACTGCTTTTAGTCCTCGTGTAACGAATGGACAACGGGACCGTGTCTTACGGGCAGCAGCTAGTCTAGTGGGCGTTCGTGGCGGCACTGCAGCTCACCATCAATTGGTCAATGATTATAACAGTGTTAAACCACTTCCGGTTGGTTATGCAGTGAAGACGACCGATGACTGGTGTGATATCTTTGTCACAACAGTCTTCCAGCGGGAAGGTTTGAGCGGTTTGATTGGTCGTGAATGTGGAGTCGAACGTCACATCCAGATCTTCAAACGCTTGGGCATCTGGAATGAAGATGGTACCACTACACCAAAAGCAGGGGACATCATCACCTTTAACTGGGATCAAAATAGCCAACAAAACAATGGCTTTGCGGATCACATCGGAATTGTTGAGAGCGTCTCAAATGGAATCATTCATACCATTGAAGGAAACTCCAACAACCAAGTCCGTCGCAATACCTACCGAATCGGACATGGCAATATCCGTGGATTTGCAACTCCTCGCTATCAATAATAAAAAAAGAAGCCACAGGCTTCTTTTTTTAGTCTCTCAACCCTTCTTCGAAACTCTTAGAAGGGGCCTCGACGTGGATGGTTTCAAGGGTTAATGGATTGGTGAAGGTCAAGCGGTGAGCATGGAGCATGAGTCGCTCTCCGCGTGCAGGGTTATAGAGAGGATCCCCGACAATCGGGTGGCCATGATGGGAGAGATGCACCCGGATCTGATGGGTACGCCCCGTCTTGAGCTGGCATTTGACCAGGCTGTTTTGCCTGATTTTTTTCAGTTGCGTCACCTGAGTTTCTGCATACTGTCCTTTTCGTGGATCGACCAGGCGCTTGCGCCGATCGTGGCGATCACGTCCGATTTTATCCTTGTAGACGATGGTTTTTTGTGCTAAGCTACCTTGGATCAAGGCCCAGTACTCGCGTTGGATGTTTTTATCTTCTAAAATGCGGTTGAGAATGGGCAGGATAAAAGGATTTTTGGCAAATAAAATCGCTCCGCTGGTTTCCTTATCTAACCGGTGCACAACGTAGCAGGTGGATCCAACATAGCTGGAAACATGGTTGAGAAGAGCAATTTCTGTCGGCTCATTGGCATGGGTTTTCATACCTTCGGGCTTATTGACGATGATGACATGCTCATCCTGATAGAGTTCTTCAACCAGACTCGGGTCTCCGGCTGGGAGCTCTTTTTCAGGGTAATCGTCCGCGTCAAAGATCAGCTGGATCTGGTCTCCTTTTTGAACGGGGCTCTGCCAGTTGATGGTCTCGCCATTGACCAAGACGTGTTTCTTGGTTCGTAAAAAATGCCGGATCTTACGGGGAATGAGGAAGTAGTCCTCAAGCAGCTCTTTCACAGTCATCTGGGGAAAGGATTGTGGAATGGTAAATTGATAGTTCATGCCCCTATTGTAGCAAAATCTAAGCTTAAAGAAAACTAAATGGGAGAAGGGGATGAGCTATCTTTTCTTGCTAGGACAAGGATAAGGTGTTACAATAACAAGTATGAATAGAATAAAAGAATTATTTGAAAACCTGATCACTTTTTTTAGAAAGGATCATCCACCCAAAGCGGTGGCAGAAGAAGTGCCAGACACGGAATTACCGGAAGAGACAGTAGAGCCGACCTATAGTCGCTCAGGCAAGCACAGAAGCAAACCGCTCTCTCAACACCCCTTCCGTCGTTTTTTTGGCGCCGCTTCCATTTGACTAAGATTCTCCTGATCATTGGGCTAGGGCTTTAGCCTCTTGACAGGGGGCTATCTCTTCTACCTTGCTAAGACGACCAACGTCAAGGATTTGCAGAATGCACTGAAGGCGACTACCATTATCTATGATAAGAATGGGGACCAGGCGGGAAGTTTGACCGGGCAAAAAGGAACCTATGTCGAACTCGATGCCATTAGTGAGAATCTGCAAAATGCCGTGGTCGCAACAGAGGACCGGAGCTTTTACAAGAATAGTGGGATCAACTATGGTCGCTTCTTCTTAGCGATTTTGACCCTGGGTCGCTCAGGTGGTGGGTCGACCATCACCCAGCAGCTAGCCAAGAATGCTTACCTGTCTCAGGATCAGACGGTGGAGCGTAAGGCCAAGGAATTCTTCCTAGCGCTTGAAATCAATAAGAAATACAGTAAAAAAGAAATCCTCACCATGTACCTCAACAATGCCTATTTTGGAAATGGGGTTTGGGGAATTGAGGATGCTTCCAAGAAGTATTTTGGGGTTTCAGCCAGTCAATTAAGCCTGGATCAGTCTGCGGTTCTCGCAGGTATGCTCAAGGGACCGGAGATCTATAACCCGCTCTATTCAGTAGAGAATGCGACCAACCGCCGCAATACGGTCCTTCAAAATATGGTAGCGGCCGGCTATATTGACCAGGCAACAGCCGATCAATCTGCTGCTGTTGATATCCATGGCCAGCTTGTCGATGCTTATGAAGGCAAGTCAGAGGACTACCGCTACCCATCTTATTTTGATGCGGTCATCAATGAAGCGGTCAACGAATACGGTCTCACCGAAGAAGATATTGTCAAAAATGGCTACCGGATCTACACTGAGCTGGATCAAAATTACCAAGCAAGCATGCAGGTGATCTATGACAATACAGCTCTCTTCCCAGTAGCGGAAGACGGCACGCGCGCGGAATCTGGTAGTGTAGCGCTTGATCCTAAGACCGGAGGGGTTCGGGCTCTCGTAGGGCGTGTCGGAAGCGATCAAAATCCAGGTTTCCGTACCTACAACTACGCTACCCAGGCTGCCCGTAGTCCAGGCTCAACCATCAAACCTTTGGTTGTCTATAGCCCAGCTGTTGCTGAAGGTTGGTCGACCAATAAGGAATTGGACAATAGTACCACCCAATATGGAAGCTATGAGGTTAATAACTATGCGGGAATCCAGTCGAGCCCAACGGTACCAATGTACCAGGCCTTAGCAGAATCCCTTAACCTTCCAGCCGTAGCGACCGCTAATGATTTGGGTCTCGATACGGTCTTTGAATACGGGAAAAAATTCGGACTCAACATGGACAAGGTGGACAAGTCGCTTGCCGTTGCCTTGGGAGCTGGTGTGACAACCAATCCGATGCAGATGGCTCAGGCCTATGGCACCTTTGCTAACGGCGGGGTCATGAATGATGCCCACCTCATTACCAAGATCGAAAAATGCAAGTGGCCAAGTGGTCAAGAGCCATAGCCAGAAATCAACCCGAGTGCTCAGTGGATCCACAACGGATAAGATGACCAATATGATGCTTGGTACCTTCAGTAATGGTACAGGGGTGAACGCTGCGCCTTATGGCTATACCATGGCAGGGAAAACCGGTACGACAGAGACCAGCTTTAACAAGGACCTCTCTGGAGACCAATGGGTGATCGGCTACACGCCAGATGTGGTCATCAGTCAATGGCTTGGTTTCCCAACGACCGATGAAAATCACTACCTGACGGACAGTAGTGCTGGGACGGCATCCGAGATCTTCCGCAATGTTGCCAACAGTGTCCCTGCCTTATACAGACGGTACTCAGTTTGACTCGGTGAAGAACTCTTATGCTGAAAAATGGCATTGCGCCAGTCGGAGAAGAAACGACAGAAACAGATAGCAAAGAAGACAAAGGTTTCTTTGAGGATGTCAAAGAAAAGGCGTCGAATATGGTCGATGATGCGAAAAAAGCAATCGACGAAGCCGATATCCCAGGCAAAGCGAAAAACGCTTGGGATACCTTCAAAGGCTGGCTTGGTTTCTAATCAAAAAAACGATTCAGAAATTCTTCTGAATCGTTTTTTATTTAAAGTTCACTATCTGACAAGCTAAAGGTATCGCCGTGTTGGAGATCCCCGTACTGGTAGCCTCGTTTGAACCAGCGCATGCGTTGCTCTGAAGTTCCGTGGGTAAAGCTATCTGGTACCGAGTAGCCGTAGGCTTGCTCTTGGAGAGTGTCATCCCCGACTGCATGGGCTGCATTCATGGCTTCTTCGATATCGCCGATATCTAGAAGGTTTCGGTCTTGAATGGAGCGGGCCCAGACACCGGCTAGATAATCAGCTTGTAGCTCAATGCGGACACTGATGGCATTTCGTTCCTTTTCAGAAAGACCTTGTTGCATCCGATGGTATTTACCAAGGATTCCCAGCTCATTTTGCACGTGGTGGCCGACTTCGTGAGCGATCACGTAGGCCATGGCGAAGTCCCCGCTAGCCTTGTATTTGGTTGTTAATTCCTTGTAGAAGCTCATATCCAAATAAATCTTTTTGTCGGTTGGACAGTAGAAGGGACCAGCCGATGCTTGCCCAACTCCACAGCCTGTCTTTGTCCGTCCGGTATAGAAGACTAGTTTGGGCTCCTGGTAGGTCCGTCCTTCGGCTTGAAAGACCTTGTGCCAATGATCTTCTGTTGTGGCAAGGACCTTGCTGACGAACTCAGCATCTGCATCGTCGACATGGGTCTTGTTGGTGCGCGTGATCTGGCTAGACTGGTAAGAATGAGAAGTCTCGTTTCCAAAGAGTCCACCAAGACTAGCGCCACCACCTCCTAGAAGAACCAGAAGAAGGATGAGGACGATCTTACTCTTGAAGCTTCCGGGCGATAGTAAGATCTGTAAAATGCCCCCGCCAAGGTTACTGTTTCCTGAAGATTGGGAGTAGCTTTGCCCTCGACGGTCTTCGATATTTCTACTTTCTTTTAGGTTATCACTTTTCATATTCGTCTCCTTTTGTTTTATTTTACCAAATGAGGAAAAAACCAGAGTGATAACGCTTTAGATTTGCTTTTTTCTTGACAGGAGATTTTCTGTTCTTGTCAAAACGTGGAAAACTTGCTATAATGGGGTGAACGGAGGCGTTATGGCATTAAAAAAAGCAAGTCTAGCGTGTACGGTTTGTGGGTCACGCAATTACTCCATTAAGTTGAGTGGGACGCCAAAACCAACACGTCTAGAAGTCAATAAATTCTGCAAACATTGCAGCAAGTATACCATCCATAAAGAAACACGATAGGAGAGAGTTGTGAAATTCATTAAAGATATTTTCGTCTTACTAAAAGATACAACTTGGCCAAATCGCAAGGAAAGATGGAAAAACTTTATCTCAGTGATTGAGTACACCGCTTTCTTTGTTGCATTGATTTATTTGTTCGACAAAGTCATTGCACGTGGCCTATTGCACATGATCAATTTCTTTTAAGAAAAGAAGCCATGTGGGATCCTCAGGGTCCCACTTTTTGTAGTCTTTTCTTAAAAATAAATCAGCAAACCTCTTTGCATTCCTGCAAAATGTGGTATAATGAAGCTAGGAAAAGGAAAGCCAAGAGGCTTTTTTTAGTATGTTCACAAAAGCTCGAGCAGGCTAAACAGAAAGAAAGGATACCCAAATGGACAGTTTTGATAAAGGCTGGTTTGTACTACAAACCTACTCAGGATATGAAAATAAGGTAAAAGAGAATCTTTTGCAACGTGCGCAAACTTACAATATGTTAGAAAACATCTTGCGCGTAGAGATTCCAACTCAAACCGTACAAGTTGAGAAAAACGGTAAAACCAAAGAAATCGAAGAAAATCGCTTCCCAGGTTATGTCTTGGTAGAAATGGTCATGACAGATGAAGCTTGGTTTGTCGTTCGGAATACACCGAACGTTACAGGTTTCGTCGGATCACACGGGAACCGTTCAAAACCAACTCCATTGTTGGAAGAAGAAATCCGCAGCATCTTGCTCTCTATGGGTCAAACCGTTCAAGAGTTTGATTTGGATGTCAAGGTGGGCGATACGGTTCGTATCATCGACGGTGCCTTCACAGACTATACTGGTAAGATCACTGAAATTGATAACAACAAGGTGAAAATGGTCATTTCTATGTTCGGTAACGATACGGTTGCAGAAGTGAATTTGAACCAAATTGCTGAATTGTAAGAAAGAGAGAGTGTGGGACAGCTTCAACAGTCTGGGAGACTGTTGAAGGTTGCAGATAAAGGAAACATAGGGCATCTTTGAAGCTTAAAAAGCGAACAAAGACTTAGGATACTTGCTTCGCAAGTTCTATCCGCCACCTCAAAGCAGTGCTTTGAGCACTCAACCACTGCGTCTTGCTCGACAATCCAAAAATAATTGAGAGGCTAGGACTTTTGTCCCAGCCTCTTTTGATTGCTTATTATTGATTTTTATCCAGGCCAGTGATCTTTTTTAACTGCTTGGTTTCTGCAGCAGACGTAACATTGAAGATCTTATTTCCTTGTGTAGAAAAGCTAGATTCATCTCCGTTGCTATCTTTATAGACATAGCTGGTCCCATTTTCTGAACGCATAATGGCATAGGGTTTTCCGAGACGTTCGAGGGCCGTTTTTGGTGTATCGGATTTGGAAATGCTGCCAGTAGACTGGTGGTTGGCATCGCCCCCTCTTAGTCGGAAGGTGATATCTGTTAACACATTATTGCGGAAGAAAGCCATGATATCGCCATTGTCTGTTGCCCATACATTGACTCCATCACCAGGATTCGCACTGTCTGTGCTACTTACGGGTTGACCAAAGGCTGCAACTACGTCATCGTAACTGCTTCTTTCTTTTGGCCCACCAACCTCTTGTCCATCTTCGGTTCTTAATACAAACCGGTGGTAGGGTGGAGGTTCTTGAGCTTTTCGATCTCAGGAATGGATGCAGCTCCTGGCACATATTGGAGAGATGCGCCATCATCTGGATCCAAGCTGAAGCGACCTGAAAAATCATCTGAGCTACTGCTGTCTGAAGAAGTGTTCGACGATTTACTAGATGATGTTTTGGTAGAAGATTGTTTGATCGGTTTTCTAGAACTAGAAGCGGTTTTTGCTGGTTGCGCAGAATTGGCGGGTGAGCAAGCGGCTAGTGTCACTAGTGAAAGAAGGCCGATCGCAAAGAAACGAATGTTTTTCATAAATACCCTTTCTAATGTGTGTGCTTCGCCGATCAGGCGAGGTTTTATTATATCAATAATCAAGGAATGGGGCAAATGGCAACAAAAAACCCCCTATTGCTAGGGGAATTTTTAAAAGATAAAAGATGATAAAAAATTTTATTATCAAGGCGGTAGACGGATTTGAACCGACGATCAAGCTTTTGCAGAGCCGTGCCTTACCACTTGGCTATACCGCCATAACATATAATATTGTAACCTAAAAAACAAGATAGGTCAAGAAAAACTTTTCCCTTCAAACAACTTTAGAAAACCATTTCATCATAGGGATTGAAAAAATCTCTCAAATAGCTTGCGATTTCTAGGGATTTCTGCTATACTTATAGAGTTGTCTAAGACAGCAAATACTCATCTCGGATCCATTGTGGCACCGTTGCCCTTGTGGTCGTGCTGCAAGTTGACGTCTGAGAGAGGAGAAAAAAACAAAAAAGGAGAAACTACTCATGGCAGTAATTTCAATGAAACAACTTCTTGAGGCTGGTGTACACTTCGGTCACCAAACTCGTCGCTGGAACCCTAAGATGGCTAAGTACATCTTCACAGAACGTAACGGAATCCACGTTATCGACTTGCAACAAACTGTAAAATATGCAGACCAAGCATACGACTTCATGCGTGATGCAGCTGCAAACGATGCAGTGATCTTGTTCGTAGGTACTAAGAAACAAGCTGCTGATGCTGTTGCAGAAGAAGCTGTTCGTGCAGGTCAATACTTCATCAACCACCGTTGGTTGGGTGGAACTCTTACTAACTGGGGAACAATCCAAAAACGTATCGCTCGTTTGAAAGAAATCAAACGCATGGAAGAAGATGGAACTTTTGAAGTTCTTCCTAAGAAAGAAGTTGCATTGTTGAACAAACAACGCGCTCGTCTTGAAATTCTTGGGCGGTATCGAAGACATGCCTCGTATCCCAGACGTAATGTACGTTGTGGATCCACATAAAGAACAAATCGCTGTTAAAGAAGCTAAGAAATTGGGTATCCCAGTTGTAGCGATGGTCGACACAAACACTGACCCAGATGATATCGATGTTATCATCCCAGCGAACGATGACGCTATCCGCGCTGTTAAATTGATCACTGCGAAAATGGCTGACGCTGTTATCGAAGGACGTCAAGGTGAAGACAGTGTTGCTACAGTAGAAGCTGAATTGGCAGCTACTGAAGGTCAAGCTGATTCAATCGAAGAAATCGTTGAAGTTGTAGAAGGCGACAACGCTTAATTTCATTCAATAAGTAACGAACCTAAGAGGGCAGGGCTCAGCCCGACCCTCTTATTTTATTAAAAAATATAGGAGAACAAAAATGGCAGAAATTACAGCTAAGCTTGTAAAAGAATTGCGTGAAAAATCTGGTGCCGGTGTCATGGACGCTAAAAAGGCATTGGTTGAAGTTGAAGGTGATATCGAAAAAGCGATCGAATTGCTTCGCGAAAAAGGTATGGCTAAAGCAGCTAAGAAAGCTGACCGTGTTGCCGCTGAAGGTTTGACTGGTGTTTATGTCAATGGTAACGTTGCAGCAGTAGTTGAAGTAAACGCTGAAACTGACTTCGTTGCGAAAAACGCTCAATTCGTTGAATTGGTAAACGCAACAGCGAAAGTCATCGCTGAAGGTAAACCAGCTAACAACGAAGAAGCTCTTGCTTTGACAATGCCTTCAGGTGAAACTCTTGAAGCTGCATATGTATCTGCAACAGCTACAATCGGTGAAAAGATTTCATTCCGTCGTTTTGCTTTGCTTGAAAAAACAGATGCGCAACACTTCGGTGCTTACCAACACAACGGTGGACGTATCGGCGTTATCTCTGTGATCGAAGGTGGAGACGAAGCACTTGCTAAACAAATCTCAATGCACATCGCTGCAATGAAACCAACTGTTCTTTCATACAAAGAATTGGATGAGCAATTCGTGAAAGATGAATTGGCACAATTAAACCACGTCATCGACCAAGATAACGAAAGCCGTGCAATGGTTGGTAAACCAGCTCTTCCACACTTGAAGTATGGTTCTAAAGCTCAATTGACTGACGAAGTTGTCGCTCAAGCTGAAGAAGATATCAAAGCTGAATTGGCAGCTGAAGGTAAACCAGAAAAAATCTGGGATAAAATCATCCCTGGTAAAATGGATCGTTTCATGCTTGACAACACTAAAGTTGACCAAGCCTACACTCTTCTTGCACAAGTTTACATCATGGATGACAGCAAGACAGTGGAAGCTTACCTTGAATCAGTAAATGCTTCAGTAGTTGAGTTTGCTCGCTTTGAAGTTGGTGAAGGTATCGAAAAAGCAGCTAACGACTTTGAATCAGAAGTTGCAGCTACAATGGCAGCGGCTCTTAACAACTAAGAATACAAAAAAAGAGGTTTCGATGGGAACCTCTTTTTTTGTAAGATAAATTCATCTAAATAACTTTCCTTAGGTGAGTACGGACGTCAGCGAACTTCAAATAAGTTCCATGACTTAGTTTTGGACCTAAGGTTCCAAAACTCCCGAGTGCTAGAAACATGATTGTTTCTAGCACTTTTCTCACAGCGGAAAGTTTTAGTAGATGACTGAGTAATTCTAATAAATAAATTTTTTTGTTTTATAGAATTTATTAGATTTGTAAAAAAACAGTTTGTCTATACTCTTAGAGGAACGGGAATCTTTTTTTATATGTAAAAACCGAAGCCGTTGCTTCAGTCTTTTTATTTAATGTGCGAAGGTATCGATTCCTAGAAGCAGGGACAGGGTTCCCATGATGAGGCCGGCTAGTATCACTCCGAGCATGACTGCGAGGCTACTGCGTTTGAAGTCCCAGTCAAGGATGGAGGCCGCAAGAGCTCCCGGTCCAGGCACCAGTTCCCGGAAGAGGGATTCCTACAAAGAGCAATAAGGCCCAGAAGATTCCCTTGTCTCCTGCAGCTTTTTTTCTAATTTCTGTCCGCCTCTATGGCCCTTATTGAGACACCAGCTAAAAAAAGCCTCCGATGATCGGTTTTTGCGCCCCAAGTAAGAATATGGCGGGCGAAAAAGAAGATCAGAGGGACAGGGAGAAGGTTTCCGATCACTCCTATCAGGAGCGCTGTCCATAAGGGAATACCATTTGCAATGGCAAAAAGGGATGGCCCCGCGCAATTCAACAAGGGGCACCATGGAGATCAGGAAGGTAAAGATATATTTCATTAGTCAAGCCTTTTCGATTAGTCTTCTTCATTCTATCGTATCTTTTCTCAATTGACAACTATGATCTTTTTTAATCTTTTATCTTGACTTTCTGGTGGAGGAAGCATATAATAAAGACATAGTTAATTAGAATCATTATAAAAAAGGAGAAATGACATGACAACTATGAAACATGAAGCAGCTACTGATGTAGCAACTTTTGCACCTTCAAATAAAGAAACTCTTCCAGAAACAAAAGCAATCTTGAACCAAGTCGTAGCAGATCTCTACGTGGCTCACATTGCCCTTCACCAAGTACACTGGTATATGCGTGGACGTGGCTTTATGGTTTGGCATCCAAAAATGGACGAATACATGGACAGCTTGGATGCAACCTTGGATGAAGTGAGCGAACGCTTGATCACTCTTGGTGGAGCTCCTTATTCTAGCATGACTGAATTTTTGGAACACAGCAATATTGAAGAACGCCGTGGAACATTTACGAAAAATGTAGAAGAAAGCTTGACACGTGTTCTTGAAATCTTCCATTACCTTGATGGCCTTTACCAAAAAGCTTTGGATGTTACCGACGCTGAAGGCGACGATGTAACCAACGATATCTTTGTTGGGGCTAAAGCAGAACTTGAAAAGAACATTTGGATGGTGGCTGCTGAACTTGGTCAAGAACCAGGATTATAAGATCATAAAAAAATAGAAGCCGTGGGCTTCTATTTTTTTGGTTTGTAGGAGATTTCCACTAATTAAAGGAATTCTTAATCTAACTATAGTTGGAGCGAAATCGAGGCCTATCGCTCCTCTTTTTTTGGTATAGTTAATATGTGATTTTCTGTAAGCATTCGCAGGTATAAGAAAGCGCTTACAAATTTAATTGTTAATCCTAAGAGGAGGTTTATGGGAAAGTCTTTTTTTGAAAAGCGTCCTGTTTTTAGTATTCGTAAGCTCTCAGTTGGAGCTTGTTCTGTTGTGATTGGGATTTCTGCCTTGGGTCTTTCAAGGGTCCATGCGGAAGAAAAGCCAGCCCTCGAAAGTGAACCGACTTCGATTGAGACACCAAGTGTTGTGACGGAAAATTCAGGAACGGAAGTTCCTGAAGCTGTTGCAAGAGTTTCGGAAGCTCCAGCTGTGATCACCCCTACCAGAGCTGAGGAAAAACCAGCGTCTCAAGACGATGGTCAACCCGTTTCTACTTCATCTGAGCGTGCTACAGAAACGGAAGCAACAGCTACTCCAGATCAAAATCGTGTAGCGGAGGATATTGTGCAAGATCGAGAACGTGATTTTAATAAAGATTGGTATTTTAAATTGAATGCGGCTCCTGGTGCAGAAGGGCGTCAAGTGGATGTCAAGGATTGGAAAAAATTAGATCTTCCTCATGACTGGTCTATTTTCTTTGATTTTGATCACAACTCTCCTGCTCAAAATGAAGGGGGTCAATTAAACGGTGGAGATGCTTGGTATCGTAAGACCTTCCGTTTGGATGACAAAGATTTAGATAAGAAGGTCCGCTTGGAATTTGGCGGGGTTTACATGGATTCCAAAGTCTATGTAAATGGACAATTTGTCGGTCATTACCCAAATGGCTACAATGCCTTTTCTTATGATATTACTCCTTATTTGAACGCAGATGGAAGCGAGAATACCATCGCCGTTCATGTGGTCAATCAACAACCAAGTAGCCGTTGGTATTCTGGTAGCGGGATTTACCGGGATGTTAAGCTGAGTGTGACGGACAAGGTTCATTTAGCGCAGTATGGGACTACGATTACGACCCCTCAGTTGGAAAAACAGCAAAATGGGGCAGTAGATACAGTGGTGAAGAGCCGCATTGTCAACCAGGATGATCAAGCCCATAGTATTTATGCGGAATATGAAATTGTCGATCAAAATGGCCAAGTGGTGAGCGAAAAAACGCGCAGTGAAGCACAAGCTGTTCTAGCAGGTCAAGAGATCAACCTATCTCAAACCTTGCATGTTGAAAAACCAACCCTCTGGGATGTGAAAACGGATCATCCAGCTCTCTATACCTTGTATACGCGGGTTTATCGGGATTCGCAGTTGGTCGATGTGCAAAAGGAACGCTTTGGTTATCGCTATCTGAACTGGACGCCAGAAGGTGGCTTCTTCCTCAATGGGGTGGCGACGAAATTCCACGGGGTATCCCTTCACCATGACCACGGGGCTCTTGGAGCTGAGGAAAACTACAAGGCTGAATACCGTCGTCTCAAACAGATGAAGGACATGGGAGTCAATGCGATCCGGACGACCCACAACCCAGCGAGTGAACAAACCTTAAAAATTGCGGCTGAGTTGGGCTTGATGGTTCAAGAAGAAGCCTTTGATACCTGGTATGGTGGCAAGAAGCAATACGATTATGGTCGTTTCTTTGAAAAAGATGCCACTCACCCAGAAGCTCGTAAGGGGGATACTTGGTCAGATTACGATCTACGGACCATGGTAGAGCGGGACAAGAACAATCCAGCCATTGTCATGTGGTCAATCGGTAACGAAGTCGGTGAAGCAGATGGTTCAGACAAATCTGTCGCAACCGTTCGTCGCTTGGTCAAGACCATCAAGGACGTGGATGCAACCCGCTATGTCACTATGGGAGCTGATAAATTCCGCTTTGGCGATGGATCAGGAGGCCATGAAAAGGTAGCAGCAGAGCTCGATGCGGTTGGATTTAACTATTCAGAGGCCAACTATGAAAGCTTACGGGCCAAACATCCAAACTGGCTCATTTATGGTTCGGAAACCTCTTCTGCAACGCGGACACGGGGCTCATACTATCATCCTGAAAGAGAATGGGTCGGCAGCAACCAAGAAGACCGCCACTATGAACAATCAGACTACGGCAATGACCGGGTTGGTTGGGGTCGGACAGCAACCGCCTCTTGGACCTTTGACCGTGATCATGCCGGTTATGCAGGACAATTTATCTGGACCGGTACTGATTATATCGGTGAGCCAACACCATGGCACAACCAAAATGACACACCTGTGAAAGTTCTTATTTCGGTATCGTGGATACTGCCGGCCTTCCAAAGAATGATTTTTACCTTTACCAAAGTCAATGGGTGTCAGCTGAGAAACATCCAATGGTGCATCTCTTGCCACATTGGAACTGGGACAATCCAGAATTAGCCAATCGTGTCATGGATGAAGAAGGACGGATTCCTGTTCGGACCTTCTCCAATGCCCACAGTGTGGAATTGATTGTCAATGGGGAATCACAAGGAGTGAAGACCTTTACCAAGAAGACCACAGCTGATGGCCGGACCTACCAAGAAGGGGCAAATCCGGATGAACTTTATCTAGAGTGGTTGGTCCCTTATGTACCAGGTAAGGTGGAAGCTATTGCGCGCAACGAAGCAGGAGAAGTGATCGCGAAAGATCAAGTTGAAACAGCCGGCAAGGCTGCGGGTGTTCGTTTGTTGAAAGAAGAACACGCGATCGCAGCGGACGGTAAGGATTTGACCTATATTACCTACGAAATCGTCGATGAAGAAGGCCGTGTCGTACCAACTGCCAACAATTTGGTGCATTTCCATTTGCATGGACAAGGCCAAATTGTCGGTGTTGATAATGGGGAACAAGCCAGCCGTGAACGCTACAAAGCGCAGGAAGATGGCTCATGGCAACGCAAAGCCTTCAACGGCAAAGGGGTTGTGATTGTCAAATCAACTGAGCAGGCGGGAGCCTTTACTCTGTATGCAGACTCAGATCGCTTGCAATCAGACCAAGTCAGCCTCTTTACAGGTAAGAAGGACCAAGCAGAACGCACTGTATTAGGTGTGGAACCTGTTCGACAAAGTGCTTATCTAGGAGAAAAACCAACCTTACCAAGTAAGGTCAATGTGGTCTATAGCGATGGCAAAGCCCAAGAAGAAGCCGTTGAATGGGATGCGGCAGACTATAGCCGTGCTGGCCAAGTCCGTGTGACAGGTCATGTTCAAGGACGCACGGTCGAAGCTCTGGTCGATGTGATCGGCGTGGAGCAAGTCCTTCCAGTCATCAAACAAATCCCGCAGGGAGCAGATCTAGCGACAGTGGATAAGACTGTGCAATTGGTCTTTACAGATGGCCGGACAGTTAGCTATGAAGTTGATCAATGGACCTTGGAAGCTGGTCAAGAAGATCAGTTGTCCACACCAGGAGCACGCTTGAAAGCGACAGGACTCCTAGGCAATGGGGAAACGGTCCAAGCGACACTAGTGGTTGCAGGAGGAGATGTAGCCAAGGCTAAGAAACCAACGGTTCAGCTAGATGGAGTAGCTCTTCCAAAATTTGGTAGTGGCAACCATACTATTTTCCGTACCCTCGCTTATGGCCAAGAGCCAGGTCAAGTCACAGCTAGTGCAGAAAATGCTCAAGTGACGGTCTTACAAGCTAATCGTGAAAATGGTTTGAAGGCTCAAATCTATGTGACTGCTAAGGATACGGGAGCTGTACAGACCTATGTGGTCCAATTCCAAGAAGAAAGTCCACAGATCCAGCGTTTGGAATTGCGTCTGCCAGAAGGACAGGAACTCAAGGAAGACCAAACGGTACCACTTGAAGTCATTGCCCATTACCAAGATGGTAGCCAGGCAAGTCTCAAAGCAGATCAAATCGATGTGAAAACAAGAGCTGGTAGCCAAGGAAAAGCCGTCGCAACCAATAAAGGTTTGGAATTGCGAGAAGCAGGATTGGTTCATTTAGAAGCCAACTACCAAGGACAAACAGGAGAAGTCAGCTTTACCATCACGCCAAATCCAGAAGAAAGACGGTTGTCAAGGTGCGTCCTGTACGGATTAGTACAGATCGAAACGTGTTGCCAGCTCTTCCAGAGACCGTCTTGGTCGAGTATGACAAGGGATTCCCGAAAGAAAAACGCGTGACCTGGGATGCTGTGACCGCAGATCAAGTCAAGGATTACCATAGCTTTACAGTCACAGGTCATGTAGAGGGTGTGGAAAAAGAAGCCCAAGCTCAAGTGACGGTTGAAGGCATTATCGCTGTAGAAGAAGTCAGCACTACCACTCCAGTCGGAGAAAAACCAGCTCTTCCAGAAAGCGTGCGGACCTATCACTCTAATGGTAAGACCTATACTGCTAAGGTGTCCTGGGATGCGGTTGATCCGCAACTCTTGGCTAAAGAAGGAGAAGTTGTCTTAGCCGGTCGTGTAGAAGGAACGGATCTTCCAACCCGTCTTCATATTCGTGTTTCCGCAAACACAGTCAAGGGGGCCAACGTAGCAGAGCAATGGACAGGATCAGTCTTGCCACTCGCTTTTGCAAGTGACTCTAACGATGCAGATCCAGTTGCTAAGGTCAATGATAAAGTCATCTCCTTTACCGATGCTCCAGCTAACCGTTGGACCAACTGGGGCCGTAACAATGCGGAAGATTCTGTTGGTATCTTGTTTGGGGATTCTGGTATCTTGACCAAGCGAGCAGTGGACAACCTCCATGTTGGTTTCCACGAAGACCACGGCGTTGGGGCTCCAAGTGAGTATGTGATTGAGTACTATACAGGGGAACAAATCCCAACAGTTCCAAACAATCCAAATCGCGTCAAAGACGAAACAGACCATCCATTTAACAATCCAGCTAACTGGAAAGAAGTCAGCCACCTAACCGTTGAAGAACCGGTAGCAGCAGGTAAGATGAATCATTTCAGTTTTGATAAAGTCGACACCTATGCTGTTCGGATCCGTATGAAGATGCCAGAAGGCAAACGTGGAAGCTCTATTTCAGAGATTCAGATCTTTGCCAATAAGGTTGCGGCAGAAGAAAAGAGCCAGTTGACCATTCGCGTCAATGGCGATGTATTGCCAGGTGTCAACCCAAGTGTGACCGATTACTACATCGATGCGCGTGATCGGGCTTATCCACAAGTGGAAGCGACAGCTAGCCATCACGGCCTTGCAACGGTTGTGCCAAGTGTCCATGAAGGTGAGCCAATTCGTGTCATCCACAAAGCGGAAGATGGTACCATCTTACAAGAATACCGCCTCCATCTCACAAGTGATGCAGAAAAACTGAAACAAGCTGCTCCAGTAGCAGTAGAAGCAGGTAACCGCTTTGTGAAAGTCGGTCAAGATCTGGTTCTACCATCTACCGTAGGTGTCTACTTCCAAGGGGATACAGGCTATGAACGCAAGGAACTTACGGTGGACTGGAAGCCTCTACCAGCTGATGCGCTTTCTCACGAAGGTAGCTTCACGCTGGAAGGAAAAGTCCTTGGCTATGATCTGACAGCTCAGCTGACCGTCCGGGTGTCAGAAAAGACAGGAGAAAACCTCTCTGTGAACCGTGACTACAATGCAGAAGATACCAGGGCATTTGCTAGTGAAACCAATGATCTCGATCCAAATCAAATCGACTATATCGATTACATCAATGATGGTGGCTACAACGAGTACTATCGCTGGACCAACTGGAAGAGAGAACCGGATCAAACTGAAGTATTTGCTGGTCTTATCTTCAAGAAAAATGGTCAAGTAACAGAGCGTTTGGTCAATAAAGTAGCGGTCGACTTCTTTGCAGATCAGGAAACAGGTCTGCCAACGAAAACTGTTCTTGAACGCTACATTGGTCCAGACTTTGATGTCCCAGATGATTACGGCAATCTGAAAAATCTTCCAGATCATCCATTTAACCAGGCCTCTAACTGGGAAGAAATCCCGTACAGCTTGGATTATGCCTTTGAACCTGGTTATATCTCTAACCTCAGCTTCAATGAAACCAGAACTAAAGCCATCCGTTTAAGAATGGTCCGTGATGAAAATCTTAAAGGAATCGGAATCGTTGAATTGAGCGCCTATGCCCCAACAGAAGAGGCTCAGGCAACAACTGATGTCACGATCCAAGTCAATGGCAAAGACCTAGAAGGCTTTAAACCAGATGTGACAGATTATCATCTAGAGTATGAGGGAGACCGTCCAATCATTTCAGCACAAGGCAAGAATGGAACAGCCGTTACGGTCGTGGATGCTAAAAGTGCCAATGCTCCGGTTCTTGTCAAAGTTGTCTCAGAAGATGGCAAGCTCGAAAAAGTATATCAACTTTCTCTCTCCGCAAAAGCACCTACAGGCTCAGCCATTCCTGAAGAAGGGGTTAAGAATCTGGTTCATACCAAACCAGAGTTGGTGATTGAGCCAGAAGAGATGGACTTTGAACGCTTAGAACGTCCAAATGCGGAACTTCCAAAAGGAGAGAAACGTGTGGTTCAAGAAGGTCAAAAAGGCCGCAAATTGCGCTTGGTGGAAGTTTCTCAAGAAAATGGTGAGGAAAGCCGGAAGGAACTGGATGCCTTTGTAGAGCTAGATCCAGTGGCAGAAATCACGGAGGTAGGCACGAAAGAAGTGCTTCCAGACACTCCACAACCAGAGCCACAGCCGCAGCCACAGCCGCAGCCGCAACCGCAGCCAGAACCACAACCAGAGCCGCAACCGCAGCCAGAACCACAACCAGAGCCGCAACCACAACCACAACCGCTTCCGAATCCAGAACGTCCTCAAGGTTCAGAAGGACCAGTAGCTACTGCAACTCCTCAAGCATCTCTTGAGGTCAAAGCGGTACGTCAGGAAGGGACAGATGCAGCAGGGAAGGAAGTCGAGAAACAGCTCAAACACCAGCAGTTTCAGCTGCTCCAGTTTCCGAAGGCAGATTACCAAATACAGGAACGGAAGAAAGCGTCGCAAGCCTCGTTGCTGGAATCCTAGCAGCAGGCCTTGCTAGTGCTGTGCTGGACGATCAGAAAAAAAGAGCCAAAAAGGCCAAATAAAACAGCTAGAGAAACTAGCAAAAAACGGTGAAAAGTTCACAGGTAAAAAGAAGGAGGATGGGGAAGCCCCACCCTCTTTACCTGGTGACATAAAGGAATAGAATATGGGAAAAAGATTAGTTGATCAGAAAAATCGATTTGGCATTCGCAAGCTCTCAGTAGGCGTCTGCTCGGTAGTCGTAACGACTTGTTTTTTAGGAGCTACTACCAGTTACGCAGAGGAACAAGCTGAGAATAGTGAACCACGTGAAGAACGGGTTGAAACAAGCAATGCAGGAGATCAAGGAAAGGAGGAGAAAACTGTGAACGAGCACCAAGAAGAATTAGAGCATGCCTCAGTAGCTACTAGCGAGAAAGAAAATCGCACAGCCAGCCAAGGGACGGAAGCCACTCAACCAGCCACTTCTCTAGATGAGGAGACTGAGATTGCGGATTACGGACCACTTCCCAAGCAAGGCTCAGATGCAATACCACCGCGAAGAGCTAGCAGCTTTCATCCACTTTGGGATGAATACTTACTATGATCGTGAGTGGGGAGATGGGCAAGAAGACCCTTATTATTTCTATCCAGAGCATCTGGATACCGATCAGTGGATCAAAACCCTGAAAGACGCGGGCTTTAAACGGACGATCATGGTCGTCAAGCACCACGATGGCTTCCTCTTGTACCCTTCTAAATACACCGACCATACCATTGCTAAAAGTGGTTGGAAGGAAGGAAAAGGCGATATCCTAGCCGAGGTTTCTGCTTCTGCCAGCAAGTATGACATGGACATGGGGGTCTACCTCTCGCCTTGGGATGCTCACAGCCCACTATACCATGTGGATACAGAGGACCAATACAACGAATACTATCTCAACCAGCTCAAAGAAATCCTTGAAGATCCAAAATATGGAAACAAGGGCAAGTTCGTAGAAGTCTGGATGGATGGAGCGCGTGGCGATGGGGCTCAAAAGGTCACCTATACCTTTGACAAGTGGTTTGAAGCCATTCGCAAGGCCCAAGGGGATATTGCTATCTTCTCAGCTGAGCCGACCAATGTTCGTTGGATTGGAAATGAAAAGGGGATTGCCGGAGATCCGGTTTGGCAAAAGGTCAATCCAGATAAGATCCGCAACAATCCATCCAACAGCTACCTCAATCACGGGGATCCGGAAGGGAAGCAATACTCAGTGGGAGAAGCCGATGTCTCTATTCGCTCCGGCTGGTTCTACCATGACAATCAAGAGCCTAAGTCCTTGCGCGAATTGATGGACATTTACTTCAAATCGATCGGCCGTGGAACTCCACTCTTGCTCAATATTCCACCCAACCAAGACGGAAAATTTGCGGATGCCGATGTGGCCCGTTTGAAAGAATTCCGTCAGACCTTGGACCAACTCTACAGTGTGAACTATGCGGCAGGAGCTTTGGTAGAAGCTGACTCGACACGACGCAATCCTCTCTACAAGGCCAGCCATTTGACAGATGGTGATGAAAAGACCAGTTGGGCCCCTGCAGATGATGCCAAGACCGGATCTTTTGTCCTCGATCTTGGAAAAGAACAGCATTTTGATGTGGTAGAGCTCAAAGAAACCATCGAGAAAGGCCAACGGATTTCTGGCTTCACCATTGATGTGGCTGTGAATGGCCAATGGGTTCCTTATGGGGCTGGCTCAACTGTAGGATACCGCCGATTGATCAAAGGGCAACCAGTTGATAGTCGCTATATCCGGGTGTCCATCACCGATGCCCAAGCTACTCCAATCTTGAACGGAGTCTCTGTCTATAAGACGCCAGCCAGCATTGAAGAAACTGATGGCTATCCGCTTGGTTTGACTTATCATTCCGACCGGACAGCAGAGCGGGCCAATGGTCAGTGGAATGAAGAGGGAGAAGGTGTTCGAGGTACCTCTATGTGGACCAAGGAAAAGGGAGCTTCGGTGACCTATCAGTTTGAAGGTACCAAGGCCTATGTGGTCGCAACTGTCGACCCTGGTCATGGAGAAATGGATATCTATGTCGATGGTCAAAAACTAGCGACCGTCAATACCCAAAGCCCAAGCCGTAAACGCAGCCAAAAGGTCTATGAAACACCGGACTTGGCAGCAGGATCCCATACCTTGACCTTGGTCAATAGCAAGGGAGATGCGATCGCAACGGAAGGTATTTATGCCCTCAATAACCAAGAAAAGGGTCTCTTTGAGTTTGCCCAGCCAACCCTAGCTGTTAAGAAAGGCGACCCAGCGCAAATCCTCGTCAAGAGAAAAGGTGGCTCTAAAGGAAGTGCCAGTCTCAAATTGATCACAGAACCAGGAACAGGGGTTCATGGCAAGGTCTACAAAGATACCAACATCACCCTTGAGTTCGCAGATGGCGAGACAGAAAAAACAGTCCAAGTTCCAACCCTTGATTTTGCAGGAAAAGCGACCGATGTCTATGACTTTAAGGTCAAATTGCTCCATCCGGATCAAGGAAGCCTGGTCGGCTTTATTCCAGAACTGACAGTCCAAGTGATGAATGAAGACCAGTTGCCAGAAAATCGCAAAGAAGTAGATGACCAAGATCCAAAACTGCATTACAGTGAGGGTTGGCAGCACGAGACAGACAATCCAAACTTCTCAAATGGCACAGAATCTTGGTCTAGCTTTAACCAAGTGACCGATGAGGAAGGCAAGAAACACATTGAAGTGACCATTACCTTTAAGGGCACAGGTGTGGAGGTTCGAGGAGTGGTCGACCCAAGTCATGGTCTCTACAGCGTCACTTTGGATGGAAAAGAAATGGCCTTCGAAGAAGGGCGTGGCCATGATTATGAGATCGACGGCGATCATTATTTCAGTGGCTACGGAGATCAACGCAAGCTCGACCAGAGTTTGGTCAATCTGCAAGACCTAGCAAAAGGCTACCACCAGCTACGCTTGCATCTGGATCCAGCCCTCAATGACCCTCAGTCATCCAGAGCCATCCAGGTGGACCGATTTGTCCTCTCAGGGAAAGATAGTCAGTTGCTCAGTCAAGAAGAGCTGCAACAGATCATCAGAGAAGGAGTAGAAAAGATCAAGGCTACTTCTCTCGAGCGCTTGAAAGCAGACCTCAAACCGACGGTTCAAGGACAATTGACGGACTTGACTCAGTTGTTGAATCAAGAGCGACCAGATTTGGTTGCTGCAGCCAATCAAGTCGAAGCCCTTGAAACCATCTTAGAAGATGCTCACAATTATGAACCCCTGACGCAAACACGCCCAGAAGAAGGTATTCGGGATTTGATTCTTGAAAAGCCAGAACTTCTCATCGAAGCGGAGGAGATTCCATTTGAGAGTCAAACACGTGAGAACAAGGACTTGGCCAAGGGCGAAAGCCGGATCCTTCAAGCAGGAAAGGTCGGACGCCGGTTGAAATTGATCGAGGTTCGACAAGAAGAAGGCAAAGAAATTCGGACAGAAGTCGATGCCTTTGTCGAAGTGGAGGCCCAGGACCAGATCACAGAAGTCGGAACGAAGGAAGCGGAAAAAAGTCCGTTGATAGCTGATATGCCGACTCCAACCACTCCTGTCACCCCAAGTAAGGTGCAACCAGAAGTTATGACTCTTTCTCAAGCTGAAGACAAAAAAGAAAAAGGAAGACCTGTTCTCTTGCAACCGAAAACCCCAGAAGCAGTTTCTGTTTCGACTTCAGACCATCCGGAAAAAGAAGTGGTTAAAAGTCCTTCTCTACAATCGGAAGGAAAACTTCCTCAAACCGGTACAAAAGAAAGTGGATTGTTTGCTTGGTTAGGCCTTCTTGGTCTAGGATTCTTGGGCGGAGGCGCGAAATTTGCTCGTCGCAAAGAGTAGCTCCTTCTTCGCATAAGAGGTTAGTTCTCACTAGCCTCTTTTGTTTTGCCTTCTTAAGAGATTCCTATTTCCATGGAGTCTTTGCTTTATTTACAGCCGTAAAAATTGTATAATAGTCAAATAAGGTCAATGATGAGAAGGAACACTCCAAGGCCATTTTTTATGGGCCAAAGAGCAGAGCATCCATCTAGAAAAAAACAAGCCAGAAAGGAGCATCATGGCAAATAAGAACACATCTGATAGCATTGAAGCTTATATCAAGGCCTTGCTGGCTCAAGCTGGCATGGCAGAGCTCAAAAGAAGTGAGTTGGCCGATGTCTTTCAGGTCGTACCCAGTCAGATTAACTATGTTATCAAGACCCGCTTTACCGAGAGCCGAGGCTATATTGTAGAGAGCAAGCGTGGTGGTGGTGGCTATATCCGCATTGGCAAGGTCCAGTTTTCAGATCATCATCAGATGCTCCAAGAATTGGCAGCCAATATTGGAGAGACCATCAGCCAGCAGGTCTTCAATGATATCCTCCAGATGCTCTATGAAGAAAAATTATTGACAAAACGTGAGACTCAGCTCTTGCTTGCGACAACCTCCGATGAGGTCTAGGTCGAGATGCTCTTATCCTACGAGCAACGATGCTGAAAAAAATCATTCAACAAGTAGATAGAAAAGGAAATACCGACTAGATGAACTATTCAACAGCACTGTTAGAAAGTATAGAAGCGGCCCAAATACTAGCAGGCCACTATCAGGGGCATACCTTAGATACTTGGCATCTCCTGACGGCTATGGCCAATAATCCCTATAGCGTGGCAGGTTCTGTACTGAACGATTATCCTATGCAGATCGATGAGTTTCAGGATGCAGCGGAGCATATTACAGGCCAAGCTTTTCAAAGCGACAATCGGTATGAAATCTTCCCATTTTCTTATCGGATGGAAGCCATTATGAAGCACGCAAGAGAGATTGCCCAGGTTCTTCATGCCAAGACCTTAGGAACAGAGCATGTGCTCCTCTCTCTTCTAGCAGACCGTGGGACCTTGGCGAGCCAAGTCATGGAGTTTGCCGGCTTTGCCTTTACAGAGCAAGACAAGGGAGTTCCTATTGCCTCCCTTCGAAAGAATCTTGAGGACAAGGCAGGCTGGGATAAGAATGATATCAAAGCCATTCGGAGCCTTTATCGGGCCCAAAATCCTAACCGCCAAACCATGGGAAATATGATGGGCATGCCCCCAAGCACCAGTGGAGGTCTTGAAGATTATACCCGTGATTTGACGGAAATGGCGCGTGCAGGCCAGCTTGAGCCTGTGATTGGTCGGGATGCAGAGATTTCACGCATGATCCAAATCCTCAGCCGCAAGACCAAGAACAATCCTGTATTGGTGGGAGAGGCAGGGGTCGGAAAAACCGCCCTTGCATTAGGTCTGGCCCAGCGGGTCGCTAGTGGCAATGTTCCAGCTGAAATCGCGCAGATGCGTGTCTTAGAATTGGATCTCATGAATGTCGTTGCAGGGACGCGCTTCCGTGGGGACTTTGAAGAACGGATGAACAATATCATCCAGGACATCGAAGAAGACGGTCACGTCATTCTCTTTATCGATGAACTGCATACCATTATGGGGTCAGGATCCGGTATTGATTCGACCTTAGACGCAGCCAATATCTTAAAACCAGCCCTGGCACGAGGAACCTTGCGTACAGTTGGAGCAACGACACAAGATGAGTACCAAAAGCATATCGAAAAAGATGCAGCACTTTCTCGGCGTTTTGCGAAAGTCACCATTGAAGAGCCAAGTGTTGCAGATAGCATCCAAATTCTCCAAGGCTTGAAAGAGACCTACCAGGACCACCATCATGTGACCATTACCGATGAAGCGATCGAAACAGCTGTCAAATATGCCCACCGCTATTTGACCAGCCGTCAATTGCCAGATTCAGCCATTGATCTCTTGGATGAAGCGGCAGCTACTGTACAAAATCGCGATTCCAACGGTCACGTAAAGGAAGAGTTGACCGCCTTGGATCGGGCCTTGATGGATGGCAAGTGGAAGAAAGCAGCCCAGCTCTTAGAAGTAGAGGCCGCTCCCATTGTCTACAAAAAAGAAGTCACTGACCAAGATGTCTTGGTGACTTTGAGCCAATTATCGGGTATTCCAACTCAAAAACTGACTCAAACCGATGCCAAGAAGTACCTCAACTTAGAAACAGAATTGCACAAGCGCGTGATTGGTCAAGATCAAGCCGTTTCGAGTATCAGTCGGGCTATTCGACGCAATCAATCAGGTATCCGTAGTAACAAGCGTCCGATCGGTTCTTTCATGTTCCTAGGACCTACCGGTGTCGGAAAAACAGAGCTAGCCAAAGCTTTGGCGGAAGTTTTGTTTGATGATGAATCGGCCCTCATCCGTTTTGATATGAGTGAATACATGGAAAAATTCGCGGCCAGCCGCCTCAATGGTGCCCCTCCAGGCTATGTGGGCTACGAAGAAGGAGGCGAGTTGACCGAGAAGGTCCGCAACAAACCTTATTCCGTTCTCTTATTTGATGAGGTGGAAAAAGCCCACCCAGATATTTTCAATGTCCTTTTGCAGGTCTTGGATGACGGAGTCTTAACCGATAGCAAAGGCCGGAAGATCGACTTCTCCAATACCATTATCATCATGACCTCAAACCTGGGAGCAACAGCCCTGCGTGATGATAAGACAGTTGGCTTTGGAGCCAAAGATATCCGCTTTGACCAAGCCAATATGGAAAAACGCATGTTTGAAGAGTTGAAGAAGACCTATCGTCCAGAGTTTATCAACCGGATTGATGAAAAGGTGGTCTTCCATAGTCTCTCAAGCGAGGACATGCAACAGGTGGTGAAAGTCATGGTCAAACCGCTCATCGCGACCTTGGCCGAACAAGGCATGACCCTCAAATTCCAGCCTTCAGCGCTCAAGTTGCTAGCAACCAAAGGCTACGATCCAGAAATGGGAGCTCGCCCACTCCGTCGTGTCTTGCAGACCGAAGTGGAAGATCAACTAGCAGAGCTATTGCTGAAAGGTCAAGCCCAAGAAGGGCAAACCATCAAGGTTGGAACGACAGCTGGAACGATCAAGTTTGAGATTGTCTAGGAGGACGTCATGACGCTTCAGCGATTAACCCGTATTTCGCTTTTGGCGGCCCTTTGTGTCGCTCTACGTCAGGCTTTGCCCCTTTTCCAAATGTCCAACCTATTTCTGCCATCTTTTTTCTCTTGGTGATGTTTGAAGGGTATAGCTTTGCTTTTCTTGTGATGATGATCACCATGTTTGTCTCCGCCTTTTTCCTGGGGATGAGCCTGATTGTGTTCTTTCAGATTGTCGCCTTTGGCTGTTTGATGCTCATTTGGCGCATCAGTTACAAGTGGTTGCCCTTTATCCTTCAGATCCTTTTTGTGGGGCTACTGTCCTTTGCTTATGGGGTCTTGATCGATAGTGTTTATGCCTTGATTTACCATATTCCTTGGTGGACCTATGCTTTGGTCAATGGTTTTAGTTTTAACCTGGCCCATGCTTTATCAACGATCGCTTTTTATCCCATTATCTATCATATCTTTAGGAGATTTTATGTTGAAAAAAATCATTTCTAGCTTGACGACCTTGCTTGCAGCTCTTCTTTTAGTGAGTTGCACTCCGTCTCATAGCACAAACAATCAAACAACTGCTTCTAGCACAGAAGCTGCCAAGAAAAATGAAATTTCGATTACAGTAAGTGTGACGCCAGAAGGTCAAGAAGCGCAATCAAAAACCTTGAAAGTAGCAGAAGATAGCAATCTTATGAAAGTGCTCAAAGCCAACTACAAGATTGAAGAAAAAAATGGCATGATCACCTCGATTGATGGCCACAGCCAAGACGAAGCCAAAGGGCTTTACTGGATGTACAAGATCAATGGAGAGATGGCTCCCAAAGGAGCGGCAGAAACCACTGTCGAAAAAGGGGACAAGATCGAATTCTATCAAGAAGTGTATAAATAATGAGGAGAGAGTGGGACAGAAATCGGTAATTCGTTAGAATTCGATTTCGTCGTCCCACCTCCGCACAGTTGAGTAGGGCTGTAAAAGCTGATGAAGTCAGCGTAGTAGAGCCCACTCAACCACTGCGTCTTGCTCGACAATCCAAAAATAATTGAGAGGCTAGGACTTTTGTTCCAGCCTCTTTTTTGCTAAAGTTTAGGACTTATCTAAAACTTCTTTCAAATTAGAAAAATATTTGAGAAACTATTGACAGCCTCATATAACAGTGTTACAATAATGTTACAAAATATTACAAATGTTACAAAAGAGGTTCTGTTATGAAACAAAAAAATCATTTCCCTAGCAGCGCTAGCTCTTACAGCTAGTCTTTTCCTAGGAGCTTGTGGCGGTAATAAAGAAGAAAAGACAAGTGAAGCAAGCAGTTCAAAGACCAGTCAAGTCAAACAAACCAGCTCTTCTTCTAAGAAAAAAGTGATCACTAGCAAGGATCCGATTGCATCTTCATCATCTGATAGCAAATCAGAAGAAAGTCACACCGTTGGTAGTAAAAATACCCAAGCTGCAGCTAGTCAAACACCTGCTCCAGCTAAAGCAGCGACTCCAGCAGCGCCAGTAACAAAAGAAACAAAAGAAGTGGCCGCTCCAGCAACACCAGCTAAAGAAAAATTGCCAAGTCTAGAAGAAGGTCATGCCCATGCTAAGAAGCAAGCGTCTGCTACGGAGAATGCCCAATACAAGGGAGTATATTCCGTGGCAGCAGGGGACTTCTCCGCAGCAGCAGGGAATTGGTCTGACAAACGCGACACTGGGGTCACTATTGGCCAAGGTGGTCAAGTGACCATCCAACTTCCTGGGGGGTCAACCCGTAGCCTATGGCGTCAGCGGTTATAACTATACCTTGGATGATGGTCATTACCATGCTAATCTCTCAGCAGGCGATGGGTCTGCGGCGACTCTAGATATCGTAGTTGGAAAAGATGGCTCAGTATCTAGTGTGACGGTTCTGAAAGACGGTGTCAGCCACTCCCTCACTCGTGAATAAAATGCGAAAGATCTGAAAGGATAAACTTCTCTTTTCAGATCTTTTTATGTTGGTTTGAAGAAAAATATATTTTTTTATAAAAAACTATTGACAGATGGAAAATATAGTTTATAATAAAAACATAAAGAAAATCTATTTATAAAAAATTATAAAAAGGAGTTCATATGAAAAAAGAAAGAATTGCCCTGGTTTTTGGAACCTTTGCGCCTCTTCATCAAGGGCATATTGACCTGATCCAGCGGGCCAAGCGTCAGTGTGATCGCGTTCGTGTCATCGTTTCTGGTTATGAAGGGGACCGTGGTGAAGAAGTGGGATTGACCTTACAAAAACGCTTCCGTTATATCCGCGAAGGCTTCTCTAATGATGAGTTGACCCAAGTCTATAAGCTAAATGAGACAGAACTTCCTCGTTATCCTTTGGGCTGGGAGCCTTGGTTACAAACAGCCCTAGACACCATCCAGTATCAAACAGAGACAGAAGAGTTGATCTTTTATGTAGGGGAGAAAGCCTATAAGGAAGAGTTGGAAGCTAGAGGGTTTGAAGTTCACTTAGAAGAGCGTCGCTTCGGGATTTCTGCTACCATGATCCGGGAAAATCCAAGCAAATACTGGAAATACATCGCTCAGCCCTTCCGTCGCCAGTTCACGAAAAAAGTCTTGATCATGGGGAGCGCCAGCAACGGGAAAACGACCCTTGCAAAGGACTTGGCTCGCTTTTACGATGCACCTGTTAGTCTTGAGTATGCCCGTGAATACCAGATCAAGAACAATGTGCGGGATGATGAACTCACGCCAAAAGATTACTATTACCTACTCTTAGGACAGTATGATCAAACCTCTAAGCTCATCGATAGTAGTACCAATCGAGGCCTTGTCATCGCAGATACCAATTCCCTGGTGACCAAGGGTTACTACGATTACTATATGGAAGTCGAAGGCCAGGATACCAGCATGACCGATACCTTCGACAACCTCTTTGTCAGTATTCTGTCCAAAGAAAAATGGGATTTGATCCTCTTTGTACAGCCGATCGGCTCTTATGTCAATGATGGTTTCCGAGATATGACCATGGCTGACGAAGACATCCGCACCAGCTTTCAAATTACCTAGACCAATTGCGCCAGCAATACCTAGGAAACATTCCGACCACTTTCCTCGCATCAGACTACCTCGGCAACTACGAAGAAGCCAAGAAGGTGATCGATGCCATTTACCAAGCCGACTAAGGAGCAGCTTATGAAAAAACTATCTGAAAAATTCACAACCTTTATCCAAGACTTTAAAAATGTTCACCAAGAAGCGAAAAAACAAGGCTTTGTCAATATTATGAAACTCCTGTGGAAAGACCTTTTTGTAGGACGCACAGCCTTTCAATGGATCTATCTCCTGCTTATTTCCAGCGTTCCCTTCTTCTTAGAATGGACCAAAGCCCTCAAGAAGGAGGTGGCTTAGATGGCAAGTCTCTCAATTCCAGCAGGAATGACGGAGAAAGAGTATTTTGAGACGGTCGCTAGTGAAGCAGACTTTCTCAAGTGGTACAAGGAGCAAGACCTGCCGACTTATGAAACTCCAAGTGTCACAGCGGACATGGTAGCTTACTGTTTTGTTGATGGACAGCTCAAGCTCTTAGCCATTCGCCGCAAGGCCCACCCTTATCAACACCGCCTCGCCTTGGTGGGGGGCTTTGTGAACAAGGATGAAGATGCGACTCATGCCTGCATCCGAGAAGTCAAAGAAGAAGTCGGGCTCGATCTGCCAGTGAATAAGGTGGAGCAGCTCATGACCGTTTCCACCCCTGGGCGGGACCCCAGAGGCTGGGTCATTACCATTGCCCATCTGGTCTATCTGCCAGCAGAAGCAGTAGACTTAGCTCATGCAGGTGACGATGCCAAGGAAGTCGTTTTTCTCGATGTCGACTTCAAAAAGTCCCAGTGCTTGCTAGAGGGAAAGGTTTTAACTGCTTCTGATTTTGCTTTTGACCACTATCAAATCATTCAAGAATCGATCAAGCGGATTCAGGGGCGTCTGGACTGGAATCCAACCTTCCTCTATCTGTTAGAGGAGCCTTTTACCGTTTATGAAGCAACCGAGTTGGTTAATCTGATCAATCCTGGACGCCCCATCGTTAGCAATAACTTCCTCGTAAAATTCGGAGAATTCGTGGAGGAAGTGGGTGTCAAGCGGGTACCTAAGAAAAAACCACGCAAGACCTACCGTCTAAAACAGTAGATCGAGCGGGGTTCATTCTATCAGCCCTCCCTTACTTTTAGTAACGGAAGGGCTTTTTCTGATTTTTCCTGCTCCACTTGTGTGCAAAGTGGTATAATAAACATAATTGAGATCAAAAGAGACAAGACTATGGAAGAAAAAATAATTTTACCACAAAATACACGACTGATGGGGGCTCTGCTTGGTTTTATCGGAGGGGGCCTCGATGTTTTTTGCCACATGCACTACCGGAGTTTGGTCGCGACCCAAACGGGGAACCTCCTGCTTCTCATCGCTGATTGGCACGATCCCCGTGTCGAAAATACCATCATGCGTTTTTCATCTATTTTATTTTTCTCGATCGGCTTTTTGGTTGCCCTCCATATCAAAGAATATCGCAAGACAGCCTTTTGGCGGACCAAGATGTTGATTCCTTTGTTTGTGGTGACACTCCTGATTCCCTTGGTGTCTGTCATACCACCTGTAGAAGTTCCCTTTATTGCTTTTGGGACAGGGATGATGATGTTGACCTTTACAGGGAGCCTCATCGAAAATCACCCTTATGTGATCTTTATGACTTCCGGAAATTACCGCAAGATGCTGACGGCCTTGTACCGAATCACTCGAGGAAAGGGAGATTTGGACGAGTATCGGCGTCAGGCCATGAATTACGGGATTGTTGTTGGAAGCTTTGTTGCGGGAGCTATTAGTGTCGCCATCCTCATGCATTTCATTCACCAATGGGCCATCTGGCTGATCACAGCCAACCTCTTTTTGATCATGACCTACTACACCGCCAGAGTCAAACAACTCGGATTACAGACAGATAATCTATAAAATAGGACCTCATGCGAGGTCCTGTTTTAGATTAATGACAAAGTCATCTTAGAAACTTTCCTTAGGTAAGTACGGACGTCAGCGAACTTCTAAGAAGTTCCATGACTTAGTTTTGAGCCTAAGGTCTCAAAACTCCCGAGTGCCTGAAACAATCGTGTTTCAGGCACTTTTCTCACGGCGGAAAGTTTCAGCAATTTCTTGATTCTCTCAAAAAATTAAAACCTATTTATATTTCTTTGCAGAATTGCTTAACTTATTTTATTTAAAAATAGTACAGGACCTCACATGAGGTCCTGCTTTTTGTATTTCTATGCTTTTAATTGTAAGAGTTCTTCAATCTCTGCTAGGGTGCTAGCTTGGGAGATGGCGCCACGGAGTTTGGCTGCACCTGAGGTACCACGGAGGTAGTGAGGGGCGAGGCCACGGAATTCACGAACGGCAATGTGCTCACCTTTGAGATCGATCAAGCGTTTCAAGTGTTCGTAAGCGATCTTCATCTTGTCTTCAAAGTCAAATCAGGCAGGATTTCTCCTGTTTCAAAGTAGTGGTTGATTTGGTTGAAGAGATAAGGATTGCCCATAGCAGCGCGACCAATCATGACCGCATCGGCACCGACTTCTTCGATCCGTTGTTTGGCATCTTGAACCGTACGGATATCTCCATTTGCGATAAATGGAATCTTAGTTAGGGCCTGTGCAACCTTGTGAAGGGTCTCAAGATCCGCATGCCCCGTATACATTTGCTCCCGAGTCCGTCCATGCATGGCAAGGGCAGAGACACCTGCAGCTTCAGCAGCGAGCGCATTTTCAACTGCTAGAGAAGGATCTGACCAACCCGTCCGCATTTTTACAGTGAGGGGGATATCAAGGACGGATTGAACCTTATTGATGATGGAGTAAATCTTGTCTGGGTCCTTGAGCCACATGGCACCAGCCTCGTTCTTGACGATTTTATTCACCGGGCAACCCATGTTGATATCGACGATATCAGTCTTGGTATTTTCTTGGATAAATTCAGCTGCGCGTGCGAGGCTATCTTCGTCACTTCCAAAGAGTTGGATCGATACAGGATTTTCTCCTTCATCGATATGGAGCATGTGAAGCGTCTTTTCATTGTTGTATTGGATTCCCTTGTCAGAGACCATTTCCATCACAACGAGCCCTGCCCCCAGTTCTTTGGCAATGGTCCGGAAAGCTGAGTTGGTCACTCCGGCCATTGGGGCTAGGACGGTACGGTTAGGGATTTCGACATTCCCGATCATAAATGGCGTATTAAGATTTGTCACGAATGAGTTCCTCCAAGTCATTTTCGTCAAAGTGGTAGTGTGTTTGGCAGAATTGGCAGGTAATCTCTGCACCGTGATCTTCATCTTTCATCTCTTTTAGATCACTAGCTGGCAGACTTGCTAAAGCATTCAAGAAACGCTCACGGCTGCAGTCGCACTGGAAGCGAAGTTCTTCTTCAGAGAGGCGTTTGAAAGGTTCATCTCCATAGATAGCGGCAAGAAGAGCTTCAATATGGTCTTCAGATTCCAAAAGTGTGGAGATAGCAGGCATTTTTTGGATGCGTTTTTCAAAGCGCGCGATTTCTTCTTCCTTGGCATTTGGCAAGACTTGAAGCAAGAAGCCACCCGCCACTTTAACCTTGTCTTCGTCATCCAAAAGGACATTGAGTCCAACTGCAGAAGGTGTTTGTTGGCTTTCCGTCAGATAAAAGGCCAGGTCTTCTCCGATTTCACCGGTGACAAGAGGGGTCATGGAGTTATAAGGATTTCCCGTACCATAGTCAGTGATGACCAGGAATTCTCCGTTTCCGACAAATGGTCCCACCAGGACTTCACCAGTTGCCGTCTTCTTGATATCCACTCCAGGATTTTGTACGTAGCCTTTAACATTTCCCTTGGTATCTGCCACGGTGATGATGGCTCCAAGTGAGCTAGTCCCAAGGACTTTGACCGTAATTTAGTATCTCCTTTCTCGTTTGCTGCCAAGATTTGACTGGCAATGAGGGTACGGCCAAGTGCGACCGTGGAGCTAGCTTGTGTATGATGTTTTTCTTGGGCTGTTCGTACGGTTTCTGTACTGTCTAGTACATAGGCACGAAAAGCACCACTTTCTGAGATTGTTTTAATAATTTTATCCATACCTACTATTTTAGCACAAATCAAGCAAAGTGGGGACAAGGAGAATTCCGAAAATCAGTCGTTTCAGAGGTAGGGCAAGAAGAAAAGAAAATTCCGAACATTATTTCTAGAAAGAAGCAATTTCCAAGTAAAAGACGAGTTTCATAGAGAAGTTGGTTTAAAAAGGGAGGAGAAAAATAAACGATAGCCGAGTGGATCTTGAAAAAACATCAAAAATTGCTTATAATAGAGTGTAAGACAAACTTGCAGGTGAGACTCCTGCCCTTAGTTTGAAGAAAGGCATAGATAGCATCCTATCTATGGTATATGAAAAAGAATTATGACATCAGTTGTTGTAGTAGGAACCCAATGGGGTGATGAAGGAAAAGGGAAGATTACAGACTTCCTATCAGCCAATGCAGAAGTCATTGCTCGCTACCAAGGTGGGGACAATGCCGGTCACACTATCGTGATCGACGGCAAAAAGTTCAAGTTGCATTTGATTCCTTCAGGTATCTTCTTCCCTGAAAAGATCTCTGTCATCGGAAACGGCGTGGTGGTCAACCCTAAATCATTGGTCAAAGAGTTGGCTTATCTCCATGAAGAAGGAGTATCAACGGACAGCCTTCGCATCTCTGACCGTGCCCATGTCATCCTTCCTTACCATATCGAATTGGACCGTCTCCAAGAAGAGTCTAAAGGCGACAACAAAATCGGAACGACCATCAAAGGGATTGGACCAGCCTACATGGACAAGGCTGCGCGTGTGGGAATCCGGATTGCGGACCTTTTGGACCGCGACGTCTTTGCGGAACGTCTTCGCATCAACTTGGAAGAAAAGAACCGTCAATTTACCAAACTCTATGATGCAGAGGCTCTGTCATTTGACGATATCTTCGAAGAATACTATGAATATGGTCAACAAATCAAGCAATATGTAACCGATACTTCTGTCATCTTGAACGATGCTTTGGATAACGGCAAGCGCGTGCTCTTCGAAGGAGCTCAAGGGGTTATGCTGGATATCGACCAAGGAACTTATCCGTTTGTTACTTCATCAAACCCTGTTGCAGGTGGGGTGACCATCGGATCAGGTGTCGGCCCAAGCAAGATCGACAAGGTTGTCGGTGTATGTAAAGCCTACACTAGCCGTGTCGGTGATGGACCATTCCCAACAGAGCTGTTTGATGAAGTGGGCGAGCGCATCCGTGAAGTGGGGCATGAATACGGTACAACGACTGGCCGTCCGCGTCGGGTGGGCTGGTTTGACTCCGTTGTTATGCGCCACAGCCGCCGCGTATCAGGAATTACCAACCTTTCCCTCAACTCCATTGACGTTTTGAGTGGTCTAGATACAGTCAAAATCTGTGTAGCCTACGATTTGGACGGTCAAAGAATCGACCATTACCCAGCAAGTCTGGAGCAGCTCAAGCGCTGCAAGCCGATCTATGAAGAATTGCCAGGTTGGTCAGAAGACATCACTGGTGTCCGCAGCCTAGAAGACCTGCCAGAAAATGCCCGCAATTATGTTCGCCGTGTCAGCGAACTGGTTGGAGTCCGCATTTCGACCTTCTCAGTCGGACCAGGTCGCGAGCAAACCAATATCTTGGAAAGTGTTTGGTCTAGTTTATAAGCAAATGAAGATAAGAGAGTGGGACAGAAATCGGTCATTCGTTAGAATTCGATTTCATCGTCCCACCTCCGCACAGTTGAGTAGGGCTGTAAAAGCTGATGAAATCAGCGTAGTAGAGCCCACTCAACCACTGCGTCTTGCTCGACAATCCAAAGACAATTGAGAGGCTAGGACTTTTGTCCCAGCCTCTTTTTGAAAGCAGAAAGAGGAAAAAATGTATCAAACGATTTTATTTGACCTAGACGGCACCTTGACCAATTCAGAACTAGGGATTACCAACTCGGTGGCCTATGCCTTAGGAAAATATGGGATTCAAGTGCCAGACAAGAAAAGCATTGAGAGTTTTTCATCAGTCCGCCCTTGCAGGAGTCTTTTGAGCGCTTTTATGGATTTTCTAAGGAAGAATGTTTAAAGGCCATTGACTACTATCATGAGTATTTTTCCGAAAAAGGCCTTTATGAAAATGAGGTCTATCTAGGCGTTCCTGACTTGCTGGCTTCTCTCAAGCAGGCTGGCAAACAGTTGATTGTAGCTACGTCAAAGCCTGAAGAATTTTCCATTCAAATTCTCAAACACTTTGGTTTGTATGATTATTTTGACTTTGTCGCTGGTGCGACCATGGATAGAAAACGTAGTAAAAAAAGCGATGTTATCCAGTATGCCTTGGAGCAAAATGGGATTACAGATTTGGCGCATACCATCATGATTGGAGACAGGGAGCACGATGTGCTTGGCGCTCAAGCGCAAAAGCTTGATTCTATCGGTGTCCTTTATGGCTTTGGAAGCAGGGAAGAATTGGAAGAAGCCGGCGCCACCTATATTGCTCAAGAAGTTGGCGAAATTGCAGCTTTTATAGGATAACCTTTTCCAAAATATTAAAAGTTGGAACTTTTCTAATCTGCTGAATATTGCTTTATTTAATATTTCTATCGGTGTATACTTACTGTAGGTTAAGTCACACAGATTAAGAGGTGATAATATGAATTTGTCACGATATATATTAAAATATAGTACTGATGATGGTACGTTGTATTTTAATACTAAAACCAATCATTCATTTTTTCTTACGAATGAATTGAATAGAGTAGTCGACAGCAATGATGTGATTAGGAAAGAGTTTCATGCTTATCTTGATAAAAATAAATATTTAAGTGAGGGTGAGTATGAGGTCGAAAAGTATCTATCTAAAATAAGCGATACAGATGCTGAATTATTGGAACTAACAATTTTGACACATGGAGATTGTAATTTTCGGTGAAGGTTAAAGTGAATAACAAATTCGATGACAAAATGAATGCTAAACCTAGAGTATTTAACTATAATTGTGATTGTAAATAATCACGATTTTAAATAAATTAGAGAAGAGGGTTGTGCTAGCCCTCTATTTTGATGGATGATAATTATGAGAAATATTTATAAGTACATTGATAAGAAGTATCTTTTTCCTATTTTTTTAGGGCGTATTGTGAATAGTGGTTTGGTGTTGGCGCAACCTCTGATTTTAACGAAGGCCTTGAAGTTAGATCAAGACGGCCTTTCTTATGGAAAAATTCTCAATTTTGTTTTATTTGGTTTGTCTGTCTATCTTGTTATTTATAGTCTGATGCTGTTTTCAAACCATTCGCACAATATATTCCGAAGAGAAATCAACAAAAGTGTCCGTGCCCTTTTATTTAAGAAAGTCATATTGAATCCTAAATTTTCCAATGATGAAAAAGTTAGTCTGCTAACTCAAGATATGGAATATGTGGGCGATAATTATTTGGAAAATATAAATGTTATGGTGAGTTGGGGATTTGTCGCCCTTGTTACAGCCATTTATATTGTTTCACAAAATTTTCTCTTAGGACTTATTTTTGTCATTTTTACGATTATGAGACCTATTCCTCAGTTCATCATGAATCGTCGTTTACAAGATTCGGGAGACAGCTGGTCCAAGCTTAGAACGAAATTACATGGGCTTGTCTCGGATAGTATGCAAGGCAGCCAAACCTTACGGATTAATCAGGCCATGAGGCTGAATGAAGAGCGCGTGAATGATTTAAACGGAGAATATCAAAAAGCCATCCAAAGATTTTGTTTCACACATAATATTATTTTTTTCTTTAATGGATTTATGGTCTTTTTTAGTCAGGTTGTTCCTCTTGCTTTAGGCTTTTATTTGAGTTTACAGGGAAATTCTATTTCTATTACAAGCCTCATCTCTATGTATGTTGCTGCGGGGATGCTGGTAGAACCGATCCAAACTCTGATGTACAGTGCAGCCAATCTCCAAGGTGCCTTGCCGACTGCGAACCGCCTGTTTAAGATTATCGAGGAAGAACCTGATTTCGAAGAGACAAAGGATCAATTTGTTGAAAATCTCGAATCGTTGCGCTTAAATCATATTTCAAAAAAAGGTTTTGCTGAACGTCAGCTTTTTTTCTGATTTGACGGCGACGATTTCAGTAGGTCAGAAGGTCTTAATCAAAGGACCGAGCGGGTCTGGAAAGACGACTCTTTTTCGCTTGATTTTTAGGAGAAGAAGTATGTGATGAGGGTGACATTTTTCGTTCAGTATGATGGAAATCAAATAACGAGTCATTTCAAGGGAATATCGGTTTAATTAGCCAGCATCCCTTCCTGTTTAACGATACTATCCGCTATAATCTAACTTTTGGTCAGCCTTTTTCAGGACCATGAATTATTGGAGGTATTGGATCGAGTTGGCTTAATAGATGAATTTCAGGATATTTTTGAATGTAGAAATTCATAATAATGGTGAAAACATTTCAGGAGGTCAGCGTGTCAGATTAGAGTTGGCTCGTTTTCTCTTACGCGAGAAGGATATTTTATTAGCGGACGAAGTGACATCAGCTTTGGACGAAAAAAATAGTCGTCTGGTTAGAGACCTAATCTTTTCTTTGCCGATCACGGTACTAGAAATAGCCCATCATATTGATGAAGAAGAGCGCTATGACCAAATCCTTGAGTTACGTAAAGGATGAGCGATGCCACAATAGTTGGTTCTGCGACAAAGCGGATAGTAGTAAGCCAGCAATTTGTCAGATATTTTTGAGATTCTAAGTGGTGATATTTCCAAAATCATCAATACTCAGAGAACTTAAGCTTTATTTAAGATAGGCCAGCTATACTAGAAGCATAAACAAAGACCTCCTAACTTTGTTTAAACCTCCTAAACTTTTTCATAATAATCTCCCATAAGAGTCGCCCAATCGGCGGCTTTTTTTGTGAGTCGTAAGCTGCCTATGGTATAATGAACAAAGAAACTAAAAGGAAGAAGGAAGAGATGGACTACACGATAGAGGAAAAAGCGATGTTTATGAGGGAAGCCCTGAAGGAGGCGGAGATTGCCCTCGCCAATGATGAAATACCGATTGGCTGTGTCTTGGTCAAGGATGGTCAGATTATCGGGCGTGGGCATAATGCGCGTGAGGAGCTGCAGCGGGCGGTCATGCATGCGGAAATCATGGCGATCGAGGAGGCCAATCAGCGTGAAAATAGCTGGCGCCTGCTGGATACGACGCTTTTTGTCACGATTGAGCCCTGTGTCATGTGCAGTGGCGCCATCGGTCTGGCTCGCATTCCCAAGGTGATTTACGGGGCGACCAATCAGAAGTTCGGTGGAGCAGGTAGTCTCTACGACATTTTGGCAGATGAACGCCTCAATCACCGAGTCGAAGTAGAAACAGGAATCTTGGAAGCAGAATGTGCAGCCATCATGCAGACCTTCTTCCGCCAAGGTCGAGAACGAAAAAAACAAGCCAAACTCGCAGCCAAGGCCGAAACACAAGAATAAAAACCGGACCTTTGCAAAATCCACAAATTATGATATAATACCTATCGGAGCAACAGTTCTGCGTGAAGCGGGTCAGGGGAGGAATCCAGCAGCCCTAAGCGAAGTGAACTGTGTGCTCTTTTTCTATAGCTCTTAGTGAGGTAAGCCTGGAAGTCGCAACTGAACTTAGAGATATTGATCCTGAGGAGTGAAGCGACGTGAGGGCTATCACTCACTAGAGTCATCTTGAAATTCATTAGCGGATTCAAAGAATAATAGCGTGAAAATAGAGCTTCGGAAGAAGCCTCTTTTTTTTGATTTTCTAGTCAAAAATAGTACAAATATGCAAACGATTGCTATTGCGTCGTTGCTTGATTTGTGAAAATAAAAAAATTAGCAAATGAAAACGTTTTATAGGATGGTTTTCCTTGATTAAATCCCTGTAAAGCGATATCATAGAGGAGAAGAAATATTGGAGGAATAACATGTCTCATATTAAATTTGACTACTCAAAAGTTTTGGGTAAATTTGTTGCCCCACATGAAGTGGAATATATGCAACCACAAGTGACTGCAGCTGATGAATTGATCCGTAAAGGAACAGGTGCTGGTAGTGACTTCCTAGGTTGGTTGGACCTTCCTGAAAATTATGACCGTGAGGAATTTGACCGCATCTTGAAAGCTGCTGAACAAATCAAAGCAGACAGCGATGTTTTGGTCGTGATCGGTATCGGTGGATCATATCTTGGAGCGAAAGCTGCCATTGACTTCTTGAACCACCACTTTGCAAACTTGCAAACAAAGAAGAACGCAAAGCTCCACAAATCCTTTATGCTGGAAACTCCATCTCATCTACTTACCTTGCTGACTTGGTAGAGTATGTTTCAGATAAAGATTTCTCAGTCAACGTGATTTCTAAATCAGGTACAACAACTGAACCAGCGATCGCTTTCCGTGTCTTCAAAGAACTCTTGGTGAAGAAATATGGTCAAGAAGAAGCCAACAAACGGATCTACGCAACAACTGACCGTGCCAAAGGTGCTGTAAAAGTAGAAGCAGATGCCAATGGTTGGGAAACATTTGTAGTTCCAGATGATATCGGTGGACGCTTCTCAGTCTTGACACCAGTTGGATTGCTTCCAATTGCTGCATCAGGTGCTGATATCAAAGCCCTTATGGAAGGTGCGAATGCAGCCCGTAAAGAATACACTTCAGACAAACTTTCTGAAAATGAAGCTTACCAATACGCAGCTGTTCGTAACATCCTTTACCGTAAAGGATATGCAACTGAAATCTTGGTTAACTACGAACCATCTCTTCAATACTTCTCAGAATGGTGGAAACAATTGGCTGGTGAGTCAGAAGGAAAAGACCAAAAAGGTATTTATCCAACTTCAGCAAACTTCTCAACAGACTTGCATTCATTGGGTCAATTTATCCAAGAAGGAACTCGTATCATGTTTGAAACAGTTGTCCGTGTGGATAAACCACGTAAGAACGTGATCATCCCTACATTGGAAGAAGACCTTGATGGACTTGGTTACCTCCAAGGAAAAGACGTTGACTTCGTAAACAAAAAAGCAACTGACGGTGTTCTTCTTGCCCATACAGACGGTGATGTACCAAACATGTACGTGACTCTTCCTGAGCAAGATGCCTTCACTCTTGGTTATGCCATCTACTTCTTCGAATTGGCGATCGCCCTTTCAGGTTACTTGAACGCGATCAACCCATTTGACCAACCAGGTGTTGAAGCCTACAAGAAAAATATGTTTGCCCTTCTTGGTAAACCAGGATTTGAAGAACTTGGAGCAGAACTCAACGCTCGTCTTTAATCAATAGATAAAACGATCTCGCAAGAGGTCGTTTTTTTACTTGCTAAACAAATTTATATTTTTGTCCCTTAGAATCAATTATAAAAATACGATCTAGTTATATTTCTCGATCATACGGTAATCTAATTGTGATTGTCGCCTTTGCAAGAAATTTTAAGATAAGCGTCTAAAAGATCAGATATCTCTCCGATCTTTTTTAGTCTATCAAGACAGGAGTTGGTACCTGCTTGGTTTTATGTTATAGTAGAAGAGAAGAATAAAAAGGAGAATTCAAAATGTCAGAGAAAGATCAAGAACCATTGATGAAACAGACTCCCTTAGATGGAACACCCCATTTTGATGTGGCTGCGCCGGCATTTGTCCCAAAAGAAGAAGTCGAAGACTTGGAAGTTCCAGAAGTTAGTGGTGTTTCAGAGACGGAGACGAGAGCAATGGAAGAAGAGGTAAAAGAGCCAGTTATTTCAGAAACGGTGGAGCTTCCAAAGGTGGATGAAGCAACTGTTGGAGAACATTCGGATGTAGTTGCTGCTCCCCAACCGACTCCTCCATTCCAGCCTGCACCTCAAGCTCCTCAAAACATGGCAGCTGAACCAATTGGTCCGCAAACAGTGCCTGTTTCTGAGGCACCTATTCCACAAGCTCCTCTTTCTCCTGTTGGAAGACCGATGGATACTGCAGACAAGAAGGCGATTCGTTTTGCCCTTGGGATTTTAGTTGGGCTTCTTATCGGTGGAGTCAGTGGCTATTTGATTGGTCATGCCAGCCCTAGCACGTCACCATCTAGAAAGCACACTTCTTGGTCAGGCAACCAGTCTGGTTCTTCATCCAATATTGATTTGGACCAGTTGACCGCAGAAGATGCGGAAGCCGATTTAGCTGGGAGCAGTCTGATATCGAGCAACTTCAATTTTTGACTGGAAAGGATGATGGGGAGAGTCCTGAAGAAATGGTCGACACTTATGGAAAGGCTAGTTCTGTTCAATTTGATAGTGGAGAATTGAAATTATTCTGGGATGATAACTCTTATAATAAAGAGGTCAAAGCGACCTACTCTAAGAAAGGAAAAAAATTTCAGCTTGTCAAATTTGAATTTAATCAATTTGGGAAAAATCTTACGGTTGAGGATAACTTCGCAGATGGGTTCAAGGTTGGAGATAGTGAGACCGGTGCTGGAGGGACCTCTTACAAAGAGCTTTTAGAAAAATACGGTGATGCAGTCAATCTGACGGTGAGTTCATCTGATGATTCAGACAAGATAGAATTGGTCATGGACTTCCAAAAGAAAAATGGGGACTATGTAGATTTGACCTTTATTCGCCAAGAAAATGGAGATTTTCTTTTGAGCAGTAAAGATAGCTTCTAAAAGGATAAGACAAGAAAGAGGCGCAAGCCTTTTTTCTTTCAAATAAGACAAGACAAATGCGCTAATTTTCTATACAATAGAAGGTGTTTAGATAGAAAGAGCATAAAGGATGGAAGAAATGAAACAGTGGATAGAACATCATAAGCGGATCCTACAAAAAGCTGCAGGGGCTTTGCTGGCTTTTATGATTGGTATTTGCTTGGTGTTTATGATTCATCCAGTGCAAACCTTGCCCAAAGATCGCTTGTTGAGTTTGTCTCGCATGCAAGAAGACAGCCAGCAATTTGTTGCGTCTTCTTCCAAAGAGCCGGCTTTAGAAGACTTGTTGTCATTGGACCTTGCAAGGGGGAGAAGGAAAGACACAAAAAAATTGGGTGACTTTATCTGCATTCGTCAAAAAAATTGGAAAAGCAGCGAGTTTTACACAAGAAGATACGACTTTTGGAACGCAAGTCCAGCTAGGCTATGGGACTCCTGTGCAGGGGATTCATCCTTATACCATAGAATTTCAAAAGCAGGATGATACCTTTTATTTGAGCTCGATTCAAGGCTTTGCGCCCAAGTCGGCTCACTATCAGAGCAAAAAGAACTTAAAACTGGCAGATTTTACAGGCTATCAGACACTAGATGGAAAAAAGGAAAAGGGGACAGCAGTAGAAGATGTCTTGAAAAAATCAGGTCTTCCCAATTCTCTTAGTTTGACCTCTGAAAAGGACAAGCAAGTCCTAGCCCTGTCTTATCAGGTGACAGATGGACTGGTCTCTTTAACCTTTGAACGTGACCAGACTGGTCAGTATCGTTTGACGAAGAAGGGGTGAAGCAGATGATCGAGTGGATGAAAAAGAATCGAAAAGAGCTCTTGCTGCCGTTTTTGTGTTTTGTTTTAGGATTGTTACTTGCGATTGCAAGCATCCAGGTGCAAGAGCAAGGAACCGATACCAAGGAGGACCAAACACTGACTCATTTCCAGCCAAAGGATTACAAGAATTTGGTCAGCAAGGAACAAGAAATCAAACAGTTTAAATGGACCATCGAAGCTGTGGCGAATTTAAAGTTCGTCTCAAGCAGAGTCAGCAACCAGGAACCCGCTTGGAAACAGTTGTGACGGAATGGGGAAAAGCCCAAAAAGTTCGCTACACAAAGACAGCTCAAGGAGATAAAATGGTTCTCGTCTTGACTTATGCAGCTAAGCAAACCGATCAGGGTAAGAAAAGTGTGACCTTGTGGTTTGAACAGGAAAAAGACCAGGGGTATCGCTTGATGATGGTGGATGCGACGAATTTGTTGGACGCAAAAGAGAAGACAAGTAGTGAGAAAGAAATCACTACTGAAAAAGAGCACAAAGGTGCAGAATTCGCCCAGCTTATTAAGAAACTAGGAAATCCTCAACGCTTAATCTGGGGGGAAGTGTCAGATGGCGGAATGGGGTATCGCGCGACTTACCAGCTACCAGGGCAGTCAGAAGTGGTAATGGAATTCAAGAAAAAAGGCAAGAAATTAGTGTTGGTATAAGAAGGGAGACATCATTGGACGATCAACGGACAGACATCAAGGCAACTTCTTCTCACCAGGGTGGGAGTCGCTTGATTTCAGAAGCCGATCTGGCTTCAATAGGGGGAAGCAGGCATTCAGAACCAAGACAAACGGTACTAGACTCCCAATCGGATAGGGATAAAACCTACTCTCCTTCCTCTAAGAGTGAAGGGTCTTCGCTGGCAGCCTTTTTTGGTTTATTGGCCATGCTGGGATTAATTGCCTATCTGGCTTCAGGAGGTATTCATAGTTCTTCTACTACTAGTGAATATGGAAGCACTAGCTTGTCTTATGGAACTAGAAAGGAAATCTTGAGAGGTGGTACGAGTAGCTTGATTGCTCCGGAGAGGGAATTTCAGTTTCAAGTGACCTATGAGAAGGCCATTTCCCTGATTCCTGGTTTAAGTGAGGGAGATCAAGGTCGTCATTATTCAACTTCTCTGTCTCCACAGGAAGTGGTAGCTGTACTGGGGAAGGCTAGCAGTGGGGAAGAAACCTACCAAGAAGGTGGTGTCAGTCCTTTTATGACACAATTGGAGTATCAGTCTGAAGGCTCTCCTTCTTCCGTAACAGTTTTACTTTCAAATATTGGTGTTGATCGTTTATCTTCTCTTGATTTTAAAAACTTAAACAGTGAGCGATTAGCCAATAAAAATGGTAGCTTAAACAGAGAAGATTTTGCCAATATGAAAATAGGAACGAGCTATTCAGATCTTGTGAATACAGTAGGAATTCCTAGCAGTGTTTCTTGGTCGAGTATGCTGGGTTCAGAGTCCTTCTTAACCTTTTACTATAAGCTTTCTGATTCGCGGTCCGTCATTATTCACTTTGGCAGCAATCGTACCATCAGTGAAATCAAGGGTCTAGAAGATTCAGCGACATCAACTTCCACGTCGCCTTAGGTGTCCATCTCACTAGGATTGTGGTATAATATGGATACCTTTAATTGAAATGAATGGAGAATCTCATGACTGCACAAAAAATGTCTGCACAAGAAATTATCGCTTTTATTGGAAATGCAGAAAAGAAAACAAATGTGAAAGTAACCTTTGAAGGGGAATTGGCAACAGCTGTTCCTGCTTCTGTCACAAAACTAGGTAATGTGTTGTTCGGTGATTGGAAAGATATCGAGCCGCTTCTTGCCAACTTAACAGAGAATAAGGATTATGTGGTCGAACAAGATGGCCGTAATTCAGCTGTTCCCTTGCTGGATAAGCGCTATCTAAATGCGCGTATCGAACCAGGCGCTATCATCCGTGACCAAGTGACCATCGAAGATAATGCTGTCGTGATGATGGGTGCTGTCATCAATATCGGTGCTGAAATCGGTGCAGGAACTATGATTGATATGGGGGCTATTCTTGGTGGTCGTGCAACAGTTGGTAAAAACAGCCACATCGGTGCAGGTGCCGTTCTTGCGGGTGTCATTGAGCCAGCTTCTGCTGAGCCTGTTCGGATCGGTGATAATGTCTTGGTCGGTGCTAATGCTGTTGTGATTGAAGGGGTCCAAGTCGGAAACGGTTCTGTCGTTGCCGCTGGAGCTATCGTTACTCAAGATGTTCCTGAAAATGTGGTCGTAGCTGGTGTCCCAGCTCGCATCATCAAGGAAATTGACGAAAAAACACAACAAAAAACAGCCTTGGAAGACGCTTTGCGTAATTTATAAGATATGAAGTATAGAGGCCGTAAGGCCTCTATTCTAATAGAAAGAAGACAACGATGACATTGGATTTAATCAAAATCAGACGGGATTTGCACCAAATCCCTGAAATTGGCTTAGAAGAATTTGAAACACAAGCTTATCTCTTGGACCGAATCGCAGAGATCACAGAAGGCAAAGACTTTGTAGAGCAACGGACCTGGCGGACCGGGATCCTGGTGTATCTCCATGGGTCTGCACCTGAAAAAACTATCGGCTGGCGGACAGATATCGATGGTTTACCGATTGTGGAACAAACGGGCCTTGATTTTGCCTCTAAGCATGAAGGACGGATGCATGCTTGTGGTCATGATATGCACATGACAACAGCCCTAGGGCTTTTGGATCAACTGGTCCAAGTGCAACCAAAAAATAACCTGCTCTTTCTCTTCCAACCAGCTGAAGAAAATGAGGCTGGTGGGATGCTCATGTATAAGGACAATGCTTTTGGCGACTGGCTCCCTGATGAATTTTATGGTCTGCATGTACGCCCTGATTTGAAGGTGGGAGACATTGCGACCAATACGGGTACCCTTTTTGCAGGGACCTGTGAAGTCAAGATCACCTTTACAGGAAAGGGAGGACATGCTGCCTTTCCACATGAGGCCAATGACGCTCTTGTAGCAGCCTCTTACTTCATTACCCAAGTCCAATCGGTCGTGAGTCGAAATGTCGATCCGATTGAAGGGGCTGTGGTGACCTTTGGTTCCATGCATGCAGGAACCACCAATAATGTGATTGCTGAGACAGCCTTCCTTCATGGGACCATCCGGACCTTGACCATGGAGATGAACCTACTGACTCAAAAACGGGTCAAAACGATTGCGGAAGGGGTTGCAGCCGCTTTTGAGGTAGAATTAGATTTGGAACTCAAGCAAGGAGGTTACTTGCCTGTGGAAAACCAACCAGAGTTGGCCAAAGAACTCATGGACTTTCACAGCTGAGGAAGATGTGAACCTGATTGATATCCTACCTGCGATGACAGGAGAAGACTTCGGCTTTCTCTTGAGCAAAGTCCCTGGTGTCATGTTCTGGTTGGGGATTGATACCCCTTATGCCTTGCACCATCCAAAGATGAGCCCAAATGAAGCAGCTCTTCCCTTTGCTGTGGAAAACATTGGTAAATTTTTGAAAATGAAAGCCAACCAATAAAGGAATGATTCAACTCCGTCTGGAGTTGGATTTTTTCTTTGTTGTATAAAAACTGTTCGGATCTTTCCTAAAAAATGATACAATAAAAGCTAGACAAAAGGAGTAGGGAATGAAGAAAACACTACGAAAAGAAACTATAGCAGCCATGAAAGCACTGCCTCAAACTGTGAAAACTCAAGCAGATGAAGAGCTGACTCAACGCCTCTTGGAGCTACCAGCTTTTCAGGAGGCAAAGACCCTTGCGACCTATCTGTCTTTTGACCATGAAGTTTCCACAGCTGGCTTGATCCAAGCAGCTCTTCAACTTGGGAAACGCGTCTGTGTTCCCCGTACCTATCCACAAGGGAAAATGGAATTTGTGGAATACGATCCTGACATTTTAGAAAAGACACGCTTTGGTTTGCTGGAGCCCAATGAAAAAGGGAAGCTTGTGGATCAGTCAGAGATTGATCTGATCCATGTACCAGGCGTGGTCTTCCAGTCAAAAGGCTACCGAATTGGCTATGGTGGTGGCTATTATGATCGTTATTTAGCAGATTTTACTGGAAAAACGGTTAGTACGATTTATTCCGTCCAGCAGAAGGATTTCCAGCCAGATACGTTTGATCAGGCAGTTCAGGAGGTGCTAGTCTATGAAGTTACTCTTTGATCGTCGTTATCCTGTGACTAGCCTCTTGTTGTTAGTGACAACGGCAGTCTTTCTTTCCATGTTTATCCGATTTGGAGGCGACTACCAAACAGGTGCTGCTATTTACTATAGCGGTGGTATTATTGGAGAGGTTGTGAAAGTCGATCCTAGCCAGTTATGGCGAATAGTGACAGCTACATTTGTTCATATCGGCCTAGAACATTTTGTGCTCAATATGATCACCCTCTATTACTTAGGACGTTTGGCAGAAGATCTCTTTGGATCGAAGGCTTTCTTAGCTCTTTATCTCTTATCGGGCATGATGGGCAATGTCTTTGTTGCTATTTTTACACCAGATGTGATTGCGGCAGGAGCTTCTACAGCCCTCTTTGGACTGTTTGGGACCATTGGTGCTCTGCGCTTTATTGTCCAAAGTCCCTATATTCGCCACTTGAGTCAGTCCTATACCAGCTTGATTGTGGTCAATTTGATCTTTAGCTTCATGCCAGGGATCAGTATGGCGGGGCACATCGGTGGCTTAGTAGCTGGGGTCATGTTGGCTTATGTCTTTCCAGTAAGAGGGGAAGCTCGCTTTATGAACCGAACCTATCAGATGAGTGCAGCTCTATCTTATCTCTTGCTTTTGCTTTATTTCTTAGGTAAAATCTTGAATCTATTTTAAGAAGAGGCTAGGACAAAAGTCCTAGCCTCTTAATTGTTTTTGGATTGTCGAGCAAGACGCAGTGGTTGAGTGGGCTCTACTACGCTGATTTCATCAGCTTTTACAGCCCTACTCAACTGTGCGGAGTGGGACGACGAAATCGAATTCTAACGAATTACCGATTTCTGTCCCACTCTTTTTTCCTAAAAAAATGTAGTGCAATCGTAAACTAACAGAAAAATTGTTTGAAATGCAAAAGAATTGTATATATTTATTATAATATGTTTGTAGGAGTCAAGTGGACCCACTATTGCTAGGTCCATAGAGAAGGTAATCATGGGTAAAAAGGTATAAAAATGCAAAATAGAAAGCGCTTGCAAAAGGTTTAGGAAAGGTGTAAACTGGAGATATAAAAAAATCAAAAAAATAGTGCTATTTTTGTCAAAAAGTAGTGCAAAAAAACAAAGGAGATTTGCCATGAAAAAAATGGTTGTTAAAACTCTCATTGGTAGCGATGACACTTTTACTCCTACCAATTCAAGCTGTTCAAGCCTGTTGCGGTTTTATCATTGGTCGCCAATTGACCAAGGATGGGATACTCTCTTTGGTCGGACAGAAGACTACCCTTACTATCCAAATGGTGGAAAGCACAACAAAAACTTTGTAGTTGTTGATGCGAAGAACTATAAGGAAGGGGATCAACTGGAAGACGAATCTAATGGTTTTACCTATCCACATGCTGCTAGTGAAATGAAATACACAGCGACTTATGACTCTGCTCGTGGAGATGGTAGTAACGGTGCTTTTGGTGAACATGGATTTAACGAAGCCGGCGTTTCTATGACCTCAACTGTTACAGCAATTCCAAATAAAAAAGTCTTGAAGACTGACCCATTGACAGAAAAGGGAATTCCAGAAGCTGCTATGTTGGACGTGGTTTTACCACGCGTTAAGTCTGCTCGTGAAGGAGTTGAATTCCTAGCTAAAGTCATTGAAGAAAAAGGATCAGCAGAAGGGAATGTTGTCGTTTTTGCAGACCAAAAAGAAACTTGGTATATGGAAATTCTTTCTGGTCACCAATATGTAGCGGTAAAAGTCCCAGAAGACAAATATGCAGTCTTTGCAAATACCTACTACCTTGGTCATGTGGATTTGAATGACAAGGAAAATGTGATCGCTTCGAAAGATGTTGAAAAAGTAGCCAAAGAATCTGGTAACTACAAGACAGATAAAGACGGTAACTTCCATATTGCTAAATCTTATGGACCAGAAAAATATGCTGAAGGAGACCGTTCACGTACTTACGCAGGAATCACTCTTTTGGATCCAAAATCAAAAGTGACTTATGAAGATGATGAATACGAACTCTTCCGCTCACCAACAGATCCAAACAAGAAATTTACTTTGGAAGATGCCTTTGCTCTCCAACGCAACCGTTTTGAACATTTGAATGGTCGTTTTGTTCCAGACGATCAAATTGGTGTCAAGAAACAAGGGGATAATGGTAGCAATGATGCTGTTCGTAAAGACCAATACAAGTATGCTTTAGGAAACGAAAACGTTATTGATGCCCATGTCTACCAAATCAATCCAAAACTTCCAAAATCATTTGGTGGTACGTTATGGCTTGGTATGGGACCATCTCGGAACACTCCTTATGTTCCATTCTATGGTAATCTAAAAGATACTTACGAAGCTTTCAAACCTCAAACAGCAACTTATGATCCAAATTCATGGTATTGGACAGTATGGCACATTGACAACATGGCGATCAATAACCAAGATGTCTTTGGAAAATCAGTACAAGATCACTGGAAAGCTCTTGAAAAACAATTTATTGTTGATCAAGAAAAGAAAGATATTGAATATTATGCGTTGAAAGATCAACCTGAAGCTGCAAAAGCTGCCGAAGATAAGGTAACAAAAGATGCATTGGAATTGTCTGATCGTCTTTTCCAACACTTCAAAGATTATGAAAAATTAATGGAAAAACAATTAGAGGCAGCTGGACGTAAATCTGATCCATATCGTGCTTCTCAACCAGATAATTATAAAGATCCTGAAGAACCTAAGAAACCAGATACACCAAAGTTCCAGAAAAACCACAAATCAATGAAGATGTGAACAAAATTAAAATTCCGGCTCCAGATTATGTAGCAACACCTTCTAATAAAGACATTCCAGCAAATGCAGAAGGAAATCCAAATAATCGCTTTGGCTATGCTGCTAACAAGGATAAACAACCAGCTGTATCTTCGAAAGTAGAAACGCCTGTGAAGCCAGAAGAAAAAGTTCAATCTCCGGTTGAAGCTCCTGTAGTAGGAAACAGTGTAAACAACAATAATCGCTTCGGTTCTAACTTTAATCCAGGCGAAATTGAAACTTTCCCAAATACAAATTATTCTTACAATGTTCATCCTTAAGCAATAAGAATAAAAAGTAAATTGGACCAAGTCCAATGAAACGAAAGAGGCCGGATGTTTATCCAGCCTCTTTTTTATAAAAAAAGACTGACCATTGTAAGGCAGAAAAGCTCTTACATGATATGGCCAGTCTCTTTTGTATTCTGTAGATTTGAAAATGATTAGTCTGCAGTTTGTTCAGATGCTTCTAATTTTTTTCCAAGGTCGATAATATATTGTTTGAGATCATCTTTGACTTGAGGGTGTTTCAAGGCATAGTCGATCGAAGTTTTCATGAAGCCGAATTTATCACCTACATCGTAGCGTTGGCCTTTAAATTCACGGGCAAAGACTCGTTGGGTCTTATTGAGGGTATCGATTGCATCTGTCAATTGAATTTCATTGCCAGCACCTGGTTCTTGATTTGCAAGAATATCAAAGATTTCAGGAGTCAAGAGGTAGCGTCCGATAATAGCGAGATCACTTGGAGCGTCCTCTGGGTTTGGTTTTTCGACAAACGTTTCAACGCTATAAAGACCGTTAATACCTTCTCCTTGAGGTGCGATCACACCGTAAGATGAAACTTCTTCGTGAGGGACTTCCATCACAGCGATGGTTGACGCATGGGTTTCATCGTAGTCGTTCATCAATTGTTTGGTCAATGGCAAGGCATCATCATTAGTGATGTCCATCAGATCATCTCCCAACATAACGACAAAGGCTCGTTTCCAACAAAGGCTTTGGCTTGAAGAACAGCGTCCCCTAAACCTCGAGGGTGACTTTGGCGGATGAAATGAAGATTGATCGCTGTTGTATCATTGACCAACTTGAGTAAGTCAGTCTTGCCTTTTTGCTCGAGATTGTATTCCAATTCGAAGTTAGAATCGAAATGGTCTTCGATCGAACGTTTGGCCTTCCCTGTTACGACAAGGATTTCTTCAATCCCAGATTTCAGAGCCTCTTCTACGATAAATTGGATCGTAGGTTTGTCAACGATTGGCAACATTTCCTTTGCCAAAGCTTTGGTAGCTGGGAGGAAGCGTGTCCCCAAACCAGCCGCAGGAATGACTGCTTTTCTAACTTTAGTCATATAGTTTCCTTTCTAAAAGGTAGGATTGATGATAGGGTGGTTGACTTATTTCCACTCATTTTCTTCTTTAAATTCATTGCTCATCATGTGGTGGATGGCTTCGCGGATATCTTTTCCTTCATAGATGACTTGGTAAATGGCTTGTGTAATCGGCATGTAGACATCCAATTCTTGGGCCAGCTCGTGGGCGACTTTGGTCGTAGAGATCCCTTCAATGATCATGCCCATGTTGGCTTCGATATCTTCCAATTTTTCGCCACGTCCGAGAGCATCCCCAGCTCGCCAGTTGCGAGAGTGAACAGAAGTTCCGGTAACGATCAGGTCACCAACCCCAGACAAACCACTATAGGTCAATGGGCTAGCTCCGAGCTTAACGCCAAGGCGCGTGATTTCAGCGAGACCGCGCGTGATGATGGCTGCTTTGGCATTGTCCCCATAACCAAGACCGTGCAGGGCTCCAGCTCCGACCGCGATGATATTTTTCAAGGCTCCAGCAGTTTCCACTCCGATAACATCTGTATTGGTATAGAGGCGGAAGTAGTGATTGCTAAAGAGTTCTTGAACATAGCGTGCAGCTTCTAAATCTTTTGAGGCTGCTGTAATGAGGGTGATATCCCGTACGATAGTCTCCTCTGCATGACTCGGTCCAGAAACGACCACTACTTCACTGCGAAGAGAAGCAGGGATTTCTTCTTCAAGGATTTGAGAAATCCGATCGTGTGTACCAGGTTCTAGCCCTTTAGAAGCGTGCATGACTGTGACAGGGTGATCCAGTGTTTCAGCGACTTGTTTAGCGACCAAGCGGGTCACCTTTGTAGGAACGACAAAAAGGATGGCATCCACACCGTCTAAAGCAGCTTTCAGATCAGTCGTAGCGGTAATTTGATCGCTAATAACGATATCTTTGAAATAGCGTTGATTGGTATGAGTGGTATTAATTTCATCGATTTGTTCTTGGATATTTCCCCAGAGACGGACTTCATGGCCGTTATCATTGAGGACTTGTGAAAGGGCTGTTCCCCATGAACCAGGACCCAATACTGCAACGGTTTGTTTCCATTGTATCTTCCATTTCTATGTCTATTTTTTCAACAAGGCTAGGAATCTAGCGCTTGCACCTTCGAAACGGCCTAATGTGTGCCTTGAAGGACGATTCTATTTTCCTCTCTATTTTAACATAATATAGGTAAAAAAACTTGTATGATCATCAATTGTTTTGTGAGGAAGGTGAGGGTGATAAATAAATTCTATCACGGTTTTAAAAAATACATATTAGACACTATCACTAATGGGTGGTAAGATAAGTAGTAGTTAAAATGAAGGAGGAATGAATATGTGCAGAACAATTGTTGGAGTATCCGCTAATCTCTGTCCGGTGGACCCGGAAGGGAAAAACCTTCATTCCTCCGTGTCTAGTCAATTTGCGGAAGGGATCCGTCAAGCAGGTGGACTTCCAATGGTCATCCCGATGGGAGACCCTTCCTTGGTTAAGGACTATGTTGAAACGATTGACAAATTGATCCTAAGTGGAGGCCAAAATGTCGATCCTAGTCTCTATGGCGAAGAAAAAACCATCGAAAGCGATGATTACAATATCGAACGGGATCAATTTGAGCTTGCCCTACTGAAGGAAGCAGTTCGCCAAACAAACCGGTTCTAGGAATCTGCCGTGGGGTTCAGTTGATCAATGTAGCTTTTGGAGGGACACTTAACCAAGAGATTGAAGGGCATTGGCAAGGTCTTCCATTTGGGACTTCCCATTCTATCGAGACTAAAAAAGGTAGTGTGGTAGAGCAACTCTTTGGTCAGGCTAGTCGAATCAATTCCGTTCACCGTCAAAGTATCAAGGATCTTGCACCAAATTTCCGTGCAACCGCCTTTGATCCGCGTGATCACACCATCGAAGCGATTGAAGCAGTAGACGGCCATCGGATTATGGGCTTGCAGTGGCATCCAGAATACTTGGTCAATGAAGAAAAAGGAAATTTAGAACTCTTCCGTTATTTATTACAGGAATTATAAGAAAAAGAGAGGTTGGACTGGTATCAGCCTCTCTTTTAGTATGGTTATTACTATCTAGAAATAGTAAGGGTTTTGTGCTAGAATAGGAACTACAATTGGGAGGTATTGATAGAAATGAAACTTGCTAAGACAATGAACCTTAACTATTTATGGTTGCTTCTAGGTTCTTATTTTGTGGCCATGATGGTCAATCTATTGAGTTTTTCAACAAAGGAATTATTTCTAGAACTGGGTAAAGTGGGATGGACCCATACAGTGCTTGCTTTGTTCATTAGTTATCCTATTCTTTGGTTTTTGACGGAGAGTAAGAAGTATATCTGCATACAAAAATTGAATCTCTGGTTCGCGGCAGGTATCCTATTTATTTCTATTTTGAAAAGTCCGAGTCTCTTTATGTCATTGGGCCTAGTGTTGCTCTCACTGGTCTTGTTTCTATATTTTTATTTAGGAAAAGAAAAAATCGCTTATATCTTCTTAGCGGTAGATATCTTGTCTTTTCCGAAATTGTTGCTACAAACCAGTGCCAATCTTCAAGATAAGGAACTGGGAATCTTTACGTTTACGATTTCTGAATCGAAGTTGCCTACTTTGATTTGGCCAGTATTAGTAGCCGTTATCGTTGCCGTCCTGATCGGTTTTCTTCTCTCAAAGGTTTCTTTGGCTAAAGTTAATGAAACCTGGGTTCGAAGACTCACAGTGGTGACAATAATCGGTGGTGTTTTCTATGTGCTCTATCTATCGATTGTTGCCTATTATAAGATTAAAGCCAATGCGGTCTCTTCTTTTGATATTGGAATCTTTTCACAGATGTTTGAGAGAATGAGACATGATTTTTCACAAGTTACCACCCTTGAAAGAGATAGGGCCTTATCGCATTTTGGAGTCCATATTTCTCCTATTTATTATTTGATCTTGCCCTTTTATATGCTATTTCCTTATGTGGAAACATTAGATATCGCTCAAACAGTGATTGTCTTTTCTGCAGTTATCCCGCTTTGTTTGATTCTAAAGAAAATACAATTGCCAAAAGTCATGACGCCACTCGTGCTTGCCCTCTTTTTTGTGACTCCGGTCATGACAACGAGTGGTGGATTCCATTTGCATGAAAATTGTTTTTTGCCTCCATTGATACTTTGGTTGTTCTACAGCCTGATTTCTCAGTGGCGTGGAAGAACTATCTTGTTCACCTTGTTGCTCCTTTTTGTGAAAGAGGATGCCTTTGTCTACGTGCTGTCCTTAGGACTTTATTTTGCTTTTCAACGTCGTTTTACATTCGAGGCCAAGTTTAAAAAGTGGTTGTATCTCAGCTTGTTTGCCTTGCCAATACTTTATTTTGCACTTGCCATGTTCCTCTTAGCAAGATATGGCGAGGGAGCTATGGTTTCTCGATACAATAATCTATTATTAAGTGGCGAAAACGGCCTCCTGATGGTTGTGAAAAATGTAGTCCTAAATCCGCTTTATGTTTTGGGAAGTTTATTTACAGCGAAACGACTTGGTTACCTCTTTTTGGTCCTTTTTCCTTTTAGCTTTTTACCACTGATTCAGCGACGTTGGTCTACCTATTTTCTGATGTTGCCTCTTTTTCTCATTAATTTATTGATGGATTGGCCTTACCAATATGATATTGGTTTTCAGTATAGCTATGGTTCGGTCACGCTTCTATTTTTGATGGCTTTATTGTCTATCGATCAATTAAGCAAGAACCAGTCGGCATCAGATAATGTATTGGTGGCTCTACTAGCTTCTTCCATCATTTTTTCAAGCGCCATTCTATATAGTTTCACGCATAATTGGAGTTTTGAAATCCAATACTATCAAACACGCAAAGACTATTTTGATGGGCTCGAAAAGACCCTGCAGGCTATCCCTAAAGATAAAGCGGTCTTAGCAGCAGGTGGCTATACGCCGAGTCTTCGCAGCCATGAAAAATTGTATGATATTTTCTACCATAATGACAAAAAGCTTGATTCTAAGATTGACATAGTGGTAGTTCCAAGGGAAATGCAAGAGGAAAAAAATGGCTATTCTGAAACAGCCACTCTAAACCTCTATAAAGAATCAGGGTATAAAGAGAGCAACTTATCTACAAAAGATGTGCTGATTCTGGAAAAATAATTGTTTGAAAGAGGGAGGTTTATTTAGAAAAAATTCACAAGCCAAATAGCCCTTAAATATACAAAAGATGGATTTTTTGTTCAATAATCTTGACTTTCTCACTATGTTTTGCTATATTATATGCGTTGATTTATAAAAAATCAGCCTAGAAAGGGAGAAAAAATGAAAAAGTTAGCAGTTTATTTGTCAATAGTTTGTTCGCTATTGATTGTGTCATTGACACTTTTTTCTAAAACTGTACAGGCGGAAACGTCTAAAAAAGTCGATGTCATCACGGAGATCAAGATCCAAAATAGCAAAGGTGAAGAATTAGCAACCGGTCTAGGTCGTTATGACACTTTCCGTCTGAATGCAAAATTTGCTTTAGAAGGAAAAAATGTTAAAGCAGGGGATACAACTGAAGTCACTATCGATGGACCAATCGATATCAAGTCTCAGGATTTTGAAATCAACGATACAATCACTGGTAAAAAGATTGCCGATGCAAAAGTTGATGCAAAAACTGGTAAGATTGTCTTGACATTCACAGATTTCGCTCAAACGAAAAATGACGTTTCAGGTTCATTCTTCTTCTACGCTGGTGTTAACAAAGATAAATTCCCAAATGATGGTGAAGTTCCTGTTAAGGTTTCTGTTAACGGTAATGTAAAATTCAACGGTAAAGTAACAAGTACAACAGTTGGTGAAGGTAAACGTTACACAATCATCAAATCTGGTTGGGATAATGGAGATCACAAAAACCTTGGATTCCGTATCTCTGTAAACAGAACTAACGAAGCAATCAACAATGCAGTCCTTTCAGATTCAATAACATCAGCAGGGGTTACCTACAAAAAGGATAGTTTCAAAATCTTCAAAGGTACTTGGGAATACGCTAATGGAAAATGGACTCTTAACAATAAACAAGACGTTACGGCTAACTATACTGTAAACGCAACAGATAAGTCATTCTCTATTGATTTTGGTAATATTTCTGTTAACGATCACTTTGCAGTAGAATATGAAGCAGTTGCTAACTATGAAACTGTTGACGGCGAACAAATTAAGAATACAGCGACTATCGCAGGTGACAACAAAAAACCTTACGACTCAAACAGTAAAGTAGATATTCAAATCGCTGGTGGTGAAGGGATCGGTTACGAATTTAGCATTCAAGTGAAAAAAGTAGGCGAAAACGGTGCTCCACTTAAAGGTGCGAAATTCCAAGTTGTTCGTCAGGCAACTGGTGAAGTTATTGGTGAATTCGAATCAGATGCGAACGGTGAATTTACTGTTAAAAACATCTTGCGTGACAAATATATCATCAAAGAAATTTCAGCTCCAGAAGGTTATGACTTGGCGGCAGATACTGTTGTGGAAGCTGGAGAATTTAAAACACCAAAAGCTCCAGTAGAGAAGACGATTGTAGACCAAAAGACAACGACTACAACTACCACAACAACGACAACAACTACTGCAGAGCCAACAACAACAACGACGACTACTGCAGAGCCAACGACAACAACAACGACTACTGCAGAGCCAACGACAACAACAACGACTACTGCAGAGCCAACGACAACAACAACGACTACTGCAGAGCCAACGACCACGACAACGACTACTGCAGAGCCAACAACCACTACAACGACTACTGCAGAGCCAACAACAACGACGACTACTGCAGAGCCAACAACCACTACAACAACAGAAGAGCCGACGACTACTTCAACTACGACAACAGAAGAGCCAATGACCACTACAACAACTACTGCAGAGCCGACGACTACTTCGACTACAACAACAGAAGAGCCGACGACTACGACAACTACGACTACTGCAGAGCCAACGACCACAACCACTACAACAACAGAAGAGCCGACGACTACTTCAACTACTACAACAGAAGAGCCGACGACTACGACAACTACGACAACAGAAGAGCCGACGACTACTTCGACTACAACAACAGAAGAGCCGGCGACTACTTCAACCACAACAACAGGAGAGTCAACGACTACGACGACTACTGTAGAGCCAACAACAACTACAACCACAACAACAGAAGAGCCGACAACAACCACCACAACAACGACTACTGCAGAACCAACGCCAACGACAACAACAACGACAACTCCAGAGAAACCGGTGACTCCAGGAAGTGAAGGATCAACCACGACGACCACGACTGGAAAACCAGGACCAAAAGGTGGAAACAATGGAGGAGGGCGTAAAGCGCTTCTTCCTAATACAGGTGAAGTTGCAGCAACTGGATTTGTATTCTCAGGAGCCTTTGTGTTAGCAGGTGCAGTCGTATTGAAACGAAAATTGTCTATTAAATAAACAATGAGTTTCTATATAAGGGGAGAGCATGAGCTCTCTCTTTTTTGGGAATGTATTATGGAGAAAAGGGATGAAATTATCAATCTTAATAACCCTCTTGAATGAGGAGCTGGTACTTCCTCAAACCCATCGTGAAATTTCTAATCAGCTTGAGCAAATGCTAGGGAAAGAGCTCTCTGATTATGAAATTCTCTACATCGATGATGGAAGTAGTGACAAGACCTTTGAGTTAATTGAAGAATTTGCAAGAGAAAACGACCGCATCAAATATATCCGTTTCAGTCGAAATTTTGGACGAGAGAGCGGTATCTTGGCTGGTTTTAAATATGCCAGTGGGGATGCGGTTATGGTCATGGACGGGGATCTCCAGCATCCACCATACTTGATTCCCTTATTCTTAGAAGCTTATAATGAGGGCTATGATATTGTTAGTGGCCAACGAACTCGTGAAGGAGAATCTTTTGTAGGAAGTTCCTTTGCACGTTTGTTTTACTTCTTGTCAAATCGTTCCATGGATGTGCATCTAACAGATGGAAAATCTGAATTAAGACTGCTTAGCCGAAAAGCCATGGAAGCCTTTGTGTCAATGCCAGAGTACAATCGCTTTAATAAAGGTTTGTATGAATGGATTGGTTTTAAAGAGAAAGTAATTCCTTATAAGAATGAAACCCGTAAGGCTGGAAAGAGCAAGTTTGGTTTTAAGAAATCTTTGAATTATGCGATTCAAGGGATTATTTCTTTTAATGATCGTCCTCTCCGTGTTTGTATTCAATTCGGTTTCATCTGTTTAGGGCTGGCTCTTTTATATCTAGTGTTTGAGTTGATGAAATATATCTTCGCTGCTGGGAATTATGTGAGTGGTTATTTCACAACGATTGCGGCTATTATATTATTTAGTGGAGTGCAACTCATCTTCATCGGAATTCTTGGAGAGTATATTGGCAAGATCTATTACGAAGTGAAGCGTCGTCCTCATTTCATTATTGAAGAGACCAATATCGAACAAGCGAAGAAAAATCATATCGGCTAAAGAAGATAGGAGAAAACATGTTAATCTGGTTCATGCGCTGGCAAGAGTTTTGGAAAAAACATCCAAAGAAAGTTCTCTATGCTGCAAGTGCCCTGCTCCCAATGACCATCATGCTCATTGTGTGGGCTTTTATAGGGATGTACCCTTTTGGGAGTAAGAGTCTGATGGCTGTTGACTTTGGACAGCAATATATCAGTTTCTTTGGCTTGCTAAAAAATGCCATCTTGACGGGGGATCTATCTAGTTTGAGTTATTCTTTCACCAAGTCTCTTGGTGGAGATATGATCGGTGTGCTCGGCTACTATTTAATGAGTCCCTTCAACATCATCTATATTCTAGCTCCCCTCAAATATTTTGGAGCAGCAGTATTTTTAACTATTTGGCTCAGATACGGGGCAATCGGTCTATCCTTTGCTTTCCTTTTAATCAAGCGCTACAAAGGATTAGAATCTAGAAAATGGTTGGTTCCATTATTCTCGACAGCCTATGCCTTGTCAGGAATGTTGGTTTCTTATCAGATGAACGTCATCTTCTATGATGCCATGATCATGCTTCCTATTGTGATTGTGTATTTGGAAGAATTATTAGATGGGAAATCTCCTTATCGCTATGCTTTTGCTCTGGGATTGACGGTCTTGCTTCAGTTTTATATGGGCTATATGATCTCCATTTTCATCGCTCTGTATGCCTGCTACTATGTATCGCCAAGATTGCTGGTTGAGGGAGATCTAAAGGCAAAGATTAAAAACTTTAGTATCCCTTTATTGCAAGCGGTGATCTATTCGATTATTGGGATTGCAACAGCTTCAGTCTTGCTCTTGCCTGTATTTCAACCTGATTGAAAGTAAGGGGCAAGTTGGTGGAGGCATGAGCTTCTCATTTGCCTTCCAAATTAACCCTTTAGATATTCTTTCTAAGTTGGTTGTTGGTGGCTTTGATACGACATCAGGGTGGTCAGCGGGTCCCAACCTTCCCAATATTTATATTGGAGCGCTCGGCTTTCTTGGTTTTATCTTTTATTTCCTATCGCAAAAAGTTGGAAAAGCCAAAAAATGGGCTGCAGGGATTGTTACCCTCATTTTCCTGATTTCCTTTGTCAATGAATTTGTCAGTAAGATATGGCATATGGGACAAAACCCAGCCGGTTTCTTCTTCCGTTTTTCTTGGCTATTTTCATTCTTTATACTAGTCCTAGCTTATCAAGCGATGAAGCAGAAGATCGTTATTTCCAAACGAACTAACTGCATCATCGGCTTGGGCTTGCTCTTGTCGGTGGTTTATCTCTATTTCCATCAGTATAGTTTTATCTCAAAGACCCAACCGCAAGCGATCAGTCGTTTCCTCTCTAAGTTCTCTATTCTAAGTGTTCTGGGAATAGCAGCAGTGACCTGCTTCATCTTCTATGCGTATTGGGAAAAATCTCAGAAGAGCCAATTGGAAAAAATGATTCGAATGGCTCTAGCAGCAGTATTTCTAGTACTAGCTGCCGTCTTATTAAAGACAGGTTATCTCTTGTCGCAAGTGGGGATTACAGCGATGCTCTACTTGAGCATTCTCTTCATCCTAAACTTTAAGATCTCACGTTTGTCCATGATTGTCGTATCTGTGCTGACAATTTTTGAGTTTGGCTATAATGCGTATTTGTCCCAAGTAACATTTGGGTATGATGATGTGCACAAGTTTGCAGATGCGACCGTTTCGGTCAAGCGCGTGACAGACAATATCCAAGAAAATGCAGATCAAAAATTCTATCGGATTGCCACGGATTTTGCCTATTCCAGAACAGTTCCTTCCTTGGTGTCCTATCCGGGTCTAAGTACCTTTAGTTCAAGTTTGGAACGTAGCACCATGGATCACTTTGCTTTCATGGGAGATCTTGGCGTTAATGCGGCGACCCAATATTCAAATGGGACACCTTTGACAGATGCTTTATATGGTGTTCGTTACTTTATGAGTGCCAAGGATTTTGATCCCAAAGATATTGAAGCCAATCCGGATAAGATGTACTTTTATCGATTTACAGACCGCTTTGATCTGCATCGCTATTTCACAGACAAGGTTTATGAGGACAAGCGTTATGTCGTCTATAAGAATCCAAATTCCTTCCCACTTGCATACGGGACTAACAGCCTGGTAAGAAATATTCAATTTGGTGCCAATAATGCCTTTGCTAACCAGAATATCATTTTGAACTCCATGGAGGGGCATCAAAAGGCCAATAATGATACCGTTGAGTACTTTAAACCCTTGGCGTTCAGCTCGATCGAGACAGAAAATGTGATCGAAGAAAAGGTTAATAAGGAAACGGGAGAAGCCATCTATAAGAGAGCGGATTCGTCAAAAGATGCCATTATTCGTTATAAGGTCACTCCACGTACCAATTACACCTATTATTTCTTTACTCCTGTATCTTTGATCCAAAACCAAGATTACTCGGTTTACTCAATAATAAATGGTTGCTCAATGCTAAAATTTTCACGCAAAGACAAATTTGGCAGTTGACAGATCAAACTGAAAACCAAGAAACCGTTATTGAATTTAGATTTAGAACAGATCACATCGATATGAGCAATGCAGGTGTTTATCGCGCCGACGTTGATCAGATTCAACAGGTATTAGAAAACCGGAAGAAACAAGGTTTACAAGTAACCAAGTTTTCAAATACCCATATTGTTGGCGATGTGTCTATCACAGATGATAGTAACTATATGATGACTTCCATTCCATACAGCGATGGCTGGAAAGTGAAAGTGGATGGGAAGTTTGTCAAAACCGAAAAAGCATGGAATGCATTCTTATCCTTCCCAATCTCAAAGGGAAATCATAAGGTTGAATTCGTCTTTAGACAAAAAGGCGTGATCCTGGGTGCCTTGCTATCTATTGTTTCTGTTGCTTACCTCGTCATTCAAATGAGACGAAGCAGAAGTAATGAAGGACAATAAGGTGTGAGAGTATCAAAAACTGTGATCAACACAAAAAAGGATCGCATCCAATGGGATGCGATCCTTTTTTATATGATCCGCAATGCAAACGATTAGTTATTAGAAATCTTGCGTTTCAAGATGACGGCTCCTGATAGGATAGCAACACCGATCAAGATGACACCAGTAGCGACTGCTTCACCTGTTTTTGGCAGGAATGTCTTGCGACCTCCGTTTGAAGTTGTGGTGCCAGAATCATCTGGGTTACCAGGTTTGGTCGTATTCGTTGTTGGCCCTTCTGGAGTTGTTGTCGTAGTGGTCGTTGGAGTCGGCACTGGTTTTTCAGACGTGGTTGTAGTCGTCGTTGTAGTTGTTGTCGTAGTCGGCGTAGGTTTTGGACCTTCTGTCGTCGTTGTTGTAGTTGTTGGCTCTTGAGTCGTCGTAGTCGTTGTTGTAGGTTCTTCAGTTGTTGTTGAAGTTGTTGTTGACTCTGGAGTTGTTGTAGTGGTAGTAGGTGTAGGTTCCTCAGTTGTTGTCGTAGTCGTTGTTGGCTCTTGAGTCGTCGTAGTAGTTGTTGTCGGCTCTTGAGTCGTTGTAGAGGTTGTTGTCGTAGTAGTAGTTGTAGTGGTTGTCGTAGTCGTTGTCTGTTCTTTTGGATTGACGATCGTCTTCGTAACCTTATGATCCTTACCAAAATCTTCAGCATTTACGACGGTGTCAGCCTCCTTGATCGTATAACCCGCAGGGGCCTCGGTTTCTGTTAAGATGTATTTATCTTTTAAGAGCGCATTAACCGTAATATCTCCGTTCTCATCTGTAACGTATTCCCCAATCACTTGGTTGTTGGCTTGACGAACGATTTTAAACTTAGCTCCAGCAAGTGGCTGACTTTCATCGTTTACCTTGTGGACATGAATTGTAAAGACATAACCGACACCAGATCCTCCTGCGACTTGGACAGCGGCTGTGTTTGTCACATCTTTTGTTTCAAACTGCTTTCCTTTAAGGGTAGCATCGTTTTTAAGAAGTTCCCCGTCTACAGGCTCGTAATTTAAGCGAACATCATAATCAATCCGATATTGATCGTTTTCGCTAATGTCCCCCAGATTGACAACAAAAGATTGACCATCTTCACTGATGGTAACAGGGTGTTGATCCGTTACATCAACACGATTTGAAAAGACCCATTCACCTGCTTCAAATGAGAACTTCCCTTTGATGACTTTGATGCTGTCTTTTACATAGGAAGCATTTGTAAATCTCAAATGATCTTCAATAGTGACTTCTTTGATATTTTGTTTACTTTTATTAACAGAAATAGTATAGGTGACTGTTTTATGGTCGTTGTCATTCACCCAACTAGTTTTTGATAATGGAGTTGGGTTACCGTCTCCGACTCCTTTAAAGGTAACCTTCCCGCCGATCTTGGTTTCTCCATTGACGGTAATTTCAACAGGGACTTCCCCTTGTTGAGGGTGTTTCTTAAAGTCGATCCGCGCATAGAAGAAGAAGGATCCCTGGGTATCTGAGTGTTTTTCGACATAGTCAGTGTAAGTCAATAACAATTTCTTATTGTCTTTGTCAACCGTTGCGTGGGCAATGACCTCATTCGTATTGACATCACGAATTTCAAAACTTTGCGACGTAATGATCAAAGCATCTGGAACGGTGAGATCAGTCGTATCACCTTTTTTGACATTCTTACCAGCTAAGTCGAAATCAGCATTGATACGAAATGTTGCCCATTGTCCTAATTCCCAATCAAGGTTGCCACCTTCATTATTGGTAACTTTGATATTTTTGATTGTATCGACCAATTTTCCGCTTACTGTCACTCCAGGAGTTTCTGCTGAAGTGCGATTCAGACCTAAAGCGAAAAGCATGGCCACTAAACAAAGGACAAATGAGAAAATTTTGATATTCCTATTCTTCATCTTATCTTCCCTTTTCATAAAAAAATTAGTGCCTAATCATCAATACCTGATTACTTTTAACGATATGGACCTTTCAAATCCTATCTGTTGGTAATTAGAATTGAGTGCTGAGACACGACCTCCATTAAATAATTTTATAGGGTAAAATATTTTACTTTTAAAATTATTCCCTACACAGGGAATTATAGCAAAAATAATAATTGGCTTCAAGCTAAAATCGGTGAAATTAGGTGTTTTTAAGCTGTTTCATTAACTTTCACTTTCTTTTAGAAAACAACCATGAAAGTATCATATAATTTACAAATAATGAAGGTGAAAAAGGAGGTTTTTACTCAAAAAATACGAATAGTAGTATAGGGGAGACGCTAGGGCAAAGTGATGGTATAATAGAAGAGATGGAAACTATTTAGATAAAAGAGGAATTATGATGACAAAAATTCGCGGATTTGAGCTTGTATCAAGCTATACCAATCAGGACTTACTGCCAAAACGGGAAACGGCCCACGCGGCTGGTTACGACTTAAAGGTGGCAGAGCGCACGGTGATTGCTCCAGGGGAAATCGTCCTCGTGCCAACTGGGGTCAAGGCCTATATGCAAGCGGGTGAAGTGCTTTATCTTTACGATCGCTCGTCCAACCCTCGCAAAAAAGGCCTGGTCTTGATCAACTCTGTGGGGGTCATTGATGGAGACTACTATGGCAATCCAGGAAATGAAGGCCATATCTTTGCTCAGATGAAAAATATTACCGACCAGGAAGTTGTTCTTGAAGTTGGAGAACGTGTGGTTCAGGCTGTCTTTGCACCATTCTTGATTGCCGATGGAGATGAAGCAGACGGCGTGCGTACTGGTGGATTTGGTTCGACAGGGAAATAGAGGAATAAAATGGCAGACTATTTATTAGTTGTAGACATGCAGTCAGATTATGTTGCTGTAGGAAAAGCATATCATGAAGAACTGACTGCAGCTGTAAATGACAAAATTGCTACCTATCCTAGCGAACGAGTTATCTATATTCTCAATCGTTTTTCTGGGAGAGAAAAGATAGAAAGAAGAAATTTGCGACCGGCTTGCTGCTTGTATCTTCTCGTATTTTTGAAAAGCGTCGGGCTTCTTGCTTTACTAATCCAGATTTAAAAGATTTTTTAGAGGAAAACGGTGCTAAAAGTATAGAGTTTATAGGGGTAGATGGCAATGGCTGTGTTAAGGCTTCCGTTTTGGCAGCTACCAAGGAGAATTATCAGGTTTCTGTCGATTTGTCTGCTGTCGGAGTTGCCAACCAGAAGAAATTCTCTAAAACACTGAAGCAGTGGCAAGATTGCGGAATCAAGATTGGATAGTTTTATGGGGATCTTAATATGAAAATTATTTTTATCCGTCACGGGGAGCCAAATTACCGTGAGTTAGAGGAGCGTTCCTATACTGGATTCGGGATAGATTTGGCACCCTTATCTGAGAAAGGAAGACAACAAGCTCAGGAACTTTGCAAAAATCCTTTATTTGGCTCAGCTGATATCCTGGTGTCTTCTGCAGTGACGCGAGCTTTAGAAACGGCTTTTTATGTATCCTGTGCTACTGGCCTTCCTTTGAGGGTAGAGCCATTATTGCATGAATGGCAGGTTTATGAAACAGGTATAGAGAACTTTGAAACAGCTAGATGTCTGTTTTTAGAAAACAAGGGGGAGTTGCTCCCAAATTCTCCTGTTCAATATGAGACAGCTGTAGAGATGAAGTCTCGTTTTCTAGAATGCATGGCTAAGTATCGGGGACATCAAACTGTGGTAGTTGTAGCCCATCGCATGCTTATGCGCCAGTTTGTGCCAAATGAGAAGATTGATTTTTGCCAAGTGATTGAGTGTGAGATAGAGATTTAGAAAGAGGTTTATCATCGCTAAGAAAAAAACGACTTTTATTTGTCAAAATTGTGCCTATAATTCACCCAAATACCTAGGGCGCTGTCCTAACTGTGGTTCTTGGTCTTCTTTTGTCGAGGAAGTTGAGGTCACCGAGGTTAAGAATGCGCGTGTGTCCTTGACGGGTGAAAAGACCAAACCTATGAAATTAGCGGACGTGACCTCTATCAATGTTCACCGGACCAAGACGGAGATGGAGGAGTTTAACCGCGTCCTTGGAGGCGGAGTGGTACCAGGAAGTCTCGTCCTCATCGGTGGGGATCCTGGGATTGGGAAATCGACCCTTCTCCTTCAAGTGTCGACCCAGCTATCTCAAGTGGGAACGGTTCTCTATGTTAGTGGAGAGGAATCAGCCCAGCAGATCAAACTTCGAGCAGAGCGCTTGGGGGATATCGACAGTGAGTTTTATCTCTATGCCGAGACCAATATGCAGAGTGTGCGAGCAGAAGTAGAGCGCATCCAACCTGACTTTCTGATCATTGACTCCATTCAGACGATTATGTCTCCTGAAATTTCAGGGGTGCAGGGATCAGTTTCTCAGGTACGAGAGGTGACAGCTGAGCTTATGCAGCTGGCCAAGACCAATAACATCGCCATCTTTATCGTCGGCCATGTAACTAAGGAAGGAACCTTGGCAGGACCTCGGATGCTGGAACACATGGTGGATACGGTGCTCTACTTTGAGGGGGAACGCCATCATACCTTCCGGATCCTGAGAGCGGTCAAAAACCGTTTTGGCTCGACCAATGAGATCGGGATCTTCGAGATGCAATCAGGTGGACTGGTTGAGGTCCTCAATCCGAGTCAGGTCTTTCTGGAAGAACGCTTGGATGGGGCAACTGGATCGTCCATCGTGGTCACCATGGAAGGGACGCGTCCGATTTTGGCGGAGGTGCAGGCCTTGGTGACACCGACCATGTTTGGTAACGCCAAGCGGACGACAACGGGACTTGATTTCAATCGGGCTAGTCTTATCATGGCGGTGTTAGAAACGAGCGGGTTTGCTCCTTCAAAATCAGGATGCCTACCTCAAGTCAGCTGGTGGCGTCAAATTGGATGAGCCAGCTATCGACCTAGCCGTAGCCGTAGCCATTGCCTCCAGCTACAAGGACAAGCCAACCAACCCGCAAGAGTGTTTCGTTGGAGAGTTGGGCTTGACCGGAGAAGTCCGCCGAGTCAATCGGATCGAACAACGGATCAATGAAGCTGCTAAGCTCGGTTTTACCAAGATTTATGTACCTAAAAATTCTCTGATAGGGATCACGACACCATCAGGTATCCAAGTGGTCGGTGTGAGTACACTAGCTGAAGTCTTGAAGAAAGTATTTTAATAGAAGAAAAGAGGCTGGGACGAAAGTCCTAGCCTCTCAATTGTTTTTGGATTGTCGAACAAGACGCAGTGGTTGAGTGGGCTCTACTACGCTGATTTCATCAGCTTTTACAGCCCTGCTCAACTGTGCGGAGGTGGGACGACGAAATCGAATTCTAACGAATTACCGATTTCTGTCCCACTCTCTTTTTTCAGATGTGACAGATGACGGGAGATCCTCTCTGACAGAAATAGTGAGATGTGGTAAAATAATAGATGATTTGAATTTCAAAGGAACAAAGGAGAGACCATGTCTTATTTTGATAATTTTTTAACAGCTAACCAAGCTTATGTGGCGCTACATGGAGACCTCCGTCTTCCGATTAAGCCCAAAACACAAGTAGCCATTGTGACCTGTATGGATTCCCGCCTTCACGTGGCACCAGCACTGGGTCTGGCTCTTGGAGATGCCCATATTTTGCGGAATGCTGGAGGGCGCGTGACTGATGATATGATTCGCTCCTTGGTCATCTCCCAGCAGCAGATGGGTACCCGTGAAATTGTGGTTTTGCACCATACAGACTGTGGTGCTCAGACCTTTGAAAACGAGGGCTTCCGTCAGCATCTCAAGAAAGAACTGGGTGTGGATGTAGGAGATCGCGATTTCCTTCCTTTTCAAGATATTGAGGAGAGTGTCCGTGAAGATATGGAGCTTTTAAAGGCTTCTCCTTTGATTCCAGAGGATGTCGTTATTTCGGGGGCTGTGTATGATGTGGACACCGGATTGATCTCAGAAGTGAAATAATTACATAGAAGAGTATAGGAAGACAGAACGATCTTTGTTTTCCTGTATTCTTTTTTGGTGTAAAAAAAGTGAACCGAATAGGAAAAAATGTGACAATTTAGCACAAATTATTAAAAAATATGTGGTATAATATGACATTTTAACAAGAATATTACAATTAAATTTCAACAGATTGACTGCAGATGTCAATGATGTTACAATTTTATTTGTATCATGGAATCATGAAATATGAAAAAGGAGATCCTATAAATGAAGGATGTATTTAATAAGCGTCAACGCTTTTCATTGCGAAAATATAGCGTTGGGGTTTGTTCAGTTCTTTTAGGAACGGCACTCTTTGCTGCAGGAGCTCAATCTGCGTCAGCGGATGAAGCAACAGCACCTTCTGAATCTGCGGGAACAGCAACTTCAGAAGCAGCACAACCTGCTCCAACAGAGTCAAGTCAAGCAGAAGCACCAACTGCTTCCCCAGTCTATGCTGAGGGAGCACAAGCACCGAAAGTAGACCTTTCTAATTCTGCTGTAACTTCGGAAGCATCAGCTTCAGCAACTGAAAAATCTGAAGTAGCTGATAAAGCAGCTGCTACAGAAAGCAAGGAAGCAAAAGCTGAGACTAAAAAAAGAAGAAAAAAAGCTGAAACTAAAAAAATCTGAAGAAGCTTCAAAACCACTAAACGTTGGTTCATTGCCAGAAATCGCTCTACCAACAGCGAAAAAGGCAGAAACCAGCTCTAAACCAGCTTCTACAACAGCGGCTACCACTGCTCAACCCTACTGCAACTCGTGCTGCAGCAGGTGAAAGCTCAGAAAGAGCAGCTGCAAGAGAAGAAGTGGTTACACCAGCAGGAACGACTACTTTTTTTCAGCTACTGTAAGCCCAGCAGGTCCGATCACTGGTACAGAAGCAGGTGCGCAAGCAGAAAGTGCAGCAAGTACAGATGCTGCTGCGACTGTAGCAACTGCTAATGCAGAACGTACAAATGCAGGAGCTTTAGCAGTAAGTGGCCGTCGTCGTAACCGTCGTGCTGCTACAGACCACAATAACGAGCCGGTTGCTGTAACAACTTTCCTAAAAGACGGTGAAGTTGCTACACCTGACATGGCGGATCCAAATGGTGCAACTGTTTCATCTCAACCTGTACCATCTGGTTACTCTGCTAAAGAAGGCGATGTCTATACATACAGTATCGTAGACCTTACTCGCTTCAACGAACGTTACAATACAAACTACTACACACGTGCGTATAAGAGATTTGATAACTCTACCGATACAACGGTTGAATTGATCGATAAAACGACTGGTAATGTAGTAGAAACTAGAACCATTACAGCTTCAAGCGGTATTCAAAAATTCACAACTACCAAGGCAGCCTCTAGGGGAGAATTAACTTGGCAAGTTGATTATGATAAAGGTTTAGGTGCTGGACCTGGTAAAACGGACCAACCATTTATTCAATTTGGATATGAAGTTGGGGCAAGTATCCAAGCATTAGTAGCACCTGGACATAACCTAACTCCCGATGAGAAAAAATTATACGATGATGTTTATGCAGCTCGTACATCAACAGATATCATTAACGTTGTAGAACCAGCTTATAATGGTCGTACGATTACAGATACTAATGCTAAAATACCAGAAGCAATTAATAAAACAACTTATTATAAAGTAGTTGATAAAAACAATCCTACATTCAATGCAAATAAAACTGACGTAACAGTTCAAGACTATAAAGAAAATGGTAATGAAGTAGACTTAGCTAGATATACAACTAAAGCTATGGAAGGTCAAAACTTCACAGCATCTGGAGAACGCCAATTTGATGGATATAAATTGTATCAAGCAGCTGATGCAAATGATCAATCAGGTTATGTAAGTCGCCCTTACAAAGTTGGTACAAAATTCATGGACGCTGAGCGTGCAGGAATTAAACGGATCAAAGAAATCGTAGGGGAAGATGGAACTGTAGTTGTTCGCGTTTATCTTCTAGATCCAAAACAACAAAGCAAACGTTCTGATGGTACCTTGAGCACTGACGGCTACATGTTGCTAGCAGAAACCAAACCGATTAAACCTGGTGATTATAACAAACAAGAATTAAATGTTAAGAAATCACCTCTTAACACCATTCCTTTCACAGATAGCAAAGGTGTAACCTATGCAAATGGTAAGGAAGTTCCATTTGACTTCCAAAGCTGCTGGATATACACCATATAAAACGGTATTCGTACCATTCTTAGGGGATAACATCGGTCACCTTTCTCCAAACGAACAATTGGTTCGTGGAGTAAATGGTATCGGTACCAACGTTGACTTGCTCAACTCTTTGACACCGTATAAACAACCAATCTATTACTATGTGAAACAAGAGCCTGTAACAGTCACTCCTGAAGTTGAAAAACAATTGGAAGGACGTGTACTTGTTGATGGTGAATTTAGCTTCAAGATTAAAGAAAAGAAAGAAGAAAGAAAAAGTTCGCTTCCAGAGACTTCAGGACTTCCAGAAACTTCAGGACATGAAGAAACTGTAACTAATAAAAATGGTAAAGCTACATTTAGTAAGTTGACATTTAACAAAGCTGGTGTATACAAATACACAATCACTGAGCTTAAAGGATCAGATACAAACGTCGATTATGATGCAATGACTGTTACAATGACAGTTACTGTAACTGAGAAAAATGCTGCGGGTGATTTAGAAGCTTCAGTTAAATACAGTGCTGAAGGTGGATTCAAATCAAGCGCAGATGATAAAGTCTTCAACAACTACGTTGTAGCTCCAGTTAAAACTAAATTTGACTTCAGCAAGGCTCTTGCTGGTCGTGAGTTGAAAGCTGGTGAATTCAACTTTGTATTGAAAGATTCAACTGGTAAGACTCTTCAAACAAAGACAAACACTAAAGAAGGTGTAGTTGCCTTTGATGATTTGACATTTGACAATACTCAAGTTGGTACGCACAAATACACTGTAGAAGAAGTTATTCCAGAAAATAAAGAAACTGGTATGACTTACGACACAATGAAAGCTGAAGTGACCATTACTGTTACTAAGCAAGGTCATGTTCTTAAAGCAACAAACACACTTCCTGCAGACACAGAGTTCAACAATACCTTCACACCTGTTGCTACACAAGCTCAATTCAAGTTCACTAAGAAATTGGAAGGGGGAAAGAGCTCACGAAGGATGCCTTCACATTTGAATTGCTTGAAAATGGTAATGTCATCCAAACGAAGAAAAATGCGGCTGATGGAACCATCCAATTCGACGCGATTTCTTACGATAAAGAAGGTTCACACACTTATACTGTACGTGAAGTAGCTGGGACAGATACAAACATCGACTACGATGATATGAATGCAGTCGTAAAAGTTAACGTTACGAAAGATGCTGCATCTGGTGTCTTGACTGCTAAGGTTACAATGCCTGAAGATACAGAGTTTAACAACTTTGCAGTAGCTCCAGTTAAGACTCGTTTCGACTCAGCAAAGCCCTTGCAGGCCGTGAGTTGAAAGAAGGCGAATTCAGCTTTGTATTGAAAGATTCAAATGGTAAGACTCTTCAAACCAAGACCAATACTAAACAAGGTGTTGTAGCCTTTGATGATTTGACCTTTGATAATACTCAAGTTGGTACTCACAAGTACACTGTAGAAGAAGTTATCCCAGAAAATAAAGAAACTGGCATGACTTACGACCCAATGAAAGCTGAAGTAACAATCACTGTTACTAAGGAAGGTCATGTTCTTAAAGCAACAAACACACTTCCTGCAGATACAGAGTTCAACAACACCTTCACACCTGCTGCAGCTCAAGCTCAATTCAAGTTCACTAAACGTCTTGAAGGGAAAGAGCTTACAAAGGATGCCTTCACATTCGAATTGCTTGAAAATGGCAATGTGATCCAAACCAAGAAAAATGCAGCAGATGGATCTATCACATTTGATGCGATTGAATACAACGCTGTAGGTAAACACACTTACACTGTACGTGAAAAAGCTGGAACAGATACAAACATCGACTACGATTCAATGAATGCAGTCGTAACCGTTAATGTAACCAAAAATGCAGCTACAGGTCTCTTGAGCGCAGCTGTTACAATGCCTGAAGACACGGAATTCAACAACTATGTGGTTTCACCAGTTGTGACCAAGTTTGACTTCACTAAGAAATTGGCTGGTCGTAAATTGGCTGCAGGCGAATTCAGCTTCGTATTGAAAGATTCAACTGGTAGAGAAGTTGAAACTGTGAAAAATGATGCTGACGGTAACGTAACCTTCTCAGAATTGTCATTTGACAATACAAAAGTTGGTACCCACACATATACTGTAGAAGAAGTGATTCCGGCAAACAAAGAATTTGGAATGACTTACGACCAAATGAAGGCTACAGTGACTGTTGAGGTTGCGAAGAACGGTCATTCATTGACAACTGTTACAAACGTGACATCAACTGGTGGTAAAGATGCCAATGGTAACGCTACTGATGGTACTGCAGATAAAGAATTCAACAACAAAGTTACTCCTCCAGAAACTCCAGAATTCCAACCAGAAAAATTTGTCGTTTCTAAAGAGAAATATGACATCACTGGTAACAAGTTGATGGATGACGACAATGAGTTGACAAATGAGTACACTGAAACAAATGCGGATCCATATGTAGACAAGACAAACAACAACGAACCAGAAAACTTGAATACCAAGACAGTTAAACGTGGTTCTAAATTGGTTTACCAAGTATGGCTTGATACTACGAAATTTACTGAAGCGAACAACATCCAATACGTTGGTGTATCTGATACATACGATGCAGAAAAATTGGACGTTAATGCAGCTGACATCAAAGCATACGATTCAGTAACTGGTGCAGAAGTAACCAATAAATTCGACATCAAAGTTGAAAACGGCACCATCACTGCAACTTCTAAGGAAGCATTTATCAAAGATAAAGTAAACGCTCCTGTTATCGACACCACTAAGTTCGAGTTTGGACGTTACTATAAATTTGATATTCCAGCAACTGTGAAAGAATCTGTTAAAGCTGGTGCGGATATTGAAAATACAGCCAACCAAACAGTTCACGTTTACAACCCAGTAAGCAAGACAGTTGAAAAACCTGAAAAACCAACACAAAAACGTGTCAACAGTGTTCCAGTTCCAGTGGAAATGAACTTCACGAAACGTTTGGAAGGTCGTGAACTTCAAAAGAACGAATTCGAATTCGTATTGAAGAAAGACGGCGTTGAAGTTGAACGCGTGAAGAATGACGCTGCTGGTAAGATCGTCTTCAAGACTCTTGAATTCGGTCGTGATGATCTTGGTAAGACATACAACTACACAGTAGAAGAAACTCCTGGTACAGATGCAACTGTCAAATACGACACAATGGTTGCTACTGTTAAAGTGGTTGTTTCACACGACGGTACAGCTAAAGCAATCGTTGCCAACGTAACGGATGCTGCTGATAAAGAATTTAACAACCGTGTAACACCTCCAGAAGAACCTAAGTTCCAACCAGAGAAATACGTTGTTTCTAAAGAGAAATACGATATCACTGGTGACAAGCTTGTTGACGATGATAGAGAGTTGGCAGACAAGTACGCAGATACAAATGCGAACCCATATGCAGACGATGCATCAAACAACGAAGCAGAAAACTTGAATACTAAGACTGTTGAACGTGGTTCTAAATTGGTTTACCAAGTATGGTTGGATACAACTAAATTTGACGCAGCTAACAAGGACAACATACAAACAGTAGGTATTTCAGATAACTATGATGAAGCTAAATTAAATCTTAATGCAGCTGATATTAAAGCTTACGACTCTGTAACAGGTGCAGAAGTAACAGATAAATTCGATATCGCTGTCAACAACGGTGTGATCACTGCTAACTTGAAAGCTGGCTTCACGAAGTCACTTGGCGATGCAGAAAACACACAAGTTATCGACACAACTAAATTCGAATTCGGACGTTACTACAAATTCGATATTCCAACAACAGTGAAAGACGATGTTGTAGCTGGTGCAGATATCGAAATACTGCAGCTCAAGTTGTTAACTACTACAACCCAACGACTAAGAAAGTTGAAAAACCTGAAAAACCAACTGAAAAACGTGTCAACAATGTTCCAATCTCAGTAGAATTTAACTTCACTAAGAAATTGGAAGGTCGTGCTCTTAAAGCTAACGAATTCACATTCGAGTTGAAAGATAGCGACAATGTTGTGATTGCGACTGCAACCAACGATGCAGCTGGGAACTTCAAGTTCACTCCAGTTGATTACACAAACAAAGCTGGTAAAACTGTCACTGCCCTTAAATACCAGAAGGGTCAAGAAGGTACTTACACTTACACTGTAACAGAGGTTAAGGGTACAGACTCAACTGTCACTTATGATGAAATGTCTGCAGTTGTAACCGTTACTGTTTCTCATGACGGTACAGCCAAAGCCTTGATCACAAACGTGACAGAACCTGCCGATAAAGAATTCAACAACAAGGTAACTCCTCCGGAAGAACCTAAGTTCCAACCAGAGAAATACGTTGTTTCTAAAGCGAAATTCGATATTACAGGTACGAAGCTCGTTGATGACGATTCTGAATTGACAGATAAATATGGTGAAACAAATACAAACCCATATGTCGATACAACTGCCAACAACGAAGATGAAAACTTGAACACGAAACCAGTTGAACGTGGCCAAAAACTTTACTACCAAGTATGGTTGGATACAACTAAATTCTCAGCAACTAACAAAGAAAATATCCAAACAGTAGGAATCACAGATAACTACGACAAGGATAAATTGACTGTTAATGCTTCAGATATCAAGGTTTATGATTCAGTTACTGGTGCAGACGTTACGACGAAATTCGATATCTCTGATAACAATGGTATTCTGACAGCGAACCTGAAAGATGGCTTCACGAAGTCACTTGGCGACGCTGAAAATACTCAAATCATTGATACTACTAAGTTCGAATTTGGACGCTACTATAAATTTGATATCCCAGCAACAGTGAAAGACGATGTTGTAGCTGGTGCAGATATCGAAAACAAGGCAGCACAAGTCGTTAACTACTACAACCCAGTAAGCAAGACTGTTGAAAAACCAAACAAACCAACTGAAAAACGTGTTAACAGTGTTCCAATCTCAGTAGAATTCAACTTCACTAAGAAATTGGAAGGCCGTGATCTGAAAGCTGGCGAATTCACATTCGAGTTGAAAGACAGCGACAATGTTGTGATTGCAACTGCAACCAACGATGCAGCTGGTAAGATCAAGTTTGCCCCAGTAGATTACACTAATAAAGCTGGTGAAACTGTTACTGCCCTTAAATACAAGAAGGGTCAAGAAGGTACTTACAAGTACACAGTAGAAGAGGTTAAAGGAACTGACGCAACCGTAACTTATGACACAATGAAAGCTGTTGTAACAGTTGAAGTTCGTCATGATGGTACAGCCAAAGCCTTGATCACAAACGTGACAGAACCAGCTGATAAAGAATTCAATAACACAGTTCGTCCTCCAGAAGAACCTAAGTTCCAACCAGAGAAATATGTTGTTTCTGAAGAGAAATACGATATCACAGGCGACAAGCTCGTTGATGATGATAAAGAGTTGGCAGACAAGTACGCAGATACAAATGCGGACCCATATGCGGACGATGCATCAAACAACGAAAAAGAAAACTTGAACACCAAGACTGTGAAACGTGGCGACAAGTTGGTTTACCAAGTATGGTTGGATACAACTAAATTTGACGCAGCTAACAAGGACAACATCCAATCAGTAGGAATCTCAGATGACTACGATGAAGCTAAATTGGAACTTGATTCTACTAAGATCAAAGCTTACGACTCAGTAACAGGCGCAGAAGTAACAGATAAATTCGATATCACTGTGAACAACGGTGTGATCACTGCAACCCTTAAAGATGGCTTCACGAAGTCACTTGGCGATGCGGAAAACACACAAGTCATCGACACAACTAAATTCGCATTTGGACGTTACTACAAGTTTGATATTCCAGCAACTGTTAAGAACGATGTTCCTGGTGGTGCAGACATCGAAAATACTGCGGCTCAAGTAGTTAACTACTACAACCCAGTAAGCAAGACTGTTGAAAAACCAAACAAACCAACTGAAAAACGTGTTAACAACGTTCCAGTTGAAGTAGGATTCAACTTCACGAAACGCTTGGAAGGTCGTGAACTGAAAGCTAACGAATTCAGCTTCGTGCTTAAAGATGCATCAGGTAAAGTTGTCGAAACAGTAAGCAACGATGCGGCTGGTAATGTTGCATTCTCACCACTCAGCTTCAAGAAGGGCGAAGAAGGCGTACATAACTACACTGTAGAAGAAGTGAAGGGAACAGACGCAACTGTTGCTTACGATACAATGAAAGCTACTGTAGCAATCACAGTATCACACGATGGTACAGCTAAAGCCCTGATCGCAACTGTAGGAGCAATCGCTGATAAAGAGTTTAACAACCGTGTCACTCCTCCAGAAGAACCTAAGTTCCAACCAGAGAAATATGTTGTTTCTGAAGAGAAATTCGATATCACAGGTGATAAACTTGTTGATGATGACAAAGAGTTGGCAGACAAGTACGCAGATACAAATGCGAACCCATACGCTGACGATGCATCAAACAACGAAAAAGAAAACTTGAACACCAAGACTGTGAAACGTGGCGACAAGTTGGTTTACCAAGTATGGTTGGATACAACTAAGTTTGACGCAGCTAACAAGGACAACATCCAATCAGTAGGAATCTCAGATGACTACGATGAAGCGAAGTTGGAACTTGATTCTACTAAGATCAAAGCTTACGACTCAGTAACAGGCGCAGAAGTAACAGATAAATTCGATATTACTGTGAACAACGGTGTGATCACTGCAACCCTTAAAGATGGCTTCACGAAGTCACTTGGCGATGCGGAAAACACACAAGTCATCGACACAACTAAATTCGAATTTGGACGTTACTACAAGTTCGACATCCCAACAACAGTGAAAGCTGATGTACCTGGTGGTGTAGACATCGAAAACACTGCGGCTCAAGTAGTTAACTACTACAACCCAACTACTAAGAAAGTTGAAAAACCAAGCAAACCAACTGAAAAACGTGTAAACAACGTTCCAGTTGAAGTGGAATTCAACTTCACTAAACGTTTGGAAGGCCGTGAGCTTAAGGCTAACGAATTCAACTTCGTTCTTAAAGATTCAGAAGGTAATACTCTTGAAACTGTAAGCAATGATGCAGCTGGTAACGTTAAGTTCAAAGCTCTTGAATTCAAGAAAGGCCAAGAAGGCGTACACAACTACACTGTAGAAGAAGTTAAAGGAAGCGACGCAACCGTTACATACGACACTATGAAAGCGAATGTAACAGTTACAGTGAAACACGATGGAACAGCTAAGATTCTCGTAGCGACTGTAGGCGACATTGCGGATAAAGAATTTAACAACCGTGTGACTCCTCCAGAAGAACCTAAGTTCCAACCAGAGAAATACGTTGTTTCTGAAGAGAAATACGATATCACAGGCGACAAGCTCGTTGATGATGATAAAGAGTTGGCAGACAAGTACGCAGATACAAATGCGGACCCATATGCGGACGATGCATCAAACAACGAAAAAGAAAACTTGAACACCAAGACTGTGAAACGTGGCGATAAGTTGGTTTATCAAGTATGGTTGGATACAACTAAATTTGACGCAAACAACAAGGACAACATCCAATCAGTAGGAATCTCAGATGACTACGATGAAGCGAAGTTGGAACTTGATTCTACTAAGATCAAAGCTTACGACTCAGTAACAGGCGCAGAAGTAACAGATAAATTCGATATTACTGTGAACAACGGTGTGATCACTGCAACCCTTAAAGATGGCTTCACTAAGTCACTTGGCGACGCAGAAAACACACAAGTGATCGACACAACTAAATTCGAATTCGGACGTTACTACAAGTTCGACATCCCAACAACAGTGAAAGCTGATGTACCTGGTGGTGTAGACATCGAAAACACTGCGGCTCAAGTAGTAAACTACTACAACCCAACAACTAAGAAAGTTGAAAAACCAAGCAAACCAACTGAAAAACGTGTCAACAACGTTCCAGTTGAAGTGGAATTCAACTTCACGAAACGCTTGGAAGGCCGTGAGCTTAAAGCTAACGAATTCAGCTTCGTTCTTAAAGATTCAGAAGGTAAGACTCTTGAAACTGTGAAGAACGATGCATCTGGTAACGTTAAGTTCTCAGCTCTTGAATTCAAGAAAGGTCAAGAAGGCGTACACAACTACACAGTAGAAGAAGTTAAAGGATCTGACGCAACCGTTACATACGACACTATGAAAGCGAATGTAACAGTCACAGTTTCACACGACGGAACAGCTAAGATTCTCGTAGCGACTGTAGGCAAAATTGCGGATAAAGAATTTAACAACCGTGTAACACCTCCTGAAACTCCAGAATTCAATCCAGAAAAATATGTTCTAAACGAAAAAGAATTTGATTTGACTGGAACTTCATTATTAGATGATGATAAAGAGTTGGCAGACAAGTACGCAGATACCAATGCAAACCCATATGCGGACGATGCATCTAATAACGAAAAAGCGAATATCAATACTAAATCAGTTAAACCAGGTCAAAAACTTGTTTACCAAGTATGGTTGGATACAACTAAATTTGATGCAAACAACAAAGACCATATCCAATCAGTAGGAATCTCAGATGACTACGATGAGGCTAAAGTTGATGTTGATGGTTCAGCAATCAAAGCTTATGACGGTAAGACTGGTGCGGATGTAACAGCTAAATTCGATATTACTGTGAACAACGGTGTGATTACTGCAACCCTTAAAGATGGCTTCACTAAGTCACTTGGCGATGCAGAAAACACACAAGTGATCGACACAACTAAGTTTGCGTTTGGACGTTACTACAAGTTCGACATCCCAGCAACAGTGAAAGATACTGTTAAGGGTGGTGCGGATATTGAAAACACTGCAGCTCAAATCGTTCACCAATACGATCCAACAAGCAAGACAGTGAAGAAACCAAACAAACCAACTGAAAAACGTGTTGTGAACATCCCTGTTTCAGTAGAATTCAACTTCACGAAACGTTTGGAAGGCCGTGAGCTTAAAGCTAACGAATTCAGCTTCGTTCTTAAGGATAAAGATGGTAAGACTCTTGAAACTGTGAAGAACGATGCATCTGGTAACGTTAAGTTCTCAGCTCTTGAATTCAAGAAAGGTCAAGAAGGAACTTACAACTACACTGTAGAAGAAGTCAAAGGAACTGATACAACCGTTACTTATGACACTATGAAAGCAGTTGTGAAAGTTGAAGTTTCTCATGATGGAACTGCGAAAGCTCTTCTTACTAAGGTAACGGATCCATCAGACAAAGAATTCAATAACACTGTTCGCCCACCTGAAACTCCAGAATTCAATCCAGAGAAATACATCTTGAACGAATCTAAATTCGATCTTACAGGTGTGAAACTTCTCGACGATGATAAAGAGTTGAAGGATAAGGTTGCGGAAACAAATGCGAACCCTTACGTTGATAAGACTGATAACAACGAAGCTCAAAATATCAATACCAAGACACTCAAGAAAGGTGATAAAGTATACTACCAAGTATGGTTGGATACAACTAAATTCACTGAAGCACACAATATTCAATCTGTTGGTGTGACAGATAAATATGACAGTGCAAACTTGACTGTCAACGGAGCTGATATTAAGGCATACGACTCTGTAACAGGAGAAGATGTAACAGCTAAGTTTGATATCAAGGTTGAAAACGGTGTGATTACTGCAACATCTAAAGCAGACTTGACTAAGTCACTTGGAGACGCAGAAAATACACAAGTTATCGACACAACTAAGTTGGCCTTTGGACGTTACTACAAGTTTGAAATTCCTGCAGAAATTAAACAATCTGCTCAAGATGGTGTGGACATTGAAATACAGCTTCACAAATCGTACACCAATACGATCCAACTAAGAAGACTGTAGAAAAACCAGAAAAACCAACTGAAAAACGTGTAGTCAACATTCCAGTTAAGGTTCAATTCCAATTCACTAAGAAATTGGAAGGTCGTGCATTGAAGGCTGGTGAATTCAGCTTCGTTCTGAAGGACGAAAAAGGAAATGTGATCGAAACCGTAACCAATGATGCGGCTGGTAAGATCACCTTCTCAAATCTTGAATTCAAACGTGGTGAAGAAGGAACTCATCTCTACCATGTAGAAGAAATCCGTGGCACAGATTCTAGCGTTGAATACGATAAGATGGTTGCCACTGTGGGTATTATGATTAACAAAGACGGTAAAGTATTGACGGCTATTACTCAGTTGCCAGAAGATACAGAGTTTAACAACACTGTTATTCCGCCAACAACACCGCCAACAACACCGCCAAATACACCACCAACAACACCACCGAATACACCGCCAACAACACCGCCGACAACACCACCAACGCCACCAACACCACCAACAACACCGCCAACACCGCCAACACCACCAACGCCACCAACACCTACAACTCCTCCAGCTCCAGCACTTCCTGAAACTGGTGAAGAACAATCAGCATCTGCTGCATTGTTAGGTGCTGCACTTGGTATGGTTGGCCTTGCGGGACTTGCAAAACGCAAAAAACGCGAAGACTAAAATTGAGGTGACATCAGCAAACTTGTTGATGAGGTGACAATTTTAGATCCAACAGGAAGAGGTTTTGCTCGAAAGAGCAAGGCCTCTTTGTTTGGTATTGGAAACTTAGAAAAACATGCATAAATGTGATGAAAAAGTTTCAGTAAAATTCCATTGACTTGAAGTAGAGAAACAGTATACTAGTAAAGCAATTTGATCTTTCAAACTGCCGGCAACAAGGGGAATGAATCCACTTTGAATTGGAATACAGTAGGGTTTGGAGTGGTAGTACTTCACACCCTTATTGTCGTCAGTCACCCTCATAAACGGGACATAGACTCCGAATGAGTTGTATAAATATAAAAAACTTCCTTGGAACAGAATTCCATAGGAAGTTTCTTTTTGTTTTAGAGCTACTCTTGTTTCTTTTTGTAAGAGATAAGACTGGCCAAACCTGCTAAGAGGCCAAGTCCAAGTAGGGCTAGCAGAGAGGCTTCTTCACCTGTTGCAGGTAGGTGAGTTCCTTCTTGAAGGGTGTTAGGAACAACTTCAGGGAGTTCCTCTTTTTGGCTTGTTGTTTCAAGAGGTTTCTCCTCTTCTTTGTTAGAGAGAAGTGGTGATCCCTTTTCTTCATGAGCATCAGTCGTGTTTGCTTTTGTCACGGAAGGAAGAGGGCTAACTGTTTCTTCTTTTTCTGTTTCTGGGGATGGTTGTGGAGTAGGGATTTCTTTGACCTTATAGGCAAAGATCAAGATGGTTGTTCCCACTTCTACGTTCCCAGTTTGTTCAGCTGCACCGATCCGTTCGTAAACGTGGCCGTCGTAGGAGATCTCATCTGGTGCGCTAGCGACGTAATGGGTTCCATGGTCCACATTTGTTGCAACAGCAAGCTCTGGTTGCAATTCAGTGCTAGTATCTTGGATGACAAATCGCGCGATGACTGTTCCCGTAGCTAACTTGTAATCATAGATGACAGTTTTCATTCCCTTAGTGACTGTGCCACTTGGATCAGCAGAATCAGCACGGTGTCCAACTAGATGGTAGATACGACCATCTTTTGTGATTTCTGTTGGGGCCTCACTGGTGTACTTGGTGCCGAAATCTACCTCTGTAGCGAGGTCTTGCGCCTCTTGCAGATCAGTGTCGCCTCCCTCAGTGAGGAATCGTACTCTGACAGATCCTTTGCTGATGGCATAGGTAATAGCAGTATCAGCTGTTGGAGAATCAGGTCTTGGAAGAAGATAGCCTTTGGTCTCGTCAAGAGGATCAACAAGGTTTAAGACTTGTCCACGAGCATCTTTTGGCTCTAATCCCTCCACGTAAGGAAGGATAGCAGTAGGAGATGCGATAGCAGTTGGATTTGTGGGATCGTTTAGATAAGGGATCTCTTTTTGAGCATGGGCTGGCTCTTTACCAGTAGCATAGCTGATCCTATAGGCACCGACTGGGCGATAGATGACCGTATCTGTGATGTCTGCTGCATCAGCATGAATGCCTGAATGTTCTCCTGCTTTTGTCAGATCAGAAGAGACGGCATCAGTCGATTCTTCTGCTACGACAACATAGCCTTTTTTGACGGGATTTTCAAGAGCTGCATAGCTTGTGCCGTCTTGAGCTGTCCAGTCTTCAAGACTTGTCTCACCTGTCACCAAATTGATGGTACCTTTGCGAGTGAAATGAAGGCTGTCAGTTTGGTCAGCTATTCCTGCAGACTGGCGGTTAGATCCATCCTGGTCCTCAGTCACATAGGTCACTGTACGAGTCACTGTTTCAGACAAATGATTCAGATCAGCCGTTGTTTGACCAGCTGGAGCTAGAGGAGTTGGATAGACACGCCCCTCGCTGTCTCCTGGAACAACTTGACCGGCTTGGATGGGTTGTGCTGCAGAAAATTCTACAATTTTTGGTGCCAAGCGGACAATAAACTCTTGAACGCCATCTTCATTGGTGTTGGTAGCGTCGCGGTCAAAGTTTGGTTGTCCGTCTGCATCGAAGCCATTCTCTACTAGTTCATAGCCTTTCTTCAAATAGTTGGCAATGGTTTCTTTGTAGAGTAGTTGATCTTTTCACCTGTATGACCAACCAAGTCACTGGAACGTTCGAGCTCAACTCCGTTTTTATCTTGATAAAGAACATGAGCGGCTTCATTGAGTTTGACATAGAGCATATCCCATACATCTAGACTCGGAACATCGATAGCAGCCATCCATTGGCCAGCCCCTCCGTCGTAATAAATATTTGCTCTTGTTTCCCGGAGGTTGATGTCATATTTTCCTTCAACAGCATCAGGTGTTGCCCAGTAAATGCTGGCGTGTTCAGCCTGGTCTTTTGTGATTTTTCCGAGTGGAACAAAAGCTTGAATATTGGTCAATTTTTCGGTTGTATTGACAGCGCTGTTCCATTTATTTTCTGTAATGCCGACCAAATTAATCAAGTGAGCAATTCGATCACCTGTCTTGGTTTCTTTTGTAATGGTATAAACGGTTCCAGGTTGAACCCCGTCAGCATTATCCAGGTTGGATCCGATGAAGTTGCCGTTTACCAGTACATTTGTATTGTCTACAATCCGATGAGTATCATGTGCCAAGGTGTCGCGCCCGCGGAGAAGTTCTTGATAAGCAACGATGAATTCTTGGTAGTTGAATTCTGCATTGGCAAAATCAGCATTGACTGGTAGGTTTTGATTGAGATACCATTCTGCTTGGATCACCCCAAAACCTTTGGCATCCTGAGAAGTATTGAGGGCTGCAGTCGTCATATGGTAACCACCGCTTGCTGCGATGATGGCATCTGTCAGCAATTCGTTGTCTTTGCTGAGGGCTGATGCATTTTTACCACGATGGGTATAGGCTGCGATGATAGGAGATTTCCCCCTTGTATAGATCACGCATCCGTTCGGTAAGGCGCGTCAAGGCTTGGTAGGTAGAGTCATAGGCAATGCTATCGCCCCAAACTTCCGCATAAGGTGCAGAGACATTGGTCTTACCTAGTCGATCAGCATCTCCAGTAGAGATATCGTTGATCATGAAGTCATAGCCTTCTTTTTTGAGGGCCTCTGTTGCAGCTGTGGCTAGTTCTGGATAGTGTTCGCTCAAAGAGAAGCCTTTTCCAGGTTCACTGACTTTTTCCACCCAGTTAGATCCCATGGTATCCCCTTGCCATCCATCAAAATTCCCTTCTTTCATGGCTTTGGTCATGACTTCGATGATAAATCTTTGCCAATTTGGATCACCCGGATCGAGAAATTGTTGGATATCAGTCGCTGTGACATCACCCTTTTTACCGAAGTTGAAATGGTCTTGTAGATTGCGAACAATGGCACTTTTCACTTCATTTGGGACCCCTTCTTCGAGGGAAACTGCGTAAATCATGTTATACAGCATGGCTTTGGCACCAGTTGTATGGACATGAGCCACTAGCTCTTTGACTGCTTCTGTATCGATGACAGGTAAGTAGGACTTGCGCTTGTCAGGATCTGTTTCGTTATTTGGAATCAAGAAAGTCGCCCAATCTTGAGTGAAACGTTCAACATTTGTTGGGAATGGGTTGGCAGGTGTATTGTAAACGTCATAGAAGAAGTAGTTGTTGATGTGCATATTGGCCAATTGGTCAATACTATTCTTGTAGCCTTCTACCTGATCATTGGTGATGGAGTTGTGATTGTCTTTTGAGCCGGCAACCACCCCATAACGTGGGTAGATCGTCCAGTCATCTTCAACAGCAAGACCCGCTGCCTTATGAAAGGCTTGGGAGCCATCTGCTTTCTTACCAAGGACATCAACGATAAATCCAGCATTAGGTGAAAGATCGTACTTGGAATTGTCAGTTCGCCGCCTTCAACGTTTTTCTTTTCATAAATGACCTGATCTAAATGAGAGACAGTGACATCAGATGAAACCACTTCAGGGTTGTTTATGGAGATCTGAACATCTTCCCCACTTTTATAAGTCGCTTTATCAAAGGTGACGTCGTTGGTGATTTTTGGAGTATTATAAGTAGTTGCTGGAGTTGCACTGACCGGTTGAGTAGCAGTTACAGTTGGTGTTGATTCCGATGGAGAAGAAGTTGCTTCCGTCGTAGTACCTTCCTCACTAGTAGTGGTAGGAGTACTGGTGTTGGTTGCTACTGGTTGAGCGGTTGCTGGGATCTCAGAAGTCGGATTGGTGTTGACCTCGTCAGCCAGGGCAACAGAGCTTACCATCAAGGCTCCAAAAAGGGTAATCATAGAGACCAATGCCTTGTTACGTTTGCGGAAATAGCCGTGCCCTTTTTCAGAGACACTATTTTTTTCTTGTTTCATTTTTTTCTCCCACATACTGTTTGTATAGTTCGTTGAACAGTTTAAAGTAAATTGTTCTATCGATGCCAATAAGTATACGACATTTCACTAGATAGTGTCAATTTAAGAATGGAAGCCTGTTTGAAAATTTTCATGGAAGTATTAGAAAATAGCCTTACATAGGGGTTTTTGATTCATAAAAATGAAAAACTAAAAAACGTTTGACACAAAATTTCCCCGCATTTTAAAAATAGTACAAATTAGTGATAAAAACAGAACAAGGAGAAACGTTTGCATAAGTTGTAAAGCCTATTAGTAAAAGAAATTCTGCAGTTTATTCTGTTTTTATTTCTGTAAATAAAGTTAAAAAAATTTTTTTAGAAAAATGAACCGGCAAAAATCAGATATCAAACGTTTGACATATATAGAAGAAAAACTAAAAAAAGAAAACTTTTTATAAACAAGGATTTTTTTATCAAAAAAAGAAGCAAAATTTAAATGGAGATGTGAAAAAAATTAAAAAATAATATTGACACATAAGGGGGTAAGTGTTAATATCTCTTTGAAAAAATCGACACTAGCGTTTAAAGTGTTGATTTTTGTAAGGAGAAATTTGAAAAAGAGGTTAGAAGGAATTATATGTCACTAATTAAAGATAGCAAGACTACCAAATATGCCTTGCGTAAAACGTCTGTCGCTTTTGGTTCTGTAGCAGTCGCTACGGTTCTTGCAGTAGCAGGTGCTGCATCTGTTTCTGCAGATGAAGTTGCTTCAGCTACTACAACAGTCACTTCAACAACGGCTACTCCAACAAGATCGACAACTGAGACTAAAGAAGTTGCTGTACCAGATTATTTGGAGACTGCGAAAACAGATGCAGCGACTACTGGACTTGAAGTTACAGAAACAGAAGCAAAGACCCAAGCAGATGAAAAAACCGCTGAGCAAGATTATGCGAAGCAAGCCATTGCTATAGATAAAACTGTAGCAGACTATAAGGCAGAAGTTGCAGCGAATCAAGCAACTTATGAGGAGGAAAAGGCAGTTGTAGATGCGAAAAATGCAGCGGCTCAGGCAGCTTATGACAAAGAAGTTGAAACCTATAACAAAGAGCAAGCAGCTTACGAAAAAGCTGTCGCTGAAAATGCTGCTGTCCTAGCAGATAATCAGGCTGTAAAAGCGGCATATGAAAAAGCCTTTGAAGAATACCAAACTGCTTTTAAAGCTTATATTGAGTCCGTTAAAGCCAAACAAGCCGTTGAGACAGAAAACAATTTAGCCCAAAAGGCTTACGATATCAAATTAGCCGACTACAAGGAGAAAAAGCGTCTCTATGATGAAGCGCAAGCAGCTTACTTGATTGATAATGAACTATACAAGAAGAAAAAAGCGCAATACGATGATGCTAAAGATGCCTTCAATAAGATGGTTAAAGAGCGTGGTGGAAACCCTGAGAAGTACAAACAAGATTTGACCTTCCTCCCAGAAGAGTTGGCAGATGGGGAAACAACGACGCTTTACCACCAAACAACAGGTCTTACTACGTATTTGACAAAAGAAGGTCAATCTCGCTTGTATGGGGACGGTAAAGCTACCAAGATGTATGAAACCAAGAACCTACAAGATTCTGATTTGACAACAACGAACCCATATGCAGATAATGAAATCGAATGGGCAGTCGTCAAAGTTGGAGATAAGTTCGACGTCACATACAAGGGTCTTCGCCAAGCTAATATCAAAGAAGGTCGTGATATCAAGCGTATCGCTAAAGTGGTCTACAAGTATGAAGTGAAAAGCTTACCATCTAATGACGGTCGAGGAATCGTTCAAATTTACAATGATCCAGCGGTAACAATGACGATCGGAAGCTCAACTGACACAGACCAACCCGTCACAGTTGGTGTTGATGTTGAATTTATGATGAAAATGATCAATTGATTAATTTAGCTAACCATAATGCCATTTTGGCTTTGAATTCCTTAAACCACTGGAATGGAGCTTCTTATGTTGAAAATGACAAACCTCGCGCCCTTCTTGTAGAAGCTAAAGATATCAATGGAAACACTGTTCGTGGAACTTGGGATCCTTATTCAGATGGTAGCACCCCTAGTCTTGACGGAGCAGATGTCGCTGTGAAGCGTGGCTATGCAAACTTCGGTAGCGCTCAAGTCTTTAATGATGCTGACAATCCATTGAAGATCGTGGGTCAAAAAGCAACTTGGAATGGGAATGGTTTCTCAGTCAGTGAAGAAACTGTCCTTGATGTGACGACAGTCAATGCTTCAGGTGGAGGAAATGGTCATTCTATCGGAACAGAAGACTATCAATTTGGGGATAATTCTGATATTGTCGGTACTTATTCAGTTGATGCGGGATCAGGTATTTTGACCTATACTCCACGGATGAAACACCAAAATACACCTCACGTAGAGTCTGTAAATATTGGAAATAAAGAATTTATTAAATTGCCAAATTCTAGTGTTGACCAAGATCCAACTACTAAGGAAGTATTTGCCAAGGAACAAAACCAGTACATGAATGAAGGTGCAACCTTTAATGCGGATCCTTCAAGTTCAACTAAAGGATGGGATGATCCCAAAAGTCCGTATCTCTACTATGGTGGTGGTGCAGTTATCTTGAAAGACGGCCATCTTGAGTTCACTGCAAAGGGAGCAAATGCTACGGATGAAGCAACCCTCTATTGGTTCTCAATCAATTCAAATGTTGCCTTTCCACAAGATCCAGGAGATGAACCGGTGAAACCAACCGCTCCAACCGCTCCAACAGCCCCTGAAAAACCTGAAATCAAAGACGTTCCAGCTGAAAAGGAAGTTCCTGTTCCGCCAGCTTGTCCACTTTACAAGGTAGAACCAAAAGTTCCTGAACAACCAGTGAAGCCAACAGCTCCTGAATTGGAAAAGGATCCGGTGCTAAAAGAAACTGTAAAACCAACTGTAGAATGGCATAAAAATAATATTCTTGTTACAAAAGAAGAACCACAACCGGAGCCACAGCCAGAACCACAACCGGAGCCGCAGCCAGAACCACAACCGGAGCCACAGCCGGAACCGCAACCAACACCAACACCTAAACCAGAGCCTAAACCAATTATTGGCTACCATACGCCTGCGCCAATGGTAGAGCAAAAGGTTGAAGAAAATTTGGTCTCAGATGTTGTGAAGGTGAAAGAAGTATTGCCACACACAGGTACAGAATCAGCAACAGCTCTTACCAGCCTTGGCTTGCTTGGTGTGATCGCAACAGGCTTTGGTCTTGCTCAAAAGAAAAAAGAAGACTAAGATTTTCTTTCAATCCTTTAAAAAAATATCACGATTAAAAACCAGAAGGTACTACCTTTTGGTTTTTTTATAAAGCATGAAAAGGGAATTGATGACAATTTCCTATAGGTTCTCCTCCATATTTGTGATACAATTAAACTACTATTATCGAAGGGAGAAACTATGATTAATTCAATTGTTTCACAAGGTTTGATTTGGGCCATTCTAGGGTTAGGAATCTTTATGACGTTCCGAATTCTAGATTTTCCAGATATGACGACAGAAGGGTCCTTCCCGCTTGGAGGAGCGGTGGCGGTGACCTTGATTACCAAAGGGGTCAATCCACTCCTTGCGACGCTGGCTGCTATTGGTGCAGGGTGTTTGGCGGGACTTGCGACGGGTCTTCTCTACACAAAAGGGAGAATACCGACACTCTTGTCAGGGATCCTTGTAATGACGTCTTGTAACTCGGTCATTCTATTTGTGATGCAGCGGGCAAATTTGGGACTTCTGGGCTATAAAAAAATTCAGGAATTTCTTCCTTTTGCCAGTGGGTTCAATGAGATCCTGATTGGTTTAATTTTCGTAACGCTTGTGATCCTTGGTTTGATCTTCTTCTTGGATACACGCTTGGGTCAAGCCTATATTGCGACAGGGGACAATCCAGATATGGCCAAGAGCTTTGGGATCAACACCGATCGGATGGAATTGATGGGCTTGGTCATTTCAAATGGGATTATTGCTCTTTCTGGTGCACTGATGGCTCAGCAAGAAGGCTATGCGGATGCTTCACGTGGGATTGGTGTCATCGTTATTGGGCTTGCTAGTCTCATTATTGGAGAGGTTCTCTTTTCAAATGTTACTTTGACAGAGCGATTGCTCAGTATTGCGATCGGATCGATCGCCTACCAATTTTTGATTTGGGCCGTGATTGCGCTTGGCATCAATACCAGCTATATTCGAATCTTCAGTGCCTTGATCCTAGCTATCTGCCTGATGATTCCAACCTTTAAGGGAAAAATCATGAAAGGAGCGAAACTCAGTAAATGACAGCAATTGTAGAATTAAAAAATGTAACCAAAGCCGTGAGCAATGGGATGAACGAAGAAAAAGTCATTCTGGATGATGTTTCTTTGGAAATTCGAGAGCATGATTTTATCACGATTTTGGGGGGCAATGGAGCTGGAAAATCAACCCTCTTTAATACCATTGCTGGGACGCTTCCGGTGAGCAGTGGGAAGATTTATATTTTGGGAGAAGATGTAACCAACTATTCTCCTGAAAAAGAGCCAAGTACCTATCGCGGGTCTTTCAAGATCCTAAAATGGGGACAGCGCCTCGCATGACAGTAGCAGAAAACCTTTTGGTAGCTAAGTTTCGCGGAGAAAAACGTGGCTTGATCCCGCGCCACTTGGCCAGCTATAAAGAAGAGTTTCAAACAGTCCTTGCTAAGATCGGTAATGGCTTGGAAAATCATATCGACACAGCCGTTGAGTTTCTATCAGGTGGGCAACGACAAGCCTTGAGTCTGTTGATGGCGACACTGAAACGTCCAGAACTCTTGCTTCTAGACGAACACACTGCTGCCCTGGATCCAAAAACCAGTCAGGCCCTCATGACCTTGACGGATGAGTTTGTGAAACAAGATGCCCTCACAGCTCTTATGATCACCCACCATATGGAAGATGCTTTGAAATATGGAAATCGCTTGATCGTCATGAAAGACGGGCACATCGTCCAAGACCTCAATCAAGAAGAAAAATCCCAAATGACCATCGCAGACTACTACCAATTGTTTGAGAAAGAATAAGATACAAAGCCCGTAAAATGGGAGTAGGACAGAAGCGATATCGTTCATGGCGCTTCGTCGTCCTACCCCCACAAGGCTGATTAGAATTCTTCCGAGCTGATCAAGCGAGAGAAGAGTTCAATCAGCTACTGTGTCTTGTCTACATGCTAAGCTAGAGAGCTTGTTCTCTAGCTTTTTCTCTTTCTAAAACACAAGTTACTGTTTATAAATATACGTCGTCCCTTCAATGACTGCCTTATACAACAAAAAAGCTTAGAAAGAGGTCAGAAGAAAACCACATAAAAATAGGAACTAGTTTCAGCTGAAATCGCTTGCAATTACTCAGGTAGGTGAGTATAATATAGTTAGAAAGATGAAGAAGGGATTGATACCAATGCCTTATCGAGTTAAAATTTAGGTTACTTCGTTTTAGGCCTGTTTTGCTGATAGTTGTTCATGCTCTTATCGTAAAAGAGCAGTTATGTCGTGTGTGTCGGATCGGTTGGACGGTCGGGCAAGCCTGCTTAGTTTGTCCGGAGACATAAGAAAACGTGGAAATAGTAGGTAGAAGCTTTTTATAAAGGTTTTCAAACTTCAATGCGTCCAGTCGAAAGCTCATAAATTTAGATTTGGGATAGCAAAGAAAACCTCTGGTATTTTACACAAATACTATTAAATGAAATCAACATCATAAACATTGTTTTGTTAGCCAATAGGTTAATTGCACCAAGTCAGCGAAGCAGACCAGGCCTCTAGTCCCGTAAGACTGGAGGCCATTTTTTATAAAATACCCAGGAGGAGGTGAGAGTATGGGATTGTCGTATGCGCAAGAATATAGTTGCCGTGACCATTTTCGGCAAAGAGCTTTTGAGCGCTTTGGCGTAGATGATCAGCACCTGAACAGGTGGATCAACCAACACCTCCCCTCCCTCTCTCCTTATGATAGTAATGTGGTTCAACCAGCTAATACAGAAGCCTATGTAGCCAGTGATGGTGTCATCTTTGTCTGCAATATCAAAAGTCGGGAATTTATCACCTGTTTTAAGGCGGTTAATTACCATGAGTCTAAGGAAGAAGAGGAAGCTTATACGGACATTCACGAAAGCAATGTCGCTTCTTTCAAAAAAGACATGAACCACTTGGTCAATCGCTATCGACTCAAGGAAGCCAAGGAGCTGTTTGAAAACATTGGGGAGGATTTGGATGACTTTTATCGCCTGTCCCAAACGGTCAAAAACGGCCAATTGAGCGAACGAAATAGTCAGCGCCTAGAGGAATTGCTAAGCAAATTCCATGTGATCAAGGCAGCCATGCGGATCATTGAAAATAAACGGGGAGATTATCATTTTTAGGGTCTTTTCCCCCTAAAAATAGGCGCCTAGAAGTCCTCTCATCTACTTTAGATGAGAGGACTTTTTTGACGTGGAAAGCTTTTTGAAAAAAAGAGAAAAAAATTGTATAATAGAGTGGATATGCAAGTATTTGCAAAGCTGTAATTCGACTTGGGCGACCAAGGACCGTAAGTATTAAAATAAACACACTAAAGGAGACAACAGTGAGTAGTATTAAATTAGTCACTCTTGGCGGTGTTCGAGAAAATGGGAAAAATCTCTACGTTGCCGAAGTGAACGATTCAATTTTTGTCTTGGATGCAGGTTTGAAGTATCCAGAAAATGAGCAACTTGGGGTGGATGTCGTTATCCCCAACATGGATTATCTATTTGAAAACAAGGACCGCATTGCGGGTGTTTCTTGACCCATGGTCACGCGGATGCCATTGGGGCCTTGCCTTATCTTTTGGCGGAAGCGAAAGTCCCTGTATTCGGGACAGAGTTGACCATTGAGTTGGCTAAACTCTTTGTCAAAAGCAATGACAGTGTGAAGAAATTCAACGACTTCCATGTCATCGATCAGAATTCTGAGATTGATTTTGGTGATGCTGTCGTATCTTTCTTTCAAACAACCCACTCCATCCCTGAAAGTATTGGGATTGTGATTGGCACTCCTGAGGGCAATATCGTCTACACAGGAGACTTTAAATTTGACCAAACTGCCAGCGAGTCGTACGCGACAGACTTTGCTCGCCTAGCTGAGATTGGACGCGAAGGTGTGCTTGCCCTCTTGAGTGATTCAGCCAATGCGGATAGCAAGATTCAAGTTGCCAGTGAGCAAGAAGTGGGCGATGCTATCTTAGATACGATTGCAGACTGGGATGGTCGTGTCATCGTGGCGGCGGTAGCCAGCAACCTTTCTCGGATCCAGCAGGTCTTTGACGCTGCAGCTGAGACTGGCCGTCGGGTGGTCTTGACAGGGTTCGATGTGGAAAACATCGTCCGCACAGCTATTCGCTTGAACAAATTGTCTCTTGCCAACGAAAAACTCTTGATCAAGCCAAAAGAAATGAGCCGTTTCGAGGATCATGAATTGATCATTTTGGAAACAGGCCGGATGGGTGAGCCGATCAACGGCTTGCGCAAGATGTCGATTGGTCGTCACCGCTATGTGGAAATCAAAGATGGAGACTTGGTCTACATCGTTACAACGCCATCGATTGCCAAAGAAGCAGTGGTAGCTCGTGTAGAAAACATGGTCTACCAAGCAGGTGGAGTTGTCAAATTGATCACGTCTAGCTTGCGCGTGTCTGGTCACGGAAACGCACGGGACTTGCAGTTGATGATCAACCTTCTTCGTCCTAAATACCTCTTCCCGATCCAAGGGGAATACCGCGAATTGGATGCCCATGCGCGAGTAGCGATGGAAGTCGGTATCTTGCCTGAAAACATCTTTATTCCAAAACGCGGAACGGTAATGGAGTATGAAAAAGGTGACTTCGTTCCTGCCGGTAGCGTCTCAGCAGGAGATGTCATGATCGATGGGAATGCCATTGGTGATGTGGGCAATATCGTCCTTCGTGACCGCAAGGTCTTGTCAGAAGACGGGATCTTTATCGTGGCGATCACGGTGAATCGCAAAGAGAAGAAATTATTTCCAAAGCGCGCGTGCACACCCGTGGTTTTGTCTATGTCAAGAAAAGTCGGGATATTCTTCGTGAAAGTTGCGAATTGGTCAACCAAAGCGTCGAAGATTATTTGAATCAAGATAGCTTTGACTGGGGTGAGTTAAAAGGTTTGGTACGCGACAACTTGTCTAAGTTCTTATTTGAACAAACCAAACGCCGTCCAGCCATCCTACCAGTCGTGATGGAAGTGAAATAATAGAAGAAATGGAAACGCTTGGCGGCCCGAGGCTTGCCGAGTGTTTTTAACAGTAGAAAGAGGAAATCAAATGGCAGTTATGCAGATTGAGTATTATTCAGAAGCCTTGAAGATGGAGTGGGGCGTGTCCGTCCTTTATCCTGATGCATCGCGCGTGGAAGATCCAGCGGATACGGATATTCCAGTCCTTTATCTCTTACACGGGATGAATGGCAACCACCACTCTTGGTTGAAGCGAACCAATGTGGAGCGCATTTTGCGCAATACCAATCTGATCGTGGTCCTACCTAATACCAATAATGGTTTTTACACAGATACCCAGTATGGTTACAACTACTACACAGCCATTGCGGAGGAATTGCCAGAGACTCTTTCTCGCTTCTTCCCTAATATGACCAAGAAACGGGAGAAGACCTTTATTGCTGGTCTATCCATGGGTGGCTATGGATCGATGCTCTTGGCTCTCAAGACCAATCGTTTCTCTCGTGCGGCTAGCTTTTCCGGCGCTCTGAGTTTCCACGATCGGGACTTTGAAAACAATGACTTGGAGCAACCGGCTTTTTGGAAGGGGATCTTTGGAGAGATTGAGGATTGGACGACCAGTCCCTATTCGCTAGAGACTGCTGCCAAGAAGTTTTCAGATAAGAAGACCAAACTCTGGATCTGGTGTGGGGAGCAGGATTTCCTCTATGAGGCCAATAATTTTGAAGTCAAGGAATTAGAAAAGTTAGGCTTGGATATCACCTATACCCACAGCCCAGGTAAGCACGAATGGTTCTATTGGGAACGTGAGTTGGAGCACTTTTTACAAACTCTACCAATCGACTTTGAATTGGAAGAAAGACTAAGTTAAGATACAAAGGGCGTAGCGGATACAGTCAAAATAGGGAGTAGGACAGAAGCGATATCATTTATAAACGCTTCGTCGTCCTAACCCCACAAGGCTGATTAGGTATTCTTCTGAGCTTAGAAAGCGACAGAAGAATCCAATCAGCTACTGTGTCTTGAATTAATTGCTATTCAGCTTGCGTTTTTGACACAATCCGCAGCCCGTGTTCATTTAATAAGATACAAATAGATTGGATATAAGTCAGAGCATTGTTCTGGCTTTTTTTATATATAGGAAGAAAAGCTAGAAAGGCCACTTATTCATTTCAGTCCTGCTTTCTTTGTGGTATAATAGGAACGATTGAATAAATGCGCTAGAAATAGCGAACAAGATAAGAGGAGAGAAATATGGCAAAGATATTCGTGTGCGTTATGCACCAAGTCCAACTGGACTACTACACATCGGAAATGCTCGTACAGCATTGTTTAACTACTTGTATGCGCGCCATCATGGTGGAACCTTTATCATCCGTATCGAAGATACGGACCGCAAACGTCACGTTGAAGACGGAGAACGTTCACAGCTTGAAAACCTTCGTTGGTTGGGCATGGACTGGGATGAAAGCCCTGAGACGCACGAAAACTACCGCCAATCAGAACGGCTACCACTTTATCAAAAATACATCGACCAACTCTTGGCGGAAGGAAAAGCCTACAAGTCTTATGTGACAGAAGAAGAGTTAGCGGCTGAACGTGAACGCCAAGAAGCTGCAGGTGAAACACCTCGCTATATCAACGAATATCTCGGCATGAGCGAAGAAGAAAAAGCTGCTTATATCGCAGAACGTGAAGCAGCGGGCATCATTCCAACGGTTCGTTTGGCAGTGAATGAGTCTGGTATCTACAAGTGGCATGATATGGTCAAAGGCGATATCGAGTTTGAAGGTGGCAATATCGGTGGGGATTGGGTCATCCAGAAGAAAGATGGCTACCCAACTTACAACTTTGCCGTTGTCATCGATGACCACGACATGCAAATCTCTCACGTTATCCGTGGAGATGACCACATTGCTAACACACCAAAACAGCTCATGGTTTATGAAGCTCTTGGATGGGAAGCACCAGAGTTCGGTCACATGACTTTGATCATCAATTCTGAAACTGGTAAGAAGTTGTCTAAACGTGACACCAACACCCTTCAGTTCATCGAAGACTATCGTAAGAAGGGTTACCTTCCAGAAGCAGTCTTTAACTTTATCGCTCTTCTTGGTTGGAACCCTGGTGGGGAAGACGAGATCTTCTCTCGCGAAGAACTCATCAAACTTTTTGATGAACATCGCCTCAGCAAGTCTCCAGCTGCTTTCGACCAAAAGAAAATGGACTGGATGAGCAATGAGTACATCAAGAATGCGGATCTTGCGACTATCTTTGAAATGGCCAAACCATTCCTTGAAGAAGCAGGTCGTTTGACAGACAAGGCTGAGAAGTTGGTTGAACTCTACAAACCACAAATGAAGTCAGTGGATGAAATCGTTCCATTGACAGACCTCTTCTTCTCAGACTTCCCAGAATTGACAGAAGCTGAGAAAGAAGTCATGGCTGGTGAAACCGTGCCAACGGTACTTGAAGCCTTTAAAGCGAAACTCGAAGCCATGTCAGACGATGAGTTTGTGGCAGAAAATATCTTCCCACAAATCAAAGCGGTTCAAAGAAACTGGGATCAAAGGGAAAAATCTCTTTATGCCAATCCGTATCGCCGTTTCAGGTGAAATGCATGGTCCTGAATTGCCAGATACCATCTACTTACTTGGACGCGAAAAATCCATCCAACACATTGAAAGCATGTTGGAAAAAATCAGATAATTATCAGAAAAGCCCCTATTAAATGGGGCTTTTTGTTTTACTTCTAAAGTCAAAGTATTATAGGATTTTTTCAAAAAAATGCCCCGGTTTGACAAATTGATCCTACTGAAAACGATTTTATTACTATCTAAAACAAAAATTATAAAAAAATAGCAATAATTAAGGATAATTGCTTCCAAAAATCGACAGATTAGTCTATAATGTAAGGGAAATAAAAAATGTAATAAGGAGACAGAAATGTTTTTTAAACGTTCGAACGGTGAATTCCGTGAAACGGATCGTGTGACTCGTTTCAAATTGATCAAATCAGGTAAAAACTGGTTGCGTGCTGCGACTTCTAACTTTGGTCTTTTGAAAGTCATTCGTGGTCAAGTCGAAGAGACTGTTGTAGCTGAAGTGCGTGAAGACGCAGTATCAGTGAAAGAAATGACAAGCCGTGGCTTGCTCAAAGGGATCGTAGCAGCTGGGGCTGTTTTTGGTGCAGCTACAGTAGCGAACACTGCTAAAGCTGATGAAACTGGATCAGATGTTGCGACTGCATCTGAGCTTTCAAGTGAAGCTCTTGTAGAGCAAGGAAGTACAGTACTTGGTACAACTTCAACAACTGAATCTCAATCTGAATCAACTACAGAATCAACAACTGAGTCAACTACAGAATCAGCTAGCGCTTCTGCATCTGCAAGTGCTTCAACCTCTACAAGCGTATCTGTATCTCACTCAGCTTCATTGAGCGAACAAGGCTCAGCAGAACTTTCAGCAGCTTCAAGCGAATCAACTGTAGCAGCTGGCTCTGAAGCAAGTGTAGAAAGCACTACAACAGTAGCGAAAGCTGAAGATAAAGTTGTTTTGGAACAAAACACTTCAGAAGCAGCATTGTTGAACAAGATTGCAGGAGACTACTCAGCAACTGTTTCAGCTCCAGAAAAGAAAGCAGCACTTGAAGCTGCCATCGCTAAAGTTCAAACAGAATTGACAGCAAGCAACAGCTTGATCAATGCTAATGCATCAGCGCAAGCATACGCAGACCAACGCGAACGCTTGAGCAAGTCAGTAGATGACATGATGGCAACCTTGACTGCAGCAGGCTTTACTGGCAACACAACAGTCAATGGTGCTCCAGCAATTTCAGCTCAATTGGCACCAATTTCTACAGATACTAAAGGTCCTGAAACTACTGTGCCAGCTATTGCAGATCCTAACGGTGCAACGATTGAGGATGCAGCCTTCAACAAAGCAGGTTATGCATTAGATCCAAACGCAGATCGTTATACCTTTGGTGTATGGCAATTCCTTAAGACAGATCATGCTTCTGGCAATAAGACTTATTTTGATTACTACGCTACTCTTTCAGTAGACCGTTCAGCCATCACTGGTAGCCTTTCAGCTAACCCAGATGTACATTTGCGTATTGTGAAGAAATCTGATGGTACTGAAGCTTATACACGTACCCTCAAAGCTGGAGAAAGCAATATCTCCCTTCCAAGCTACATCACAAACAACAACTCTGATGTAACCAACACTTTGACTTACACAGGTGCTAACGGAACTGATCCAGGTAACGTTACCTTCTCATTGGTCAACGCTAACCTTGAGTATGAAACGCTTCAAATCCGCGATACCAACTACCCAGGTAACGAAAATGAAGACAAACCAAACGTTCAAACTTCGGTTCCTTATGCTACAGTTGATCAAACAACTCACTATAAGCTTATCGAAGGAAGTTCTACTCCAGGTCAACTATATAAACCTACTGGAAATGAAACAGATCTGGCAAGCTATACGCAAAAAGGCCTTGCTGGTCAACAATTTACAGCTTCAAACAACCGTGACATCCCAGGTTACAAACATGTAGCAGCAACAACTGACTCAACTCAAAAAACATCTGGTATCCTTGGTAAGGGTGTTGTCGGTCAAAAACTGGTCGAACTTCAAGGTGGAGCCAACCACTACTATGTGAAACGTATTTCTGAAATCGTGGATACAAATGGTTCGACTGTAACGAAATTCTACGCTCTTGATCCATCTCAAGTGAACAATTTTGCTACATCAGATATTGGTACGGAAGATGTATCGAAATACACACTCATCTACACAAGTAAAGTCAATAAGGCTGGTGAAGAGTGGAAGGCTGACGAGACAAAAGTTACAAAAGTAAACAGTAAAAATGGTGACTACTATCTTGAAGTCAACGAAACTGCTGGAAGCAAATCACTTATTATTACTGGTTGGTCGTCTCCTACTGAAACAGATACTTATAAACAAATGGACGGAACTCTACATACTTATCCACGTCCATTCAAAGGTGCTCCAAGCACATCATTGACACCTGCCGGAGCTGGTAATAACAGTTATAACGTAATCGCTGGTAAAGTTCCAGAAATCCAAGCAGAAGGATCTGTTGCGAATGACCCAACAGCACCAAACGGAAAAGTATACTCTGAATTGAAGGGTTATTCATCATTCTCAAACAACTACTCAATTCCAACTGCGATTAAACCATCAACTGATGTAAACTATTACTTTGAGAAAATGGGTGATTCTGAATCAGCTTCTCAATCACAATCATTCTCAAACTCTGCTTCAAACTCGCAATCACTTTCAGAAGTAGTGTCTAAATCACAATCAGTATCGCAGTCTGAAGTAGTGTCTAAGTCACAATCTGTATCACAATCACAGGCTGTGTCTAAGTCACAATCAGAGTCTGAAGTGGTATCTAAATCACAATCTGTATCACAATCACAGGCTGTGTCTAAGTCACAATCTGTGTCACAGTCAGAGGCTGTTTCTAAGTCACAATCTGTATCACAATCAGAGTCAGAAGCACCATCTAAGTCACAATCTCAATCGAATACTGAATCAGCTTCACAATCTATTTCAGAGTCACTTTCTGAATCAGCATCAACATCAGCACAAGAATCTGCAAGTGCATCAGCATCTGAGTCAGCTTCTACATCAGCACAAGAATCTGCATCAGCGTCTGCATCTGAATCAGCTTCTACATCGGCTCAAGAATCTGCATCAGCGTCTACATCTGAGTCAGCTTCTACATCAGCACAAGAATCTGCATCAGCGTCTGCATCTGAATCAGCTTCTACATCAGCACAAGAATCTGCAAGTGCATCAGCATCTGAGTCAGCTTCTACATCAGCACAAGAATCTGCATCAGCGTCTGCATCTGAATCAGCAAGCCAATCAGCTTCAGCATCTGCATCAGTATCAGCAAGCCAATCAGCTTCAGCATCTGCATCAGTATCAGCAAGCCAATCAGCTTCAGCATCTGCATCAGTATCAGCAAGCCAATCAGCTTCAGCATCTGCATCAGTATCAGCAAGCCAATCTGCATCAGCGTCTGAATCAGTATCAGCGAGCCAATCAGCTTCAGCATCTGAATCAGTATCAGCAAGCCAATCAGCTTCAGCGTCAGAATCAGAATCAGTATCAGTATCAGCGAGCCAATCAGCTTCAGCATCTGAATCAGTATCAGCAAGCCAATCAGCTTCAGCATCAGAATCAGTATCAGCAAGCCAATCAGCTTCAGCGTCTGAATCAGTATCAGCGAGCCAATCAGCTTCAGCGAGCCAATCAGCTTCAGCATCTGAATCAGTATCAGCAAGCCAATCAGCATCATTGAGCACATCGGCTTCAACATCACTTTCTACATCAGTATCAGCATCAGCATCTAACTCTTCATCAAATTCTGAAAGTGAAACACCTAAACAAGGTGAAGTAATCATCACTTATGTAGATACAAAAGGTAAAGTGATTAAAGATCCTCGTCAAGACACACCAAACTCACCATATGACACACCATATAACACAACTGAGGAAGGTGAAAAACCTAACACTATCAAGACTCCAGACGGTAAGACTTACAAGATCGTACCGAAAGGTGACTACCCAGTAGGTAAAGTTGATGGCGACGGACACTTGGAATCATCTGATCCAATTAAAGGTAAAGTTGATAAACCTAAGTCAACTATTACGTATGTTTACCAAGAAGTAGGTAACGTTTACGTTCACTATGTAGATACTGAAGGTAACACGATTAAAGCATCTGTGAAAGATGAAGATGAACAACCAATTGATAAAGACTACGACACAGTAGTAGACAACCGTCCAAGCACAATCGAGTTCCAAGGTAAGACATACGAATTGGTACCAGCAGGTAACTACAAAGTAGGTCAAGTCGACGAACAAGGTCACTGGACAGGTGATGATGCTACAACTGGTAAAGTTGCTGAAAAAGATAAGAACGTAACATATGTCTACCAATTGAAACAACCTAAGGGTAATGTATATGTACACTATGTTGACGTTAATGGTAACACGATCAAAGAATCTGTAACTGATGAAAAAGATCAACCAGTAGGTAAAGACTACGATACAGTCGTAGACAACCGTCCACAAACAATCGAGTTCCAAGGTAAGACATACGAATTGGTACCAGCAGGTAACTACAAAGTAGGTCAAGTCGATGACCAAGGTCACTGGACAGGTGATGACGCTACAACTGGTAAAGTCATCGAAGGTGATAAGAATGTCACTTACGTCTACAAACTTAAGGAAGATCCAACGAAACCTAAAGAAGGTGACGTCATCATCACTTACGTAGACGAAAAAGGTAAAGAAATTCAAAAACCTCGTCAAGATACACCAAACTCACCATATGATACACCATATAACACAACTGAGGAAGGTGAAAAACCTAACACTATCAAGACTCCAGACGGTAAGACTTACAAGATCGTACCGAAAGGTGACTACCCAGTAGGTAAAGTTGATGGCGATGGACACTTGGAATCATCTGATCCAATTAAAGGTAAAGTTGATAAACCACGTTCAATCATCACTTACGTTTACAAAGAAGTGAAGGGTGACGTTTACGTTCACTATAAAGACACTGAAGGTAACACAATTAAAGATGATGTCACTGACGAAAAAGATCAACCAGTTGATAAAGACTACGATACAGTAGTAGACAACCGTCCAAAAGAAATCCAATACAATGGTAAGACATATGAATTGGTACCAGCAGGTAACTACACTGTAGGTAAAGTTGATGGACAAGGTCACCTTGAGTCATCAGATGCTACAACTGGTAAAGTGATCGAAGGACGTAAAGACGTTACTTATATCTACAAACTTAAAGAACAACCAACTCAACCTAAGGGTAGCGTATACGTACACTACAAAGATACTGAAGGTAACACTATTAAACAATCAGTAACAGATGAGTTAGACCAACCAGTAGGTAAAGACTACAACACTGTTGAAGATAACCGTCCACAGTACATTAAATTCGAAGGTAAAACTTACGAAATCGTACCAGTCGGAAACTACACAGTTGGTAAAGTAGATACTCAAGGTCACCTTGAATCAACAGACCCAACAACTGGTAAAGTGGTTGAAGGACGTAAAGACGTTACTTACATCTACAAACTTGTCGAAGAACCTGTACAACCTAAGGGTAATGTATACGTTCACTATGTAGATGAAATGGTAACACTATCAAGACTTCAGTAGTGGATGAAAAAGACCAACCAGTAGGTAAAGACTACGATACAGTTGTGGATAACCGTCCTAAGACAATCACAACTGCAGATGGTAAAGTCTATGAATTGGTACCACAAGGTAACTACCCAGTAGGTAAAGTTGACGGTGAAGGTCACTTGACAACAACTGACCCAACAACTGGTAAAGTCATCGAAGGTGATAAGAACGTTACTTATGTTTACAAACTTGTGAAGATTCCAAACGTTCCAACACCAAACACTCCAGTGCCACCAACTCCAACACCAAATACTCCGGTAGATCCAACACCAAATAAACCAATGGATCCAACACCAAACACACCGGTAGATCCAACACCTAATAAACCAATGGATCCAACACCTAATACACCAGTGAACCCAGTTCCTGAGCAACCAGCTCAACCGGCTCCAGCTCTTGAACAACTTCCAAATACTGGTGAAACAGGATCTGTAGCTTCAGCTCTTCTTGGAGCAGTTGCAGGGGTTGCAGGGGTTGCAGCACTTGGACGTCGCAAAAAGGAAGATGAAAAATAATCTTCTATCCTAATTTGATTCGGTCATTTCCGGTATGTGGGAAATGAAAAAGGATCCAAAAAGAGAACCTTCGGGTTCTCTTTTTGTGTGCTGTTTTTTATATTAAAAACTAGTCTTAATTAGTTACTTTTGGGGAAAATTAGTGTATAATAACTCGATATCTAAAATTTAAGGAGCGGACATGTTTTTTAAACGTTCGAAGGGTGATTTTCGCGAAACGGAGCGAATCACGCGTTATAAATTAATCAAATCAGGGAAGAATTGGGTACGGGCATCTGTTTCTCGGTTAGGCTTATTTCGTGTCATGCGAGGTAGTGTGGATGAAAAAATCGTGGTTCAATACGAAGCATCATCACACTCTATGCCTGCGGATCTGGTCAAAGGGATGGTTGTGCTAGGGGCGCTGGCTGGGGCGACAACGGTTGCCAATCCAGTATTTGCTGAGGAAAATGAAATGAATGCGACTGTTGGCTCTGAAATCAGCCCATCGACTGGTGTAGCGGGTTCGGATAGTCTTGTCTTGGGGACGACGTCTACCACAGACTCTGTGTCAGCGAGTCACTCCATAAGTGAATCCATCTCATTTTCAGAGTCAGCTAGTGAAAGCGTCTCTCTGTCTCAATCGGTATCTGTGAGCGAATCTCATATTGTCAGTGCTTCAGCGAGTCCGTCCACTTCAGAAATCGCTAGTAGCACTCTCTCAGAGAAAGACGCTATTCATGTAGCTACTTCTGAAACGAGTGAGAAAGTAGCAGAAGCTCAAAACACTCGCTCGGAAGACCAGGTGAAGCGTCTGCAAGTCTTGGCTTTGGATTTATACACTTATCGTGCGCAGGCTTTGGAAATCCCTGGGACAGAATCTGCTATTGAAAGTGGAGATCTGGCTTTAGAGGCTATTCGAACTGGCTTGTCCAATCCCGCAATTCAAATGGATGCCGTAGAAAGTCAAGCCAAGAGTGCTCGGAATCGCTTGGTCAATGCGGTGCTTCGTGCGACATCTGGCCAACGGGATCCACGTAACGGGAATCGTATAGATGCTGATACCAGTCTCCGTGCGCCCCAATACAATCTCGGACCAGCCAATAATACCGTGATTTCTGTTTATAACTCTGATTACATTAATCAGGCTTATAATGTTGTGGAAACCAATCCTACACGAAATAATATTAAGAGCATTGGCTACGCTTCTGGTAGCGATCGTGTGAATGGCATCAACGTGCCTCAGACCTCTGCATTGAAATAGTGCAGTGGCCTTTAATATTGTTGGGACTGTTGGCCAGACAGAGATCGTAACGCCTGGGAAAATTTATAATGTTTCTTTTGTAGTGACCAATACGGCTAGGCAGTCAGTGACACGAACGCTACGCATTCAGGTTTTGCCGCAAAATGATGGCATTCGTAATCCGATTACGGCTGTGACGACAGCGACTTTTGTCAATGATACTACTAACTTGGCCCAGGCTGAAAAAGAGAAGATTTGGGAAGCGTTTAAGACTGCTAACCCTAATATTGCCACTTCAAAGGATTTTAAATCTTATTCCGTTTCATCATCTGGTGTGGTGACCATTACTTATAAGGACAATACTTCTAATGATGTGACCATGCCTGTGCAACGTCTTGCAGCTCCTACTGTAGAGACACGCTTGCTGGAGAAAGCTTACACTCAAACGCCTGTAACAGTGACCGGTGCTGAGCCTGGATCGACCGTTGTCTTGTATAACAATGATGATGAAATCGGAACAGCAGTAGCGGATGCTTCTGGACAAGCGATCGTAACACCGAATGCTCCCTTGCAAACGGGTGGAGTAACAGCCAAAGCTCGCATCATGTATGGTGATTATGCGGTGTATTCAGATGCCAGTAATTCCGTAGCTGTAACTGACGGAACGCGTCCTGAAGTGACGGCTAAGTTGACCGTCAATGGTGTGGAACCGAAATCAACCCCTCTTGAAGGTGGTGGGAAGAATTATACTATTTACGCTGGTGATGATGCGGTTGTGACTTTCACGGCAACGGATGACAGTGGCAAGCTTAAAGAAATGAAAGTCGTTGCAAGAGCCGATTTGAATGACAATGCCTTGAACGGCAATTTCTTTGGTAGTAGCCAGTATGGGACAGGTGATATTGCTCCTATCACGGGAGATATTACGGCTACCAGTGCAAACCCTGCAACCATCACAACGACCATTCATTTGAAGGATGATCTTTACCATACCTACCGAAATACATGGCAACGCAACGTCGCGGCTATTGACAATGCCTCCAATATGAACCGTCCAAACGGTTTGGGTGAGATTCGGATTACCCAGGGGCGTCTCGCTGATCGTACGCCAGGTGTGGCGCCGACAAGCACTATTCAGGTGACGAGTCTAACTGCATTGACAGATGCAGATAAGAGCAAGGTGATTGCTGCTGTATCGGCAGTCAACCCAGAGGTGGCCAACCGGATTAAGTCCTATACGGTTAATAGTGATGGTACAGTCACCATTACTTATAAAGATAGTACGACCAATGTTGTAGCGGTGAAACTGTCAGATAGCGATCACAGTCAGTCTGTATCAAACAGTCAGAGTGCATCTACGAAGACTTCGCAATCGATCAGTCAGTCTTTAAGTGCGAAGCAATCACAGAGCGTATCGGCTCAGCAGAGCGTTTCATTGAGCCAGTTACTGAGCTCGGTTCGCTCACAAAGTTTGTCAGCTTCACTAAGCCAATCAACTTCTGCAAGTGTCTCAGCTCAAGCTAGTTTATCTCGCAGTCAATCGTTGAGCAAGGAGGTTTCTCAATCTCAATCCGCTTCAACGAGTCAATCTGTATCGACAAGAAAATCTGAATCTGTGAAAGTTTCGGAATCAGCATCCGCAAGTGTCAGTGACTTGCAGTCTGCTTCGGTATCAGCAAGTGTATCCAAAGTGGTTAGCCAGTCTGTCTCAAGTTCGACATCCGCTTCAACGAGCGCCTCTGTTTCAGTGAGTCAGTCAGCATCAGCATCGCTTTCACAGTCGGTATCAGAGTCACTAAGTCAATCGACTCGCGAGTCGGCTTCAAAATCCGTAAGCCAATCGCAATCTGAGTCTGCATCAGTATCTTTGAGTGAGTCCACTAGAAAATCAGCATCATTGAGCACTTCCGTATTAGAGAGTCAATCAACCTCTACTTCGGTGTCGGTTTCAACGTCTGAGTCGGTGTCGACTTCCAAATCAGTATCGACTTCCGAGTCTGTTTCTGTATCTGAATCAGTATCAGCCTCTGAGTCAGTTTCAGCCTCAGAATCAGTGTCAACGTCAGAGTCAGTTTCAACGTCAGAGTCAGTTTCAACCTCTGAATCAGTTTCAGCGTCTGAATCAGTATCAACATCCGAGTCAGTTTCAGCCTCAGAATCAGTGTCAACGTCAGAGTCAGTTTCAACGTCAGAGTCAGTTTCAACCTCTGAATCAGTTTCAGCGTCTGAATCAGTATCAACATCCGAGTCAGTTTCGGCTTCTGAATCAGTGTCAACGTCCGAATCAGTGTCTGCATCTGAGTCAGCGTCAACATCTGAGTCAGCATCGACATCCGAGTCAGTTTCAGCCTCTGAATCAGTGTCAACATCCGAATCAGTATCTACCTCAGAATCAGTCTCAACGTCTGAGTCAGTCTCAGCATCTGAGTCAGCGTCAACGTCTGAGTCAGCCTCTGCTTCTGAATCAGTGTCTACATCAGAATCAGTATCGACGTCTGAATCAGTTTCAACGTCTAAATCAGTGTCTGCTTCTGAATCAGTCTCGACATCCGAGTCAGCATCTACATCAGAATCTGTATCAACGTCTGAGTCAGCATCTGCGTCCGAGTCAGTATCAACGTCTGAATCGGTGTCAACATCAGAATCAGTTTCAACATCCGAGTCGGCGTCAACCTCAGAATCAGTGTCGACATCCGAGTCGGTTTCTGTATCTGAATCAGTCTCGGCATCAGAGTCAGTTTCAGCGTCTGAGTCAGTATCTACGTCAGAATCAGTCTCAACCTCTGAGTCAGCATCTACGTCTGAGTCGGTTTCAGCGTCTAAATCAGTGTCTGCTTCTGAATCAGTCTCGACATCCGAGTCAGCATCTACATCAGAATCTGTATCAACGTCTGAGTCAGCGTCAACGTCAGAATCAGTCTCAACATCAGAATCGGCATCGACATCAGAATCGGCATCAACATCGGAGTCAGTCTCAGCGTCTGAATCAGCGTCAGCTTCTGAATCAGCGTCAGCTTCTGAATCAGTGTCAACATCTGAATCAGTGTCAACGTCTGAATCAGTGTCTACGTTCGAATCGGTTTCTGTATCTGAATCGGTTTCTGTATATGAATCAGTGTCTACTTCTGAATCAGCATCAACCTCTGAATCGGTCTCGGCATCCGAGTCGGCATCGACGTCTGAGTCGGCATCGACGTCTGAGTCGGTTTCAACTTCAGAATCAGTTTCGACATCCGAGTCTGAATCAACATCCGAATCATTGTCAGCCTCAGAGTCAGTTTCAACATCCGAATCATTGTCAGCCTCAGAGTCAGTTTCAACATCTGAATCAGTATCGGCGTCTGAGTCAGTTTCAACATCAGAATCAGTCTCAACGTCAGAGTCAGTTTCAGAATCTGAGTCGGTATCAACGTCCGAATCAGCCTCTGCTTCTGAATCAGCCTCAGTGTCCGAATCAGTCTCGACATCCGAGTCAGTTTCTGTATCTGAATCAGTATCAACGTCTGAGTCAGTATCAGCGTCTGAGTCAGTATCAGCGTCTGAATCAATTTCTACCTCTGAGTCAGTATCTACGTCTGAATCAATCTCGACCTCTGAATCATTGTCAGCATCAACATCTGAGTCGGTCTCAATCTCTGAGTCAGCATCAACATCAGAATCAGCCTCTGCGTCCGAGTCAGCGTCAACTTCTGAATCAGTGTCAACTTCTGAATCAGTGTCAACTTCTGAATCGGTGTCGACATCCGAGTCAGTCTCAACGTCCGAATCAGCCTCTGCTTCAGAATCAGTTTCAACCTCTGAATCAGTTTCAGCATCCGAGTCAGCATCAACGTCTGAGTCGGTATCGACATCCGAGTCAGTTTCAGCGTCAGAATCAGTTTCTGTATCTGAGTCAGCATCAGCCTCTGAGTCGGCCTCTACATCAGAATCAGTCTCAACGTCTGAATCGGTTTCTGTATCTGAGTCGGTCTCAATGTCCGAATCAGTGTCTGCTTCTGAATCAGTGTCAACATCCGAATCAGCCTCAGCCTCTGAGTCGACATCAACATCCGAGTCAGTCTCAGCGTCTGAATCAGTATCAACGTCTGAATCAGTGTCGACATCCGAGTCATTGTCCGCGTCCGAGTCAGTCTCAACGTCTGAATCAGTGTCTACATCTGAATCGGTATCGGCGTCTGAGTCAGTTTCTTCGTCTGAGTCAGCGTCCACGTCCGAATCAGCCTCTACTTCTGAATCAGTCTCGACCTCTGAGTCGGTATCTACATCTGAATCAGTTTCTGTATCTGAATCAGTTTCTACTTCAGAATCAGTCTCGACGTCTGAGTCAGTTTCAGTCTCTGAATCAGCATCAACGTCTGAATCAATCTCGACATCTGAATCATTGTCGGCATCGTTGAGCACCTCAGTATCAGAAAGTCAGTCAGTGTCTGCATCAGAATCCGTTTCGACATCCGAGTCAGTTTCAATATCAGAATCAGTGTCTACGTCCGAATCATCATCAGCCTCTGAGTCAGTATCTACATCAGAGTCAGTCTCAGCGTCTGAATCAGCGTCAGCCTCTGAGTCAGTGTCTGCATCTGAGTCAGCCTCAACATCTGAGTCAGCATCGACATCTGAGTCAGTTTCAGTCTCTGAATCGGTCTCAACCTCAGAATCAGTCTCAACGTCTGAATCGGTATCTACATCTGAGTCAGCATCAACGTCTGAATCAGTGTCAACGTCAGAATCAGCATCTGCGTCCGAGTCAGCGTCAACTTCTGAATCAGTCTCAATGTCTGAATCGGTATCTACATCTGAGTCAGCCTCAGAATCAGCATCTGCTTCTGAATCAGTGTCAACGTCCGAATCAGTCTCTACGTCGGAATCAATCTCGACATCTGAGTCAGCATCAACGTCTGAATCAGTATCAGCCTCAGAATCAGTATCTACATCTGAATCGGAATCGACATCCGAATCAGTTTCTGCATCTGAGTCAGCGTCAGCCTCTGAATCAGCTTCTGCGTCTGAGTCAGCGTCAGCTTCTGAATCAGTGTCAACTTCTGAATCAGTGTCTACGTCTGAATCGGTGTCGACATCCGAGTCAGTCTCAACGTCCGAATCAGCCTCTGCTTCAGAATCAGTTTCTGTATCTGAGTCAGCATCAGCCTCTGAGTCGGCCTCTACATCAGAATCAGTCTCAACCTCTGAATCGGTGTCGACATCCGAGTCAGCCTCTGTTTCTGAATCGGTTTCAGCGTCCAAGTCAGCCTCAGCGTCTGAATCAGTTTCAACGTCCGAATCGGTTTCTGTATCTGAGTCAGTATCGACTTCAGAATCAGTCTCAACGTCTGAATCGGTATCGACGTCTGAGTCGGTCTCAATGTCCGAATCAGTGTCTGCTTCTGAATCAGTTTCAACATCCGAATCAGCCTCTGAGTCGACATCAACATCCGAGTCAGTCTCAGCGTCTGAATCGGTGTCTACTTCTGAATCAGTTTCGACTTCCGAATCATTGTCAACATCAGAATCAGTTTCGACATCAGAGTCGGTTTCAACGTCCGAATCAGCGTCGACGTCTGAGTCAGCGTCAACTTCTGAATTAGTCTCAACTTCTGAATCAGTGTCTACTTCTGAATCTGTATCAACATCAGAATCAGTGTCAACGTCAGAATCAGTGTCTACATCTGAGTCAGTCTCGACGTCTGAGTCGGCATCTACATCTGAGTCAGTTTCAACCTCAGAATCAGTATCAGCGTCGGAATCTGTCTCAACGTCTGTGTCAGCGTCTACCTCAGAATCAGTTTCGACATCCGAGTCAGTCTCAACATCTGAATCAATCTCGACCTCCGAATCATTGTCAGCATCGTTGAGCAGTTCAGTATCAGCAAGCCAGTCAGTCTCTACTTCGCTTTCAGTTTCGACATCAGTATCTGCATCTGAGTCAGCATCATTGAGTACCTCTGCACCTGAATCAACTTCAACATCAGTAATTACTTCAGTTTCAGTGAGTCAATCACAATCAGGATCGACATCTGGTAGCGGTTCATACTCTAACTCAATGAGCCAATCAATTTCTCATTCAGAGTCATTGTCTGCATCCGAATCAGCAAGTGGATCACAAAAACACAGCCAGTCTGTGGTGCTTCCAAATACTGGTGAAACAGGATCTGTAACATCAGCTCTTCTTGGGGTAGTTACAGGGTTAGCTGGAATTGCTGGACTTGCCCGACGTAAAAAGAAGGGGAACTGATCTAGTAGGAAATATCATTTTTTTCGAGTGAATCTCATAGGAGATTCACTTTTTTTCTAGTAGAATGAGGTGTTTTTAATGTGTTACAAAAAAATTTGAAAATTAAACAATAATATAGAAGTTTTTTGTAGCAAATTACTTGAATCTACGTAGTATTCCTGTATAATGAATAATGACTACAATGTAAGGGGAATATCATGCAATTTAAGCGTTCAAAGGAAACTTTCGTGAGACAGATCGTGTCGTACGCTTCAAATTAATTAAATCAGGAAAAAATTGGCTTCGAGCATCAACTGCTGCTCTAGGACTCTTTCGTGTGGTTCGAGGGCAAGTAGAGGAGATGGTCATTGCCAACGTACAGCAAGATCAAATAGAAAGTCAAAAGCATAACCAAGCCTTCTTAAAAGGTTTGATTACGGTAGGGACTGTTTTTGGTGGTGCTGTACTTGCTACGACTGCTAAGGCGGAGGATGCAACATCACTTGCACCAACGGTTTCCGAGACAAAAGAGGAAACCTTGGCAGAAGTGGATAGTGTGGTCTTAGCGAAAACCTCAAGCCAGCCTTCAGAATCCATCTCTGTTTCAGAATCAACTAGTTTTTCTACATCTGAGAGTGCGTCTGCTTCGATCAGTGAATCTACCTCTTTGTCCTTGAGCGAAGTTGGATCAACTGCATTATCAACGGCAGTTAGCGAGTCTGCTCAAGCTTTAGAGTCAGAGGTGGTTGTTGAGGAGCCGACTAGTTTAGAAGAAGCCACTGTTTTGGAGCAAAATACCTCTGAAGCTGAATTGCTTCAAGAAATTGCAGGGGAATTACGCATCTAAAATGACGGACAACGATCGCCGATCAGTTGTCGAAGCGGTCATTAACAAAGTGCAGGCCGAAGTGACTGCAAGCAATAACTTGATTCACACCAATGCCAGTGCTCAAGCTTATGCTGACCAGCGCGATCGTTTGGAGAAAGCTGTCGATGAGATGATGACGACCTTGACAGCTGCAGGCTTTGTGGGAAATACAAATGTAGATGGGAAACCTGCGATTTCTGCTCAATTGGCTCCTATCGCTGAGGTGGCTAAAAGTAGTAGCAAAGATCTAGAGATTACACCAAACATGGATGATCGCAACGGTGCTAGAGTTGAAGATGCCCCTCTAACAGCTACAGATGTTGCCAAAGATCCTCATATCGATAAGCACTATGTTAACCAAACACCTGAAGAAATTGCGGCTTATAAGAAAGATACGGATGCGACTCGCTATACCTTTGGGATTTGGGATTTTGTTAATAAAACAGGAGAATCACTCGGCTATTATGCGACCTTGTCTGTCGATCGTACCGATACCGATCCGAAGACCCATGTGGGAAATGATGTATATTTCCGTATTGTGAAAAAATCAGATGGTTCTGAGATTTTCTCTCAAACCTTCTCTGCAAATGTCATTGGGGGCACGCAGTTCCAACTACCTAACGAAGTGTTGATTAAGAAAGCTCCTTTGGGGAATATGTTTGCCTATAGCAAGGCTGATGATGGGAAACCTGGGAATGTTTATCTAGGTACCTACGCTAGTCCTGAGACAAGTTTTCTTGTACGAGATGTATACGATGTGATGAACCCTTCAAAACAAGGGGAACTATTGACTTCGAGAGCTGAAATCAAGGTTCCATCTATGTGGGGGCAACAGTCGACTTTCTACAAAGTGGTAGATCCAGCAGGCAAATGGGTCGATGGGGCGTACACGCCAACTGGGAAGGAAGAAGTCTTAGCAGAGTATACCCAATACGGGATTGAAGGTCAGCATTATACGGCCTCCAATGCTCGTGATATTGCAGGATATGTCAAGGTTCCGGTAGTGAACTCGGCTCAAAAAGCAACAACTGGGATCTTTGACAATAGTACGGTTGGCACACGCCGAGTGGAATTATATGGAAATGCGCGTGAGCATTTCATAAGAAGTGAAGTTGTTACAACCAGTCAAAACGGTGACTACATCCTTCGTTACTACGTTCTGGATCCTTCCAAAGTCTATAACGTTTCGAATCTCGATGTCGGGAATGAGGCGGTATTTGACAAGTATACCCTTGTTTATGAAAAAGAGTTTAAACAAGATGCTTCAGATGCCCTCTCTGATTTAGGCGGAACGAATAAAGTTGAAAGTAAGAATAAAGATTATTTCTTGAATGTTACGCCAAAACGAGTGGATGATCGTCATTTTGAGTTGGAGATCACCGGATGGTTTTCGGCTAAGGAAACAGTGACCTATACTGATGAAAATACAGGGAAAGAATACACGGTTCCAAAACCATTCACAGAGCTTCCAAAATCAGCTTTTCTCGGTAACAATCAGACTATGATTGTCGGAGAAGATGCGACACCTCAAGGTGCAGATGGTTTTTCTAACTTTAAACAAACCATTCAAAAAATGGTGGTTTCAAATCCACTGACGAGCGTGAATTATTATTATCGGAAAATGACGTCGTCAGAATCTGCATCGCAGTCTCAAAGTTTCTCAGCTTCAACGTCAGCATCTTTAGTTTCAGATTCAATTTCATTGTCTCAATCTGTATCGGCTAGTGAGTCCGTTTCCTTGTCGCAAGCATCTAGCTCCTCCAGTCAATCAGATTCACAGGTTTCAACCTCGATTTCCTTGTCACAATCTGTTTCGACAAGTGAATCCAACTCGTTGGTTCAAGAATCGATCTCCACAAGTCAATCAGAGTCGTTGATTCAAGAGTCCGTTTCAGCGAGTCAATCGGATTCCTTGGTTCAAGCCTCCGTTTCAGCTAGTCAATCGGAGTCGTTGATTCAAGAGTCAGTTTCAGCCAGTCAATCAGACTCGTTGATTCAAGCCTCAGTCTCCGCTAGCCAGTCAGATTCATTGGTTCGAGAGTCAGTTTCTGCTAGTCAGTCAGAGTCACTGGTTAAAGAATCAGTTTCAGCCAGTCAATCAGACTCGTTGATTCAAGAATCGGTTTCGGCCAGTCAGTCAGACTCGCAGGTTCAAGCATCTGTATCGGCCAGCCAGTCAGAGTCACTGGTTAAAGAATCAGTTTCTGCCAGTCAGTCAGATTCATTGGTTCAATCGTCAGTTTCTGCAAGTCAGTCAGATTCCTTGGTTAAAGAATCCGTATCTGCCAGTCAGTCTGAATCGTTGCTTCAGGAATCGGTTTCCGCAAGTCAGTCAGATTCCTTGATTAAAGAATCTGTATCCGCAAGTCAATCAGAATCCTTGGTTCAAGCCTCGGTTTCAGCTAGTCAATCAGAATCGTTAGTACAAGCCTCGGTTTCTGCAAGTCGGTCAGAGTCATTGATTCAGGCATCAGTCTCAGCCAGTCAATCAGAATCCTTGGTTCAAGCCTCGGTTTCAGCAAGTCAGTCCGATTCCTTGATTCAGGAATCAGTATCTGCCAGTCAATTGAATTCGTTAGTTCAGGCATCGGTCTCAGCTAGCCAATCAGAATCACTGGTTCAAGAGTCAGTTTCCGCCAGTCAGTCAGACTCAAGATCAAAAGCAGCATCAGCATCTAAGAGTGAGTCTGAAAAAGCCTCGAAATCTGTTTCGTTGAGTCAGTCGGTATCCGTATCTAATTTAGCATCTAGATCAATTTCTGTGTCTCAATCGCAGTCGACATCAGCTGTTGGATCGGAGGAAGTGGTTTCTCAACTGATTTCCTTGTCACAATCTATTTCGATGAGCAAAAAGCTGTCAGAATCCGTTTCGTTGAGTCAGTCAGAGTCATTGGTTCAGGAATCCGTATCGGCTAGCCAATCAGCCTCGTTGGTACAAGCCTCAGTTTCTGCAAGTCAGTCCGATTCGTTGGTTCAAGCGTCAGTTTCTGCAAGTCAGTCCGATTCGTTGGTTCAATCCTCAGTATCGGCAAGTCAGTCAGATTCCTTGATTCAGGCATCTGTATCGTCTAGCCAATCAGAATCCCTGGTTCAAGCGTCAGTTTCTGCAAGCCAATCCGATTCGCTGATACAAGCCTCAGTATCTGCCAGCCAATCAGAGTCGTTGGTTCAAGCCTCGGTTTCTGCAAGTCGGTCAGAGTCATTGATTCAGGCATCAGTTTCTACGAGTCAATCCGAGTCGCAAGTTCAAGATTCGGTTTCAGCCAGCCAATCAGAGTCACTGGTACAAGCCTCAGTCTCCGTCAGTCAATCAGACTCGTTGATTCGAGAGTCAGTATCTGCGAGCCAATCCGATTCGCAGGTTCAAGAATCAGTTTCTGCAAGTCAGTCAGACTCGTTAGTACAAGAATCAGTTTCCGCTAGTGAATCAGAGTCTTTGGTTCAGGCATCGGTATCAGCAAGTCAATCAGATTCCTTGGTTCGAGTCTCAGTTTCCGCCAGTCAGTCAGACTCGCTGATTCAAGAGTCAGTTTCCGCCAGCCAGTCTGAATCCTTGGTTCAAGCATCCGTTTCAGCCAGCCAATCGGATTTCTTGGTTCAACGCTCCGTTTCAGCGAGTGAATCAGAATTGTTGCTTCAGGAATCTGTATCGGCCAGTCAATCCGATTCCCTTGTTCAGGAGTCTGTCTCAGCTAGTCAATCAGATTCATTGATACAAGAATCAGTCTCGGCTAGCCAATCAGACTCGTTAGTACAAGAATCCGTATCTGCCAGCCAATCCGATTCGCTGGTTCAAGAGTCAGTTTCGGCAAGTGAATTGAATTCATTGGCTCAAGAATCGATCTCAGCAAGCCAATCAGATTCTTTGGCTCAATCGTCTGTTTCAACCAGTCAGTCCGAGTCATTGGTTCAGGAATCCGTATCTGCCAGTCAGTCAGACTCGCTGATTCAAGAATCAGTTTCCGCGAGTCAATCCGACTCGTTGGTTCAGGCATCTGTATCGGCCAGTCAATCAGAGTCGCAGGTTCAAGCCTCAGTATCTGCTAGCCAATCGGATTCGTTGGTTCAATCGTCAGTTTCTGCGAGTCAATCAGATTCACTAGTTCAAGAGTCGATTTCAGCTAGTCAATCAGAGTCTTTGGTTCAGGCATCTGTATCGGCAAGTCAATCAGACTCGTTGGTTCAAGCCTCAGTTTCCGCTAGTCAATCGGATTTCTTGGTTCAACGCTCCGTTTCAGCGAGTGAATCAGAATCGTTGCTTCAGGAATCTGTATCGGCCAGTCAATCCGATTCCCTGGTTCAGGAATCTGTATCTGTCAGTCAATCTGAATCGCTGGTTCAAGCTTCGATTTCAGCGAGTCAATCAGAGTCGCTAGCTCAAGAATCAGTTTCAGCAAGTGAATCAGAATTGTTGCTTCAGGAATCTGTATCGGCCAGCCAGTCAGATTCGCTAGTTCAAGAGTCGATCTCAACTAGTCGATCCGAATCTTTGGTTCAAGAATCCGTTTCAGCAAGTCAATCTGAATCCTTGGTTCAAGAATCCGTTTCAGCGAGTCAATCCGATTCTTTGGTTCAAGAATCAGTTTCAGCCAGTCAGTCAGAGTCGCTGATTCAAGCCTCAGTATCTGTCAGTCAATCAGAATCGTTGGTTCAAGCCTCGATTTCCGCTAGTCAATCAGAGTCGCTGGCTCAAGAATCAGTTTCAGCAAGTCAATCTGAATCCTTGGCTCAAGAATCCGTTTCAGCGAGTCAATCAGAATCGCTAGTCCAAGAGTCGATCTCAACTAGTCGATCCGAATCTTTGGTTCAAGCGTCGGTATCGGCCAGTCAATCAGATTCATTAGTTCAAGCTTCTGCCTTAACAAGCGAATCGGCTTCAACGTCCATGTCAGTATCTGAATTTCCTTTGATGAGTGTTTCAGATTCTAGAAGCGCATCGTCGACAGAGAGTCAATCCTTATCGCAGGAAATTTCTGAATGGATCAGTGTGTCTTATGCGTCAAGTTTCTCTGCTGTGACAAGTTCTTCGGAGTCTGTCGTGTCTTCGTTAGACACCTCTTACTCAGAATCTCCATTAGACACAAGCTCGCTAAGTGCGACACGTTCTTCAGTACCTGCTCTTCCAGAGACAGGTGCCCATCCTTCATCTAATATTCTTGCTACAGGAGCTTCCATTCTTCTGTCTGGATTAGCCCTTTTAGGAATTCGGAAAAAAGATGGCAAATAAAACCTTAAAAGACCGGAATGAACCGGTCTTTTATTGATCTAGAATGTCTAAGAAGTTGGGAAATATGTTATAATGAATGAGGAAGTTTTCGTTGAGGGATATGAAAAAGGTTACTTTGTGAAAAGCTCTGTTTGCCTTCATATCTTCAGAAAATATGGGATTAAAAAAGAAGAGTCAGAGGAAAGAGATGAAAATCCATTTTACAAATTTATTCGGGCAATCTTCGAAAAGTGTTGCCCTGATGGCACAAAATGATATTATGAATGTCGTTCGTGAACTTGGGGTTAATGAACTAGGGATCTACTTTTATGATCATAGCAATGAACCAGCTAGCGAATTGAACTCGCGGATGGATGGGATTTTAGCAGGTGTTGCTTTTGGGGATATTGTCTTCGTTCAATCTCCTTCTTGGAATGGAATTGAGTGGGACCGTCGTTTGGTTGATAAGTTAAAACTCCTTCAAACCAAGCTGGTCATGTTTATCCATGATGTCCCACCGCTCATGTTTGAGAGCAATTATTACCTAATGCCCAACTATATCGACATGTACAATCAGAGTGATTTGGTCGTTGTTCCGTCAGAGCAAATGTACCATCGTCTAGTATCAGAAGGGCTTACAGTGAAAAAATATGTGGTCCAAAAGTTGTGGGATTTGACCCACAGTTTGGATCTTTACACTCCGCAATTTGAGAAAAAACTAATCTTCTCAGGAAATCCTTCACGTTTCCCACATATCATCGATTGGAAATATGAGACACCCCTTCATATCTATACCGAACCAGTTGAAGGAGTCGATTATTCTAAGATCCATATGGAAGGCTGGCGGACCAAGCAAGAGTTGCTTCTCGAGCTTTCCAAGGGTGGTTTTGGGCTTGTCTGGGGAAATTCTGAGAATCCTGAGGATGAGCGGGATTACTACAAAGAAAATATTTCCTACAAACTATCGACTTATCTATCTGCAGGTCTTCCGGTAGTAGTGCCAGACTATTTGTCAAATGCAGACTATATTCGAGAAAAAGGACTCGGCTTTGTAGCTTCCAGTCTTGAAGAAGCCAATCGTTTGGTCCAAGACTGTACAGAAGAAGAGTATGCTCAAATGGTCCGAAAGGCTCAATATACTTCTTATTTGATCCGCAATGGCTATTTTACAAAGAAATTATTTGTCGATACCATCATGGCTTTAGGAGAATAATATCCAAGTAAACAAGATTCTTCAGATAAACATCTGAAGGATTTTTTGTTGAATACGGTACCAAATGGGGAAATTGAAATATTATCAAATATTAGTGACAAATGAGTTTGGAAAAGTCGCAAATTATGGTAAAATAAGTTGAGATAAAATGCTCTAAAGGCACATATTTTAAGGCTGTTTCCCAGGTGGAAGAGTCAAAATGAGTAAGAGAAAGTTTAAAAGAAATGTTAAAACGATCTGAAGTAGGAAAGAGATTTTGTTGGACGATATTTTTCGTCTTTATTTATGTTTTGGGAAGTAAAATTTCCCTGCCTTTTGTTGACTTATCAAAGGCCCTGAGACTCAATGAGGGAACGACAACGGGCTTGCAGCTCTCAAGTGCTGTGATGGGGGGAAACCTCCGTGGGATGTCGATCTTTTCGATCGGTCTATCCCCATGGATGTCTTCCATGATTTTGTGGCGGATGTTTACCGTTTCAAAACGCTTTAACCTCGAAAAAACCAGCACGGAGATTGTGGAGCGGCGAAAGATGTACGTGACCTTGGCGCTCGCTATTGTCCAGTCTTTGGCAGTGGCCATGTATCTCCCCTTGAAGACAGGGTTGAACCCCGGACTTGTCATTGCGGTCAATACCATGATTATGGTGGCCGGAGCCTTCTTTTTAGTTTGGCTCTCCGATCTAAATGCCGCTTTGGGGCTTGGAAGTTCTGTTGTCATCATGATGGCTGGGATGGTTATGTATCTGCCAGAAGACGTGATGCAGACCCTTTCAAATGTCAATAATATCCCAGAAATCGCTTATGTTCTGGGCGTGATTTTTATCTTGATTTTTGTCTATGTGGCAGTCTTGGTGGAATATTCCAAGTACCAGATTCCTGTCAATAAATTAGGGATCCACAACAACTTGAAAAGTTATACTTTTTTGGATATCAAGCTCAACCCGGCAGGAGGGATGCCCTTCATGTACGCCATGACCTTGGTGTCCATTCCTCAGTATGCTATGCTCTTGATCTTGTCAATGGATTCCAATGCCAAGTGGGCTGCTCGTTTAGCCAAACACTTGGTGATGGGAGATCCGATTTGGATCCTTCTTTACATTCTGATGATCGCCCTTCTCTCTTTTGCTTTCGCCTTTGTCAATGTGAATGGAGAAGAAATTGCAGATAAGATGATGAAGGCTTCCGAGTATATCGATCATGTCTATCCTGGAGCAGATACACGTCGCTATATCAATAAATTGTGCTACGTTTGACGGTTTTTGGTACCCTGTATCTGATCCTTTTCACGGCGCTTCCTTTTTCTCTCTTGTTATGGGATAAAGATCTCTTGCGCTTGACCATGATTCCAGGAACCTTCCTCATGTTTGTCGGGATGATTTACAATATCCGAGAAGAAATTCGTGCCCTTCGTGTGAATCAACGTTATACAAGAATATTCTAGGAGTAACCATGTATTATTTTGTACCAGCCTGGTATGGAACGGACCGCATCTGGCAGCAAACAGCTACCCCTTGGTACTGGATGCGAGAGTCTATTGAATTTGACGATACCATTAATCAAGTTCGTATTTTTCAAGAAGCAGAAATGGATCGGATCTTATTGTTGCCTCAGTATAGTCCGCAACTGCGCTATTTTTTACACCGCCAAGATTTGTTAGAGACAGATGTGCTCTCGATTTTTGATAAGATCCAACAGGTTCCGTCCGATTTGGCTATGCGCCCAGTTCAGCTTCAGGACATCGAATGGCCGAGTGAGACCACTTTTTCCTATACTCCCTTTTTGGTGATGGCATTTCGAAAGGGCCACCACCTAGCAAAAATTGATATGGGAGTGGATGGGAACCTTCTCTCTTTGACCCGTTATAAGAATGACGAGATCAGCTACATCGAGTACATAGATGATCGTGGCTTTATCTCTAGTAGAATCTACTACAATGAGGGAAAACCTTATTTCCAAGAGTATCTGAGTTTTGATGGGCAATGGGTTTTGAGAGAGATGTTGATCGAAGAGAACAACTCCGTCATGGTCAATGAAGCTTTCTCTCATGCCTTCAAAAAAGAAAGCTATGCCAATATGGGAGACGTTGTCGCTGAAAAAATGAAGGAACAGCTAGCAACCTTGGTTCCAGGACGAGATCAGTTGGTTTTGGCAGCTCATCCAGCAAATTTGGCCTTTTTACAAGATACAGCAAGTAGTGTCAAGAAAGTCTTGTCTTTCTACGGGGATCGCCAGCCCTTGTCTGCCGAAAACTTTGCCCTCTATTTTGATATGATTGATGCCCAACTCTTGATTACAGATAGTGAAAAAACCAAAGAAGCGATTGGGGTCTTTTCTCCTAGCTTGGCTCAGAAGACACACCGGATTACCTCTTTTGACTCCCGCCTCCGTTTGGGATCTAGTCAGGAGCGCAAGGAATCGAAGATTTACTTTTACGTCAATGAAGCTGAGCTTCCAAGTAAGAGCCAGCTCAAGAAGGTTCTGGAGGTCTTGGCGCAACATCCTTTATTTGAAGTTGTTTTTGCATTTTACAATGGATCACCGGAGCGTGTTAAGGAATTAGAAGGGCAACTCGAGGAATTGATCGCTAGCGAGCAGGACTTGCATCTGGTTCAATCACCAGCCCAAATGGAAGGGCTTGGGGAAAACCAGATTATCGATGAAGAGTCCGTACAAGACGCACCGGATTATCGCTTTGTAGTTAAGAATTTTTCAAATGAAAATGACATTATTCAAGAATTGGAAAAAACCCGCTTGATTGTAGATTTAAGCGAGGAACCCAACCTCTACACGCAGATTGCAGGGATCTCTGCTGGGATTCCTCAAGTCAACCGCGTCCAGACAGAATATGTTGATCATTTGAAAAATGGCTATGTCTTATCAAAGGGAGACAAGGAATTAGAGAAGGCGATTACGCACTTTTTATTGGAATTGAAGCCTTGGAACGAAGCCTTGGTCTACTCGATCGAAAAAATTCAAGAATACACCGGTCAACGCTTGATCGAGAAATGGGAAGGATGGATGAAAGAACGTCATGGATAAAAAACTACAAATACCCCATATTCTCCAAATCGGCTCAAGCAGTTGGCAGGATCAAGTGGAGCTTCCTGCTGGTCTAGGCTGGCACTTTTTTCAAGCTACCACTCTTCCATCGCTCAAAGAGTATATGGAAGAAGAGGAAATCTCCAAATTCAAAGCCTTGATTCTGGAAAAGCCAGAAGATTTATTAGCTTTAGGAGAAGACCTGGCTTATTTCCAGCCTTATACTGTTTTTTATGATCAAAGCCATGAACTAGAGGCGCCTTCTGACGAATTGGCCCACCTCTTAAGGCTTAAACAAGCAAGACCCTGGGATTTCTCAAACAAGCATCAATTTCTCTATGTTTTAGAGCGCTTTTTATACGACAATCAATATGGAGATGCCTTTACGGTTCGTGACCTGCGAGTGAGACCTGATTTTGCGGGCCAGCAAACGGTGCTGGGGCAACATTTTCTTCAGCTGGATGGCCCATACGGTGAAGAGTTTACACCGATTGCTCAGTGGGTCTACAACTATGTGTATGACGCTAGCCGCCCCATCAATTTTTGGTTGGAATACGAAAAAGATCCTAGCTGTCAGCTACAACTGCGGATTCAATTTTACCGCTTTGGAGCTTTGGGTGATTGGGTCAAAGATGCGGTCTTTTCAGAAGAAGAGATGCTACAACCACTAGAATTGGATGGAGCAGAACCTTATTACCTAGCCTTTTCGCTGGAGGCAAAAGGAGAGGGGACGCTTACGATCGGAGCCTTACATAAGCGCTTGTCACATGGTCCTTTAGGAGAGATGACCGTAGGAGCTCAGACGCTACGGGACCACAAACGCCAAGAAATTTTTGCTTATTTCCATCCTGGCGATATGAAGCCACCTTTAAACATTTACTTTTCTGGGTATCGTCCGGCCGAAGGATTTGAAGGGTTTGGGATGATGCGTGCGATGGGGAGTCCCTTTATTCTCTTTTCTGACCCAAGACTGGAAGGTGGATCTTTTTATATGGGCTCAGAAGAATTAGAAAATCTAATCACAGCCTTTATTGATCAGCACTTGGACTTGCTCGGCTTTGAGCCCAAAGAGATGAATTTTTCAGGTTTGTCCATGGGGACCTTTGGTGCCCTTTACTATGGTGCTCTTTATTCTCCTCATGCCATCTTAGTCGGAAAACCCATTGTCAACCTGGGGGATGTCGCTGCTAACCTGAAATTTAAACGTCCAGATGAGTTTGGAACATCCTTAGATATGATGCAGTTGATCATCGGCCAAGTATCACAAGAAGGCATTGCTCAGCTCAATCAACGCTTCTGGGACCGGTTTGAAAAAGCAGACTTTAAGGATACAATTCTAGCCCTTGCCTATATGCGGGATGATGACTACGACCAGCAGGCCTATCCAGATATTTAGAAGCCTTGTATGAATTGCCGGTTCGTATTATCAGTACCAGCCGCGCTGGTCGACACAATGATGCGAGTGGTCCGATCATTGAGTGGTTTGTGACCCAGTACAAAGAAATCATGGAAAGAGACTTTGGAAGAAACCAATGATAAAAATAAAAGAAAATGAAAGCAGACGAATCTACTGGGGCGATACCGTTCTGGCAGATTATCTTTGGGGGTCGACCATTCAGGCGACTGCCCAAGGAAGCGTTCAATTTCAGAATCCCCTCATGCCATCTGGTCAAGTACTGAAAACCTGGCATTCGCAGACGAATTTTGGGGCAACTCGTCAAATTCCTAGTCTGCCCCTGCTCAAAAGAGAGCAAGATTATGAATTGGTTATCACGATGGAAGCGACTCCCACTCATACCGTTATGGTAGAAATTATCTTTAGAGATCGCTTTGGAGAGCTTGTTGGCCGTCGAGTAACCGCAGAAGGTCGCTTGCAGTTCACCTATCCAGATCAAGCTTACGCCTACGAAGTACGCTTGCTCAGTGCAGGTTTGCAAGAGTTTACCTTCCACTATTTCACTATTCAACCAATATCGTCTGAGGGAGCAGAAGTTCTCGAATAGACGAACATCACTGCAAAAAAGAGGATCACATTGGATTACGTTAAATTAAGAAACATCAAAAAAATCTTAAAAGAAGTCAATAGCTGGAAGGATGACATGGCCCGTTTGACGGATCGACAACTACAGGAGAAGACTGTGGAATTTCGGGAACGTCTAGCAGAGGGTGAGACCTTGGATGATCTCTTACCGGAAGCATTTGCGGTTGCGCGGGAAGCTGATAAACGGGTCTTGGGCATGTTTCCTTATGACGTGCAAGTCATGGGAGGGATTGTCCTCCACCAAGGCAATGTCGCTGAAATGAATACCGGTGAAGGGAAGACCTTGACGGCAACTATGCCGGTTTATCTCAATGCCTTAGAGGGCAAAGGGGTCATGGTTATTACGACCAATACCTATCTGGCAACTCGGGATGCAGAAGAGATGGGACAGGTCTACCGCTTTTTGGGCTTGACTGTTGGAGTTCCTTTAAAACAATCAGAAGACGAAGAATTAGATCCAGAAGTCAAACGGGAGATTTACCGGTCAGATGTCATCTATACGACCAATACTAGTCTGGGCTTTGACTATTTAACAGAGAACTTGACGGCTTCGGCAGATGGCCAATTTTTGGCAGACTTCAATTACGCCATTGTCGATGAGATTGATTCGGTGCTCCTTGATAGTGCTCAGACTCCCTTGATTATTTCTGGTTCTCCTCGGGTTCAATCTAACCTATATGGGATTATTGATACCCTGATCCAAACCTTCAAAGAGGGGGAAGACTTCAAGTTTGATGAAGAGAAGAAACGAGTTTGGTTGACTCGAAAAGGAGCTCATGCAGCAGAAGCCTTTCTAGCCATTCCCAACCTCTATGATCCCCAATACCGTGACTTGGTCCGCCATATCAGCCTAGCTTTACAAGCCAATAAAAACTTTATTAAGGATAAGGATTATGTCATTCATCCCAATGTTGAAGGGCAACCGGAGATTGTCTTACTAGACCAGGCGACGGGTCGCTTGATGGAAATGACGCGCTTGCAAGGAGGACTCCACCAGGCGATTGAAGCCAAAGAGGGTCTCAAGCTCACCCAAGAAACACGGGCCATGGCTTCTATTACTTACCAAAACCTCTTTAAGATGTTTCGGAAGTTGGGAGGCATGACCGGGACTGGGAAGGTCGCTGAGGCAGAGTTTCTTGATACCTATGCCATGTCAGTGATCAAGATCCCAACCAATCGCAAGAAGATCCGCAAGGATTTGCCGGATGAAATCTATCAGACCTTGCCGGAGAAAATCGTGGCTTCCTTGGATTATGTGAAGAAGGTCCATGAAAAGGGTAATCCGATTCTGGTCTTTGCCGGATCGGTTGAGATGTCGATTCTTTATTCGAATCTTCTTTTGCGTGAAGGGATTCCTCACAATCTTCTCAATGCCAACAATGCTCCTCGAGAGGCCCAGATCATTAAGGAATCAGGTCGAAAAGGAGCTGTGACAGTTGCGACCTCAATGGCCGGTCGGGGAACCGATATCAAGTTGGGACCAGGAGTCGCTGAGTTAGGTGGCTTGGTGGTTGTTGGGACTGAGCGGATGATGAACCAGCGGATTGACCTTCAAATTCGGGGACGTTCAGGTCGCCAAGGAGATCCCGGTTTGACCAAGTTCTTCGTCTCTTTGGAAGACGATTTGATGAAAAACTGGGGGCCAGACTGGATCCAGGATACCTATCAAGACTATGATGTGGATGAGCGGATTGGTTCAGCCAAAGCTCTGACCAAGCGCAAGTATAGAAACTTGGTGGAACGGGCCCAAAATGCTAGTGAAAGTTCTGGTCAGGCCAGTCGTCGGATGACGTTAGAATTTGCGGAAAGCATGAACATTCAGCGTGCCATCGTCTACGAAGAGCGCGACCGCTTGATCAAACAAGAAGGACGTTTGGATGATATCGTTGAAAAAGTGCTTCGTTCCGTCTTTTCAAGCGTAGTCCATAAAAAAGAATACAAGGAACCGGTAGCTTTTTATCGCTATATGTTAGACAATGTTAGCTACCAAGTAGATCCGGAAAAGGCCCACCAAACCTTCCGTAGCAAGAAAACCAAAGAGAATTTCTTGTGGGAGATTGCTAAAAGTAAGTTAGAAGCTAAGTATGAGATCTTAGGCACCGATGAGGTGATCGCCCAATTTCAGCGCATGGCCATCCTAAAAGCTATCGATGAAAACTGGGTCGAGCAGGTAGACTATCTGCAACAATTGCGCATGGCGCTCTCTGGTCAGTACACCAGTCAGAAAAACCCTTTGGTAGAATTTTTCCAAGAAGCCTACCAATCCTTTGAACGAATGAAAGAGGCGGCCAAAGAACAAATGGTCCGCAATCTCTTACTGAGTCGAGTAGAAATCAATAAAAAAGGGGAAATTGTCTTGCATTTCCCATAAAAGAGGACATTATGACAGTATACAATATCAACCTTGGAATCGGTTGGGCCAGCAGTGGTGTTGAGTATGCCCAGGCCTACCGTGCCCAGTTGTTACGCAATATCCATCAACCAGCCAAGTTTGTCTTTATGGATATGATTCTAGCCGATAATATCCAGCATTTAACAGAAAATATCGGTTTTAAAAATGATGAAATCATCTGGCTCTATAGCTATTTTACAGATATAAAAATTGCGCCAACGACCTATACCATTGATCAGGTCTTAGCAGGATTTGCCGGAAAACCGACTCGTGAAGAAGTCGATGGTAAGATCAAGCGCTTCTTTTATGAGGACCAGGACAACTTTTTGACCTGCTACCTGCGCGCAGAAAACAGTCCCTATGTCGAACGCTGTGAGTACGTGTCTAGAGGGATTTTGGTGAGAAAGGATTATTTCTCCTATACCCGCTATTGTACCGAGTACTTTATTCCTAAGAACAACCAAGCCAACTTGATTGAGCGCCGTTTTTACAATGAAGACGGGACAGTTGCCTACAGCATGCAGATGGCAGATGGCCGCGAAATCTATCGTTTCCCAGATCGTTATCTGGTTGGTCGCCAAGAATTGATCCGCTACTTTATGCAGACCCTTCAATTAACCAAACAAGATCTAGTGATTTTGGATCGGGAAACCAATATTGGTCAGCCTATCTTTGAAGAAGCGCAAAAAGCCCGCCTGGGTGTGGTCGTCCATGCCGAGCACTTCAGTGCCAATAATGTCGATGATCAGTATATCTTGTGGAACAACTACTACGAGTACCAATTTACCAATGCAGACAAGGTAGACTTCTTTATTGTCGCGACTGACCGCCAAAAAGAAATCTTGGCTGAGCAGTTTGCCAAATACACCAACCATCAGCCGGCTATCTATACCATTCCAGTTGGGAGTCTTGCAAGCTTGCCACAAAACGAAAATCGCACGCCATTTTCTATGATTACCGCTTCCCGTTTGGCGACTGAAAAGCATATTGACTGGTTGGTGCGAGCAGTGGTTCGCGCCAAAAAAGAATTACCAGAACTGTCTTTTGACATCTATGGAAAAGGTGGAGAAGAAGGAAAGTTGCGCTCTCTGATTGATGAATTGGGGGCAGCAGATTATATCCATCTCAAAGGGCATGCCAATCTAGAGGAAATTTATAAGAATTATGAGGTTTACCTGTCAGCATCGACCAGTGAAGGCTTTGGGTTGACCTTGATGGAGGCGATTGGTTCGGGTCTTCCCATTATCGGTTTTGACGTTCCTTATGGCAACCAAACCTTTGTCACAGAAGGTAAAAATGGCTATCTCATTCCACCTTCAGCAGATCAAGTGGTAGATCATATCGCTGCTGCCTTTGCTGAAAAAATCATTCAGCTATACAAAAAAGATGATCTAGCCAGCATGCGTCAAGCATCTTATGCGCGTGCAGAAGACTTTTTGACCAGCCGAGTAGAAGAAGCTTGGGCACAATTGATAGAAGAGGTGACACATGCTGAACGTATTTGATAGTTATTCTCGTGAAAGCCAAGACTTGCTCCACTCTATGAAAGAGTCTGGCTTTGACCACCCGACCGTTGTTTTGGAGCCAAATGGTTTCTTACCAGACGGTGTCGAGTCTCCATTTATCTATTTCTTAGGACAAGCAAAAGGAGAGAAGCGGGGACGCTACTTTAATGAAGTTCCAGTTCCTGATTTCTGGGAAGTTTCTGGGGATAATAGTTCGGGAAAAGTGACCTACTATGGTCAAGAAAAGGCTCGAATTGTGTACCACGCTGCTTCCTACAAACGCATCGTCGAGCGCTTAGAGTGGTTAGATGACAAGGGACAAGTGGTCATGATTGAGCACTACGACCAATACGGTCGTAAGATTGCCGTAACGACTTGTGGCGATCAGGGACAGTATTTGGTGACTACTTATTTTGAAGGGGATACCGAGCGCTTGACAGAAAATCACCAAACAGGGGATTTGATCTTGACCTTGGACCATCAACCCATGCGAATTTTCAAGAATCGCTTAGATTACTTTGTCTTTTATCTAGAGTATCGTGGTTTTGATCTAGATGGTTTGGTCTACAATACGCTGGCTACCTCCTTTAGCATTAGTCTCCAGCTGGGCAATAAAGGCATCAAAGGACGCGACGTCCTGGTGTGGCAAGAGCCTCTTCACGACAGCCTTCCGGGCAATATGCAGTTGATTCTAAAGAGCCCAGAAATCCGGACCAAGAAGATCTTGATTCCGCAAAACGCTACCTATCATCGCGCTTTGCAGTTGACCTCGCAAGATCAGCATAGCTATTTTGGACCTCTTGGCTACCTGTATGATTTCAAGGTGAAAGACGATATCCGTAAAGACGCCTTTGTCTTGACCAATTCGGATCAGATCGAAGCCTTGACCTACCTAGTAGAGAACTTGCCAAATGTGACCTTCCGTGTAGCAGCTTTGACGGAGATGTCTGCGAGCCTCTTGTCTATGGTCCGCTACCCAAATGTGGTCTTGTACCAAAATATCAGTCAAGAGCGGATCAAAGAGTTGCTTAAGGTCTCTAGTATTTATCTGGATATCAACCACTATGCAGAGGTACAAGGCATTGTTCGCAAGGCCTTCGAACACCAGCAAGTCATCCTTGCCTTTAGCCATACCCTGCATGACCGCCACTTCCTCGCACAAGCCAATATCTTTGATCAAGGAAAAGAAGCAGATATGGTGTCCCGTATCCAGGAAATCTACCAATCTGTGGATAACTACAGAGAAGCCGTTGCGCAACAAATTGCCCAATCAAGTAGCGTTGAGCCAGCTGTTTTCAAAGCTCGCTTGCAAGAAGGGATAGGTGGATACAGTGAGTGATCGTAAGAAAGATTTATTTTACAAAGAAGTAGAAGGACGGATGGAGTCTCTCAAACGCCGTCCTGCCGAAAAAGAAAAGACGACACGTTCTGAAAAGATCAATGTTACTTTTAATGTGATCATTGGTTTGGTGATTCTGCTGGGAGTTATTTTTACCCTCTTCAGAGTGTTAGGAGGATCCTAAGATGGAAATGGTATTTGCAATCGGGATCTCGATCTTATCCCTCGCTCTTGTGGTTCTGATCACCCTGCAGCCTCGCCAACAACAATCGCTCTCAACAGATGCGACCAGTAACCTAGGAAAACCAAGTTACTGGCGGTCTCACCGTGGACTCAAGCTAGCGACCCTCGTTGTTAGTATCGTCTTTCTCGTATCCTTATTTCTTTATATGATGGTCGTACAGGCCTAGTCTTTAATAGAATGGATAAAAAGAAGTTAGAATGTAGACAAACTATTTTAAATTAAAATAAGTTAAGCGATTCTGCAAAAAAACAAAAATGAGTTCCATTTTTAAAATCGATTCAAGAAAATACCGAAACTTTCCGCTGTGAGAAAAGTGCCTGAAACAATAACGTTTCAGGCACTCGGAATTATTGAGACCCTAGGCTCAATAATTAGTCATGGAACTTCGAAGAAGTTCGCTGACGTCCGTACTCACCTAAGGAAAGTTTTTATATGACTTTATCTTCAATCTGAACGAAGTTGGTATTCTCCAACTTCGTTTTTTGATGATGTTGCCTTTGTTTTTATGGTATACTGAAAGCGATAAAATGATTGGAGCTTCCGATGAAAAAGATCCCCTTAGTATTTTCAGGCTGTCTGTTAGGACTGGTTGGCGCTGGAAACCTTCTTGCAGACTCGCTACCCTTCCTTGCTCACGCCTTTAGTCTGACAGGTTTGTTCTTCTGGTTTTTCTTTGTCGTTTATCATGCGATTCGCTGGCAAGAAACCAAGATAGAATTCCAACAACCAGCCCTTTTATCTGGGATGGCGACTTTTCCCATGGCAGGGATGATTCTATCCACCTATCTTTTGCGCCTCTTTCCAGCCTTTGGGGGTCTATCACAGTTGGTCTGGTGGTCTGCCTTTCTCTTGGATCTGGGCTTAATTCTCTATTTTACCAAGACACATGTCCTAGCGCGACCAAGAGCCAATGCCACTCCCAGTTGGACCGTTCTCTATGTGGGCATTGCAGTAGCAGCTTTGACCTATCCCGTTGTGGGAATAAGGGAGATTGCTTATCTCGCTTTAGTGATTGGTTTTGGTTTGACCTTTCTTCTTTATCCCCTTATCTATCATGATTTGAAGCAGTCCCCCTTACCCAGTCATCTGTTGGGCCAAGAAGGCATCTATTGTGCTCCCTTTTCCCTTCTTTTAGCAGCCCTGGTTCGTGTGGGTGGAGCAAGCCTGCCCACCTGGTTCTTACTGATCATGGTGGTGGCCTCGCAAGGTTTTTATTTCTTTGTTTTGACGCGCCTACCGAAAATGATCAAAGAAGGTTTTCAACCTGCTTTTTCAGCCCTGACCTTTCCAACAGTCATCACAGCGACCTCTTTGAAAATGGCCCAAGGCTTGTTGCAACTGCCTTTCTTGACAGCTCTCGTATGGCTGGAAACTCTTCTTTGTCTCTTGATTTTAGTCGCTGTCGTAGGTGGTTATGTAGCCTATCTCAGAGAGTAGGAAGGCATCCTTTTTCATTGAAACCTTGTCACGATTATGGTAAGATGCACTATACGATTTGTCATACTTTATAGGAAAGGTATCTATGAAATTCATCAAAGGAAAGCTCTCACTGCTTTATCCCCTCTTTCTGCTCTTGTTTTATTTTTATGTTCGGCCTCAATTTCGCCCCTTGGCCCAGTATGTCTCCAACAGTGTAGCAAGCGCCAATAGCTATTATTGGACCTTATTTGGCCTAGAAGCCCTCTATGCAGTCTTTACAGGATTTTTGGTCTACCGTTTTTCTAAAAAAGCGCAGTTTAAGCTGGGGAAGAACCCCCTTCAAGCTCTGATAGAAGCCGTTTTTGCGGCTTGTTTGGTCTACTGGCTGGACTACTTCATCAGTGGTTTTGTCCAAGGACGAGCAGCCGTTTTGAGTTTGTTTCCACGGGAAATTAGCCCCACAGGGGTGCTAATCTTAGTGATCGCAATGGTTATCATCCGGCCAGTGACAGAAGAGCTGATCTTTCGTGGAGCCTTGGTGAATGCCTACTTCAAAGGCTGGAAACTCTATGCTGAGATTTGGCTTCCAGCCCTCATCTACAGTGGCTTACATTTTCTCCACAATCCCTTTTCGCTGGGAGCTTCTATCATCTATCTCCTGCCGAGTGTGATTTTTTTGGGATCCTGTATTATCGGAGCAAGACGCTCCTTTCTCCTATTTTTGGCTCATATCTTGCTCAATCTTTACTACACCTTGCCTTTACTTTTTATCTGTATTTAAGTAGCAACCGATTTCCTGAGTGAGATTGGTTTTTTTTGAAAATATGGTATAATAGAATAAATTTAAAAGAGGGAGTTGAGGTTTGAAAAAAAGCTACCGCGTCAAACGTGACAAAGATTTTTAATGCTATTTTTTAAAAAGTGGTCAAAATGTTGCCAATCGGAAATTCGTTGTTTACCGCTTGCGCAAAGACCAACCGCATTTTCGAGTCGGCCTGTCTGTTAGTAAGAAACTGGGAAATGCTGTGACCAGAAATCGCATCAAACGTTTGATTCGCCATGTTTTGATCAAACACCAAGCCTTCCTTACGACCGATGATTTTGTTGTCATTGCTCGTAAAGGAGTGGAGGAGCTCGACTTTCATCAAGTAGAGAAAAATCTTGTACATGTCTTAAAATTAGCGCATGTCTACCAAGAAAGGGAATAATGTGAAAAAGAAACTGAAGTTAACTGGATTATTAGGAGCGGCCTTATTGGTCTTGACAGCTTGTGGAACCTCTCAAGTGACAGCTCAGTCGACAGGTGGTTGGGAACGCTTCGTCTACTTCTTTGCAGAAGCTATCCGCTTCTTGTCCTTTGGCGGAAGTATCGGTGTAGGGATTATCGTCTTTACCATTGTCATACGGACGGTCCTCTTGCCCCTCTTCCAATATCAAATGAATTCAACCCGCAAAATGCAGGAAATTCAACCCCTCCTCAAGGAATTGCAAGCTAAGTATCCTGGGAAGGATCTCGATAGCCGGACTAAGCTTTCTGAAGAGATGCGGGCCCTTTACAAGGAAAAAGGCGTCAAAACGTCTTCAGCATTCCTTCCTCTCTTGATCCAGATGCCGGTCTTGATGGCCTTGTTCCAAGCGCTGAGCCGTGTCGAATTCCTTAAAGTCGGTCACTTCCTCTGGTTGGACCTTGGCGCGATCGACCCGACTTATATCTTGCCGGTTCTTGCCGCACTCTTCACATTTTTCAGCAGTTGGTTGACCAATAAAGCAATGCCAGAGCGCAATGGTAGTGCGACAACCATGATGTATGTGATGCCTGTGATGATCTTCTTCTTTGCCTTGTTCTCAGCCAGCGGGGTCGCACTATACTGGGTGACTTCCAATGCTTACCAAGTCGGGCAAACCTATCTTTTGAACAACCCCTTCAAGATTATCGCAGAGCGTGAAGCAAAAGAGCAAGCTTCGCGCGACATGGAAAAACAAAAACGTCGTGCCCTAAACAAAGCACAGAAAAAGAAAAAATAAGAAAGAGGTGGACATATGGTCCTATATACTGGAGCAACTGTTGAAGAAGCGATTCAAAAAGGTCTGAACGATTTAGATATTCCTCGTATGAAGGCACATATTACGGTTGTAGCGCGTGAAAAGAAAGGTTTTCTTGGCTTGTTTGGGAAAAAACCAGCCCAAGTAGAGATTGAGCCCATTGCAGAAACAACTGTTGTAAAAGCCAATCAAAAAGCTGTCAAAGGTGTCCCAGATGAGATCAATGCGCAAAACGAACCGGTTAAGACTGTGAGCGAAGCGACGGTCGATCTCGGACGCGTCGTAGCAGCGATCAAAAAGGTCGAAGAAGAAGGAGAAGTTGTCTCTGAAGAAATCAAGACAGAAATCCTGAAACATGACAAAGAAGCAGATACTGTTCTTGAAGAAAAAGGGCATGAACATATCCTTGAAAAAGTCAAAGAACCAGCGATAAAAGAATCAAGCGAATCTGATTTCTCAAACCTTGGTATCGAGGTAGAGGAAAACTACAACATCGAAGAAGTCGTAGATGATGTGACAGCCTATGTTCAAACAGTGGTCGATGAAATGGATGTGGATGCGACCATCTCAAGCAGTCACAACCGCCGTACGGTCAATATGCAAATTGATACCAATGAACCGGGACGTGTCATTGGATACCACGGAAAAGTCTTGAAGGCTCTTCAACTTTTGGCGCAAAATTACCTCTATAACCGCTACTCAAAGAATTTTTACATTACCATTAATGTTAATGACTATGTAGAACACCGGGCGGAAGTTCTTCAAAGCTATGCTCAGAAGTTGGCAACGCGTGCCCTCGAAGATGGGCAAGCCCAACAGACAGATCCGATGTCAAACAGTGAACGCAAAATCATTCACCGTATTGTCTCTAAGATGGAAGGAGTCACTAGCTACTCTGAAGGGGAAGAACCAAACCGTTACGTAGTGGTAGACATCGAAGGATAATCAAGCTATTATTTCCCATAAGGGAGAGACGGGATTGAGCCGATCTCTCCTTTTTTAGGTTTAGAAAGGAAGCAGATGGCATTTGCAGCGATTCGAGAGTTTTTAAAGCTTCAAGGAATGAAATACCTGGCTCCAGCAAAGGCAGGGGTGCTAGCATCGGAGATGGAGCAGTATCGTGCCCTAGCTCAAGCGGCTCGTAAGGAATTCACCGATTTGGTCTCAGCCTTTCAGAAGCGCCACCCCTACTTGGAGCAAGATCGGACCAGTCAATGGATGAACCAGGCCCAGATCTTGCGGCCTCATTTTTGGGCCTATCTAAAAGGAGCGGGGACGATGGCAGAGCCCATGTTTGCCTTGAGGCTTTATGGAGATGCAGTTGATTTTGGAGTTTCCTTAGAGGTGAGCTTTATCGAGCGAAAAAAAGATGAGCAGAGCCTTCAAAAACAACAAATGGTTCTCACCATACCCATCACTCAGCCAGTTTATTATTTCGCCCAGAAAAATGGAGAGAGTCAAAGGGTAGAAGGAACAGAAAAGAATCGCCATGATCTGTTGCAAGGAGTAGCAGAAGGGACGGTTCGTAAGGTCCTCGTCAAATACGATGTTTCTCTAGTTGAGGAGAGTTCCCTAGAGAATATCCTGGATCAGTTGCAAGAGGCGCTGGTGGCTCTGGAACCCTATTACTTGGCAACCCGTCAGGTGTAGAAAGGTGTTCTCCGACCTGTATTTGCAACAATTTTGCCATAGCTATTGACAAATAGAGTCGAATCCGATAGAATAGTAAAGTATGTTTAGTAACTGATCACAACTAGCCGGCTAAACGAATACAAAATCTATGAGGAGGTATTCATCGTGAAACGTACTTATCAACCAAGTAAACTTCGTCGTGCGCGCAAACATGGTTTCCGTCACCGTATGGCAACTAAAAATGGTCGTCGCGTATTGGCAGCTCGTCGTCGTAAAGGACGCAAAGTTTTGGCTGCCTAATTCAGATAAAAACCTAAAAACCAGTAGAAACTCGAGACTACTGGTTTTTGTTTTGTCCGAAAGTGAATTTAGAGGCGCTTTCTGCTATAATAGAAAGAAGAAAAACTCGGAAGAAAAGGAAGATCATGCAGATTTTTGATACCCACACCCATCTCAATGTGGAAGAATTCGCAGGAAAAGAACAAGAAGAGCTCGACTTGGCCAAGGAAATGGGTGTTGTAGCCCACAATATCGTTGGTTTTGACAAACCGACGATTGAGCGTGCCATGGAGTTGGCAGACCAGCATCCAGAACTCTATCTCACGCTTGGTTGGCACCCCACTGAGGCAGGCGATTATACTCCTGAAGTGGAGGCCTATTTACTTGAACAGCTAAAACATCCCAAAGTTGTCGCACTCGGAGAAATCGGTCTGGATTACCACTGGATGACGGCACCAAAAGATGTCCAAGAAAAGGTTTTTCGTCGTCAGATTCAATTGTCTAAGGACTTGGACCTCCCCTTTGTGGTGCATACACGCGATGCTTTAGAAGATACTTATGGCATCATCAAGAGTGAAGGAGTTGGTCCTCGCGGTGGGATCATGCATTCTTTCTCAGGAAGTTTAGAAGAAGCGAAACGCTTCATGGATTTGGGAATGATGATTTCCTTTTCTGGAGTGGTGACCTTTAAGAAAGCCACAGATGTCCAAGAAGCGGCAGCTGGCCTTCCGTTAGACAAGATCTTGGTTGAAACAGATGCCCCTTACCTGGCACCAGTTCCCAAACGTGGTCGAGAAAATAAAACAGCCTACACTCGTTATGTGGTAGATTTTATTGCAGAACTACGTGGCTTAACAACAGAAGAAGTGGCTCAGGCAACCTATGACAATGCAAGAAAGGTATTTGGCCTTGACTGAGAAAAGAAAAATACCGGAAGTGATTATCGTGGAGGGCAAGGATGACACAGCCAATCTCCGTCGTTTTTATGAGGTGGATACCTATGAAACGCGAGGCTCTGCGATCGATCAAGATGACTTGGAACGAATTGCTACCTTGCAAGAGTTGCGTGGGGTCATTGTCTTTACCGATCCAGACTATAATGGCGAGCGCATTCGCAAGATCATTATGCAAGAGGTGCCCCAAGCCAAACATGCCTTTTTAAATCGTGGTGAAGCAGTCCCCAAATCCAAGACCAAGGGGCGTTCTCTTGGAGTGGAGCATGCGAACTTTGAAGATTTAGAAAAAGCCCTAGCTGGACTGGTCGGGTCTTACGAAGATGAAAATTTCTTTGATATCACAAAGACCGACTTGATGCGGCTTGGACTGTTGATGGGAAGCGATAGTCGCAAACGGCGGGAATATCTAGGAGAAGCCTTGCGCATCGGCTACTGCAATGGCAAGCAATTACTCAAACGCTTGGAATTGTTTGGAATTTGTTTAGCACAAGTCGAAGAGGCGATGGCCAGTTATTAAGACGGAAGTAGAGGGGGATCCTTTACCCCTAAACTGATTAGAAAAGAGAAAAAATGAGAATTGCAGATTATAGCGTGACCAAGGCAGTGCTGGAGCGTCACGGTTTTACCTTTAAAAAATCCTTCGGCCAGAACTTCTTGACCGATACCAACATCCTTCAAAAAATTGTGGATACGGCTGAGATTGATAAACAGGTCAATGTCATCGAAATCGGTCCTGGAATTGGAGCCCTCACTGAGTTCTTGGCGGAAAATGCGGCAGAAGTCATGGCTTTTGAGATCGATGACCGCTTGGTTCCCATTTTGGCGGATACCTTGCGTGATTTTGACAATGTCACGGTTGTCAACCAAGACATCCTCAAGGTAGACCTCAACCAGTACATCGCAGAGTTTAAAAATCCAGACCTTCCGATCAAGGTGGTGGCTAACCTTCCGTATTACATCACAACTCCCATCCTCATGCACTTGATCGAATCCAAGATTCCTTTCCAAGAATTTGTGGTCATGATGCAAAAAGAGGTGGCAGACCGCATCTCGGCTGAGCCCAACACCAAGGCTTATGGTTCTTTATCCATTGCAGTCCAATACTATATGACTGCTAAGGTAGCCTTTATCGTGCCCCGCACCGTCTTTGTGCCAGCACCAAACGTCGACTCTGCCATCCTCAAGATGGTCCGTCGCGAAGAACCAGCAGTAGCCGTCAAGGACGAAGATTTCTTCTTCTCTGTCAGCAAGGCTAGCTTTGTCCACCGCCGGAAGACACTTTGGAACAACTTGACCAGTCGCTTTGGCAAGACCGAAGAAATCAAAGCAAAACTGGAAGCAGGAATCCAAGCTGCAGGCCTGCAACCTTCTGTACGAGGAGAAGCTCTTAGCCTAGAAGACTTCGCTCGCCTAGCAGATGGCCTTCTAGAAGCAGGAATAAAATAACAGAAAAGACATGAGCTTCGTAGCTCATGTCTTGTTTGTTGTAGAAGGAAAGGACGGGATTTGAACCCGCGCGTGAATAAAAATCCACTTGCCGGATTTCGAGTCCGGTGCCGTACCGAGCTGGGCCACCTTTCCAAGATGCGGAGAAAGGGATTTGAACCCTCACGCCCGAAGGGGCACATGCGCCTGAAGCATGCGTGTCTGCCGTTCCACCACCTCCGCATAGTTCTATTATACACTTTTTAGGAAAAATGCCAAGGAAAAAAAGGAAGGTGCCCTTTCCCGAATTCTGCTAAAAGACAAGTCATAACGGATACTCCGTCTTCTGTTTCTATCCGTTTAAACAACGAACCTATTCGTTTCTAAAAGCGTCCGGAGAGGTTCACTTTTCGTTTTTCTTATCAAGCAATCCAGCCTTATTTCTCATTTTTTGGTATAATAGGAGTATTAATCTCAAAGGAGTGCGATTTGCAAGGAACAATCGTCAAGGCCTTGGCTGGCTTCTACTACGTGGAGTCAGATGGTCACATTTACCAGACACGGGCTCGTGGAAATTTTAGAAAAAAAGGACAGACTCCTTATGTGGGGGATCAGGTGGAGTTCTCTGCTGAAGAGAATTCAGAAGGCTACATTTTGAGCATTGCGCCTCGTAAAAATAGCCTCGTACGCCCTCCTATTGTCAATATTGATCAGGCAGTAGTGATCATGTCAGCTAAGGAGCCGGATTTCAATGCCAATCTTTTAGATCGTTTTCTGGTTCTTTTGGAGCATAAGGGGATTCATCCCATTGTCTATATTTCAAAACTGGACTTGTTAGAAGATATGGAAGATATCCACTACTACCAAGGAATCTATCAGGCTATTGGCTATGATTTTGTCTTGTCAATTGAGGAACTATTGCCCCTTTTGACCAATCAAACTACGGTCTTTATGGGACAGACCGGTGTAGGAAAATCGACCTTGCTCAATAAAATCGCTCCGGATCTGGAGCTTGAAACGGGTGAGATTTCAGATAGTCTGGGGCGCGGTCGACACACGACCCGAGCTGTCAGCTTTTACCATTTAAATGGAGGAAAGATCGCAGATACGCCTGGCTTCTCCTCCCTCGATTATGAAGTGACGACCAGTGAAGACTTAAATCATGCCTTCCCAGAAATCGCCGACGTGAGCCACTCTTGTAAATTTCGTACCTGTACCCACACGCATGAGCCCGCTTGTGCGGTGAAACCAGCCGTTGAAAGAGAGGAAATTGCGCCTTTCCGTTATGAGGATTACTTGCAATTTCTAAGTGAGATTGAAAACCGTCGCGAAACCTATAAAAAAGTTTCGAAAAAAATGCCAAAATAGGAGACACTACAACGATGAAAACAATGAAAATTGCACCCCTCAATTTTTGAGTGCCGATTATGCCAATTTTTGAAAGTGAATTGAAAACGCTTAGAAGCAGCTGGAGCTGACTATGCCCATATCGATGTCATGGATGGCCATTTTGTGCCCAATATCAGCTTTGGAGCTGGTGTCGTAGAGAGCATGCGTCCACATAGCAAGTTGGTCTTTGATTGCCACTTGATGGTCACCAATCCCGAACACCATATCGAAGAATTTGCCCGTGCAGGTGCTGATATCATCAGCATCCACGTAGAAGCAACTCCCCATATCCACGGAGCTCTTCAAAAAATTCGTCAAGCGGGTGTGAAGGCTAGTGTCGTGATCAACCCAGGGAACTCCTGTAGACAGTATCAAACATGTCTTGAACTTGGTGGATCAAGTCTTGGTCATGACCGTTAATCCAGGATTTCGGTGGCCAGCCTTCTTGCCTGAAACCATGGACAAGGTGCGCGAATTAGTCGCGCTTCGTGAAGAAAAAAAGGCTTTAGACTTTGATATCGAAGTCGATGGAGGAATTGATGGCCAAAGTATTTACCAAGCAAAAGAAGCTGGGGCCAATGTCTTTGTAGCAGGCTCTTATGTCTTTAATGGAGATGTTAATGAGCGTGTTCAAACGCTCCGAGATGCTGTAAATGGGTAACATCGCAATACTGGCAGGAGGTGACAGCACGCTCTTGCCAAGAGATCATGACGCTTATGTAGGCGTTGATGGTGGCTGTTTGAAGTTACTGGAACAAGGTCTGCCTTTAGATATAGCTGTGGGGGATTTCGATTCTGTCTCTGAGACTGATTTGAATAAGATCCAAACCCAAGCCAAGCAGGTTGTTCAATCCATCCCTGAAAAGAACGATACGGATTTGGAATTGGCCTTGAAAGCGGTCTTTGAGGCCTATCCAGATGCTACTGTCACCGTTTATGGTGCCTTTGGCGGTCGCTTGGATCACTTCTTGTCCAATATCTTTTTGCCGACCGATCCAGACCTAGCTCCCTACATGGAGCAGATCCAATTAGTCGATGGTCAAAATCGCTTGATCTACAGACCAGCTGGTTGCCATGAGATTCAGCCAGATCCAGCCATGTCCTATGTTGGTTTTATGCCTGTCGGACAAGGCCACTTAGAGATCACAGGGGCCAAGTATCCGCTCCATCAGGAGAATTATTTTTTGAAGGCCATGTATGGCTCCAATGAATTTTTGGATCAACCGATTCAAGTGAGTCTTGACCGTGGCTATCTTGTCATTGTTTATAGTAAAGACAGAGGTTAATATGAATATCATTCTGCTTCTGATTGGCCTGCTCAATCTGGGCCTCCTCATCTATTTCTTGCAACGGTCAGATGACACAAGACCGGCTTTACGAGAGATGCTGGAAGACCACGAGGATCATTTGACAGACCAGTTGGACTATCGTTTTGAAAAAGAAAGACAAGCAAGCCAGATTGCCAATCAGCAGTTAGAGATCGCCCTGACAGATCGCTTAACCGAGATGCGAGTGGAGATCCACCAGCAGACGACGGCTCTGCGCGCTGAGATGAATGAGCACTTTACTAAAAATCGGGACAAAACAGATGAGCGCATGCGCCAGATCCAAGAGTCCAATGAAGTGCGGCTAGAACAGATGCGCCAAACGGTAGAAGAAAAATTGGAGAAAACCTTGCAACACCGTTTGCAGACCTCCTTTGAGACGGTTTCAAAACAATTGGAGTCGGTCAACAAAGGGTTGGGAGAAATGCAGACGGTGGCGCGGGATGTCGGAACCCTTAATAAAGTTCTCTCCAATACCAAGACGCGTGGGATTATGGGCGAATTGCAACTGGGCCAAATCATTGAAGATATCTTGACCCCAGCCCAGTATGAGCGGGAGTTTGTCACCGTTCCCCAATCCAGTGAGCGCGTGGAGTATGCCATTAAGCTTCCAGGACAAGGAGAGGAGCCAGTCTATCTGCCGATTGACTCTAAATTCCCACTGGAAGACTACTATCGTCTGGAAGAAGCTTATGAATCAGGAGAGAAAGAGGAGATCGAGCGTTACCGCAAGGCCCTTCTTGCTAGTATCAAGCGTTTTGCTAAGGATATCCAACAAATACCTCTTTCCACCAGCGACGACTAATTTCGGAATTCTCTTTTTGCCAACTGAAGGCCTCTATTCCGAAGTGGTTCGCAATCCAGAATTCTTCGATCGCTTGCGTCGGGACGAACAAATTTTAGTGGCTGGGCCAAGTACCTTATCAGCCCTCTTGAACTCCTTGTCTGTTGGCTTTAAAACGCTCAACATCCAAAAGAGTGCAGATGACATTAGCAAGGTGTTGGGATCGGTCAAATCAGAATTCCATAAGTTTGGAGGGATTCTGGCCAAGACTCAGCGCCATTTAAAGAATGCTTCCAATAATATTGATGATTTGCTAACCAGACGGACCAGTGCCATCGAGCGGACACTCCGCCAAATCGAAAGCGATGAGGACCTGCTGGGACTAGATGTATATATAGAAGATGGAGAAGATGATGGTCAAAATTAGCCAAATGAAAAAAGATGAATTGTTCGAAGGATTCTATTTGATCAAGTCAGCAGAAGTGCGTCAAACGCGGGCCGGGAAAAACTACCTCGCCTTTGTCTTTCAGGATGAGACCGGTACAATCGAAGGTAAACTATGGGATGCCCAACCTCACAATGTAGAGAGTTTTATGGCTGGGCGCGTGGTCCATATGTCTGGACGTCGAGAAGTTTACAATAATACCCCGCAAGTCAATCAATTGAACATGCGTTTGCCCACAAGCAGGAGAGCCCAACAATCCAGCAGACTTCAAGGAAAAACCACCAGTAGATCCCAAGGAATTGCATGAATACCTGTCAAACATGAGTTTTCAAAATTGAAAATCCAGTCTGGCAACGGATTGTCCGGGCCCTCTATGGGAAATATGAGAAAGAGTTTTATAGTTATCCAGCTGCTAAGACCAACCACCATGCCTTTGAAGCAGGTCTCGCTTATCATACGGCGACCATGGTCCGCTTGGCAGATAGTATCGGCGATATCTATCCTCAGTTGAATAAGAGCTTGCTCTTTGCAGGGATTATGTTACACGATTTGGCCAAAGTGATCGAGTTGACGGGACCTGAAAATACAGAATACACTGTTCGGGGCAACCTCATCGGCCACATTGCACTGATCGATGAAGAAATCACCAAGGTCTTGCAAGACTTGAAGATTGATGACCAAAAAGAAGAAGTCATCGTCCTTCGCCATGTGATCTTGAGTCACCATGGCTTGCTCGAATACGGTAGTCCTGTTCGTCCAAAAATCATGGAAGCAGAGATTATTCATATGATCGATAATTTGGATGCAGAAATGATGATGATGACAACAGCACTTGGCTTAATTGGTCCTGGCGAAATGACCAATAAAATCTTTGCTATGGAAAATCGTTCCTTCTATAAACCGAATCTCGACTAGTAAAAACAGAGATAAATACGGGAATGATTCTGCCAAAAATAAAATAATCAGGAAAAAACGGCCTTCTGTAAATCAGAATGTTCGTTTTTTTCGCTTCTTATGGTATAATGATAGAAAAAACTACATGGTGAGAAAATGAAATTAAGAAGAAGTGAACGGATGGTCGTGATTTCTAATTACTTGATCAACCATCCCTATGAATTGACTAGCCTCAATACGTTTGCGGAAAATTATGAGTCTGCCAAGTCTTCCATCTCAGAAGATATCGTGATTATTAAGCGAGCTTTTGAAGAGATGGAAATCGGAAATATTGAGACCATTACAGGAGCTGGAGGAGGCGTTATCTTTACACCGTCTATCTCAGATCAAGAATCCAAAAGAAATCGTCGAGGATCTTTGCAAGCAACTGTCTGAAAGTGATCGTATCCTTCCTGGTGGCTACATTTACTTGTCTGATCTTTTGAGCAATCCAAAGATTTTGAATCGGATCGGACGCATCATTGCCAAAGCCTTCCGGAATAAGAAGATTGATGCTGTCATGACCGTAGCGACCAAGGGAGTTCCTTTAGCCAATGCAGTGGCCAATGTCTTGAATGTTCCATTCGTCATTGTCCGTCGTGATTTGAAATCACAGAAGGGTCAACCGTTAGTGTCAACTATGTTTCAGGCTCAAGTGGAGATCGCATTGAGAAAATGTTCCTTTCAAAACGGAGCCTAAAAGCAGGAAGCCGGGTCTTGATTGTCGATGACTTCCTTAAAGGTGGCGGAACGATTAACGGAATGGTCAGTCTCTTGGCTGAATTCGATTCTGAATTAGCAGGGGTAGCTGTCTTTGCGGATAATGCTGCAACCGACCGGGAGTTCTTCGAACACAAATCCTTATTGCGCGTGACCAACATCGATGTAAAAGAAAATAAATTGAGCGTCGAAGTTGGAAATATCTTTGATTAAGAGCAACAAAGGAGGATCAAAAAGTGAAAAGAATTTTAGATCGATTTGATAATAGTCCTTTGTGGATTCGCTTGGTGACAGTTCTGTCTCTATCCTTTATTTTGGTAGCTGGCTTGTATACTGTTAAAAAGAATACAGCTGCTCAGGTAACGACAGAAATTCAACCTGCTAAAAAAACAGGTTCCCTTCCAGTGAAAAAGGAAACAAAGGAAGAAAAAGAAAAGAAGGAAGAAAAGAAAAATACAGAAGCTGCTGAAAAAGCAGTCGTTCAAATGGAAACAACTCCAAGTCAAGATTCTGTGAACGCTGCCCAGGCTGCTGTGAAGAAAGTCAAAGATGCAACTCAAAAGCAATCGCTTGAAGCCCGTATCCAATACATTGCTAACTATTATGGACTGACCTATGAGAGTGATACTGTGACAACGCAGCAGACTCAAACAGACGCTAATGCCAACACGAACGCAAACGCGAATGCTAATGCCAATGCCAATGCTAATGCCAATGCTGGAGTAGCTGGAGGCAATGCGACAGTCCAACCACAACAGCAACAACAGTATGCTCCAGCTGCAGCTACAGGGGCAGAAGAACCTGCTCAAGCTGGTCAATAGTGAACTTTTTCGACTTCTTTAAAAAATAAAAAAACATCTTGCAATCAAAGTGCCGTCATGTTATAATAATAGACGGTACTTTTTACTTTTGGTCTCTCAAGAGTGTACAGGGACGTGCTGACAAATGTTGCAAAAGTACACACAGATGGTAGCTGTCACCAAGTGTACCATCACCAAAAATAAAAAATTTCACAGGAGAATGTAGATGCCTACAATTAACCAATTGGTTCGCAAACCGCGTAAATCAAAAGTAGAAAAATCTAAATCACCAGCTTTGAACGTTGGTTACAACAGTCATAAAAAAGTTCAAACAAACGTTTCTTCACCACAAAAACGTGGTGTTGCAACTCGTGTTGGAACAATGACACCTAAAAAACCTAACTCTGCCCTTCGTAAATTTGCCCGTGTACGTTTGAGCAACTTGATCGAAGTGACTGCTTATATCCCAGGTATCGGACACAACTTGCAAGAACACAGCGTGGTTCTTCTTCGTGGTGGACGTGTAAAAGACCTTCCAGGGGTACGTTACCATATCGTCCGTGGAGCACTTGATACTGCAGGTGTAAACGATCGTAAACAAGGCCGTTCTAAATACGGTACTAAAAAACCAAAAGCATAAGGAAAGGGGATAAAGAAAAATGAGTCGTAAAAACCGTGCGCCTAAACGCGATGTATTGCCAGATCCGCTTTACAATTCACAATTAGTTACTCGTCTTATCAACCGCGTTATGCTTGATGGTAAACGTGGTACAGCTGCTTCAATCGTTTACGGAGCTTTCGAACAAATTAAAGAAGCTACTGGAAACGATGCTCTTGAAGTATTCGAAACAGCTATGGAAACATCATGCCTGTACTTGAAGTACGTGCTCGCCGTGTCGGTGGTTCTAACTACCAAGTCCCAGTTGAAGTTCGTCCAGAACGTCGTACAACACTTGGACTTCGTTGGTTGGTAACAATCGCTCGTCAACGTGGTGAACACACAATGGTTGATCGTCTTGCAAAAGAAATCTTGGATGCAGCGAACAACACTGGTGCAGCTGTTAAGAAACGTGAAGATACTCACCGTATGGCTGAAGCTAACCGTGCATTCGCACACTTCCGCTGGTAAGATTAAGATACTGAGGGCGTTAAAAAAGCGACTGAAAATTAGGAAGCTTGACGAAGAATCAAAGATTCTAGGAAAGCTTATCTATTTTCCGAGCTTTTAGCCCGGGTTCAATTATGATACTAAGAGCGGCAAAGGCCCAAGGCAAAAATAGGAAACTGATGCAGTGTTCGATGAACACAAAGCAGTTTATCTTTTTTGCACCGGGCCTCGCTCGGGTTCAAATCAGTTAACTTGAGCTTTTAGCCCGAGTTCAATTAAGCTTCGTCAGCTCTTGAACCCAATTCAACTCTTCTTACAAGTTGGAACCAAAACTTAGCATGAAAATACTGAGAACGGGTAGGTCCTGCCTATCCGTTTTTATTAAATCATGTTATAATAGAATATAGAAATAAAAAATATAGGAGAAACAAACCTCATGGCACGCGAATTTTCACTTGAAAAAACTCGTAATATCGGTATCATGGCTCACGTCGATGCTGGTAAAACAACTACAACTGAGCGTATCCTTTACTACACTGGTAAGATTCACAAAATCGGTGAAACTCACGAAGGTGCGTCACAAATGGACTGGATGGAGCAAGAACAAGAACGTGGTATCACTATCACATCTGCCGCTACAACAGCTCAATGGAAAGACACTCGTGTAAACATCATCGACACACCAGGACACGTGGACTTCACTATCGAAGTTCAACGTTCACTCCGCGTTTTGGACGGTGCTGTAACCGTTCTTGACTCACAATCAGGTGTAGAACCTCAAACTGAAACAGTTTGGCGTCAAGCAACTGAATACGGAGTTCCTCGTATCGTATTCGCTAACAAGATGGATAAAATCGGTGCTGACTTCCTTTACTCAGTAAGCACACTTCATGACCGTCTTCAAGCAAACGCTCACCCAATTCAATTGCCAATCGGTGCTGAAGATGACTTCCGCGGAATCATTGACTTGATCAAGATGAAAGCTGAAATCTATACTAACGACCTTGGTACAGATATCCTTGAAGAAGATATTCCAGCTGAATACCTTGAACAAGCTCAAGAATACCGTGAAAAATTGGTTGAAGCAGTTGCTGAAACTGATGAAGACTTGATGATGAAATACCTTGAAGGGGAAGAAATCACTAACGAAGAATTGAAAGCTGGTATCCGTAAAGCTACAATCAACGTTGAATTCTACCCAGTACTTTGTGGTTCTGCCTTCAAGAACAAAGGGGTTCAATTGATGTTGGATGCAGTCCTTGACTACCTTCCAAGCCCACTTGATATCCCTGCAATCAAGGGTGTAAACCCAGATACAGACGAAGAAGAAGAACGTCCAGCATCTGATGAAGAGCCATTTGCAGCTCTTGCCTTCAAGATCATGACTGACCCATTTCGTAGGTCGTTTGACATTCTTCCGTGTTTACTCAGGTGTCTTGAACTCAGGTTCATACGTATTGAACACTTCTAAAGGTAAACGTGAACGTATCGGACGTATCCTTCAAATGCACGCCAACACTCGTAAAGAAATCGAAACAGTTTACTCTGGAGATATCGCTGCTGCCGTTGGTTTGAAAGATACTACAACTGGTGACTCATTGACAGATGAAAAAGCAAAAATCATCCTTGAATCAATCGAAGTTCCAGAACCAGTTATCCAATTGATGGTTGAGCCTAAATCTAAAGCAGACCAAGACAAGATGGGTATCGCCCTTCAAAAATTGGCTGAAGAAGATCCAACATTCCGCGTTGAAACAAACCCTGAAACTGGTGAAACAGTTATCTCTGGTATGGGTGAGTTGCACTTGGATGTCCTTGTTGACCGTATGAAACGTGAATTCAAGGTTGAAGCTAACGTTGGTGCTCCTCAAGTATCTTACCGTGAAACATTCCGCGCTTCTACACAAGCACGTGGATTCTTCAAACGTCAATCTGGTGGTAAAGGTCAGTTTGGTGATGTTTGGATCGAATTTACTCCAAACGAAGAAGGTAAAGGATTCGAGTTCGAAAATGCGATCGTCGGTGGTGTGGTTCCACGTGAATTCATCCCTGCAGTAGAAAAAGGACTTCAAGAATCTATGGCGAACGGTGTTCTTGCTGGTTACCCAATGGTTGACGTGAAAGCTAAGCTTTACGATGGTTCATACCACGATGTCGACTCATCTGAAACTGCCTTCAAGATCGCTGCATCTCTTGCACTTAAAGAAGCTGCTAAGACTGCACAACCAGCTATCCTTGAACCAATGATGCTTGTAACCATCACAGTTCCTGAAGAAAACCTTGGGGATGTTATGGGTCACGTAACTGCTCGTCGTGGACGTGTAGATGGTATGGAAGCACACGGTGCAAGCCAAATCGTTCGTGCTTATGTGCCACTTGCTGAAATGTTTCGGTTACGCTACTGTCCTTCGTTCTGCAACTCAAGGACGTGGTACCTTCATGATGGTATTTGACCACTACGAAGATGTACCAAAATCAGTACAAGAAGAAATCATTAAAAAAGCTAAAGGTGAAGCTTAATTTACCAATGCTAAAAAACTCTTCCCACTTTGGGAAGAGTTTTTGTTTGTTGCAAAAAAAAAGGTTGAGTACAAGTAAAAAAAGAGCGTCTTTCCTAGGATCAAGACTTTGTGAAAAAAACTTTAATAAAAAAAGGTAGTGATCTATGATAAATCTTGCTTTTTCGTTGGGAAATAGTTGCTTTTTAATGCAATAAAAGTATATAATAGAGACTGTTAAAAGATGTTTGGCGCTGTGTCAAGTTACTCTTTTCACAAAAAATTTTTTTGATTTTCATAAGGAGGAAATCACGAATGGTAGTTAAAGTTGGTATTAACGGTTTCGGTCGTATCGGACGTCTTGCTTTCCGTCGTATCCAAAACGTAGAAGGTGTTGAAGTTACACGCATCAACGACCTTACAGATCCAGTTATGCTTGCACACTTGTTGAAATACGATACAACTCAAGGTCGTTTCGACGGTACTGTGGAAGTTAAAGAAGGTGGATTCGAAGTTAACGGTAAATTCGTTAAAGTTTCTGCTGAACGCGATCCAGAACAAATCGACTGGGCTAACGACGGTGTAGAAATCGTTCTTGAAGCAACTGGTTTCTTTGCTACTAAAGCAGCTGCTGAAAAACACTTGCATGCTGGTGGTGCTAAGAAAGTTGTTATCACTGCTCCTGGTGGATCAGATGTTAAAACAGTCGTATTTAACACTAACCACGATATTCTTGATGGTACTGAAACAGTTATCTCAGGTGCTTCATGTACTACAAACTGCTTGGCTCCAATGGCTAAAGCTCTTCAAGATAACTTCGGTGTTGTTGAAGGATTGATGACTACTATCCACGCTTACACTGGTGACCAAATGATCCTTGACGGTCCACACCGTAAAGGTGACCTTCGTCGTGCACGCGCTGGTGCTGCTAACATCGTTCCTAACTCAACTGGTGCTGCTAAAGCAATCGGTTTGGTTATCCCTGAATTGAACGGTAAATTGGACGGTGCTGCACAACGTGTTCCAGTTCCTACTGGATCAGTTACTGAATTGGTAGCAGTTCTTGAAAAAGACGTTACTGTTGATGAAGTGAACGCAGCTATGAAAGCAGCTTCAAACGAATCATACGGTTACACTGAAGATCCAATTGTTTCTTCAGACGTTGTAGGTATGTCTTACGGATCATTGTTTGACGCAACTCAAACTAAAAGTTCTTGACGTTGACGGTAAACAATTGGTTAAAGTTGTTTCATGGTATGACAACGAAATGTCTTACACTGCACAACTTGTTCGTACTCTTGAATACTTCGCAAAAATTGCTAAATAATTCATGCGTATGATGAGAGGAGGGAAACCTCCTCTTTTTTTGTACTTTTTTTAGGGCTTTCTCATCATATTATAGGAATTGATAAAATAGATTGACAGTGCTAAATAGATTAAGGTATCCTATTCTTGATTGGAGATTTCTAATACAAACGAAAATGAAAGCGATTACAGGTCGTAGAGAAAGGAGCCAATGGAAATCGCTCAAGAAAAAGAAAAAAACCATACAAGGAGGTCAAGATGAAAGGTCATCGATTTGAAAAGAAAGAACGATTTAGTATACGAAAATTCAGTGTGGGAGTTTGCTCCGCATTGATTGGGTTAGCATTTTTAGGAACAGGCGCTGTCTCTGCAGATGAGACGGTTTCTACTAGTGAACAACCCTTGGAAACCTCTTCAGTAGCGACCGAAGAGGTCAATCATCTAGTGAGAGAAGCTGGCGTCTATACTGCAGATGCGGCACTTCCTACAGCTGATCCTGCAAAAACCGGCCAGCAGAAGCGGTCACTCCAGAGGCTAGCCCTACAAGTACAGAAGCTAGCTCGACAACTACAGATCATCCAGCTGTTTCAGAGACTGAAAAACCGAAAGCTACTGCTGAAAAAGTGGCTGATTTACCAACCAATGAAGAAAAACAATTAAGACCCAAAGAAGTTAAGTTCGATACCTGGGACGATCTCTTTGAAGTGGGAACCAGGAAAACGAGTGGATGACGATATGAACAGAGCAAGCGTCCCACTTGCGAGTCGTTTTCAAGGGAAAACAAATTAATGAACAAGCCAACCCTGAAGCGAAGATCCAAGCGCTGTCAAACATGAACTCCAAAGCCAAGGATCATGCGTCTGTCGGCGGGGAAGAGTTTAAGGCCTATGCTTTTGATTACTGGCAATATTTGGACTCCATGGTCTTTTGGGAAGGGCTGGTTCCATCAGCAGATGTGATCGATGCTGCCCACCGAAATGGGGTTCCTATTTATGGAACAATCTTTTATAACTGGTCTAGCAGCATCAAGGATCAAGAACATTTTGCAGAAACCTTGAAAGAAGATAGTGAAGGCTCTAAAACTTTCCCGATCGCTCGTAAATTAGTCGAACTTGCTAAGTACTATGGCTTTGATGGTTACTTTATCAACCAAGAAACGACTGGAAATCTTGTAGAACCATTAGGGTCCAAAATTGAGAGATTTCCTTCTTTATACCAAGGAATATGCGAAAAGTCTGAACTATCCGATTAAGTATTCCTGGTATGATGCTATGACCTATGAATATGGCCGTTACCATGAGAATGCGTTGGGAGAATACAACTACAATTTCATGCAGCCAGAAAATGGGGAAAATCCAGTGGATACCTTCTTTGCCAACTTTAACTGGGGTAAATCAGAAGTTGATTATTCCATCAGTACAGCTAAATGGATTCATCGGAATCCTTATGATGTTCTAGCTGGACTCGAACTCCAAAAAGGAGGCTCTTATAAGACTAATGTAGACTGGAATGCCATTTTAGATGAACATGGCAAGTTGCGTCTATCTCTTGGTCTTTATGCGCCAGATACCATTACAGGTCTAGGAAAGACTGGTGAAGGTTACCATACCCATGAAGATCTATTCTGGACAGGTTTCCAAGGAGATCCGACTAAAGGAAAACCAGCAGACCAATCTTGGTACGGTATGTCCAATCTAGTAGTGGACAAAACTCCTATTACAAGTGAAGATTTCAATACTTCCTTTAATACTGGACACGGAAAACACTGGTTTGTGGACGGCAAGATTTCTAAAGAAGGGGAATGGAACTACCGTTCTGTTTCAGGCTACCTTCCAACCTGGCGTTGGTGGGTAGAGCATAGTGAAGATAGTGCGCCATTGAAAGGTCGCTATGATTTTGATCAAGCCTACAATGGAGGAAATTCTCTAGCCTTTGAAGGAGATTTAAAAGCCAATAGCAGTCAAAATGTCATGCTCTATTCGACCAAGATTCCTGTGACAGAAACGACAAAATTAAGCGTCAGTCATAAAGGTGGGGTCGGAGCAGCTGCCTGGGTAGCTGTTGCCACAAAAGAAGACTACTCTGAATACGAATGGAAAGAATTGACACCGAGTGCGGATTGGTCTACTCAAACCTTTGATTTGGGAAGTTTGGCTGGCAAGACCATTTATGCTGTGAAGATGTTCTTTGACCATGATACGGATGTCAAAGACTACAAATTTAATCTCGGCCAATTGTCGATTACGTCGAACCAAGAGAAACCAGCTACTCCAGCAGAAGTATCCGTTCGGGCAAAACGCCTACAAAATGCGCAAGAAGCAGAAGCAGTCCTCAATTTTAAAGGGGTAGCAGATGCGGATTATTATGAAGTCTATGAAAAAGATGGCGACAACTGGCGTCTCTTAACAGGGTCTTCTGCAACAACCGTCTATCTACCAAAAGTTAGCCGTTCAGCAAGTGCTGAAGGAACGACTCAGGACCTCAAGGTTGTGGCAGTTGGGAAGAACGGCCAACGTTCAGATGCAGGAACTGTGGCCTTTGATTGGGGTATGACCGTGTCAGATACCAGTCTTCCAAAAGCCCTAGCACCAAACGTGGTCATCGGAGCCAAAGTGATCGGTTCGAGCTTCCCAGATGCGGATGGTAGTGAAGGCATCGAGGGGATGTTAAATGGGACCATTACCAGTCTTTCAGATAAATGGTCTTCTGCTCAATTGAGTGGAACCGTCGATATCCGCTTGACACAACCTCGGACCATTGTTCGTTGGGTCATGGACCATGCTGGTGCTGGTGGAGAATCTGTCGATGATGGCAAGATGAATACCCGTGACTTCGACCTTTACTACAAGGACGAAGCGGGTGAATGGAAACTCGCTAAGGAAGTTCGTGGCAATAAAGCCCATGTATCTGACATTACACTGGATCATCCGATCAAGGCTCAAGACTGGCGTCTCCATGTCATTACAGCAGATAACGGCACCCCATGGCAAGCCATCCGGATTTACAACTGGAAGATGTATGAAAGTCTGGATACGGAAACGGTCAACATCCCGATGAAACATGCTGCAGCGCAAACCTAGGTAATCATTTTGTCCAAGTCGGTTTCAAAGATGTTCCAGCTAATACTACTCTGACTCTTTATGCCGATAAAGAAGCGACTAGCCCAATTGCGACCATGACAGCCGATCAAGCTGGAAATCTCATTTTTAAACCGCTTGCTTTTGAATCAACCCCATCTCTTCTCTACTATCGTGCGCAAGAACCTGGTAAAGATATCAGTAATGTTTTGGCGATCGAAGTTCCAAAGAATGATAAAGAAATTGCGGGACTTCAATTTGAAGATGGATTGACTAAGAAGGTCTACCGGGAAGGCGATGCCCTTTCCTTGAAAGGGGCGACTCTCCGCGTTCATTATAAAGATGGCCAAGCAGATCAACTGGTCAACCTCACCAACTCAGGTGTAGAGATTCATGGATTTGACAGTAGCAAGCTTGGAGAACAACACCTAGAAGTTTCTTACCTTGGTCAGAAATTAGATAAGACTCTCACTGTTTTTGTGGTCAGTGCAGAGGAAGCAGGCGAAAAAGCGGTTGCTGGTCTAGAATTGACCGACAAACCAAAAGTGGAATATATTGTCGGAGAAGCATTGGAGAAAGAAGGCGGACGCTTTACAGTCGTCTTTGAAGATGAAACGACCGAAACGCATGCCTTGACAGATGAAGGTGTGGAAGTGACTGGCTTTGATACGACTAAGGAAGGTCGTCAAACCATCACTGTCCATTACAAAGGAGCTAGCACAAGCTTTGATGTCCTCGTCAATCCAAAACCAGCTCTCAACGATGAATACCTCAAGCAAAAATTGGCTGAAGCTGAAGCTGCAAAAGCCAAAGTAGACTTTACTTTTGCGACTCCTGAAGTCAAAGAAGCCTTGCTGGCTGGAATGGCTGCTTCTGAAAAAGTCTTGAAAGAGCATGATACCAGCACACAAGATCAAGTCAATGAGCAGTTGAACCAATTGACCGCTCTCTTGAAAGCCTTGGATGGTCAAGCTAATCTAACAAAAGAAAAAGAAGCTCTTTCTGCTCTGACAGAGGAAGCGACCGCTCTATTAGCAAGCAAGCCAAATCACCCTTCTGGTGAGGCTTTGCAGGCACTGATTGAGAAAAATAAAGAACTTCTAGCTTCTTCAGAGCTCACTCCTGAAGCGCTTGAAACAGCTAAGACAGGTCTAGAGACCTTGATTGCGCTCCTGAAAGAAGATAAGCCAGCGGTCTTTGTAGACCCCTGCGACTGGAGTCGAAGTTCAATTCTCCAACTTAGAGCCAACCGTTGTCAAAGGACTAAAAGTCGCAAAAGTTGAAGCCAATCAGGTAGAAAAAGAAGAGCTGAAGGGCCGAGAAGGAATCGTCTTTGATATTGAAGGCGTGGATGCAAGCGGTCAGGATGTCGATACCCACCATCCATCCCTTGTGAAAATCCCTGTGGATAAGGATAAAGAAGTGGAGCAAGTTCTCTTCTTCCCAGAAGGTCAAGCTCCTCAATCCTTGGCCTTTGAGAGAGTTGGAGATGTAGTCATCTTTACAGCTCCTCACTTTACTCACTATGCGATTGTCTATAAGCCAGCACAAAACGGAAGGACCAGATCAACCGATCCAACCAGAGGAACCGGCTAAACCTGATCAGCCTGTTCAACCAGCTCAACCAAATCAACCAGTCCAACCAGCTGCCCCAGTGACTCCGGATCCAGCTAATCCATTGAAGCCTACAGAGTCTTCTCAAGTGGATCAGTTGGCCCCAACGACTTCTACTCAAGCGGGTCATCAAGAGGAAGAACACAAGGATATGGTTGATCAAGAGATCCATCAGTTGTTAAGTGCCCACCAAGGAGCGAACTCACAGCCAACAGTTCAGCAAGAAACAAAAGATGCCAGCAAAGAAAGTCAATCGGAACACTTACCAAATACGGCAAGCCTAGAAGCTTCCTTTGCAGCTGAAGCTGTTCTCCTATCAGCCTTAGGCGGATTCCTCTTGGCTGGTAAGAAGAAAGAAGAGTAAGTCTTTTACAGGATTCTTTTCGTTCACTTTAAAAAGTCACTCTCAAAAAAACCTCTCTGGTGAAAACCAGAGAGGTTTGATCTTGTATCTAGAAGTGTCGTTCGGATCCTGTGAATTAGAGGGGAAAAAGCATTGGATTTTTTTCTACCTCTTTTTACAGCTTTTTGTGATATAATTATCATGTATTAAAAAAAAGAAGGAGTCATATCTAATGGCAAAATTGACTGTTAAAGACGTTGACTTGAAAGGGAAAAAAGTTCTCGTTCGTGTTGACTTCAACGTTCCTGTAAAAGATGGCGTGATCACTAACGATAACCGTATCACTGCAGCTCTTCCAACTATCAAGTACATCCTTGAACAAGGTGGACGTGCAATCCTCTTCTCTCACCTTGGACGTGTAAAAGAAGAAGCAGATAAAGAAGGTAAATCACTTGCTCCTGTAGCTGCTGACTTGGCTGCTAAATTGGGTCAAGAAGTGAAATTTATCCCAGGTGTTACACGTGGTGCTGAATTGGAAGCAGCTGTTAACGCTCTTGAAGATGGACAAGTTCTCTTGGTTGAAAACACTCGTTTCGAAGATGTTGATGGCAAGAAAGAATCTAAAAAAACGATCCTGAACTTGGTAAATACTGGGCATCACTTGGAGATGGTATCTTCGTAAACGATGCATTTGGTACTGCTCACCGTGCACACGCATCTAACGTTGGTATCTCTGCAAACGTTGATAAAGCTGTTGCTGGATTCCTTCTTGAAAACGAAATTGCTTACATCAAAGAAGCAGTTGAAGCTCCAGAACGTCCATTCGTAGCTATCCTTGGTGGATCTAAAGTATCTGACAAGATCGGTGTTATCGAAAACTTGCTTGAAAAAGCTGATAAAGTTCTTATCGGTGGTGGGATGACTTACACATTCTACAAAGCACAAGGTATCGAAATCGGTAACTCACTTGTAGAAGAAGATAAATTGGATGTGGCGAAAGCTCTTCTTGAAAAATCAAACGGCAAATTGATCTTGCCAGTTGACTCAAAAGAAGCGAACGCATTTGCTGACTACACTGAAGTGAAAGACACTGAAGGTGAAGCAGTAGATCCAGGATTCCTTGGTCTTGATATCGGTCCCTAAATCAATCGCTAAATTCGACCAAGAATTGACTGGTGCGAAAAACAGTTGTATGGAACGGACCTATGGGTGTATTTGAAAACCCTGACTTCAAGCTGGTACAATCGGTGTAATGGACGCTATCGTGAAACAACCAGGCGTTAAATCAATCATCGGTGGTGGTGACTCAGCAGCTGCAGCGATCAACCTTGGCCGTGCAGACAAATTCTCATGGATCTCTACTGGTGGTGGTGCTTCTATGGAACTCCTTGAAGGTAAAGAACTTCCAGGATTGGCTGCTCTTACAGACAAATAAACTAAATAAAATGAAAGAGGCTGGGACAAAAGTCCTAGCCTCTCAATTATTTTTGGATTGTCGATCAAGACGCAGTGGTTGAGTGGGCTCTACTACGCTGATTTCATCAGCTTTTACAGCCCTACTCAACTGTGAGGAGGTGGGACGACGAAATCGAATTCTAACGAATTACCGATTTCTGTCCCACTCTCTTTTTTCTTTCTATTGATATCTGTTCTCTCCTTTCTGAAAATATGGTAGAATAATAGAAATAGAAAGATAGGTGACCATGGATTACTTTAAACGACACAAATTTGATTGGTCCAAATTCCGTTTGGGGATGAGAACCTTTAAAACAGGGATTGCCGTTTTTATTGTACTACTTATTTTTGGAATATTTGGCTGGCGAGGCCTTCAGATCGGGACTTTGACAGCTGTTTTTAGTTTGAGGGAAGACTTTGATAAGAGTGTCCACTTCGGGGCTTCGCGTGTCATGGGCAACAGTATCGGAGGTTTTTATGCTGTATTGTTCTTCCTTTTAAAAACGCTCTTTCATGGGGCGTATTGGGTGACTCTGATTTTTGTACCCATTGCGACCATGTTAACCATTATGACAAATGTCGCTATGAATAATAAAGCAGGAATTATCGGAGGAGTTTCGGCAATGCTGATCATTACTCTCTCGATTCCTAACGGAGAAACCTTCTTGTATGTTTTTGCCCGAATATTTGAGACCTTTATTGGCGTTTTTCGTTGCGATTTTGGTCAATTCGGATGTGGATCGCATTCGCGATTTTCTCAAGAAACACAAAAAACCTATGTAAGATTATATAACATTTAATCTTGACATAGATTTTTTTTTCGATATAATAGAATAGAAAGAGGAATGGTATGAAGGAAAAGGAATTACGACGCTCGCTGGCAGTCTTTCCGATTGGAAGTGTTATGAAGCTGACCGACTTGACAGCTCGCCAGATTCGTTATTATGAAGATCAGGGATTGATTTCTCCTGATCGGACAGAAGGCAATCGCCGCATGTATTCGTTGGACGATATGGACCGCCTGCTTGAGATCAAAGATTATATCTCAGATGGCTTCAATATTGCGGATATTAAGAAGAAATATGCGGAAAAAAAGAGCAAGAGCAAAACCAAGGTTGTCAGTCAAGAAGAGATCCGTAAGGCTCTTCATCGTGACATTCTTCAGCAAAGTCGCTTCACATCTTCCCCATCGCCATATGGTCAATTTCGTTGATCATTTCATAAGCTTGTAATCTATTTTTAAGGAGACAAAAAAATGTCAATTACTGCTGCAGATATTCGCCGTGAAGTAAAAAGAAAAAAAATGTTACTTTTTATTCGCTTGATGTTCTCTGATATTTTTGGGAACTATGAAGAACGTCGAAATTCCAGCTACCGATGAGCAACTGGACAAGGTTCTTTCAAACAAAGCCATGTTTGATGGTTCTTCTATCGAAGGATTTGTCCGTATCAACGAGTCAGATATGTATCTTTACCCAGATTTGGATACATGGACAGTCTTCCCTTGGGGAGATGAAAATGGTAGCGTAGCTGGCTTGATCTGTGATGTCTATACGACAGAAGGAGAACCATTTGCAGGAGACCCACGTGGCAACTTGAAACGTGCCCTTCGTCATATGGAAGAACTTGGATTCAAATCCTTTAACCTTGGACCAGAACCAGAATTCTTCCTCTTCAAGTTGGACGAAAATGGAGATCCAACTCTTGAAGTAAACGACAAAGGTGGCTATTTTGACTTGGCTCCAACAGACCTTGCAGATAACACTCGTCGTGAAATCGTAAATGTCTTGACCAAGATGGGCTTTGAAGTAGAAGCCAGCCACCACGAAGTAGCCGTTGGTCAGCATGAAATCGACTTTAAGTATGACGAAGTGCTTCGCGCTTGTGACAAGATCCAAATCTTTAAACTCGTTGTGAAAAACTATCGCTCGTAAACACGGCTTTGTATGCAACCTTTATGGCCAAACCAAAATTTGGAATTGCCGGATCAGGTATGCACTGTAATATGTCTCTCTTTGACCAAGATGGCAACAATGCCTTCTTTGATCCAGAAGATCCACGTGGAATGCAATTGTCAGAAACTGCTTATCACTTCTTAGGTGGTTTGATCAAGCATGCCTACAACTTTACAGCCGTGACCAACCCGACTGTCAACTCTTATAAACGTTTGGTTCCTGGATATGAAGCTCCCGTTTATATCGCTTGGGCAGGTCGCAACCGTTCCCCATTGGTACGTGTGCCAGCATCACGTGGTATGGGAACTCGTTTGGAATTGCGTTCCGTAGACCCAATGGCCAATCCTTATGTAGCCTTGGCAGTCTTGCTTGAAGTCGGCCTTCACGGGATTGAAAATAAAATCGAAGCACCTGCTCCGATCGAAGAAAATATCTATGTGATGACACCGGAAGAACGTAGAGCCGCTGGAATCACAGATCTCCCTTCAACCCTTCACAATGCTTTGAAAGCCTTGACAGAAGACGAAGTGGTGAAAGCTGCCTTGGGTGAGCACATCTACACCAGCTTCCTTGAAGCCAAACGAATCGAATGGGCAAGCTATGCGACTTTCGTATCTCAATGGGAAGTAGACAACTATTTAGATCTTTATTAAGAAACAAGAGTAAAGAGGCTAGGACAAAAGTCCTAGCCTCTCAATTATTTTTGGATTGTCGAGCAAGACGCAGTGGTTGAGTGGGCTCTACTACGCTGATTTCATCAGCTTTTACAGCCCTACTCAACTGTGCGGAGGTGGGACGACGAAATCGAATTCTAACGAATTACCGATTTCTGTCCCACTCTCTTTTTGATCCTCAAAAGGTTACTATAAAACCAGTTGAAACAGTGGTCTCAACTGGTTGTTTTTTAATTTTCGTCATCTGGTGTGAGAATCATTGGGATAATGATAGGTTCACGTTCCGTGCTCTCGTATAAGAATGGGCGAAGGGCGTTGACAATCGCACCATTGACGGTTTGGATATTGGCATCCTTGTTCTTCAAGGCGATACGAATGGCATTGAAGAGGATGCGTTGGCTTTCACGGATCAGGTCTCCTGATTCACGCATGTAGATAAAACCACGGCTCAAGATATCTGGTCCTGCCAGAATCATCTTCGATTTGAAGTCAACAGTCGCAACGGCAAGTACGACACCGTCTTCAGAAAGGTCTCTCCGGTCACGAAGAACAGCAGCTCCGATTTCACCGATGCGGTTTCCATCGACATAGATGTCTTGGGCATTGAAGCTTCCTGCGATACGAGCAGAGTTGGCTGTAAGGGCGAGGACATCACCATTACTCATGATGAAGATATTGTCTTTTTCTACTCCGCAATCACGCGCAAGTCCTGCGTGGATCTTCTGCATCCGGTATTCACCATGGACAGGCATGAAGTATTTTGGTTTGATCAAGCGGAGCATGAGTTTTTGTTCTTGTTGCCCCCCGTGTCCAGAGGTATGGATGTTGTTGATCTTGCCGTGAATGACATCGACACCCGCTTCAGAAATCGTATTGATCAATTTGTTCACACTGGTTGTATTTCCAGGAATCGGGCTAGAAGAGAAGATAACGGTATCTCCTGGTTGGAGTTGCACTTGGCGGTGCGTTCCGTTGGCAATCCGAGAGAGGGCTGCCATTGGCTCTCCTTGACTTCCTGTACACATGATCAGGATTTCATTGGCCGCATAGTCTTTGATCTCATTTGGCTCGATAATGGTTCCAGCAGGGACCTTGATGTAGCCAAGCTCGATTCCATTGACGATGGCCTTTTCCATGGAGCGTCCAAAGACAACGATCTTGCGACCTGTCTTGACAGCGGCCTCAGCTGCCTGTTGGAGACGGAAGATATTCGAGGCAAAGGAAGCGAAGATGATGCGCCCATGGATGCCTTCGATGATCTTCATGATGGATTGGCCAACCACTTTTTCAGAGTTGGTAAAGGTTGGAATTTCCGCGTTGGTTGAGTCTGAGAGCAGACAGAGAACGCCTTCTTCTCCAAGAGCTGCCATACGATGGAGGTCAGCCGGTTCCCCAACAGGCGTGAAGTCAAATTTAAAGTCTCCGGTACAGACAATCTTTCCTTGAGGGGTGTGAATCACAATCCCTAAAGGTTCTGGAATCGAGTGAGTCGTACGGAAGAAGGTTGCTTTAAGATTTTTAAATTGAAGCTCAGTGTTTTGGTTGATTTCGTAGAGTTTGGCATCGCGAAGAAGGCCATGCTCTTCTAATTTTCCACGGATCAAGGCAAGCGCTAAAGGTCCAGCATAGATAGGGACATTGGCTTGTTTCAATAGGAAAGGAATCCCACCGATGTGGTCTTCGTGTCCGTGGGTAATGAGGACCGCTTTGACACGATCAATATTGTCAACGATATAAGAGTAATCCGGGATTACATAGTCAATCCCAAGGAGGTCGTCTTCTGGAAATTTGATCCCGGCATCGACAATGATAATTTCATCTTGGTACTCGATCCCGTAGGTATTTTTCCCGATTTCTCCAAGTCCACCAATGGCAAATACACCAACTTCTTCAGGTTTTAAGGTATAAGCCATGGATTAGTACTCCGTTAGTTCAAAAGCACCTGACTCTTTCTCGTAAGCAAGGTGTTGCTCAGAAAGTGGTGTGATAAATTCAATGTTGAAATCTGTGTTTGCTTCAACCAATTGACGAGCTTGGATGCGTCCTTCGCGTTCATTTGGTGCATCAATATCGAGATAAAGTGCATGCGTGGTTTCACGACGAGGGTTGCGGTCTTTTGTTTCCTGATAAAAAACTTTGTAAATCATGAAGTAATTTTCCTTTCATTATTTCGGTCTATTTGTTAGCTACGGAGGAGTGCAATCACTAGAGTTTCCTACTCGCAACTAGTGGACCTGATTCGATACAATTAATTATCATTATATCATAAATTTCGCCTGTAAGTAAAAGATGCAAGCGAACTGTTGGTAGACGGAAGTTTTATAGAGAATGGTATGTAAGGAAGCAAGCAGACGAATTCAACACGTTAAAAGAAATAGGAAAACATCTTTTCGTGTTCGGTTTTTGAAGAAAAGTTATGGATATCTTGTAAAATTATGTATACGTTATAAAGATGCCAATGGAGTCGTTTCTAAAATCAGACATCCAACTTCAAATGTATTGAAATCTATTTTAGAAGATGGATCTGGGATTGTCGTTCGCTCAAGTGGAACAGAAGCAAAAATCAAGTTCTATATCAGTGCAAAATCTGATAGCAAAGCTACTGTAAAAAGAAAAAAAGTAGCAGCGTTAGAAGCCAATGTAAAAATTATAATAATCAATGAAATAAGCACATTCACGACGGTGGGTTGCTTTTTTCGATGTACGTAGTTCTTTGATATAACTGGAATTTTTAGGAAATTATTTTGAAGGCCAAAGGATTGTGGTATAATAATCATAAGTAATCGTGAAATAATTCTCTATAAGAGTGGAGAGGAGCATTTATGAATAAAGAAACAAAACGATTTTTAGTGGGGAGTGTGGTAATTCTATCATTGGTAGTGGCAGGATGTTCACAGTCTAAAACAACACCAGAATCAGCAAAGGAAACAACCGAAGCGAAAACGACGAAACAAGCAGTAGTCGAATATACAACAGATAGTAAAAATCCAGCAAGATCTTTTGACTGGAATGCAAAAAGTCGCACCAATGACGAAATACGAACAAACTTTTGTCGAAACAAATGGTGGTAAAAACAGTTACGAAGAAATTGGATGGTGTACAAAAAGCAGTAGATGCCTTGAATGAAAAGAAAAAGAGCATCACTGACAAAAAAGTTAAAGAAGCTTTAAAACTTGTAGATGCAGTTTTTGTAAATCAAGAAAACTTTGATGTGTTACTAAAAGCAACAGGGACATCAAGCCAAGAAGAATTCTTTCACACGTATTTGGAATGATTACATGGTGAACTTCTTGAAGGAAGCACGCCCAACATATACAAATGACGGGGAAGTGGAGTATCAAGGAGTGAAGTATCCAATTAAAGTCTACGGCCCAATGTACTTAAAGGTAAATACGAATGCCTTAGGAAGAGTCAGCAGCCTATACGCTTGAAGATTATAAAGTGGAAGGTGATACAGTATACTTTGAAATTAAAAGCACCACGTGTTGACACTTACCAATATGAAGTACAAGCAAGCTATCAAACAAATAATAAAGCGTTCTTTGAGGGGATGCTTCAAGATGCACAAAAAGTCGGGCAAAACAGACTTTACAAAAGCGCTCTTGTACAAATTTATTTACCGATTAGCTGCCTGTTGGATTTAGAGGAGATGGCTATGTCAACTTAGAAGGAATGGATTATTACGATAAAAACAATCACTATTTAGCGATTAAGGTAGACGATAAAGGTAATGCAACTATTGATGATAAGAACTTGGTGAACCTTCTACAAATCGATTTGAAGCCAGCAAATGAAGCTAATAAAGCAAAATTTGAATAAGAAAAATGATCATAAAGCTCCTACAATAGTGGGGGCTTTTTTATGCTTGGAAGAAATGTTGTAAAAGGGGAAACAATATGTTACAATGAAAATTATATTCTACATTGTGATGAAGTACACAAGTTATAAAAGAAAAGAGGAGAAGTTTATGAAGAAAGAAATAAAAACGCTTTTTATTAGGAGGTACTGCGCTATTATCACTATTAGTAGCAGGTTGCTCAAAAACAAAAACAGATAATGAAACTAGTCAAGTAAAGACAACTAAATCTTCAACAAAAAAGAAAACACCATCCATTAGCGAGTATAAAACTGACAGCAAAAATCCAGGTGCTGGATTCGACTGGAACTTAGTAGGAGCAGGGTTAAAAAGACTATAAACGAGAATTTTATGACATAGAAGGAAAGAGAGTTATTAAGTTGACTGCGTCAGTATTAGACGCAGTTGGGGAATCTGCAAAAACAAAGAGTGAGATTACAGATAGCAAAGTCCTTGTCATGTTAAAAATTATTAGATGCTGTATATGTAGACCAATCAAATATTGGAGATTTAGTCCAAGCTGCGGGAGTATCCAATCAGAAGGAACTCTATGAAAAAATTTGGAACGAGTATATGATTGAAGATATTACTAAAAATCATCCAACATTCAATAACGATGCGACCGCCGAATTAGATGGTGTCACTTATCCAATTAAGGTTTACGGACCAATGAAGCTAAAAATTTATACGAACTCACTGGCTCAAGCAGGTGCATAGGAATTACTCAATTATAAAAGTTGAAGGCGATATGGTGTACTTGAAGTATAATGCTCCTAGCATGGAAGGAGATACGCAAGTTCATTATTCAAAAGAACAAAAGAATAATCAGGCTTTCCTTAACGAAATTAAGGAAGAAAACAGAAAAAAATCATCTGGACAAGATTATAATAAGAACCTGATTATGAGAACTATTTTCACTTTAGCAACTGTACAATTTAAAGGGGATGGATCGTTTGGCGTCGAAGGAAGTGGAGAATTTCACGTTAGTGGCCCTTATTATCTAGCTGTTAAAGTTGATGAAAATGGAAAAACAAGTATTGATCTTACCAATTTACTTGCTCTCATTCAAATTCACTCTAAGTCAGCCACTGAGGCGAATGAAGTAAAATTTCAAAAATCATTAATCGAAAAACCGGTACCCTCATTTAGGACCGGTTTTATTGGATCTATCCTTACCAAGATTATTTCAAAATAACTTGTTTATTTAAGGCACAATGATTGCATGTAATCGTAAAAAATCTCTCTATGTTCTGAAACTCCACTCTTGTTTCGTCTTGCCCTGATTCGGTACAATTAGTAGTCATTTACAAGTAAAGTTGGAAGCGGATCTGATGGCAGAAGGGAGGGCTTTTATAGAAGGAATAGGGAGAGAAACCTTCCTCTACCGTTTAGTGCCTAATTGTAGTATAATATAATCCAGTTCAAGAGGAGTAGGAAATGAAATTATTAGCATTTGATACCTCGAGTAAGGCTCTTTCTGTAGCGATTTTTAGAAGATGAGACTCTACTTGCAGAAACAACATTAACTATTAAAAAAAATCATAGTATCACCTTGATGCCGGTCATCGATTTTTTGATGCAACAAGTCGACTTGACACCCAAGGACTTGGACCGCGTCGTGGTGGCAGAAGGTCCTGGGAGCTACACTGGGCTGCGCATTGCAGTCGCAACCGCAAAGACCTTGGCTCATACCTTAGGGATTGAATTGGTCGGGGTTTCGAGCCTCTTAGCCCTAGTGCCAGATGATCTAGAAGGTTTGGTAGTTCCTGTCATGGATGCCCGTCGGAACAACGTTTATGCAGGTTTTTACCAAGATGATCAGCTGGTCGCACCAGAAGGGCATTTTCCATTTGAGGAAGTCCTAGAGCGTGCAGCGACGAGTGAGCAGGTCACCTTTGTCGGAGAAGTCACGGCCTTTAAGGAGCAGATTGCCTCTAGCCTGCCAAGGGCTACTTACTATGAAACCTTGCCAGATGCAGTGAAAATCGGACGTCTCGGTCTCAAACAAGCGCCTGCTAGCCTCCATGATTTTGTCCCTCATTATCTCAAACGGGTCGAAGCAGAGGAAAATTGGCTCAAAGACCACACGGAAACAACGACCTCTTACATCAAGCGCCTATGATGAAAGGAACAATCAGGAAAGGGAGCGTCCAGGATGCGGTTGCCATTCTCGCTGTCATGGAAGATGTCTATGAAGCTAGTCCCTGGAAGTTGGAGCAGATTGAAGCTGATTTAGAGCAGGAATCGATTTTCTATTTCCTAGCTGTGGATGAAGGACAAGTCCTTGGTTTTGTTGCCATTCAAGAGACTCTCTATGAAGCAGAAGTCTTACAGATTGCGGTCAAGTGTGCCTTTCAAGGCCAAGGCCTAGCTCAGCAGTTACTTGCGCAGTTGCCGGACCAAAAAGAGATTTTCTTAGAAGTGCGCGTGTCCAATCAACCGGCCCAAGGCCTATATAAAAAAATGCACTTTGAAGAAATTGCACGGAGGAAAAACTACTATCACGATCCCATAGAGGATGCCGTGATCATGAAGAGGAACCCGAATGAAAGATAGATATATTTTGGCTTTTGAGACATCTTGTGATGAGACCAGCGTGGCTGTCTTGAAAAATGACGACCAACTCTTGTCCAATGTCATTGCCAGTCAAATCGAAAGTCACAAGCGTTTTGGTGGGGTGGTGCCTGAGGTAGCCTCTCGTCACCATGTGGAAGTCATCACCGCTTGTATTGAAGAAGCCCTGGAAGAAGCTGGCATCACAGAAGCCGATGTCACAGCTGTAGCTGTCACCTACGGTCCAGGCCTGGTTGGAGCTCTCTTGGTAGGCCTAGCAGCAGCCAAGGCCTTTGCCTGGGCGCACGGACTCCCTTTGATTCCTGTCAATCATATGGCAGGGCACTTGATGGCCGCTCAAAGCGTCGAGCCCTTAGAATTTCCACTTTTGGCCTTGCTGGTGAGTGGAGGACATACAGAACTAGTCTACGTCAGTGAAGCTGGTGATTATAAGATCGTCGGAGAGACCCGTGATGATGCTGTCGGAGAGGCTTATGACAAGGTCGGGCGCGTCATGGGCTTGACCTATCCAGCAGGACGTGAGATTGATCAGCTGGCCCACCAAGGGGCTGATATCTACGATTTCCCTCGGGCCATGATCAAGGAAGACAATCTGGAATTCTCTTTTTCAGGGCTCAAATCAGCCTTTATCAATCTGCACCATAATGCCGAGCAAAAAGGAGAAAGTCTCTCCAATGCAGACCTGTCAGCGAGTTTCCAAGCAGCCGTATTAGACATTCTCATGGCCAAGACCAAGAAGGCTTTGGAGAAATATCCAGTCAAGACTCTAGTCGTCGCTGGTGGGGTCGCAGCCAACCAAGGTCTTCGTGAACGCTTGGCTTCTGACATCACAGATGTTAAGGTCATCATTCCGCCTCTGCGCCTCTGCGGGGACAATGCAGGGATGATCGCCTATGCCAGTGTCAGCGAATGGAACAAAGAAAACTTCGCAGGCTGGGACCTCAATGCCAAACCAAGCCTAGCCTTTGAAGGAATTGAATAAGAAAAAGGAGCCAATTGGATGTGCAAGGTCCAATGGCTTTTTTGCTGGGATCTCACCAACTAGTAGCGGATTTGCGAGTCGAAAGAAAATTCGGTATGATAGAAGGAATGAAAAGATTGGTGAGGGAAGGGATATAAAAGCTTTCTCTCATTGGTCCTTTTTTTCAACCTTTTTTCTTGTGTTATAATAGAGGTCAATGATTCAAAAAGGAGTGAGAGAGTGGAAAAAGATTTTTGGCAGGGGGTGAGGGACGCGCTACCGACGGCTTTGGGCTATATCAGTATTGGCCTGGCTTGTGGTGTGGTGGCGTCTCCCTATCTTTCTCCTTTGGAGATGGCCTTGATGAGTGTCTTGGTCTATGCTGGGGCGGCTCAGTTTGCGATGATCTCTCTGATTGCGGCTCATTCTTCGATCTTGAATATGGCCTTGACGGTGTGTTTGATCAATCTCCGTAATATGTTGATGAGTCTGCATACGTCATCTGACTTTAAGGATGCTAGTCTCGCTCATACCATCGGGATTGGAAGCCTCCTGACCGATGAGAGTTATGGGGTCTACTTGAGCGAGAAGTTAAAGACGGATACCATTACAGTCCCTTGGATGCATGGGAACAATCTAGTAGGCTATGTGGCCTGGATCAGTGCGACGGTTATCGGAACAGCTCTAGGGATCTCTCCTACCTGATCCAAAGGCTTTTTGGGACTTGATTTTTGCTTTAGTGGCTATGTTTATTGGGATTTTTTTGCAGCCCAGTTTCAAGGAATGCAACTGACAGAAAAAGACCAAGACCATGCTCATGGTGCTGTTAGCAGTAGCAGTGAGTTTCTTTCTCTTACTCTTTTTTTGTTTCGCAACCGCTAGCTGTGCTAGCTGCGACCTTGATCGGCTGTTTTGTGGGGGTGGTCTGTGATGCGCGTGAATAGTTCTATCTTCATGGCCATTCTGGCCTCAGCCCTCGTTACCTGGATTCCTCGGATCTTGCCCTTCCTCTTAGTCAAATACAAGGGACTGCCGGCTCCTGTGACCCGCTTTCTCAAATACCTGCCCATTTCCATTATCTTTGCCTTGGTTTTATCAAGCTTAGTAGATGGGAAAATTGGAAGCCTCCCGCAGTTTCACTGGTTGGACCTAGTAGTGACCATTCCCAGTCTCTTTGTAGCCTTTCGTTACAAAAACCTTATGGGAACCGTCTTGTTTGGAATTGTTTTGATCGCCCTATTACGATTGGTATTTTAAATGGAAAAATATGTTACAAAAAAATTACAATTGTTACAAAAAACTTGATTTTTGTAACAATTGGAGTATAATGGGAGTCAGAAAGATAAAGAGGTGATCGTATGAAAAAATCAATCTTCCGTTGGAGTGCCGCTGTTCTGGTGGCTGCTTCACTTGGTCTAGCTCTCGGTGGTTGTGGTGCAAAGGATAAAAAGACAGCTCCTCATCCGCAAAAGCATCTACCAGCAAGGTAGAGAAAAAAGCCAAAAGTAATAGCAAAAAGAGTGCAGCATCTTCCTCTCAGGCAAACAATACAGCTAGCTCTTCGACTCAAGCAAGTAGCGCGACAGCTTCAAAAGACTCTGGTAAGACCGAGAATGCGTCTACTACGACGCAAGCTACTGTCCCTGCAGAATTGGTGGGAACTTGGGTAGGATCTAGCCCACAAGCGGATGCGATTAAAATGACTGTGGATGCCAATGGAGATGTGACAACAGTGGTTAGCTTCAAAAAAATGATAGCGAACCGACTCGGACAGCGACCTATACAGCAAGAGCAGTAAAAGCAACAGGCAATATCTACTATTGGGAGTCAGAAGGATTGGATGGAGCTGATGCCTTGCTTCCAGGGATCACAGGGTTAGGTGTAGCCAAACTTCCGACTGGAACCTGGTTTTTGTCTTAGAAGAAGGCCACTATACACCCGATTGTTTTTCACAGCGGCTCTCAATACAGAATTTGACTACACCAAATACAATGATTTCCGTTTTTCATTAACCAAAGAACAATAAAAGACGAACTCGATGGAAAAATCGAGTTCGTTTTTTAGATAGATTAACGAAGATAGATAACTTTGAACAATAATACAGCTAAGATAGCGAGCAAGAATTGGGGCTACAACTGGTACCCAAGCATACCACCATTTTAGAATCCCCTTTGTGTTCTCCCAAGATAGACTTTGGAAGGAAGGCATGGACCAAAACGAGGACCAAAGTCACGTGCAGGGTTCAAACCAGGTCCAGTAGGACCTCCAAGTGACGTAACAAGAGCCATAACAAGGAATCCAAGAGCCAAGTGAGCAATTCCTAAACCTGAAGCATGTGCTTGTGATAAAGCCAATTTTGCTGCTGATGTGGTAGCATCAAAGACGCCTCCTTGTTCAGCATGCGACTTTTTGAGCAAGACCTGCAACTTCTGCACCAAAAGAAATGTTTTCGTTAAGCCGAGGGCACCAAAGAAAAGGACGAATGATCCGGCAAACTCGTTGATGAAGCCATTAATTGTAGCAGCCTTGCGTGATTCAGGAGTTCCTTTATCCAAACTAGAAATCGTTGAGAATGTTCCTAAGATGTTGTTAGGATTTTCAGTTTGGATGTAGTATGGACGGTGAGTCGCAACGACAACCAATTGTCCAAACATAGCTCCAAGAAGTTGAGCAACGATGTATGGTAAAACATTTGCCCATGGGAAAGAGTCCGCTAACCGCAAGTCCAAGAGTGAAGGCTGGGTTAATGTGGTTTCCTGAAACATTACCGAACATCAAGGCTGGAATCATTACTCCCATCCCATATCCGATCGCAAATGACAAGCCAACCGCTTTGATGACCTTTTAGTTCCTTTTTAATTCGACGTTTGCAACTGCACCATTTCCGAGGATAAGCGAAAAAGCCGTTCCAATAAACTCTGAAAAGAGTTTAACACTAAAAATCAAAAATCCATGATTCTAATAATCTCCTTTATAAATTTTTATACCAATCCATTCTATCAAGTAAATACTAACTTGTAAAGAATTTTTTAAAAATTTTATTTCAATAGATGAAGAATAAAAGTGAGTGAAATTTCTTTCAGTAATGAGGGCTCCCCTGCTACCCAACCGGTGCAGAGGGCGGATGTGATATTAAAACCGCCTGTATGGGCATTGATATCGAGGACTTCTCCTGCAAAGTGGAGTCCAGGAACGAGCTTACTTTCTAGGGTTTTAGGATTGATTTCTTTAAGGCTGACACCACCCTTGGTCACAAAGGACTTAGCTAGTGACATCTTCCCAGTGACGGGGATAGGTAGCTCTTTGATCTTTTTGAATGAGCTCTTCTGTCTGAGGAAGAGTGAGTTGCTTGGCTTTTTTCAGGGAATCCTTGCGCCAAGAAATCAGCTAATCGTTCAGGAAGCAGGGCTTTGAGGCTATTTTTTTAATGGCCTTTTTCTCGATGCTCTTCTAGAAAGTCTTTTTAACTCTTGGGAAGAAGTGGTCGGAAGGAGGTCTAGAGATAAGATTTCCCCGCCTTTAACAAAGCTGGACATCCGAAGGGCTGCAGGGCCAGAAAGTCCAAAATGGGTAAAGAGAAGGTCGTGTGTGATGATGTGTTTGCCGTAGCTGAGGGTCACATCTGTCAGAGAGATGCCTTGGAGGGCCTTGTGTGGAAAATCTGTCAAAAGAGGACTTTCTGCCGCTTCGAGATCGGTGATGGTGTGTTTAAAGTGGCGGGCAATTTCGTGTCCGTAGCCAGTAGAGCCGGTAGAAGGGTAGGATTTGCCTCCAGTCGTAACGATCAGCTTATCAGCTGTCCAAGTGTTTTCAGCTGATTTGACGATGAAGACGTCTTCTGGCTTGGTGACAGAGACCACTTCACAGTTGGTGGCAATGCTAGCACTAAGCTCAAGAATCTTATTTTCTAAGGCTTGAATAATGGTGCGAGATTGATCACTAACAGGAAAGACCCGGCCATGGTCTTCGACTTTTAACTTGACGCCATTATCGGTAAAAAATTGGATGATATCATGATTATCAAATTGGGAAAACACACTGTAAAGGAAACGGCCATTTCCAGGGATACCCGGCCATCAAATCGTCTAAGGTCCCGTTGTTTGTGACATTACAGCGCCCCCCTCCGGTACCTGCAAGTTTCTTACCCAGCTTTTTATTTTTTTCGATCAGTAGCGTAGGTTGGCCATAAGAGGCGCTGGCAATGGTCGCCATCATACCTGCTGGGCCACCGCCGATGACAATGGTGTGAA
>BNJV01001922.1_pt1 | contig 211943 bp, 209 predicted proteins | sample 8540591 | NCBI WGS metagenome assembly BNJV01 (sample SAMD00202457, study PRJDB9452) | human saliva metagenome | host: Homo sapiens
CACGTTATATTGTTAAAAGCGGTACCGAATACGTGGCGCGATTACCGATTTTATTGGCTCACCAGGCGCCCTCACCAGTCAGCCGTCAGCGTCAACCACGCACCGAATTCTTTTTCTCAGGACAAAAATTCAGTATCTGTTAAAGAGCGATCAATCGCTCGATCCAACTTTTTGTAAACCAACATAGACATATAACATCCGTTGCAAATTACAACGCCATATCATTTGTTACTTACCTCAGTCACGAGTCACTGTTTACATTGGGAGAACACCACTTCGATTCTCAGTTGTTGTTCATATCTCAAACCTTTCATCTTTGTTCATCTCAGTTTTTCCTGCGTTTCATTCTTTGTTGTTCCCAGAAACACCGTTATCGCAGCGTTTTCTCTGTCTGGTCTCCTGCTCGAGGAAAGAACCAAACCTTGCTCCGCATACCGTTATCATTGCCACCGTTGAGCGATTTTCACCAACCTTTAGCGTTAATAATTTTATACCTTTCAGAATTGCCGTTAGTTGGTTGTAAGTTTAAACCTTAGAAACACATTGTATTCACGGTTTTATTCTTTCCCGTAATTTCTCCGCTCACCATTGTTACCAACAGTATTCTTCGCTTCGTGTCACATTTTCGAACTCTTCCCGTCGAGTTTTCACAGAATCCCGCTTAATCGTCATCACGTTTCGTGCCACCGTTTGCTCCGCATAACCCCACGCCTGGTTTCAGAAACCACCCACCGTCGCGTCAGCCCCAGCCTCATGCTCGCCGTTCTCCAGCTCTTTCAACGCTGGGTAAGGCCTCAACCGGCCTTAAATCCAACTGACCGTTTCCTCGCTCTCCAACTAGCCTGAGCATCAATCAACTGCTCATTTTGTTTCCAGCGTCTCAGACTGAGTCATCCCTGCCTTAACTTTCTCTGTCATCTCTGTAAGACCAGCCACGACCATTACATCAAACTGTCTCTCAAGAATTGCTTGCCGTAACACACCAGCATTGCTGCAGCTAGCCTGGCAGCCAGTTCGTTTCATCTTAGCCCGTTTGGCAGCGTAGACGGCGTTTCGTTTTTAGTAGTTGTCCCGATACATAACGTCAGCCGAAGAACCATCATCGCTCCATCATAATAAAACCGGTCGTCCGATCAACCTTATTTTCGTTTGTTGCGTCACGCGGCATAATCATCAACAGCCGGAACAGGCGAGCAACGTCAAACAAACCGGCAAACGTCCCACACCGTGTCATTGCGCCTTTATCGTTAGTCCGACCAACCGGTTATTCCCAGCCTCGACGCAAAGAGTGAACCAGTTCACAACTATTTGCTTGTTATCTGGCGATCCAAACAGCGCAGTTGTTTATTGCAGTCGCCAGTCACAAAGGACCAAAGCCGTCTCTTCATCATCAGCTTCCAGGACCACGAGGCGAGTTTTCGTACCGTGGTAACCGATTTTGCACTTGTCGCATTTAATTCACCTGCGATCATCTCAGAACGCCTATGTACTGGTCCAGCTTTCATCCGCCCCCGGCATCATCCCACATCCATGCACACCACATGGTCTGAGACTTTGCACGGTTGTGAGACCTCTCTCGCATATCAGCCTCAATTATCAGCCTGGAATATCTGTTTGCCACTGTGGTTGCTCAGCAGCCTTCTCTTAGAGCTTGTCTTGCCTCACACCAGGAACTTCGTCTGAGTTCAGCACTTTAACACCCGCATTTTTGAAATCAGCCTGCCCATCTCACTGTCACATCTGCTTGACTTTGCATTAGTAATTTATCACAGAGACACCCTTCTCGCCTTTGGACCTCATGTTCTGCAAAGTTCACAGCCATCATGTTTGATCAGCACTTTCAGCTCTTTTACCCAGCCTCAGCACTAATATCTCGATTTCTTCCAGCTGGTGCTCGTCACATTTTTACCGTGCCTCCTGTGCCAACTGCCCTCTGTGCCAGCTCACGGACGATTCCCCACACGCCTGCCATTTCCGATCCGTTAGCTGTCCGTATTTCCTGAGTTCAACTCGAGCCAGCAGTCACGTTTTAAACAGTTTGTCTCGCAACATCCATCACCTTTGTCATTTCATTATTATCGTCTTAATCATTCATTTGGTTTCATTCCGTTCAACTGTTTTGTCGTCGGGTCACAACTGCCTGTCTTCACTGATTAGCCCCTGCCACACAGCACCGTGCCTCCAACAGCACTCTTGCCTTCTTTCGCGCCACTTCTTACCCGTGTCCAATCATTGATCATAACACACAACCGCGTATCTGCCGTTATTCCCTGGTCATCAAGAACCTCAGTGGTCAGTGCACACCTGGCATCCAAAGAAACAGTTTTTCCGCGATGGAGAGCCCATCCATGTGCCCCGAGGAACGGAACATCCCGTCCCTCAATCATAACATCAACCGACACCAGCGCCATTCGACAAACAGGGCAACATCTGGTTCATCTCAACGACCAGCCCAACCTCACGACTCCAGAGGCCGAGCCGCCCGCGACGTTACGTCCAGCCCAGGCAACATTGCGACGGTCTCGCCACCGGTCATTGTGAACGTTCTTCCATCTCGCGTGAGCGACCATCCTTCGACGGCGGTCCAAAATTGATCTCTTCTCACCAATCAGTTCTTCAACATCGTAGCCCGACTAGTAGCGTTCGCTAACGACTCGAATATTTTCCGTGTTCGAAGAAATGAATTTCAACAGGTTTGAAGTGTTTGAACCCATCATCGATTGAAGCAGCCAGTCGTCCTTTCGGCGTTGTCGTTATTCTCGTCTCTTCTGCAGAAGGTCTTCTTCTCGTCTGTGTTCTCGTGTTCCTCACATCGCAGTTTGTTCTCCCGTCGAGCGTCAGTTCTTCCGTCGACAGTCTACCTGCTGAAGGAACAGTCAGAACCCCTGGCGGCCAGCAGGCGGCGTTCCTCACGATGAACGGCAGCAGGCCTCTGTCGCTCCGCCCGTATCTGTGCAGCAGAACCGTAGTCTCGAGACGGTTTGGCTGTCACGCGCCGCCGCGTCTCGGCGCCGCCCAGCAGTGAGCACCACGAACGCCGTCGCAGTCGCCAGCCAGCCCCTAAATGACAAGAATCCCTTTCTCACCTTTGCACAATCACGGCTGGCTGTCCGTTTTGTGTTGGAGCCTTGATCCTCGTTCCTCATTGTCAGCCCGTTGTCTGCGAGGCCTCTCACCGCATAACAACTTACTGGTCTCCCTTCCTCAAACGTAATTATTATATCATTACCTTTTACCGTTTTTTTACTCAGTTTTAGAACAAAGAGAAGTTTCTTTACTCTTCGATTACACTTGTCCTGCAGATCAGAGATAAGCCGTCGATAACGCCCGTTAAGACGCTGGCTAACAAATGCAGGAACAGTTTTTTTTCCTTCACCCGCTCACACCCAAGAACTGTTAGCAATGAAGAATTGCGCGAACAGAAACATAATAACCGGGTCTCGGAGACTGGTTTCAGCCAGATCGACCGTTAAAAAGTTGAGCTCTTGTACATTGAAAGTCATCTTCTTTCTTTCTCATGGCCAATTATATCATATCGTTGTGGTCTGCAAGTTTGCTTCCTCTTTGAATCTCACAGGTTTTGACCGAGGTCACCCTTCTTTCGAGTGATCGAGGCTGGAGAATATGTCCAATATGCGTAGTTGGGAGGAGCCCGACTGGTCAATTGGCTCACTTCATCACGCCTTGGAAGCACATTATTTCATTTCGTGGAATTTTAACTCAGTTGTGTGCTGATTTGCTCAACATCGCGTTTTTGTCGGTCTGTGTCTCTTTGGCCTGTCCCGTTTCTGATTAACAGACCTCAATAGGGATCACCCCGAGATTTCAGATCAACACCCTGCCGTCCCAGACGTACAGCCTGAACAAACGTCCATTGGCCTGATTGCCCGGCAGAAAGTCGCCGTAGCCATTCCAGCTCATTCATCTCGAATTGTCATCTTCTGCGCCGGGCACATGGCCATTCAATTTGCCTGAGGTTCATTGCGTCAACACCGCTGAGCCGTTGCTCACTTCTGTGCATGTGCCATAATCCCTCAGATCGATCACCACATCAACGCCGCCTTCCTCTGTCCTGCCCGTCATCTCCTGTCACCCTCTGGCATGCCTCTCCGCTCGCGCCAGCCTCGGTTCACCGACCTGGATTGCCTGATCATTCAGTCAAACAACAGTCTGGATCGCAGATTGCCTGATCAACATGAACGTTGGATTTCACCTGCAGTTTCAACGTCGCCAAGTCATTATCATTTGCAAAAGAGTTAACTCCACCAGCGTTCAGCTGAAGTTGCCTTGTTTAGCTCCCAAGAGTTACCCTTCCCGGGCAAGTCTCACAGCCCGAACTACCCGAGTTTCAAGAGCCGTCTGTTACGTAACCGAACAGTCAACCTCGATTGCCAGACATCAAACACAGATTAAACCAATAGACAGTTCTTCATCGTCACTTGCAATAAATGGACAGAAACAGACCGATGCCACAAGCAGCGCCGAAAATCAGCCACCGTCGATCGGGGAACATTACGCTTTAGTTGCAGGACCGTCCGGTCGCCGAAGCGAATGCAATCGTTCCCCGAACGCCACATCGAGCACAACCCATTGACCACATCCTCGATCCTGAACAGCTTCATCCATCATCATCGAAGTCAGAACACCGTCGCCGATAGCCTGACACACGCCAGCAGATCACGGGCATACAACAGCGACAGCGAAACCAATCGAGGGCAATCGATTTCGAGAGCGACAGCGATCATAGACAAACGCGCTAGATGATACCGCTGAGCACTGCCGTCGCAGCAACGCAACCCGCCCTTGCCGGGTGACGAAATAGCGAAGTCAGCAGATTGCCTGAGGGGTCACCCAACCATCTCGATTTTGTACCATGCATTTGAGTTAATTGCCGCGATATTACAGCATTACATTCCGCGAAGAACATTGCTGTTTTCATCAAATACAGCGGCCATCTCGTTTCAGCAGAGCTGCCAGCCAGGGGCTTATCCGTACTGCTGCCTGATCCTGCAGGTCACCTGCAGACGTCCATACAGCTTCAGATCGACAATATTTCAGTTGCCCATACAGGCGCTGCCTCACACCAGCCTGAGTTAGACCGCCTTGGTTCGGATGTCCCCAGCAGCATACCTGTGACGCATTCACCACCCTCGCCTCGTCTCCGGATCACTGCGTTCATTGCCATGATTAACCCATCAACCGAGGACTCATCGGGCGCCAAAACCGCAAGATCAGCCGAGCAACCGCCACCGATACTGGCGCATCATGAACCCAGTTTCTTTCATATCTCTCGGGTCCGCAGCACCATAAACCATTTGCCAGCAGCCGCGCAACCGAGTCTCAAACAGCATGGAGTCGCCGTCATTCACGCTTCAGCAACATCAGACAGCAGCCACGTCGCACAGGCGCCGGGTTTCAAACGAGAATTGCGAAATCCCGCTCAATTAACAGCCAGCGATTGAGGTCCCTTTATCATTTAGTTACCAATCAATATCATTGAACAGACACGTTCAGGCAAAAGTCGTTAAAGGCTGGTTACGCCTGATTGTCACTACCTTCGTGAGCAGGACCTGCGCCTACCGCAGGAATGGCCCTCGCTGGTAATTGTCGCGAAGTTTGCTGGTGAAATTTAAAGAACTATTTGCTGGCGCAAACAGTACAAAACCGGTAATAACCAAATGAAGTCATTCACCGATAATGATCTTCGACAAACCAGAACATCACCCACGGGTTAAATTACCACCGGTTTTCGGTCCGCACCACTTTTAAGCCAGTAGAACAGTTCTGAGCTGATCGTCGAAAAGCTACCATTGCTGGCTCAACCTCACATTGTTACCGGAGTCACGGTCGGCGACCGTTACGTTACAACGCGATAGCCAGCGGTTGATATTCCTCCAACCATTAGCATACCCGCTCATTGGTCATCAGGTTCAAAGTCGTTATTGTGTCGAGTTTGTGGTCGTTGCTGTACCGAGATAAAGCCCCGTCTCCACAACCGTCATATTAAGGTGTTCACTTGCCGAGGATCACCGCCATTTAATGAGCTCATTGCAGCACCTTGGTCTTCTTCCACGACCGCAGGAAGTCGCCACCGTCAGAACATCGCCGCAGAGCAGGCATCAATAACTTCGGATAACGTTCGAACCATCTTCGCATGATGCCAGGCGTTGAAGAGCGTATTTGCCGAGTCTGTCTCACGCCTGACAGAGGCACCGATACCTGTGCCTCGGATCAGCCCGCCGTTCTCCTCTGAGGCCGAGCAATCGTTGCTTTCGCCCAGTGGAAACACTCGCCGTGGCTTTCTCGTGTTTCATGTTTGCCACCGGAACAAACACATACATATCTCCGCCCGCGCCCGTGCCCAGCACCATCAATCACCGTGTCTGGTCGTCACAGCAGTCCTGTTGCTGCTGCGAGAATCAACCCCGACCGAGTCTGCGCGCAAATCTCACCCTCTGTCCTCATAGTCTCTGCCTCATAGAAGGCTCATCTGTGCACACATCGCACACTGTTACTTCTCGGTCTCATTACAGGCAGGATGTCAGCCCACTGCCCGCCTGAGCAGAGTTAGTGATCAGAAGATTGGTTCAGCCATTCACCCAACAGCACAGCGAATCGCCGTTAAAACAGCTTGTTGAAATTGTACTTTTCACCGCCGTCACATTTAAAACTCGGATACATGAACTTCAGTAGCCGCAGCTACCACTCACTCAACCCTCTCAATCTCGACTCACGAGTTATCCGCGAGCGGGCAACCGCAGGAGCGACATCACGTGGGGCAGTTCCCCGCCGAGTTCACCGCACAAAAGGCCCTTCTGCAAGCCTTCAAATTTCCGCCAGAACATTTCAGTTATCCTCCATTCCGTCAGTTTTGCAGCGACGCCATTGTTCTCCTTGTCTTCTGTCATCCTTCGTGTTCGGTTCGCGCAATCGCGGATAACCAATTAGCTCGCCCACGTTTTGGTTTTGATCCCCACCGTCGATAGTTATTGAACCATTCGTCTGTCGCATATCATGGGTTATGCGGTTCGCGGTAAGATGAAAGTCCATCATTCAAAACCATGAATGCCGCAATCATTGCTCATTTTATCATCACCGCATTTCATTCTTCCGCCTTCATCATAAAGAGTCCTGCGAGTTCATTGCGTTCGCTTTCAGGTGACGGGTAATGTAGTAACAAACGTCCGGGGTAGCTCGGCAAAGTACTTTTATTCTTCAATCCTCGATAATCCGGTCGGTGATGATTCGTTAATTTTGAGGCTTGCATTATTCGAGATCTAAACAGTCAGCCACCTCGTATTTGAAGTAAAAGAGCAACAATAGCTTTCAGCAAGTGAGTTTTCTGTCAATTTCCGCTGAAACCGAGAGCATGTTTGTGGTCATTCAGCCCGTACGAAACACACCGCCTCCAACGAACTGACGATCCGTTTTCAGAAGGAATATGCTTCATCCGTCACATCGCACCGTTGTCTTCACTACCCCGTTTTGCCAGCTCAACCCCTTCAGCAGGCATAAGCGGGAGCAGTTTCAATTTTCAGCCCAACATACCATTGCGACTTTCAGGTTTCGCCTACTCATCAGTTGACCGCCCACGCTGATAAACAGCGTCATCATTCACCCCTCTTTCCATATCTCAACGCACGTTCTCAAAAGACAGTGGTCGCCCTTTCATCTCGCCTGCCCATTATTTCCTGCTAATATCAGGCTAATGTTGCAGAGCCCAAACATTGTCGGGTCCACCATTCGGCAGTCAGAGTTTCCGTCGCTGCCCGAGAAATTACCGTTTTCTCGTCTGCCAGATCATACATTTTCACGGCGCATTGGCCTGAACGATGAAACGAATTGTTCCTGACAAAGAGAATTGGTTCCTCCAAAGTCTGTTTCAATGGCAACCGCACCAACTCTTTCGAAAATCTCGTAAGAATAAACACCCGAGAATTTCGTGCATTGCAGTAACGGCATTCAGCAGCACCGTATTAACCAGTCCAATTTCAGGCTGATACGCACGCTCAACGTCCGCACCAGCTTCATCTCCTCCTCGAACCGTTTCGGTAAGAGCAGAATCGCCGACGAAAGAACGAACTCCTGTTTCATCTTCGTGGGCCTGCTTTCCTCTGTCTCCAGCCTTAGAAATCATTTCTCGATAATAAATTGTCCCCTCATCTGAACAAAGCCAACTCATCACAAACAACAGGCCCCCGTCTATTTCCGTCATTTGCTCCTGAATCGATCCTTCGTTGCCTCCTCCACACCAGCCAGCCAGTTCCGGTTTCAAGAGATCTGTGTTGTTCGAATAGCCGCGGCGTTACCGATGTTATTCTGCTTCCCCTGTACCCCATCGCTAGGATAAACCGTTTCAGAGCCCGGCAGTTAAAATGTTCAGCCTTTGAACCGTTTGCTTTTGAATTGCTCTCCGTCTCTTTAGTCCTTTTCGTTTTCAGGCTCTTTCTTGTGTTCAAGTACGGCTCCGTTGTCATATTCCGTGTCCGATCTTCAGTTTATTGCGCCTGAAATGTCTAGAAAACTTTTCCGTTTTCATCCTCTGAAAGCAAGGCGTTTTTCCTGTCAAACAACGATATTCTCCCTTCACTTCAATCCGAAGAACACATTTTGTAGCGTAGTCGCTGCACACCGCGTTCAGCTGCCTGCCCGTCACATCATTCCGCGCGCCTCTACACGTCACCGACATCACTGTTGCCAGCAATCCTCATCTCTGACTGGTCCGCGCCTTCTCCGACTCTCGACCTGCCCACTCCTGAATTCCTCATCGCCATTATCTTCGTTAGCCGACAACAGCATGATTTGATTGCAGCACAGTCCTTTTCGAAGTCAACGTTATTGCGTCACTTTTCTGTCAGCAGGCTGTCAACATTTAACGTAAAATCTTTGCTACTATCACCTGTACTGCAGATTCGCGTCATAGTTCACGCTATCGCACTGTTTTCGTCGCTTCCGAGCTGAGTTGTGTTTCATTTTCATCACTTGTGATATCGAGGCGAGCCCATTGTTTCATCAACACTTATCTCCACAGAACGACACTTCACTGTTGTAGCAAAGGTTGTCGCGCAGGTTCGATCTTTAGGGACAGCGAACAATGATGAAAGTCATCATCTGTGCTCAGCCTGCGTCATAGTATGTTACGACCCTCCACATGGAATAGCCGCCAGATCATTCATTTTGTTGGCAACTTTCCTGTACCGCGCGAAGAATCAACACATCTTTTTCATCTGTAATAGTTTATCGCTGAGCCTTGCACAGAACGTGTTGGGGTTGTGTAGGCTTTCTTATCCCGGAATGAGAATGTGTTAATTAATATTGTTGTGGGGCCACTGTGTGCAAACTACTTTCACACAAAACGAGAGGCTTTAAATTACTTAGTATTATAACTCCTATTATGTACGATTCAGTCGTATATTTATATGTCCACGCCTCTTCGTTTCATATCGACTTGTGGTGGTTGCCTGTTTCACCAGCTGCTCGCAATTCTCCTCCGCACACCACAGTTCACGAACGATCATCTCCAAACAATTCACACAGTCACAGCCATGAACATATTTGAACTCAAAGCCTCATATTCGCTTTATAGAACTGCAACATCATATTCAGCAGTACTCCCTGCCTTTATCATGTCTGCCTCACCGTTCAGGTGCGGTCGAACACGCCGCCCCACCGGTTGATCTCCGGCGTCCGTACCGTCATAAACAAGATCATTCTATTCGCCGGGCATCTGTTCACTGTTTCTCGTCCGACCGCTGTTTCTTTGATCCACGAGATCCATTATTTCGTCAAGAAACTTCAAACGCCTCAATTCCTGGTCATCACCGTGAATCGCTTCGATCGAACCGTACCGCACAACGTTGTGACAGCAGAAAGTTGCCGCCTTCTTCCGACCATCGTCATTGTCATTGCCCTCGTCTCAGCATGTTCGTCAAAGAGCCTCATCACCATGTTCGGTTCACTGGTATCAAAACCGAACGAGTCAGCAACGCCAGAACGTCAGGTTCTCCTTCGCCCCGGCAAAATGGGCGATCACCGTCAATAGAAATCATCATCATTCTGCGTCCTTTCATCGCATTTCGACACCAGTCACGACGGTGCTTCCAACAATCAAAATCTATCACCACGATGAACCACTTTCTTCTCCACAATAGGCCTGAGCCATCGCCGAAAGCACCAAAGGAAGAGATTGTTTTTGTCGCTCGCCTGGTTCAAATACATCACAAACACCGCAACGTGAAAGCTCCTGGGACACATCCCCGACGCCCAGGCATTGCGTTCATGGAAATCTCCAGAATTTTATCTTCACCTGAAGGTTGAAGTTTCATCGACGTCGCCCGACGTTTGCGCCCGAAGAAATTCCAACCGTATCCATTAAAATACGAATAGGCCGTACTTCATCATCATAAACAGTCACCCCCGCCCGTCCATCGAGCAACGGTCTCAACTCGAGCCCATCCATTTTCCGAAAGAGCCGACGATGACTACACAGCTAAATTTCACCCGACATTTTATCCGACTGCACGCACAGCACCAGCGATGACACGCCCGCCTATCTCCCCTGCCAGTCCGTCAGGGCCCTGATCGTTTACTGCGGCCAGACAGCCCCTTCCTGTTTGTTTACGGCAGCCGGTTCCACGGGTCGATCGTGCCAACCCGAGTCGTCGAAAACCCTTCGGTCAATATCTTCGCTTCGTATCAGGTCCGCCTATCACAGGGTTAAACACAGCAGATAGTTTTTCGGAAACCGCCCATTGATCAGATGAACCAGGGCGCATTCTTTTCAACCGGATCCGGCTAACTGCTCAATGGGTCCTTTCCAAACCCTTTAGAAATCGCACACAATCCTTGCAACCACCCCTTTTCAGAAGTTATTATCTCGTATTGTTCGCCTTTCATCTCTGTTGCCAAAATATCAACTCTTTGTAACATTTTCAAGTAATCGTAAATCAACGTTCAACTCCACTGATCGATCATTGCATCATCGAGGTTTGAAGTAAAGATTTTCAAGTCTGGCAACAGTCCGGTCTTCGGCGTTATCGACTTGTTGACAACCCTTCATCGCCATATAATATCAAATGTTGCCTTCTTCTCAGTGGTCACTATTGCCTTGACCCCGTGTTGCCGGGTTCATTGAAAGCTGGTTCGTTTTACCGGGGCAAAAGAAAGCAGCCCAACGTCCATCAATGTCAGGTCAAGCGAGCGCCTGAACTGCACGCCGCGCGGTCGTCACATTCTGCTGCGCAGAGCAACCGTAAACAGCCGACATTGCAGAGTCTGATGAAAGGTCAGAGTCGTTGAAATACGCCCTCAAAATATCTCGAACATTGTGCCAGTGTCCCGCCTCATACCAATACTCACCATCTGTGAGACTATACCATCAAAACAGAAACAGAGTTTGTCATATTCCGCAGCCATCAGTTCAATCTCTCATATCTTCATCACATCAAACCTCCATCTGTGTCCGTCGATACCTGGTGGCCTTCACCATACTGCCCCCCTCTGTTTCAGGCCTGAAGTCTTTTCCACTGCCCCCAGCTCGACATCAGCCTGATGGGGTCTCGGTTTCATCTCTTCAATTCACGGTGTTTAATGATCGATTACCTGTTCAAGTCATAACGAAACTGTCCTTCAATACTGCTCAACGTTGGACTTGCATTGGTCAATCGTAGCCTGGTCCCGCACCGAACCTTTCAACGTCTATTGATCATCGTCATTTTCGGCGTATTCATCAACAGCCGATCCAGCCTTTGAAAACAGTTCATTTGTTGGTCTCCCAGAGGCAGCCATAGCGATACGCCTCTGTCTTCGGAAACAGAGGCTTTAACCACCTCTTGCGTTATTACCGAGCCAGTCCTGAACTGTTTCATCCCTCTTCCACCATCACCACCAGGCTCAGCAGATTTTCAAACTTAAACAGGCAGACCGAATCAGCCTGTGCTGGACCGTTAGTCTCTCTCCGACATCGTGTCATCTTCATGTTTCACCCACCCTCGGGAAAGCCAGCCTGCCTGATTTAATAAGTCTGTTCAGCCCGACTGATCTGAGCTGGTAGGGCCCGCCCACTTGACCCCGGAGCACTGTGCCATCATTGCCCACAATCATTGCCTGCACCGAGTTAGGTGAATACCATCAGATATTTCACGTCGATTGGTCTCCATTCTTTCAACTCCATATTGTAAGGCTGGTTGTTACAAGCAATTTAATACCGCTAGTCTCAACAGAGCTAAAACCCGCATTGCTGTTTGAAAAGCAGCCGATTATCTAGCTTTATCGCCATAGTTATCACCAAACGTTGACAACAACGTCGTTTACCAAATTCTGAATCATTCATGAGTTTTTGAGCAGCAGCTCATAGCAAGTCTCTCGCCTCGATATGCCTGCCGTTACCGCCCAATCAGCCGTTTCCTGTCCGAACATACCCTGACGAAGTTGTTCCAAAGTCACGCAAAACCCGCACGTCAAACGCAGAATTTTCACCGTTTTGTTCTCAATCAAAATATTTTATATAAGAATCATATTTGTGTATAAGCAACATATTCCATGTTTCACTTTCAACATTGCTCTTTCCTCGTTTTTTCCTGGTCGTCGTTGGTACCTCTCATTCACTATTCCCTTAAAGGTAAACTGGTGCTGACCGCTACTCAACACAGCCCTTGTTGTACAGTCCGCTTAACAAATCCTCAGTAGACTTTATTTCGGTTACTATCAGTTTAAAGTTCGCCTTTCATTTTTCATTTCGACAAGATTCACTGGGCCGTAATATTTTGTACTATTCAAAGCAACTTCCTTCAAAATTATTACCACGTAAATTCATTGCGCTCGATGGGCCTTCTTTCTTTATTACCCGACAGCCATTATTTTGCGTTTTGCTTGTTTTTTCAGGTCAAAGACACCAGTGCGTTCTTTTCGTCAATCATCACATTGAATAATCATCAATAGCTTCCTTACCGCACGACACGAACTCATTCACGATAACGATAGCAATCCTCACGAGCAACCGGCAGGTCAGCAAAACAGGCATGTGCACCGAACCGTAATATAGAACGTCACAACAAAATCGATACTGCACCGTCAGCCTGTACCTGGTTAATAGCTTCGACAAACACAGCAAAGAACCGACAATTGGTAATGCAAAGCCATCGGCTCATTTAGATACTGGCTCTCTCACAAAGACATTCATTCTTTCTGAATAGCCGCGCCTTCATTGTTATTGTGATCGATTTTGAACAGTCGATCTCCCGAGTCATTTTACCTGCCAGCCCCTGCGATAGTTGTGTTTACACGCCCAGACAGGCAGAGCCTCTTTATATCTCATTTTTGTCTATCACCAGTTAAATTGGTCAAAAATTGAGTTTGCCCAACACTTTCATTCATGTTTTTCGTTCTTTGTGTTTCAGGTCATTTTTCTTTTAATCATTTTACTGTTTTTGTTGCCTTGAACCATAGACCCTCTTCCTTTATCCTGTCGACTAGTTTCACTGTAACCAGAACCTTCCGGCTTATGATTCAAAACACAAGGAATATTGCTTCCGGAAACATCTCAGTACCACGAGAAATCCCTCCGTCATTTCCGTCCCGAACACCTGTCACGTCCTGCCTCACCACCCAAACATCTCGTTATCGCACAACAGGCTCAGAAACATCACTGACAGTGTTTCAGACGTAGCCTGCTGACCTGCCATTTCAACTCAGCCCCCACATAGTTCTCTCCCGACAGTTACGTACGCAGTCAGAAGATTGGTCACACCATTGATATATGCAGACGGCCTCATCCGTCGATTACGTCGATACCAGGATGCAGGCAAGCACAGCCATTTCGTCAGAGTCTGTTCCACACAGTGTAGCTTGTTGCCTCCCGCTGTCAACAGAATCCTCATCATCAGCCCGTTGTCGATGAAACGCTGGCTCAACTGCTTTATCCATTACAACCGAACCTCAACGAGTGTTTCACTGGCTCAGGTCATTTTCGTCCGTCCGCCTGCTGTTCACACCGGTCGCCACTTGGTTTAACACTCTGGCGCTTGATCGCCCGGGTTCTCTGCGCGGCTTGCAGCCCAGCGTCAAACACACTGCCTCATCACAGTGACGTTATAAACCTCAGCCACCACATCACCAGTGCCCCATCCTGAAGCAAGCAACCACTGCAAATGTTCCTCCAACCCCAAACAAACTGCGTCCTTCCACAGAGCCTCATAGTCCCGAAACTGGCGATTACTTACCTCAATCGAGTTCGACTGGCGACCAGCCTGTTCAACACTGTTTGAGCTGAATCAGCTTAAGAAGGCAACGATCATTAACTTTCATCATACGCATTTCGCCGAAATTAGCCTGAAAGCTGGCGTTGAGCAGCCGAATTATCAGGTTCAACCCGAACTGTTATTGCGTTAGGTTTGTTATTTTGCCTCACTTTTCATCATCATCACCGTTGGTCATCCCAACGATAATGCGCGGAGAATCTGCGCTCGCCCACGACAGCCAGAATGGTTATCTTTAGCGCAATATTGTGTTCACCGAACAACGATCAATTTGTTTCATCATTCAGCATAATCGTTGTGGAGCAAACCAGATCTCATCAGACGAAACTTCGTACCCGGGATATCATCTTTTAGTTCACGGTCACGACCAATCACAAATTTTTCGCCCTCACTTTGCCGAGCCCACGCCCGTTTCGCGAGTCCGAGTCGCCCGCCGTCTGCCTGCGAGGCCACCTCGTAACGTTGTCATGAACCGACGAACGAACAGCTCACATTAAAGCAATCCTCGACTTCCACGTCCCCCTTCCCTTCTCTCTCTCAACCGATTTGACGTTAACCTTTGTCAATCTACTTCTTTGTCAATTTCTGCGGACTTCATTTTTGTTACCACGAGGCGCTTAGATCCCGATTTTGTTCGTCCGCCAGTAGGCTTCTTCGTAGCGTCACGTTACTGTTGCCCCGTAACTGATCGGTCCATGGCTGTCAGTCGATCGAGAAGACCTCATATTTTCGTCGACATGGTTACGGTCGAGGTTCAGAACGAAGAACAACACCATTTTAGCAGACACACTCAACTCGCATTTCACTGAAGCGATACCGAAACCACCATCATCTCGTTATCATTAGCCCGAAGAGCGAACGCCGCTGCGCCAACGATGACCGCATTTCACACTGTCCTAACCGTCCAAAACCGATCAGGTTCAGGTGCCTGACGCCAGCCCCCTGTCCAAACGGTCAAGACCGCCGACTATTTGAACCAGAACCGTCTCATTATCCCGAACCGTCAGCTGGTCACTCATCTCCACACCACTGCTCCCATCAGGAACAAGAGCACTAAACATCACACAGTTCAATGCCCTCATCCGAACAGTCAACGGAACAATACTCATCATAACAGAGATAATTAAAGAGATTTGCTCTGACTTTGTCCCTTTCTTTATTCCTTCATCACATCCCTTTAGCCCAGCCGTCATTGGATTTCACCGCCTTGACGAGCCTGCCGCGTTGTAAAGACAGCCTGTAATCAAACCGATTCCAGTTTTGAATTTCCGACAGCCTCGAAGAACAGGTTCGACTCGATTTACCCTCGCCGTAGTTTCGTCGTAACGGAGACAGCCTTTCAACTGGCTGGGTCCCGCAAATCGACAACACCACAATCACCAGCAGTGAGGTTAATCCAGTTCAATTGCCCCACAGAGCTGGCGCATAACTCGAACCACATCATTTGTTGCTCAGCCGGGCCCTCCTCGTCCACTGGCCCAGCCTCAGACTGTCAAACCCCGATCGCTTGAACATCTGCCTGACTCAACCTCGATTCGCAACCTCGCTGACCTTCACCAATCGCCCAGCGGGCACGTTACAGCACCTGCCCTCAGAACTCACCGTCGATTTAGCCACAGAAACCTTCTCAGTCTCGTGCCTGCCCTTATTTGTTGCACACCCAACAAAGCCTAACTCAACAGTGGCCCGGAAACTGTCGACAGACCCAGAGCGCCAGCTCGATTACATTTGCTCAACACACCACTTTCAGGTCTCTTCACTAGCGTCCGCTTCTGCTTAACGGTCGTTGCCGATCCACTTGGCCCAGACACGGCTTCATCAATATCTTATCTTGCTTTTCTCGTCTGTTCTCACGCCTGCCTTCACCACGATCGCGCGGCAACGATGCCGGCATTTCAACACAGAGTCACGAACAATTCGAAACAAAACTGGTCACTGCTTTTAGCGTCCATCACCAATCACGATTTTGTTGTCACCGTTACATTTTTCCGTTTCGTCATCTTGCTGACCAGACGGCAGCCGAGCCAACGCACACTGTCCACCTCAACAGCGATAGTTCACGTCTGCGTTCCGTACCAACAGAACACAAAGCCTCCCGTCAAACATTTCGCATCACCCAGCCACAGCCTGAATTTTTTCAGTTTCTTTGTTGGAATATATTTGTTGCGTCACCTTAGATTTTTCTTCAATTACCAGTTTTCCTTTTCTGTTTAGTGTCGCAGGTGCTTCATCAACAGCCATTCTCTTTCGTCATTACCTTCTTTTCAATTTTAAACAATCTGTTCAACCGAACGCTTTTCAGCACCCCGCGTTGCGTTTGGCAGCGGAACGTCCTTCTGCATCACCGACAGCAGAACGTGACATCACCTCAGCCAATCCCCATGACCAATTTTTGGTCGCTAACCACGCCTGGTCGGCACAACCAGCTCACGTAGTTACCCTTCCAATATCTTCCTTCACTTTCTTTGTCGTCTCGCGCGAAAATCATTCCACAACGACATATCGTTGAAAAGTTAGAGACTTCCAACCTTCATACATCGATGCCATCATCAACCTCTCGCCCAACAGTCAATTATCGCAGATCATTCTGCACCGTAAACAACAGACTGGTTTCAGGAACAACCATAACCTGTGCCCAGGTTCATCAGAACGTCGTTCTCAGTATCGCCACCGATTGGTTCTGTCCGCTTGATCACTAAATCAGTTTGAACAGAGACATCTGCTCTTGCGTCATTTTCCTTTCTAACCGCTTGTTCACAACATAATCGAAATTCTTCCACCATTGTGGCCCTTCCTTCAACTCAACCAACCAACGACTCATTTCACCATTATTTCAAAATACGTTCGCAGCAGACGCTCACAAAACAGCGTCGCCAGTATTCTCATCATTTCAATACCCTTCTTCCATAAACCATTGTTAATAAGAAAACTTCCGACGGGTTACCTCCACCGGTAGCAGTTTCACCGCAGGCCTGATCGCAGCGCACCGTTCTGTTTCATCTCCCGACAGTCCAATCATCAGCAACATAATTTCGTTACCGTTGCTTGTTCAGCTGGTTAACCGATACCGCTCTTCTGTTAGCCTGAATACTGATCAGCACCCTTTTAAATACTCAGGAAACACTTCAATCCCTATTTAAACGTTGAACGATCAGCTGAACCAACAACCAGGCCGTTTATTCGTTGCCATCAACCGAAGTTCAGCTTGAAATGTCCGTGTCCGTTGCTCGGCAAGCGAGTTTAAATTGCGCGGTCAACGATAAATCTTCTTTTCAGGTTCTGCTGTTGAACACATCATCTGAGGCTTTACGCCGGTTAGAGTCGTTTGGCAACCAACTTTATCAACAGATTATCAATTAACACGGCACGATTCAGCCATTGTTCATATCACTTGTTAATACTCAACCGCTTTTAGGTGCGTTTCACCGATAAAGGTAACGACCATAGAATCGCCACACCTGAATACCAACCCTTCAACATCGCGACCGAACGCCCGTTAAGAATCAACAAATTGTCGTGTCCGCTGACGAGCCATCCTTGAAAATGCTCATGTCACATCGCGGTTTACCCCCGCATCTTTAAACATCAGTGGTGTTCGCCCTTGTCAGGAGCGGCAACCATCACACGCTCACATCAAAATACCAGTCCATCGATTGGTTGATCCTCCTTCGGTCGTTGCCGCTATCTTCATCAATTGACCGACGATGATTTTCAAAGCTTATCTTCATAACCGCCGTCTTTAAAATCGTTACATACCGAACTGTCATCCAGTATTCGTCATTCATCTCTGTGACGTCGATCATCCCTCTCAACGTTTAGAGTTGTTACTTTATTTCGGAATGGCGTTCGTTCGTTAAGTTGAGTTGGTTTTAACTCAGCAAAGAATATTTTCGTTTTTTATCAATCAGCCGTAACGAATTTATTCTTCTGGTTCGTTTTCTGTTACCCGTTCACAAAATAATCTTCCTTCATACGCAGCCCAGTATATAACATTTTGTAAATGCAACTATTTTTTATATTGCCGTCATTTTGCCCCTTCATTCATAATACTGTGTTTTCTCTCTCGGTGTTTTCTTTATTGCGGTCATCTGTCGTTATTTCGTCATACAACCCATCCCCACTTTCGGTTGTGCAAATCAGTCTCTTTATTTGGGTAATCGAACCCCATTTTCGGTTGCGCAGCTTTTTCGGTTGCACCCCGCTTTCGGTCAGGCATTGGTTGTGCAAACTGGTTTCTCGGTTGCGCAAACTCATTCTTCGGCTGCACCAGTGTCAGAATGCTCAACACGCATTTCAAAACCGCCCCCATATTCATACATAATATTGGAGAGAGCACAATAGTGACAATCCTTCTTTTCACCATTCCTTATTTTACCTCTTTCTGTACTTCAGGAACAACCATGAAAGAGCGAAAACACAAAACAAACACGGTTATACTGGATATAAAAATGGCCTCTAAGAGGCAGTAATACAAACGAAACAAGACGCATTTTCAGCTATGAATCCTTCGTATTTCTAGAAAATGAGTTGCCAGGACGAACACAACACCAGTCGCATGCCCCGTTGGCGTTGATCGACAGGAAGACCTCGTAGAAGATTTGTAGCAATCGCGTCCATTTCTTCGTCTCCGCCTGGTAAGACGAAGATTGCCCGCGGCCATCATCAAAGTTCACAGTCCAATGACAGCCGACCATTTCAGAAAGTTCCGTTCGTCGTACGCCACCGCTCGACAGATAGCGTTGTCTCGTGAAAACCCGCCCACCACTGAACATAATTCATGGCGAACGATCGCCGTAGCAAAAATCGTTCAAACTGGTGCAGCAGCCGTATTTATCTGAATAACAGCATTATCATCCGTTCATGCCCGAAATAAAATCAACGTCTCAATATTCTTGGCTCAATACCCGAAATTATCTCGTTATCACAGTGTCAGTTAGGCACCAGCGGTTACGGAGACATGGTTAGCTATCATCGCCGGTCAAGAACAGTTCGAAGACGATTCAAAGCGATTTACCTCGACTTTTCAGCCACAGCAATTAGAAATGAAATATTCTGCGTACTGGCAGCGCAACCGTACGCAGATATCGCCACCGTCAACCTGTTGATCGATCATTGCGTAGTTGCGGCGGCGCGTTTGAGCCTGGCGCCCTCATTTTGAACGCAAGCTACGAACTTACGATCCTCATTTCGCAACAGGCGCTGTTCGAACATTATCGCGGCCAAGAATCACAACGCCTGAAAGCAGAACGTGAAGAAAAAAATGACAGCAGCCGACGCCGACGAAACGGTTTACCCAGAACAGCGTCGACGGTCAACAAACGGCAGAAACCTGCGCCACCTCAACGCACTGAAAGCGTGAAGAAAGCACCCCATCGCGCGCAATCACCACTATTTACAACGCTGAACGAGGTCAGCACCGACGAACAACGAAGAAGAAAGTCCGCAGCCAGCAAGCGTTTCAAAACCGCGAGTCTGCACGACGACCGCCTTTCACTGCGTTTTCTGTCTGCACGCCTTGCGGTCGCCGAGCGCAGCCGATGTTGCCAGAGAATTATCTGGCAGGTTAGAATACAACCGCATCGACAGCCAGATCGTAATTCGCCGACATTGCGGTGGCGTTCTGTTGTTCAAAGACAAGATGATACGAAGAGCGTCTGACGTATTCTCAGAGGCACAGTTCATGAAGTCAAAACTTGCGAAAATACGAGAAAGTCAATGATGCCGCCGAAAAGAAGAATACGGAACAAAAAATCGCCATCGTACAACCAGCACAATTATGCCTGAAATGCCTGCGCCCTCAACACGTTTTCAGAAAGCGATACTGGAACATCACTATTATCGCCCGATTGGCGTTATTCCCGAAACATGTTCTCGTGCGTTTCGAGGATACCCAGCATGCGCGCTGACAGCGGTGTCTCGCCAGGCCAACACTGCGAACATGCCCCCAGAAGACGATCTCAAAGACAAAGAATTTGCAGCAACATATAACGCCTACCCCACTATCCAGCAGCAAACCAGAGGCTCAATCAACAGATATTCGCTTATTTGCGACACCGAGCTGCAGCGACACGGGCAAAGACTCAGAAAATACGAACGGCAGCATGATTACAGTTATGTTGTAATCACGCAACGAATTCTGAACTAAAGATTAAAGAACAACGCTTGAAGGTGAACGTGACAGCAGAGCCAGTCGCTTGATATTGCAGTAGCTGGAACACTTAGTTACCACCATCGCAGATTTCAACCTCGTTATTGCTTGAGTATTTGTTTGCAACCGTTGCAGTAGTTGAAATTAAAACAAGGAGAACAATGTCGACGGAAGCGCAATAGACTGCCTGAATTCCGCGCTTCAGACTTTTCAAGAACAAACAGTTGAAGATTCAAACACCAGAAGTCGCAAAGCAACTCAGAAAACGGCATCAAGAGCGAACGTCAACGAAACCCGACCTGCGCACAATGACAGCCTGATGGCGCAAAACATAACGAGCCGGCTCAGACCCTCGCAAGCCGCATTATTTTGGCGTCCAATCACGTCAGCAAAGAATCCACAGTTGTCGACACAACGAGTCGCTTTTTGAGAACCCAAGACATTCAATTGCAAAGAAACATTGTCCGGGGTCTGAACTGTGTTTTGAGTTCCTAGCTGAAAAATTTCTTCCACCACGGCGTCTTCATTTTTCGACGAGTGTTATTGATTTGAGAGTAGCAACTCCACAATTCAGCTGAATGGTTATATCTGTAACATGGCAGATGGTCAAGCGAAGTTTTGCCACCTGTTTTGTCCCACATTTCACCGACGGCCAAAAGTTACGATAAAGTTATTTTAGAACAGAACATGAAAGATACCAGAATCTCAGAGCATAATGCCCAACACAGCTCATACGGTAGCACCGACGATCTATTGGGGAGTATCGTTACCGACGGCGATTTGCAACGCTGCGTCTCGTTACTCAATGTTTAGCCCTGCGAATTGAAAGTCGCTGAGAAAGAAGAATAGGCTTGAAGAACCGAGAAGAAGGAGTCAAAGATTAATGAATCGCATGTCATATTTATTAAGTCGAGGTATTATTCATCGCCGAAGTTCTGAAACATCGAATACGACGGTAAAACTCAAAAATACATTAGCCGAAAGTCAAACCCTCATTTCAAAAGGGTCAACAGCCTGTGAACATTTCACAAGAAACACCGTTTGTGGTATCCTATAAAACAAAAGGTTGATTCAGATCGCGCCAGCCTTCGTCGTTGCCGTAGTCGATAATTACCAGAAACGGCCTTTAGCAATTGAATCGCATGTGTCAACTATTCTCAAAGAATATTGCTTTTACTCTGAGTAGAATGAGACCAAGAGAGCGAATGATAAAAGGGCATACCACTTCTTCTTCGTCCGCCCGGTCTTCCAGGACAGCAATGAGGCTGAACTGCGTCGTCAGACAGTCAAAATACCAAACGAGCCTCTTCGGAAATTGCGGTCGCAGAATCAATCAGACGAAGCTTTTCACCTTCTTCAGCAGTTAATCCAGTCCTTCCGGCATTTGATTAGGTTCATTCACGTTCAAACTTCAAAGAGTCATCGACAGTTGCAGGCGGGAACAATAAACTGTCACCCGCAGCATCCGGCAGCTCGTCGTTTGATTTTTCCAACAATCCCGGAACTTCCGCCATCGGGCAGACACGGTTGCAAACAAACTAACGATGTTTTACCTCTGTTCACTCACATACCACAAAATATTGAGTAAGGTTAAAGAAAGGCATTAAATAAATTATACGCTCCATATTTCAGGTTACACCGATTTCCAAACGTCTGTTCCGTCACCAAACTCGACGGTCTATCAAAGAACGATCAGCAACAGAATAAACGTTACTTAGAGCCCTGTCAATCATTCTCGCCCACGAAGTTTCCTCTTCGTATTCACGATTTAAAACGAATACATGACCATCTTCCCAACGAAGTCATCTTCCTTTTGGTTTCAGTTAACGCCCACTCAGCATTTCACCCGTCGCTATGGACAGCTACGCTTTGAAACTGATAAGTGCTCACTTGGCAAAGACTTCACAAAGACATTTCATTTTCGACCATCAGACCAGCCTACGCTCCCATCTCTGACAATGTAGTTTATCCGCCCAGCAGCATCAACGTCCGCACGTTGCCACCAGATCATCGAACACGGTGGCCGAAGGCAAACCAGCAGCCAGCCCGCGATTGCACAAATTCCATTGTTGTCTTCACGGTTCAGACGATCTGTCGTCCGGTCACAAAGCTGCCCGTCGCGAAGCCGACGGGCCAGGCAGCCCAGCCCCGCTTTAGACATCTCTGATAACGACCGCGTTTGTTTCCGATCCTCGCGTTCATTCTTCACCAGAGCCCTTGTTCACACTTCGATCATGGCAATAGACACCATCGTCGCGCTGCTTCCGTTTCCCAGGCCCGTTATCCACCTGTGAACATGATACAGCAAAGCAATTTCAAGTCACAACATTAACCACAACTGTCATTCATCAAGTCCTTTACTTTTTTCGCCGCATAAAGTTTATCTTCGTTGTTATTTAGTTAAATTAAAGATCATTCACAGAGGCGCGCCCGCGATCTGCTCACGACCTGCCTGCGCCAGCTCTTGTTTACAGGAGTGACAGCAAGCAATCCTTCAACTTCGGTTCACTACAACTTTTTCTTCAGCTCTTCTTTCTTCGTTTAGTCGATTGAGCTTCGCTCGAGCCCACGCCCTGGCCTTCGTTCAGCCCAGACATTCTTCTTCATAACGCCTTTCGGTTTCAAACTTGTCACTTTTGCCTGCTGCCTGCGATTATCCGACCGCCAGGCTTGGTCAATCAGCGGTCGCAGTTTTCATTCAACCACCATAGCGATTGTTCTGACTTCCGGATAGCGCAGCGGGATAAGCCCTGAAGGAGTCGCCGCTTCTTTGGTTTGACAGCAAGTCTTCTTTCAAAGTGTCCAATTGTTCAGGTCAGGGTTTTGGATCGTAGAATCAATAATATCACGAGCGTTTTCGTTCGGCGAATACCCTTGAACGGCCAGATTGGCATATCAGATACCCGCCCTGTTCTCACCACCGGCAACGCCGTTAGCACCCCAGGCCCGATTTGCGAAGCAAGTTGCTTTGATCTACCTCGATAACATCAGCCTCGCGGCGCCTGGCAATACGATCAAGACGGTGAACGCCGACGTCGCATCAATCAACTGCCCACCGCTCAAATGATACCGTTATCTCGTCCGCACAAGAACAGCAGTATGCCCATCAGGGTCAGAAACGTTGTCACGTCATTCTCTCGAACACTTCGTTGTCCTTACTTTGCAACGATGCGCCGGCAATCGTTCATGCCCGGTACCACTGGTTAGATATGACCTCTTACAGCAGGCCAGGGTCAATTAAATCCCCGCCCATCAGGCTGGCCGCGCCGCACCAGACAGCCAGACCGCGCCGATACCCGCCAGACGCCCGATCCCGCTGCGTCATGAGTGTCGGCACAGGTCTGCGGTCCTTCCGCATTCCATCCCCACTACAGGTGGCGTTGTTATAAGCGTTTTTAGACACCCAGGCAGCGTCGGGCGAAAGATCCGCCAAGCGAAGTTCAGCCGGCGACCGATGCCCGCAAACATCGTGCCGATATCTGCTTCTGCCTCCGCCACCATCTGCTCCACCACATTTCACCCTCAGGCAGAATCAGAGCCGCGCCCCACACAACAAATTGCGTCGATTCCTTTCATGAACCGATGTCGCTCCCGCGAGCAGAGGCTCGGGCGATCTTCTCCGCCGACCACTTGTCCCCATCAATTGTTTCTCAGAGACTGTTGATATAACCTCACTGTCCCAACAGCCTCTTTCCTCATGAAAACACCATAGCGACCTGTTCAGAACCGAAATCCCGCCGCCTCATCACACGCGGCTTCCTGCGGTCGTTTTGAGTTCTTCCATCCATAAACTATTTCAAACACGACTTGCTCGTGCATCCCTCTGCCTGTCCAGAAAGGCAAAATCATCATTAAACATTCGTTAGTAGCTACAAGTTCCCCAATTTCGATATCTCTAGAGTCTGGTCGAAGTCATCCTCACTTCTTTCGAGGCGATCTCGGACATTCATCTTAGATTACCTAAGCTTTTATATCTGTTTGAATTTTGACTTTTCATCGCTCGGTCATGATCGTTTATTTCAACTTCGATAATCATTTTGCAATTATCATCTTTGAAAGGTCAATCTCTTCGTGATGGGCGGCGTCGTCACAGAATAAAGTTGTCATAATGGCAACACAGAGACGCCAGACAATTGTTCAGCACCAAATGAATGATTTTTTCGTAGTCTGCTCCCACTCACCCAATAATCCTGAGCCCTACAGCTATTTTGCGTTAAAATACCAGTAGTTGCTCGAGATAAGATCTTGGCGAGCCAAGCTAAACGAAAATCAACGTCTACGTAACGTTTTGAAAGCCGCGTATGATAAATGTTTTTTCCATCTGAAATATCGCCGTAGCTCTTTCTTGGAATCACAGTCACCCTCATAGCCTGTACCTCCCCTTTTAGACTGAGACAATGCCTCATAGAATCAATCACCGACCGTGACATACCTGCCACTCACCCCTCAGCCACTGCGGATGACGACACACCGACTGAGTCATTATAGTGTTACCAACCAGCCATTTCGACCGTGGTTACAAGTACCACCACCTTATTGCTATTTGCTTCATAATTCTTTCCTTCATCGGTTAAATAAATTATTTTTTACCATATCAACAAACGTTGTAGTGGCCCCAGACACAACAAAATATTGAAAATATTCGTACGATAAATGAGCATAAAAAATAAGGAGTTTAATAACGAGTTACATCCCACGGATTTTTTCAAAAGAAAAAATAGGGTCGCTGGCGAGAACAAGTTGCATTAAACGTTGTCACTGCGGTGCGAACGAAAGTACGTCAACCAAAGAAATCGCCGAACATCTGCTATGCCGACAGCCAGGCCTCAGAAACATGGTTCATCCTTCACCGGAAATGATCGTCGCACGCGCGACTGCGGCCTCGGTGCGTGGCGTCAGAGCGTTGCTCTGTACCACCATGGTGCCAATGTCGTTGTCAACAGTTGCAGCATGGAAAGAACCAATGACCCCTGACCTAAAACAGTTACACAGCGTGTTTTAAACGTCCTTTACCTTTATAACACAAACAGCATCTCAGATTATCGTAATGCAAAAAATGGCTGCAACATATTAAAATAGTTGTGAAAATGGAACTAAATTATTTTTCCACAGCCAGTTTCAACATCGCGTTCAAGATGCGGGCAATAGTCAGCGCCACAGCCACGCCGGGTCACAGAGACGAACGAGTCAGTTCGCGAATCAGCGTCGTTTTGTACAAAGAAAGGTCAATCGCGTTTTTATCAACATCAGCGCCGCGATCGCAATCATCAGCTTTTCGACGAGCCTGACGGTCTCCGCAACAAACGTTCCCAGTTTCATCCGTTACGTCGAAATATTGCAGAAAGCCTTCACGTTCTGGTTCATCTCTGAAAGCCTGTCATTAACAGCCCCAGGCTTCGTTCAACATCTTCCCGAGCAGTTTCAGCCTCACCTCTTTCGGCAGTTCAGTCATTTCGGTAGCCAGCGGTTGTTCGTCACATCAACAGTTTCAAACTTTCCTTTGCTCAGCTGTTGTTAGTTGGCAACGTTGCCTTCATTTTAAACATAAATTACGGTTGAGATTGTGTCATTAATGTGCCGAATGATTGTCAATAATCAACCGACATCAGGGTCAGGAACCGCCGCCATCAACACAGCCCATTGGCCTCACTTCAATTTCGGCAGTGCCATTTCATAGCTTTCACCGCCGTAGCTGAACGTCATAACGCCAACACCGTTTCATTTCTCCGCACCGCGTCTTGAAAATATCACGCCTGTAATGAACACCATTGTCTCGGCTCAGGTACGGCGCCCGTCGCGGTACTGGCTGCGACACACCGTTGCCTCCACAGCACCCAGCTCTCACGACAGCTGTCCCCAAACACAACAGCAAGCTGGCCCAGCTTCCGCACGGTTGCAGCCTCCACCGCGTCAAACCATTGGTCATCTGTTCGAACCCGCGACCCATTTATCAAATGCTGCTGTACCATCGCGTGCCCTCGCCAGGAGCAAACACCATCACATTGGCCCACACACCATTTCGAACGCAGCTTGTCAGCGTCTGTAACTCCGTGATTCTCATTAACCAGTCAATACGACCATCCCCGTTTCAGGCAGAACAAGGTTGCCAGGGACAACAGCCACGAAAAATATCAAACGCCTCGGAAGAACAGGGCCGACGGTTTCAGTCAATCGTAAAACACCCACCAGGTGGCGGAGGGTTCGTTAGCCCGCCAGCGCAGTGAGTCGATTTTCTCATTCTCCTCGAAGAAGTGGGAGCAAGATAACTGGCTACTATATAAGATAGTGTTTGTTTTTCTGTTGCGACGATAATGGTTCATGAACACAGGCACCACCTCATCACTTAATACACATAACGAAAAAGGAGAAATTATTGAAAATTGAATTTTTAAAAAGAAACGTTGCCAGGTTGGTGTCAGCACAATACTATGGTTGAGTAAAATAATCAAAGAGAGAGACAACGCAGAAACAGCAGCGTTGTTGAAAGAATATGCCTCATAAAATTTAGATCACGAAACATTGAAGAAGAAAATCATTCTGCGACATTCGGACCAGGCTGAACAATTCTGTGCCTTATACCGAAGACAAAGAAAGTACCGAAACAGTGGTATTAAAAAGGTGTTGTACCATGTAGTGTTTCAGATAAAGCGCAGTGGAAATATTGAAAGCAAATCACGGAAAAATTCGATCGTGACAAACAATTTTTCAACGATAAAAAGAACCAGCGCAGCCAGGTTCGATCCGCTATCAGTGACGTCGATAGCAAGTTCATACAGATAGTGAACACACCTACATTTCTACGCATTCCGTCCCCTTTAGATTTATAGTCTGAAATAGCCGTGTTGCGCGAGAATAAAATCAACGAAAGACGTTCAACGGCTTAAAAGACCAGAACCATACCACTTTCGAACGATATGCACTGATGGAGGGTTTCGCGCGAAAAACACGAGCAACAGTTTTGGCAAAACCTCAAAAACGTTGCCGAACACATTACCGCCAGTGCCTGGTCCAGAACATCAACATGGAAATGGGGCAACAAAGGCAGACCTTCCGCTCTTCATGCCTGGACACCGTGCTGCAGAAAGGCAGCACGAGATCAGTAAAACTCATGCACTTGATCTTCAGATCCATGTCACCTTTACAGGGTTGATTATCTACAGGTGATTGAACGATTACGAGAAACAAAGACCGGGCGAATTCCATAACGGGCACAATGAGCCGAAGCAGAAAAATCAGCGATCGATACGCCGAGGGATCAACGCTGCACGATCTTGCGCGCCGAGTTTAAATCAAGGCGTTACGAGTGTTCTTCAGATCAGGCATTGTTTTGGCAATGAAGAAGCTGATTCTCTCAAATGTGAACCGTTTTGTTATCAAGGTCGGCAGCGCTCACCTGTAGCTCAATGAAAGCGGTCACGCGACAACGAACGGAGATCGAAATCATCGTCTGTCTCCGGCCACCGCGTCCGTTGGTACCGGAGTAGCGAAAACGTAACCGGAAATCAGCAGCCGACAGCGAGCATGCCGATCGCCCAGTTCGCTGCGACATCATAACCAACCGCGGTTGCAGGCGTCGCGGTCTTGCTTATACAAAAGAACTGAAAGATCGCACGAATATGTGCGAAAAGCTGGAAGAACAAACTGAACTGAACAGCACCGCAGTTCAGCACCGATTCACACCGCCAGGCACAGTCAATATCTTTGAAATCAGGTTAACGAATTACAAGAGAGTAACACGGAAGAGTTGGTCTCGAAGAGTTGAAAAAGAAACAAAGAGAACGTCTGCGGCCCTCGGTGTCACAGAGGCAGACCTCAAAGCCGTCTCGCCCAGAAAGATGGCTTTAGCGTTCAAAGAAAAAGTAGCGGATCAACGCACCGAACAGAGCGGTCCGGTCGGTACCGTCGAACTTGCTTCCCAAAGAAGAACAAAGAAGCTGAAATACCGAATTGGTTGAAGAAGAACAAACGAAAGATTAAATCAACTCCATGTACCCTGGCCGCGAATCTGTCCTCGAAGAACAGAACCGACGAGAAGAACAAACGACAGAAGAGCCGAAGCCAGACGACGGAAGAAGATCGACGAAATAGTGACGAGGAAGAAGGAAGAACGCACAGCGGCGCATTGAACATTTCCGCTGGTCAGGATTCCCACCGCAGATCACTGAGCCCAGCCAAGAACAATAGCAACACCGCAGGGCAGCATCACCGGGCAAGCAAAATCAGAACAGCCCCGTTGTTGTGGGCAAGCAGGTCATGATTTGACGGTCAGCGATCGATCAATAACAAACGATTAAAACAGTCTTCAACACGAAGCCGATGATAAAAAATATTATCTGTGCATGATCGTTAGCGGCTCTTCGATCGCATTTCGACGCAGACGGAGAGTGTTCGCCGATGCATCGTTCGTGCCGATTGACCCAAACCGAAAAGAAGGTAACATCCTCCCCGATGTTCGTAACGGAAGGTTCAGTAGCAAAACGATTGCCGAGTAACCACCCAGTGCCTGAATCGTTCTCGATCATAGCACGTGTTAACGTCGTTCCTCGTTTCAAAGCTCATTTCGGTTTCGCGTTACCATTTGCCCCTCCATCCAGACATTTCCCGCCGGCGCCAGGCTCAGATCCCGCTCACGGAGATGATCCAGCCTGACCAGCGACCCGGTTTGCCAGGCGCAGGTACCGACAGCAACTTTGTTGTGACTTAGTTTATTTACTGCAGGCACGTTTATGGGAGAAGATGATTTGAGCACAGATCGTTAACCCCAATCCCCAGCTCGGTGTTCGATGATAATCGTGTCAGCAGTTTACAGCTGGTACCGACAGTCCCGGCCCGTGAAACGTTCATTGCCCAACAGCAATCGCTTCATGTAGATAACAGTGATATATGAATAAACATTTCAGATACGAGAAATTTCTTCGGTTAATCGTGAGAGGTTTTGCGATTAGATTACCGGGATTGAAGCCAGAAGAAAATAAGAACGTTAACACAATCAGCAGCAGCGAATTTCGTTTGTCGTTTAGTGTCATCAACGAACCGCGAAACAGCACTGCTTCAACGATTTCGAAGAACACTTCAGGCAAGACCGCAATACCCGCTTATGCCGTCGAAACCGCACAGATCACGCACCGCAGTTATTTACGCGAACTTTCATACTCCCTGATTGGCGACGAACAAGCCTTGAATGGTGTGTGATCGCTGAAAATGACCAGCAAGCCTGAAACCGTCCTGTTACGACGAAGAAGACAACGTGACTGGGGAGACAGGCGCCCTCGTGGCTCCACACATGGGAGTCTAAAGTCAAACGGACTAGTTGTTCAGAAAACATATTAAAGGACGGAACATATTGTGTCATACAATCGAATGCCACCTCCCCCATCTATTTCAAAACATTTGACACTGAAGACCACAACATTTCCATAAGAGCCATAGTCCACGAGGAATTGTTGTGCACACAGTCTTCGAGTTACTGAGGGTTCAGCCTAAACCTCGGTTTGCTTACGAATGGCAGGCAGATCGGACCAGCGTTGAAATAATATTCAACATCAAATCACAACGAATCGAAAGCGAGCTGAAGTTTAACAGGCGTTGTGTCGAGCATCATCGTACTGAAGGAAACTTATTGGCGATGAAAGAAAACAAATTTTAAAACACGATCTCACAGCGTTGTTGCGATAAGCTTTCGCTGGCTTAGTTTGTTGAGTGGCTTGAACAGGTAGCGACAGTGGTCGAAAAAACGCAAAAGCGAGCGACTAAAATCAAAAGGAAAGGTGAAGCCTGTCTGCATCAGGTGCTCAGAGCCCGGTCAGGTCGGCTTCGCTTCGACCGAAGATAACAGGCGGCGTTCGTCTTCGATGTTCACCACGCGTCGCCTGATGGACGTAAATTAAATAAAACGACAACGAGGCGGTCACATGTTTTGATTGAGCGCCTGTTCATCCCTTATCGAAACAAAAGAAAGTTGCAATGAGCGATACAAAATCATATATTTGTCCGTTTGATGAAGACGGTTAACAACATGAACAGTGATCGAACGCTTAGCAAGAGAAAAGATAAAGATCACCATGTATTACCCTGGCGTAAAAACCGATGGGGTGCGGTTTTGGCGTCTGACGAGGTGGATCTGGTAATATACAGAAGAGGAATGAACCTTTGATATGCGGCTCGAAAAACATCAGAAGCGACGTTTTGATAAAATAGGCGGGATACTGGGATAGTCCAGAGGAGCGGGCGCCTGAGAAAAATACGTTAGATGACGCACTGCGAGCGTCCGGATTGAAAAAAATCATTCCCCTGGCTACGACTGTTCGGCTGCGGTCAGGTGATCAAAGCGGTCAGGCAAACCAACTGAAGAGTAGAAGCAGCCTCAACACATTCAACATAAATCAGAATATCAATCCATTGAGTGGTGGCCAGACAACTTGCAGATATTCCAGGCAGCATCAGAGTGACGAACGATCCCATGATCTCGCTTTAACTCCACGAACTGAACGCCGACACAGACTTCAAACAATCTCCTTTTTGGCCATTGGCCCTTATTGGCATCAGGCCTGATGCTGGCAGACACAGTCATAAAGCTCGTCGAGAGCTTGTTTCATGTATAGAAGACCATTGAAATATTAAACGATGAATGCGCCGGTACAGCAGTCCAGAAAATACCGTCGTGGGGGAAGAACCCCATCTGACGACAGTTTACAGGTACACGGCATTGCCGCGAAGAGCTCATCAACCGCAACAGCTCGCTGGTTCCAGCAATCCATCGCGCCAAAGCGAGATTTCGTCTGCCAGTTCATACCGCAGTGTCGAGAGCGAGCGTCCCCGTCAGAACAGCCGTTGTCTCGATCCAAACACTGTCACGTGCCGCCGGATCTGAACGGCAACAGCAAAGACTTGACAAGAGGCAACAGCGACACCAGCGAAAACGCAGTTATACCTTAACCATCACAGTTATCAGAGTATCAACGAGATTGCGCACATCAGCTCAAACAGTCGCAACCTGCCCCTCCGCCTCATCAAAGACCCCGAGTCAGTTCGTCAGACAGGGGCAATCATCCAATCCTCCAAAACAGAACAGTGAACGGCGATCACCACTCAGCAATCCCGCCAGAAACCTCATTGCAAGAACGTGCTGTTTGACCAAAAGACACGATGCTTTCACCATCATTCTTGATAGATCGAACCATGATTATCTGTTGTCGTAGAGATTTTGCCGATCAGCAGGTCGATCAAATATGACGTCAAAAACAAAGGTACCATGTCCACTCCCGCCGCGCCCCTGGTCATAACGCCTGGGTGACGGGCAACATCACGGCTCACCCAGAAACCATGAGAGCAGCATCCAACCAGCAACTTCAGGAGCGGTAATGGCTACCGCAATGCATCATCCGAATGAATTCCATTGTGCCGTGATCCGACGAACAAAGACACCTGTCACCTGAAACGCGGTCGAAAATACCGACGAGCCAGGCGGAACCATCCACAGCGCCTGGGATCAAGAACAGTTTAATCATTCCAGCTCAAACCGAGAACAGGTCCGTTACCTGGCCGACAGACCAAAACATGCGGCCTGATCAGCACAAACGCCGACGATCACAGGCAATTCAAAGCCCAGAACAGCGGAGAAATAATGATCCAAGAAGATGTAAAGAAAGTTATACTCAACGTCTGCGTAATCAGACCTCATGTTATCATCTTCAGCAGTCTCAGAGTCACAGAGCACCAGCAACCAGTTAATGGCTGAAGTTTGTTTAAAGAAACAAAGAGCCTGCTTTTTCGATGTTAATTAACAGATCAGAAAGAGAGAGATGGTCATTATTAAAAGAAATAAAGACGATCTGAAACGATATCCGAGTCGAAAGCCTGATCTGGCCCAGAGTCTCGATTGAAGCGAATGGCGAAGAACCGCCGAACATCACCATCCGGGGCCCCGTGGTGGCGACCAGACGGTGACCGGTTACCACCCGAGAGCCGTCCACGCGGTAGTACCGCGCTGGCCGGCAGCGCGCGACGGCCAGCCGCCAGTTACCGGAATGACTAAAGAAGGGCAACAGAACAGGCAGGCTGAACGAAACCATTGATAAATGAAAAGAGTTATTCAGGCCGTCATCTTTATAGCCTTCGATTTACAAGCGAACAGGCATCCAACGAAATGCAGAGCTAGCCACTGACCGGTCGCGAAGACAGGTTGGTAAAACCGAACACCGCTCATATTTGTCAAAGAACACGCAGGGCAACGAGAGATATCCCACTAACGACGCCATCGTGCCAACATCGTCATATCCCGCACCGACAGAGGCGCGCCTAAAATGAGTTCGAGCATCATCATTGTGCCCGCCCGCCTATCAGCCATAAAATCGAACCTGATACCGTAGATTATTTAGAAGAAAGAACAAACAACAGTTTCGAAAGTAAAAGGCGTCAAAATATCTCGCCTACTAGATGAGCGAATCTGCGACGAGTGCCCAGCAGACACGGTATCATCTCTTGACAACTCATAACGACTGGAAGAACGGCAGTTTCATCATATCCCAGACGCCAATGAAAGCTCATCAGTACCCAGATACAGGAAGACCGTCGCAGTGGCCTTATCGAGCCGTCGATTGCTGATCACAGTGGCCCACCGCGATAAAGACCAATTCGCTGGCCGAAAGAACCATTGCGTCGCAATAAACGAATGACCATCATCAGCAAAAGTTATCATTTTACGCGACACAACGTTTGTGCCAGCCTATCGCCTTTCAGATATGCCATACTCAGCATAATATGTCACAGAGAACAAACGCATTTTTTGCCACGGCGAAAGCCGATCTGACGAAAGGCAAGCGAGTTGCAGATCATGTTTGAGAAACTGTATTTTGTCTGATGGCGGAAACAAAGTTTGGAACTTTGAAGCGTCGAGAACGTGCCGCGGTCGCAACTCACGTGGCAGAAGAAACACAATCGGTGAAGGCGAAGTTCCATTGTGCGGGCGACGAAAGAAAAGTCATCGCGGCTCGATCTTTGCGGAGCAGCAGTTCTGTTTCTTTTATGAATTGAAAAGAAAAGGTCATGGATTTATCCGCAAGAACAGCAGTGAAAGTCGTCGCGGAACAGCCTGGGCCAACATCACGAAGCACACAGCGAAACGCGACAAGAGCAACTCCGTTCGCTTATCGAAACAAAGCGTCAGAACAAACGCCGTTAGCCCCGCCAATCAGCAACGTCAACGTCAAAATCAGCGTCACGAAAGAGTTATTCAAGACAGCTGTTCGCGACCTCGATTAAACACCCGATCCAAAGATCGCTGTGCCCGATGAAGCGAAGGCAAACATCACCATCGTCGCAGAAAAGCCCCAACATCCGACTTGTCTGCTGCGCGAAACAGAGTTTTACCGTCGACGAGTCAACGAGTCATCTAAGATACCTGTGCAGATCAACGCATCCCGACCAGGCACAAGATCCATAAAGGCGAAGAAGACGCCGTTAAACGTCGAGATCGAAGCAAGTTAAAGACGCACATATCGCTTGGTTGTGCCAGTTGAACAGTTAAACAAGCAGGCGCGAAGTTTGAGCGTGCAACGTCGACGAAGATTTTCGCAGTTGAAATAGCGAAAAGACCAACGAAACAGAATAAACAAAAAGCCGCAGAGACGCCGAATTAACAGAGCTGTGATCTGTGCTGCGTGAACGTTTCAGAGCGCAGGAAGCAGTCGAGCTCAAGACGCAAAGCCGCAGACGCAGTTGCCGTCAGCCAAAAACAAACTATTCGCGAAACACCAGCGAACGAAATCAATAGTGGCCTGCAAAGCCGATTTGCCATGATCAACAGCTGGGTTATTGATTGATCCACACGCCCCTGTCAACAGAAAAGCAGTGAGCAAGGGCAAGCCGCACACAGGATGGCTGTTTCACAATGGTTTCTCCCTTCCGGTAGTCATCTCATAAACGGCGAAAGCAGATCCTTCTAAACTGACCAGCTGGAGCAAACCGTTTACATCCGAAAGCTGGAAGAGCAGATATTTCCGGTAAGCGTCGAAGGTCGCGTCGTACGGTATAACAGTTCAGTTACAATACTGAACACCGCATGCAGCTCAAATGAAGTTAAACCGCATCCCAGCCGCATTGCTGTTCAGGTTCGACAGAATGGGGAACAAGAGAAAGCATTTCAGTAGACTTTCGACCGGCCATCCAATAACCATCGCGAGAAGTCGCCGGGCGGTTCTACGAACAACACTGGCGCACCACAACGGGCGGGGCGGACAGCTCGCCCCGTTTCACGATCGTGAGTCTGCTAAAGAACCGCCGCAGTTTTCAGATAAGCCAAACTCATCAAGAATGGTCAATTACGGTTACGGTTCATCGAATTGTTCAGCGTACCGATGTACTGCGCCCAAAGTCAAGAAAGTTCGATGTTCGCGTGACAAAATGCGTCCAGCAGTCAGTCCAGCGATTGACGATTGAAGGCAAGATGAACACTACCCGTTCACCCTGAGCGGGTAAAACGCACCCTTGCCGGTTATTGCCGGCGGTGCGCGATCTCGCGCTGGTTGAAGAGTTCAGCAGTATTGACCAATATTTGTCTGGCATCCGTAACGAAGTTCATTCAAATGAAGAACGAAGAAGAAACTGCTTGAATTAGCCCTGTTTCAACAACAGTCGAAAAAGTAATTGCACAGGTTTCAATGTTACTGGCTGGCGGCACGGCGTAACAGCAGCCAAAGTTACCCCTGCGCGGTTAACCACTGCCGATCTCAGAAGGAAGTTTGCAAAGTCGATTCCCTTCGAAAATCTGTCGATGGAAGTCACACCTGACTTCATACAACAGAACGGCAGTCAGTATCAGCCGAGCGTAAGCAGTTGCAAGAAAGAAACAGGGGCCGGTTCAACGAAGCGATTCATCCATGCCTAACGCAAAGAAGATATTACCAACCTCTAATCAACGTTAGCGAGTCCAGCAGCTAGCCAGCATAGCGACGCGGGAAAACAACGAGCTCAGTACAACGTTGAAGGGTATCGTCGAAGCACCAGACGTAGTTACCAGCGTTATTCCTGAAGCTCCTCCGTCATTGAACAGCTCAGCAGCTCGAAACATGGCATGGGAGCGTTAAGAGTTGTTATGGCGCACCCGAAGAAAGATTGCAGCAGGTCATTCTGTGCAGTGAAGGTATTGCAATCAACCACCTGCTGCCAGCTGTGAAATTGATGAGGACGTTAGCCCATGAGTTTTATGCGTAAATTAAAGCCTCGGTTGCGTCGCCCTCGCGCAACCTTACGATTGCCACGCTTCCGCAGATGAAGCCAACAGCCACCGTTCGACAACAGTAACCGCAACGAAAGAACAGCCGCCGCTGAAAGGCTCGAGAAACAGTTACCAGCAAAGAAGCAGACTGATTGCAATGCTGAAATCAACTGGCGCCTCGTGCAGCAGTTATTAGTGCAAGCAAAGCGAACGTTGCGCGTTGACCGAAGACAGAACAAAAGAAAATAACGAGTTTAATCACAACAGGCAGTGGTGCCGCGCCGATACCTCCGAGCAATAACCTTCATTTCTTTGCACCAGTCACGACGGTTTGCGACATTGGCCGATGATGCCATAGACGGGTCCAGTTGCGGAGCACTTTTCGGGCGGTTAAGTCTGCTTGAACGCTCCTGTCAATTTAGCGCAACGATCCGTTTGAACTTCAGTGAATGTTGAACACTATGAACTGGCTGCGGTAGTGCCTAATGGAGTAAATAACTTGTTTTAATCCGTTGTCTAGTGGTTTTGGTGAACGATGCAGAACCGTTTCATAGCGATGTTTCGCCGATTTCGAATCAGAAATAGGAGTAAAACGGCCGAACGTCTCTGGCTTCCGTGATCTCCAGCCGTTTAGCGATCGTACCGGTTCAGCTATTTAACCGTTACAGCCTGCGGTTCGCCAACGAAGGCGAGTAGCGGTTGTGCATCTCCGGTTTGCAGCACGGAACTGTTCTCGACGTTTCGGCAAGCCAGACCAAGAACGACCGCAACGCCAACGGCATCCCAATCCATTACCAACCACAGGCCGTCTTCCTCCACCTTGGCAGACGACGACACAGTCGTCGAACGGCTTCAGGAACGGCGAATAAATTGCCGGTACCGAGCAGAGCAATACGCTGCAAACGCGAAGATCCACCGAAAATTTTATAAACACACAACTCTGTCAAGTCCAGTCAACGAAATATGCAACAGCTTCAACAGCTCAAACAGTCAACCACCTGCGTCCCGCGAACAGCGACCGACCCCGTCACGCCAGTTGCCTGTCGCCGACACGAGAACGTTATCTCAGTAGCTCAAAACGTCAGAAAGCTCAACGGTACGCGATATCATTGTTGGCCAATCATCAGAAAGATGAAAACTGGCGAGTGTCGAAGGTGCTCGAGGCGTCGGTTGCAAAGGTAAACAGTTGTACTTCACTTGCGCGCCGAAAGAAGAACAGTCCACCAACTCCGCACAGCGTTCGTCCGTAACGATCCAGGCTCGTTCACAACACAGGCGAAAACCGTCGATTGAGAACAGTTAACCACCATCGAAGGTAACATCTCTGATACCAACAGTTACAGCGCATCCCATTGCCAGATCTGGCCCAAAAACCTGAACACCATGTTCGGTTGTCGAAAGAAGAACGAAACCGTTCCTGTCCATCTCCAGTCGAAAACCAACTGAGTTGACGGGATCTGCAAGAAATGCCCTGAACAAACCCTCTCAAGAATACCCACGGTCACGAAATCAATCAAAGATCCGCAACGTGAGTTCAGCAGAACAGCCTGTGCCCAATAAACCCATCTGGGGCCAGCAGCACGTGAAACCGTCACGAAAGACGACGCCCGAAAAGGCATTGAGACCACATTGTTGACCATGTTCAACAAAGATATGACTCATTATCCGTGCAGAAGGTAAAACAGTCAAACCATATTTGGTCGTCAAATCAGAACCATCACGAAGAATACGGTTGTTCCTCCCGCGAATTGATGGTTTTGAATCAAAGATCCTGGTTAACGTGAGGTCTGCAAGGTGAAGAGTTCGCGATTGTCAGGCAGACGTTGAAGAGTTAAACAAATTATCGAACGCACAGTTTCAGCGCGCAGAGGCCACGTTGTACTGGCAGCAGATCACAAACCAGTTACACCCACAAAGACATCCGGTACCAGGGCAGTGATGTGGTTAGTAAGACGAAATAACTGATGTTTATCGTGAGGTACAAAATCTGTCATCATCCGCCAGCCGATCGACAGAAGAAAAATTCAGTCAATCACTGCATTATTTGGTACTGTAACCAAACCAAAGAATGAAGGCCGGGCGCCTCACCCCAGCGATCTCTAACAACGGAACATCCGTGGTGTGACAGTCCGCGTTCAGACAAAGTGAAACTAGAGCTCACAGGAAGCCTCCCACATACTCGAGTTCAATCATCAACAAATCAGCGTTATTAGCAGTCAGTGGTTCATCGTTGCCAAGACATAGAACAGCTGGCTTGCGGATTGGTTTACAAAAGAAAAGAAAATCAGAGTTTTCTGTTCGCAAAGCAAATCATACGATACCGAAAGTGCCGTGCGCGCATACCGCTTTCGTCCAATCAAAACACCGACGGAAAATTGCAAAGGCGTATATTGGCACAAATAAGAGCACGAGCATAGTCCACGAAAATTTTGAAACAAAGCACCAGATGACACGAATTTGGGAAGTAGGCGGGGAACGGGATTATTGGAGAAAGGGCAGTACCGGGCTGCTTAGAAAATCATTGATAGAAATGCCCAGCATTATGAAATATGAGATTGCCGAAATTGAAAATTTAGATAACAGAGTTACGATTTACATGTTAGCAGTTAGATTGATCCGGGGGCACACGGACTGGCCTTAGTGGCCCAATACAGAGAAATGAGCAAGAATGGTAAATTGTTAACAGACAAGAATATCGTAGACATCTTCGATGATTATAATAGTCTGCAGAAGAAATCGTGCCGAGCTGAACGAACTGCCAGTGGTCAAAGAACCAAAAGACAAAGAACTGAAAAGATTGTTAGAGCGGCGAGTTCAGATGAATTGGACCGTTTCAATAACGTTTCGTGAGGGCCCCAGCCGATCACAACAGAGCGCGCCGCGCGCTTCAAACGCGGTCTCGACCGTTCAACGTCAAAACAGGCGAGCCAGCGCCATCGTGTCGTTTTGCAACGCAGAAGTCAATCGCAGGCGATAACTTTTAAAAGTCTCTCAGAACGCCGATTTACGACGCCCTATAACCACCAGCGAATTTCATTTGAAAACGGTCACTGGAAGCCCGAACGACGACGAACGATCTGCCGCCCCGTAAAACTGGTTTACATGCGGTTGCAATTTCAGCAAAGACATTGTTACCGGAAAGATTACGGTTTGGTTTGTGTTTGATGGTGTGTTTTACGGCACGAGTATCCTCGCAGTGTCAATTACCAGATGGGAGCGAAAGTTGAAACGTCGTTGAATTAGTACCGCGATTTGATCCAACGTCTATTCGATAAGTTCGCAGGTTCGCGGAGTTGGACGCAAAACTTAGGTACCGTTACTAATGGTCAACCGAGAATCACGACGGCGCATCAGCGAGCACGCTGAAAGTTCAAAATACATCGCTGATCATCAATAAGAAACGGTAGCCAAGGTCAAAGATCAAGAATCTGTCGAAAAACGTTTCGAGAAGACGTACCATACTGGTTCGCGACGAACTTCATAAAACAGGATTTCGTGCTCATTAACGAAAAAGAGCTATCATGAAACATAAACATGAAACTGACAGCAGAGGCTTCGAGACATCGTGCCCTCACATTTTTGTCAGCCAAACATGAAATTGAGTTATTTCGCGTTAGTGCTGAACACAGCATGCATGAGTACTATTCAGGCATCTGTTCATTCATCTCTTCCACATACGGAGAAAGGTTTGAACGACCAGAAAATGAATTAACCGTCAGCCTTATGTGATTTGTTTCGTCATTTCATCAGGCGCCTGTTATCCGTTCAGCGCGAGCAGAGCTTGCTCGTTATCGAGTCGATCATAGCAGTTTCGTGCCAGAAAGCACGCTGGCCGAAAATGGAGATCAAAACCAGGTGCTAATGGAAAGCAGATGACCATCGCCAGATCACTTATTCCCGCGCGAACGCGACTGGCGTGACGATGCTTCATTTCAGCGATTCGGTCATTTGAGCACAGCAGCGCGTGACCGTCAAAAATCCCTCGAATGCAATACTATTGATCGCAGTGATTTCGTAACGGCGAACGTCAAAACGAACACGCGAAATCGAAGTCCAGCAGATAAGTCACTCGACACCAGATCGCTCGAAAAGCCGAGGCAAAAGACGATACGCAACTGGCGTCTGCGGGCGATAAAACCGCTGCGGTTATTAGTACGCGAGTTCATTCCCGGAGCCATGAACGAAAACCGGCCTCGATTACAGCGTGATCGTGCTGATGCGTTAAAATGATTATCCGCACGTTTCGACGTTCCCCAAGAACCAGGACAGCCTTTCATGCCCGTCATTCATGAGCGACAGTCGACGAGCGTTTTGGGACGCGGGCCGTTCGTCATTGCGGAAACCCGCAAAGTCGCACGGAACTGAAAAACAGTGACAGTCATTTTCGTTGTTCAGAACACGGAACGGTTGGTGCGCCCGTCTTTAGAGACGATAACTCGAAACGGTGAGCGGTTGGCCTGGCTCATAAGACATACAAACAGGCACCCCAGCCCTCTGGTTTCAACCGCGCCTGTTATCAGGCTCACGCAGCCAACGAACAGCGTGTCGACCGAGGATCTCAGAGTATAGACCGCCAGAAATAGGCACCAGAAACATTCGTCAGGAGCCGAAAGCAGAGCACGTCGATACCAGGAACCTGGTTACATCACAAAAGATTAAAAGCGTCCTAAACCGAGGTGATCCTTGGCACGCCTGAAAGTCTTCATTATATCGTCGCGCGTCATTGTGTTCGTCACAAAACACAAAAATATCAAAGATGATCAAACAGACCAACAGGCCGCCGCAGCGCGCCACAAGAAATGAAGCTGAAAGAAATCATCTTGAGGCGAAAGACGCTGAGGGCCTTCGACGATGCAGGATAATACCATGCATCAGGACGACAGACGGAGTAGAACTTCGAGGGCGATATCCTTGAACTGAAAGGAGACGAAGCCCGGAATGAAGCTGGCTGATCAATGGCGCGAACCGCCGGAAGCAACAGCAGAGACAACCCTTTTGGCGAGTTTATGATGATCAGCCTCATATGATTGCGGGCTGTCCACAGTGTCCGAATCGCTGGGGATAGCAGAACACAAAGACCGATTGCGTCATGAACTGACCAGCAACGGCACTGGGCCGTAGCAATCACAAATAACAAATGGCTGAAGCGCACAGTGACCACAGTGCAGCATCATAGCCTGCGGGCAATTACATTACGCCTGTTGAAACAGCTTTTAGATATAGTAGTGGTTACGTAAACATGTAGTGATGAGCGAAGAGGAACTGGCGTTGCGGTTTTACAAAGAGAGCCGTCATGGACGCATTACGTGGCCTGAGAACAGCGAATATCAGTTTACACCAGACACACGGCAGTGTTACGAGGAATATCGTGAGTTCAGCGAAACGTCTTTCGTCATCTTCGGTCTGTCGAATACCGAACAAGGCCTCGTTAACCATCTGCTGGCCGATAGGCTGGCCTCAAATACTTCCAACAGTCAACGAAGCGTCTGGCCGAAAACCGATAGCCTTCGAGCCGATAACATCCGCGGAACGATTTTGATTAACTGGTCAACATTCCGGTCTACTTTGGTCAAACCGCCGAAGCCATTACCAAGAACGGATAACGGCGTGAAAAAATGTCGCCTGAACAGCTGTCGCCTCCGCGATGCCTGGCTGGCAACGCTATTATCTCAACCACACCCTTCAGGTTCAACCATTGCTCAAACATATCGTCAACCACACGCCTGACTCCACATCTCCGATTAAAGGCACCATCTGTGTTCCTCGGTGCCCAGGCTACCCAGAACAAAATCAACTGGCCAGTATGGCTTTAGGCTCATTGCCCTGGCCAATTTCAGTATTGAGAGCTCGAACAAAACTTTATCTGATAGTTGCTCTTCAAAGAGCCAGAATATTTCACAGTCGTTCTGGGTGCGTGCCTTCTGTCAGTTATCTCGGCGGGTTATTTTTGAAAGGTGTTGCTGCAGTATTTCAATCGCTCACACACCGCAGTTGCTAGTCTCATCTCAATGACCCGAAGATAGCGAAACCACATCACCAGCACGTTCATCAGCTCACCACGTAATCGCACCACGTCATTCCCCCATTTTCTAGGGTTACAGTGACGTTATCCAAGTTTCGTCAAAATCGATAACCTTTCGACAATGCAACGTTCAAATCAGAGTTTGAGATCGTATTTTCCTCAAAGCCTGAAACCCTCATTTCGCACGTCAACCGCGCTTTACCCGTTATTTGTTTGGCAATACCTTCGTCACCTTGACTATCTCCGGCACGAAAACACAACTTTCGCCCGCCGACAGCGATGTTCGCAACAAAAATCAAAGGAACAGTTCATTCAGAGTTTGCGGTTTAAAATTATCGAAAGCAATAACCGATAAATAATCAGCTTAATATCAACTTCACGAGCGATAGATCTTCAATTGAATGTAGGTCGCGTATCGGCTGCAGCTACAACCGCCCAGCCCGAACACGCGTTATTTCGAAATCGAGACACATCATCCGAACAGGCCACGAAACACGAAAACGTTCATCTGCTGATAGTCTGAAGATACTTTCAGATCACGACGGTACCTTGTCACCCGCGCCGTCCTGCTCAAAGTTTCGGTCGTTGAACATCATCTGAACACATCATCAATCCACGATCAAACACATCGCGGCGAAACACTCATTATAACCAGCCGTTCATCCGTGTAAAGCTGAGCTGTTTCCTCACGCGCCTGACACCAACGTTCAGCTCGAACATGATGAGTTATCATCTGGCCTCGACGTTGTACGCCCATACGTAGATTTGTCCAACGAACGACCCTGAAAGATTTCGATTCTTTGAGTTATGACGGTTCCGTTTCCGCTCATGGGGTTTCATCAACCTCCACGCCCATCATTTCCGCGACTATCGTTGCCTCAGAACTGTAATCATCACGATTACAATTAAAGAGCGAACAGTTAGCCAGGTATCATTGTCTTTTGGATACTGCATAGAGGAGACCTGCGAGAAGTTCGCTGTTGGGCCCGTCATAAACATTGTTTAGTTCACTTGGTTGTCAAAGAGTCAGTTCGACATCAGTATCGTTTACAACGGTATTTCAGCTCATATTTGGGATAGAGGTAAAGAGTCGTGGCTGGTCATCGTTCTCAGCCCATAAATGGTCAATACATCACCGCCTGGCACAGTCGAATAATGAGCCTAAACCAACCGCCTGGCACCTCATTTCGACCATATTACACGGTACAAGCACGATTGTCAACAAAATGTAAACTTCACTACGTAAAAGTCAGTACCTGAGCGGCTGGTCGTCAGCCCGCGACAGTGAACGATCAGCTCGCTCGGCCAGTCACGTCAGCCCGCTCACAGCTCGCTCACAGCTCGCCGCTCACGCGGCCGTCGCGCCGTCGCCGCTGCCGTCACGTCAGCTCGCGCTCGCTGCTCGCGTTCGTCAGCCACAGCCGTCACGTCACAGCTCGCTCGCTGTCATATCATAGCTCACGCTGATCGGGGCGCTGTCGTTTAAACACATTATTTTTGTGAAGTCCTCAGTATCACTCAGTCAACGCCAAAAGTTAAAACGATGAGTTTTTACCGTTACATTACGAGGAATGGGCACAGAAACACTTTGAGAGCTGCGCGTTGTTCATCGTACCGCGATGACCAACACCGTCACGGCGCTGGTCAATTTGTTAGTTTGGGCATTAAAAATCGATACAACGAAGAAGATAGCGAACTCAGATGCTCGATTACGAAGGCGGTTGACGACCTCAATAGCGAAGCCGGAAATACCGAAACATTTGGCGGAAGATGATGAGCAGCCGGAGACGCTGGCGAGACGCATAACCATCTCGAGTTGCCGATACAGCCAGACCAATCCTCCGTCCAGTTTGTTTGTATTTCACCACGGAACATCGCAAAATCGGCCATCAAACAAAACCTGGCGCGAGGGCCCTTCCACCATCAGAACAACCGTTCTGATTGCTGAAGCAGAATTGCATTCTCGGTTTATCCAGAGGATGATTACGAAATTGATGAAGATGGGCAAAGATATATCGGTCGTTGGCTCATCACCCCAGATTTGCAGGCCATATACGGTAAGATGTAAAGCTCATAACATTACGAGGGCTTCGGAGAGTAACACAACAGATAACCACGATGCAACGGGCAGATATCGTTAAAGACACCCACCGAGCGATGGCGTACGGGACCCTTTGTCACCACACCGACCGAGATTGTCAAACAGAAAAGCGAGCATTTCACGATGTGCTGAGCCTGTCATTTGAACCTCCATACTGCACCTTGTTGAAAATTAACCATTGTCGCGCACAAGACAGGATATTGACAGTATCAAAATGAAAGCAAGAAGACCGCAGCCTGACAGACCATTCACCGCCCAGAGATCGCCGCGGGCACGACGACGGCAACACACGACGCCGTGCATAATGGCAACCGATCGTCCTCTGTCGCAGAACATGTACATAACGAAAGATTAAGACGGCCACCAACGCCCAGATGAGCGTTCCCCAGTATTATGTTCGTCGATTTGTGAAACCGATCAACAGTAGCGTCGATGAAACGTCTATTCAGGCTGCCTGCGGTTGTATAAATTACTAAAATCGGCACCATTCAGCCAAGATTTCCTCAGCTCAGATATTCCATCAGTATCAAATTCGATTGATGCCAGACATACCAGAGCTTCCGAAATGAATGGTTTTTACGCCACACGCAGCCGATTAAACGAGCGTTAACCAGAAACTCTGTGCCAGCCAGAACTTTGGCTTTTCGATGCGCGATTGACGTGGCGTTGCAGCTTTCAGCGACGAGAACCCGATAAAGCAGAAATCATTGCCAGGTCGGTACTGAATAGACAAGAGACCATAACAGTTGCTTCGGGGCCGATAATGACGGCGGCAATGAATCGAAACATTGCGGCCAGCATCGAGCGCAGATGCCTGGCGGTAGCCTTTTTCGCCATATTGTTCGTGAAGTTGCGGTTATCAAACAGCGCGGATGGATTGGGGAACAATTCACAAAGAAAGAAAACATTAGACAGTTAGATATCAAAATAGCAAGTTTCTGAAACATTAACGAGGGCCAGAGTTGGTAACGATGATGGTGTCGCACCAAATGAAAGTGACGATTGAAGAGTCACGGGAGATTCCAACATCAATCTCAGCTTTTGACGATAAATTATCGTTGTAAAATAGCGAAGAATGTTATCACCGTGCGCCATTGCGTGATGAAGGAACAGCATGCTTCCGCCAGTCAGCAGTGCGCACACCGTACCAGGTGAAAAATCGTCCTCGGTCCGTCATGTAAAGACAACTTCGTAGCAAACAACTACTGTAACGGAAAGACTTCGTGAAAACGTCTTTGATGCTCCTGCTGGGTCACATGTTGGTGGCAAGAGTGTCTCAAACAAAAAGAAACCGACAGCGGCGGCTCGCAGAAATGACCCCTGTCCTCGCAGAAACACACACGCAAAGAACCGTTACAGTCGATCCACCGGAACAGGTCAAAGAAGAACTATTTTGCGGCGAAACAGCCTGTCCCGAGCTAATAACAAAGCACAAAATCGGTAATCAAAACATTGTGGTCAACCATGACAAGAGAAACGCAGCGTATCACCGAAAACGAGGTTACGAGCACCAATTACGGAATCAGCAAAGATCTGTTACCATTCAAGAAAATGAACGTTGGCATGCGGAGGTCATCGCCGAAGGCTTCCTGTTACGGCCTCGATGTTTGAAAGTACGGTTGACAGAAGATGGAATGCGAAGCACGCGTTTGCCGACCGTCCGGTCAAACATGAAATTACAGAGATTTGCGCGTTATCGCCCGTAGAGTTACGAGCAAAAATATCGAGCAGCGACATCGAAAACGACATTGCAAAGACCCCCACAGGGCAGTGAGCCGCCGAGAGCGTTATATCCGTCATCATCAGAAACACAGAATTGTAATCAAAGCAGTAGGGGAATAACGCCGTTACGACGATAAGTTTAGTTGTCGTTCAAAGACGGAGCGCAACTGGCCGGGCACCGCGGGTCAAGAGGCGAGCGGAACAAAACATTGAAAGATATTTCAAACCAGCAAACTCCGTTCATCTCCGGAGAAAGTGGACTGAAAGCCTGAGTCATGAGTCAACGGATCAGATAACGGAGGTCAGACATTTATCGAAAAATCAACTGTCTCCAGATGGAAAGCATTGTTCATGCCAGAGGTTGAGCGCAGTCTGGTTATGACACCATTTACAGCTTCACTTCGAAGAAAGAATCGAAGATAAGCCGGTTACGTGCGGTGAATACTAGCTGGCGTTGTTTCGCGCCACAGCGTCGGCGGTCGCTGAACTCAAAAGAGTTGAGAGCGCAAGACAGACCAGTAAATGGCTGGCCGATACCGCCACGGAAAATAGCCCAGATTTTAACCAAAATCAAAGAGCAAAAGAGTTTACTGGAAGAGGCGGCGCCGCACACCAAGAAAGAACACAAGAGGTATCTGATCGTTTGGGCAACAATACGATCTCGCGCTGTAAAGCGCGAGCAGCACGCAAAGAGCAGTCAACGGAGTATTTAACGTTGTTGAACAATCTTACCGAGGCACCGTTACCGATTGATCATAACGCCCGCCAGCTGCAGCAGCCGTAGTGCGGCACCGATGAATGCCAATAAACGAAAAACAGCATATCAAGAAGCCGTTGTGATCGACGAATCAGCGTAAAACGTGCCGGAGAATCCCGTCACTTTCATTATCTGGTTCAGACAGTTTCATCGAGCGGCAACGAACAGTGATAATGAAAGAAGAAAACGAAAACGAAGAAGCGCGATATCAAGAATATAAAATGACCTTCCAGCGATCAGCTGAATGAAGTAGTGGTCCCCGACAAACAGTCCAAGGTGAAGCCGAGGTCTCCAGAGCTGCGCCAACCTCTTTGTAATCGGAGAACATCACATGAAAAGCAGAAATCTGATCGGGGCGGGAAGAAAGGAAACATGAATGAACAAATCATTTAACTGAAAGTCTCGAAATTGCAAACAAAATGGAGCCACCTCAGAGCGTTTGACCAGACCAGAGACAAAGACGGAGAGCTGAGGCAGCAAGACAGAAGAACGAAGACCATACCCTTCTTCGTCAGCCATCCTTCTCACGTGCTCACAGAGCCTCAGGTACAGATTCCAACTGTTTATAACCGGTGCCTCTAACTACACCCTTCACCAAATCCTCCATCTGTATTCTCCTCGTCTGTTTGCAATCAAATTTTCTTCTCTCCTTCACTGTCCTCCTCTCATTCATCTCTCGATACTGGAGTACAAATATTTTTTTGATGAAAGTAAAATAGATACCACTCTTTTTTGATAGATAACAGCCATACGCGACGCTCGCCGTCAAATCGCACGCATTTATCCGCTCATCGCGCCCCGGTTTCAAGCCTCGCGTCGCCCAAAAGCAACATCGCTGAACGCTGGCTGTCGTCAAAAGAAGGCCGCCTCCTTATCACAGTCATAATTCATCAATCATCTGACCTCGTCGCATCAACATTTTCTGTCACCTTTCAAAGTTCGTGCGGTTCGCCCAGTAGCGCTGGCCTTCCTCATCAGCGTTACAGACCGTCGCGCATTTCAACCGAAAGTGCATCATCCGTCGGCTCCTTGGTCACCCAGCAACGTCTGAAACCACTGCGCCGAACTGAGCAACATTCAGCACGTGTCCTCATCATTCAAAATTATCAGCTCAATCTTTTGACCGCCCTTCACATATGATGCCCGACTATTCAGGCATTTTCCTTCGAGTTAAACAGTGGGCCCTGTCTGATGTCTAAAACCTCTTCAGCATATTCTTCATCAACATTCTTCTTCCTCTTCATTTGCCGGTCATATAAAAGCCAATATTCAGTCCTTTAAACATCATCGACTTTGCTGTGCCAGCTTTTGCCGTTGTGTAATATCTTCTTTGTTACCGTTTTGTCATCCGATGATACTTTCAGTTCCAAATGAAAGCTCACATTGCGAAATTTCGCAAACACCGAGCATTGATGATCAGTTGTTCATATCAACCCCGAAGATAATGCAGCGAATGCAACGACCAAAGCCTGCATCCATCATCGCCCATCTGCTTTACCGAAGCCGCAGCTCATCTTCAACACGTCCGGGTCTCGCAGGCTCAGAACCGTTCAAAATCCGGTTACAGCGATCTCTCGATTCTCGACACCAGACGACCAGCCCTCAATGGTTGCCGTTTTCCGGTACCATTTGGTTACACGATCTAGGATGTTATCGCTATCGATTGATATAATCGTTGAAACCGGATAATACCGCCGTTTATCGCCCTCAGCGTGGTTCGAACACTCATCAGTTCATCTGACCGTCTGCCTTATTAGGCCGAGTTCATCCGCCAAAACCAATGTTTGAGGCCTGTACGGCAAGATCATAAGCGACGCTTCACCTCGGGTCATATGAAACAAACGCCTTGGTACCCTGGCGATTGTGATTCATCGACGACCATCAAGGCGTAACCCTACCTTAACCGCTCAGCAGCGGCGGCACGCACCGCTATCACCTGCGTCTGCTCAGGTCAGAATTCGATTCTGTCAATCATTCACGCCATATCACGTTCAATCGAAATAAACAGCTCGCAACCGGTCTTTCTTTGCTGACCTTCATCAAAATTTTCATTCTGATAAACTTCGATCTGGTGACCAACAGTCATACAGCTGGTAATCACAACTCATCGTTGTCGATCAGCAACGGTCCTTACCACCGAAACGGTCTCGAAAATAAACCTTCCCCGGAGGAAATCAACGCCACCAGTAATACCGAAATGATTGCCCTGTTTCCAGATTGCCTGCTGTTAAACTCACCCTTTCTAATGACAGCGTTTGTCACATATTCTCAGAAGATGTTTTGACTCACCAGATAAACAGAACGTGTATCCGTTTCTTTGAAAAGTGAATGAAAACATTGTCAAGAGCAGTGAGCATGATGTTTTCTCCACCGTAGTCTCAGCCTGCGGAGATCTGCAGGCAGTAGTGCGACGTTGAATATGAGCATCAGCGACTTCGTCCTCCCCGCATGCCTTAGGGGCCAAGTCTGAAGAACCGTCCCAGAAAAGGTTTTAAATATCTGCGATATTTCAGAAAAAGATGTATCGGGCCTCAAAACATACGTTCAATTGAGGTACCGAACCGTTCGTGTACTCATCGCCGATGAAAGATCCAGGTCAGTGAAATGAATCGACAAACATCAAGAAAACACCCAGCGTTAGCAGCAGCAGCAGCGTTAGCAGCAGTTAGCAGCGTTGCTGCCAGCAGCGTTAGCAGCACGTCATTTCGTGCGGTATACGCCCATCAGTTTCCATCATTCAGACGGTCAAAGAGTCAGACCAGCAATATTTCGTCAGGCCCGATATATCGTACACTGCTCGGCGAGTGTCGATCTACTCAGGCGACCTGATTGAAATCGTGGCTATGGAGACACATCTTTTCTCAATACAGATAGTTGGGAGATTCACAACCTCCTTGCGAACAGCTCGGCTCAGGAACAGCAGCGCCGAATATTCCAGAAAAGAAGCAACGCCCAGTTCGACGTCCAGCGATTACCCGATGCCTGAAAATTTCCCCAACCGTGCATGTTTTTGCGTTAGGTGACCGCGGTGCTGAGGGGTGACTTCCACCTTCTCATGCATGTTGCCTGTTTGTAAACAAAAATCGACCGACAGATCAGTCAAAAGACCACTTAATTCCTGTCTCTTTATCACAGTGACAGAGGCGTTTTACAACCCATATACATCAGCAAAACAGAAAGGGCCAGCAAGTTTAGCGAACGAGAATGACGGGCCTCACTCTTTTTGTGGGGACACAGAAATACAGTGTCTCTTTAAAAAGGCAATACACAGGCTTACAGCCCTGGTAAGCACTGGCAAACGAGAGCCTGCTTGAAAACTGATGGTAGCAGCAGTGGTTGAGAATCGCCACGGCAGCAAAACGAGATGTCTGCAGTCTGCTTCAGGCCCATGCTTAGGCGAAGTCCAGCCATTCCCAGTTAGAATTAGGATCAAGGTTTAGAATCACCTCAGCAGTGAATTATAGTGAGCGTTATGTTTGGGGTAATTTATCAGTGGTACTCAAGATAGCTATTTTCTTATCATCTTTTTTCACGCAGGCACAGCCCAGTTTGTCGATGATTTTTCTGGTCCCATGTAGAGTTATAACAATCATATTCCTCATTGTTTTGCTTGATGTTTATATGTTATTTATAATTTTCGTTTGTCATTGCTTTATGTCAAACTTACCAGAGGAGAGTAACGCGGGTTTAATAAACTCGAAGGAAAGTTTGCAAAATCAAAATTATATATTTTGAAGAATAGTAAACCTTTGTCTTGTTATTTTTGTTAATACTCTCCAACAACCTATTCTACAGACTTGCTTTTAAGTTTGTATGGGTACTTTCTATCCAACTATATATAAGGTTATTTTTATAAATAGTACAAATTTTTACTTAATATCCCATTATTGACGTGGTGGAGAAGTTCTACTTTATAATTAAAGATAGCATCGGGGAATTTGTTTTTCGGTATCAAGGAAAGACTTAAAAAGAGGCTTAGGTAGAAAACAAATTATATACCATTAGCGAAATGTAGTTAGATGGGGAATTTATAATAGAAAGATGATACTATATTAAGAAATGATAATTAATTGAGGCTAGGATATCTAGCTTTTATTTGATCTAAATTGGCTTGTATGACGTTTTAGAATAAAAATAGCACAAATTTGTGTAAAGCATTATAAAACGTGACAGGGTTAAACAAGATACACGGAGAATTGAAGAGAAGCGTTAGTGGATAGGTCAAAGAAATATTAAAATAACAGTTCAAAAGATGATGAAAGCAGCCGACAGGTTACCGAAAGATGAGCACATACCGTCATACGAAATATTGTGCCACTTTTCATCAACCTTACCCGACTGTAAACAGTTAAAGGCTCGTCGGGCACTCATGATTGTCGTTGAGGCAGAAAGAATTGAAGACAGTTGTTGCTGTCTCAGCCGATGGCGTAACAGCGTCATTTCCTATGCAACGTATCAATGGTGCCGATTGATAACGACTTACTGAAACGATATGGCAGATACCGAGAGCATGAAATTACAGTATAAAGAAAATAAATCGAAATGAGTTACGTTAGCAAAGCGATTGGTAGGTCCTCGTTTCGAATGGAAAGGCAGTTCAACAGCCATAAAAGTTCGGATCAAAGAAATGAATAGCTTGCAGACTTGTCAACATGAAACAGTGAAAGAACGCCCAGCTTTTTTCGAAAACGCAAGAGAAAACGTTAGAAGAGTACAAGAAAACTTCAGTTTGCGCCGCAGATTGCGGTTCATTTGAAGAAGCCGAATTAGCGATCGAACTGTAAACCGCTGTGCCTGACACTTCAGGACGGCTCATAGCCTGGCAATTACGGAGGAAAAACGGTAACAGCGGATCATTGTACCCCAGGAGAAGCCTGTCTGTTAATCTGAGCATCGAGAACCTCAGACGGTTATATTGCTGAAAGCCTCGATGTTAGGGGTATGCAACATTGTCAGCAATCATTTCAGTGGGGCCCCGAGCAAGGTCGCCCATCTCCTTCCTCTGCCAGAGGAATGCGGGCACCGGTCTGTACCTTGTGCGTGGACGAAAAGTCTATAACACAGAAAAGAGACAAAACTGCTGACAGACGGTTCTGCGAGCTGGCATCCGGAGCCAGAGCGTCATGTTGCACAGATTAACTAGCTTCCAGAAGTATTGGTCATATCGAGGGCAGAAACAACTTGCAAAGAATCCTTTATAGAGCCGCGCCTATTGAATTGCCGCGAGCGACTTTCGCGTAAAGATATTCGATATTCGGTAACGTCAGATCGTTTCGCAGCGCGCAGCAGCCGAGAGGCTGTCGGCAGTTGAAGAAAATTCGAACAGCAACAGAACGTACGTCCACCGGCCATACGAAAGAATATCGGCGTGATATCTCTCGTATGTTGACGAAAAGCCGTTAGCTGTCAAGATACCAGGGTGGTTTCAAACGGTCGTAGCCAGGGCGGGAGAGTTGCAGGTTCATTGCAGCAGTCATCAGCTCCACCGATTTGTTAGAGGCAGAAATGAAGTTACGGCGAACAGCGAGTCTGAAGACAGGTTTACGATATCCCGCTTTTTGTCAGAGTAGTGGCAGTGGGCAGTTTATTGTCAAACATGGGTCAATACCAACATGTTAAAAACAGTTGACAGAGCGTAAGGGCGGCATAATACATCATAAAGAAATAAAGCACCGAAAACAAACAAAGAGAATCCAATCATGGCACCGGCGATCGAAAGTTATTCACTGTAGAAACGAAGAATGGAGCAGCCGCCTTGACACCTGCGCTACGCGTGAAGAAGCTGGTCCAACGAAAGGCTGGCGTAACGCCATGATCAGAAGCGCGCCGTCAAAACGCAACAAAGAAAAGATCACCCGTGCCATGCCGGCAGTAACTGGCGTACGTTTCAGACGCACACAGCCAGTCGAAAAAACGGACCGTCGAGCTTGCGCTTCGCTCAAGAATCGAACGATTTGCATGAGTAAAATTAGCGAGATTTTGAACGAACTGAAAGAATACCAAAACCGTCACCCTCACTGACATCAGCGAGCGAGCGACGGTTTCAGGCCGTTCGACGGCTTCCAACCAGCCTCGATCCACTTCAGGCTGGTCACCATTGCTCATTGTGCTCATTCCAGGGGGTTGATTGACGCAGAAGGGGAACATTACAGCATCTATCTCGATCCGACCCCTGCTGAAAGTTCATCATTTGAATGGACCGCAGGTTTTGAAGAAGATTGAAGAGAACATATCTCCACCGTCTCGACAACCGATATCGAGTCCATTGAACCAAAGCGAATTGAAGGAGCCGAAGATACCCCTGAAGTCAAATCGAAGTTCACCGGTCGTCCAAACAACCGACCAGATGTTAAAGAACCAGCGACGGTCACGATAGCCCACCGAACGAAGAAGATCGTCACCGAACGCATGACGGCATCTGCCGAAGACCCGTCCATGCAAACGAGAACCATTCCGAGTTATCCGGCCTGAGGCGCAGTCAGATTTGACCACCTGAGCACGTCGTCAAAATCACGATCGTTGGCTTGAAACAGCGATTCGAAATGAAACCCACGAGTTGTCCAGAGCGCCTGTGCATGAGCACCATCGACAGCATCTGTACCCGAAAACAGTCTGATCGCCTCAACGCCACGGTTTACGTGTTGCAGAAGATGAAATATCGATGGACCAAACCAAATCACGTCAACACGACAGAAGCGGCTCATCACCGGCGCAAAACGGAAAGACGAAATTATCACAGATCCTTTCTGAAAGCCAGTTGAGGTTCATTGGCGTTGGCGCGGAGGGCACAACGAAGCGCAGAATCAGTATTATTTAATCGGGAAAAGAGCTGGAGGTGCGATTTTCGCCGCGATTGCCAGAAAGAGCACATGATACATATCTGTCGTCACATGAACGGCGTTCAAGAGCCCAGTTACCGAGCGAGTCGTTTGAACAGAAGCGTATTGCCGAACCGAGATGGTTCGCGCGTTTCATTCATTTTACTACGTAGTCAAAAGAAAGTTAGCGAATAGAGAAACTCATTTTCGTTCTTACTTGAGCCGTGTTTCGGGGAAGAGCAGTCACGATGTTAAAGACGATATTATTCCGGTGGCTGCAGGGCCCGATGATCATAAGCTCAAGAAAAAGAATATCAGAGTTTCCATACTGGTTCGACAAAGACAAAGATGAGGTTCCAGAACATCTTTCAGTTTAAACAACCGGAAAGAACACCATTCACAGGAAGTTGCGTCCTTGATAGTGTTGTCATCGGCCGAATTGGTCAGGATACAAAGAGAACCGAGCGATTGTTGCCAGTCATCCGTGCAGCAACATTTCAGTGGTCGTACTGAGTCACGAGAAAAAGAAAAGCCTGGCTACCAGAGTATTGTAGACGTTTATTTTTGAGCTGAAAGATGGCCGGTTTTCCGCAGATTTTGTTGGCGACGAAGAACGATCGTCACTATTTCCAGCAGGCAGTACGCCCGACAGTCGGTGCGTCGATATTGTCACCGATCAGCTGGCACGGTCGCGGCGAAAGAAGCAGAAACTATTCGCAGACTGGCCGAAAGAACAGCGCCCAAAACTGCCAGTGCCGTTTTTGCCGTCGACGCACAAAACATCAAATAAATCGCCATAACCGCCATAAACCATAAATCACTGAGGCAACCAAACTTCGAGTTACCGCCCGCGCAGAACGATTACGTCATAATCGCCCCGTAACACAAGACAGCCAGCGCACGCACAAACACCACAAACCACCGTCAGTGGTTATCAGCAACAGCCAGCCCACGCCGCCATTGCCTGTGGCCTGTACCCGCACCCGGTGTCTGAGCCTTGTCGTTCACGCATAAAAGCCCGCGTGCGAAAGTGGCGTTGCCTGAGACATGGGTGGCAGTGGAACATATACAGGGGCCGGTAAATACCATTTTTAGATGAATTGTGAATATCAGACAGCCAGGAAGGCAACAAGCCCTCAGACGTTAGTGAGTCAACACCGAGGCAGACGCCATTTTGCGCGTTATTACATCATTTTGAGTCTTTGCACTCGCTGGTCCAGAGCGAGTAGTTTGAACGCAACACGGTAACAGTTCCGGCAGTCGTCAATCAGTTCAGAGCAATCTCCGAGTCCAGTTGTTCTCTTCGTCCTTTTTCACTTACTTTCGTTTCAAAGTCGGGTCACTGTCGCGGAGGGCCGAAACAGATCAACGTCAGACGCAACCATCAAATGCCGTGCCATCCAGCAAGCGCCTTTTGCACCGTCAACGTCTTATCAGTCGATCAGGCCTCGCCGAGAGCCATCGGCCCCCCAAAGTAGTCAAACCGCTGTTAAACCAGAGCGTGGCCTTTAGCAAAGGTAATAGTCGCAGATCCCGATCATTTTCGTCTCAATCGATATCTGCTGTTCAAAGTCATTAAGAATCCGAGATTGTTTTCGGTGTTAACGGGGTTCTCGTGCCATCAGTACTATGAAGGAAGCAGCCTGTCTCATCACCGGTACTGCTGAGTTTGCGTCAGCACAGCGTCGATCATTCTTCGCAGCTCAATTACAACTGGCGGTTCGATCGAATCATTTGTTCAGACAGAATCTGCGCATCTTGGCGCCTCTTTCCTTTCCTATCTCTCTCTGCCAGATCACCACAGTTTCAGCCTGCGCCGAAATATTTCAGAGCGACGCATCAGAGCGATAGCGTTTCATCCCCTCTCATTTTCACCTTTATTGCACAGTCGTCAAACCCGATAGCCGCGGCGGGTTTGAGTACTGGTGTTCGCAATCTGTCGCTCATCCATATCTTTGCTGAAAGACCGAAAATATTGCCAGTCGAGTTGCGAGCCAAAAAGAGTGCATATAAACAGGCCAAAATCAACCGCCAGTGCGAGAACACAACGTCAATCCAACGCGTTGAAAGTCACCAGCGCAATGACGGTCTGCAATCCATCCATCCAGCTGAAAGATTGAGTGGCGTTAGTATAATCATATCGAGCGTGACGAAGAATGTACCATAGTTCACTATTGAGTATACGGCGAAGCCGATTATTGCGCCGGAGTTGTACCATTTACGTGTCATTGCCTGGGAAAACAGCAATATGTATCATTGAAAAAACGGTTAACAAACTGAAACCCCGAGTAAGAAGACAACCAGCAGCGAGTAAAATCATGAAAGAAGAAGCCACAGCATCACCATCGCGTGCGCTTTCGTTTGTCTGACAGTCTCCAGAAACAGGACAGCAGCGTAACACGTCGCCGCACGATGGCATGCCCCCATACAGAAAGCATGCCAGACGTCGCACGGTTACGGAAGTTGTGTGCCAGCCTCCGCGCAGCATTGGTACAGCATTGCAAAAATGAACAGCCTGGCGAAAGACCAGGCTGCACGAAACGTCTGGTCTCCAGCATCTATCGGGAATATAAGACTGTTGGCGAGCCAGCGCACAACGTTCGTCGAAAAAGCTGGCAGCAACCTCTCCATGATAGCGAGCATCACCACCTGGTTAGAGATCCGTTCGAAATGGTGACGTCGCCCATTATTCGTTTTTGAATGAACGCGCAGCGACCGTGTCGGATATTATGTCACGGAGCAGAGAAAACGAGCCTTTATCAAACCGCCGGCCCACGCCTTTCATCGAACATGGGACCGAAAGGCTCGTCGATCACCGGAAAAGACTGGTCCTCAGACCAGCCACAGGCAGTCCTTCGGGGAAAGTTCAGCAGAGCGAGAACGTCTCCATTTAATGAAACATTGCTGCGGTTGCACGTGCCCGGTCCATCAGACACTTAGATCTTCTGTACTCGAAGAGCCGCCACTGTTCACGACGGAACAGGTCACCACACCGTAGGAAATCAATCATCACAGAACAGAAGACAGGACCGATCGAGCGCCAGACGGCGTTATTTTTATAATTCACCATCGTCCATTTGCGTCGCGGAAGGAAAGGATAAATGAGCGTCGTGAACCAAACCCTGCAGGGCGTGCAAAGATGGTTCAGTGGAATGAGCAGAACCTGACATCCGCGCGCAATCAGCACCACCAGAGCGCAGCACAGTGAAAACTGCACCATGGTCTCCTCATTCTCTCGTCTCTGCCGCAATTATAATGAACGATCCCATAGGCGAGTAATCATCGCAGCCATAGCAACCGAGCGAACAAGATTGCCGAAAGAAATGAGCGAGCCGAAACAGGGTACTGAACAAACCATCAGCGGGCGGTTCAACGAAGCACGGAGCGTTATCGATCAAACATCGAAGAGCTCACGAATACATCGACATCGTGAGCGCGCATTGCAAACGATAGAAATAAAAATCTGAATATCATGAAAACTGGCAAACCCCTGAACAGACTCACCCTTCCAAAGACTGATGTCGCCGAACAAACCAAAAACATCGCGGTCAACGCATAACAAGGACCAGCTGGTCAAGGTCAAATTTCGTCGTCTCCTTAACTTCAGCACGCTGAAGATCAGTCGAAAGGCCAAGCCCAGTCAAAGGTCGACCAGTGTGCCGTCAGTCTCACTGGCCACGAGAATACGACAATCAAAATCAAAACACACAAAGCAGCCGATTGTGATCAGCACATAAACGAGCAAGAATAAGAGTGGTCAAATGAACACCCAGATTGATAAAAAATCATCAAACGAAACAGGCAACCAACAGATGGCGAAAGTTTGTGTAGTCGTCTCAACGGAATAGTATCAATTAGAACGCAGAGCGTCAGCCCAGTAGTTAACCGATTTGAGCAGCAGCTTGATAACATGATTAGACATCCTCAGAAGACAAAGATGCTCCACCGAATACCAGCAGAGAGATCCAGAGCAGTTAAAGCAGACAAAGAAACCTTTGGGGTCTATGAGCAACACAGTGTCAGCATCAAAATCATAAACAAAGCCGACAATAAAAGAACAGGCGTATAACATAATCACAACAAACATAGAAACGCACGAGTCCGCAAACATGGCACCCGTCATTGTTCACGACGCACAAAGAAGCATAGCCAGCCCGTGCTAACGGAGCATCTTGAAATGTCGCATCTGGACACCCCGGTGCCCGATTTTACACCATGACGCTTCAAAAATCAGAACAGTTCCCACAACACCACAATGCCGCACGGAAGCCATTCTTCAATTATTCGATCTGATCATCGACGACAAACAGCGGGGCCTCCAGAAGAAAGCTCACTCCTGAACACCAGATCAAACTGAGTTCATCAGCATCCCAGATTGCCAACACGCTTATTGAGCTTGTTATTTCGCATAACACAACAATTCAGTAAACCTTTCAGTGAGGGCATGACATGAATTGATGGAGAAAGAACTCGATGTCCTCAGCGTCGGGCGGGACAGTCGAGAGAACGAGAAATTGATTACGGGTTTGTTGTACCTCCGAAACTATCGCCATCACTGATTTCAGAGTAACAACAGAAGGTTTCAATTGATGATTTTCAACGGTCTGATGCCCACGATTCAGCATCAATAGCAATGCGTTGTCGTCTCAAACGAGCAACCCGATTGCACAGTTCTCGGTCCAGCTTTTCACCCACCTGGTTATCGCGGGCGTAAACCACCCCACGACCGCTGTGGCAACAAGCCGCGCTGCGGGCCGGAACAACACGGAGCGAGACAGATTGGTTTCCAGCCATAGCAACAAAATCAGTGCTTGCGCCACGATTATTCAATATTCGTTTTTATTCTCACAGGAATAAGGTTGACAAATATAAAAGGCGTATAATAATTAAAATCAAACATTGTCCAGTCCCGAAAGGAGAATCAGAAATGATGGTCATAACAGTTAGTCATCGAAATGTTTGAGCCTCATTCAGAAAGAACAGCGTAGGAATTGTGCGCAATCGGGACTTCATTGCGTCCTCAACTGGCGAAAGAAATGACATCTGCGCCTTGATTTAGCACGTTAGGAAGAAGATTTTAACTGCGAAACAAGAGCACAGAATACAGGTAATGTTGGCGATCCAGTTTTGCCGGCAACAGGCGGAACAGCACAAAAACATCAAACAAAACGGTTTGCATTGATGAAGCCTTTGTCGAAAGGCGGCATTGTTCAGTCAAGAATGACCGACACAGTCAACCAGCGAGAACCGCACGTCACCAAATTATTAATCTGCAAGAACAACATACACGGAACACCGTTCATTGTCAGTTGACGGATATTTCCACAATACACGTAAATATCTCATCGCAGTTCATAGTGATCCCAAAATAATAAACTTTGAATTAGTGATCTTGAAACAACAAAGAAGAATCAGTCGCGAGTGCGACGACCAGCGGCCTTGTTGTCATGCTCGCGCATTTAAAGCCTGAGTGACGAAGAACAGAACGCCGATATCACATGCATAAGAACATTGATCGTGGAGAAGAATTAAACTACTGACCACGCTGAAGAACAGAAATGTCGGCCTCAGTCACGACGATGGTCAAGAGGTCGGCAGCTGGCGGTTACCGACTGATTTCGAAACAAGCGAGCTAATGGTCGCAACTTCATTGTACTGAAGAAGAGCCGAGAATTGGGAGAACAAGAAGACAAAAATAAAACCAGCAGAAGCCAGTTTTGCCTGCGAACACGTGCTTTTAAAATCGTAAAAACTGCTGTGTCATTGAATCATAGCGGTCAAAACTACGTCGACAGAACATTGCGTTAGCGTTAACAACCACAACAACAGGTTCCACGGACCGCAATGTTCGCGAATAACTCAATGCCTGAAATGAACAATGGCACCGTAAAAACGTCTGTTCGATTTTACCGCCGAGCCTTTGCGATACCAACGAGCAAAGAACGATCGAAAATATCGAATATTATTTGAATTTTGCACGGTAGTTGAACAATAAGAAAGTTGGTATCACAATGAAAGAATCGAAGAGCATTGTTTCGTACCTGTCTACGGAAGAAACTAATTCTCCGAACACCAAAGACGATGCACCACATTATCACATGGAGTCGCCAGACGACCGGAAGCGAACGCAAACAGTTGTTTTTGTCAGCCTGTTTCATTTGTAATGACGATCGGGAACGGTAATGATCCCATGGTGATTGAAGAAACAAAATTCAAAGGCCTGAAAAATAAAGGTCTTTTGCCGATCAAAACACAGGTTGCGCGATACGAGTACACGAGACCCCTGGTAAAACCGTACAATTGAGTAGTCTGCCGAGCGCGCAGCAGGCAGGCTGGCACCGTGTCGACGGGTGAAAGCCGCGGTCATCTCAAACCAACGGCCGCCCAGATCGTCCGCCGATCACGAAGATAAACCAAAACAAATACCACGTTGCGTCATTGACTAATCAGCATCCGGAAATGCGAAGACTTTGAAGCCTTTATTATAATTCATGACAATAAAACGAAACGGTGTTAAAAGATGACGAGGTGCAAACAGGAACACAGGCATTCACAACAACAGCAACGCAACAAAAGCCCACCGAACCGCAAGAACACAGCAGAACCTCCAGAACTGCAGAATTGACGCAAAGACGTCAAGAAAGTCAAATCAGCCGCTGCTATTGCTTCCGCATATTTCAGCAGTTCAGCCACAGGAGGCAGATCACAGATGGGTCACCATCCCAACACCGCCCGTTAATTTCAGCAAGATAACGCCCCACCGTTTCCTTACTGTGCCGGTGCCGAATGGGCGAACGTCGATCTCGAAACAGACACGGGTCAAAAGACCGCCTTTTCATACAGGCGCGAATGAAGAACGGTCATTCGAGCGATGAGTCGTCGAAAAACCCCAAAGAGTCGAGAACAGAAAAATCAATAGCAAAACTTGTTCGATGGCACCGATAAGTACTGTATCAACCGTGGTGGCCTGACGCCAGAAGAAAGCCTGCCATGCCAGTGCCCTTCCAGATCACGGCAGCCCATCCGCGGATCATCCCAATCATCTCTCAGTCATGAAACCAGACAAAGACCCCACAAAGAGAAACCACCTCATCACATCTGCGCGAGATGGCGAGAGTCCAACCGTTTATAACAAACACAAAAATATAAGATCCTTCAATATTTAACAAGAGTAGAGAAGAAAACTATTTAACCATTTCAGGAAGAGGTAGTAAAACCGAACTCACGGAATCTCCCATATTCCCAGCTCGATTTCACATTTCGTCATCCTCACTCACCTTCATAAGGTGCCAGATAAATTACAGAACAAACAGTGAGAATCAGCAAATTTCAATTGCCTCATTGCTTTATGAAGCCTTGGCGAACACATTTGTGCGCGGAAATATCAAGGCGAGTCACTCTTCTTTGCAACCATAAAACCCTCGACAGGAACACAGTGGCGCATACATCATAAAGAAATCAAGAAAAGAAACTGCCGACGGTTTTACAGTACGAGAACAACTCAAAAACCTCAAAACGATTCGTCGGTAAACCGCATACTGGTGAACATCATACCAACCAAGAGAACAGAACAAAAGTTCTGTTCTCACCTCTTCCGCATCAACGTTCACAGGCTGAACACAATAAACGCAACGATCGAAAACGGTCGCGCTCATCGCTCACGGATCGATCCCACCATGCTCGTCGAAATTGCCATAATTACGTCAGCAGTCAGGAAACAGGCGGTACGACGTTTCGACAACGAAAGAAACAGCAGTATGCATCTGGCGAGCGAGCCACCGCAAGCTACCCGCGCAATTTCACGCCTCAAAGCACGCTGATTAGTAGGAACAGTTAGACGAGCTGTTGAAACAGCCGCAGGTCTGTTGCACCGTCGCGCTCGTTGACCACAAACCGTGGCGATAAGCGTATCAAAAGCGATAACCAGTTCTCTTTAGACAGCACATGCCATCTCCATACCATGCCGAGGTGACCATTCGAAACGCCGCGGTCACGTCAACGAGATCTCCAAAGACAGCCTCATTTCCCACGATATCTGCCCATCAGACCAGAAGCAGCTGAACACGGTTCGACATCCATTTGCTGTTCAGCAAGGCTTTCTGAGACCTGTTGTGCTAAACAGAATGGTTCACCCAGGCCAATGCCTACAAGCCCCAACTTGCGCTCTCAAACGATCGCGAGGGCCGATCCGGACACGAGACAGTTCTGGTCACAGTCCGCGATCACACTGGGCACGGTCTGGACGCTGGGGCATCCCCGCCTATACCATCAAACACCAAATATAAATCACGCAGAGCATAAACACACCATTAGTTTATACGACGAAAGAGCCAGCTGAGCAAAATGTGCAGCAAAAGCACATACCCATGAAAGCAGGAGAGCTGGAGTAGAAAGCGCAGCAGCACGGTTCGGAAAATAGAAAGCTGAGGAGTGAATCGGCTCAGCACGCCTTGGGCCTGCTGAGTTAAAACAGCTAAGGCAGGCTGAGGCACAGACCCCAACACATACTGCAATAAAAGAAATTTCAATTAATGTTTACTGTAAACCTTCTGATAGTATATACACTGCCACGCCTACGGCCACGCTCAACATTATTATAAACTCTATTTTCGAAAAGTCAAGGACTCTGGTAAACCATTTTTTGAGGTATTTTATTTCTTTTTGCAGTGCGAGGGGTGTGAGGGCAAAATTTTTAGGGTCTGGCACCCGTCCGCCCCCTGCCTAGCCTGCGCTAAATTTTTATTTTTTTGCTCTAGCAGATTTTTAAAAATTTCTGTGCTAGACCGATTTTTCGTGGGGGTTCGCTCCCATTTTTTTATTTTTCCTCCGCTTTCTGAAATTTTTCCGAACCATTCTCTTTCACGCTTTTTTTCTACTCCAATCTCCTTACTTTTTCATGATTATATTATACACCTTTTTACTATATTGTCAACATTTTTTTGCTCAATTTCTTCACTTTTTTTGTGTTATTTTTATTATCTTTTTGTGTCGGTATATTATATAATAGTGTGTTTAGATTATGCTCTATCTCTTGCGTAATTGCTCACTCATTTTTTAAGGTTGCGTGATTATATTTTAGTGTTTTATTAGTATAAATAAGAGGGGTTGCCCCCTCATTTTTTCTTGTCCAGATTATTTTTTAATGTAATCACGGACTGTATTGATTAGAATATCTGTGTCCGAGATCTCATTTCCTTGATAATCGTTTGAAGTAAATTTAGGGCTTGTAAAGCCATTTCTTTTTCGTCCGAACCATTCTGTTTAGCTTCTTTGTTTTCGTCCTCAGAAGCCTTGCTAGACCCCTTAAAATCGTTCTCAGACCATTGTGTTTCATCTTCTAGTCCTGATAGAGTGATATCGTAGAAGTAGGTATCTTTGCGGTCAATCTCATTGACAACAACCACTTGTGTTTCAATTCGTTCGATATCAGCATAAGCATAGAAGTTGTCATAGCCTGCCTGCTCTAAAGGAATAAGAACTAGTTCTCCTTTTTTGAAAGAAATACACTTATCACTTACGATTTTGTGATAGTCTTTCAACAAGCCTTGATAGTTGATTTTAACTTTATAGTGTTCTGCGATAACTTTTAACAACTCGTCTAACTCTTCCTTGTTTCCTACTAGGATAGCGTGACCTTTTTGTAGGTGCGTGAAGAGTTCTTTTAGGTTTGGTGCGCTTGCTACAGGAGTTGTTTCTAGCTCCTTAGATTGATACATACCCTTGATATACTCGTTGTAGAAACGTCCGATACTGCCACCCTCGACCACGATAGCGGTATAGTATGAAATAATTTCAGCAAGCATATTAGGATCAATCCCATAGTAACGATAAGCACGACCATTTTTCATGATAACATCAAGAGAATTGTCCGTTGCGATTTTAATTTCTTGAATGAAACTTGACATGATTGTTTGTACCTATGACTTTGTTGATAGTCTTGTAGAGGAATAGAGAAAGAGTAAAACTAAAATATGAAAAAGGTTTTTTATTTCTGTTCTCTTAAGTTGGTATAAGTGTTTCCGCAAGTATACCGAAGTTTGTAACGAATAATTTTTTTGAAGTTTTTTGGGAGAACATTTTCTCTATTCCTTTATAAAACTATCAACAGGCTTTCTTTTTTTCTTAATTTCTTTTATGATTATATTATACACCCTTTTAGTATTCCTGTCAAGGGGTTTTACTAGTTTTTTTAAAAAAGAAGAAGTAGCTCACTAGCTATTCTTCCACGCACAAACTAATGATTTTAAAAACCCAAGAGCTACATAAGCCCAAATAGGGTAAGCCAATAATTCTGAAAGGTACATTGCGGTTCTCCTTTATTTTTGTTTCTATGGTTTATCTAACCACCTTATAGAGAGGTAGGTAAAAAGGGTGAAAATAAAAAATGTAAAAATCAAACTGGAATATAAGGAGATTCCATGAAGTTAAGTTTTTTTACCTACCTCTTTACAAAGTGGTTAAATAAGGTTTTCTTCTCCTACTCTTGTTGCGTGGGAGCAGGAGAAGAAGTCTTATATTTTTTTGTGTTTGTTATTTATAACGGATTGGACTTACTATTCCTTTTACGCTCTCGCTATAGATCGCAATAGGGAGGTGAAATTTCTTTATCCAAGTAGAAAGTCACTTTTTTTATCCCCTAATTCTTTTCATAACTGAAAGTGAATTGATAAGATGATCCACTTGGATAAGAATACCGTAGTCTGGAAGAAATTTTTTTCTTTTATAGTCTAACTTAGGCTCTTTTGCAATAATCAAATTTCCCTGTTTGTTGGTTGATACGAATTGCCTTATCAAGTTTTTTTCTTGTCGGATAGGTTTTTCTTGTGATTTTTCTTCAATTCTTTCAACTCTTTTTAGGGTTTCAACAATATCATACTCGAATTGAGCCATTTCTTCTAATTTATTTTCTGTATAGAAAAAGTGGTCTGTTTTTTGGGTATGGTACTGTTTCAGGATCAATAACTTGTTGCCCATTCTCAACCTGTTTTTTTAGTAAGAGTATTAAGGGCGATATGCTTATCTGTAGTAAGTAGGCAGTATTCACAGATAGTATTATCTGTGAATACTGCCTTATCCTCGTAGCTATGGATTTGTTGCAAATAGGTACGGAAACCAGTATGTTTCTGTACTCGTTTTAATTGCTTAGCGAGCAATTTTACGACTTTCTCTTGTGTCTTTGCGTCAATTCCTACTTTTTGGTTCTAGGACTGTTACTGTATTCATTTTGCGGTTCTCCTTTTATTGGGCTTTTTGTTGCGTTGCCCTGTATTTGATTTATGATTATATTATACACCCTTTTTGTGTTCCTGTCAACACTTTTTCATCATCTTTTTTAACTTTTTTGATTATTTTTTTGTGTCATAGATATAAAAAATAAAAACCCCTAAAGTCTTTACACGTTTCCGTGTTTAACTTTTGGAGTTAGTGTCTTATTATTTATTTTTTTATAACGTAAATGATTTGATTTTTTTGGTTTTTATCTCCGTGTCAGGCGGACTGGTCCCTAAAACATTGCGTTCAAGTTTGAAAGATGATACTTGGCTTTTGCTACCGTGTCAACACGAATTATAGCCCTGCCTGCTTACCGTAGTTTTTCAGCTAGACTATAATTATTTTTGGTTTTTACCCAAGGGTCGCAAATAACCCTATAATTATATTATACACTTTATCTGTGTTTTTGTCAATAAAAATTGCGCTATTTTTTCAAATAACGCAAAGTTTTTTATTGATTTTCTTCAATCCACTCTCTCATAGGATCAATTACCGTTTCCCATTCGTCATTTACAAATAAAAAAACAAGCTAGTAAACTAGCCTGTTTGCATTTCACTTCAATTAATCTGTGACTTCCATGTAATATTGAGTGTTTTTTTCATCATCTTTGAATTGTTCAAAGATGAAATTATCAGTTTCTTCCCATAGATTAGAGTACAAAGCACAATACTCTTGATTCTTTTCGTTGTAATACCAACTCTTGTGATTCAATACCATTGCAAATTCCGTCATGAACTCGATATTACTTTTCCAATCGTTCTTTGCTCGATTGTAGGTATCTTTGATCCCTTTCACACCAAAACATTCAGCAATCGAAAAATCAGACCAGAACGTTGTTTTTGGAGTATAGCCAATCATTTCAAACATTGGGTTTACAGTATGTGCTTGGTTCATTTTGCGGTTCTCCTTTATTAGGGCTTGTTGCGTATACCCTTTATTTATTTTATAGTTATATTATACACTCTTTTAGTATTCCTGTCAATAGTTTTGTGCTATAGTTCAATATTTTTTTAGCTAGTTTTTTTACAATTTTAAAAGCATTATTCACTAAATAAAAAGCCTAGCTTCTGCTAGACTTTATTTTTTATGCTTCTTGTTTCTCTAATTCTTTCAACTCTTCTTCCAATTTTGTAAAGGAACGTCCATTAATCATCTTGTTTCCGAAAATCGAATTGACATACCAAACGCCATTTTTTTATCTTGTACATAGATGAACTCGTAACAATTTGAGAAACGATTTTTCACCATTCTTTTTGTTCTTCTAGCGTAATGGTTTTCAATGGTTTTAATTCTTCTCCACGATCTCGGTGATAAGCAACTGTATACTTTCCGCTATGATCTTCATTTTTCAAACATTCCTGTTCTTCATCACTCAAGGCTTTAAATGCTTCTGAAACATAATAACTAAAACCATATAGTCGTACTGCCTCACTTGTTTCCAATTCTTCGCCTAATGAACTAAGATCACCTAATTCCAAAAGTTTAGCCAATTTTTTAGGATCACTATATGATTCTGATAGAATAATTCCATTATGTTGTAAATATCCGTCCCAATGACAATAGATACCTTTTAGTGTTCCGTCTTGTTGTTCTTGCAAGATTAATGAATTTGTTGACATTGCGGTTCTCCTTTAGTTTGACTGTATCAGTCATTTCTTATTTATGATTATATTATACACCTTTCAACAAAGGCTGTCAATACTTTAAACCATTTTTTTGACTTTTTTGATTATTTTTTTGTGTTTTGTTTGCCCTGTTACTTCCCCCCACTTACAAATAAAAAAACAAACTGGATCACCAGCTTGTTTTACCTATATTCTTAATACTCTTTTATTTCACTAGTTAAAATCTTCTTCAATTTCTCCTACTTCAATTCCTGCTTCGTCCAAAATTTCATAGTCAGGAAGTTCATCATAGCATAAATCATTTTCTTTTTCATAGTTAGGGTTTTTTATTCGTAGATCCCTGATTGCTTTATCAACTGCGAACCCTTTTGCTTTATTCTCTGAATAGAATAAAGCGACTGTTTCATTATTCTTTCGTACTTGATACATCATTTTACAGTTCTCCTTTTCAGGACTAGTTGTGTCTGCCCTGTTTTTTTGATTTTATAATTATATTATACACCTTTTTATGTTTTTTGTCAACCTTTTACCCCCTATTCCTGTAAAAATTAAAGCAAATATTGGAATAATCGACATTTTTTTATTACTAATTTTGATTTATTTGCTACTTAAACAACAAATATCCTCTATCTCGTCCGTATTACCCCCTATTTTAGCCCCTGCGCTACTTTTTAGCTTATTGCCTATGATTCATTAGAAACAGATTTACGCCCCTAAAATAGCCAAATTAAGAATTAAAAAAGACTAGACTTCAAGGACTAGTCTTTTTTAATCAAATTTATGTTGTTTAGGACGCAATAACTTCAATGCTATTAGTACCAAGTCGTGACATCAGATTCATTAGAAAATCATAATTTAAAACCACTTCCCCTGTTTGTTCCTCTAAATAGTGAAATAGCGTGTTTGGAGTTACAACAAACCCATAATCAAAATTTCTCGTTCCTGCTTCAATCAAAGGATATTCAATGACCCTTTCGATTGCTTGTGAAAGGACATCAAGGATTCTTTCTCCATAGTTATATCCATACCCCTCACTAGAAAGGTTTTTTACTAGATTGTTTGTGTTATATGCAGAAATAGCAAGCTCCCCAATAAAACGTGTTGAAACCCCAATCCCTAGAGTTCTTTGGTAAGGTTTCAAGGTTTGATACAAGGTATCTTGTTCAGGAGTAAACTTTTCTTTGTACAAATTTACTGTTTGATCGTCAATGGAAGTCAAGATCGAATGAATTGAAGAATAAACTTCCATACGCTTATTGTTTAGGTATTTAGTAGGGTGACTATTTCCTAATTTTGAAATGACATCATAGATATAAAAATCAGGCGCAAATTTAATTGTCAGCTCCCCAGACTTGATTCGACTGTTTAAATTCTCCATTAGCTTTTGATTTTCATTTGCTACTTCTTTGTACGTCATTAGTCTATTAACTTGAATTTTCATGTTTGCGGTTCTCCTTTTATTAGGGTTTGTTGCGTTTCCCTATGTTTTATTTATGATTATATTATACACCTATTTAACTTTATTGTCAACTGTTTTATGGTTTTTTGATTATATTTTTGTGTTGCTCGTAAAATTTAAAAAGAGGGGGTTTCCCTCTTTTTATCCTACTTTAGCTACTTCTACTTCGATCTCCTCTGCTAAATATTCGATTAGATAATCTTTATCTTCTTCTGAGAGATTATCTAAATCATATTCTCCAAGCACCCCTGATTTCCAATACCAAGCACTCAAATCAAGTTTAGCTACTGGTTCAACAGGGAAATAACCTGCGTTCTGAGTTGTTACCTCTGTCTCTCCGTTAGGATAAACCACAAACACCATACCGTCACAATACAGGTTTTCTAACATTTCTTTTGATAATTTTTTATAATCTAAATTGTTCATTTTGACTAACCGCTTTCCTTATTCTTTATGTTTATATTATACACCTTTTGATATCCCCTGTCAACACTTTTGTTGTATTTTTTAATTTTTTGATTATCTTTTCATGTTCCTGCATTGCTTTCAGCAGAAATAAAAAGACTAACCTTTTTAAGTCAGCCTTTTTACAACAAAAAAACTAGCCTTTCGGCTAGTCTTTAACATTATGACATTAAGAAATTTAAGAAGGCAACAAAAGAAATTTTGTTGCCAACCGAAAACTCTTTATAGTTATATTATACATACACATTCCCACGTTGTCAACACCTATTTTTTGTTTTTGATTATTTTTTTGTTTGATTTCAGCAACAAAAAAAGACCAGCTTTTCAACTAGTCTTTTAGAAAAGAGTAAATCTATTCAAAGTTTGCAGACCGTAATGTAAGATTTTTCTTCTCTGTATTTATATTATACACCACGCACCTTCACATTGTCAATGCTATTCCATTATTTCTTCAATGTTTTTGTCAATAACGCTCCATGCTTCATTGAACCGTACTGATGGTTTAATTTCAAGTACCCCTCTTTCAACATCTGCTTCAATTTCTTTCAAAAGAAATGATACCTTTATCTTATTTCCGTTTCGCTCCAAGGTATATAGGTTGACTGCCTTTTCGCAAAATGATGATAAGTTACCATACCACATAGGATCATTCGTATAGCTTTTGCAACTAAGTTGAAGAATAGGAAGGGGCAACCATAATTTTTCTAGTTTTTCCCCTTCTTCTACTCTTTGCTCCTGAAACATTGCTACAATTGTACGCAAGATATCAAGTTCTACTTCATTCCACTTTGGACATCTTGCACACCCTACTTTTTTAAGTTTAGTTCCTGACACTCCATTTATCCTTCCTTCACAAACGCAAATAGATTGTCGTCAAGATTATAAATATTATACTTACCGTCTAGCTCGATCAATTTTTCTGTCTTGTCTATTGAATTTCCTGTAGTGATTGAAAATTTCCCTACGATTGTCGTGTTATATTCCATCATGAAACTATTAAAATAGCTTTTATCTTCAAATACAGAAAATCTAAGTGTCTGATTTCCTACAGGACACAACCGCATTTTTAGCCCTGTATCTGTTTCAATAAATAAGAACATTCCTCCTTCATGCTTTGAAACTTCCCCTACAGAAAGAAGATCACGGACTGCGTACCAATAGCTAGGTCTGAGATAGTCATTCTTACCAGTAGTCATGTAAGGCTTGCTACCAGTTATATATTCCCCATATTCATTAAAGCGTGATACAGCAGTTTGATAAAGAACTCGTTTTTCTATCTGCTCCATGACACTATCTCCCCTATATCCATTTTTGGGGTGATATGTACGCTTGATTTCATTCAAAACTTGAATAATAGAGCGCTTGTCGCATTTCAAGTGTAGGGGCAGATCTCTAATAAAATTATTCAAGTCTCCCTTGTCATAGAGAGGTGGATCAACCTTACTTAACTTTTCAACAAACGTTGTACGCTTTGCTCCATAACGAATACTATATTCCCAATCCTCGTCTGGAATAGACATTTCGTTACCTTCATAGTCTTTCCCATAGTATTCATTTTTTGCAATGCTGTACCAATCTGCTTCTGCTAAGAGTTTAGCCACAACTTCCATGTATTGCGTATCTGGCATTTTTCCATACTCGCTGTATGGGGGAATATGTATCGTTACAGCGACATCATTTACCCCTTTGCTATCCTCTGTTTCTGGAATATCAAAGATAAACAGAAAACCTTTTTGATCGTGGTGCTTATTGTAAGCTACTTCTTTCATGATTTACTCCTTTTTTGCTTTGGTTTATGCTATTCTTATAAGGTTTTAAGAAAGTTTATTCTTCATTTTCAATAAATACATAATACTTTTTGTTTTTCCAAACAATATTTTTGTAAATAGTGCCTTCTAACTCCGAAGAATAATAATCAACTTCACTATTATACTCTAATAGTGGAACTAAGTAGGTTACGCTCTTTTCGTCACACTCATTCTCTATAGTTATACTAACACCCTCCAAGTGTACTCCACAAACAAGATAGATCGTTGCGGATTCGTCCATTTCAATATCTTTTTCTGCTACACTATCAAGGTCAATTCCTTGTTGTTTTAGGTAACTTTCTAACGCATTGAAACATTCCCATTTTTCTCGATTGAACATTGTGTTCTCCTTTTTTCTAGCTTGATTTGATTTTTATGTTTATATTATACACCTCTTTTGCTCCTCTGTCAATCATTTTGCTAGTATTTTTTCTAGTCTTTCACTTAAAAATCATTGGCGAATATCGTTAAACATGGTACAATAGATTGCAAGACACAAGGTATAAACCCTTATAATATATAGGTTTTATGACAACTGTGTACAATAAAAAAGAGGTGAAAAATGAAAAAAGTTAAACTACTTACTATCCTTGCTCTGTCTACTGTCGCTCTAGGGGCGTGTTCTTCAACACAAAAACAAACTACCCCTAAGAAAGATAAAACTGAACAGTCTAGCAAGAAAGAAGATCAGGAAAAAGTCGTAAAAGAGAAAGTGACTAAAGACGCTAAGATCCTTTTAGATTCTGTCCTGACAAATGATTCAGTCAAATTCCGTAAAGTTTATGGTGAAACATACGAAAAGTGGTCTGACGCTATTATTGCTGTACAAACAAGCGAACGTATCAATGATGATGGACTTAAACCTGCTTCAACCTATAGCGTACAATGGCACGAAGATTTTCCGATTGAAACACCAGAAGAAACAATCTCAGGATTCTTGAAAGTAAGACGCAAGTTATTCCAAGATATCGGCTCTTATGACATTAAAGACGTTAAAGTAGATAAGTCAGGAGATTCTGCGACTGTTACCTTTACTTCTAAGAAATTGCACTCTAAAGGTTTAGCAAGCTCAACTAGACAAGTTTTGACTACTTTACTAGGGGGAATTGATAATCTCAGCAAGTACAATCGAGCTGGTGCAGACGTTGATATCAAACGTTACCAAAAACTAATCACTTACTGGATCTTTGAGCATTTATTCTCTAAACAGTTTACGTCCTACAATGACGTTGATCCTGTTTCAGCCCACACTCCACTGACAAGTGGTGACTTTGAAACAGAAATTAAGTTAGAAAAGGACAAAGAAGGCAACTGGACTATTTCAGAAGATGATTATAAAACATTGACTTCTGAACTGATTGACGATACCGAAGGTTACGATACCGTGGTACGTTCTAAAACTACTCCTTCAAGTTCTAGCAAGTCACAAAAGACTTCAAATGGTGATAGCGTATAATAACTTGCTACTAAAAAATAAGCGTCTACACTTCCGAGTGTTGGCGTTTTTTCTTTCCACTAACGTCTAAAAAGGGCAATTTACGCCTTCACAAAACAATCTGATATTACAATTCACTCTAAAATCTCGTATTTGCCCCTTATTTTAGCCCCTGTGACATTCTAACAATCCCTGCCTGCAATTACACCCCCATAATATAAAACCGCTTATACGCCCTTTTATGGGCTTTTATGACATGGGTATTAAAAATCAGGACATATTTTTAAAGTTTTTTAAAATTTTTTAAATTTTTTTAAACAATGCGCGTGACTATTTATTTTACTTTTTTATTATACACGCGCATTATTGGTGTTTATTGGTGTTTGTTGCTGTCTCATTGCTGTTTTTTTGTTGTCTTACAGCCAATTTACGGTTGATTTATAACTGGTTTTATAGTCATTCTATAATTTATTTATAATTATTTCAAAGTTTTGTTTATAGTGATTTATAGTAGTTTATAGCGGTTTATAGCAGTTTATAGCAATCTTTGTACGTCAGCATACAAAAAACTAGCCTTTTAAAGCTAGTTTTTGTTTTCTTTTAATTCTTCCAACCAATCTGCGAATAAAGTTTCTACTTCTTTCCATGCACGGTCAGTATAAGCTACAATCGAACCAAAGTGACCGTAAAAGTCCAACACCCCCATTTTAGGTATCAAAGGTTCGTTAATACTGTTCCTAGCAAATGAAGCAATGATCCTACATTCTTCATCATACAAGCTAACAAAATCTACAGAAAAACCATCATCTTTCAGCTCAAAAGAAATAAGCAACCCATCTACAAGCCCTTCTGAATTGTAGGCGGTTTTTATTTTTCTTTCTCTCATGACTTTTTCAACTCTATAAAAGATCAAGTACATTTTTTCAAATGCTGTTGCTGTTTTGGTTGAAATTTCCTGTAACCAATCACTCAGTTCCTCTCTGTCTTTCTTATCCCTGATAGCTGTATTCAGCCGATAACCCTTGCTACTATCAGAAAATTCACGGACATAACCATAGCCAAGATAATTTATTCTTTCCCAATTTGTTTCTTTAAACTCAAAGTGTTCTAAGATCCAATTATCTTTATCTTTATCAGACCAAGTATAAAACTCTGGATATTCTTTCTTGATATAGTCCATCAGATTTTCCCAATGCCCACCAAGGTCAATATCAACACGCTTGTCTTTTAACTTGTCAATGATATACTTCCCCAAAACGTCTCCCCCAATCAAATTAAAGAACAAAATAGAGTTTCCTCTATTCTGCTCTTACGATACATAGTAAAAATAGATAAAACGCACACTTGAACCATGTTTCTTTTTCAGTTCAGCCAATACAGCTTCTTTGTTTAAACGTCCTTTTTCAACAACTTTGATTTCTTCTGAACGCATACGTCCTTCTTGATAATCGTAGACATATCTTGTCTCCATAATGCTTCTCCTTTCTAACAATCTGTACTTAACCAAAAGTCACTCTCCTATCACTAAAAGTTCTTTCAGTTAAATAATGCAATTCATCTTTGTAAGCTCGTTTGTGCCACTCTGTACACTTTTTATGCTTATCTCCAATAAGACCCCCTCCAACAAGCTCACTAAAACAAGAAGGATCTGTGATAGTTTCGTCTTTCCGTTTTTTGCGCCAATTTGAATTAAGTCGAACCGCTTCACCTTTTAATTCATTGTTGACTTGTTGTGATTTGTCGTTTAGGTTATCGAAAATAGCGCACATTTTCCCACCTCTTTCCTTTTTTGCTTACATAAATAGTATGCCATCTTTTGTTAAAAAAACGTCATTTTTCTATAATTTTTCCGTGTTTTAGAATACTGTCAATGATCCACTCATACCCCAAAAAGCCTTCTGAACGCTTCATGATTTCTTCAAAATCCTTCTTTGCGCCAACAGTCATAGTGATTTTAGCAACCCAACCGTCTCCAAAATCGTGAGTAAATGTTTTCTTTGCACCCCTGCGTAAATCAAACCCAAGTTCTTTCAGTCGTTCTCGTTTGCTAGTGGATAGGAATACTTCTTTAGCAAATACCTTACCCTCTCCTGTCCAATGACCATTCCAAGTGTTGATCTTGCTGTGTCCATATTCAAAGAGTAAAACTGTCATAATACGTCCCCTTCTTTTGTTCTTGCTTATCTAGTGGATTGTTTAGATCAGCTTCAAGCTGTCTGAGCTGTTTAGCTAAGTATCTTGCTCCTTCAATTCCTTTTAGTTCAATAGGCTCAATATGGTTATTGTCAAAACCAAAGATAGGAGAAATATAATTCTCTTTAATCTCCTTCAAAGCCTGCAACTGTTCCATTTCAAATTGTGGAACTGCTCTAGGGTCAAGATCAAGTCGTGCCTTGCCAATGTTCCCTTCTGCGTCAATCCAAGCATACCCCTCATAGGTTAAACCCCAAATAGGCTGTAAGTTGATAGCCTTATAAATTGGATCAAGATAGTTTACTGGAAAGCCATCAGGCAATACAACAAAACCATTATCTTCCTTCCCTTCGTGCCAATCAGCAAAAGGGGTGAGGGGCTTGATTTTTGAAGCCCCACGTTCTTTCAATTCGTTCAAAATCTCTGTATATTTCATTTTTTACTCCTTCTAAATCATTCCCAATTCTTTAAACAAGGCTTTCGCTTCTTCGATTGTTCCGTTTTTTTCAACTAGTTTTCTTGTACATTCTAAACGATACATAGTTACTGCCAACACTTCTTTTAGAGTGTTGATCTTTTCTTTATTCGCATTTTGAGCAACATACCACTTAATCATAGCGATTACACTATCACGATAGCCTTTTTCATTTTGGATAGCTTCTTCAATACGCATAGCACCCAAATTATCCAAAAACTCATGTAAGTTTTTCTCCATTTCTTCTGCGTATTTTTGGATTTCTACTGGTAGTGCTTCAATCATAGTTGCCATAGTTACGGTTCTCCTTTGTTTGACTTTTTTAGTCACTTTTTATTTCTTTATGATTATATTATACACCCTTGCTTATCCCCTGTCAACTGTTTTTATTATTTTTTTATGTTTGGTTATTATTTTTTTGTGTGTTTTATTTATCAACTGCCCACCTTGTTTTCTCTAACAAAAAAAGCAGGATATCATTAAACCTGCTCTTTTTGGATTTCGTATTCCTTGATAACTTCATTTTCTATACTTCTAACAAATCAATTAAAATTTGTTGACATTCTTTCTGAAATGAACCGTCTCCTGTAGCTCCTCCGCCACAATACACATTGTTTAGAGCGTCTGCACAAATTATCTTCAACCCAAGCGTATACTCGTACAGCTTTTCATCAACATACAGGATATCCGCACCATTCTTTTCAGTATAGCCAATAATAAGGTTATTACTGATTCTGTTGCCATATTTCGGAATTTCTTCTTCACGGTAAGCTACTCTCAGTACCTTTTCACCTTCTGAAACATTAAATATTTCAGCATTTACACGAAAATTATCAAGATATCTCTTCCCCTTGTCAAAGTCAGCCACCATAAATGATTCAATAGAGTTTGTAATCATATATTCATAAAGTTTCTTTAAGTTTGGCTCTACTTTTTTGCCAAACTCCTCGATCTTGACCATGTTTTCTTCTAGGATTCTTCGTTGAAAATCTGTATACAACATAACGCAACGCCTTTCTATTATTTATTGGATACCTTCCTTAAATTCATCTATCAATGATTTTTGTCTTTCTGTATTATAGGCTTTCATTACACACAAAGGTACAGACCTGAAAAGTTGCCCACACATTCCTCTACTTCTTCTTTAGAGAAAGAATAGGCGTACCCTTCAATTTTACTCAGTAGTTGTACTGGCGTTTTATAAGTATTTACATACCCCCTTACGTTTCTTATCAAGGCTTCGCTATTATAACTACCGTCTGAGTTCTCAATGCTCAAAAGATCTCGAACCCAACCTTGAATAAGGCTTCTCACAAATTTATAATGATCCGCTGTTGCCTTATTACTTTTTAATTTTTCCTCCATGAATTGCGCCAATTCATAGACGTTCGTTATAAGGATATCAAATTTTTTTAATAGTTTTAGTTCGTCCTTTTCAAATTCGGCTTCTTCAAATAAACCACCATCTGTAGAAAACAAACTAAAAAGTTTTTCTTGCTCCACTCTTTTTCTCCTTCATTTTTCCTCTTACGTTTTTTACTTCAAGCAAAAAGCAGGGGAAAGGGCGTTTAAACCACTTCCACCACTTTAATTTCGTGTTGTTTGATAAAGTCTGCAAAGTTTTCTTCAATTTCTTTGAGATCAGACTTGTAAAGTGTTGTTGGACTTACTTTCTTCCATTCAGGATAAAGGGTTACACCATATTGTCGCTTGCGTAGCGTAGCTCCTAAATCTGTTACCATAATGTATTGTTTCGGTTGTACTTTCTTTTCTCCTGTAAGGACTTTTCGTACTTCCTCAGTATCTTTTGCCATATCGTTTTCAATTAAGTCGTTATCAATCAACCATTGAATACGTTTGTACATAGGAAGTGAGCGTGGTAATCTTGTTACACCATCAATAACCCCTGAGACAAGCCCTAACAAATAATCTTCCAATTCTTTTTTGCTTTCAAAGGTTTTTTCTACTTTCTCAACGACCAAACGATCTCGCCAATCTCGTAGGTTATTAGACGAATAGCTGTATTTTACAGTCAGATTTTTAAGGTTGATAGAAAATTGTTTTAATGTTTCGTATGACATTTGCGGTTCTCCTTTTCAGGGCTTTGTTGCGTCTGCCCTGTTCTTTTTGATTTATGATTATATTATACATCTTTCAATTAACCTTGTCAACACTTTTTCATCATCTTTTTTGGTTTTTTGATTATTTTTTTGTGTGCAACCCTGTTTCGCATTTTTTTATCCACTAAGCATATTTCTCTTCAATTCGTCCGTATCGCCCCTTGTTTTAGCCCCTGTCACGTTTTATAATGCTTTACCTAGAATTGTGCTATTTTATTCTAAAACGTCATACAAGCCAATTTAAGATCAAATAAAAAGGCTAGATATCCCTAGCCTCAATTAATTATCATTTCTTAATATAGTATCATCTTTCTATTGCATAAATTCCTAATCTAACTTCTGACGTTTCGCCTAATGGTATATAATTTATTTTTCTACCTAAGCCTCTTTTTAAGTCTTTCCTTGATACGAAAAGAAGCAAATTCCCCGTGCTATCTTTAGTTATAAGTAGAACTTCTCCCACCATCAATAATGGGATATTAAGTAAAAATTTGGCACTAACATAAAAATAATAACCTGCTATAAGTTGGATAGAAAGTACCCAGCCTAAACTTAAAAGCAAGTCTGTTGAGAATAGGATTGTTGGAAGTATTAACAAAAATAACAAAGACAAAGGTTTACTATTCTTCCAAAATATATAATTTTTGATTTTTGCAAACACACTTCCTTCGAGTTTATTCGTACACGTTTTTCTATCCTCTGAAATTTTTAAGTTTGACATAAAAGCAATGACAAAACAGAAATTATAAATAACACTATAAACATCAAAGCTAAAACCGTAGGAATATGATTATTTATAACTCCTACATAGGTTAGAAAAATCATCAACAAACTAGGTATATATACCATTGAAAAAGATGATAAGAAATAAGCTATCTTGAATTTTTCACTGATAAATTTACTAAACATAGCACTCCTTTTCATAAATTCACCTTTTAATAGCTCCGTACAGAACGGTTCTAAACCCCTTGATCCTGAAGGAATTGTTATCCCTATGCTTTGCTACCGTGTTAAACGGACTGCCCTAAAGCATGACCTAGAAGCAGAACTACAGACCTCTGTTTTGCTACCGTATAAACACGAACTATAACCCTGCCTGCTTACCGTGGTTTTCAGCTAGACTATAATTTGTTCTGGTCTTACCCAAGGAGCGCAAATACCCCTGTGTTTATATTATACACTTTTTTAAAGACCTTGCCAATATTTTCTTCTAAAGAAATATCCCCCTACAAAAAGAGTAGGTAAAAAGGTTGTGTTATCTCGTTCGCTAAACCCCTTCTTTCAGCCCCTCTGCTTCTATTTTGCTGTCTTAGGGTATTTATATAGGATTTATAAAAAACGCCTTATACGCTCTCCTGTGAAGAAATAAAAAAGACCAATTAAATTAGTCTTTTTTACAACTTTAATCTATCCATTCAATTTTTGGTTTACCTGTATAGCCCTTCTCCCAAACAAACCAAGCGTAAGCAACCGCACTAGATGAAAGAGAATTAAAGTCACCCCCTCTAGCACACTTGATCCTCTTACTAAAAACATACACGGTTTTAGGAGGAAATTTTTCAAACATCTTTCGCCTAGATTGTCCTTCTAGGAACGTCAATTTTAGGAACATTGCTACCTTTCTTTCCTCTGGAATAATTTCAATGCTATGTTCCACAAATTTTTGAGCTATTTTGTAAGGAGGATTTGTTATTAGATCCCCCTCCCAACTATCTATATTGAAAAAATCAACTACTTCTCCATAGCCACGATTTATCAAGTCACTAGAGCATACGTTTACTCCTAACTCGATCAACCTTTTACTTAGGTGTCCTTCACCACAAGCAGGTTCTAACACATTCTCAAAATCCTCAAATTTTAGCAAATAGTCTATTGCTACTGGATCTGTCGCATAATAGTCCTCTTTGTGCCTCTCATGCTCTGAATGATTAGAAGCCCCTATTGGAGCATATACCGCTTTTAAATTAGCTTGCTTGCTTGCTTGCTTGCTTGCTTGCTTGCTTGTTTGCTTGCTTGCTTGCTTGCTTGCTTGCTTGCTTGCTTGCTTGCTTGCTTGCTTGCTTCTAGGTTATGTTTCTTAGTTGTCTTTGTCAATTCATTTCCCCTTTATTTTAAAAGATCTTCCACATCAGCAACAAATTTTTGACAATTTTGTTTTTTTATAGTTAGACCATTAATATGTTTTTGAAGCCCATTGCTACGTCTTTCTAAATACTCCTTGAATAATTTTAAAACCTTTTCTAAGGACGGTTCTTTGAAAAAGATAGCCCTATCGTCTAAAACATCAGGAGACAGAAATTCGCCTAATTCTTCTTTCTTCAACGTCTTTCTGCCTCGTAAAAAGATCTCTCTACTTTCCACACGAACAGGTTCTACAATTGGAGAAGAACTATCATATACCACTCTTGACTTAGTGTTTTCTATTCCTTTTTTCAAAAGAAACAGTTTTTGCGTTTCTGACACATCAAACTCTAGTTCCAAAATTAAAACTTTATCTTCTGAAATATGTAACCTATAAGCATATCATGCGAAAAGAAAGGGCTGGCGAGGTTTATGACAAGCAAGCCATGGAAATTGTGTCCAAAAACTTGGGGCATAATCGAATTTCAGTTATTGCACAATCCTATTTGTACAACTAGAAAAAGAATAAAACAGAAAAGGTCTGCTAAACGCAGGCCTTTTTTGTTGCCTATAGGAAGTACAAAAATCTAGTGATAATTTATAGGTCTGAAAAGTGAGCGTTTATGCCGTGAAAGCTATTTGACAATAAGCAATGACAAAGTACGCTAGGACGGGCCAGCCGAAAGGCTTTAGCGTTTCGGAGGGACACGGACAAAGTACGTCAGTCATTGGTTACTTGTTGTCAAATAGACCATGGAATAAATTAAGCGAACGAGATTTGTTTATTAAACAAATAATTGCAAAACTTTTTTATTTGGAGTATAATGTATTAAAAATAACTACAAGGAGAATTACTTTATGAATAACATTGTTACTACACCAGTTTCTGTGCGATTTAGTCAAGAACTTAACTCTATGTTGAGTACTGTTGTTGAAGAAAATAATACCACTAAAACTGACTTTATCAGACAAGCCGTGGTTGAAAAAATTGAGGATATGTATGATATAAGAATGGCAGATCAAGCTCATAAAGAATGGGTTGATGGAGGGAGAAAAACCATTTCTCATGAAGAAATGATGAAACGTTATGGCTAAATATAAAGTTGAATATGCGGATACTTTTGATAAGGCAATGAAAAAGTTGGATCGTAGAGATCAACGTTTTATCATTCATTGGATCGATCAGCATTTAAATAACGTTGATTTTCCTACCTCTCCAGGGAAGAGTTTGAAGGGAAATTTTTCAGGATATGTTCGATTTCGAGTGGGAAATTATAGAATCATTGCTGAAGTCGATAACGATAAGTTTGTGATTACGAATATGACAGTAGGTCACAGATCAGAAGTTTATAAGATAAGAAAATTTTAAATAGAAAGGTCAACAAAAAAAGAAAAGACCAGTTTGCAGACTGATCTTTTCGTAACGTTTTTTATTTCAATTGTTGAACGTATTATAGCATGAATGAGTTAATAAGTCAAGATTCCCTGACCTCAAAACGAGATTTTAAGGTGGGAAAAGATGTCTTGAATTTGCACGAAAATTTAACCGCCCTTTCTAACAGGCGGTTAAAGGTGCAAAGTTTACACCTTGAATGTAAATTAGAATGGTCAATCGACAGAATCACAATCGTAGGATTTTTAAAGAAATTTGATTTTGACCATACTATTATTACCGAAGATGGGGAAATAGTATACACGGCTGGTGAAGATTTCACGCTAGCCCAGGCAATGCCTATTTTAGCAAGAGAAGAGGGCGCTCAAAAAGCTGGCGCTGGTTGGGTTTTATTAGACAAATACGGTGAAAATATCGCTTATGTTGAAGTCTTGCCGTTTTTAGATAAAGCGACAGGACGAGAAAAAGGGCGGATAGATTTCAACCCTAATAAAATCGGGCAATTTCTGAAGATAGATTTAAAAGATTTTATTAGAATGATGTTCGAAGACCCGCACTTTTCGAGGGCTGATGTGGCTTGTGATATTATCGGTTTACCAAACGATTATATCAATCAATATAGACTTGCTGATGCAGTATCTTTTCGTCCGTATTATGGCTTAAATGGAGCCCTGGAAACGGCGTATTGGGGAGCTAGATCGTCTGAACGTCAAGTCAGAATGTATAACAAGTTTTTGGAGCAAACCAAGAAAAAAGAGTTTATACCTGCAGAAGTTGAGACGTGGTGGAGATTAGAGCTGCAACTTCGAAGAAGTAAAGCGAATGAATGGGTAAGTGTCGTTCACAAGGCTTTAGATTCGTTTTATTCCTTGCATTATCTTCCAGTTGATATGAAAACAACTGATAAAGTAATGCTCAGTGGTTTGCTTGCAGAACCTCACTTAATGAGTGAGCTTTCCGACAGGACAAGAAAGAAGTATCGTAAGTTGATGAAGCAATTAGCTAAAGAAGATGAACTTACACAACACTTAAAAGCTAGCTTTAGCGAAAGTGTTGAGCAATTAGACAAAGAGCTGAATAATTGGCTTTTTGGTATGACAGTAAATAGAGAAGAGGAAGAAGAATGGTGATGAAGAAATATACTTTTGAAGAGGTTTTAGACATGAACGGCGATTTTATTGCTTTTTTCAGAAGGAAGGTACCTGCTGATAAGTCGGAGCGCTCCGCCTATCTCTTAAAAATTGAAGAGATGATTGCTGAAAAAGTTAAAAGGCGTCAGTTTAAAAAAGATGAAGCTGATAAGGTTTTTAAATTGATAAGTTGCAATGCTGAATATTTGCTCAATTACTTTTTAGATTCAGCGCGAAGTGGTGAGACTTTAGACGATTACTTTGATGATAAGGAGTAGTGAGATGATATACACTTTCAAAGAGATTTTAGAAATGCACGGTAGCTTGATCTATGAGTTGAGAAGAAATGCACCTTCTGATGAAAAGGAAAGATATGCTTATTTCCTAGGTGTTAGAGCAGTACTTTTTGAACTTTTTGAAAAAGGTGAAGCTAGAAAAATCGCTGATGCAGCAAGTCAAGATGAATTGGTAGATTATATTTTGTGATAAAAAGGAAGGCGAAGAGCCTTCTCTTTTTTTGACGACAATAGCGTTAGCGGTCGTCAATCGCTCCACTTTTTGGAGCGACAGGGAGCGAAAGAGAAACCCGGCCAGAGGGTTTTGATGAGCGGATAAATGTTTATACGTACGATTTTTTTGAGCGAAAAGCGAGAAAAATCAACGTATAAACATTTATCTATCAAAAAAGTGAATTATCTATTTTTTACTTTCATCAAAAAATGGCATACTATTAGTATCGGAAAATTGATTAGATAGAGAGGAACGAAATGAGGAAAAAGAATTTGATTGCAAAAACTGACAAGGAAAAAAGAGGAAGAGAAAGAGGAAATACATTTTTAAGGTGGAAAAGTAAGTTTAATTTTGAGGAGGAAAAGAAGAAAGATTATGAGTTAGAAACTGAGTTATATAAGCAGATTAGAGCCGTCTATGCACAAAGGCTCTATGACGAGTACAAACGTAAAGAAAAAGATATACCAGCGAAAGAAAGGTATAGATCTTTGTTCCTTCTGTTGTCATACTTCTTTTACCTCAACTACTCCATCTTTTACATACTCTCCTAAGATTCTATGATAACCGTCCTCCCCCAAAGAAATAATGATATCTCCATTTTTATCCTTATAACCTTTTACCCAGATTTCAGACATTTCCAATTCGTGTTTGTTCATTTCATATTTCCTTTCTTTTACACTTTATTCAAAATTTCTACCACTTTTTCGTATGGTGTCTCAGTTACAAAAGAGAAAGTTAAACGCTCTCCTGCAAATTTCAGCTTCACGCTAGTTTCTTTATCAGAAAGTTTTTTCACTCCCTGCATTTCAACTGATCCTTTTGGAAAGTCATTTTTATAATTGCCAATGCTCTCCTTTTCTTTCTTGTTTTTTTCGTTTTTCTTCTTACCATTATCACTTTCTTCGTTTACCACTTCGATAGAATAGCTATCTGGTTTGGATAATAAAGTGACAAGTTCTCCAACTTTTGTTTTACCTTTTAGTTCCATATTTTCAATCTCCCCTGATCCTATTTTACAACTCTTGCAATGCTAAACTGTCAATTTTTGTGACAACAATTTCAACTTCATCATAGTTGCTTGCTACTTTACTAACTGCATTTCTAGCTAGTTCAGACGTTGTAAATGATCCAATCAATTCTTTTTTCTTTAGTTTTCCTCGAAAATTAAAGATTGTTCCAATAGCGTTAAATACTTCCATTTGTTTTACTCCTTTAAATTGCTACTCAGCTTCTTTTACAGCCCCTTTAGGGATCATGTATTGTTTACCCCTAAAAATGATCGAATACCCATCTTGTGATTCTTTCTTAATTGTTGCGCTTGCACTATCTTCCAATGCTAAACCAACACTCTTTTGAGTTTTAAGTTTAAAATCTAGGCTATTTCCATGCTTAGAAATATTGTAATACATTTCTACTGGTCTGTCTTGCGCACTCTCAACTTCTTTTGGAAGGTTTGTGATTGCATTGACGCTTGTAACGTAAAAGTATAGCATAGCTAAAATATTCACCGCATGAAGTACAGCCCATCTTTGTTCTTTTTTCTTCAAGAAATAGCAAAGAAACATAAATGAGATTGTCATAATAACTAAGACTGCCACTCTTACAACCTCTAGCATAGATAATGCTCCATCTAAATTAGTTAATTTTTCGATCATGCTCTTTTTATTCCTCCATTGCCTTATCTACAATCCGTTCAATTTCCTGTAACTTTTCTAAACTCAATTCCTTCTCAGAATTGAACAGGTTTACTAGTTTTGAAAATACCTTATCTTTAGCTATCTTTGTTTCCACTTCACTCTTATTAACCCACAATACAAAATTGCCAATAATGTCAGTAGGTTGCGCTCCATCTTTGAAACGATAACTTCGCTTATCAGTCATGACGTATTCTTTTCCTACTTTGGTTACAATTTCTATACTAATGCTTTCTTTTCCCAATATTGAGCCGATTATACCAACGCTCTCAGCATAAACTTCCTGCCCTACATAGAAGTCTTTTTTAGTATATCGTTTTTCCATTCTCACTCATGCTCCTGACTGTTTTTACTCATGCTCTACTAATTTGATCTTGCTACCGTCTGCAAGTTCAATTTCATCTTTGGTAGTTTGAAGCAGATCAACAAACGCCAATGCTTCGCTACTCATTCCATCTTCCAAATATCCTAGCCATGCTTCAAACACATCAAAGTCATGCTCTTCTAGGAAGCTATTCATTTCTTCAACCGTTGTTTCGTCTGTTTCCACATACCAACGTTCATTTTTCTTGTCGTATGATCCTTTTACTTTTAATTCCATAATTAGTTCTCCTTAACTTCATTTTTTTGATTATGATTATATTATACACTTCACGTTTCCTCTTGTCAACTATTTTGTGATTATTTTTTAATGTTTTTTAATTACAATTTTATGCTATTGTGTAAAAAAGAAAACTCCCAAGGACAAAAACTATCGCTTTCGCCCTCAGAAGTCTCATTCTTCTACTTTTACAACTTCAATTCCCTCACAATTAAAGATCCAACTATAACCTGCTTCTTCTAGTTCTTTGCGTGTGTGACTTGTACGAAAAGGACCAAATTCATTTCCTCCGCTAAAAGTCCAATATTTTCTACCTTTATGGTAGGTTAAAACCCCTTCAATATCCCTTACACCTTTCACTCTAACTTTATATCGGATTTCTTTTTTTATTTTAGGGAACTATATACCAGTTTACACCACCACCAACATATTGTATTTATGAGAATATCAAAAAAGACGATTTCCGTTTTGGAAGTCGCCTTTTCAATTTTAATAGTTGTTCCCTTTTGAAGAGTTATGCTTTTTACATAATAGTTGGCAATTTTCAGGGACAGTTTTTCCACCTAAAGACCACGGTGTAATATGGTCGCCTGCTAGTTCTTTAAGAGCATACTCCCTGTTGTTTCCTTCATCCACACAATAAACGCAGTGATGGCTCTGTTCTTCATATTTTTGCTTGATGGTTTTATCATCAAAAGCTCTAAGTTGGAGATATTTGGAATCTCCGTAAATGATGTACTGATAAATCCCTTTCATTTTAGTTGTGACTTCATCATCATTTACCAACTCTGCAATTTTTTCGTTAATGACAGAAGCACTATTTTTGATGATATTGTTGTCTAACTGTCCTAATTGATACTCTTTGTAGATTGTTCCCCAATCCATCCCTTTCAAACTGTTTTGATAGCTTATAAACTTTCCACGAACCCATTCAATTATGGCAGAAAAATTTTGCCATAATTCAGAAGCATCTGCATCTCCTTGATGCTTCAACATATAATCTTCGATTGTATTTGTACTATCGTCATTATCATTTTGTGAAGCCCATTTAATAGCAGTTTGTAGATACTCTTGTCTATTCCAATTACCATTTAATAGTGGTTCTGCTTTATCGTTATTCGGATTCTCGTCAGCAAGTACAACGCCACGTCCAGTCTTTGTTGAAAATCTTTGTTTAGCATCAGAAAGCCAAGTTCCTGTATAAGCAGAGTTTCTTAATTCTTGCTCATTTAATGGTTCGCCTGCTGTATTGATAACATGAAACCATTTCATTTTTTCGGAAGCAGTTCCTTCACAAACATATATGTCTAACTCATAATCAAGAATTTGTTCTGCTAAGTCAGTTAGGTTCATCTGAAGATTTGGGAAATCTTGTTGAGGAGCACTGGATGGAAATTTACTTGATTTTACAGAGTAATTCCCCATAACATAATTACAAATAGCTAAAATACGTTGTTGACCATCGAGAACTTCATATTGTCCGTTTCCTAAATCAACCCAGTACATAATACCTAAAGGACACTCATCTAAAACGGTTTGAATTACAGCTTGTCTCTTATCTTCGTTATATACGCTATTTCTCTGATAAGAAGGACGAATATTCAAGTTACCATTATATCCTTTTTACAGCGTCAGTAGTAGCACCATCATCATTATTGGTATACCCACTAGCTAAATCTCTGATAGTGAATGGTCTATCAAGTATATCTCTTAATCTTCTTACTTTCATTTTTATTCTCCTTTTATCAATATCCCTTATCTTCATCACGACTAATTGGATTTAGATTTCTAACTAAAATTCTGAAATATGGAGGTTTCCCATCTATTGTTAAATCTTTATCGTCATCTCCTTTTCTGAATTTAATAATCTCGAATTCAGTTGGATTGAAATAATTGATAAAAGTTATTGGTACTCCCATTACACCATCATAATCAATTGGAATGTCTTTAACATTATCTACATTTATTGCATCGTAGTTATCGTATTTAGGGTATTTACTCTCAAACCCTTCGTAATATTTATGAGCTTTTTGTTTGGTCAAATACATCACCTACATGCCATAAACCATCATGTCGTTTTTTTGCAAAATCTAAGTTAGTAAACCAACAACCCATTATATGCTTTACTTTTTCCATCTTCATCCAATTTTTTTCATAATCAGCTCCCTCTGGAACGTACAACCAAAAAGTCTGAATTCATACTTCTAGCACCAATCCAAATTTGGTTATTCTGAATAAGTGGAAAAAAATTTCCTTATATGTTACAGAGTTTTTTTGTTTCCGATAACGATAAATTTTTTTGATGTTCCATTAATTGAGAAATATATTCTCTAAACAAACTGAACGGAGGATTAGTCACAACAATATCAGCTTCTTTCAGATAGTTTATACTGTCCTCGCTCCGGAAATCTCCAGCTGTATACTCATCATCTCCATAAATAGTTTCAATATTTCCAGCTTCCATATTGAAGTCATCGCCACCTTCATAAATCAGAGCATACGAAGGTTCGCTATCTTCTTGAAAATGTGTTGCTATCAGTTTTTTAATACCCAAACTAGCAAAATTGTTATGAAAATAACGCCAAAAATTTGATTGTGTTGGGTCATCACAATTACAGTAGATAACCTTATCTCTAAAGTGTTCTCTATAATGCCCCATTTCCTCAGCAATATCTTTATAACGAGTATAAAACTCATCGTTTTTGGCTTTTTTAGCGTTGTGGAGTGAGCCAGCCATTATGCTACCCCACTTTCGTAGGGATCATAAAAGGCTTCCTCACAAAAATGTGAAAAAGCCTGTTTTAGAGCTTGACAAAAAACACGCCCGATTACATAATCAGCGTGAGCTGTGAGCTGTGAGCTGTGAGCTGTGAGCTGTGAGCTGTGAGCTGTGAGCTGTGAGCTGTGAGCTGTGAGCTGTGAGCTGTGAGCTGTGAGCTGTGAGCTGTGAGCTGTGAGCTGTGAGCTGTGAGCTGTGAGCTGTGAGCTGTGAGCTGTGAGCTGTGAGCTGTGAGCTGTGAGCTGTGAGCTGTGAGCTGTGAGCTGTGAGCTGTGAGCTGTGAGCTGTGAGCTGTGAGCTGTGAGCTGTGATTGCGTTCATAATGCTTAATTTCCTTTATTTTTGATACTTCTATTATATCAAAATTCTGGCTTTTTGCATAGTAGAAGTTTACATTTTTGTTGACAATCATTCTTATTTTCGATATAATATAATCAAGAAGTAAGGAGTGCCAGTTATGAAGTTTGAGTTTAAATCATTATTCGATTTACAATCTGCTTTTCCAGACGAGCAGTCATGTATTGACCATTTAGAAAATATGATTTGGGGCGATGTGATTATTAGCCCTTTTGATGCTACCTCAAAGGTCTACAAATGTAAAGGTAACAAATACCGTTGTAAAAATACTGGAAAATACTTCAATGTCAAGACTGGTACTCTTTTTGACAATACTAAAATTGAACTTCGTAAATGGTTTATGGCAATTTGGCTTGTGACTTCTCACAAAAAAGGAATCTCATCTGTACAATTATCAAAAAGATATTGGTGTTACGCAAAAAAACAGCTTGGTTCATGCTGGAGACGTATCCGTAAGTGTTTTAGTTCTGAAAACAACAATAGTCTTGATGATGTTGTGGAAGTTGATGAAACCTACATAGGTGGTAAAAACAAGAACCGTCATAACTCCAAAAAAGTCAAAAATGCTCAAGGTCGTTCATTGAAAGACAAATCTGCTGTAGTAGGCATGGTACAACGTCAAGGTAAAGTTAATGCTCATCATGTTCCAGATACAAAGACGAAAACATTGACTGAACAGATTGTCAAATACGTAAAGGAAACAGCTCAACTTTACACAGATGAATGGCTGGGTTATAATAAAGTGGCTAAGATGTATAATCATGACTTTGTTAATCATGGAATTAGTGAGTATGTTCAAGGTGATGTTTATACCAACACGATTGAAGGCTTTTGGGCTGGATTGAAACGTGGAGTATTAGGAATTTACCATTCGTGGTCTAAGAAATATCTTCAAGACTATGTAGATGAATTTGTTTTTCGTTATAATACTCGTGACTATTCGGATAGTGAGCGTTTTAATCTCCTGATTTCAAATGCCTGTGTTCGAACTAAATACAGGGAGCTGATTTATGGCTACTAATACATTACATGACCTACATTTTGAATTGGAAAGGTCTATCGCTCGTAGAGTTGATAGTAAGCTGATTGGTTATCAGGTCAGCCTTTCAGATGGTTTTTTACAATAAATACACCAAACTCTGGAATAAGACCTATTCCTTTGATTTTTGTTACTGAACATCGCTCTTTTTTTATACTCAACTGACAAAAAAAGTTGTGTTTATGACGTACTTGGAGATAGTCAAAAGAGAATTGACAGAAAGGCTATTGCCAAACAAATGGCAGAGTTAGAAGCCTTGGTTGACATTGCAGAAAGTAAAGAGGAGTTTCAGAGCTTTTTTGAGAAAAAATACAGTCTCAAATTTCCTGATTTGAACGATTGCATTTATCAGAAGAAAAAAGAGTTATCTGATTTTGACAAAAAACTTTGGATAGCAATGCACTATAACCCTAGAAAAGATGAGGGGGAATAATAATGACAACATGGTACGATTACATGGTGAGAGCTAGTGAACATGCTGGAAGTGACGGTGATTTGTGGTTTCGCTATCTTTATAAGGTCATTAAAGATGAGGAGACTAAACTAACTACTGATGATGTAGAGCAATTGTTGAAAAATCCTACCTTAACACCTTTCCAAAAAATAACCCTTCAAGATGCTTTAACAGAAGGCACACACACAAGAGAACACGTTTTGCAGGCGAACCGTAAAAGTCAGCCAAAAAGATATTTTTGAAACTCTTTAGAGAGGGTAACTATGGATAAGAAAGTTTTTATTTGAGGCTCTCAATACAGAATTAGCCAAGGAAAATATTGACCTAGAAATTATCTGTGTTGGTGGTTTTGTTCTGGAGTATTACAATCTCCGAGGAACACAAGATGTAGATGCCTTTTTATCAAGAAGATGCTAAAATCAGAAGCATTATTGAGAAAGTTGGCGATGATTTTTGGTGTGAACGAACCTGAAGAATTATGGTTGAATAATAACGTTGCCAATATGAATAGAGTACCGTCGCGGTCAATCTGTGAGAAGGCATTTAGCTATTCAAATTTGACTGTTTTTGTACCGCCATTATCCTACATTCTTGGTATGAAGCTAGAAAGCGGACGAGATAGGGATAGACAAGATGCAGGAGATATTATTAAGTTAATCAAAATCCGTTCCATAAAAGATGTTACCAACAAGCTCAAAGAATATGGTTTTCAACCAGACCTTTCATTGATATTGGAAGTATTTGAGATAGCCTATGGTATGGAATGGTTAGCAGAATACATGACCGAACATTCAGATGAATTGAGATAAACTAAAAGACGATTTCCGCTTGGAACTCGCCTTTTTTGATATTCTCGTAAGCACTATACATTGTGTCTAGTGTAAACTGGTATATAGTTCCCTTATTTTATAACCATCAAGCCACGCATGGGAAAATACGTCCATGTTATTATCTTTGTAAAACCATAACCTCAGTTCGTCACCATCTTCATCAACTACATGACACATAGCTTTTTCTATATCCCAACCATTTTCTTTAGCAAATGTAATATAATTGCCCACAAATTGCGGTATTTCTACTTCCTGTGATCCTTTTAATCGCTTCAAATCGTTTATTATTTCTGTAATTGCTACAGCGTTTAAATTACCGTTGCTTTTAAGTAGTTCATATTTTTTAATCAATTCTTTTATGTTCATATTTTTACCCCTTTATCCTAGCAATTCAGGATTTTCATAGATATTACCAATCACTCTATAAGAACTGATATCATCTATAAGCTCACTAAAAGAGGTTGTGTCCTCTACACCTATTGCTTCCACAACAAGGACTGCTTGCCATTTATTCCAAACTAGCTTCGCATTTCCGAGAACTTCGTCTCCATCTTTCAATTCAAGGATATCGCCCTCAAAAATTTCTACTCCGTCCTTGTCAAAGATCCCTGTTGATTGCATGAGTTTGATATCACCATCATCAAGAAATTTCCCCTCAAACGCTACCGTATCAATCTTTTCACTCCAAAAGTTGATTTTCTTAACTTCCGTCATGACTTTCTTGTTTTCAAACCATGCTCTAAATTTTGGCAATTCCATTTTTGTTCTCCTGCTTCAATATTTCGTTTATGGTTATATTATACACCCTTAATTCCTCTTTGTCAACTCTTTTTATTATTTTTTTGTGTTTTTGTATTATTTTTTAATGGCGCGCGTGATATAATAAAAACTTTCAAGCGTACCAAGGCTTTTCAGTTCCTAGTACCTCGAAAGTTTGAACCTTTTTATCAATCTTTTGTATTATAACCAAATTCATGATCTGTTGCGTTGTATTCAGCAATATACTTACTTTCCAACTCTAACAAGTCTTTTTCTGAACCTTCTTCTAAAACGTCTATAACCTCATAAGTCCACTCAGTTATTTTGCTGTTCTTCATTGCTTCATGGAAATAGCTACCTGTCTGTGCTTTAAAATGTTGAAACCAACGAAAGATAGGGTGATTTACTGTTTTACCAATATACACTTTTCCTGTTTGCTTATGAGTTATCTTATAAATAAAGCCAACCACTCTACCGTTTTTGTAAGTCCTATCATCTTCTCTAAGACGGTTTTCGTAGTATTGTTCCTCATGTTCTAAACAACAAAAATAATATCCACTATAATCATTATTTTTTAGTTCAATACGACTTACAGGGTTTTTTCCGCAATATTGACAAGGTATTTTTTCTGTCCAAAACGCTTCCCATTGACTGTCCAACTCATAGATATTGACATAAAAGAACTCTTTATCTACCGTTCTTTGAGGAACTTTGTCAAAAAAATATTCTGGATAATCATTTTTAACTTTATCAAGCACGTCACGCTTTGTATCATAATCAAAATACAGTTTTCGTTCCACTTGCTCAGAATAGAACTCTCCCTTATTTTCTTTCCTATGGTTTATCCTTACAAACCAATTTGCCATATCATTTTTCTATCTTTTTGCCCTTTCCTCAACTTTTTTCAAGCGATCTGATATATTTTTATCAAACAACTTATCTGCTAGATCTTCAATTTCCTTTTGTGTCATTTTGTGTTCACTCATTGCAAAATCTAGTGTTTCTCCTGCAATCAATAAGCTATTTTGGTATTCAAGAAATTTTTTTAGTGGATCTACACTTGCTCCCTGTTCTTCCAACCAACCAAAAAGATCCTTCAAATCAGTAACATCAATCCCCACACTAGTCTTTTTATGTTCTACGTTCACACTAAAAAGGTCGTAGTCTAGCGTGTAAGTTATCTCTTTTCCATTACTTTTATAGTTTTTTACAATCATTTTTCCCTCTCCATTTTTCAACCAACTGCATTACTAACTTCCCAAAAAAACTTTTAAGCCTTACTTGAGAATCAGCTCTGTCGATAGCAAACCAAGCTCTAAAAAATTCCTTTGCTAATTGGATAACAAACCACATTTCAATCACAAAATAACAAATAAATGCAATCCATAAGAACATTTCGGCAATTAGGAAATTCGACATTTTTACTAAGATAATTCCAAAATAATCAACCCCCTTCTCCATTATATAATGGAGAAAAAGGATAGATAAAGAACAAGGTAAAACACCAACATTCCTATACCTGAAATAAAAATTACTTTTCTTCATACTACTTCCCCTTTGTGATTTCTTCTGCTTTCTTGCCAAAATAGCTCAATTTCATGTTTAGTAACAACAAAAATTCATAAGGCGCATTAAACATGATCTCAAAGCCTCTCTGCTTGCGTGTATCGAACCATGACATATTTTCCTTATTAAAGTCTTTTCGTTGCTGTAGGGCTTTAAAATCCTCTTTATAGACGATAAATTCGTCACCAAGTTCTAAAATATCATTTACAATCTTCTCAAAACGATTTTTTCGATAATTCTTAATCTTGTGCCAAATATACCGTTTCTTATTATTGATCTTGATATAATTTTTAGACTTTTTCCAAGCGTGTACTCCTTTTTTTGGTACACCATTTTCTTCGTAGTTATCAGGATTGTTCATTCGTCTTGAATTTTCAAGTTTTGCGTCCAACTCCGCCAATTTTTCTGAATATCCCAGATCATTTGTTAGATCAAATCGCAATTCTTTGTTTGAACTTTCATTCTTTGCAACGACTTCCAACTTGTCTACATCTAGTGAAATTACAACCTTACCTTTTGCAGGGAGGGTTTCTTTCGTGCCATAAGGCACACCATCAAACACAAATAAGCCATAATACTTCCATGTATTGTCTTTTACTAGAACACGTTTAACCGCATATAGAGCTAGTTTTTGCGTTTTTAGGGCGTAAGATAGTCTAATTTCATCATCATTTCGGAACTTCCAAGGAAGAGTGATCTTATTTTTGCGTTTTCCAAATGAAATTCCTTCTAGTGAGACATTATGGTTTTGTTTTCTGTACCAAATAGTCGTAAAATCAATCATTCTAGGGACTTTTAAAAAGTTATCACTATCTGATTGGCTTCTGCGTTTTAAGTAGGCTTTTTTAGTCGCTTGTGCCATATTTTCAACGTTAGACCAGTCAAGAATACCCTCGTTTGAGTAGCGCTTGTACATGACGCTCACTTGCCCCATGTTGTTGTAGTCAACAAATTTTCCACTATTCAAACCAAAAGCATTATTAAGAGCAATCCAACCTTCTTTTAATTCATCTGATTTTTCCTTGTACTCTGCTTTTAATGCTTTTTTTAGTTCTTTGTCTTTAGTTTCTTTTTATTTTTTTCTTGTAGTTCGTTCAATGTTTTAGTTTCTTCTGCAAGATATTTATAATCATCAGAAGATTGTCTACGATATTCTTGTCTGTTGAAATAGTTTACCATTTCACGCTTCATTTTATACCCATATTTAAAGATTTTTTCAAGGTAGTCCGTGTACCCTTTTGGATCAATCTGTACTTTTAACGTATAAGTCATAACTCTCCCTCTCTCTTTATTTATCTAAGTTTTCTAATTCTAACTCAGCAAGATATCGCAAGTGTTTCATAGTAACTTGACATTTCTTATCAAAATGATTTTCCCAAAAGCATTTAGTTGCCTTGCCATACTTCCAATAAAAATCCGTTCCCACTACTTCCCCTAGAACAGTATCATCTGAAAGTTGCTTTGTTTCATTTAAAAAAATTTTTCAATAGTTTCTCTCATTCTGCTTTTCCTCTTTTTGTTTTATATTTATATTATACACCCTTTTGCGGTTTTCGTCAAGTGTTTTTTGATTGGACACAACAAAAAAGCGGTATACACTTTGTATACCGCTTTCCCTGATTATCGTATGATTTTACTTTGCAGACTTAGAAAGAACTCTAATTAGTTTTCTTTCTTTTTGTAAACCAATCCACCTAAACCAAGCAAACCTAGACCTGCGATAGCAAGAGCTGTTCCTGCTTCTGATCCTGTGTGCGGCAACTGATTAGTTGCAACTGCTTGTGTAACTGGTTGTTGTGGTTGAGGTTTTTCAGGTGTCTTAGGAGCTTCCTGTGGAGCTTCTGGTTTCACTTTATCATAGACACGGACTGTCACACCTTTTGGATCTTCCACGTTCTTAGAATCGCTAGGAGCAGGCTTGTAGCCTTCGATTTCTTTGAACGGTTTAGTACCATCTTCTTGTGGTGCAACTGGATTTCCTTCTGTGTCAATATGGATAGTGATAGGTTTTTGTACCTCACGATAAACGTAAGTTACAACCGTCTTACCTTTAACCACATCACCTTTTTCGTTACCTTCTGTACGGACTAGTTCGTAAGTTACACCGTCTTTTGTGATTGTAACTGGTTTGTGATCTGTTGTATCGTACTTAGTACCTACTTTAGCTTGTGTAGTATCTGCTACTGGATCTTTAAGAACTGTACGTTCTTTGTCGTCTTTGACATAACGTACTTCAACGTCACCTTTGACAATCTTGTAGACACGAACTGTTTCACCTTTTGGATTTTCCACGTTCTTAGGATCTTTTGGTGAAGGTTCAAAGCCATCAATATTCTTGAAAGGTTTTGTTCCTTTTTCAGGAGGGGCAATACGGTTGCCTTCTTCGTCAACATGGACTGTTGTTGGTTCTACAGTTTGACGGTAAACATAAGTTACGACTGTTTTACCTTCTACAACTTTACCTTTTTCAACCCCTTCTGTACGGACTAATTCATAAGTCACGCCATCTTTGGTGATTGTTGTTGGTTTGTGATCTGTTGTATCGTAGTCTGAACCAACTTTGCCATCTACTGTATCTGCTACTGGATCTTTCAATACAGTCTTAGAAGCGTCATCTTTAACGTAACGAACTTCTACATTACCTTTCTTAATTCGGTTGTAGACACGAACTGTTTCACCTTTTGGATCTTCTACGTTCTTAGGATCTTTTGGTGAAGGTTCGTAACCATCAATATTCTTGAAAGGTTTTGTTCCTTTTTCAGGAGGGGCAATTTCCTTACCTGAATCCCCGTCAATATGAATTGTTGTTGGATTTTCAACTGGGGTAGGCGTTGGAGTTGGTTTTGGTTCTTCTTTCAACTTGTAAACATAGGTGATTGTTTCAGTTCCGTTAGGAATCTTAGTAGGATCTACCTTGTCTTGTTTAGTGAAAGTATAAGTCTTACCTTCAAATGTAATTTCGTTAGGGTGACTTAATTTAACTGCTTCATCAACTGGTTTTTCACCTGTGTTTGTAGACTTAGCAATTTCCTTACCACTTTCGTCAACAAATTTTTGAACGATTGAACCTTTCTTAACTTCTGGAGTTGGAGTTGGTTTTGGTTCTTCTTTCAACTTGTACAAGTAAGTTACAACTGTTTTACCTTTTACAACTTGACCTTTTTCAGTACCTTCTGAGCGCACTACTTCGTAAGTTTTTCCATCTTTTGTGATGGTTGGCAACTTAATACTTGTAGTATCATATTTAGTACCGATTGGGCTTTCTGGCGTTTGAATTACAGGATCTTTCAATACAGTACGTTCTGTATTATCAACAACGTAATGTACTTCAACCAAACCTTTAGCGTCTTTATTTGGGGTAGTCGCTGTTGGTTTATTCACTGTGTAAGACACAAGGTGATAGTTGACTGTTGGAGCTGTTGGAGCTGTTGCATAGTTCTCATTGACTGGATCAACCAACTTAGAGTTGTATGACATAAGATTTTCAATTGGATCTTTATGTTTTGCTGTGTACTCTGCCAATTTATATTTTTGATTTACTACAGCAAATTTATTCCCACCATTCACAAATGCGTTCGATAGTTCTTTTGTGTCGTCTACTCCAAAATTAAGAGAAGACAGCTTATTTTCTGTAGTTGGAGCTAGTTTGATTTCACTAGCTTTAATATTAAGATTAGGATACCATTTGGCATTTACGAATTTTGCAGTCAATTCTTTAGAATCAATTGCTTTACCAGAAGCGTCAAGATAGTTCCATGTGCTTTCTAAACCAAATTCTTTGCCACTACTCATAACTTCGTTGGCAGAACCTGAACCACCAAAAATGTAGTTAGAAATAACTGAACCAGTACGATCCGCTAAGAGCGCAACTTTCCCTGTTCCTACAGGAGATCCTTTAAGAGTAAGAGAACGTTCAACCGTTTTTACTCCTAATTTTCCTAATTCAGAATCAGCAGAAACATTCACTTTATAAGTAATAGTTTCACCATCATTCACCAAAATAGGAACTACACTAAGACTTGAACGGTTAGCAATAGAGTTATTTACTCCATTAAATACACTACCACCTTCGTAGTTCATAGTGATTTCTTTTGGTGCTGTTCCTACACTAGAGTTCAAAACCGCAAGAGTTGGATCAATTTTGTTTGCGCTAAATTGGCTAGGAGCGTTCAAATAACGAACTGTACCTGCACTTGAAGAAAATTCTCCATAGCTAGTTTGTCCTTTATTATAAGCATCATCAGCCAATGCTCGCAAACCGTCGCCAGTAGTGTTGTAAAGTGAAGGGTTATTGCTCAAATTATCAATAACTTCTTGACGTTTTACACCACCTGCTTGTGATTGTGATTTAAACTCAGTTGTTTTCTTTTCAATTTCTGTCTTTTGAGCTTCAACTTCTTTTTTAGCTTGTTCAGCAAGTTTAGCACTTTCTTCTTCTGTGTTTGCAGTACCAATGTTTTTAGTTGGTTCAGCATTTACAGTCAATCCTGCTTCTTTTGCTTTGTTAGCTGTTTCTGTCAAACCTTCATCTACGACAACTGTTTTGCTTTCGTTTGCAGTTGCAGTTGTAGACGGTGTAGCTGTTGTAGCTTCATCTGCGGAAGCTGTATTAGCCCCAATCAATAAGGTTGCACCAAGGGCGATACCACTAGCTAAACCGAAGGCTTTAGTTTTACGCATAAAACCATGACCTTTAACGTTGTCCATTTTCTTCATTTTCATAATTTCCTTTCTTCCTCTTTTAGCAAGGTAGTTGATTTTAATGCAACTACCTTACTTTAGAGGTAATACCTTAATCTTCTTTCTTTTTAAGGGTTGCGCCTGCTAATGCTAACGCTCCCATACCTGCCATAACAAGAGCTACTGAGGCTGTTGTTCCAGTAAGCGGAAGGCTAGGTGCGCTTTGTTTTACAACCGCTTTTTTAGCTACATCTACAGGGTGTACTTCTGATGATACCCCAATTTCATGAGCTTTAGCTTCAACATTGCCCACTTTAGGCTCAGTTGTTTTCAACGTCACTTTAGCTACTTTAACTGCTTCTGGTTTCACTTCTTGATTGGTAGTACCAAGTTTAGAAGGTTGAAGTTTATCTTCTTTTGCATTAGAAGCACCGTTAGATCCTGCTGTTGATTTAATTTCAACTGCTTTCTTACCTGCTTCTTTACCATCAATATTCACAACTGCGGTTACTGTACCGTTTCCTGTTGCTTCAAATTCAAGAGTGTAACTTCCATCAGCAAGTTTTTCAGAAAAGTCAACTTTACCGTCTTTAACTACAAGATCTTTAGTAGTTGCTCCTTTAAGAGTTGCTTTAGTAACTGTTACACCGTTACCGCCAACTGTAACTTTAACGGTTTGAGCTTCGCCTTTAGTTACTTTTTCAACTGTTGTTGAAGCAATTTGTTCAGCAAGTTTCTTGCTACGTTCTTCATTTGGAATGAGGCTTCCGTTTGGTTCTGCAAGATAAATATTAGGGTGTCCTGCTTGAATCATGCTCTTATTAGCACGGGAATCAGCACCACCATAAATAATGCTCAACAAAGTTTTTGCGTTTTTACTTGCCCACTCAAGAATTGAACCGTCAAATGTTTCATCTTGCATTTTCCAATCATCTGTCAACTGGACTACAACTGCGGTTGCATTTTTATCACGAACTTTATCAAAAAGATCTTCAAACTCTTGACTTTGTTTTTTACCTTGGAAGTCATACATCAATTTTGCTTTAGATAATTCGATAAACCATGAACCAACCATAAAGTTATTATTCTTATTAGGTTTAACTTTATCTAAAACATCTAACAGTTCTTGCTTAGACATCAATCGTGAAACAGGGCGAGCACTGTCCATTTCTCCCATTGTATAATAAGAGCCACCATTATTTGTTTCATAGAACGCCAACATGACTTTATCCTTGTCGTTCATTGAGTTAGCAATGGTAGTCAAGTCCTGCAAAATGCTTTCTCTTGTTCCCATTCCTGTCGAACCTGAACCATCAATCGCAACTAGGACATTGCGAGGTTTAACTTCATTTGAAACCTGTGCAGTTGATTTAGTGGTAAATGCAACTGAACCTGTTGCCTTACCGTTTTGTCCTGCTTGACCTTCAACGCTCAACTTACCAGAAATAGCTCCTGCTGTGTTGTCTTTAGCTTTGAATGTATAAACAAGTTTATACTCTCCAACTTCGTCAAGAGTTTTAGAAGAATCTACTTTGCCATTTGCAAAGACTGTTTCTTTACCAGAAGGAGAAACCAATTTAGCAGAAACAACATCAGCGCTTCCACTATTAGTTACGCTTGCGCCCCACTTGCTTCCTGCTTTTTCATTCTTGATAGAAACGGTTTGTGTGTAAGATCCATCAGCGTTCTTAGTTGCTGTTGATCCACTAACAAGTTCAGCTTTTGCATTTTTGTTAGTTTCATTCACTTTAGCGTTGTTTTCACGAATAGTTTTGTTTTTGGCTTCTGCGTCTGCGATAGCTTTGGCAACTTTAGCTTTTGCGTCTGCAATAGCTTTTTGTGCGTCTTTAGGCTCAACTACTTTTTCGCCTTCTACAGAAACGTTCACACCTTTAGCTTTTGCGTCCGCAACCACTTTATTTAATTCAGCGTCTACAGCTTTTTGTTGTGCAACAACTTCATTGAGTGCTTTTTCAGCTTCTTCAACTTGTTTTGAAAAGGCTTCTACATCACCATCTTTAAGATCAATAGTTTTTACACCTTCAAACTTAACACCTGCTTGTTTAGCTGTTTCAACTGCTTTAGCCAAGCGACCTTGTGCGTCTTTAACTTTTTCAGTCAAAGCGTTCAATCCTTCAACTTGTTTAGCAACATCTTCTTCGCCTTTAGCAAGATCATCATACGTTACTTTTTCGTCAAGTTGTACATTGATCCCTACCGCTTTTGCGTCTGCGATAGCTTTCTGAAGTTTTGCGTTAGCTTCATCACGACCTTTGGCAAGCTCTTTAATTTTCTTACCTTGTTCGTCAAGATCTTTAGAGGCTTTTTCTACTGTGTCGTGAGTAACTTTTTTACCTTCTTTAACTTCTACATCAAGTTTTTTAGCTTGATCTTTAAGATCAGAATATTTTTTATCAAGTCCCGCTTGATCTTTAACTTCTTCTGTCTTAGGTGCTTCTTTTGTTTCCGCTGTTGCTTCTTGATTTTGAGCGTTAGCGTTTGTTGCTGTTGGAGTTCCTGTAGCGTTTGTTGCTACTGGCGCTTTTGTTTCTGTCGCTACGGTTGCTGTTGGAGTTGCGTCTGTGTTTGATTTAACTTCATCAGCAGAAGCTACTTGCCCTGCCAAAAACATTGTTGCCCCAAGAACAATTCCTGATACAACTTTTTCCTGCTTTTATTCTTGCGAATAAATCCATGACCTTTTTCTTTCAATTCCATAAAAATAGAACTTCCTTTCTTTTCCATAAAGATCAAGCCTTATTGACTTTTTCTTTCAATCCCTTACCTGCTTTAAATACAGGAGACTTCTTAGCTGTGATAGTGATTTCTTTGCCTGTTTGTGGGTTGCGACCCTTACGTTCAGCACGTTCTCGTACTTCAAAGTTTCCAAACTTGTCGATACGAACTTTTTCACCATCAGACAAAAATTCTGAGATTTTCTCAAAAACATAGTCTACAGCTTCCTTTGCGCCTTTTTTAGTCAATCCAAGATCAACCGCCATTGGCTCAAAAATGTCACGTTTTGATTTCATTGTTACACCTCCTCTGTGACATATAATATACTTCAAATTATAGCACTATCCTTTAGAAAAATCAAGCAATAAACAACAAAAAAGCATTATTTTATGTCTTATAAAATAATGCTTTTTGCTTTCTAATTGATAGTCATTTCAACATTTATTGCGTTTTTTAATGGTTCTTTCAACCAAAAATTACGAATTAATTCTTTATCGCCAGACACAAATTTTTTTGTAATTATCGTAATCCGACAACTCATTGTCAAAAATTTTCTTTGACAATTCTTCTATATCCCCATTGAATTTTACTGTTATTTTGGGCTTTTTCGATAATAGTCTTTCAGGAGATATATTAAACTTTTCTGCCATTTCTTCCAATCGTTTATAGTAAGGATTGTCAAAAGTTGGTGCAGTAATTAAACCTTGCAAAACTTCGTCTGGGTTAAAACCATCTAGTAAAATTTGAGATATTTTTTGAAGCGCCTTTGCCTCAGAAGCAATTTGTTTATTTCTTTCTTCCCAAATGTCTACATTATCAAGAATTTCAATGTTTTTACTTAGCTTCTTAAATAAACTAGGCAAACACAATAATGTATTAAAATCTTCCGAACTCATTTTAGGTACACTATCTATTGATTGCGGTCTATTGATATTTAACATTAACGTCATTAGTAGGACAATATCACTCTCATTGCCCTGCGTGTTCACTTTGACTTGATATAAGGTATTGTTCAGTTTTGCATTTTCAATACCTGCCTCTTTAGTTTTATCAATAAACTCCGCAACCAATTCAGGGTAGCTATCTATATTTTCTGTTAGGATCTTGTTCACTTGTAAAGCGTCAAAAAGGCTATAAAAGTTATCAAGCAACCCTTCTGAACTAACCATTCTTTTTCCCCATTTATCAATGGTTTCGTTCAACACCACCTCTAGGTCTATTAGATGGTTCTGTTGCCATTCTTTTAACGTCATTTCAGTAGCACGTCCTGTAGCAAAAAACGCTCTTAAACCGTCTTGTAAATCCTTCTCAGCAATATACCCATTACTAACGCCAATTTCTACCCACTTATCATAAGACGCTCTCAGACGTGGTTTTAAGTGCCAATCTACATCTATATAAGTCACTCCTACAGGGAAGCCTTCTGAATGAAGGTGATCTTCAACTAGTTCTTTAATCACGCTCGGTTCGGCTTCAATCAGGGCTTCTGTAAATCCTTTTAGATCAAACTTTTTTTCAAACTCAGTTGTAGCTCGTTTTAATAGATCATCTTTAGTTTCTTTTTTTCGTTTAATAGTAACCATATCTCTCTCCTTTTCTGATCTATTTAATTGTATCAAAAAAAGCAAGCTCTTTGTGAACTTGCTTTTTAAACTTAAACTACAGCCATTAACTCTTTTGAACGCTTTAATTGCTCTGTGACTTCTGAGACTTCTTTAGAAAGGGTAATCACTTCTTTTGCAAAGTCCTGAATTACACGAATGACGTTAGAATATAACTCTTTATCTTCTGGATCAGCTTCTTTCTCGCCTTCTTCTAAGGCTTTAAGATTACTACTGCTCCAATCATTCAACGTGTTTAATGGTACAATCAAACCGCATAGTGTTTTTAATTCTCTATCAATATCATCTTGCTTAGACATATTCTCTAGTTTAACAAAATGAAGTGCTTGTTCTTGATCCCCAAAAATTTTCTTATCTTCATCAGATAGGTTTCCACCTGCTTCATCAATATTTTTCAACCACATTTCCAAATTGGCTTCAAAATTATCTTTGTTGTCAGATACATTTTTTAATGCAAAATTCATTCCTGATAAAGTATAGTCTTTGATTGAAATTACATTTGCCATTATCATTCTCCTTCCCTATAAGTTGCTAGTTGGATCTGCTCTGTCATAGTGTCATAATTTCCTGAGTAAACCATGATATTTACCCCATCACTAAACGTTATAGTAAATTGCAACGTTCCGTCTAGATTTGACTTAAACACCTTTGTTTTTGAAGCGTCATATTGATAATTTAGAATCATTTTCTCTTTGATAATCAACAAATCTCTACGATAACTTGATAAATCATGGTTCAGTCTATCAGGAACGATTGAATTTTTATCTGGTGCTTGACTAAGAGCGTCAACCATCTTTTGAATCATTTCTTTTGTTCTGTCAGCTTCTTCACCTGTCACCTCTTCATCTGGTTTTTCAAGAGTTTTTTCTAGCTCTTTTTGAGGATTGCTAGTGACAATCTCCACTTGTTCTTTTTTCTTCTCTTTTTTGGAAGAAGATTGGGTAGTTGCCTCTTCTAACTTGAACTTATTTCCAGAAGTCTTTTTATTAAAAAATAAGAAAAAGCAAGCAACTCCAAGGACAACGACACCAACAAAACTAATCAATATCCTTTTTGTCAAGTTACTCATTTATTACTCCTCTGTGCTATGATGGTTAAAATCTTCTGCATTTTCCTTCGTGCTATATTTGCCTCTGTCGTCTCTTACTGTATTGCCATTCAAAAGATCAGCAACTTTTTTGTAGTAAGTATTTAGATCAGAATATCCTTGTAACGCTCCTGTATAAGTACAAGCAAGGATTTTTCCACTCTCATTTGTTTTCACAATATAATTTAACAGGGCAAAATCTCGCTTATCATTCGTTACTGGAACTAACACTTGAAAGTATCTATTTGCAGTTGTTGAACCACTCATAACAGATACCATTACTGTACCTGCCAAAGCTGTAGTAGATTGAGTTTCTTTCCCCCACGACTGAGAAGCAAGAAGATTGTAAATGTTTTTCTGAACACTTAGGTTTTCTTCCCCTTCTCCCTCTGGCGCATTTTCATCTTTTTTAGACTTATCTGTTTCAATAGGTTCTTCTGTACTTGCACTTGAAGCCAAATACGGTTTCAAACTTTTATAGGCTGTGTCTACCTTTGTATCAAACCTGATACCAATAAGTGTCTTAAAAAAGTTATTTAAGTCTGTGTCAGCGTTCAATTTCGTAAAATTTAAAGCAAAATCCGTAGGATCTCCATTTTCGTCCTTTTCCTGATCTGCCTGAATATCTGCAAGTTGTCCTTGTACCACTCTCAATTCGTTGTTTTCAATATTCCCAATTTGTGTTGGAAGATCCTGTGTTGAAAACAACCTTCCTACCTCGCTAGTTGTGTAGGTTTGTGTAACCGTAACTTTTTTTGAAAAGAAGAATCCACCTGCAATAAAAGCCACAATAACAGGCACAATCGTAGCCAAAGTGATTTTTTTCCAATCGGACGCTTTCACCAAATCTTCTAAATCATCTAACCATATTCCAATTTTCTCAAACATACCTTATTTACCCTTCCTCTGGACTATCCCAAAAAGCAGATCCATCAATTTCAATATCCCCTTCTTTATAAAAAACATCACTTCTAGGTATTTTTTCAAGCCACGCCATAAAAGGTTCAGTTCCGACCATTCCACCCTTCATGATATTTTCTTCTGGCATATTTACTAGATCCACCTCTAGGTTTTTATATAAATCAGGGCGCAAAACCACTTTATCTTCAATTTTACGCCATTCTAACAACGAAATGAATACATAGTGATCTTTACTATCGCTTTTTCTTTGTAAATTTTCTACTAAGCGTTCAATCCTTTGTTTCTCATATTTATTTAACCGTCTTGTATTCAAACGGACAAATATATAATTTTTTGCCATACCTCACTCCACATTTACGCTTTCTTTTCTTTCAATAAAAGTTAAAACAGAAGCATAATCAAACATAGCTATTTTTTCTTCGTTATCACCTGTTTTAACAGTTCCCCAAAGATTTCCGTCTCCATCTAAACGGTAAACACGCATGGTAGAACCATCTGAAAGATTAAAGACACCGCCTATTGTATTATCTTTGTTCAAGTAAAGCCCATTTTTAACCAAGGCTTCTCTGAGCGCCTGATAGTCTTTTTTAGACAAACTTCCCTTTTCTTCCTTTTGAGGTTTTAAACTATCACTCACTTTTACGTTTTTATTTACTGTCGCTACCTGTTTTGAACAAGCCACTCCAACCAAACTAAAAGTTAGCAGAAAGCCTATACTAATAACCTTTTGTAGAGATCCATGTTTTAAAGAGTTGTTTTGCTTTTTCATCATCATAGTAAGTTTCCTTTAAGTACAAGTGAGCTTGCTCTGACTTTTTAACGCCTGTTAGAGCTTCTTCAATGTCCTTTTCAATTCGTTGTAGACATTGATTTAGATATTGAGCAAGTTTCAACGCATCTTCTGGATCAGTCACCTTGCGACCTGCCCATTTATCATAAGCAAATTGAGGGTTTAGAGCAAATTTCCAAGTATCTGAGGCTGTAATGTTGTTTGTACGCAACAATTCCTCGTACCGTTTATAGCTCTTATAAAATTCTTGTAATTCTTCTGAGCTATCAAAATCATCTTTTGAATAGATAGGGAAGTTGTAATATTCGATTGTATAAACAATATGTTCCAATCCTTTAATATCGTTTTCTACTAGGTGCTTTTCGTCAGGCACGACTAGATAGCCCCAATCTGTGATGTCATAAATTACAGGGCGCACATAGTCTCCCCAATCCACGTTATCTTCTTCATCAATAACTGGAACGGTTTCAAGCATATAGTCATTTTTCAAAGCGTCTACACGTTTTTTCCATTCCAAAACTTGTTCGTCATACCAATCCGCAAGGAGTTCTGTATAGAAAGTTCCGCCTTCTTCTTCATCTTTCTGAATTGCGTAGTCCTGTGCAGACTCGATAGCCTCGTAGATTGTAAGTGTTGCGTAGTCTTTGCCTAAAAATTGGCGATATTCTTCCAAAAAATCATTGTAGGAAGCAATTACTTTATTTCGTAGTTCGTTGTTGTTTTCAACAATAAACAAAAAAATTCTTCTTTTAATTGTTCTTCTGATTTAGCCATTTATTTATCCTCTTTTTCTAGTATTTTTGTATCATTGGCGATCTTATTAATATTTTTCTTCTAAAACTTCAATCCCATTGTCTGTATGGAATCCTAATCGCAAAACCTCTCCTGTCTCACGATTATAAGCAGAAGGAACTTTTTCAATATCTGGAAAATGTTTTACATATTCCTTGCCAAAATCACTTGTTACATCTACATAAACGATTGCTGTCTGCTCTCTTCCTGTAAGGCTTTGAAGTTTTGGAACTGTCTCTTGACACGTTTCACACGTTGGGTTTGTGAACACAATATAAGAACTTCCTTTAATTGCAGATTTATCCTTATCAGACACCGAAAATACAAAGTTAGGGTTGCTTTGATCTAATACTCTAAATCCATCTTCTCCCATATAAGCAATGTACCCTCTGGTAAATAAACTAAATCCTAACCAAACTAAAGTTGCTGTAGTACCTACACCTAGCACAAACCATTTCCAAATTCCTTTAAAACCAAATAATACTGGAATCACTCCTAAAGTAAACGGTAGGATCATAAACCCTAGCACATGGTAATAGTGTTTAAAAGAATATCCTAGATGGAAAGGCAAAAATAGTAACACCAAAACCAAAATGAGCTTTAAAACAAAGAACAACCATTCTTGCGTACTGTAATCAGGCAATTTAATTTTCATTAGTTACTCCCTTCTGTGTCAGTTGAACTTTCACTTTCTTTGCTTTCTACTGAAATTTTGTCTCCATTTGCAGAACTATCAGGAAGTTTTGTCTTACCTTCTTTTGAACGGTCAATCAACTTTTGAACCCAATCTTCATCAAAGACAATTTTTTCTCCGTCTGCGTCAAATACAGTCAAAGAGCCACTAGCTTGATCGTACTTTTGAATAATATATTTTTTATCATCAACTACCAAGTAACCAGAAAGACCTGTTTTGTCATTTTGTTTAATTGAATCAATCCCTTGTGTCAGCGTTTTGATATTATCATCATATTCGCTACTTGATAACCCTGCCCCTTTTTTGCTTTCTTTGGGAGCTTCTTCTAGGATTTTTGCTACTTGTTGTTCTGCCCTACTAGTGTTCTTGTTATTTGTAGTTACCTGCCAAAAAGCTAAACTTCCAATAATCAATACAGTAGGAATCCCTATTGCCAAGTATTTTAATACGCCACTTTTATTACGTTCTTCCAATTCTTCTTCCTCGTCAAAATCATCTTCTTCATCAACAAAATGATCTTCTTCTACATCATCTACAACTTCAACTTCTTCTGTCTCGTTTTCTTCTTCCTCGTCAATTTCTGTTTCAATATCTTCAAGGATAGGTTCAACAGTAGGAGCTACATAAGGAGTTGGTTTAATACTTTCAATTTGTTCTTCTTCAACTAATTCAGGTATTTCTTCAACTTCTTTTGGTTCTTCTTTAGGAAGTATAGGTTCAACAGACACCATTGGTTGCTGTCCTGTTTGTTGCGATTGTTCCGCTACTTCTTTTTTCTTTTGTGACACTAAAGGTATCTTTTTTCTAGGCGAGACAGCTTTTGGGGTTCTATCTGTATTTTGAGGAATAAATAGTTCAGACGTTTCCTCTTTTGGTTTTTCTTTTTCAACCTCTTCAAGTTGCTCTTCCGTATTTTCCTCTTGTAATTCATTATACAATTTCAAAAAAACTTCTTGACTATTTTCTTTAATGTACAAATCAATTACTAAACCTACTAGTATATTGTATAGTTCAGTTTGTTCTTCGCTTTTTCCTTTATATTCATACGTCAAAATTTTTTCAAGATCTGCTTTTCCCACATGACCTTCTCGTAAAAATTGCAACATATTTTTTAATCGTTGTTGTCCTAATGCAGGTTGGTTACTTATTTTTCTCCTGCAAAACTTCGTACTTGTTCAGCATATACTCTCCTTCCTATCAACTTTCTACAATTTCAATTTTGTTTTCACTACTCAATTTGTATTTTCCCAACTTAATAGAAGAGACTGTAATTGTTAATTGGGAACGAACGTGTGAGATTTTTTCAATCTCCATATCATTCATTGTCACTTTGTGACCGCTTTTCATTGAAGCTACAGGCAAACCTTTGCCATTTGAACCCACCAATCTAACAAAAACCAGTTCCTCTTCGTTTGGAGAATCAACCTTTACATTTTGCAAAATAATTCTGATCTCGTCTGAGGACCTTTCGTAAGCACATACAGTTTCAAACTCAGCTTCTTCAAAGATCATTTCTTGATTGATCCCTCGAAAAAACATCAGTCCTTTAATTTTTTCTGCTTCAATCGCTACCATTTATTCTCTCCCATTATAAAATTCCTTGAGGTTCTTTTGTTTCCTGTCAATCAGAACAATCCCACCTGTATAGACAAATAATTTTTCATAAGAGACAACCTTTACATAAGAATCTGAAAGATCAAATTGCACATAAGGATTTTCTGATCTCATTACTTGTCCTGCTTCTACAGCTCTGTTTGAAGGGGTGTCCAGATATAAGCGGAAAAGTCTACCTTTGTTATTTGCTACATTTCCGTCTTGATATTCTGGATAAACTGTATTATCTTCTTCAATTTCAACCAACATTTTTAAGGGTTTTGTACTTAAAACTTCAACTACTTTCAATATTTTATCTTTAAAGAAACCCTCTACATCAAATGTTTTATATCGTTCAAAGTTGGTATAGTTCCTAGTCTTTTCATACGTTGGAACGTGCTTTGTTGATTTTCTTACTTCCACTTTTATTCTCCTTTTTTAACTTTAGCTTCAATTTCCAGATCATTTATAAAATCTAAAAGTTGGATCATTTTAGAAATGCTAAAGTGGTATTCCTTTTCTCCTGTATAGACTTGCCTAATGCTATTTGTCGCAATAGCAGATCCAATTTCTTTACTTGCTTTTAGTTCTTTTCGCCATTTGAAAAAGAATTGTTTGTCACGATCAAAAATTTTCCGTAGTTGCTTTTCAAAGTATTTCCCTTTTTTGTACTTATCTAAAACACTACATAGTTGCAACATAACTGTACCACGCAACTTGAAAAATTTTTCTTTGTCTTTAGTATAAAAAATTTTAGAAGTTGTTCCAATTTTCATTCCGTGTATCACTAAATCTGTTGGAGTGAGGTTTTTCTTCTTCAATGAACTGCATGATCTCGTTTGTGAGGCGTACATATTCTTTTTCAATAACCTTATGTTTCTGCACGTTTATCTCCTCTCTTTGATTGTTTTTTTATAATCTATAATACCATTATTATTTTTTTAACTTACAACTATATAAATAGCGGTTTTTTTATTTTTTTAAAAAAATTTAAACTTTTTTTCATTTTTTTGGTTGACATATTTTTTTCGTTGTGGTATTATTAAATTGTGTTAAGGAATTAAGTTTTTTTGTGTTGCTTGATTATAATTCGTATTCACCCAACATAGAAAAAAATAAACACTATCTTATATTTTAGGAGTAATAAATTATGAAAGTTATCACACTCACTTCTTTAAAGGGAGGAGTAGGAAAATCGGCTCTCGCAACATTAATTGCTGATTATCTTGCATACTATGGTCGTGTTTTACTGATTGACGCAAACCGTCAGGGAGACACAACTAAACGTTTTGTTTATCAGGAAAATGAAGAAGGGGAAATTGTTAATATTTCTTCCGAGGAAAATTTGTTTGAGAATATTTTCCGTAAGAAGCCTGTTGTCCCTTTAACTGTCAAAGACAACCTTGACCTACTTGTTGCTACAAAGAGCTTGAAAGAGGTTGAAGATCATATTGAACATAAAGAACGTAGAAATCCGCAAATTTTTAGACGCTGGCTCAAACGTTCAAAATTAAGTGACTATTACGATTATGTAGTGATTGACACTCACAATAGCGAAGGCGTTTTACTTGATAATTTTTACTTAGCTAGCGACTTATTAATCGCAGTCGCAGGTTCAGGTCGTGATGAAATGGACGGTGCGATTGGAGTATACAACCGTGCAGAAGCTCTAAAAAATGATGATAACCTTGTTAATGACGAGGACGAACCTATCATGAAAGCTAAAATTGTCTTTGTAGGAAACTTGCTTGAAACTGGCGGTGGCTCTCACGGTATTACCGCAACGAACGAATACCTAGAGCAGACCAAGGACAATGAATTATTCATTACAAATATCTGGAAACGTAATATTTTCAAAGACGCTAGTGCGGAAAATAAAACAGTATTTGACATTATGAAGCGATCAAAATACCGTGATGAAAGCTATAAAAAATACTTTGCAAAATTGAAAGAAAGTCTTGAAATTATTAAAAACAATATTGATGTAGCTTGATTACTATTTTGTGTCGGTTGATTATTATTATTAATCATTCAACACATTGTGATAATCTCTAACCATAATTTTATATTTAAAAAAATACGAAAGAGGAACTAAAAATGACATTTGATTTACCAACTAAACAACCAACTAAAAACAAAAAAAGAAAAGTAGTTTTAGAAGCTATTGATACTGACGAACAACCGCTTGAAACACCAAAAAAGAAAATAACTAAAAAAACTACCAAAAAGAAAGTAGAAGCAAAAAAAGAAACTACTCAGGAAGATGTTGTAGAAAAAACAAAAGCTACAGAACAGCCTAATATTTTCTTCAACAAACTCCAAATTAGTGAACCAAAACATGAAAAAAACTTTCTACAAGTATTTCTGACGCTAACTTGGATAAACTAGAACGTTTAATTGCGGAAGGTTGTCAAAAATAAATCAAAAAGCTATTGGTGCGATCCTTGACGCTTTTGATGTTGATAAAGCGATTGAAGAGCCTACCTTCTTTGTACAAAACAGCTTTGTTAATGATTCACGAACTAATCGTTTAAATATCTCTATGACCCCTTCTCAACGTGAAAAACTTATGCGTGTTGCACGGGCAGGACTTGGAAATATTGCCCTTGCCTTTTCATGTATCTTGAACGCCTTTGATGTTGAAGAGGCTTTTGAAAACTATGGAAAAAAATGAGCTAGATTATTTTTCTAGCTTATTTTTTTATTATATTTTTATGTTTTTTACACATTACTTTTTTTGTGTCTGAATATTATTTTTATATTTATAAAAAAATAAAAAAAGACGTGTTTTTAAAAACACGCTTTTTTTAATTTGCTTTTAACCGTCCTGTTTTTTTAGGTCAAAGTCTATATTTAGTTCTTTCAAATACTTTTTAACTGTTGGCTCTTTGACATTTAACGCCATAGCAATTTGAGCAACGCTCTTGAACTTACCTTTTTTAATTCCTGCAATCAACGCTGTCTGACGATCTGATTTTCCCATTGAAGAGGATAGACCCATATTTGCCTGAGAACTACCTAAACTTGTTCCTCTGACAGCTTCTCTTGAATATTCGGCAATTTCTTTGGTTGACATTGCCTTTCGTTCACTTTTACGAGTGATAACATTTGGATCAAATTCTACCTTGACCTCGCCAACATTTTCTTTTTTCTTTTTGAAAAAATCCGTAGGATTGTAACTCATTATTAAACTCCCTTATTTTTTTATACTCATTTTATCATTTTTTTGGATATTTTTTTCAATAATATTTTTTTATTGTGAAATACTGATTTTCTAACGTTTATTTGATATAATAGTAGTAAAAAATAATTTATTTTAACCATTAGAGGAGAATTATGGAAACAGAATACTTAATAAAATTAATTGAGTTTGCTTGTAACCGAATTTGAGGATCTGAGAAATGGTAAGTTTAGTGCTTACTATGTAGCTCAATGTATCGGTGTGACAACAAAATCTATCCGCAATTTAACAGAAAACGGTTGGAAACAAGCTAGGTATAATACGATTGAGGGGTTGATTGAGTTCTATGAGGAACATTATGGAATTATCAGTCTCCCTAAAACTGAGGAAGATTACAAACTATAACAAGGAGTGAGCTATGAGTTCCAAAAGTTCAAAAGAAAAGAAAAAGAAACTACAGCGATATTTCAAAGATGGAAAAAACATTTATCCATACGCAGAAACCTCAAAAACGTTATGGGGCGTTGGTTTTGTTTTAGCAATCCTTGTAGGAATACTTATCTCAACCCAACTACTGATATTTTTAACACAAAAAATAGCTCTTAAAATTCAGGATTCTGTTGGAATTGGAAGTAAGTTAGGTATGAGGCTACAGAAAATCATTCATTTTGAATTGCCTCTGAACGGAGTTATCCTAGCGTCCTGCTTTTTCTTGGTTGCCATTGCAATAGCTTATTCTGTAACGATAGCCTACCGCCATCACGAAGGGGAGTTACAACCTTTCAAAGATGATAAATTTGCAAGAGCTATGAGAAGAGACGTTATCAAAAATTTAGAAATAAACGTCCTTGATTATGACGATAAAGGAAAAGTCAAAAATTCCAAACAAGATATAAAAGCCCGTGAGATCCTAAGACGTATGAATATCGAAGTTCATACTCGAAAAGAAGTGAATGGAAGCGACTTCCTTTCCATTGCGACTGTCAGAATTGAACGTCCTAAAAACAAGGCTATCCGAAAAGTCTTAGAGGGAACTTATTTTAAAGAACTACCTAGCGAATTGACATTTGTAACTAGTGAATTTTTTGCCTTTTCTGAACGCCAAACTGAAAAAGAGTTCTACTTTTTTGAAGCAAAAGCAATCGTGACTGAGGAATACGTTTATAAAATTGAAGAGGCTCAAAAACGATTACAGGAAGCCCTTGGTAACGGTGAAAACAACAAGGACGGTTCTGAAAAAACGGAAATTAAAGATTCTGGTATTTTCACCAAAGAAAAGGCTTCTTGGGATATTGAAGTTCTCTATAACGAAAATCTACAAAAACAAATTGTGGAACAAACAAAATTGGCGGAAGAAGAGGTCGCAAACCTCTACCTATCCCTTGAAACATTTATCAGTTCTAACGAAAAAGTCAACTTGCAATTTGTTAGTATGAGAGCTACAAACTCTAACGCTCAATTCACCTACTCAAAACCTAAAGGTGTAAATAATATGAGTACGGAGCAGATGAAAGATAACTTGGAGAGTGACTTAGGAAAACAAGATATCAACATTAATTTGCGAGCAGGTAAGATCATTATTCAAATTCCGCTTGAAAACAAGATCACCGCTGACGCTTATACAAATTATCTAAAAGCCTTTATGGGCAAAAAGAACTTGCCACCTCTTGAAGCCTTAGTAGGGGTTGATACAGAAGGACAACCACGGACCTATGACCTTGCGACTGCGCCTCATATTTTGACCGCAGGAACAACAGGATCAGGTAAATCTGTAGGTATCAACATGATCTATCTGTCTATCATTTGGCATAATAGCCCTGATGTTGTCAAGTTTATCATTATTGACCCTAAAAAGACTGAGTTTACCCCTTATAAGAGAAGTCCTTATCTGTATACAGACGTTATTACCGATATGGACGGTGCTAAAAACGCCTTTAATGCTGTCGTTACAGAAATGGAACGCAGAAATAGCTTATTCGAAGAGATTGGTGTGCGTAACCTAGCAACCTACAATGAAAGTGTCTCCTGATAAGAGAGAGCCATACCTTATTCTTATTGCGGACGAGGTAGCTGACCTTATCATGACAAACGGTGACGAAGTTGAAGATTCAATGCAACGTTTAGGTCAGAAAGCACGTTCCGCAGGTATCTTGATCCATATTGCTACCCAAACACCACGGGCTGATATTATCAAGGGTAAGATCAAAGCCAACTTGCCTTCACAAATCGTTTACAAAGTTGCTAACAGCATTGAAAGTGATATTGCCATTGGTGAAACAGGGGCAGAACGTCTATTAGGACGTGGTGACACTTATATTAAATGGTCTACCAATCCTAGCTTAGTTCGTGTTCAAGGGGTATTCCTTACAGACGAAAATATCAATGATATTATTGATTCTACGATTCAAAAATACCCTGACGAACGTTATTACAATGAACGTGTACCTATGGACGCTTTTGAAGAAGGCTATATCAAACCAAAAGAACTTGGCGATATTTCAAAAGGTGCTGTCTACCGCTATGCTATCCAAAATCAGAACAATCACTCTATGAGTGAAGATTTAGATACGCAAGAAACCCCTGCATTATCAGTTAATAAGCCTAGCAATTCAGTTATCGCAACACCTCAAACTTATGAAACTAAAAAAGTGGATAAAGATAAGTTTGAAGAATACAGAAAACGTTATGAAGAAAGAATGTCTAATTTAGACGAAGAATTAGGAGACGTGTTAGGCACTCGCTTGAAACGAAGCGAAGCTCTAATCAAAAAAATGACACTAGAACAGGAAGAAAGAAGAAAGCAAGAAGAGCAAGAGAAAAAAGTTGCTGAACTTGAACCAGAAGTTGAAGAAGCTATTGAAAAGTTGCCTTTCAAAAATGAACCTTCCACTCCTGTAAATAAAGAAGCTATTGCGAATGAACTATATCCTGATGAACCTGCTGAAATTGAAGAAGTTGAAGAAGTAAAGAAAGATCAGTCAATTCTTCCAAAACCGCTTCCTGATGATTGGGATTTCAGACAAACAGGAAATAAAGGGAGAATGTAATGTTTCATGTGAAACGTTGGGAAAAAGGGAGGAATGTATGAATAAATTAAAATTATTTTGGTTGAAAATTGATCTTTGGTTTAACCCCTACAAATATAACGAAGAGGGTATTAAAGCTTTATACGATCACAACAACCCCAAAGAAAAAGTAAAAGGACTTAGTAAACAACAGATTGTAGATAGTAACATGATAGCTTTAAAAATTGCTACTGTATCTAAACCTATTGATCTTCCTAGTGGAATAGCAAACCTAGAAAACAAGCCTTTTGACAATGGTATCTATTACCATAATGAGCGTTATCACCAATACTTAATCAAGTATGACAAAGGCTCTGGTAAGAGGTATCAGGCACGGAATGGAAATAAACGCAGTCGTTATCGCAAGAAACTAAAGATCTATCCTAAAAACGTTGAAACCTACGATCTTACCCATATCAATTCAATCGGCTTCCACGGTGACGAAACTTTCTGTATTGGTTTTGATAGTCGTCTGAACCGTGAAGATATGAATAGGTTTGAAGAAAAGGTTCGCACAATCAATAACGAACAGCCTATCTATTGGTTTGCTGATATTCAACTACAAGAAGATTATTCGGTGATCTGGGTAGCAACTATCGTCTCTTTGGACGGTGAAATTCTTCTTCAAGAAACCTTCCATGACCGTTCAAACTTCTATTGGGAAATAGAATGGGAGCGTAAAACAGTCTGATGGAAGAAATAGACTACGAAAAAACAAATGTCTTTTGTAAAGTCCTTTTACCAAATGGAAAACGCCTTACTTATCAATTTCCAAATGACCTTAGAGAAGCTATGCTTCAATCTTATGCTGACGGAGAATTGAAAAATCTTTTAAGTGGGGCATTGATAAATGTCCCAACTTCAAAATACACCAAAAAGGGAAAGGTGACTTTACGTTTAGGGAAGATAGTTCATGTATTCGTTTTAAATCGTAAGTACAGAAGAAGAACTCGTGGACAATTTTTGACAAGAGATAATTGGCAAGGAAAACTCAATAAAGCCAACGTTTTATTCCTGTTGCACGATCATTCTTTGATGAATAAAATCAGGATTCGATTTGACCTGATTATGTGGCGTTTACGTTTTAAATCGAAGTCGTAATAACACAAAAATATAGAGCGTATTATAATTTATTTAATACGCTTTTTTCTTTTCTAGCCCTTTATATTCTCAATATTTTTATGGTATAATATCTTAAAAATAATTATGAAAGGAGTAAGCTATGTTAGATTTTGTTTACAACCGTAATAAAGTTGCGGAAGTGATGGCGGAGGACGCTCTAGCAACAATGGAGTTGTTGGAAAAAATCAAAGCAGACACAAAACACCTTGGATCTTTCGCAGGTGACGGTTTGCTTGTTCCACCACCTGCAACTAGCTATGTCATTAATAAAGCTCTTGCAGTTTTGAACATGGAATTGAAAGACCTAATCAAAAATGCAGAAGGACTAGATTCAGTTTCTAACTCTGCTAAAGAGGTGAAAGAAAGTATTCGTCTGATTACAACTGATTCTGACGATATTGCTTTAGTTTCAGAAGAAGTGTTTGTAGTTATTTTTGACTATCTAACTGACGCAGTTCAATCATTTGCTGAAAGTCTGGAAGATTTTGGGCAAGATAACGAAAAAGAAGAAGAGTAAAAATATACGCTACACGTTTTACTATCATTCACTCTCTTAGTGTATATTCCTACTCAAATTAAAAAAACAACTATTTCTTTTTAGAGATAGTTGTTTTTTTACATACATTCTAATTTGCCCCTAAAATCGTTTCTGAGCGATTTTTAGATTAAGGGTATAATTTATCGACTTTATAATAAAAACCCCACAGCGAGCGACTGAGGGGTAAATAAAACGATCCTAGATGAACATTTTGGTTTTTTATAGAGATTTTTAGTAGGACCGTTTTTTCTTGGCAAAATCTTCTACAGGTATTATTATAACACAAAAACCCTTTTAAATAAAGGGTTTTTGACGTTTTTTGGCTAATAATATTTTGAGTTTTTTACCACGTCATGAACAAGCTGTATCAATTCGTGGTAGGCTTCTGCATTTTCTTCTTTGGCATTAGATAGCTTCTGTATGGTGCTTTCTACCTCTCGACTTAATAAATATAACTGTCCTAGTTCATTGAGAATACTCTTGTCTCCTTCTTCTCGGATTGCTTCAAGCCTATTCTTTTCTTTCTCAACGACTTTTTTATAGTTGCTTAGAATTTCTAAACATTGAGTATGAGTTTTTGTGATTGCAAAATCTCCACCATTGACATAGCTTTGATACTCCCCAAGCCCAAATCGTCCTTCGGTCAATTCCTTACCTAAATCTCTAACGTATGAACTGTGTGTACGAACGATTATAAAGGCATTGTCTATATCTGAAAGTTCCTGAGTATATCTTTCATGTTCTGTTCTAAAATCTTTATCGTAACTTTTTGAAGATACGTCAAATTCTAAAATGTGGGATAGGTGGGTTGAAGCGAAACTTAACTGACCATCTGCTAAAAGTATTTTAGATATAGCCATTCTAATTGGTTCTTTGTATTCTTCTGGGAAAGGCACTCTCTCAAATCCAAAAACGTCCTCTCCCTCTAAAATATACTTTTCTAAATCTAGTAAAGAAGGTAAAACGTATGTGGAAAAGTAATTTTTTACTTCAAAGATTTCTAAAAACGCAATTCTAAGTTGGATCGTGCTTGTATTTTTTAATTCGTCTCTTAGGTTCTCTAAAAGCGTCTCATTGTGTCTGATATTTGCTTGATTACTTACTGCAACCTTGATTAAGTTTGTAAAATAATCACGAAAAGCACGAAAGTCTGAGCTGTCGTTTATGGTTTTACTTTTTGCCATCAAGACAACTATCAAGTCATTGCCCCCAAATGCTTCACTTGTTAGGTCAAGGTTTTTCCATTGACTGTTCAACTCTTGACTTTGACTTTCTGTTAGTACGTTTTCTAAGGTTGCTTTTGCAACTTCTAATCTGTTTAGATCTTCAAAAAACTTATTTGATTCTTGAAAAGTCTTAGAAATTTCTGTTTGCAGATTATTCAAATAATCTAATTGCGCTTCCGTCAACATTTTAATTTCTCCTTGTTTTATTGTTTTTTAGCTACTTCTAGCAGTTTTTCTTTTAGAGCAGTCAAATACTCTAAATAATAACGAGGACAAAAATCTGCCATTTTTAGCACAGTTCCTAGTTGATGGGCAAGTAAACTAAGTGTTTCAATACCAATATCAAACTGACTGTCTCTCTTTTCTTCACGTTCACCTTCTAAACGTTGAAGTTCTCTTTTAGTCGCTTTAAGTAGTGGTTCAAGTTCGTTTGCGTGAGTTCTATACGACAACATAACCTTGTCATACTCTGCATTTAAAGTTATTTTTGCAAAGACCAATAAATTATTTTGCCCATTAATCATACGCTCAATTTTATCGCAAATAAGCTGAATATCACTAATTACAGTTAGAGCCTCCTGATTTACTCTTTGGATAGTGGGGTAGGCATTGCTGTAGGCACTTACAAATTCTTTGAATAGATTTTATCTTTGAGATCATCTTCTGAGGGCATATTCTTAGTGGCAACACAAGCAAGGACCATATCGTTGTACACTCCTCCAATACTTTCAGAAATATCCTCAAACGCAGGAACGTATTTTTCAGGAATAGCATAATCAGGATAATCAAAAAATGGTCGTAGTGTTTCAATATCACTTTCTAGTTCCACCAAAGGCGTGATGATATTGTTGTTAAGAACACCAAACATTTCAAATAATTGTGCTAGTTGCTCTGATAAGCGATTTTTTGTTTCCGTATTCTTAACTTTTTCAACAACATCATTGACTTTCTCAATATTTTCACTAAGATTTTTGCGAGCTTCATAGACTTTAACTAATACCTCTGAATACGTCAGACGTAAGCTAGAATATCCCATCTTGTCTTTGAGATAATGAGTTTTCCACCGCAATGTGTCAATATAATTCTGATCCCTATTAAACTTATCAGGTGCGATTGCAGTATTCTTCTAACTTGCAGATAATTCCTCTAACAGCTTATCTTTATCTTCTTCTAGCTCTAACGACCATTTAAAACATTCTGGATAAAGAAGCAGTAGGAAAAAGTAGTCGTCATTACTAATTTCTGCTAGTTTTTTAAAAGCACTTGCTAACTCTTGGACTTTTTCTTCTTGTTGTTCATTCAACATACTGTTACCTCATTCTTGATATTTATAAATAAACTAGATAACCCCTTGTTCTAGTAGTTCTTTACTTGCTACGGTCAGGTTGCTCTTCAACGCTTCAAGTGCATTGAGGTAAGCATAAGAGTTTTTTTCTGCCATTTGAGTAACCGTGTTTAGCTGAGTAACTAACAAATTAACCGTTTCAATTCCAACGTCAACTGTATTATCATTTTTTTCTTCACGTTCTACTTCCAAACGTTGTAGTTCTTTCTTAGCTGACGCAATAAGTGGTTCAAGTTCGCTTGCCTTGTTTTTGAATGAGATCATAAGTTCATCATAGCTTGCGTTCAAAAGTGAGCCTGCAAAATCAAACACACTACCTTCACCTTCTACCAAATGATCCAATCTTTCGTTGATAATTGTAATATCTGTACATACAGTTGCGCTTGCCTGCATTGCACCTAGAATGGTATTTCTAGCATTGCTGTAGCTTACAAAGAACACGTCAGAATAAATCCCTTTTTGCAGATCATCTTCTGAGGGCATATTCTTAGTAGCGTGGTAAGCAATAGCCATGTCTGCATAAACCGCTGAAAGGTTTTCTTTAACTGCTTGAATAGCAGGAATGAATTTTTCAGGTAAGTTAGAGCCAGAATAATTAAAAGACTGTTGAATTTTTACAATATCAGTTTCAAGGCGCAAGACTGGATTGATAATACTATTATTCAAAATGTCATACAACCCTTGCAAAGTTTTGAGGCTTTGAGAAATTTTTACTACAGCGTCCGTTGTATAGATATGTTTCAAAATTTCATTGACCTTTTCAAGGTTTTCGTTGAAGTTAGAACGAACACTATATAATCTATCAAGCGTTGTTGAATACAACGAACGGAACTCTAAATAGTCAATATCATTGCGGATATAGTCAACTTTATTGATAAGCTCACGAATATAATCTTCATCACCTGAAACAGGATAAAGAGAAATAGGTTGCCAGTTGCTTTCTAAATCTTCTACAAGGTCGTCTTTCCCTTCATCAGTCAACACCCAACGAATTTCATCAGGGAACATACACGTTTCAGAATGATATTGTTCGTCCACAACAGCTTCAATTTTCCCTAAAGCTACTGAAAGTTCATAAGCAAAATCGTCTTGTTTTTCGTTTAACATATTACTACACCTCTTAAATTTATTTTATATATCCAGTATAGCCCATGTTTTTATTTTTGTGTTTTCATGCTCATGAGACTGTTCACAAAATTTTTAGAAAGAGGAGTAAAATAAAAATTGTTGAAAAGAGGGGTGTCCTTTTTATTTATTACTCCTCTCTCAATAATATTATATATAGATATATATAGGGGCGGTTTTTTGAACCTCGAAAATGCGCGTGGTTGAGCGATTCTATTTTCATTGCACAACCGAAAAGTAGGGTTTGCACAACCGAAAAGTAGGGTTTGCACAACCGAAAAGTAGGGTTTGCACAACCGAAAAGTAGGGTTTGCACAACCGAAAAGTAGGGTTTGCACAACCGAAAAGTAGGGTTTTGATTTTTTTAAAAAAATAAAGGGGGATTTTTTTGGTTTGCACAACCGAAAAGTAGGGTTTTATTAGATTTATATAACTTAAATAACAATAAGTTGTGCAATAAAAAGAAAAACACAGGGAAATGGTATAAACACTAGTATTTATAGATAGAAAGGAATAAAGAATGAGCAACCAATATAAAAAAATAGTTGCATTTTACAAAAATAATGTTATATACTAGGTGCGTATGATAGGGAAGGTTATTTTTTTATGAATGAATTAACAGAAAAAGAAAATGAATTAGTAGAGAATAAATTCGTTACAGATTTAATTGATAAGCAGAGAAATGTTCTTGCTAAAAGCAAGGTTCTAAAATTATCTAACTTAGCAAACAGAATGACACCAATTCAAAATGCAATTTTTTCTTTAGCTCTAAGAAACGTTGAGATTGAAGGAAGTCAGGCAATCACAGAAATTAGTGTGGCTGAATTACTTGAATTGATTGACAGTTCGGAGTATAGCAGTTTTAAAAAGACAGCAGTTGCTAGAGATAAAAAAGCTTTACAAGAAAATCATATCAGTCTAATTGATGAAAAATTCTTTAACAACGACCCAAACGGGAAGTCAATATCAATGGGGCTTTTTAGTTATTTTGAGTATGAGCGTGGGAGATTTATTGGGGTATTCAACACCACTCCTGACCGTAAAGGCGAAACACCTTTACTTGATATTTTAAAATCACAGGAAGTAAACCCCTTGATGTATAACCTTAAAACATTTTCAAAGTTAGCTCCATCAGGACAATTTTTGTATGAAGATTTGTTGATTCTTAGCAGTCAAGGAAAACGTTCAGTCACTTACGATATTGAAGGGTTGAAACAATTATTCAAATCTAATGGCGATTCTATGAATCGTTACTATACTATCAATCAAAAACACCTAAAAGGGGCGGTTGAAGATATTAACAAATTTACTGATATGGACTTAGTTGTTAAACCTGTAAAAGAAGGTCGTGCCGTTATTGGGGTTGAGCTGGTCTGGTCTATTGATAAAGTTAAGTTGCAAGCAACTCCTAGCCAGCGTAAAACACTAGATGAATTGTATGTTCAACTAAAAAAACTAGAACCTACTGCAAAAGAAGATTTATCATTGTTGCGCAGGCTAGAAAACTCTCACTTAGTAAGCAAGCAAGAGGCACAAGGACTTATTTCTAAAGCTATTGGGCGAGTTGGTGCTTTAGCAGTAGAACAACAGCCTGAATTACCTGTTGGTTCAGAAAAAACAATCGTTGCTGATTTAAATAAAGTTAAAGAAATGTTTCCTAGAGTAACTAAAAAGGCTCATGAGTTACTAATTAATGCTATTCAAAATTTCTCAGAAAAAGAGCAGGAAGGCATTTTAGAATATGCTATGGTTATTGCTAAACAAAATAACGCAAGAAATGTAAATTATGTTATTGCTTTATTGAATAATTGGGCTATCGAGGAGATTCAAACAAAAGAACAGGCAGTTGCACTTCACGATCAAACCTACGGTGAAACCTTACCAGATATGGAAAGTATTAACCCGTCAGAAGATTTTCTTAATGCTATGGATTTATGGAAAGAAAATTAGAAGGGGAATGAATGAGAATACTAGCTATTGACCCTTCTTCTAATTTTTATGAAACGTCTACTACAGGTATTATTTTGTTAAATAATGAAGTAGAAGTAAATCATTGGTTGGTTGGGTTTGGAAGGGAAAATTTTAAAAGATGGTATGAAGAAGTTGGAAAATTTCTTGATTATGATGTTGTTGTGACAGAAAAATTCACGGTTAGGGAAAATGATAGAGCAAGAGATAATACTCCTATTCAAACAATTGAAATGATCCAAAAATGTTTTCCTGAGACTAAATTAATCAGTAACAACGAATACAAAACGACTGTTCCTGATGAATTACTAAAACTTTTAGATTTATGGTTATTCCCTGAAAACGGAAATCACAATGACTTACGAGCGTCTGCAAGAATTGGTCTACATTGGGCAATAATGACAGAACAAAGAGAAGTTATTAATGCTATAGGTAGAAGGTGTATTCCAAATCAAGTATAAAAAAAGTTAGAGAAAATCTCTAACTTTTTTTCTTTTTGTATGATATAATTCATTTATAAGAATAATTTCCTTTGAGAACTAATTTTCAAATAAAAAGAAAAAAAGTAAAAAGGAAAAAAATATTAAGAAGGAGTATACATGGAAAAAAACAGGTATTGCCGTTAAGGGCGTGGTTAGCATTAAAAAAATTAGTCATAAGGAGTTGGCTGAAATTGTAGATGTCTCTCCACGTTCTATATCTAATTGGTCTACAGAAGGACTTGTTCCGCTACCAAAACACCAACGCAGAATTGCTAAAGCGTTGGATATTGAGGTTGAACAAATTGACTTTTAAAAATTAAAAAAAGAAAGAGGAAAAGTAATATGGCAAAAAAAGGAAATGAAACATTTGATCCTAGCTCATGGTTGAATGAAGCACCTGCAACTAAAGCAGAAAAAAAGGAAAAGCGTAAAGCTGAACGAGAAGAAAAAAAATCTAAGAGTAACGAGAAAGCAAATATTCCAACAAAAAAACACCTAAGAAAAAAATTCCAAGAAGCATGATAACAAATTTAATGCAAAATATGGTATCTTTGTAGGAGCTTGTGTTGTAGCAATGGCAGGTACAGGTTTTTGGGCATGGACTTCTCATAATACAAGTGAACGAAATAATACTGCATTAATTTCAACTGCTAAATCTGAGGTAAAAAAAGCTAAAGACGAAGCAAAAAAAGAAGCAGAAAAAAAATATAGTGTAACCAAAGAGGACTATGACAACAATGTAAAAATCATGGTTAAAGGTATTAAGACACTTTCTAAAAAAAGTAATGGTGATCTGACAGGTTATTTCATGTCTAATGGTAAATACTATAACGTCATTACTTATGATCGTGAAACAGGGCAAATGTATGTAGTAGAAACAGACGAAAAAGCTAAAGATAAAGATATTGAAAATGGAAAACCATTAACTCTAGGTAAAGAGTGGATCAATACGCTTATTGTTCGCTTAGAAGCGGACGCTGAAAATTGAAAGGATAAGTGGATTGTATGATTGAATATTTTAAAAATCTTTCTAATCGGGCAAAGATTATCTGGTCTGTCTCAGTAGTTTCCGTTTTTTTAGTTGGAGTTGGAACTTTTATTTGGGTGTCACAACAACCAAATAAAGGAGCAAACTTTGAACTGAAAGAAAGTACAGGACGTGTTTCTACTTCTTCATCTTCAACTAGTGAAAGTTCTGAAACAAAGAGTGCTTCTTACTATAACGATACCCACGCTAGAGCAGTTGAAAAATTAGAAAATCCAACAAAAGAAGTTGCAGGCGATCAAAAAGAAATGGTTAAGTCAGGCATTGTAAAAGCAATCGAAGGTTTGAAAAACAATCCTGAAAATGTAGGTAGTGTTGAAGGAGGGTACAGCCCAACAACAAATGATATGGTTCAAGTTATGCACCAAGCTCTTAATGCAGGGTATGAGATTGAACTAGATAGCCTCACTACTACTAAAAGTAATTATGAAAATATTTATCAGTTTGCGGTTGATATGGTTAGAAAGAGCGACAATACTTCCGTTACAGTTGCAGGAAACTACAGCGAGGAATTAAATCAAGTCCAATTTTCTATTCTTGTAGGGAATATCCAAATTCAAAACTAGAATAATCGAACGATTACAAACTTATGCTACAACACATACAAAAATAATCAAAAGGTGATAAAAATTAATGGCGAAACACAAAAAGATAAAAGTTTGTTATGATGAAAGGAATAAGAAAAGGACAAAATTCAAGAGCAAATCTGCTCTAGTTTTATCTCTATTTGTAGTAAATGTTATTCATACGTCTGGCGCAATACCAGTTATTAGTGAAGGCATTAAGGCTTATGCTGATGTTTATTACTCTTATTCCCCTGATGATGATTGTGGTGTAAATGGAGATAAACGAGCCAATAATGGTTCAGGAGATAATAAAGATAGTTCTAGTTCAAATAAGGTATCGGCAGGATCTCTTGAAGATACCGTTTGGACAAAGAAGGGAACAAAAGCATATCAAAACGCCCTAGATACAATCAATTTGGGCAGACCAAGGACTTAGTGGTGTAGAAATTGCAGGTATTATCGGTAATATCGGTGGCGCAGAAAATACAACGTTCACTCTTGACCTAGCTGAATATAGTGGTGGTGGAGGTGGTGGACTTTATCAATTTACTCCTTCAAGTAAATATACAAGTTGGAGTGGATTTGATGGGAAATGGTCTGCTAAAAACCAAGGTGAGTTTGTTCTTCATTCTGAACCTCAATCCGTAATGGCTTATGTCAATAAGAAAAATACAAGTCCTTCTCAGTCGGCTGAGGATTGGGCAAATATCTATGAACGTCCAGACGCAGGAGCGTTAGCAAGTAGCTTGCAAGCACGGAAAGACGCTTCTGAGAAAGCCTACAAAGTATTTGGACTAGACAAAATCAAGGGAGATCCTAAAAAGGTTGCCTCATGGGGTGGAACAAACGTCTCCCAAGATAAAAAAGTAAAAATTTCCGCAGAAGATGGTAACAAAAAAGAAAGTAAAATTGACTTAAAAGTTGCTATCAAATGGTTTGAGGAAAGAGAAGGAAAAGTAACGTACAGTCAGGACGTAGGAAGTCGAAAAGGACCTTTACAATATGACTGTTCTTCATCAGTTTATATGGCTCTTGTTGCAGGTGGCGCAGGTAAGACAGCAGGCGACTATCCAGTTTCAACAGAAACAGAGCATGAATGGCTTCAACAAAATGGTTTTGAAAAAGTTTATGAAGGCAAGTGGGCTGACCGTGGAGATGTAAAAGAAGCTAAAAAAGGTGATATTATCATTTGGGGTACGAAAGGACAATCTGGTGGAGATCTAGGACATACAATGATTATGTATGATGATGAAACCATTATTCATTGTTCAGGTAGACACAATGGTATAGCTAAAGATAACTATTCTAAGTATCGTGACGAAGCACAAGACCATCACACGGTATATGTATATCGTTACTCAGGTTCAACCAACTTTAGTGATGATGATGTAGAAAGTAGAAACAAAATGTAAACCTAAATGTGCTTATAATGACAGTTCAGAAAAGGTTAAAGGTACAAATAGTTCAACTGAAAATAGCACTTCAACTTCTGGAAGCAAAGATACAGCGACTATGTTGAATGAATTTGCTAAAAAACACGAAAGTGCGTATATTGAAAGTTGGCGTGTAGGTGGTTTCTTGCCTTCTGCTTCAATTATCCAAACAATGATTGAAACGAGCTTTAATGAGAGTGTTCCTTCATTCGGTCAGGCTCATAACATGGGTGGAGTAAAAGTATCAAGAATTGAGGACTTTTCGGAGACTATGAAGCTCTATGGAAAGGACGCAGTTTCTTTGACAGGGGCAGGAACGACAGTTGGAGACGGTACAGGTGGATCATACACTTACTTCAAGAGTTTTGACGCAGGTATTGTAGGTAAAGCTGAGTTTATGGCACGACAATCACTCTATGATGGGGCAATTAATAATACTGACGCTAAAGCAGTTTTCAAAGCTATTGCAGAAGGTGGTTGGGCGACAGATCCAAGCTACCAAAGAGTGTTAAACCAAATGTACGACCAGTATGGAGAACAACTCAAATGGTTGGACGAAAAAGCTATTTCCAAATACGGTAAAACACCATTTAAAAAAGGTTCGGTTGCTGAAAGTAAAGATAAAGCAGTTGGAGCTAAGATGGGTGCTGACCGTGGTACAGCAATTTGTGGTGATGAAAAGAGTTCTGGTGGTGATGGTTGGCAAAAAGCAGGAGGAACAACAAGCTACACTTCTAATATGTGGTGGAAAAAAGATGAACTTCCTGACGAAATGAAACAATACGCACTAGATCCTACAAGTATCGGTATGAAGTGGCACTCTCCTGATGGTTGGGAAGGTGCGTCTGCATATATCTCTAATGGCATTAACGACCAATGTACAACTCTTGCAGCCGCTTGTTTTGGTGCTTTATGGGAGAAAGATGGAAAACCTATGGGGGCTTCTCATGGTATGACTGGTAATGGAGTTGAAATGGCAGGTCAAGGAGCTTCCCATTTTGGCAAGAGTACGTCTAAAACACCTACTAGTGGTGATGTTGTTTCTATGACACCAAACCATGTTGCTATCGTCAGTCACGTTTTTGATAACGGAGATATTTTGATGGTAGAGCAGAACGTAACAAATTATTCAGGACAAGGTAATGGAGAAAGTTTCTCATGGAGCTATTCATACATTACTAAAGATAACCAGAAAGCAAATAACTATGTGTTTTGGAATCCTTCATCAGAAGGTTACAAGGTTACAAGTAAAGCTAAATCAGTAGGATAAAAAAAGAAGAAGAGGTCTACTCTTCTTCTTTTTATGGTTCAAAGACACTTAAAAAAATAATAAAATGATTAAAAAAATAATACAAAAAAACACAAAAAAACAAGAAAAAAACATAAAAAAAATAATAAAAAAAGTGTTGACAAAAATAATTTTTTTGTGATTTAATAGTGATAGATAGTAAAGTAAGAGATATAAAAAAAGAAAGAGGAAATACTATGTCACTAGAAAAAAATTTGTAAACGCAACTATCGCAGGATTTTTTTGCTGTAAGAGCAAAAACAATCAGGAGATCAATATTTAAAATCAAGTCACAATGCTATTGTGGCAAACAAACCTATTAAGAAGAAATGGAGTAAATAACATGAGAGAATTATTATCTAAAATTTGGTATTATGGCACATTGCCAATTTATTGGTTCTTTGCTTTTGTAACGTCAGAAATATTAACTGGAATTTTTGGAACAGGAACAATCATTGGTGCAGTTATGTTTTTATTTACATGGCGAACTACACTATTTTGGGTTCAATTTACTTTTTTATGCCTATTTTGTACTATTACCTTGTGGTTATGTGGGATTGCTTATGGTTTTATCGGTAAGTATGTGGTTCGTGGTATTCGTGCGGTACAAGGAGCTATTGATGGTGTAGATTATTCAAAGTATGATAATTAAATAATGACGAAAAAAAGACACTTTTTGAGTGTCTTTTTTTATTTTTTTGAAAAAAATAAGCAAAACGCCCTAAAAATAATAGCTGTCAGAATTAGTAAAAGAAGAAAAATTATGGTATAATAGATTTACAATAGTAATAATTTTTGAAGGAGGTTGCTTTTGGATAAGAGTACAAATATTACAACAGCCCAGAGGTGGATCTTATCAGAAATAAGAAAAAAATAAAAAAAATGACTTTAAAAAGAGCTGATGAAGATAACCGAAATAAAAGAGTCTACTTTGAGGATTTATTTAAGTAGGTTGGTACAACTAGGGCTTATTGTTTACATAAGAGTAAGCGGTCAAGAAACGGTTTACACTATTAAAAAGGGGAAGAAATAAATGGGTAAAAAGAAAAATAAAAGAGAATATATTGAAAATTACTTAGCAACAGTAGGAAAAAAACGAGAAGAAACTAATAATGTTGAAAAAGTAGAAAGCGCTAAATTAAAATATGGCTACTTGTACAAATGTAGTTCTTATATAAAAAATATTTTTGATTTAGGAACAAAACGAGGTAAAATTCTTGCGTTTGGTATTACAGGATTTTTTGCAATGACTTTAGGTTTTGCTTTGTCAAATTATGTTCAGACAGGAGCAACAGTTGGAGGAACGGTAGCAACTTACAAAGGTGGGTATATCAAAGGCAAGGCTTTGTATGAATACTATAAAAACTCACTAGATGGTTCAAATTTAGTAAAAACAACGTTATTGTATCAAACGTTTGGTGATCTTTATGGCGATAAAATTTCAGATGAAGAAATCAATACTGCTTTTCCAAACTATCGTAATGCAGGTTTGAAAACTCTATTTGAAAAAGGAGACAGTACAAACAGTATTAGAACACTTGTAAAACAACAACTAGCCTTACAATATGGGTTGAAAGAAAAGATGGAAGTTAGTCAACGTGAAATGTCTGATCGTTGGAAAGTATTTCACCCTAAATGAAGGTACAAATGGTAATGGTTGCTGACGAAACACAAGCAAATGATATAGCAACACAGTTAGGTCAAGGGGTCAAAATTGATAATTTCCTGAAAGTAGATCAATCAGGCTTGAATGGGCAAACTGCAACTATTAAATCAAACACAGAGCAACTTTCCCAAGAGGAATTAGAACAACTTCAAAACACTAAAGAAGGTGAAGCTACGGTAATCAAGAAAGATAACGTTGCCCCAAATGGTTCAATTATTCCTACTTACTATGTTTTTAAAGTTTTAGAAAATCCTGCTAAAGGTACAAACATTGATAGTTGGAAAGAGGAAGTTAAAGAACTGATTCAAGAGGATAAGGTTCGTATTGGTTTAGGACAAAAACAAGCCTCAGAAGAAGAAGCTAATAAAGACGCAAAGGCGGTTAGAAACGCAATTAAATCTGTTTTCGAAGAACGAAATGTGCGTATCTCAGATCCTTATATGAAAAAAGCACTTGCAGATTATCTAGGAGATTAATAAATGGGTATTTTTAAAAAAGCTAAAAAAAAGATCGAAAATACATTTGATGAAGATACATTGAAAAATGACGTGTCAAATGGAGCGTTAGAGAAAGGTTCAATTCTTTGGGGATTGAGAGCTACAGTTATTGGTACAAAAAGTGTATTGGACGAAGTAATTGGAAGGACAGTTTCAGTTGCTAATGACGAACGAGAAAAAATCATCAATCGACAAACACCTCATGAAGAGATTGAGGAAGAAGTTAAAAATATTGAACCCCATCAAACTGAAATGTCAGAGCTAGAGGAATTTGAAGAATGGAAAAAATTTCAAGCTATGAAGCGAGGAAAGGGGGGTGAATAATGGCAGAAGAGGTACAAGAGTATCAACAGACACAAGATGGAGGATTTGATGTAGTAGAGATACCAAAAGGAGATTGGACTGGTGAAAGTTTAAAACACGGTCTGGTAAACTCCTATTTCTATTTTGATATTTTCAAAAATCTCACAAATGGTAAGCCTATTAAGATTTTATGGGCAGGATTTTCTTTAATGTTAGTCTTTGGTACGATATTTCTAGCAACTCTAGCCTTTCAATGGACTTCTACAGTATCAGTATTTACAGGGATTGCTTCTGCTTTTTTCGTAAGTGTAACATTACTTTGGTTGGCGTGGTTAAATATCAAGCCTTCTAGCGATACAACTTTATTGATGGACAGTATTCGTACTTTCTTTTACTTAGTAAAAACGAAACCAACTCTCAATAATTTACGCTTTAAAGCACAAGTCAAAGGTAATAAAATTATTTTTGAAGAAGGTAAACGATTTGGTGAAGTATATGTGGTAGAAGGGGTTGTCAACAAGTCAATGCTTGCCAGAGATCTAGTTTCTATTTATACAGACTTAGAAAATCTACTTCCAAACCTCGGTGATGTCACAATGATTCAATCAAGCCAAATTGAGCGTGTTGAATTTACCAATTTAAAACAACATTACAAAGAGATAAGGCAAGATCCAAACGCTACAAAATTACAAAAGAAATTGGCACAGATTAAAAATAGACGAGTAGTTGATGTTTTGAAAAATGAGTTAACACAAAAAGAAGTTGTCTTTTTTGTAGCAAATAAAGAAGAGGAATTAGAAAAAGGCAGACAATTTTTGAGATATGCTTCTGAAAAAGGGGTAGTTGCAAGTTATATGCCAATTTCACAAAAAGGTTTAGAAAGGTTATTAGATAGATTATGAGATCAGTTGAAAAAGAATACGCCCTAGACTATCTAATTAATGGGCGTTTCCGAAAATATCTGTATGTTTTTGCTCCCTATGGTCGTGGATTGCAAATGCAAGCAGAAGATATTATTAACTTGAAGGGTTTTCCTGTTATTTCAGGTTGTACAGTCAATACATGGAATAAGCTCCAATTATTGAACCCAGAAGAGTACCGTAAACAAATGAAGGGGCTGTCTAGCCTTGTCAAAGTAAACGATCAAGACCTACCTGATGGTGGTTTAGCAGGAGATATTAAATGGGCAACCAATCATCATAGTGCTATGTATCTTGCTGAACAGTCAGATGATAAAATGTCAGGTGGGCTATATGTATGGGAAATCATCATCACAGCTCTTTCCAGAGAAAAACTAGACCGTCAAGTTGAAGTCATTCTCAATCGTTGGGCAGGGGTTGATAACTATATTAGTAAAAAGTACAACCCTATTCAGTATTTTGAATTGGTGGATACGGTTGGAACTAACAGGTATAAACGTGGAGCGTTATTCAACCCATTGCTTGTAAGTGAGAAAGTGAATACAACTACGCTAGAAAATTATGCGAAATTATGTTTCTTTCAAAGAACAACTTTGCAAGATGAATTAGGAGAAGAATTTGGATATGACTTCTTAGCCCCTTCCCAAATTGGTGAAGATGGAAATTCTAAATTTCCAAAAGTTTTGATAGACGCAAAAAATTACCTAAATAGATTGGGGATTGTAGCTATTCCTAGAGGCTTTTCACGTTTTGATTATGTTTTTAATGATGTATATTTAGATGAAGCGGAAACGATCAAAAAACCTCAATCTCTTGCTAGTGCAACTTGTCAACAGGTGGCAAACCAATTTCTTATGGAAGGAAAGAAAGTGGTTCATCTAGTATTGAATGATTTTGATTATTTTAGATTGGAAACACCTCATTATCGTGACACAAAACAATTTCAAAATGCGATTAAAGAAGAGACGCAAATTATTGATGGTTCTATTATTAGTGTAAATCCTTTACAACCTTTTGCCAAAAACAGAACAGAAGAAAAGGAAGAAGAAATTCCTGCTTACGGACGTTCTAAGAAAAAATTTAACACAATCGTTCAGACTTTGATATACTACCAAGGTGAAGATACAGGTATGGTTGATGAAATCTTTGACGAAATGATGGAAAATGAAGCGCTTTGGAACAAAGATAATGATGTAATGATAGGTCGGAGAAACTATCTTCAACAACCTGCTAGTAAATATCCTGCTTTTGACCGTGCAATAACACGGTTCGATTCAAAAGAAGCGATTCTACGAAGAGATAGAAAAATTGATGAAGCTAAAGAAGTTGCTAGAATTAAAAGGCGTTTAGAAAGTTTCTTGACAAATAACAGATCTCTTATTGGATCAAAAACAACGCTTGAATTGGACGAAAGCAAAGTGAACTATTATATTCGTTTAGATAAATTAGATACCCTACAACAGAATATTCAGGTAATTAATCTTGTTGATTTTGTAACCGAATTTTTGGACGCAGGAGATCTAATAATCATTCATGGGGCAGAAGTGTTAGATATTCGTACCTACGATTATCTTTCAGAGCAATTTGAACGAACTTATGATAAAAAGGTAAGAGTGCTACTTAGTTATGATGTTACGGATTCTATAAAAGCAAGTACAAAGAACTCTTTGGGTTCGTCTAATGTATTCACGCTAACTAAACGACTGTATGAGGAATTTAACACAGGAGTTGACTGGTCGTTCGTAGGACGTATGAATAATGCAGGAAATTACGAACAGCTAGTAAGAGCAGAACTTCCAACTACCACTAAAGTCGATATAGAGTACGAAGGAGGCGTAGGACGTGCGCTATTCAATCGCCCTGCAACAAGATCATTTTACTTAATAGGAGTTAAGCCAATATGCTAAATGAAAATTTAAAGCGTCTTTCTCCTCATTTTGGCAAAGCTATAAAGGGTGGATTTGCTTTTATAATGATGGTATTTACAACAATATTCATTGCTTACAATATCATTCAGGATAGAAAAGCAATAGGAAATTCTCAAACGCCAATAGGAGAAAGCCTACAGTTTGTACGTTCTGGTGCAAATATCACAGTAAAAAACTATTACACGGATAAGAAAAAAGATGTGTTGATTGCTACACTTGAAGTACAGGAAGGTAATAGTAAGTTGCCAACAAAAGCTAGTGACTATTGGGTAGTCACAACGTCTGATATTGGAGGTCGTAGCATACCTACTTATTTTGGGAGAATGAATACAGATGGTGACTTTTTCATCATTATTCCTTATCCTAAAGATCAGACCTACACAGTAGCTATTTATAACACTACAACAAGTGGGGGAGATATTCGTTCTAATGGAGATCAATTAACGATTGGAACAGGAACGAATAGTAAGATCGCCTCAGATATCACAAGTGATTTGCTAAGAAATGTGAATACAGCTCAAACTCAGACGGTTAAGGAAACAGATACGATAGCATTGAATATGACTATGAAATCTGCAATTACAGGTGATAGTAAGTATAAGATTACTACGTTAAATGTTGACAGCCTTTTGACTAAGAAAGGTGACACAGTAGCATTTGACTTCAAGAAGTTTTATATGCTTGCGTATCGTGATCTTGCGGTATCGGTAGCAAGAGAAAAGGTAAATAACTATACTGATGAAATTCAGGCTTTAAACGACAAATTGAAAGAAGTCAGAGAAACCTTAGACCGAAATCCAGAAGATGAAGTTGCTATAAAGCAACAAAACAGTATCAATGACAGTATAGAAAGCGCACAGGATAATCTTGAAAAAGCAAACCAAAACTTAACTGAAATTAAGAAGCGGTTTACTTATGATGAAAATACCTTTAGCGACTACACTACAAAAATGTATTCTTTGAATTAAAGTAGAAAGGAGAAATATCGTTGGTTACAGTAGGAAAAAAGAAAAAACACCTTAAAAACTCAAAGGGAAGAGTTAAAGAAACAGAAAAAAAGTTTTCTAAGGCGGTACAGGTCACTAATGAAACACAAAAGGATCTAGTTTTTGATTATGACAACAAGGTTATTACTTGGAACTTTAAAGTAAAAGAATACAAAGAAAAACTTGAAAAAGGTTCAGGAACGGAAAGTAGTCTTTTTAAAAATAAACAGTTCAAAAAACTGTTAGACGATTTTAACAACGAATACAAAGACAGTTTAATCATTCTCCCCCCCTATGATGGGAATTTTAGGGGGAGAGAAAAAGAACTAAGTGCTATCAATGACACCATAGCAAATATTCTCGAACCAACACGGATCATTCTTGGAAATGCTGGAACTGGTAAGACAACAATTGTTAGAGAGGCAACAAGAAGGATCAATTCAGAACAAATGACAAATAAGATGGGGTATAATCTTGTTTGTGTGGAATTGTCATTGTTGGCTTGTTAGATGAAGGGGATAGTAAGTTTACAGCTACTCTATCAGAAATGATTCCTAAAATCCTAGAATTAGAGAAAAAAGCGAGAGAGTTTTTAGAAGATGAAAACATAAAATTCGTTCTTTTCATTGACGAGGTTCATACTCTTACCAAAGCAGTTCAAAAGGAGAATGGAGAAAGTAATGGTGCGGACGTTCTAAAACGTCATATCAAGCCTGAAATTGGTTCGTTAATCTTGATTGGTGCTACTACTCTTGAAGAATACCGTTACTATATTGAAACCAACCAACCTTTTAAAGAACGTTTCTCGGAGGTGACAATACTACAGGATTTTTCAAAAGAAGAAGTTGAAGAAATTGCAGTTGCCCATTGGGAATATCTAACAAGACTAAGAGGAATAACCAATTCCTCTTTGTCCAGAGAACTAATTCGTTTCATCATTCGTGTAAATGCCCGTGAGGATCTTATGAGTGCTGAACCACGGAAAACGAAACAATTTCTCCAAAGTTTAGACGCTCACTTCCTTTAACGTTGGGAAAACTCCTGACTACCAGATGGTAGTTGATGTGTTTAGGTCTGCGAAAAATATAACAGCAGAAGTTGTACCTGATATTAAAAGTGCAACAGAAGCTATTGACAGGCGGATAAAGGGGCAATACGCTTCTAAGTATCTTTTGAAACGTGCATTAGTGGCAAGATATGGAAACTTATCTAAAAGTGATAATAGCCCTTTCTTATCGCTATTAGAACTTGGTCCAACTGGTGTAGGTAAAACAGAAACCGCAAAAGTCCTTAATGAGTATATATTTGGAGGGCTTGGGAAAATTGTTCTGCTAAACTGCTCTAACTATGCCTATATTGAAGGGGGAGTTGAAAAATTTCTTAAAGAGGCAGGAGAACAAGTAGGAGATAGCGAATTTGCGATCCTTGTTATTGACGAGGTGGAAAAAGCTATTCCTTCTAAAGAAAATAAGATCATCAGTTCATTGCGTGATGTGTTTCTTGACCTGACTGGTGAGGGTATTTTAAAATATGCTCCTCGGTTTGGCGGAGTTGATAGAAAAACCTCACTTGCTAAAGCTATTGTTATCTTTACTTCAAATGCAGGGTATGAGATTTTTGAAGGAAACGACAAATTTTCGGATAATACAATCACAAGAAACACTCCTGAAAATGAAATTAGACGGATCATGTTTTCGGTAGTTAATGAGTTAGAAAGTCACTTACACGAAAAGTATAACTTTGCGAGAGAATTTTTTGGACGTTTAGACGCTACATTGCCTTTTACGTCACTTACAGAAGCAGACGCAATAGAACTCACAGAACTCTTTTTATATCAGTATATTAAAAATGCGAAAGAGCAAGAGAACATAGAAATACTAATTGATGATAAAATAGAGTATGAGAGTACGCTTATTCGTGGTTTAGATGATGGAGAAGCAAGAAAATTTTATCCTCTTGCAGTTACCCTTTCTTCTTACATTGCAAATATGCGTGATAGCTCTAAAGGTGGGGCAAGACAAGTTCAAAAAGTCTTTAATAACTATCTCAATGTTTTAATTGGGGATCTGAAATTAAAACGTGATAAATTTAAAGAAGCTAAGACTATACGGATTTATCCACGGTTACTTGAACCAGACACAGGAAAAGTTGTAGAAGATAAGGAAGAACAAAAACAAGCACGTCTAGCCTTAAAACCTAACAGAATGGAGGATATAGAAATATTCTATGAGGAAATTTAGAAAAACACTAGGAAAGATTCTTTTGCTATCTGGTGTGCTAATTTCAACAGGAGCTACTACAATAGTGTCAACTCCTACGGTTGCTTATGCGGATAATAATAAGGCTAAAGTCCAGTCTGCTGAAAAAGTTAAAGAGGTTGAAATGAGTGCAAACCCCAAGCAAATGCGAGGGGCGGTTGCAAGTTCTATGTATCAGGTTTTAAATGTAACTAGCGAACAAAGGGTACAATTTCAACCGTATTTTAATATAGCAGGCGGTTCGCCTGTACTTGTTGGAATTAATTCGCTGAACCAATCTTACAATCCTGCTTCTATAGGTGACGAAGGTGGGAAAAACGACGCCTCCATGAGTTACTTTACCGCTAACAAAGTTGGTAGTAGTAAAAGCAGTAATGCAGTAGTAGCACAAGATGAAGCCTATATGCAGACCTTCTATAAGGCAGAAGATGGGTATTGGTATAAGGATAAAGAAGGTAAAGATTTACTTGCTTATAGACCAGTCAGGGTTGATTCTCACAACTTAGCAACAGGACAACCTTGGCAACCAGAAGATTTTGGTGGTGATGTAGACGCTTTTAAACAGGCGCAAGGCGGAAGTATGTATGTGTTTGTTCCAGTAGCAAACATAAAAACAAAGAAAAATACAGCAGGAGTATTTTTCGATAAAAGTAACAGTTACTCAGTACGCTCTAAGGTCGTCAAAAAGAAACAAGCACAACCTCAAAATCAAGCAGATAGAAAGAAAGAACAGCAGGCTAATCAAAAAGCACAAGCGGATCAATTTGCCTCACAATATCCAAACGTAGGGGATAGACCTTCAACAAATACACTCCTAGCGTATATCATGTATACAAAAGGTGGTTCAGGTGATGATGCTATCAAGGATATTGATGTATCTTATGGGGAAATTAAGTATTATCCTGCTCCTGCAAGCAATGTACTGACTGATGGTGACACCTACAAGTCTAATGAAGGTGTGAAAGCCTATGCAGGTAATGGAGAAACCAAAGGTGCTTATATTCCAAACTCGATAAATATGGCAGGTAGTCCTCAACCAGAAGGTAAGACACTTGCTAATATGTTGAAAGTTTATGGAGGTTGGGGCTTTATCTCGGTTAGTGCAACCGCAACTGATACAAACTCGACTACAAGTAACGACTTTGGTTCTGTTATTAGTGAAATTTGGAGTAATAACAATGGTTGGATGGGATTTGTAGGGAATATCATTCTAACCCTTGCTTCTCCTTTGTTATGGCTTATGGCACAGGTCATTGATGTATTCAACTCAGTAGCAAATGCTTTCTTGGGGTTGGTTACAGCAATGGTAAACATTTTCGGTGATCCAATCGGAATGATCTTCTACAAACTAAAAGTGGTGCAGGTTCAGAAAATTGGTTGGTGAATTTAGCCGTCAATGTAAAAGATTATTTCTTCACCAATGATATAATTTCTGGTTTATCAGAGATCATTCAAACCTATCGAAATTGGATATTCTTTGTTTGGTTATTACTTGGTTTAGTATCACTGGTTTACCGTTTAGTATTCCGCAAACGCAAATATGGACAAACACTTAGCAAATGGTTCTTTAGAATTTCTGCTCCATTTGTGATGATTATACTAGCAGGGATCATTTCGGGAACACCTGCGGTAGGAGAAGCAGGTTACAAGTCACAGGAAGAGGTTAGTGATAATCAAATTGACATGCTCAAATACGGGGTAGCCTTTAACTTTGACTTGCGAGAAGCCTACAATTTTGCAGGAAAAGACGGTTCTCCTAAATATCATGAACTGATTAATGCAGATGATATTGATATTGAAAGTTGGGCAATGACAACTAAGCAGATAAAGGACCTCAATCAACGTATTGAAGCTAAACTAGGTTCTGAGTTATCTGCTGATTTGAGCCAACACAATACACAGGGAGCAACGTTTGACGTAAACACTTATCTAAGTGGTATTGCACAAGCTAGTAAGATGGCAAACGTCCATAGAACAGGGAACTCAGTTGCCTCAAATGATCTTCCTGCAACCTTTGTAAAAATGGTTACATGAATTATACAGTTGAAGGAGATCATAAAGAAAAAACTAAGTTCATGATTTATGGTGCGCCAATGCTCAAAGTGAGTGGCGGTTCTCAACAATCTGCGGATTTTGTACCAGTAGGTTATCAATTCGTGGGTTATCCATATATCTTCACACAAAATGACGCAAGTATTAAACGTCAAGAAGATGAGAGCGAAAGTGCTAGTGACGAGAGTAAATCTACAGAGTATGCTTTCTTAGCAGGAACGTCAGACAAAAACGATCCTAACTTCAAGAAACAGTTCTCAATCGGTTTCTATGGAGTATATTGGGAAGCAACGCCTGTTTCACTATCTCAACCGTGGACCTACCTCTATGGAGCTAACACAAATAATAATGCGATCACAGAACACCCTTCAACCTATATGTATGGAGCAGGGAAATCTACCCAAATTGCAAACCTAAGAAAACCACAAGGATCAAACCTTGAAGATACGGATAAAGCCCCTGAAACTGTAACAATGCCTGCTTTAAGTGAAGATGGTAAGGGCTATATGGCTGATGAAAGCAAGCAATATTTCTTCTGGAAATATGTAAATGCTTATAATATCGCCTTGATTAATAAATACATGGGTACAAAATCAGATATGGACGTTGCTGATTTGCAACTTTCAAAACCAATCTGTAGTATTCCTTCTTCAATCACAACTTAAAAGAAACAGAGTTGCGTTACTTTGCAAGCAACTTGAACCACTCAGATTCAGGTAAAGGAAAAATCAAGCTCTAAAAACACCATTTATCTATAATCGCTTTATCACTCCTCAAAAAAATCAGATGATATTGCCTCAGTTAAAAATTAGTGGTTTCTTTATCACTATTGCTTATGCAATGATCTTACTTGCGTATGTCAAAAACTATCGCTACGATTAGTATTTCTGACTACATTGTTGGTCGTTGGAAAGCTATGTTTGCAGGGATCAAGGGATCTTGGTCTAATGCAGTTTATTACTCAATGCTAACATGGTTCTGGGGAATGATTGCGAGCTTTATTCCTTCAACGTTCCAATGGGGAGTAAGTTTGATTACTGCAACTTCTAAAGCCTTGAATGATTCCCCAATCGGTGCTGCAGGTAGCTTTGGTGTCGGTTTTGGTATACTTTGTGTAGCATGGATCTTAACCTATCCATTTGTACAAGTGGCTGATAAGAAAATTTCTCTAATTGTTGGTTTAATCTATATGTTTGATGTTATACGTCTAGCAATCAAAGGTTGGCTATTTGGACGTTATGGCTTAGACAGTCTTATCTATCAAAACTCAGGTGGATTCGGAGCAAGTGGACTAGTAGGACTTGCTACAGGAGGTATCTTAGGAGCTAAACAAGACCTTCAACAAAGACTTGGTGGGGTTAAAAATAGCTTTACAAATGATAATGACTTGCTTGGCGACAAACCTACTACAGGTGATGAAGAAGATCCAAACAATTCATATAACCCTTACGATCCAAACAATCCTTACGATCCGAACAACCCTGACAACCCAGATGATCCAAACAATCCAAATGCACCAGTAGGTGAAAAAGGTAAGCGCAGAGAACTTACGGAAGAAGAGAAAAAACGCAACCCATTGCGTAAATCTCTTGAAGGTGAACAAATTGGAGAAGATGGCAAACCTATTAAGACAGAAGGAAAAACTCTTGGCGTTGATGGTAAACCAATCAATCCTAAAGTTACTCCAAAAACACCTCTTACTAGAAGTAATAAACCTTTAACTCCTAGCAATGTTCCAACACCTAATAGACCTCAAACAAAATTAGGTAAAGTTATGTCTGGCGCAGGAAAAGTGGCAGGAGCAGGGCTTCAAATGACTAGAATAGCTACAACAGCTTCTATGTCTGCTATTGGTATGCAAGGACTTGCTAATCAAATTAATAAGGCGTTTGACGGAGCAACACGTCTAGGACGTAGAATTGGTAGTCCTGTAAATCCTCAAAGTCCTATTAGAAAGTCTATTAGTCAAAACAAGGACAAATTCAAAGACTTTGTTGACAAACGCAGAGTGAACAAACCAAATCCAACAACTAGTGGGGTTAAAATTCCTACAAGTGGAAATAAACCATTACTTCCAAAACGTGATGGGAAAGTGAAGCCAACTATTATTAGTCAAGAACTTCCTCCAACTACACCACTTGTTAAGGACGTAGCTTCTCCAACAGCACCAGTCATTACTCGAAAAGAAGGAATGACACCAGTTAAAAAACCTGTAAGATTCCCTAAAAAGAAAAAGAGAAACTAAACACAGATTTTTAACGATATGATATAATTAATACATAAAGAAGAAAAAGAAAGGTATTTAACCAATGTTTACAAAAATTCAACTTTTAGCAGATGGATCTTTCGATCCTAGTTTGAAAAACCAACTCAACAATATCAAAAACAAAACACAAATTGTTGAAGCAGGAAAAGAGTCTCAAAAAGACATGGTTGGTATGACACAGTACGCTTTATTTGCTTTTAATTCTTGTTACTGTAGTTCTTGGAATTAACTGGGCAAGAAAACATGATTGGAAAAAAGCTATTCCTGCATTTGGTGTAGCAGTCTTAGCAGGCGTTATCGGTTGGCTTATCCTCCCTAGTCTTGCAGGATAAAAATTATAATCGAAAAAGAGAAGTAAAAAAAACTTCTCTTTTTGTTCTAAAAAAACTAGTAAAAAAACTAGTAAAAAAAGAAAAATTATTGTGTTATAATTAAGTTACGTTTAAGAAAGGAAGGGGGAGATTATTGGTGAGTAAAGACCTTATTGTATACGGTTGGAAAGTACCACGAGACTTAGCGGAAGAGTTTAACCGTGTAAAGAAAGAACAAGGGATCAAAACCAACACAAAAACCTTGGACTTTATTATGCGTGATTATTTTAAAAAATAAAAAAAAAAGGAGATTTTCTTATGTCGACAAAGAAAACTTTTGTAACGCTTGCTTGTGCAGTAGCGTTATTCTCAATCGTGAACGCTTCCTCTACTTTTGCGGAAGACGCAACAGTAAGCCCAGACGCAGTTGTAACAACAACTAAACCATCTGAGGCTACAGTTCCTGCTACAGATACAGTAGATACAGGTAAAAAAGAAACAGAAACCCCTGCTGTACCAGTTCCATCTAAAAACGAGAACACTACGCCTGCTGTACCAGAAGTTCCAACTGTTCCTTCAACAACGGAAACTAAACCTTCAACAGAAGAAACTAAGCCTTCAACAGAAGAAACAAAACCTTCTGATGTGAAACCTGAAACAGGTAAAGAAGAAAAACCTTCTACAGAAGAAAAGAAAGACGAAAACAAACAACTAGCACCAGAAAAGAAGGACAACACAAACCTTCCAATCGTTGACCCAACAGTTCCAAACACTAAACCTATTGAAACAAACAAAGGTACAGTAACAGGTACAGAAAATGGTAAAGTCATTATCAAAGACGCTACCACAGGTCAAGAACGCAAAGTAGCCCCAGAAGAACTTGGTGGTAAAGTTGAAAAAGATGGTACAGTTACCATCAAAGAAAAAGATGGTAAATTGACACGCCTTCCACACACAGGAGTAGAAGAAAGTATTCCTATGGTAGTGGCAGGTATCACAATGCTTACTTCTGGCTTTGGACTTCTTAAACGTCCACGCAAGAAAGCATAATATTGGCTTCAACTAGCCTCCTAAATCATGAAGTTGACTAATCGTTGAAAAGGGTAAACCAAAATGTTTGCCCTTTTTATTTATTCAGTCTTGTAATTATGGTTAATGTATGTTATAATGATTAAAGGTTTTGACGGAATAGTTGCGTGTTCCTCAGAACTCATGAGATAGGCTCTCCATCACGGAGAAAAACTTAATTTCTTTTGGATACGGTAGGTATGTTCGTTGCGGTTCTCCCTACCGTATTTTTATTTTCAAAAAGTTCTTATTATTACAAGGAATAACAACAGATACATAGTTTAATGTGTTATAATTAATGAATAAGATTTTTTAATTAAGAAAGGTATTTTTTATGAAAAAGAAACAAGTGCTTGTTGGTTTAGGTACAGTTGCTATTGTAGCAGGGCTAAGTAATCAAGTGAAAGCAGATGAAACAACAAAGGCGGATTTAAAACAACCTGAAACGACTAAGAAAGTAGTTGAACAGGTAGTGAAAACTCCAAATGAAGATGATATTAAAAAAAGCTAAAAATGAACTTGATAAAGCTAATAGTGAAGTTGAAGCTAATCAAAAAGTAGTAGATAACACAAAAAAAGAACAAGAAACAGCGTTAAAAGAAACAAATAATGCTGAAAATGAAGTTAAAAAAACTCAGGAAATTGCAGACAAAGCAACACCTAGCGAGATCAAAAATGCGCAGGAAAATGTAGGAAAAAATCAATCTACAGTAAATGAAGCTGAAAAAACTTTAGAGAACGCCAAACAGGTAGACCAGAAAGCACAAGAGGCGATAAATGCACAACAAAAAAATGTGACAGACGCTACAAAACAAGTAGAAAAAGAGAAATCAGATGTAGAAATTGCTAAAAGTAAAGTTAAAGAAGCTGAAAGTGCCTTTGATTCTAAAACACTATTGAAAGCACAACAAGACGCAGGAGCGCTTGAAGAAAAGGTCCAAAAAGATCAAGAAGAAGTTAATGCTCTAGCAAATGAAGTTACTAATGCAAAAAATAAACAAAAAGATCTTGTAGAAAGTGGGAATAAAACACGTTCCAATCTTGAAGCTGATTTAAAAAATGCAGGTGATGAATATTTAACAAAAATTATCACACACGAACTCGAACGAAAAGAAGTTCCTGAATATGAAAGCAAGACAAGCTCTAAAGAGGAGAAAACCTTTGTAGGCGGAGACGGAAAAACTTATTATACAGTAGCAAACGAAGATGTTGATTTTGATGGTGAAAAGACAGAAACAATCGTCATGAAGTCAGAGGAAGATTATAACACTCCCCACGTTGTTGATTATAAGAAAGTCTCGGAAGAAGTTCGTAAGTATTTAATTGAATTGCGTAAGATTAATGGGATTGATATTCCTGTACCAGAAGTGACGGATAAAGCGTTGAAATACGCCAAAGCCCGTTCTGATGAAATGATCGCAAAAGATGAATTAAGTCACGACACTAAATTAAAAAAATCGGATTTTGGTTTACGAGGAAGCACAGAAAATGCCTCGGCAGGAACGTTACCAGAGAAAGCTATTGAAAGTGAAAAAGAACTAGCTTACAATCTTATTTTACGCTATTTTAACGACTACAGTAATGCTTCTGCTTATGGAACAGATCGCCCAGATGAAGCAAATAGAATGAATTATGGACACAGGATTCCTCTTTTAAGTGCGTCAGGAACAGGAATAGCGGTTGGTAGTTCTTTTGATAAAAACTCGCAATATGGCAATTATGGAACGTTGCAGTTTGTTACTGACGATCCAAATCACCCTGTTTATCCAACTGTTGAGGGTAGTTATACTAGCACATGGCACTTAGCTAAAGCAGAAAATAAAGATTCTGATCCAGACCATTCTGAGTTTTATTATAATGGGAAACGTGTTAAGTTTCTTCCAAAAACGACTTTTGTTTATGTATGGAACGAAACTACCCACCCTAAAAATCCCGTTTACGCAAAAGCAAAAGAGGCACTTGATACCTTTAATGCCAAACAGGCTAAAGATGAAGCAACTATTTCTCAAAAACTAGCTACACTTAATGCTGAATATGACACAGCCAAAAATATTCTTGAAAAAGACAGAGCAGATTTGAAAAATGCTAATGATCGTGTAGCTGATCTTACAAAAGATAACGAAGAAAAAGTTAAAACTTTGAAGTTGGCTCAATCTGAACTTGCTAAACAAAATGACGAATTGGTTAATGCTCAAACTAATTTAGAGAAGCAAGAAAGCGAATTGAGACGTTTAAAAACAGTTAAGGAAAATACCTTTAACCTTGTTAAAGAAGCTGAAAAAACTTTAACGAAAGCAAAAACTGAGCTTGAAAAAGCGCAACAATACGTATCAGACTTACAAAATGCTCCAAAAAATCTTGAAGTTGCTAAAAAGCATTTGTTGGAAGCTCAACAAAAACTTAATGTAGCACAAAAGAATTATGATGAAGCAGTTAAAAAGCTAAATTCTGTAAAAGCTCAACGAGAAGAAGTTCAAAAGAAATATGTAACTTTAAGCGAAGAATATAACAAGTATATTAAAGCTAAACAAGAAGCAGAATTACAGGAAAAATTAAAACGTGAATACAATGTGATTGTTTCTAAAGGTTTAACCCCTGTAGCTGTAACAGATACGAAAGGTAAAATTATTGCTTATAAAGTTGTTGAAAATCCTTCTAAGACAGCAGTACAACGTAATAAAGCAGTATACGGAGCAAAAGGTTTAGTTCTTCCTCAAACAGGAGACCAGACAAGAGAAACGCTTGCAATGGCGAGTGTGCTTGCTATTACAGCTCTAGGATTTGTAAAATTAAAACGCAAGGAAAACTAAGTTGATTAAAAGATAAGGTTTAAGTGCCTTATCTTTTTTAATTTCTTTAACTACAAAGAGTCAGGGAACAAAAATGATATAAATACAATATATAAAAAGCAATGAAAAAATGCGTAGGCGCTTTAAAAATAAGTAACAAAATGATATAATAGATTTATAATTTTTTTAGCAGGGGGTGAAAGAATGAAAACCAAACGAGATATTTATATGTCTATGGCTACAGATTTGAACTTTACAAAAGTTAGATCAAGAGAGGCAGTTGATTATATCTTTAATAAGATTGCAAATTTTTTATCTGAGGGAGAAAAAATTCAATTTCGTGGATTTGGCAACTTTGAGGTACGAGAACGTGCTGAACGTAAGGGGCGCAACCCACAGACAGGTGAAACTATTAAAATCAATGCTAGTAAAGCGCCTGTATTCAAAGCAGGTACAGCTTTAAAGGAACTTGTAAATAAATAAAATTAAGTATAGGAGACAATGAAATGGCTTTTAAAAATGAAAAATCTTTTGGCTTTCGTAAAGCAAAAAATGTAACTACTATTGTTGGCACACCAGTAGGATCTAGTGTTAAAAAGTTGCTTTGGTAACAGCAGTTGGGATAGCAACTCTTGTAGGAGCAAACGTGGCTTCTGCTGATGAAGTACAAACAGATAATGCCCTAAAAACAGAAGTAAGTACGCTACCTACAAAAATTGAGACAGGAATTTCAACGAGTGTCCCAGAAGGCGCAACACAAGAACAGGTGGCGCAAGGGATTGATAAGGCACAAGATACGCTGAAATCTAATGTTAAAACAGCAAAAGAGGTTGGGGTAGTTGTTAAAGAAGGTGAAACAAAAGAAGTAACCATTAACAATGACAATGCACACCAAAAAGGTGAAGAAATTTTGACTGACCTAGCAAAACAAGAAAAAACATTAAAAGAAGCGACAGAAAAACAAGTCACCAATCAGAAAGCCTATGAAAATAGCACCAAAGACTACAAGGAGACTGTATCTAAAGGGCAAGATAAACTTCAAAAATCTGCAAAAGGGGTTGATGAAGTTGTAAATGAGGCTAAGAAAATTGGTATCAACGTTAAAGAAGTATCTTCTACTACTAGCCCTAAATATGAGAAACTTCAAGGTTTAGAGGGTGAAGAGTTGTTGAAAGCAAACGCTGAGAACTTATCCTTGTATGATAAAGCTGTAGAAGAAGGAGTTAAAGTTCAAGATCAATCTAAAACAGAATTAAAACAAGTTATTGAGAACTATAACGCAGACAAAAAAGCGTACAACGATAGCAAAGCTGAACGTGATCTTGCTGTATCTAAAGGTCAAGCAGAAATCCAAAAATCAACTAAGTCTGTTGATGAACAAGTTGCTCTTGCTAAGAAAAATTCCCTTGCTATTGCAGAAAATACAACAAACCGCAAACCTCAATACAAAGATGTTTCTAATTTGAAAGGTGACGCTTTACGCAAAGCGATAAAAGAAAATATCAAATTGTACAACGAGGCGGTTAAAAGTGCGACTGCAAACATGGATCAATCTTCCTCAGAAGCTAATAAAAAAATCAATGAATTTTTGACCGCAGACGCTAAATACAAAAAAGGTATTGCGACAAACACAGGTTTGAAATGGCAAAATGGCGTTACGTTGTCAGGAAGTAATGGCGCAGAAAAAATGACAGGTAACGAAAACGTTATTGATGAAGGAGATCATACATTACGTTTGGCAGGCACTTACGCTACGCAGTCTCTTGCCTTAAATCAAAATACTGACGCAAACTTTGACAATATCTTTAAAATTAATGGGAAAGGTACAATTCACGTTAAAAACACAACAAACGGTGATGTAGATATTACTTTCTCAGAAATCAATTCTCCATACAACACAGGTACTTATGTAGCTGTATGGGGAGATAATAATGGAGGGATTGCTTGGTCTGTATTTGCCCTTTATAACGGTAGTGCTTCATCTTCTGGTGGTGGAGAAGCAGGTAGCAACGGTAGCGGTGCAGGTATCACAGGACGTATTTTGAACTATGTATATTCCTACAAAGCGGAAGTGGCAACAAGCAACGGAGTAACGGTTGTTACATTTAATGATATTGATAACACACAAACGGTTGTAGTAGTTGGTTTAGATGGTTCAAAAGTTGAAACTGGTAAAAATATCACTGCAAAAGGAAACTCTTATTCCGCAGGCGCAGGAGATGTTTCGCAAGGATCATCAGGTATCTTGGATAGCAATGGAGTTCGTTGGACTTTTGAAGAAGCTAAGAAACAAAACTTTTCATTTGTTCATTCGGTTGTAGGAAACAATACTTCTATTGTAGGAGGGATCTTTGGTTCGGCTTCTCAAATCGCACAAGCCCCACAAAAACCGCTACTGTCAGTTAAAAAAGAAACAGTAGAAATTCCAGAAGCACCAAAAGATGTAGTTTCTCCATCTTATACGGTTAAGAAGGTGAATGTAGATGTGCCACAACAACCAGAAGCACCAAAACCAGTTGAAGCAGAAGTTCATTATTATAAAGTAACTACTACTCCTGAACAACCAGAAGCACCAAAACCACAAACCCCACAAGGGAAAGTATTGCCTCACACAGGTACAAAGGCAAGCACAGCTCTTATGCTTGCAGGACTATCACTTGCAGGTATTGGAGTAGGTGTAGCATTACGAAAAAAAGAAGAAATGTAATTTAATAAAAAAGTCTATGAAAGTTCATAGGCTTTTTTAGGTTCACAGGGTTGACAATTCAAAAACAAAGGTGTATAATATAAAGATAAAAGAGAAAGGGTTTGAGGAAATTGATCTACAGAGGAGAAGAGTTGATAGAGTTGCGTCCTTGGCAGAAGTCGGCTCTAGTTCGTAGTAGAAGGGAGATAGATGGTATTTTCCTTGAAGCGTTAGGTGGACGTGGTAAAACTATTGCTACAATGGCAATTATTCAGGAAAAAAAGGCAGAGCGAGTTTTGATCCTGAATAATAAGACTGCTATACTTAACGGTTGGGAGAAAGACGCACAGGAGCTAAATTTAGGCTATCCTGTCGCTTTTACAGTTAAAACCGATAAATGGTTAAGGACGAAAGTAAACGCTCTTAGAGAGGCTGAGAAGGGGCTAAAAACGCTTCGTAAAAAAATAGGGGTACGGAAACTCTATAGACAAAATCCAAAATATGTAGAATTACACGAAAACGTGAAGCGGTTGAAAGCAGAATTGGACTATGATGTGCTGGTTATAGATGAATGGCAGGATATGTGTAGCAATCAAACTTGTAAGGACTATCTACATATCCAGAGAAAGTACACTATTGGTTTATCTGCAACGCCTATTAGACGCAAAGGGGAAAATTTTTACCCTCTAGAAAAGACCTTCTTTAAGATACAAGAACCGTCAAATAGGCAGGAGTGGCTTTTTAAGTGGGGAACTCTAGTTTATGATTCTTATTCTGCAACAAAAGCAAAGTGGAAAGATTTTGCGGACTATGAGAGTTATATTGCACAGCTAGACAACCGTGGAAATTTCATGTGTTGTGAGGAAATAGAGAACATAGAGCAAGCTGTATTAAATAATGGCTTTCCAAAAGAGCTTTACCTAAAACGTGTTTCAATCCCTGATAAGAACAAAGAAAAGCTGAAAAGTTTTAGAAAATTCAATATTTTAGGTGTAGATGGCGAATATGTCATGGGAAAAGGCTCTATGTCCAACAAACATACAGAACGCCTACTTAGACAAGCAGAGGTTGTCATTGAAGATGGCAAACTGACCGTAGATAATACTAAGATCAGTCCTGTAATGAAAATGGCAGGGGGAATGTTAGAGAGGTCATTCAATCGAAAAGAGGGGCTGACAGGTGGTGTAGTTGTCGTTTGTGAAAGTAAGAGAGTGGCAAAGGCAATGTATGAACACTTTAAAGGCAATTCTCTAGGCTTATGGACTGGCGACAAAAAGATAGATAACTTAACTAGTTCTAACTTAATTGCGACAGCACAGGTTATGGGAACTGGTGTAGATGGCTTGCAGTATCGCTTTGACACTATGATTGTACTTGATCCAAAACAAGAAGGTAGTGGGGAGTACAATGACTATAGACAGTTGCATTGGCGTATCTCAGGACCAAGGCAACAACACAAAGTGAATATTGTTGAAGTTGTCTATATAGAGGAATGAAGTTATGGGAAAAGTGAAAAATATATTAAAGAGTTTATTTAGGAAAAAGAAGAAAGTACATATTCTTCTTGATATTGATGGAGTATTAAATCCAAACCATGAACCCTATGGTGATTATGAAGTTATCACACACCCTTGGGGGAAATGGACAGTACGAACAAATGTGTTAAAGTGGCTTGAAAAACTTTCAAAAATGGAATATGTTCAGGTCCATTAGATCTCTACTTGGGAAGATGAAAGCAACACCATTAATACTTATCAAAAGATAAAAGATTTTGACTACTTTGTAATCAACGGAACGGTTACAGAAGGAAAGTTAAAAGCGATTAAGGAGCAACTTATTCTAGCTAAAGGCGATACGGTCATTGCAATAGATGATAGTTTAGATAAAGAGGATCTGTTAATTCTAGGATCAGTTGAAAAGCAACATGAATTAGTGTCAGAAATTTTAAGTATTGCTGACGAAAACCAGAGTTCGCTTCACGTTATAATTCCTGATAGGAATATTGGAATAACTGATGAAGAAATAAAAATGGTAGATCATTTTATCAAGCAAACACTTACAGCATAAAAAGGTTATTGAAATATTTATAACAACGGTGTATAATATAATTATGGGAAGAAGAAAAGATGTGGTGGTGAACCGCTTATTTGAAATTATTAAGCCAACCGCAATACCCAGAGTTCCAATGGCAGTAGCTTTAAGTAACTATAGTGGACTAAATGTAGAAGCAGTTAAAGAAATCGCTGTAGAACTTAATAAATGTCGCAGGATAAACAGTTTGCCAAACTATCGAATGGTAAGCATTTTGTTACGAGTGCTTCCAGATGATGATATAAGGTATATTTTAAAACTGAACCGAGAAGCTAGGTATGGCAATGAACAAAGAACTCCTGATGAATTGCTTGCTATTGGTGTTTTCAAAAAAAGAATAAATGAAAAGTTTGGGAAAACCATAAATAGTACCTTTTCAGAATTAGTTAAAAAACACGTTGATCTAAATGTTATTCCGTGTGAACCAATATTAGATGAATTAGAAGAATATTTTAATAATAGTGAAATGATGATCCTCAGAATGGTAGTTAGGGGTTACAACCCTAAAAACGAGGACGATTTAAATACTATTAGTCTGCTGAGTGCAGAACATAGACAGATCATAAGAGAAAATAGAAAAAAAGAAAGGGATAGACTGTTATATGAGTACGAAAAAAAATGTAGAAACTGACGCAAATGAAAAGAAAAAATACCCTCACGTTGCAAAACGATATTTGAAACGACACTATAAAAAAGTATTAGAAATTCAACAAAAAAATATCGTGATGAAAAACCGAGAGAAAGTTCGTGAATGGCACAAAACAGCCCAACAAAAATTTTATGAAAAAAATAAGAAAGATCCTGCTTACCAGTCACGGAAATATTACAGCAATCAAAAATCAATGTTTAAAAAATATGTTTTTAATCATGCAGTAGAAGAAGAATTGCAATATTTCCTAGATGTATTGGAAGCAAAAATGAATAAGAAAGTTGTTAAACGATCTCCCCAAATTCCTATTGATGATAAGGAGATCCAAAAAATGCGCATAATAGCATTTCGTTTCATTAACAAAAATATTGAGCCTAAAGATTATGAACAAGTTCAATCGTTCATTAACGAGGCACTACAAGCACTTGGATAAGTTTTTGCATGAAATTTAAAATCTTACTCTTGCTTGTAAATGTAGGTGCTATTTATTATGTGTATCTAAATAAAAACCCAGAGGACACTTTGCTTGGTTTGTTTATCTTGGTTTTAACGTACCTTTACTTATTTATTAGGTATATGTTTTATAAGCCCCTACAAAGAAAAAAACAATAATCTCCTTTTAGAAGCCTTTCAGGGCTTCTTTTTTTGTAAATGAGCCTGTTTACATAAAGGATCGAAAAAGCTGTATACTAGTGATAAATAATAAAAAACAGGAGAAATGCTGATGGCTTTTGAAAAAATTATTGAATTTGATAAGGATAACCGTTTTAAAGTAAAATTGGAAGTTGGAAATATTGACACTTCAACCGTATGTGAAGTTGAAATAGATAATGATATCGCTAATATAGAGCGTAGTGACGATAATTCTTTTTCTTTCAACGTTAGGGAATTTTATATTGGTGAGGGTGTAGTAGAAAACGAAGCTGGACAATACGAAGATTGGAGCTGTAAGTATAATGTTGATAGAGTTTGGTCGCTAGACTTAGAATACGGTGAGCTTTCTGTATGGAATACAGAAGATAAGAACGAGCTGAGATTTACAGAATCAAACTTCCCAGATGGTATGGATAGTTTAGACTTTGATCTTGATTTAGAAGGCTTTTATGATGTGTATGTTACCTATGAAAAGATAGAGAGCGAAAAAGAAGGCGTTGGTTTAATGACTTTAAACTGTCGAGATATGGACGGTGGAACTAATTATGGCACAGGGATTGACGTACCAGATGTAGAGTTGAGTGACACAGACTTAGAAAAACTAGCTGATTGGTATGTGAAATATTATGGGAATGGTTCGGTAACAGTCGAAGGCGTGAAAAATCATGAATACGACAACGAGATCAAAGAAATTATTGAACAAGCAATTTTAGATAACGCAACGGTTTATGATGAAAAAGCAGGGAAATACTACAATCAGACTGTAAAATCCTATTATGTAGCATATTCCGCAAAGGTAAACTGTTCTTTTGAATTAAACGGAATGGCTTTTAATATCAACTATGATGAAATAGAACGTCATTTCCCTTTGAACAGAGGTTTAGAGGACTATTCAAAAGTCTTAGAGTTGGTTGAAAAAGACGAACTAGACAACTTGTTCTCAGATAGTGATAAGGACGAGTTGGAACAATTAAATCCAGATTAAAGACAATTATTACTCAGTTGCAAGTATTCCTGTAGAAGTAGATTGGGAAATGTGTAAAGGATATGCAAAGGAAGCAGGGGTGGCTGATGAATACCTAACAGAAGTTAATCTGAAACGTGCTTTGGAAATTGCATTAGAAGATGTTGCAAGTGAATACTCTAGGGGAGATTGTTTTGTTCGTGTGAAAGATAACTTGATCTATGCAGGAACAGATATTAAAGAATATGAAGATACAGCGGAAGAAGATATTGAAACTATAGGGAAATTATCTCTTGAAGAAGATTATATGGGCGTGGTTCGTTTGTATGTTTCAGGAGAAATGCAGGACGAATTAGGCAAGGCAAGTGACTATAAAGAAGTTATTACACGAATTTGGAGCTATGTGACGTGGTTTAAACAGGAAAAAGTAAAAGCAGATACCTATATCCAAGAAATCAATACTAAAATCAAGAATATCCTACCTAGCGTTATGGAACGTATCTTGACTGTTGCAGAGGTTGACAAAGACAAAGAGTGGTTGAATAAAAAGCTAGGGCTTGCAAAAGAGTTAGAGCAAGCAGTAGCAACCTACCTAAGTGCTAAAAGGGGAGTGTGGAACGCCCTAGAAGATGATAGCTTGAAAAAATTAAATATTGACACAACAGGCGTTGGACTACTTTGCCTAGACGTTTTAAAAGGAGGCTCTTTAAGAATTGGAGTGGAATCTTTAACAAGTGTTTTGGGAGACTTAAAAGAAGCAAAAACGTCATTTTCTATGTTGCAGGAGGCGGAAATTAAGTTTGAAGAAATATTGAAAATGGAATCTGGATCATGTTCATTAGTTCTTGAAGAAATTCGTTCGCAACTTAACAAGCTATTAAATGAGCATAACGACAATGAAAAGATGGTGCAAGAAATTGAAGAAGCACTTGCACTTACCAAACAACCAAAAGTCATTACAGCAGAAGAAGAAATGGTGTCTGCTTGGAACAAATACATTGGATTGAAGATGGAGAAATAATTAAATGGCAGATCCTACATAGATTGTATGATAAAGTAGCTGAATTAAGGACAAGATTTACGAAAGTAATAGATGATTGTATTGCAAACTATGAGTATTTCGACAAAACAATGGAAGAACTTGAAGAGTATAAAGGCAAAGTGAATCAATGTTTTAGAATGGCAACGATTTACCTAGAAAATGCTAAATATATGTGGGGGAAGTACATTTCTTTTAAACTTTTAGAATAAATTGAGGGGCTGAAAAGCCCTTTTGTTATGCGGTTTTTTAACCACCAAAACAAAAAAACATAAAAAAATAATAAAAAAAATCGCAAAAAAAGTCTTGACAATAAAAAAATCAAAAGTGTATAATATAATCATAAAGAGTTCGCAAGGGAGTTCCTAAGCGAAAAAATATTTTTAAAAAGAAAAAGGAGTTTATCTCATGGATAACAAAAAAACAATCGCAACAATCGCTACAGTAGCAACGCTTGGTACAATTGGAACACAAGTTACATACGCTGACGAAGTTACAAATAATGTATCAGAAAATACTGTAGCAAGCACAAATGAAGTTAAAGAAGTAACAGAAGCACAAGTCGCAACAGCAGAAGTGACAGCAACACAAGCACAAAAAGAAGTGGAAGCCCAAAAGGAAACAGTAGATCAACAAACTAAAGTTGTTGAAGAAAAAACTGCTTCTGTCCAAACAGCAAAATCAGAAGTTGCAAAAGCTGAAACAGTTGCTAAAGAAGCAACCCCAGAAAACATTCAATCCGCAAAAGCTAACGTTGAAACTGCAAAAGCTGAAATCAAAGCAAGCGAAGCTAAAGTAGCAGACAAACAAGCTGATGTGAACGAGGCAACAACAAAAGTTGCTAACCAAAATAATAAAGTCGTTACAGCTCAAAAAGAAGTGAACAACGCTCAAAAAGAAGTTGAAACTGCTAAAGCAGACGTGAATAAAGCACAATCAATTCTTGACGGAACAGGTGCTAAAGAAGTAATTTCTAAAGCAGAACAAACACAAGCTAAAGTAAATGCAGATAAAGAAGTAGTTGCTAAAGCTCAAACAAAACTTGATGAAGCTAAAAAAGCTGATGAAACACGTTCTAAAGCTATTACAGAGGCTAAAAAAGATCTTGCAGTTAAAGAAACTACAGCTAATAAAGCAGACAAAACTTTGGCGGACGCTTCAAAAGTTGCTGAACAAGCAAAAAATACTTTGGCAGACAAGAAAGTTGAGTTTTCTAAAGCGGAAGCAGACTTTAAAGCAACAAACACTATTGTAGTACCTGCTAAGTACATTGAAGCCCTAAAAGCCTATAAAAACTATGAAGATCTGAGCGAAGAAGGCGATAAAAAACGTTCGGAAGCTGAACAACAACTTAAAGCTATGAACAGCGAAATGGCTTCCTTGAATAAGTTTAATTCAAATTCTAATGATAATGGAATTACGCTGACGCTTGGTTCGTTGACAGATGAACAAAAAGCGGAATTGACTTTCTTTGCAAATGATCTCTTGAATCAAATTCGTGAAGCCTTTGGAACGAATAAAGTAGTTATCTCAAAAGGAGCTATGAAGTTTGCTGATGAAGTAGCTGATCGCTATGTGGCTGATAATTGGGATTGGGATAAAGTTATTTCAGAAGGTCATGACGAGGCAGGTATTGAAGATCTTGCAGGTAAAAACGGACTGTTTGAAGGGCAATTCTATGAGAATATGTTTACAGAGTACGGTAGTCGTTCTACAATGACTATGAACCGTGCAAAACAGCTAGTGTTTGAAGCCTTTGTAAGTTTCCTTTACAACGGTCAAGAGTGGGAACACGCAGGTTCGGTTTCAGGCGTAACTTCAACAGAAGATAAAAATTTATGGGTATTGCACTATCTTCACGAAAAAATGTGACAGGCGTTCATTTGATTACTGTTGCAGAACGTCTTATCCGTGAGGGATCATCATTTGATACAACAGCTATCGTCAACCCTGATACAAAAGAAGTTATTGAAGCACGTTATAACAACGCTAAAACTTCATTGGAAAACGCCAAAACAACTTACAACAATGCCCAAACTGATCTTGCTAACGCCCAAAACGGCAAAAAACAAGCTGATACCGCACTTTCAGTAGCTAAAAAAGTCTTGGCTGAAAAAGAAGCTGTAAAAGTACAAACACCAGAAGCACAATCAACTCTTGACAAAGCACAAGAAAACTTGGTAAAATCTACTGCTGACAATGAAAAGGCTCAAAAAGCTGTAGCTGAACTTAATGCTGATATTCAAGCAAAACAAGCTAAATTGGCACAAGCAAAAGCTGTATTGTCAACAAAACAAGATGTCCTAAATGCTAAACAAGCAATTCTAAACGCTGAACAAGCTAAATTGGCACAAATTGAAGCGGAACTTGCAACTGTTAAAGAAAACCTTGAAACTGCTAAAGCAGAATTGAAACAGGCAGAAAAAGCACTTGTAGTAGCTCAAACTAAAGTTCAAACTTTAGAAAATGCTCCTGTTAAATTGGCAGAAGCAGAAAAAGCACTTGCAGAAGCAAAAAAAGCACTTGCAGAAGCAGAAAAAACATTTGAAGTTGAACAGGCTAAATTGGCGGAGTTGACTACTAAACGTGATGAAGCTAAAACAGCTTACGAAACTATCAAAGCTCAATTTGATAAGCAAGAAGAAGCTAAGAAACAAGCCGAACTAGAGCGCAAACGTGAAGAGTTGGCAAAACAAGGTGTCCAAACTGTTCCAGTAATTTCTACAACAGGAAAAGTAGTTGACTATGTAGCTCAAAACGAACCTAAAAATGTAGTTAAATTGACTGTGCAAAGCGGAACTGAATTTGCTGACGCTTCAAGTGAACTTGAATCAGTTGCTTACAATGCTCCTGAAACAATTAGTCACAAACAGTTGCCTACTACTGGTACAAAAGTGAGTGTTCTAACTTTGGTTGGGGTGTCATTGCTTGCTATGCTTGGACTTGGAGTTCAAAAAAAGAAAGAAGGTAAATAATGGGGCTAATTAAAGTTCTACCTGAACATAAAAAACGTAAACGTGCTAAACGTGAAGTGGAACAGGTTTCTACGAAAGAAACCGAAACAACCAATATCCCTGTAGGAAATAGCATGAATCCTTATTCTGAAACCAAAGAGGTTCATGTGACTGTAGGAGAGGGGGGAATAGAAATTTCTGAACGCCCTAAAGGCTATGAAGAAAAGGTTGTCGAACAAGACCAAAATTCTACGGTTGAAGTGGCTACAGAGGAAAAAGTTTCAAGCGAAGAAAGTTTTGATCCTGCAAATTTCTATGATAAAAGCGAAACACCCCTTGATGTGGATAAGGAAAAAATTATTGTTCCAGAGCTTTTTATGAAGTGGTTAGAAGAAACAGACCGTAAACAGGGAGTTTTCAAATCCTATAGTACGTTGGCAAACGAAGGGGAGCAAGAGCTTGTCGATTGGGTTGACAACCATCAGGACGAGTTTATGCTGATCTGGAAAGGTGAACTTATTCCAGAAGTGGAAGAAGCCCTATATGAAACTGCTATGTTCAATTATGGTAAGTACCCTAACGTGTTGGTAAAAACGCTAGAAGGGAAAATCATGATGAAAACCTATGAAGATATGCTTTCTACTGACGAACTTCATTTGACAGAGGAAGAAATTCGTGAGGATTGGACCTTCCTATTCGAGAATGGCTTCTCTAAACGTGTTTATTTGAATAAAAAGAAAAAAGAGAGAGAGTAAAAAATGAAAAAGAAAATCTTAATGTCGTTTGCCTTGGTGGCTTCTGTGATCGCTATTGCTATGCCTATTGCGTCTGCAATGGAAAACAATAACCTATCATTGCGTGAGCAGGCAGAAAAACTAGAAGCAAAAGCACCAAAAGATCTACCAAAACGCACGTTACCTAAAAACTGTGCTGTAAAATAAGAAAAGGAGAAATGTAATGTCTTTTATCAATGTAGCCTCAATCACGATCATGTTCTTGGTATCTAGTGGGTGGATCAGTCGTTTTAAAAGCCAAAAGATCCAAAATATCCTCGAAACGTTCCTGACGTTCCTACTGTTTTATGTATTCATGTTGTTTGGTTTTTCAATTATGAAACTAATTGAAGTTGGTACGTTACAGGAAATGTTGAATACCCGTGTAGAATATATGGTATACCTTGTGTTTATCGTTATTGTTGTCTTTGCAAATATCCGCAGAACAGGATATGAAATGTTAGGAGAACACTATGACGATTAATAAACTAGAAAAAGTAGAAAAATTAGTTTTAACGGAAGAAAATTTTCCTGTATTCTATGCTAAAAAGATTAACGAAGTAGAACAAAAGTCGTTAAAATGTGAAATGCCTGTCAAACGGTCTATTGAAGTCAATCTTCAAAAGCTGGAACAAGAACTTACCTCAGAGGAATTGGCTGAAAAGGTTGGGAAACAGTTGTTCAACATTATGGACGAAGTTAGACGTAACCAGAATATGCTTGACCTTTACGAAGCAGGGAAGTTAGAAAATCGTCCACGAATTGAAGAAACGATCATTCAAATTTTGCCTTTAGAAAACCTTTACCACTATATTGGTTCAGAAGGTGTAAATCAATTTTTGGAGTTAATGCTTACCGTAGGAACTAAATGTGGCTATTATCTAATGGCTATCAACAATGGGAAAAACGAATCAATTCCAGTTGAATTATATGGGCGATTTAAAACAGTTGTGACAAAGAGTGGCTTAGAGGAAGCTAATTACTTAACCTACTTAGGCAATACTGAGGAAGTGAAGAGTTTTGCTACAGAGCTAAACAAAGAAGGCTCAAAAGAAAACTTTGTCGTAAAAAAACAATAAAAAAGGTCTGCAATAAGCAGATCTTTTTTTGTTGTGATTAAGAAAAGCAAAGACACAAGAAATATAAAAAATATAATAAAATAGAATTATAAAGAAAGAGAGGCTAGACAAACTATGGTAAGTTTTAATGAACAAGATATAGAAAGATTGAAAAGTATTAAAGAGAAAACTAAACGTGTGAAATATACAGAAAGAAGCCTAGAATTAGTCCTTGACTATGATTTGATCCGTTCATTCGCAAAGTATTCGGGAGTTGATTTACAAGATACGAGTGGGGCAGATATGGAAAATGCTTCTCAGGTAATTTTAGACAAAATTGCTACAAAATATGGAAGTGGTTTTTCTCATATTAGACCAGTTATTCATCAAAACATTATTTATTTAGAAACAGATTTAAGGGAATATTCAGATGAAGTTGTCGATTTTATAAAAACTCTTGCTGATACAGAAATTGTAGAAGAAAATGGGAAGTTGATGGTTAACTTAAATGGGGAAAAAGGAAAGGAAGAAAAAGTTCACGAAGCTATTGAGAAACTTGAGCAGATGATCCGTGAAAAAGAAAAAATAGAAAAAATCATTGAGGAGCAAATAGAGAAAATTGATTTTGAACTAGGTCAATGTTTACCTGATATAGTGAACCAGATCATTGTAACTAAAGAAACTAAAAAACATAGGATATGGTTGCAGGAAAAACTTAGTTTATTTGGAGGGTTAGACGAAGCAATAAACGTCTATGTTAACACAAAAAAATCAAGAAAAATCCACTTTTAATCTTATCGAAGAACGACTAATCGAAGCTAATAGAGAATACGATTTTAAGGAATCAACCTATGAACAATTAGTAGAAAATTATACTGACTTTAAAGGCTTGATGAACGTTAAACGAAAACTACAAACAACTCTACTGGATTGTTTAAATGAAAAAGCTAGGATAGAGGACCTTCTAAGTCAGGAAGAAATATTTAATAAAGAAATAACTAGGTTATACAATAAAAATATAGAAAATGGGGAAGAATTGACTAAGTTTTTGAAAAAAACGCTATCTAAAGTTTCAGATGAAGAAACTATAATGGCAGTAATCCATTCAGTTATCAAAAAAATTGAAAATAATAGTTTCATGATCCCTAAAGCGGTTTTAGAGGATATAGTTATTCCTGCTTGGAACAATTACACATTGTTGCCTATTGAGAAGTAAAAAAGGGTATTGCCCTTTTTTATAATAAAAAGGTTGACAAAAAATTGGAAGAAGGTGTATAATATAAATATAATCAATAGATAAGGAAACGCAATGAACAGACTAAAAGAAGTAAGAAAAGAACGCAATCTCACGCAGGAAGAACTTTCTGAAATTGTGGGAGTGGAACGAAGAACAATAGGATATTGGGAAAACGGAAAATCAAGTATTAAACCTAAACAAGCTAAGAAATTGGCAGAAGCATTAAATACAAGTGCCTCTTATTTATTAGGAATAAGTGATAAAGTGTTTCAGGAAAACATTAAAGTAGGTATTGAAGATAAAGTATATTTGCAAGGTGTCGTCATAGAAAAAATAGAAAACCGAGAGGGAGTTTTCTACGGAGTGGAGTTTCCAAATAGCCAAAAGGTCTATTTGGAAGAAAAGTATTTAGCTTGTAACAATTTGAATTTGAAAGGTAATTAAAGAAAAATGATAAAGGCTGTAAAAAGATATATTAAGAAAAATCCTTACCAAACAGGGATCATTGCTTATAATTTTGGGATATTTGCATGGCTACAAACAAACGCTATTGTACTTATGGGGAAATACAACATCACAATACCGCCTGTATTGCAGGGGTTTAGTGCAGGGGCTATTAGATTTTTGAGCAACTATACCCCTCTAACGTGGTTGTTGGTGTCAATGCTACTAGCATGGGCGTTTAAGGCAGTAGGAACTGTTGTTAAATGGGCGATAATTATTTTACTTGGATTTGTGGCGTACTATCTAGTAAAAGGGTATGGAATCGCTGTGTTTAGCTAGAATATGTGATTAGAAAAGAGTGTGGAGTATAATAATGGGAAATGTGTTGGATATTGAAAAGTTTAACGAAAAATTTAGGTTAAAAGTAACAGATATAGTAGGTGATTTTTTCGGTGAAAAAACATTTTACCAATTTGAAAATTGGGAGGAGATCCAGTTTTTCCTACCGTTTGGTTATACAAAAGGTAAACGTCAAATTGAAATCACGGAGGTAATTAACGATCCTGAAACGGATCAGATTATTGGACGTACAAAAGTAAAAGTGTTTGAAATAGGAGAAGAAAGTTTTTTCGATCAAGTAAATAACGTTTTGCGTCTATTTGGAGATGAATTAGTTATTCCTGATGAAAGCGAAAAGTACGGAGTTGTTTTAATTGATCTTCCTTCTAAATTTACGGAGTATACTTATGTAGCAAGAAGAAAAATTTTTGAGGCTACCTATCATACGGTTCTCAATAGTGATGATATAACCTTTGTTGCAAAAGAAGGAAGTCGTGCGGTTTTCACAAAAGAGGAAGTAGAAAGTGATCCAATTTTAAGACGATATTATTTTAAAAAACTAAGAAAGTTGTAACTTTGAGGATAAAAACAGAAAATGAAAAACTATGATTGGGTGATTGGGGAAAGGTTTGGAGAGCTGACTATTTTAAGTTACACCATGCCTATAAAAGAACATAAATACCAACGAGATTGTGCCTGCTTATGTAGTTGTGGGAAAGAGGTTGTAACGAGATTAAACCGAGTTTTAAGAGGAGATACCAATTCCTGCGGTCACTTGCGTTCGGAAATGGGGAAGAAGTATTCTAGTAGGCTGGATCAAACAAAAGCGTATGAAGTCAGAACAAGTGTAGATAAGCCACTTTCGACTTCTACTACTGGAATAAGAAATATTTCAAAATCAGATAACGAAAGCACTTATAGAGTGTACATAAGTAGACACGGTAAAACCTACAGAAAGGGCTAAAACTCTTGAAGAAGCAAAAATAATTAAAAAGGAATTGATAAAAAAAGCAGAAAAAGAGTTTGGTGAGGTGATTTATAAAGAACATGGCAAGGTATAATTCAAAGGACTACACGAATTACATTGGGAATGTTTTTGGTGAGTTAAAAGTTTTATCTATTGGAAACCCAATAGGAGGAAATAAGCGAACCAGAATGTGCATTTGCGAATGTTCCTGTGGGGAAAAGGTGGAGCGAAATTTCTTTCAAGTAAGAAATGGGAAAATTAAATCTTGCGGACATTTGAGAAGTCAAAATGCCAAAAGTCGCCTTGCTAAAGTCGATCATAAAAAAGGTGGAGAAACACGCAATAAAAGCGACAAACCTTCCTCAAACAACACGTTGGGAATAAAAAATGTCTATTGGGTGGAATCGGAAAATCTCTATGTTGTGAGTATTAAACGAAATGGGAAGCTCCTGAGACGGAGAAGTAAAACTCTAGCAGGAGCATTGGAAGCAAAAAAACAACTGTTGGAAACGTTATCTAGTAATACTTAATTAAGTCATGTTCACACTAAAAAGTCTTGACAGTTTATTACTAGAAGTGTATAATATAAATATAAAATAAAGAAGAGGAAACAAAAATGATTAATAGTGTAGTCCTAGTAGGACGTATGGTTAAAGACGCTGACCTACGGTATACAGCGCAAGGGCAAGCCGTAGCAACTTTTAGCTTGGCAGTAAACCGTAATTTCAAAAGCCAAAATGGAGAACGTGAAGCTGATTTTATTAGTTGCGTGATTTGGAGAAAGCAAGCTGAAAATTTAGCTAATTGGGCGAAAAAAGGAACGTTAGTTGGAATTGAAGGACGTATCCAGACACGAAATTACGAAAATTCACAAGGGCAACGTGTCTATGTTACAGAGGTGGTTGCGGAGAGTTTTCAGGTTTTAGAAAACAAAAACACTCAAATGAATCGTGGAAATGGAAATGAACACGCTTCTGCTTCTAATCAGGGCGGTTTTGATAGTACAGGGGATCAAACTCCAAACTTTGGGAATGGTTTTGGTAGTTTTGGTGGAACGCCTATGGACGTTTCAGATGATGATTTACCGTTTTAATTGGAGAAAGCCCCTTTCTTTTACATAGTTAGGGGTTTCTCTTTAGATTTTTGTGGGGGAAAAAGTGTGAAATTACGTCATGTTATTTGGGGAAAAATCAAAAAAATAAAAGATGAAAAAGATATATCCTATGGCGAACTATCAAAAGGTACAGGAATAAGTAATACTACTCTTAGAACATTGTTTTCTGGTGAACCTAACTATAGAGTTGGGAAAATTATAGAAATAAGCAAGGTCTTAAAAGTTGGGCTACCTCAAATATTTGGAGAAAAAACTGATAAAAGTTTGGCTTATCCAGAAACAGAAGAAGAGGCGGTTCAAAACTTTTGGAAGAGCTTGGATAGCTATTATATGAACTCAACAGGTAGCGAATATTATTCTCGAAAGAGAATTTATAGAGAAATGGGTAAATCATTTTATAAAGCTGTAAGAGAGGATAAAATTTTGCTATCGCTAGATGTCTTAGAACAATTCTCAAATCATCTTAAAATTAGTCCTTTACGCCTAGTATCTCAATACTACAGCATAGGGGAAAAGTTGCATTTTAGGAGACAAAATAGTTTGGTCTGCTTGCACTTACAAAGCGGAAAACTGGACATAGCTACGTTTATGATTGACGGAGATCATTCACGTTATAAAGTTGAAGATTGGCTGATGGGTATGCTTACAGGAGCAGGGGAACGAGTTCTTGTTTTAAATGATATGAACAATAAAAAAAATAAATTGCGCCTAGAGTGGAATAATACCTTGAAATTGAGTTTAGAAATAGACGGACAGGAGCTTTATTCTCAGGAAGAGGAAAAAGAAAAAGCTAATGAGTTACTTACCAAAATAAGCAGAAAAGAACAGGGCTATGAATCCTATTTGGACCTTTTAGAAGAAAAAGAGAATAGCTAAAATGTTGTCTAAAAAACAAGGTATATAATTATAGCACGCGCATATTTAAAAATGTAAGTAAGTATTAATAAAGAAAAGAGGTCTGTATGCCAGAAGAAAATAGCAAAATAATGATTGTTGTTATAACAGTATTGTCCTTAATGCTTGCGCTGTATGTATGTGCAGTTGTGGTAGCATTTAGCGAAGAAATTTCAGTAACAACCGTTATTCATAATTGGTATGATGGACTGATTGACTTTGTGAAAGAATTGTTTGTATAAAGGGGAGTAGTGTGGATAAAATAGTTGGAGTTTTTTGGAATTTTATTTCAGAAAATTATTTAGGGATCTTAATGGTTGGAGTTGTTTTGTATTTCCTACTGTATTTGATGATTGGTAAAGCAAGCGGACTTTTTTGGAGTTTTGTTTTGGAAGGTATTTTATCGGTTTCAATCATTGTGATCCTTTCATTTGTTTGGTTATACTTAGCTATTGGTTTTTAAAGGTGGTAAATATGGAGAAAGACGAATTGGTTTTTAGCTTATTAATCGCATTTACGGTAATGCTTATTGTAGGGGTATTGTTTTTTATTTACTACAGCCTTATGTATTTTTTGAACTGAATATAAAGGACAAAAATAGAGGGGTTATGAAAGACGAGAATCCGAGAGGTGAGAAATAAAATGGGAATGACTGAATATGTTTTATTGTCGGTGATGTTTGCGATTATAATTATTGTGGTGGTGCTTCCTGTTTGTATTTTCACTAGCCCTTTGCTAAAAGAACTTAAAGAGCTAAATGAGGAAACGGAGCAAACGAAAAATCTGGGGAAGAAATAATTGTAAATAAATGTTAAAGGAGAAAAGGTAATGATTGGAATTATTATAAGTACGCTGTGTGCAGTCGTGCTTTTAGTGGGTTTGGTGAGCATGGCAGGAGTTTCTGCATACTTCGTTATTAAGTCTATAGAAGCATGGAAGCACATAGACTATATTAGGAAAGAGAGAGAAATTAATGATAGACGGTTTGATCTTGGACTACGTTTATTTACAGACATAGACTTTGAAAAATACCCAACGATTAAAGAACTTGAAGAACTGAATGAGAGCCTGAAAGACTTACAAAAAATTAAAAGAGTTGAACAAGGTGTGGATAGATGGTTTGAGGCTGTAAAGGTAGCAAAAGGCAAGGTCGAGCAGGAGGGGAATGTTGAGTATATTGGACTTGAAGAAGCAGGAAAGCCTCAAATTCCTCTTAACTGGAACATTGATTTGCTGAAACAAAGTGACGAGGTTACTTTTGATGAAGAGAAACGTAATAGTCGTATTCGAGAGGCAGAAGTGCTAAAAGATAAAGTCAACAGTTACTTTGAATCTTGCTTCAATAAGAATGTAATTGAAACCCTAAATACCAAAATCACTTGGCAGGGGGTCGAGTTCTTTCTTAGACTAGCGATTGAGCAAGGCACTATTGAAGAGAAAGCCTTGGAGAGTGAACTGACTAAAATGTTTTCTGATGATCTATTGTGGGTAAAAACCTACCAGAACATTGTCCGAATCTCTATAAATACTAGAGAAAAAGAATTTCCAACTAGTCACTTTATGTTTTCAAAATTTGCAAGTGAAGGAATACCAAAAACGCCCCTGACAATTGTAGCAGGGGTCGATATGGAAGGGCGAGTAAGACAGTATGATCTAGCCACAACAGGCGGTATATTGTTGTGCGGAACTGTGGGAACAGGAAAGAGCAATTTTGTTCGTCAAGTCGTTTCCTCAATCATGTTGCATAATAAGCCTGATGAAGTGAAATTTGTTTTATACAACCCTAATAAAATCGAGTTTGAAAAGTTTGAAAACAGTCCTTACCTTTATACAGAAGTATTGAAAAAAGAAGAGGATCTATTTAATGACTTGGAGTATCTTGAAACCGAAGTTGACCGAAGATTAAACCTATTCTCAGAACTGAATGTACACAATCTTTCAGGGTACAATGAAAAAGTTGGTGCAAGTGAGAGATTGCCTTATATTGTAACGGTGATAGACGAAATTGACTATCTGCTACAATATAATCAGGAATCAGTCATGGAAGTTCTTAAACCTTTATTAGTGAAGTGTCGAGTTGCAGGAGTTGTATGCTTATTAACAAGCTCAAACGCAAGAAGTTATATTATTCCGCAAAACCTAAAGATAGACTTACCGTGTGTGGTTACGTTTAAACTTGCAAGTGAGCTTGATGGCGAGATTGCTATTGGTATAAGAGGTGTGGATCGTTTGGGAACAGGGGAGATCTTCATTAAGTGGAATGACAGCCCTGAGCCTAGCAGGATCAGTACGCCTTATATTTCTGACTATCAAATGGCTAAGATTGTTGAAGCAGTAAATAAGAAATTCTCATGGTAGCTTCTTGATGAATACAAAATAAAAGCCCCTACAATGAAGTAGAGGCTTTTACTATGTGGAAAAAAGGTAATATGGGAAGTTAATACCTTTAAAGGGAAGTGACTTAATTATACCATAGCAAACTTATAGGATCAAGAGCAATAAAAAATCCCTCAATCTGGGGAGAAAGAGGGAAAGGGTAAAAACCCTAACTACAATAAATAGAGTATACCATACGAAGAACATAAAGTCTATGATTTTTTTTTACAAAAAATAGTTGACATGGTTTAAACAAGAGTGTATAATATAATCATAAATAAGAAAAGAAAGCAGGAATTAAAATGCGTTTAACTGTGTGCTATGCAACAATGATCGGTAAAAATGGGAAAGAGTTCACTTACGAACTAGAGCGTGAAGATTATACTTTGCGTGACTTTGATAAAGAGTTCCAAAAAATTGCTAAACAACGTGGTTGGCAATATGTGGAATGTGGTACAACACGTTTATAAAATGGATAAGGAAAGATGGAAAAAGATAAAAGAACAGGTTGGTTAAAAGATCTAAAGGTAGGAGACGAAGTATTGTTGATTGGGTCATACTCCCAAAAAATTGTTGCTATCGAAAAGATCACACCAACAGGAAAAATAAATGCAGGTGGGTATCAGTTCAACCATTATGGACGGTATAAAATAACAGATTATCGTACATTGCAGTTGATGGAATTAACGACTGAGTTAAGATCAAAGCATTTATTAAGTGTAAAAAGAGAACGCTTGGAAGCGAAAGTAAAGAATACAATCAATGATATAAATGTTTCTAAACTTAGCAATGAAAAACTAGAGCGTTTGTACACTTTTCTTAAAGAAATTACTGAGTAGGAGTAGGGGAGATTATGAAAAAGGGAAGAATTGTTAAAGCTACAGCCCTAGCAACAGTATTGTTGTTGATGGTTGGTTGTAAAGATCTTAAAAACAAAGTTACTGAAAAATTTGGAAGCAACAAGGCGCAAGTTGTACAGGTTGAGAAAGGAACAGCCCCAACTTGGAGCATTGATAACTTTCCTAACTATTATGCTTTGGCAGGTAAGAGTGATATTGACCGTTCAGACTATCCAGAAGCAGGAAAGATTGAATATGGAGAGCTAGATAGCCTTGGGCGTACAACAGGAGCTAAAGGATCGCTTACATTTAAGAATGTTGAGGAATCTTATGGGGTTCGTCAAAAATTTACCAAAGACGCAGATCCTAGCGGTTGGGGAGTTCAGGATAAAGTAAAAATTCCTTACTCAAATGGGAAACGTTATAAAGGTTTCTTTTGGAATCGCAGTCACTTGATTGGTGACGCTCTTGGTGGTGACGCTATCCGTCAAAATGTTGTGACAGGAACACGAACTCAAAACGTGGGAGAGGACGCTAAAGGCGGTATGCGCTACAGCGAAATTAAGGCGCAACAATGGCTAGAAGCACACCATGACGGAACACTTTACTACGGTGCTACGCCAGTTTATGAGGGCAACGAACTAGTTCCACGCTACGTTATGGTTGAAATGCTATCCTCAGATGGTTCGATTGATGAAAAAGTCATTGTCTTTAATACAGCAAATGGCTATGAGATCAACTACGAAGATGGAACATTTAAAGCGATTGATTAATGGCGTTTATAACAGACAAAATTAATAGTTGAGCTATAACGGAAAAGAGGGAATAGGGAATGAACGCAGTTTTCAATTCTATCGTAAAGTGGGAATCTAATTACGCTATGAGTTATGGTTGTCCGCTTTCCAGAAATGTTATCATGCGCCAAAACAAACTGAACCTATATCAATACAGAAAGCAAGTCAAAGAACTAAAGGAAAAAGACTTGATTAAGTATGAACGATATATAGAGCGTACATATTGTGAGGGGATTTTACAAGATGTATACTTTGTTCAGGGGTGGCTTTTGACTGATAAGGGAAGAAATACGGAGTTATTTAAACAAGCCTTGGCAGAAGCAGAAAAACGAGTTGAGAATTATCTTTGGTAGCTAGGAGAGATCCTAGCTATTTTTTATTTGAGTTGATGTGATTAAAAGGGCGTGAGAGGCGTTCTAAGCCTTGTTAGAATTTCGGGATAAATAGACGGTAGAATACTTAAAATGCGAGAATGGAGACGAGAGAGGGGAAATATGGTGGTGTATACTCAATATAGTCTGTTTGGAAGTTAATAAGACTAGTGTGTGTTTAAAAAAGTTAAAGGATAAATAAAAAATAATCAAAAAAAGGTGAAAAAGTGTTGACAAAGAAAATAAAGAGTGTATAATATAAATATAAAACAAAACAAGGTGGTAAAATAAAGTGACGAAATTTGAAGAATTATGGGAAGCAACTAAATCAAACTTACGATTGAACCCAGAAAAAGGAAAAAATGAACTAATGTATACACGTTATCATGGAGGAAGTCAATCAATCCGAACAGAAGCCTTTGTGATGGAACATAATGGTGAACTTTATTTGTATAAACGTTCTTCGTATTATGATCCTGCTTCATCTAGTCAAAAAATTATCAACGAGAGCAATTATATGAAGATGAATACGGTAAAAGAGGCAGTACAAACATTGAAAAGCCTATAAGAGAAAGGGAAAAAGAAAAATGGAAAAACTTTTTAACGAATCGAGAGTAGAACTAAGGAACAAACAACTGGAAACACTTAAAGATGTTGCAACAGAAATTTTAAATGCGCCTTTAGAAGAAGATCATAGCCTACTAAAACTTAAAGTGAGGACGGACCGTGAATAAAAGAAAAATTTACAGGTTGCTAGACAACGATAAAGTGGTAGTGAATAATTTTCTCCTAGAGGTATTGGCTGATAAAGGGGTTGAGCATATCAATGATTGGCTTCCAAACTATAACGGTGACGAGAGGTTGACTATTATCCCTATTAAACCAACAACGGAGTGGAAGCCTTATTTAAAAGACTATGTAATAGATTGGTCGAGAATTGACGAAAGAGTTAGGTCAATTCTTGATTAGCACAAACAGGAAGCGCACTAAAGAGGTTGTATATTTGGAGCAGGGGAAAGACTGGCTAAACAGGCTAGTCTTTTTTTATTTGTGGCATATATTCTTTAATAGCCCTGAAATGGCGTGTGAGGGTTTCTAAAGAATGGGGGTGTAATTACAGGGTGAATACCGTAAAGTAGCACAGGGGCTAAAATAAGGGGCAATATGAACGAGATAAAAGGATATTTAATGATTAGACGACAGGGCAGGGGGTAAAAGGAGCAAAAACCTAGTCATTTGAAAATCACTTAATTTAAGAACTATTCTATCCGTAACACGAAAAAATAATCAAAAACAGAAAAAGACTTGACGAAGAAAATAAAGAGGTGTATAATATAATTATAAAAAAGAAATGGGGTTTAACATGGAATACGACTGTAAAAAAATAACCGAGAAACTGACAAATATCTTGAACGAAAAAGTTGATAAGGATATTGACGCTATTGTTTGGTTAAAAAAAGGTAGCATTGAATTTGAAGTTACTTATACAGGATACAGCGTTGAAACAACAATATGCAGTGGGCTTTTAAACAATGAGAACAAGGTAGAGTTTTATAGAAAATCATCTATACTTCCTTTAAGTGATACAACAAACCTCACTCCATATCAAATCACAAAGACTAAAAAGCTAGTTAAAAAAATCTTAGAAGAATGGGAGAAATAAAATGGAACTTAAAATCACGAAAAACATTAAACCAGAGGACCTAATGCAAGGTATCTCATGGCACGGAGAAACAACGCACGATATCGAAGCAGTAGAAAAGTTGAAAGAGCTGAATGAGTTTGTATCGGACCTAGTAGCAAAAGTATTCCTCTTGCGTTTGCAAATGGAGCAAGTAGCAACTAACCAAAACAACGCTGGTGCTAAATGGATCGCTGATGAAGCCGAAAAGTTATTGGTAAACGTTGCTAAAATGACAACGGAAGAAGAAAATTGGGGCAAGGTCGAGCAAATTTTACAGGAAGAAAAATATATTGCTAAAAATATCGCTCAATTTAAAGATTGGAGCGAGGCTGAAATTGGTATCTTGCGTGAGGTTTGGAAAAAATTAAAGAAAACAGGTGGTGAAGAAGTTGAGTTGAAATTTGACGAATTAAAAGAAAAATTCGCTAGTGACAAGGATAATGAAGAGTGGGAAGAAATTTTAAATATATTTGCTAAAAAAATGCTTTTCTTGACGTATTGGAAAGAATGGGATCTAAACGGTGGCGGTGTTAGCCCTTTTTATTGGGTTAGTAACGACCCAGAAAATAACAAGTTCTTAGTAAAGGTTGTAGGGGAATCTTTCAAGTTGCCTAACGGAATAAAAGGACCGTTTGCCCTAGATTTTCTTAATCAAGTCATGACAAAACTTTAATCAAGTAAAAAAACAGAAAGCGTAGTAATCATACACAATCTAAAAAACTTTGCGTTATTTCAAGGAATAGCGCAATTTTTGTTGACAGAATACTTATAAAGTGTATAATATAAGTATAGGGTTGTTTGCGATCCTTGGGTAAAACCAGAATAGTTGCAATCTAGCCGAAAACCACGGTAAGCAGGTGGGGTTGTAATTCATGTTAGATAACAAGACTTAGTACATAATCAAAAAAATAAATTTCTAAAACAGTTTCTATCACCGTACTAAGGCAATGGAGAAATAAAGAATACTGCTTTTTGTGTTTCAGATTAACATAGTAGCAAAATTGTAATGAATTGATTATAAAGAGCGTAATTAGTATTATTCGATCTATCAAGGTGGCAAAATACCGATAACAATTTAATGAAAAATCTATATCGTAAACGGTATAATATGTGGAGGGATTTAAACAATGGATTTAGAAACTTTAAATAAAATACAAGAGGTAGAAAAAGATACAGGACAATCTGTTTTGTCAATATATTCAAAAGTTCCATTTGGTAATGTCGTTACTGCTTTCCGAGAAATACCAGTGTCAGACTTAGTTGATATGGTTAAGAGTGTGCCTATTACAAAACTTGTCGAGGGGCTTCAAATTATTACGCCAAATGAGATATCTCAAATTGAGGTCAAAAAACTTAAAATTGTACTAAAATATGGTGATATGAACAATGTTGCCAAATTGCAGGAAAAGTTTTCGGAAAGGAGTATTATTATTGCAATTTCAAAAATGAGTTACCGTAGATTGCAAGAACTACTAGAACGGAATAATTTAGATGTCATGATTGACGCTATCAATCGTAACGCTTTTTTAAATAATTAAACACCTCCCCCAAAGATTAGTAGGAAAAATGGAAGTCTTTGGGGGTTTTGTTGTACTTTAACTAAAGAAATAGAGGTGTATCAAAGTGAAAGAAGAAAATAAAATGACAGTAGGGAAACTAAAAGAATTATTAAGTAAGTATAATGACAACGATCAAGTGATTTTAAGCACAGGATTTTATACGGAAAGAGGGGAAGTGTGGGTTGAAACCGAGAAATTCTCACTTACACAGGACGGTAGGAATGTTTTGTATTTAGAGGGAGACGAGGCACAATAAAGCATAAAACATAAAAAAATAATCAAAATATCATAAAACACGTTGACAAAGATCGAGAAAGAGTGTATAATATAAATATATTGAAGAGTTAAGGCGATTAGCGAAAGGAGTTCAATTATATGAGTAAACTAATATTATTAGAGGCGATATCAATACCGATAGAGTATGTTGGTTTATTCTTATTGCTTGCATTGTCTTTTATTGTCATCTTAGAGATAAAATCTCGAAAATAGTGACAGAGATTATAAATATGCTAGATTTGTAAATATCAAATAAAGGGCGAAACGCAACAGCCCAAATAAAGGAGAACCGCAACATGAAACTTACAGGAACAGATATCAACAAGGTTTACACAGAACAACTCACTAAGTTACTCTTGAATGGTTACACTATTGTAGTAGCTAGAGAAAATGGTTTGTTAGAGCAAGATAAGGGAAGATACAATAGAACCCTATTAGAGAAAGGTGGGAATCGTTTCGAGTTTGGATTTGGTATGTAGAGATTAACTCAAACACAGAAAAACAGATCTTGGGATTGATGAAAGTTGGTAGATTTAAGTCAAACTATCGTTGTATTGAAGAAGAAAATCTCCTAACAGAATTTTTCACTTGTTACAATTATGTATTTAAAATGGGGGGCGAACATAATCCTTATCAGTATTTTGTCTTTTCAACAGAAGAAGAAGCTCTTGAATTGTACGAAAAACGGAAACAACGTGCGGAATATCGTGATTGGTTACGCAACCGTATTGTCAATACTTTTAAGGTGGCTAAAACAAGTTATACTGGCTTCAAAAAAGATATTACAGTTATATCTTTGCCAAATACTTATATACTCATTAATAAAAATGGGCGTGAAGCAGTTCTTCATAAAAGCACAGGACGCTTATCAACTTATTAAAAAACGCAAAAGCCTAGTTATAATAGGCTTTTTGATTTTCTTTTTTAACGGCAAATATAACACAAAACACAAAAAAATAATCAAAATGTGAAAAAATACTGCAAAAAGTGTTGACAAGAAGAATAAGGAGGTGTATAATATAATCATAAATAAGAAATGACTGATACAGTCAAACTAAAGGAGAATCGCAATGTCAACAAATTCATTAATCTTGCAAGAACAACAAGACGGAACACTAAAAGGTATCTATTGTCATTGGGACGGATATTTACAACATAATGGAATTATTCTATCAGAATCATATAGTGATCCTAAAAAATTGGCTAAACTTTTGGAATTAGGTGATCTTAGTTCATTAGGCGAAGAATTGGAAACAAGTGAGGCAGTACGACTATATGGTTTTAGTTATTATGTTTCAGAAGCATTTAAAGCCTTGAGTGATGAAGAACAGGAATGTTTGAAAAATGAAGATCATAGCGGAAAGTATACAGTTGCTTATCACCGAGATCGTGGAGAAGAATTAAAACCATTGAAAACCATTACGCTAGAAGAACAAAAGAATGGTGAAAATCGTTTCTCAAATTGTTACGAGTTCATCTATGTACAAGATAAAAATGGCGTTTGGTATGTCAATTCGATTTTCGGAAACAAGATGATTAATGGACGTTCCTTTACAAAATTGGAAGAAGAGTTGAAAGAATTAGAGAAACAAGAAGCATAAAAAATAAAGTCTAGCAGAAGCTAGGCTTTTTATTTAGTGAATAATGCTTTTAAAATTGTAAAAAACTAGCTAAAAATATTGAACTATAGCACAAAACTATTGACAGGAATACTAAAAGAGTGTATAATATAACTATAAAATAAATAAAGGGTATACGCAACAAGCCCTAATAAAGGAGAACCGCAAAATGAACCAAGCACATACTGTAAACCCAATGTTTGAAATGATTGGCTATACTCCAAAAACAACGTTCTGGTCTGATTTTTCGATTGCTGAATGTTTTGGTGTGAAAGGGATCAAAGATACCTACAATCGAGCAAAGAACGATTGGAAAAGTAATATCGAGTTCATGACGGAATTTGCAATGGTATTGAATCACAAGAGTTGGTATTACAACGAAAAGAATCAAGAGTATTGTGCTTTGTACTCTAATCTATGGGAAGAAACTGATAATTTCATCTTTGAACAATTCAAAGATGATGAAAAGGCACTCCAATATTACATGGAAGTCACAGATTAATTGAAGTGAAATGCAAACAGGCTAGTTTACTAGCTTGTTTTTTTATTTGTAAATGACGAATGGGAAACGGTAATTGATCCTATGAGAGAGTGGATTGAAGAAAATCAATAAAAAACTTTGCGTTATTTGAAAAAATAGCGCAATTTTTGTTGACAAAACACAGATAAAGTGTATAATATAATTATAGGGTTATTTGCGACCCTTGGGTAAAACCAAAATAATTATAGTCTAGCTGAAAACTACGGTAAGCAGGCAGGGCTATAATTCGTGTTGACACGGTAGCAAAGCCAAGTATCATCTTTCAAACTTGAACGCAATGTTTTAGGACCAGTCCGCCTGACACGGAGATAAAACCAAAAATCAAATCATTTACGTTATAAAAAAATAAATAATAAGACACTAACTCCAAAAGTTAAACACGGAAACGTGTAAAGACTTTAGGGGTTTTTATTTTTTATATCTATGACACAAAAAAATAATCAAAAAAGTTAAAAAAGATGATGAAAAAGTGTTGACAGGAACACAAAAAGGGTGTATAATATAATCATAAATCAAATACAGGGCAACGCAACAAAAGCCCAATAAAAGGAGAACCGCAAAATGAATACAGTAACAGTCCTAGAACCAAAAGTAGGAATTGACGCAAAGACACAAGAGAAAGTCGTAAAATTGCTCGCTAAGCAATTAAAACGAGTACAGAAACATACTGGTTTCCGTACCTATTTGCAACAAATCCATAGCTACGAGGATAAGGCAGTATTCACAGATAATACTATCTGTGAATACTGCCTGCTTACTTTACAGATAAGCATATCGCCCTTAATACTCTTACTAAAAAACAGGTTGAGAATGGGCAACAAGTTATTGATCCTGAAACAGTACCATACCCAAAAACAGACCACTTTTTCTATACAGAAAATAAATTAGAAGAAATGGCTCAATTCGAGTATGATATTGTTGAAACCCTAAAAGAGTTGAAAGAATTGAAGAAAATCACAAGAAAACCTATCCGACAAGAAAAACTTGATAAGGCAATTCGTATCAACCAACAAACAGGGAAATTTGATTATTGCAAAGAGCCTAAGTTAGACTATAAAGAAAAATTTCTTCCAGACTACGGTATTCTTATCCAAGTGGATCATCTTATCAATTCACTTTCAGTTATGAAAGAATTAGGGGATAAAAAAGTGACTTTCTACTTGGATAAAGAGAAATTTCACCTCCCTATTGCGATCTATAGCGAGAGCGTAAAAGGAATGGTAAGTCCAATCCGTTATAAATAACAAACACAAAAAAATATAAGACTTCTTCTCCTGCTCCCACGCAACAAGAGTAGGAGAAGAAAACCTTATTTAACCACTTTGTAAAGAGGTAGGTAAAAAACTTAACTTCATGGAATCTCCTTATATTCCAGTTTGATTTTTACATTTTTTATTTTCACCCTTTTTACCTACCTCTCTATAAGGTGGTTAGATAAACCATAGAAACAAAAATAAAGGAGAACCGCAATGTACCTTTCAGAATTATTGGCTTACCCTATTTGGGCTTATGTAGCTCTTGGGTTTTTAAAATCATTAGTTTGTGCGTGGAAGAATAGCTAGTGAGCTACTTCTTCTTTTTTAAAAAAACTAGTAAAACCCCTTGACAGGAATACTAAAAGGGTGTATAATATAATCATAAAAAGAAATTAAGAAAAAGAAAGCCTGTTGATAGTTTTATAAAGGAATAGAAAAATGTTCTCCCCAAAAACTTCAAAATTATTCGTTACAAACTTCGGTATACTTGCGGAAACACTTATACCAACTAAGAGAACAGAAATAAAAAAACCTTTTTTTCATATTTTAGTTTTACTCTTTCTCTATTCCTCTACAAGACTATCAACAAAGTCATAGGTACAAACAATCATGTCAAGTTTCATTCAAGAAATTAAAATCGCAACGGACAATTCTCTTGATGTTATCATGAAAAATGGTCGTGCTTATCGTTACTATGGGATTGATCCTAATATGCTTGCTGAAATTATTTCATACTATACCGCTATCGTGGTCGAGGGTGGCAGTATCGGACGTTTCTACAACGAGTATATCAAGGGTATGTATCAATCTAAGGAGCTAGAAACAACTCCTGTAGCAAGCGCACCAAACCTAAAAGAACTCTTCACGCACCTACAAAAAGGTCACGCTATCCTAGTAGGAAACAAGGAAGAGTTAGACGAGTTGTTAAAAGTTATCGCAGAACACTATAAAGTTAAAATCAACTATCAAGGCTTGTTGAAAGACTATCACAAAATCGTAAGTGATAAGTGTATTTCTTTCAAAAAAGGAGAACTAGTTCTTATTCCTTTAGAGCAGGCAGGCTATGACAACTTCTATGCTTATGCTGATATCGAACGAATTGAAACACAAGTGGTTGTTGTCAATGAGATTGACCGCAAAGATACCTACTTCTACGATATCACTCTATCAGGACTAGAAGATGAAACACAATGGTCTGAGAACGATTTTAAGGGGTCTAGCAAGGCTTCTGAGGACGAAAACAAAGAAGCTAAACAGAATGGTTCGGACGAAAAAGAAATGGCTTTACAAGCCCTAAATTTACTTCAAACGATTATCAAGGAAAATGAGATCTCGGACACAGATATTCTAATCAATACAGTCCGTGATTACATTAAAAAATAATCTGGACAAGAAAAAATGAGGGGGCAACCCCTCTTATTTATACTAATAAAACACTAAAATATAATCACGCAACCTTAAAAAATGAGTGAGCAATTACGCAAGAGATAGAGCATAATCTAAACACACTATTATATAATATACCGACACAAAAAGATAATAAAATAACACAAAAAAGTGAAGAAATTGAGCAAAAAATGTTGACAATATAGTAAAAAGGTGTATAATATAATCATGAAAAGTAAGGAGATTGGAGTAGAAAAAGCGTGAAAGAGAATGGTTCGGAAAATTTCAGAAAGCGGAGGAAAAAATAAAAAAATGGGAGCGAACCCCCACGAAAAAAATCGGTCTAGCACAGAAATTTTTAAAAAATCTGCTAGAGCAAAAAATAAAATTTGGCGCAGGCTAGGCAGGGGCGGACGGAGTGCCAGACCCCTAAAAAATTTTGCCCTCACACCCCTCGCACTGCAAAAAGAAATAAAATACCTCAAAAATAGTTTACCGAAGTCCTTGACTTTTTCGAAAAATAGAGTTTATAATAATATTGAGCGTAGCCGTGGGCGTGTCAAATATTATATGCTTTGTCCGAAAGAAGGGTTTGCGATGAAGCATTGATTGATTTCTTTTGCGGTGCGAAGGTAAATGACAAAATTACAGAGATATTCTGTGCAAACCCCCATTTTTGCTCTGGTGCACAAAATTTCTTCATTCAATTTTTAAGTGAAATTATTTTCTCACTTTCTGAAATTTTCGAACACTAAGCTCTTGCTAATGATATCGCACCTGCTGTTGTCGACATTTTTGCTCGAGCTAACTCGCTGTGTTCGGCCGGCTCTTTGTGTCGTGCTGTATGTGGTGTCGCGCTCTTCCGTATTAACGACCACGGGTTGCCGTGATGTTACGGTGTTTTAACAGTAGGCGGAGGTTGCTTCTTTTTCTTGTCCGGGCCAGCTGGCTGTAATCGCGGACTGTGAAATGTCTGTGATCCGGAATACTCATTTTCACTGATGTTTGAGCGCCATTGTGCGTCCGAACCATTCTGTTTAACTTCTTTATTTTCTCGAAAACGCGAACGCAAATGCGTTCTCGAACCGATGTCGACTAATCTTCAAGAAATGAGGCTAATCTTTGCGGGTGACTCATTGACGGCGGCTGCTGTGTTCGAGGCTGGTTCGATATCGCTGGTAGAATTGTCGCCTTGCTGCTCTAAAGGGCAAGAACGGTTCGCACGAAGAATACGCTTGTCGCACGTTTTTGTCGACCAGCTCGGCAAGCGCGATAGTTGATGCCGTGTTCTGCGATAACTGCAACTCGTCTAACTCTTCCTTTGTTCCTACTGAACTCAGCGTGACTGCCACAGCGGTGTGATGCGGGACCCCGGTGCACTGCCGGAGTTGTTCTGGCTCTGAACGACCATGCCACGTGCTGCTCGTTGGCGTCGATACTGCCATAAACTACGACGCGGTACTGTTGAAATAATTTCGCGCAACAGGATCGTCCCCATGTTTGACAGCGCGACCATTTTCGTGACAACATCGGGGTCGTTGGTTATTTCTTGAGATGACTTGACATGATTGTTCGTACCCTATGTTTTCGTTATGATGTTGACGGAAGGTGGAGAAGGTAAAACAAAACCATCGAAAATTTTATTTCTGTTCTCTTCAAGATGGCGCCGTGTTCCTGTTCCGGTTCTGAATATTTTGAGACTGGAGGCGACTTCTACGCTGTAAGACAATCATTTGAACTTCTGTGGTCTCTTTTATGTGCTGTTATGCGCCGTGGTCGGGGTTTCGGATGCAAGAGGATGACATGGCTGTTCTTCCTGACAGTTTAAGGCAATTTGTGAGCAGGTGAGAACAGTGATTCTGAGGTGCGTGCGTTCTCCTTGTTTGTTTCTTGTCGGTTATCTGACTGCATGCCGAGGGCGGGTGAAGTTGAGATAAAGGTGAGAATCAGGCTAGTATGGAGATTCCGTGATTCAGGTTTTGCTACCTCTTTGCAAGTGGTTGAAGGGTTTCATTTCTCCTGTGGCTTCGTTGCGTGGGGCGGAGAGGGTGTATGTGCAGTGAACGGTGCTGCCATTCTTTATAAGCCTCAGATGGCGATGAAGAGGCCAGTGCTCTTGTCAGGGGTCACTTTGTCTGTTTCTTTCAGCCCGGCGAGGATGGTCAGATGGTGCTGAGCTGAGAATGCTGCCAGTCTGGACGTTTTTTCATTGTAGTCGCTTGGCTCTTGTGTCAGGGGTTTCCTGAGCTGACAGTTGATGCAGACCTTATCGAGACGCCAGCTTGTCGAATGAACATAACGTGATTTCGTTCTTTCGGCTCTTCCAAATTTCCGGCAACTCTGTCGCTGCCATTTCTTCTGATTGACCACTGTGAAAATCGGTGTTGGTGGCTCTGACTCGGGATCAACAACCTGTTTCCAGCTGGAGCATGCGCTCTTGCTGAAATAAGCAGTAGATGGTGATATTGAGGCTGCTTATCGGCTTCATTGCACAAACCATTGCGGAAACCAGTGTGATGTGCTCGACTGTGGCAACGGCTGTCTTCCTGCGCAGTTCTGGGATTTTATTGCTGTGTTCGTTGCGTTCTCACAGTGGGCTGCGGGCCTGTTGGGGCTATGGTATATACTTGCTGTGTTCTGTCGCTGCTAATCATCTTTCGCTTTGGTATTTTTTGTGTGTAAAATAAAACCTAAAGTCTTTGCACGCATTTCATGTTGCACCGGGTAGTATCTTCTTGATATTGACACCCCGCAACGTAAATAATTGTTTTATCTCCGTGTCGAAACGTTAATCGCGTGCGTTCGAACGAAGATGATAACTGGCTTTGCTATAATCGACGCGTTATAACCTGCCTGCGCAACGAACTATAATTCTTTGGTTTTGAGGTCAACGAAAACCAGTATTATGCGCTTTATCTTTGTCGTTTTGTCGGCAAAGGTGCGCTGTTTTCGGAAATGACGCGGTTGGACAACTCTCTTCATGGATCGGTGCCGTTTCCGAACAAATGGGCCTGATGAAACGAGCTGGTGAAACTGGCTGTTTGCGACTGCGCTTCGATGATCTTGACGACTTCCGTATGATCGACGGGTTAACGCTGCGTCGTCTTCGGTTGTTCGAATGGTGGCGGTTTCTTCCGCGGTGAGTACCGAAATATGCGATTCTTTTCGGTTAACCAATGCCAGCTCTTCACCGTGCAAATCGTAACTCGACCGCACCGGTCGTTCTTTCGTTGGGCATCTTTGATCGCTACGCAGGCGACGTTCGGCAATCGAACCAGGGCCGACGTTTTGGAGTATAATAATCATTTCAGGCATTGGGTTTACGGCTGTATTAACTGATTCGACGCGATTCTCCTGACCAGAACGTTGCGTATCTGTTTGACACATGGTTATATTATACACTGCGTGACTTCGCAATCGTAGTTTTTGTTTATGATTCAATGACACAACTGATTTTTTACAATTTTTAAGGCATTATTCGCAAATAAAAAGCCACAACTGCTGCTGAGCAGTAGCTGTGTTCTCAATTCTTTCGGCTCTTCTTCCAATTTTAACGAAAGCGATCGACCAATCAAATAACGTTTCGAAATCGGTGACTGTCTTTGTACATGGTGAACTCGTGAACGACGACCACTACGTTCTTTGTTCTTCTGGCAATGATTTCGTGATTTCAGTGTCTCCACGATAAATAACGACTGTGCCGTTTTCAAACGTTCACTGACCGCTCGAGCCAATATCTTCTGAAACGTAACCAACTGAAACCATATGGTCATGCTGCGCCGCTTGTTTCGAATATTCGCTAATAACTGAATGCTAATTGGTTTAATTTTGGGATCACTGTGTTCTGACAAACAATTCCCGTGTCGTTAATACGAATAATCTGCACAGTCGTCTGTTGCAGGGTAATGAATTTGTTGACGTGCGATTATCTGATTTATCATCAGCTCATTATGGAATATGCTCGCCTCATATTCCTGTTGTCCTTTTTTGCGGCTCGAACCCTGCATTTCGATTATTTTTGTTTTATTATGTAGATTAAGAAATCAAAAAGCCTGTTATATTGGGCACTGCGTTGCAACAAGTTAGTAAACTCTGCTTTATCGAAGGAACTGTTCACTGGCACAATAATGGTACCTGGTGTTTGACAGGCTGTAACCATATTCTCACACGAAGACGGTATAACTGTTTAACCACGCCGTATTGACAATGCGTTGCGTAACCAATGCGCGACATTCACGTTCCGTTTTCGTACTGATTATAAAGCTTTCTTTGGTCGTACCAGTGGGTGGTTCTGCTAAAGCGCATGCGTTGTAACAAGTGAGGCTACATTTGAGACGACGGACTGACAAATGCCAACTGCATCAATCCCAGATCTCATTTTTCTGTAATTTGATTAATATCGTCCAAACAGGCGCATTACTCTAATAGGTTACGGTATCTCGCAACTCTTCTTTCTGTTTCTCGCTTCCCAATAATGTAACGTTAAAAGTAACAATGAGATGATGTAACGTTGATAACTGTTCACAACTATTTCATGTTGCCGGACTATCATTTAAGGCTGTGCGTTTTAAACCACTGTTCAAATCTGGCATGTTACTGTCCTCTGTCGCTATTTAAGTTTGCTCTGAACCGACGATGAACGATGCGAAGAACAAACCGCATGCTCTGTCGTGTTGATGTCGCGCATGTTCGGTTTGCTTTCATATGATTGAAATCGCACTAGCGGTCAGCAACTCTTTCGTATGTTATGTTATGCGCTGTTTCGATGTTTATCGCGGCCTGTTTTTGATTGTTTTTATGTTTTGTAACTTTGACCGTCTCCCTCTGAAATGGCGTCTGGTTCTCGGTTTCTGACCACGCTTCTTTCAACCAGCAAATCTGTTAACCTAAATCGCGGTCGTTGATGCTGCCAACCAATTCTTTTAGTTTCCCCTAACGCTCGTTACGGTACCTGACTGTTTCGCTGATACACCTGCTGAATTGAGGTAAACAAAACCAGGAACTCATTTTCCTGCTGTCTTTGGAGATGTTTGGTGGCTGAAAAGCGTTGGGTGACAGGCCAGTCGTGGGCATCTAGGTGACCCGTTCTGAGCGTTCTTTGCAATCTGCAGTGACTCACGGTGTCGCTCGAGGCACAGTTCGCTGTCATAATGGCAGTGCACGGTGCAGACCTGACTCATTGAGACTGTCTCGTTTGACAATGACGGTACAAACAGTTGCTGGTGAGCACGCCTGACCATCGACAGGTCGACGCTGTTGACTGCTTTGACGCGTGCCAAATGGGCTTTGATATGATGACAGTGAACCCGTCTGCCATCTTTCACCTCTTGTGTTTTGTTTAAAGAGTTTCTAAATCCATTGTTCCCTCACATATTGCCGTTTGCGATTTTCGTTAGGTATCGGCTGCCGCGTGACTGAATAGAATAATGCTGATGCGCTCTTTATCAATCGATTCATTGACCACGCTGCTATCGTTGATCTGAGCACTGTGCTGCTCCGTTGCCAGTACGATGAATGAAAACTGTTTTAAAATTTATTTTTTTGATTATGTGCAAATCTTGATTATCTAACGCGGTTATGCCTGTAATTTTCGACTGATACAACTATTCTGGTTTATGAGATCATTATCTAACGCGCTGTATAGCATAAAATATTCTGTCAACAAAATTGCGTATTCATGATTGGATTGTCATGATGCTAGCTCTGCGGTGGGGACACACCGTCGTGACGTTGAAAAATCTGGTAGCTTTGTTCAGTTAATTGAATTCTAACTGAAACTGTTGGCTCTCGGATCATAACAATTTAACACTTTCTGGAATGAATACTCCAATGCGTCGAAAAAGCGACCACAGGCCTCAAAATTTCTTCCCCTTCGTGTCGCGATACTTGGCGGGCACTGTTTTATTCGTCGGTACAATCGACAACTGCCGCCTCGTTTTCTTTTTCAAATAACGGTCACCTCGCTGGGTGAGCGACTGATATGTTGCGCTGTTTCTCTTAACTGGGCCTGCTGCAGTGCCTGCTGGGCCGTCATTTGGCGCAATGACTTTCGACTTCATCAGGGTCCATTGGCACCGGCGTTTGATTGATTGTAGCAACTCCATTCCGCAACGCCAGGGCTCTTTTGCTGGTCGACCTGGCTTTCGTTCGGCTACTGTTTTCTGCAACTCGATATCGTGAATGTTCCGTGCTTATGAATACCCCGTAGATCACTGCGGTTTAATGTTTTTCAGAAAGATTTTAAGTTCCATTTGTTGCTCCCGTTACTCTTCTGGTTTGACAGCTTTGTCTTTGACGTTTGATGTGGGCGGGGCTATTGCTGTCGCCGGGTACTATGAAACTCTGCCTTGTTCGTGATTTAAAAGCCGCACTGTTGTTCAACGCGCCAGCCATGGCTGACTTCAGGAATCGATAACGCACTGACCAGGCAATGGCGTCATCGCATCGGCACCTGGTTCCGGGTATTTAATCGTTCTCATTGTTTGCGGTCGTGATGGCTTTCCATTTCTTTTATGATTATATGCGCCTCTTCCTGGCTGGGTGAAATCTTTTCTGTTTGATTGACCGCGCAGATGGGGAATGGTTCTTGAAGTGAAGTGATTTTCAAATGTTGGGTTTTCTTTGCACCGCGCATCTCATCGATAAATATTTTATCGTTCATGTTAACGCTGACACAACCCGCCAGTAACTGCACTACGGTATTCTTCCTGTAATACTTATTCTTGAAACCCTCACCTTTTCATTCGAAGACTGTTAAAATATACAAATAAAGACAGCATGTTTATTCCGATCTTTCCTGCTTCAACCTCTTGAGCAACTTCCTATTTCATGTATCGGGGAATGACCTAACTCACTAAATCTCGACCAGCTCTGGCTACATGGCACAAGCGGCTTCCCTTTCCGTTGTTGATTTAATAAGGGACAGTCAACCTCTCACCGTGGTGAAGCCAATCGTTGATATGCTCGGCCGCTGTCAAGCAGCGCCTCTGAGAAAAGGTATTCGCTACCGCGCATCGTTGTCCTGCTGGCTGCTGGGGCCTGGCACGGTCACGTCACTGGTTTAATGAGTATGATCTTCTTCTAAAGAGCACATTAAAGCTGCTGTTGCGGCACGCTGAAAACGTTTCCGGTGTTTGTTCGCGGATACTCGTTCGTTAAAATTTTTCCGACCTTTCTTTCCTCTTATGAGCTTTCAATGTTTGTGCTGCTGACCATCTTTCGCTATATTCTCGTTGACAATTTTTTGACTGGAGCTTGGACTCATAACGGCGCAGACCACAAATAGGGATGCCGACCTCTTCCAGCATCACCGCTGTTCGAATGATGACTTTCCCGTAAACAACGTGTGCGATATTCATTTTTCACTTTCTGGTTCGTCATGGTGTTCAATTCAAGTTTCAAATCGCGCGACACCTGCCTTTGTTCTGTTTGTATTGCTCTTTGACCTGTTTGTCGGCTACGTCGCTTTGGCAAACGCACCGACGGCGGGCAGACGCTGTTGGTGTGCACCGCCGTGATTTCACTATAGTCTCCGTGCTCGCGTTTTGGTATTCTGCGGCTCTGTTCTGGTCTGGCGGGGCCCCAGGGTTCGCGCCGCTGTCGTCGCTCGAATGGCGGGTTCTGGCCTGAGATTCTCGGCTCGTGCCTGCTGGCTGCGGTACGTTTAAACTCCGTGTTTCTTCGCTGTCGATCAAAGCCGCTGAACAAAACCGCCATCGGCAAAATCTCGTCTCGTTCATGCTGACGGAATCTTTCGCTGATTCTTGACTGCTTTCTGCTGTTGATATGGGTTCGTTTGAGCTGGCGCATGGTCTTTGTTCTGGACGGCCGCTTTCCTGGCGGCGGTGCGTTCCCGCTGATGGGTGGCTGCGTTCATTCCTGTTCTTCGTTATATTCAATTTTGATGTAAACGCCGTTGATCGATAAACCGTCTGCGTATTTAAACGGTCATGACCATTTCATTGGACGGTGAGCACTAAATCGATCGGCTACGGATGCATTTCGGCTTCGCCGACGTGGCGTGGAACTGGATGGTTGGCCCTCATAAACGGCGCGCCGTAATAAAGATGTTCCGTCATGGTGGCGTGACCGCGCTAAGCGTGGCGCATGCCGGTCATCCGTTTTATTCGTCGTTCCTGCAACGTTGAGCGGATAACGTCTGCAAACGTCTTATCCGGCGAAACTGGTTAAAAGGCTTCTTTAGCGTTTCCCGACTGATGAATTTTGCCTGACTCTGACCGCAGGATCTGCGTCTTTGACAGAGGTTTTGACGGTCGTGTAAAACCTGGCGTTCTTTCGCGTGTACGCCCAGGCGCTTTCTCGCTGATCGTCTTTCCACTGGCCTGGGCGGTCTGAACGATCATATCTTACCTGGCTGTAACGGACAGGAAGTTATCGATAACCGAAGTTGAGGCTGTTCACTGCTGTGCTTTCAAGCCCTGACTGCTGAGACAGCACTGACCAGCCGTCGACGGCTGTGCTGGTGGCTGGCGACGGCACGGTGTTTTCCTTTTTCATGTACTCGATGACTGTTTGGAAAGTGTGCAAACACCGCTCTGGTTTCGTGCATGGTTGAAACATTTATGTCATTGATTGTATTCTTCGCGCTGGCGTTCTCTTGCTGATAAATGGCGATCTCGATCGTTAATTCCGTCGGCTGCAGTGCGATGCCGTCCGTGATGGCGGACGATGCCCGCGATTTTCCTGTTGGTGTGGTCTTTCGACCAGCACGGGGCTCCATGACCGTCATAATAGCGTCTCTACACAACACAGATGGCGCAACCAACCTGTTCTTTATCTTTCCGTCTTTCTTCATCATTTATAACGTGTTGGCCTACGTTACCTGTTGCCAACCGCAATTTTGGAACTCTTTATCAAGAAGTCACCTCATCACGCTCTGAATCGCAGTGAACTCTTTCCCATTTTCGGTCATTGGTGCGTAACGCAGTTAGGCACGTTTTGATTCACTGCTCTTTTAACATTGCGCGCTGTTCAAACCGTAATCGGCCGACGTGAATGCATGAACTCTTCTTGTGTTTATGCTCTGTTGTTGACGGTTGGGGTTTTGCCTTCCTCTTTCTCCCAGTTTTGACAATATTGATCTATGAAGTTTAACTGTGGTGCGGTGGTCGCTTTCTGAATGACTTCCCGTATTACCACGTAAAGCTCTGCTCGGCGGGGGAACTTTTGTTTGTTCATCGAGCTGCCGTGATTTCCGTTTGCTGGCTCGACGATGGTTGACGGGCTGACGGTCGAGCAACAGACGCGTGCTGAGCTCGGGGCTGTCGTTCCGCTGGCTCAGTTACCACCAGCCCATGGTGGGCACTGCTGCCAATGATCGCCGTCAACTCGCTTACTGATTTAAACACGCGCGTGAATCTGTCTTTGGGTTTTACGGAATAAACTCGCGCGTTTATTTTGTTAATAAACATACAACCTGCAACGACTGCTCACTAATGAGGTTTGAAACTTCATGAACTGTTCCTGGTATCGACGGCAGATGGTCGGCCTGAGTCTGTCACCGACAGACGATGCGCTGCCAGCTGGACGTGTGCGTTCGGTTCTGAGCCAGGTTTGATCTTCGGTCGGCTCGTTTTCAAGCCTCAGAGTCGTGAATGAATCCTCTTCTTTCGGCGCGCCACGGCAACGAGGCAACTGTTCAGGCTTTTCGAACTCGACACGACCAGGGTATGTAAAATAGTTTCGCCTCGTCGGCACGTATGCAACGTGTTGGTGACGACGGGCTATGCTCGTTCCCACGGTTCCACGCCTGCCTGTTGTACGGGTACGCTTTATCGCTTCGCTTCATATGGACGCCTGCTGACCGGGGGCGACTGGCCATTCGCTAACTGCTGGGGCCACGAAACACTCAAAAGTAGACTTCAGTTGAAATTCTTTTTCTCTGGTATTGTAGAGATCGGACACAATGTTCTGTTCGGGTTGCCACAATAATCGGCTGATTTAATCGGTTCGCCTCGAGCTGCTCTTCAACAGTGCTGTCAATCGCGTCTGAAAAACCTGCGAAGTGTTTGTGTTTGAGTTTCGAATACATTCTTATTAAACAGATGGAGTGACGTTGAGCACCGTCAACGGCGCTATCAGTGCGTTGTAATCGAAACGACATGTCACTTTCGATCGTGTTTCGGATCCAGAGGTTGAACTTTCATATTCTTCGAGTCATTCTGCTGACGTTCCTCTGTAGACGCGCTTTAACTGCGGCTGACGACCGTCTGTCACGCGGCTGCCGGCACGTGAAGGTCTCGACCATTCTTCGGATAACGATCGTTGGTGTTTCGAATCTGTGTCGTAGTAGGCGACGGTCTAATCAAGCAAATCCATCGTGTTCTCTGCTCTTTCTCTAATGATCTGTGTTAATCCGTAACTGTCAGACTTAATGACGGTGATGCGAAGGCTCACTGCCGTCTTCGCCATATGGCGCGAACTGCGCGTTCGATCGTTGCGCTGCTCGCGCGTTGTGTTCTTCCCAGTTTTCGTTTGCTCGTTTCATTTAATAACTGAAGCGGTGAAGCTCTGAGCGAGCTTTACCACCGCAATGATTATCGTCGCAGGCATCTGGGCGCAATAGGCGTGATCGTTCCATTTGTTCTCTCCGGATGCTCAAATCGGCTCATAACCCCTCGGCCCGGGTCGCTATGTTCGGTTCGAAACCGTGATGATGAAGACAATGGCGTTGCCGTGGTGCGTTGAGCAAGACAGTTAGATCTTTTCTCCGCTGTTGCTGCATTTAAGATGAACCATCGAAGGGATGCGGTTGAGCCTGTTCAGGCTGGGGCTCGAGGTCGTGGTGCGACAGGGAGGCTCGACCGTCAGATCTGATGGTGCTGCGGAATGGGTCGAAACGACTGTTGTCCGCTGCCTCCCGCGCCAGACGGATGCTTCTGGGGTCGATCGGTCCGTCATGCCAATTAGCGGACGGTGCGAGCTATTTCAAACTGATCTGCGCTTTGCGCTGCCGGCGCGGCGTTGGGACTGACTGTTATGACGATGGTGCTGGCTGGTTTTCGGCATGCGAACCTCTTTTCTTCGTTGACCTTTGCCCGTTTTGAGCCGTGGCGTGCTGTCGCGTTGTTTTGGACGACGTTTGATGTTCTGGTCGGGCTGGATTGTCATGAACCGTTCTGCGCATTTTGATGATAACTTTCGTTATTTCTTTCTCTTCCTGAACAAAGCCCTGTCGTCATTTCAAGCTCCGGTTCAGGTATTCCGCTCTGGACGCAATTTATTTTTTGTTCATGTCATTAAGGCAGAATGGATCCCCTAATATAACGCTTATCGACGATGTTTATGACGTGGATGATGGTAATCATGAAGCGTATTTCGGATGCCGGCGCCGAGATGCGGGTTGGTATTTTGCTCCTGCGGCTGTCTTCGGTATTCGGACTGGGTGAACGGTTCAAGATGATTTGGTGTTCGGCTCTGGCGACAACAGGGCTATCTCTCTTTGACATAAATGATTGCCCATTTCTGGAGATATAACAGGAATGACTGTTCGCTGCCTGTTGATTCGTATAATATTGTCAGCTCTTTCAGATTTTGTACTCTTCTGTTTCTGGATGAAGCGACTTTATCGATTTTTCTTCAGGCGAGATGACCAACACGGACGCTTATTTCTATGATTTTCTGACTCCTCGGACAGGTTCGCCGAGCGTGTTCTGAAACAGTATTGCTGTTCTGTGCCTTTGATGATTCGTAAAGCAGAGATATATCTTTTGTCTTTATTTTTGATTTTTCCAAATGACCGGGCATTCTTTCCCCTGAAAACCTAACCAGGGGAACTCTCCAATTAAGCAGTGATAAATCATCATCTGAGGCGTCCGTTCCGCAGGAGGCAAACAGTTTGAGTTGATCACTGTCAGCCGCCTGGGCGGCGGCGTCGTTCATTTCGACTCACGGGCTAAACTGATGTTTGGCTGAAAACCTGAAACTCTCCGCGGCTGCTGTGGACACGTGCCCGCTGTTTTCGTGATTTCGTGCGTCGCTTCAATTCGGCAACTTGGACCGCACAAGCGGTAACTGGTACTAAGCTTGCTTTCTCCAAATCGCGCAACAGGCTTCTCCATTTGACTTTGAATGCGGTTTGCCAGCGTTACGGCCACTGCGGGTCGGCGTCTTATGCGATCACTGAGACTACGCTGATAATCATTTTTGGCTGTCTCTTCATTGCTGTTTTGTATACGCTTCTGATAAACTGTCGGGCACATCGAACGTGACAATTAGTATTGCTGAATGACGTTTTCCAGCTGATTGTTTTTGGCACCGGCCTGCTGGGATTTTAGCCTAACCGTCGAAACTTCCGTTGTGCTCTGACATGAGACACTCAGTTCCCTTGACGTTTTGTTCTGACGTGTTGGGAGTTGATAAACTCACGCGGCACATGAATGGGCAACTGGTGCGTTTGTTTTGACGCTGTCAAATGTCGCAGATTCAATTTTCCGTTTCTTCTTGATTTCAGCTTCACCTACGCAGGTGGTGTGAAATGCCTGGATGAGCATTCCTCCTGATGGGTTTTCAATCAGATAGGCTTTGACTCTCAAAATAGATCTGATAACAGTGTCGGTCACGGTTAACTGCGCGCCGTGTTCTTTATCGATCGCACTCGCAGAGCTCTTTTTCTGCTTGCTGTCAGTTCGCACGGTAATGCACAGCTATTTCAGGTACAGCCTTTCTGGGGTTTGCAAATGATCGCACCTGTGCGCTCTGCTGGTAACGTTATCTGGACACGGTGTTTCTTGTTCAATGATAGAGATCGAAGTCGTGAGCCTGAAATTGATACTCACAGCTCGGTTTGTCGTTATTCTCTTTCCCTATGGCTGAGCTGTCTCGTTAATGGGCGTGGTGTGACAGTCGACTGCTGCGCGATCATGGTTTTCGTTTTCTGTTTTGCCTCAGAGTTTTAACTTCTTCAGTTTTTGAAACAATGTCAGATTGGTCTTTCTGCTACTGCTGATGAAGACCACGCGACTTCACTATTTGACGAGCCCATGTCGTCGCTGATGAACTGTGATGGTGACCTCGAGGCCTGTTTAACTGCATCAAGTATGCTCCGTCGAGTTGGGGAGATCGATGAACTGTTTCGGGTAACAAATCGAGATGACCAGTTAATCCAGATGAACGTGACGTTCCATTTCGCGATCGAAAACTCTTCTGTTCAGACGCTGCACTGTGCGTCCAATGTTCTGGTCGTTCGAGATAGATGTTGACGTTTGCCTTTTATTATGACAGGCGGTAGAAGGCGGTCTCATCGAACCTCGGAGATGACAATGTTTTTCGCCGAAAATCTTCGTTGCTGACTGGACCACTAGTTAAGCGTATCGGCGCGACTACGACCGATACTCACGCTACAATCATATTCTGTTGTGCAACGTTCACCACCCCGCCCAAATGATGCATACTGAATATCGAAGTAAACGGTATCGCCATTAACAACGATTTCGCGCTGAAACACCAAGTAACAACGCTGTTTCATGCGGACCAGAAGTATCGGTTGGCTCCAATCAATGACGCCCTGCGATACCGGATGTTCGACTGTGGCATTTTATGATATGACGGCGTTTGGCGTAATGCAAATATCTGAATTATGACGATCTTTGATGAGTTTTCAGCGGTATTTGCGACGCTATCGACGCAACGGTGCAACTTTCGAGTCGAATGCAGGCTGGGCTGCTGTTTTGAATGGACGCGACATTTGAGCTCCGCTCGTGAGAGAAACTCACTCGATTTTCATTTTCTGGGCGACGCGCGCGAAATGCTTTGTCTTCGTACCTGCTGTTTTCCTCAATCGCCATTCCCATCGGAGACGCGTTGTTCGTGGCTGCTGTGATTTCAAAGCATTTGGGACTAATGTGATTTTCCGTTTTCCCAGCGTAATCTGTTGGTTGCAATTTCGAGCTTTCTGCTGTTGCTTCTTCGGTCTGTTCGTGCGGACTCTGTCTGTGATTGTTTATGATATGCGCGCAGCTATTTCAATTTTTTGTCGACTTTCTTTGTTATAAAGACGTGCCACTGCGCTACTCAATGAACTGACAGTATTCGGCGAGAACTCTTTCGCAATCTCTAAACCGCTGAGGATCGTGAGCGGTATTTTCGATTTTGATAACGGTTACTGCCGTATAGTTCAGCTGCGTCGACACAGATGGCGTTTTTCGAAACTGATCGTTATTTCCCATTCTATTTTTGATGTGTAACCTGGTTGACTTCTTTGTTAATGTTTTCTTCTGGAAGAAGATCTCTATCTAACTTTTCTGTGATTTTCGTTGACGTTCGTCAGCGGCTGAAGTCGACAGCAATTACTGGTGTTCGTAGTTGTTCAGCAAATCGTTCATCGACAACTGGGTGATCGTTATTTCGACTGAATTAAAGTAGTTTTCGATTTTGTGTAGATGGGCCATTGCTGGTAACTCAACAGGTTTTCTGGCGGTGCGTGTTCGGTATATCGGGCAACATTGACTGTTCAAAATCAATTTTCTCTGGCTTTCCTCGTAATTTTTTTCTGTTTCTTTCGCGAATCATCTGCTCAGCTCGTGAGCACAACGCGCCACTTTTCCCCATTTAGTGTATCGGCTCCCATTTTCTTCTACCTTCTGTGTCAACAGGATATAAAATCAACTATAGAACATTCGCCGTCTGTTTCTAAATAATGTTTGATGAATAACTGATGTGTCGGAGAAACCACTCGCTTCCCCAGCCAACTGGTGAGGCGTATCTGCCCGCTCGCGGCTCTTGAAATCTTTAGCGAGATGATTTCGGATCAGGCCATGGTCGAGGACAATTCAGGCTGCTCTGTATGTTTCACGCGTTTACAGTTTTCTTTATTCTTTTCGATCTTCTGTCTTGGTCGTCGCCTGCATCAGTTCGTCCTGGCCTCTAACTATTATGTTCGCGCGTATATTTTTATTTCTTGACGATGTACGTAACTGTTAACTCACGGCGAAAGATCTTCGCAGACCTTTTTATTGTTTTTGCGACAGTTTCTTTTGAGCTGCTGCTGAACGCGGCTCACGGCAACTTCTTCGCTTCCTCGTACTGAGTTAAACGGTGGCTTCTCAATATCTTCGCCGGCAATTTTAAATAAGCCCGTAATTCGGCTGGTGCGTTTTCCCATTGTTAACAAACCAGACAACCAGCCGCATTTAGTTCTGACAACTGGTCTTTCAGGTGATTTGCGCTGAACAATGTGGTGGTGAGGAGCAGGTTGAATGATCGTGTCGTTGGGTGGTTCTGGCTTCACTGGCCATCAGCATGTTGGTTGCGATCTGACTGGGTCACATGTGTTGAACGGACATTTCACAACCTTTCGGCCAATTCTCTGAGGTAGTTCTTCATTCAGCACGGTGACTCAATGATGGGCCTGGGCTGGCGGCATTCATGCAACGACACCATGGATATCTTTGGCATGACTGAAGAAGGGTACTATTTCCGTTAAAACAATTTTCTGCTTTCTGGTTGATAATCGTCGCCAGTGTTCTCCCGGCATTTCATGTCTGTTCTGCGGACCTGTTCTGGTTGGCGACGAACCTCGCCAATTCTGCGCGAATTCGGCGCTGTATTCCTTCGGTGGTTCATGGTGAACCAAACGGCTGTGGCTCGCTCGCCAGCGGGGTGCCGTCGAGGACGTTTCGAGGATATTTTGGTCTTTCGGCTGCGCTGACACAGGCAAAAGAACAGTCGTGGTGGTTACGATGATAAGATGACCGACTATCTTTTCTTGTTTGCGTTCCCGCGTTTAATGAACTCTTTGGATAACACTTCAGACACTGCTCACGATGGGTTGACCTCCATTGGGCGTAACAGCGATCTGGCTGAACGAGCACAGGCGTGGTGCCTGTTTTGGGCTCTTTTCTTTTGTTCAAGACAGGCACGTTTGGAAGAGGCGTTGCTCGGGCGGGAAGATCTCGCGAACTGTTTCACTGCCAGTCAGGTGAGGTTCAGGTGGGTGGGCATGTCATGGGTTTTAAATGGTTTACCACCTACGCTGACGCGACCGGGTACTGCCGTAATTGAGGCGTAACCGGGACTCGCGGGGCGCTGGAATGGGATGCGCTTTCAGATCGGCGCGCAATGGGCTCACGGTTGGTCGGCAATCGTTGTCTTCTTCGCTGGTTTAGCAACCTCAGGATTTGAAACTCACATTTACAGATCATTTCTTCGCGCCGTAAACTCGCAGACAATTTTTCGCTGTCGCCACGTCGAGGGGTCGTTCGCTTTTGTCGGGGTTGCGGATCAACTTTCTTCAAACGAGCTTTTCTTCTGTGGCCACTTTCAGCTGCGGTACGGTCTTGAACCGACGACTGCTGGCCTCATGACTGGGGCGTTCGAGCTGCGATACCTCTCTCGTCATCTCTTTGTTCGAAATGAGACCATGCTGACTGCAGCTGTTAATGGTTAATAATGAAACGCCTGTTCACTTCACGTTTAACACGTTTACATGTTCGACGTTAACTGGTGTTAACTCTTTGGGCTCAATCCCAGGCATGACACTGACAAGTGAACTGCTCGCACAGCCGTGTGAGCGACTTTGTTTGGCGACAATTTCGGGCGTGGCAACTGATTGAAGTTCGCGAGGCATCGGCAAATTCGGTTCGCGACGAACTGTTCATTTTGGAATGGGTGCAAACTTCGCCAGTCAACTTCTTTCTGGGCCATGAAATTACTGGTGCAATTTGTTTCTTGTTTTGCCGGCTACCGTTGCGCTCTGGACTAGACGACAACAGCTGTGGCAACATCGGGTGAGCGACGGACTGAAGCCAGCGTCACGTTGTGTCGGCTCTCGCCGGTTGTTCAACTTCAAATGTTTTCTGTATGCCAGTGCTTTGGTCTCTTTCTGCTTATTAACGGGGCATTTCTGGTTTGAACGGATGGGGCTTCTGAAATGTGCTTTCTGCCGCATGTTTTCGAATATAACTGACGTTCAGGTTTTTGCCTAACAATTGCGAAGACTAAAGTGATATGATTATGTTCGGCGTTCAAAGTATTGTTTGAGCTGAGAACAGCTTTGTTGACAGCTACGCTTTTGTAACTGTGTTAACTGTTCTTGAACCGGCGTGGATTCGGCGGCGAACGCTGTCGTATTGGTACCGAAGTTTCTTGATAACTTTGTCGAAACTTTGCAACTGTTTTTTCAGCCAGCTTTAACTACTGGCGACCTCGCTGTTCGCGTTTTGAGCGTTGGCGGTTTGAGCATTGATGATTGTTTGGTTTTCAACACCCAGCGGTATAATATTTCAACAACTGCGGCAACATCGGGGACCGACGACGCTGTTGTATCGGTGTTGCAATGGGCTGGAACTACTGGCGACCAATCAACGCCTGCGGCCGTGACGAATGCAATACTATAATTTTATCTTCTGTTGATGCGACCAAACTGCATTGACTTCGTTGTAAACACAAGGAAACTGAAACACCCAACTGTTTACGCAGTTCATCATTAACAGGGTGCGTATCTCAACATGTTCTCGTAAATTGCCGCTGGGCGGTAGTTTGCATCGTACCTGCGCGATGGCGCTGGCTGTTGTCAGCGATCGGCAACGTCGACCTCGTGTCGCTGGTTGTTTGCTGACTGGTTCCCGAAAGGCTGCGGTGATTCGAGAAGATCGTTGAGGATTCGCTTTCGTCGACGGGCCAGGCGTGACATGATTCCGACCAGCCATTGAGATTTGATTAAACGGAAGAATTACTGCTGGTTCGGCTTTGGTTCGACTTTCCGGGCGGGCACAATCAGCGGCTATTTGATCATGGACGCAGCGGGCTTTGAGGGCTGTAACGGTGCTACGACAGTTTCGTTGGCACGAGATCTTGCTTCGCTGAAAACTCGACAACGATGATCTTGGCTATTTTTTGGCAACGGCGATCCATGGCTGATGCTGCTGATAACTGGTTCTTCGGCTGCGGATCTTTTGGCACTGTAATAACTTTGGTGCCGTGTTTCGTCGGCTTTGGCTCGTAAAGGCACGTTTGTTTAACAACTTCTTCTCGTTACTGGCTTCGTCGTTTGTTCTGCTGAAACACCTGTTCCGTCGGAAACGGAGCCAATAGCGACCGTCTTGCACAAACAGTTTCGGGCGTTTGAAACTGTCGGCTGAGCACTGACGGCACGGTTGGCAGCTTTCGTTGTTGCCTCGTTCGGCATCGCTGTTTGTGCTGCCCAGCAAACGTGCTGTTCGAGCTTTACATTCAACGGTCCAACTGCCCGGTGGTGTTCTGGTTGCGCCTAACGGCAACTGTTCGGCTTTGCAACTTCTGTTGCTTTCGTTTTGAACAAGCAGTTTTTTCTTCAGCAACTTCGATTCGTTGATCTGCTGTTTCCTTTGAACTTCACTCTTTTGTGCTGATGGTAACGTCGCTACTGTATTGCGTTTTGTTAACTTCTGTTAACTGTTGCTTCGTTTGTGCTTTGCTACTGTTCATTTTCTGATCGTGTTGTAACTAAATCGGCGTAACAACGGCGTGTTCCAGTAACCGAAGCGATTACTGGCGGCGACCGTTACCGATGCGGCCATCGCTCCTTTTCTTTAAAAATATTTTTTCGCCATCGCTGCGACTTCTTCTATGTTCCATGTGCTCGCACGATTTTCGTCGAACACCACGGGCCACACCATTGTTTTATGTTTACTGTTTGATGGTTAAAACCGCATGACAAAGGCTTTCGACACCCTCCATTCTGAGGTTTAAAGAGAATGTTAGCTACACTATGTTTGGCGTTTTTTCTGGTGATCGTTGCCGTTCTGGGCGTTGATTCGCTTTGTATGCTCTTCAGGACTATTTCCGTGTTTTAGAGGTGCGGTTTGCAGCCTGAAGCTCGACACTTCGTGATCGCGATAAACAGACCAACTGCTTGTCGTACGATGTGGCGGGGATCTGCCGTTTCGGTGTTTTCTCCGTCTAAATCCGTGTGTTTGTTCGAAACGAGACGCCATTTCTTCTTCTGCCGACGACTTTGATTGTTTGGCGAGGCCGGTCAACTGTATTTCTTGCGCCATCATTGATGGTATATTCGTTAACCAACTGTTGAGATGCGGTTCAGGCTATTTCAGAACGAACGTGATCTGGTCCATTTTCGATATTTCTTCGGAGACAATTCCGCCTCCTGACATGAAGGCGTTTTCACTGCTGATACAAGCGCGAATTCACTCAATTAATGAGCCTCGTTTGCGTCTGAGCAAATAATCAGCATCAATTTTTCGAAATATCGTGGGGGCGTTTACTCACACAGCTTTGCTAGTGGGTTGCTGCTGGCTCTGGCCTGGCTTTGTTCGGCAACAACGGTGGCTGTCGGCAAGATGCCGTTCCCGTAACGCTGGTAAGACCAGTGGCGATTTTTGATCGAACTGGCGGATATGAGCATCTGCTTTCCTGTTTGACCGTCGCATAACTCAAGTCGTGTCTTTTCTTTATGGTGCGCGCTGCTGAAGCTAGTCGCATTGCCTGAGGCTGCAGGCCACGCATATTGTTCGAAGATAATTTCTATGATTTCGGCAATCTTCTGTTTCATATCATGATGGCACAATGTCTGTTCTGCAGCAGATCGGGTTATCTTTCACGCAGCCTCCCCAAATATTCGCCGCGTAAGCACGTTCGGGTGGCTTCTGTTGGTATTCATCAGCCGCCATATCGCACGCATTTCCCCAATCTGGGCTCTTGCGGCGGTAATGATGTCTTAGTCTGGTTTTTTATTGTTCAACTCGTCATATCGGCTATTGACTCTGGTTAAATATTTTTAACCAACTCAAGACTTTTGAATGATCCTCTATTTCTAGTTCAAGGGGCAGTTCTATTTCGTCATGGTTGATAAAGCCATTTATTCAGGAAGAACGGTTCCTGTTTGAGAATAACTGCGTAATGAGGACACGATCTTGACCGTGACTCACTGGCACCGTCATGAAACGGGCAGACCATCTGGGCCCAGCACGTTCAACAATTCTTGATGTCGTTAATATGGGCCAGCAATTTTTCGCCTAAACCGAGCCGTTCCATCGTGTTGCATGCCAATCGACGATTTTCTGAATGTGCTCGTCCGTGCTGCGTCAATCGCGACCGCCATGTGTCGCGTCATCTCGACGGTTCAAGAGATGGTACGCCCGCTGGCACCTAAACTATATCTTTCATGGGTAGCTGTACACGTCGTAAAACCTTCTGTCAGATCAAGTCTAAAATCCGTACTGCATCTGGAAGTTGTTCATCGCGGCTCGTTCTTATCTTCGTATTCCGTGCAACTCACCATATTCGTCTGGCGACAAACCTCGATATGCTGCAGCTCAATATCGTGTCAACTGTTTTCACCCTCCATATGCCTGACGTTGAAGAAGGGTATCAATGACGACATCGTCAGCCTGACTTCGCATGCGATTGATCGGCTTCGATTTTGCCCCAAACGGTTGTCTGTCAGGTCGGCGATTTCGAAATATCGGCATTTCTGCCATTTTTGTGGTATCTTCGGTGCTTTCGATCGCTTTGTAACAAACGGGCTCGTTACAAAAGAAGCCTGAGAGGAGAACTCTAAAGGATGATGTTTTTCTTTGTGAAACTTATAAAACTGTATGCCTAACAAATAGTAAGGTGATTAAAACAAGATAAACAAACCAACAATATCGTCTCGGACACTGACGGACACGCCAATAAATAACGCCGACCTGGCAAGGTAGACTTTCAGGGGCCTAAATGCTGTCGAAACAACGTAATGCTCGATGTGTTGGAATTGAACATTCATAATCTTTGAAATCATATTTTGTTAATGAAACAATGCTATGCATTTTGGACTCATATCATCAATAAGGCGGAGAGACTGTGGCACTGTGACTAATACCTTTCCAACTCGGCATCTGAGAAACTCATTGCAATTCTCATGATTGAAACATTTTCAAACATTGATACGAACGCTGTAATATTCCGTGATCGCCTCTTGTTTTCATGGGGCCACGTTGGGCATTTGTGCCGTTCACCGATTTTCATGCATTGTTTGTTGAGGCCTGTCTTTTGGTGTCGTTTCCATATCGTTGCAACGATAAAGTGGTTCTTACGACCACTCGCCTCGCACTATTTCTGTTTTCTCTTGTGATCATCTGTGTTCTGCGCTCAACGAACTAACGTGTTTAAATCGTCCTCTTTGAGATTTGTATTCGGAAGGATCATTCATATTAGTAAAATATTCAGCTGAATATCACAATATTGATTACACGGGCAACATTTTGAATCAACGTGTTTTCTGTGTTCGGTACTGTTGTGGTTTGCGTTTCATTCGATGTTTTTGGCTGCCAATAACAACGGTTCATCGGAGATATTTGTTCATTATATGCTCGATTCGGCCCCAAGCGCTGCAACATGTCATCGTCTGGAAGCGCTGAAATAACACCATTCGATGTTTGGCGGCTTCCCATCCTGACGCCGGATTCTACGGCATGACTTCTTCTACATTGATCGCCGCAAACACGCCATTGAAACCTGGTGCGGTGACAACTGTTTCGAATGACGGTTCACTACCCTGTTCTTTCCCATCGAATATGATACGCCGTTGTTATAATGTTCAATGACGCACATGCTGTAATCGACGGCGATATCTTGGGCTGGCTGGCCGGTTATTCATCATTACTGTCGGGAATTATGACGACTCGTCGAGCATGCCAAATTTCGAACACTGTTCATGTTGCTCGGCTGATCTAGAATAACGGATATGCGCATCTAAACTATCGTCTGTTGACATGTCTGCCCAGCCCAGAATAGTAACTCGTGTCGCGCGGCTTTTCGTGTTCGTTTCCGTTGATTGCAAGTAGTCAGGCTCTTTTGTCTTTTGATAGTAAACCAATGGTGTTGCTTCATCCCGAGATGAAGGTCTGGACTTCGGGCCTCATTCGACCACCCAGTTTTTCAGCCGCTGCCCATTGTTCATGCGCCCTTTCCCCAGACAATGACAAATAGCCGTCTGCGTTCGTAGTTTGGTGTCTCCATCAATATCGAAGGTATCAACGCTTTCTTCTTTTTCACAAATAGCTCTTGTATATTACTTTTCCCCATGTTTCATTCTCATGGGCGACAATTCACTTTGTGATGACCGCTGTGATCTGAAGACCATATTAGCAATCTATAATCGTGTGCTCCCTTCTTGTTTGGATCAGGCCACCGTCCCGTGTCGAAACGTGCTGAAGCCGCTGGGTTCATGACAACGATATGACCAGACGGAATGATTATCTGTCTTTTGTCGCCGATCCTGAAGCAGAGGCTAGCAGCTAGTGTTCATGCATTGCGCTTTGCTGCTGCTGCGGGCATTTTCGCCTGTCGGCCTCTTTCAGGGCCAGATGACCTCGCTGTTCACGCCATTTTCGTGCGGGACTGATCAACGGCGGTATCTGCGGTCGGTTGCGTCTTCAGCGACGGCCTCGCCAGCGGCTGGTGGGCGTTCTATGTTTGGTGGACATCAAACGCCGCGACATTCGCCATCTGCCGTGGTTACAAAACTTTCGGCTTTTCTTTGGTCTTATCGAGGATGGCTTGCGTTTTAGTGAAACTCTTTGGAAAGCCGACCATTGTGCAACGCTCTATTCTGTTCCTCACGGCATGAAGGCGCGATTTATCAACTGTGCCAACCTGCTCTCATGATCACAAAATCTTCCTTTAACTTTGTTGCAGAATGAAATCATATGGGTTCCCCGCAAAGCCACTCCTGACGGTTCTTCAATCAGCAAGAGATTAACTGGAAGTGCAGCACGCGTCTGTGGGCGTTGCGGAAAAACCCAGTGCTGCTGCGGATGGCAGGTCAGTCTGCAGGGTTTGTTGCTATATCACCGTTCATCTGTAACGGCATCATAATCGTGCTGCTTTCAACCGCTTCGCGTGATACATGGTACGGTTTTATGTAAATTTCCGTGCCACACACGAAGCGTTTTAACCCGCTACTGGCCTCTCTGAAGCGTTTGCCTGGGTCGCCAACCGTTTATCGGTTTAACACAGCAAAGCATTGGATATTAATTGACCATCTGACCGTTAGCTGTAACGGTGCTGTTCGGATCGAACGCTCTCTTTTTCACGGATATTGCGTTGGCGTGGTTTACCGTTATAACGCCGAGAAAGGCGCAAATCATCGCTGCTGCGAACTGGGCTTCTGCCGGGTTGCTCTAACAACTTCTCTGTGAATCATTTCTCAAGCCACTGTCTTTATATTATACTGGTACGGTGTCGACGTGAACTATGAACTGTTACGATAGTACATTTCTTCTTTTCGCTCTGCCTGCTCAGCTACCTGCGAGCTGATGGCTACTTCCAGCCACACAGTGATGAAGACGACTTTTCGCCTGTGAGGTTTGTGGTTTTGTTTCTGTTGTTCAAAGTGTGCGCTATGACAATGAGACTGCTTCAGCTGACCCAGCTGGTGGACGTGACGTCTGTTCGCAGCCTGGCCGTGGATGGAGGCCATCTTTGAACGCTGGAATTTCTGCTGTTTGCTGACGACGATAACCGGTTTTGATGAGGCTGCGCTGACAGACCAGATCTGACAAATGTTCCGGCCAGTTGATGAAATGATTTGTTTCTTGGCTATTCAGCGAACTGTGCTGGCTCCAGGTGTTGAGCTCTGCGCCCTGCGGGGCTGGTTTCACTTTGCGGTGAGCTGTTTGCCGGTTCAACTTTTGAACCATCTGAAACACTGACCGTTTATTATCAATAACTCGTTAAAATGTGATGACCTCCCGTTAACTAATTGCCACTTTCACTTTTAACAGGTGCCGTAGTTCAGCTGGAAGCCTGTACCGCTACTGAACCTTTCTCCACCGCCGGATGAGCACTACCGTTGAGATACCGGGCAAGCAGCCATACGGCATATGTATGGAGGATGGAACTGCAATATCTACATCTGTAGACTGTTCGACAACGTGGTTAACCGCTGATAATTTGAAGATAACAGGGATTTGCGTCGACGATTTGAAGAACTGCGTAACGTGAACACAGCAGGCTGGCTGATAATGGTCTCGCTTCGTCGTATTTCGTTATCGTTTTCTGCCATCCTCACGAACTGCGCTAACGCTCATTTTCAAATTTCAAACTTATTCGCAATATTTTTGTATCTTGCGATCGGGGTTCGATGAACACAATCCAACTTTCTGAGAAGATTGATCGCTGTTTGCGATCTTGCTGTTTGCCGTCGTTACAATTCGTACTTTCTTTTATGCGCTTTGCGCCGAAGCATCTTGCTGAATGAAACATCTTTGCTGACCGAGGACGCGATTCGACCGACTCTGACCTTGAGGATGCAGCAGAAACGGCATTGCAGTTTCTGTGACTGCCAGACTACAGATCGTTCGGCTTTTATGAATTGCGCTTTGTTCTGCGTTATAGTCTCAACTCTTCCTTTTGATCTGTTTTGGGTGATCTTGAGCACAACTCCTTCTTCTACAGCTTTGTCTGCAGATGAGATTCACCTCATGCGTGCTGCCAACCCTCTGGCTGTGAGACTGCCATGTTGAGGCTGGTAATGAAAGTGCTAACGTTGACCGCAGGCTTTTGTAGCCTCATTTGTACACAGTTTGCTTGGCGATCGCCCAGCGGTCTTTGGTGCTGACCTGATGACCGACTTTATTTCTGTCGCTTCTTTGTGTTTTCTTGTTTTGGGTCGATCAGGCCCTAATGCACAATGCGTGTCGCGGTATCGGTGCTCTTTTGTTCACGCTAACAACACTAACCTCTTTGCTGTTTAACGATGAATTTCGGCGCATCTTGTATCGGCCTCCCGCTTGCCGCCGCCTGTTGCTGCTGGACGCTCGTTAGTCTGTCTCCATTTTGTGGTATGCTGCACTACTGTTTCCAGGTATCTGTTTGTGCCGTCGGCGAAACCACGTTCTTCTGAGATTGCTATCCCAACTGCTGACCTGGCTGTACAACGCTGAATCTGCTGATATTCAACAACAATTTTTGCTTGCGAAAGCCAGGCCTATTTTAGCCGTTTCTCTTAATTTTGTTGTTACAGGATGGCGAAGCTGTTGCTGCTGAACGCAACACATTGAACACAACAGTTTCACCTGCTCTGTGGGTTGCGACAGGTCGGCGTTCTCATTGCACCAGTTGTAATCCGCGAGTCGGTACTGCTCCTCGAATAAAAGGTACGGGCTAATCGCGCGCCTCTTGACTGGCTTTAACGGATCAGTACCTAACCGTATGTAATATGCGTTTGGACGCTTTCACCTGCTAAAACCACTCAAATCTGTTATGTGCATTTTGTTAACATTTTTAAACGCCTACGCGGCCTGGGCCTTTATGCTGTTATTTATGTCATTTTGTTCACTTTTAACAGTTGAAAATTAAAAGATGAGCATGGCTGTATCTTTAATCGGCTTATTTTCGCCGCGTTCAGCTGCCGTCTGCTGTGCTGGCACGCTGCTTTCACATTGCAAGCGTTCTCTTATCACGGTGCTCTCTGTTTGACTTCAAACCTTTGCTAATATCTTCTTTGACCAGACCTGCTGTCTTAAATTTTCGGCTGTTTATAACGTATTTGCTTTAAGCGTATCATTACGGCAAACCAGAAAATCACGTGTGTTCGTTTAATTTTCTGTAATAATGACAATATAACGTTGTTAACTAAACTGAGGTCATGTTTGAACCTCGTTGACTTTAAATTTCAGCTTTTAACACTGGCTAAATCGCCAATTTAACATTGGCACGTTGGACGTTGAACTCCGGCTGGTCTTTGGCCAACTCGGATTTTTTGAACGTTGTGGTCTGTGCCTGTTGTTGCGCTCAGCTCGGTTCTTTCGTTGGTGACTGCGGGTTGGTATTTTCCTTAATGAACTGGCGGTCGGTCGCTTTTCTTCTTCTAGAGTGGTTGTTTGATAACCAATTCGTCGTTTATTTAACAATTCGAATTGAACCAGCTCAAAGTTTTCTTCTTCAGATATCTTCAGATGACTACGGGGGAGATAGTGCGACACTGGGCTCTGCTGTCTTTTCAGGCTGACCTGACGTGTCATATTCGGCGTTAAGTGTGTGGTTTTCGAAGGCTCAATTCTTCATCTTGGCCTGTTGGCCGATGGTAAAATCTTTGCTGCCTGAACGGACACAGACAGACTGGATTCCGCCATGAGCAAAGTCGTTTTTGAAGAACTTTAACGTTTCCCAATGCTCAATGAAAACTCAAATCGTCTGGATCGAGATGTTATTTTCTGTTTGACAGAATGCCGTATTAATATTGTAACCTGCCAACGGACAGGCGCACGGGTGATTTAGTCAGGTGTTCGTTTCTGACATTCCATGAACCGCCGCTGTTGATTTTTGTCGAAGAACTACCGACGTATTCTGTTCTGACGCGCAGGGAATCTGTCCATCAATTCTGTTGCTCATCTGGGCGATCGTCCATAACGGCGTGCTGGCGGTGGACAAAAAATGGCGTGAAATGGTTGTAAAGCGGATGGCACCGCTCGGTAACTGCTGCCGGGGCATTTCTGTGCTTTCGTAAACCGTCGGGCTGATTTAATGTCGTGACGGACCGTCTTTGCGATCATTCGTCGAGACGAGCTTTGGCGCTTTACATCCGCAAAAACTACTGTGCAGGTATCGTCGTTAATCTTGCGCATTCGATAACACGAGCCGGTTTTCTTATATCGGCGTCGGTATGTTTCTCGGGCATGAACGTTTCTGTCTTTCGCCATCAAATCGGCATCTTTGGACTGTTTGTATGACAGAGTTTGCTCCTTTAGGCTTGTCTTCTTTCTGGGAACCTGGTTGGGATGGGTGGGCGGGCACGGTGGAGCCGTCGCGTTTCAAGTCGGCTTCGGGACGCGTGTTTTGTTCACTCTGGATGCGTAACTCGTTGCTGGGCGTTAACGCTGGCGGTTTTGGACGGCACTGTTCAGGCTCACGTGATAACTCATCGTTTTGGAAGTCGAGGCACTCGGCTTCTTTGGCTTGCTGGCATTTCCATCTCGCGTTTTGGCGGCGTCTGTCGACACGTTGATATCTGCTGTGCTGATCTGCGGTTGGCGTTCTCTTTCGCTTCGTTACCTGGACGATTTTCTACATTTCCTGCTGGTCCCTTCAGTCGTTTAACGTCTACTGTTCTGGGGTTTCAACTTCGTTTTCGGCGTGTTCGTTCAACAACGCTGTTTCTTGTTCTTTTTGTGCTTTGATTATTCGGCACGCTGTTGAGCTTTGTCGAGATCGTTACAGCTTTTAATAATGTTCGTTGGGACTGCGCTACCGCAACTGCTGATCGTTCAGGTGTTGAAATAAACGCTTTGTTAAATCTGCTTCGCGTTGCCCAACACTGCTGACGGCTGCCCTGAACCGGCGAGCGCGCTGTTCTTTTGTAAAAATACCGCAACGGTGAGTCTTGACCTGGTGTTATAACGTTGAGCAACCAACGTGTTGTTGTTCGCTATGATAATAAGAACTTTTGAAATAAAAGCGCATTGAGGAGGCTGCGGCAACCTGCCGCTGTCAAGGAAATTGATTTTCTCCGTGATGAAGCCTGTCTCGTAGTTCTGAGGAACGCACAACCGTTCGCCCCATCGATACCGGCGCTCATTAACCATGTTGAACTGAATAAACAAAAGGGCAAGCATTTTCGGACCTGCCTCGGCTGGTGTCAACTTCATGATTTAAGGCTGGACAACCATTGTGTTGCGTGGACGTGAAAGTCCCGAGTGGCGTTATTGACCGCACCATGGGGCACTATTTCTGCTCCTGTGTGAGCGTGTCGGTACCATCTTTCGATGGCAACTGTGCCAAATATTTTGTTACTGCCAAATACCAGACTGCGTTCTTGATGACCCGGCGTCTTTGACTTGCCATTTTCGGCTGCGCGATGCTGTACCTTTGTTTGTTCAACAGGTGAATGTTCGGGCGACGAATCGGCTGGTGGAAGGACAATGTTCGTCTTCTTTCGTGCTGGTGTTCGGTACTCGTCTTCTGTGAAAATTTTTCTTCTTCACCTGTTTCGGTTCATCGAAAGGTTTGTTTCTTCGGTGAAGGAAACAGTTTCTGTTAATTTAATTTCGGTTGAAAGGCAGTTGAACTTCTTTCTGATACGCTGAAGCGCTGTTCTCGTTTCGTTTCGGTACGCCGAAGTTTCTGTTTCTTTTACTATAACCTCTACTGTATGCAACGGGAGACTTCTTTAACGGGCTGAACGGATTGTTGTTACAGCAAATATAAATGTGAAGACGTTCACGATTGAGGCACTGCCTGAGCAGGCGTTGCAAGGACACTGTTTCATCGACGCGAAAATCTCGCACTGTTTGTTTGATGCGTAATGGTCGAGGTTTCGTTTGTGCGGTCTTCTTTACGCGGTTGAAACTGCCAGCCAGATGGGTGGTGCTCCCGGCCGTGGCCTGACTGGATGTTGCGCTCGCGCAGCGTGACGAATATCGACGCGTGTTCTTTGCTGGTTTTTGCTGTTTTGAGACAAAGGTTTTGCTTCTCCTCGTTATGGTCACTGCAGACGGGGAACCGACGGTGACTGCTGAGACTCTTCACGCAAAATGCGGTGCTTTCCTTTCTTCGTGATGATCGGAACTTCTGATGCTGAGATGAAACGGAAGTAAGGCGTGCTGTCGTGGCCGTACGGACTTTCTTTCACTGGGGCGGTGATTTTTCGTTGCGATATTGAGTTGGACACAACAGGATCGAGATCGCGCAAGGCCAGATTTTGTGAGCGTGATTAATAACTCTTTCATTTCTTTGCTCTGATGACCGCAATATCGTTAAAATGTGTTGGTTCTGCTGGCACGGGAGTATGCAACTGTTGTCATTCGCTGTTTCGGTGACCAGGCTTTCGGACGCGGTGGGCACGATCGCTGGCTGAAGCGGTTGGAGGAGTTCTTGACAATGGTTGGCTTCACGTTTGAAGCAATGACGGCCTCACTGGCAAGGCCAGCTGCATTGGATGATTTGTTCGCTCGCGTTTGTCGGCAAATAACGAACGTGCGTTGTTAATGGTTTTCTGTGGAACTTTGATTTTGAGACTATGACCGTCTGGCGCGCAATGGTGACCAGCGAAGTCGCTTGCGCTGCAGAAGCTGTTGTGGCTGTTCATCATTTGAGCATAACTGCCGCTTTCCTGCTCGGGCTGCTGCCTGATCTGGTGGCGGAACGTTGCTGGGGACCAGATTTATTGCTTCTGTTAGTGTTTTAGACAACTTTGGGATTGATTGATTTGCCATCGCGCTGAAATTTCATGCAATCAACAGCCTGGGTTTGCCAAATGATTTATTCTTATCAAAGTTTGCGCAATGAACCGCGGGCCTGTAACTGTTCTGCTACCCTCGCCCTGCTGGTGCATTTGTTGTTTCAGATAGATCTGAGTTGTCCGGGAGCCGGATCGTGAATTTCGGATCGTGAAGTTATGTTTGGATGTTCTTCATCGCCTGTGTGGGACTCATGGCTGAGGTCGTGTCGACTGGTATTTTAACCGCAAGAGATTGCTCACAAGACTCTTGTAACGAGTCTCACTATTCCGAATCGATAGACCGGAACTGTAACCGCAAACGTCAGATATTTAACTGAACATCATGACATCAGGCATATGAATATCGCAGTTGATTTTCTTATCGTGCTGCAAATGAACCGGGTTAAGATCCATCTTTACACAAAGCGCAAAAATCGTTTCGGTGAAGATCGGCGCAGGCCGCGATGATCGACACTCCCCATTGATTGAAGAGACTCGAAACTCGCGATATTCCCAGAATTCCATCTTGGCGACGGTGACAAACTTTCCGTTAACAGACCGGGCAACTTTCAACGACCAGCTGTGGTCGAAATGGCGACAGACCTGAAACGCCACTAGTAAATATTATAATATCAAAGAAAACCACTAATAAACTACAACGAGGCTGTATCTGGTACGGTATTCAACGTTATGAATAAATGTGCTTTTGGACAGTACTAAACGCCTGGTCTCAGATGGTTGCTGCAATACTTGCAACTGTTTCTGGTTGATTGAAGAGACACATTGATTTAATGCTGGGTAACAGCGTCAACAATCGGGCACGGCTGCTATGTGTTTGTGTCGAGGCATTGTGGCGTTACGCTTTCCGGAAAGTATTGCTTACTAAATCGCCGCTGGCTGTGCGCGTTTCGAGGGCTTCATCCATGTCTTCGATTTGATCGCAATGATTTCTGGAGTTTACCGGTTGAGCAATTTCCTGCTCATGCCTGGGTTGAAGGTACTGGCGATGCGTTATTCGTGGCTCGCGGTGGTCTGAAGACGAACAATTGAAACAGGCGTTGTAACTCCGCGCCAGAAACCGTTGAGCGAAGTTAGGATCATTTTTTGTCTGGCGTTCCTACTAGCTCTGTGAATTGCTGCCAGCACTCTCGCTCTTCGCCCGACGTTGCTCTTGCGTCGACAATGACGGATAACCCACAGTCTGACACAAGCCTCCGCGGATGATGGCGGGCCGCCGCTACCAGCACCACAAATCATGAACAGTTTTCTTTATCGGTCTCCTTCAGCTGCTGTATTCATCGCCATTTTGCGAGGTGCAGAATCATTGAAACTGATTCTGAACGTTTAACGTCTTCACAACGTGCAATACCGCAGATGGTGCCGTCAGGCGTTGCTCACCGTGTCGTTGTCGGCGATCGGCGAATAACAGGCTGGACGCTTCAATGCCGTGATTGAATCGCCTAACGGTTATCGTGTAACCTCTTTCTACTGAGGTGAGCTGCGGTCAGGCACCGTGGCATGTCGGTTGGTCATCTTAACCTCTTCCTGGGCTGTAACTTCTGCCGCGAGTGTTCGGTGATCCTGCTAATGTAATCATCTGGGGCGCGACTGCTGAATGTTTGTCCACAGCGGGTGACGACGGTAAGCCAGTACTGCTTCCAGTAACAACAGGCAAAAGGCATCATCCGGACTAAATGAGTTCGACGATAACCAAGTATCATTGATGGTCTTTGCGTCGACAATGCCGCGGTGGAGTCAGGGCGCGCGCCGACACCGAAAATGTTTACCGATAACCAGCACATTGCTAGTTGATCATCGAACGCCATAACATAATGGGAGGAAACGGTGGAATCTGGTCCGTCAGCCGTTGCTCGGGGTGCTGACAACAGGGATCTTGCTCGGTCATTTGTGACGGTTGCTGACAATGGCTTATCGCAAACTTCGACATGTTAACGGTGTTCTTACGGTTGAGGACACTGCCGCATTGTCCGGTTCGGAATATGGCGCGCTGCTCCGACCTGCATGAGCTTTCACCATTAACGTGGTGTCGCCGTCGACCCGACCTTTGCTGAGGCGGTTGTGCTGACTCCCCGCCGGGCTCCATCGGTATCGCGGTAGCGTCGTCAGGGCTTCCTGCTGTGCCATGATGTACGCGGGTCAGGCCCTGATCACCGTTAACAATGACAAGCCAATCGCTTGTTTGTCTCGGTTGTAACATTCTTTGACGACAAGCGTAACGGTAACTGTTACTGTCGGCTCTCCTGCTAACTGTTTATGTTTGCTACTGAAATTCCTGCTCGCCTGCCTTACAGACTGGCTCTGCCTCTTCCTCTGCGGTTGCTGTAATGCTGAACTTCGACACTCTTTTGGTAAATCTTTGCCTTCTTTATCTGTACCATCTTCTACGCTATAGAAGGTCTGCATAAAACTTCATCTTGTGCTACTGCGTGCCCCACTACACCAGCTGTGTGACGGGCGTCATTTTCCACGCTGGGCTCTTATGAAACGAGTTAGCAATTTCGGCGAATGATTTGAGCGAACCGCCTGCTGCCGACGACTGCGGTGGGGGTGTACCTTTATTCGCCAATTACCAAAACCTGACACGCGGCCCGACCGCCGCGCGGGTTTGCGTCTTTGTTCTGCTTTCGGCAGACAGACTTCAGCAACATTGATGTCCGCATAATGGTGAGGCCGACGCCGGCTCTGTTGAGGCGTGGCGCACCGGCGCTGAAAATGTTTCTGGTCGACACTGAAATTTCCTCGCCATCTTCTATATCTCCATGGACTGTGAACGTTAACGTTTGCTCTGTCTTCCGCTTTCACCAGCTCGACAATTCAGCCAGCAAATGGATAAACCCGTATGATGCTGGCTTCTTCGCGTTTGACCTGGTCTGGCGATGGACGAATATTAAAGACTTTTGAACGACCTTGCCTGACATCACTATGTTCGTAGAAAGAATGACTACGGATAAAACTGCGCTATAATGATGGGCGCGCTCTTTCGCATTTCTTCTGACAGGATGCCAACCAGGCCTGTTGCGACTCAACAACTGTGAGGTGACCAGGGCGCAGTGTGGCGACTCTGGGCGTTGGTCTCTCGCAGAAATTATGCATGTGTTTCGTGGCTACCGAGGCATGGTCATCATTTCGTTTTTCGGGAATGTTCTTGTGATTGTGACCAGCTCGAGGATTTAGTTTCCTTCAATCGCCTGCCCCAGTGAACTGGCGACAGCAGCGAGGCAATCGGCTCCGCCGGAGCGCATGTTTGCTGCGGTCGGGAATCATCGCGCAGTGGCACGGAAGACGCTTTCCGCGTCGGCGCGCAATGCCCATCTTCCGCCGGCTCCCGTATGGGCGCCAGCCGTGATTTGAACAGCCAGCCCTCAGCGCTGCTGGGTGGACTTTGCGGACTACCGCCGGACCGGACAGACAACCAGCGGGCAAAGGGCTGTCGCACGAACAAGACTGCATATCTTGCCATATTTTCAGATGACAGAGGCGTGACCTCACGCTGATGGTAACTACTGTTTGCCTGTCGTTACGGCTCTGCTGATGCTGTTACTGGCGTCGGCTTCCGTGCGAAACGGTCGAGTTTTTCTAACGTTCAAGGTGACATTCAAGCTGGATGTTCGTTTGCCTGAATCTGCGGTGACCACAGCGGAGCCAGTTCTGCAGACAAAAGAGATTGGTTGTTCATAACGTTGGTGTTCAGTAATTTGACTGCAATTTCTTCGGCATATTTCTTGAAAATCGCAGCCAATGTTTTCCGTGGCGGGTGATTGTTTCGGCTGTAACGACGATGACTAAAATGACCAGCACCGGATAACGAGCAATTTCGGAAGCTTGTTTGGACTGAGGCCCGTCGCACCGTACTCCGTTCTCGCACGAACTGCTGGCTGAAACAGACATCGTCTGAAAAGACAATTTTGTGTTTCATCTTCAAAAAACTCGCTTTTCTCTGGTCTGGGATTTTGGGGCTCATTTCTGGAGTGGCTGTGAAGCTTCATCCCCAACAAAGCCCGGCAATGATCCACAGGTAGCCATCTTGTTGATCATTTGTTGAACGATCGCTAACGTTGCCTCTCTAACGGTGTTGTCAGCGACTCAAGCAAATAAAGTGTTCGAGCTATTGCCGTAATGTCGTTGACTCTTTGCTGGTCTTGCTCTTTCTGGAGATTCGTGAGGAGATGAACGCCGTCGCTGCTGTTGAGAATCGTCTGACAGTTTTTGAACTGGGCTGACCTGAGAGACTGTTCCTGAACCTTTCAGGGTTTTCTTTTGACGTTCTTTTTGCTGGGGTTCAGTAACTGTTGCGTGATATGATCAGGAAGCTGGATCTTTTGTTCGGTGACAGCTGCCGCGCTGGCTTTTTCTGGGCACTGTGACTCTTTCGCTGGGTTTTTGAGGTGTTTTTTCTGCATGCTGTCGCTTTCTGCTGGGTGGGTACGCATGGTGTGATCATGGTGATGCAGTGAGCCGCTGTGGTTCTTTCAGCTGCTGGGTGATACTGTTTGTAACAGCTTCGTGGTCGTTCTCTGGGCTTCTTTCGGTTGTGGTTTAGCGGTTTCATCTGACCGCAGTTGTTTTCTTTTCTGCGCGATACCGCAGATGCGATGCGCGAGCGTACTCGAAACTTCTTGAGATCTAATGCTGCTGTCGCCTGATCAAGGCTGTCGGCATTAACGTAATGCGCCGCGCATCGCCTGTGTGCGAATTTCATAGTCATATTCAATATGGCTGTCACCGAACCGTCACCGGTTGAGCTAACTGTTGTTCAGAACGATCTTGTTGCGTTCACTGTTCAGTCGTTAATTGATCTCCGTGGTGATGTCCCCCGCTGACGGTTATGGTAACTGCTGTGGGTCTGATCTTTGAGATGAGGAATGAAAAGTGCCGTGTTCGTGCTCGGGCGAAGTGGTGCTGGGCACTCCAGCCAGCTCCGGCGGTGACGCAGCAATGCGCTGGCGTTGGCGGCTCCTGTGCCTTCACCTTTCAGGTGTGGCAGATGGCGCCACTGTCCGACAGTGGTTGCGATGTTGCGCCAAGCTGGTGGCTGTGACCGGCGTTTGGTTCTGTTAACTTCTGTCTGAATGATCGTAAGCAATGATGCGTACATCATTATAAGCAAAGTCACCGCTGGCAAAATGAGGAAGCTGCTGGGGTCTCGTTTGCTGGCAACTCGTAAAACGTCTTGTTGCCAGACGATGAACAGCACGTCTACGCACTCGCTCGACACGGTGGTTCTTTCTGCTCTTTGCAACTGTTCGTATTTCTGGGTATTCATACGTCTACAGATCAACCTGTTAAATTCTCGACCTGACGTTTGGTTGGCGTCAGACCGAACGAACACCAGGGATCTTTGTGCTGTAGAATCGTGACATCATGACTAGTAACGCTCTTACATCATGGTTGAATGGTCGCTCTGGTGGCTCGTGGTACCGATATCTATGCGTGAATGATGAACTCTCGCCAGATCAGGTCGGATGCCGTCAACAGACGAATATTCTGTTGTGAAATGTCTGAGCCGCTCTGAAACGGTATGGTTCGCTGCTCGTCGAGACCAACGTTTTGATCTGAAGATCTGTTGTCGAAACTGCAACATGCTGTTAACGGCTCTTCGCTTCGTCGGTACTGTCTCTTCGTGAATCCGCTATGCTGAATCGGTTTCGTGTTACTGTCAGTTGCAACGGAATGACGAATAATTCTCCGTATCATTATCTTCGACGAAAGCGCTAGGCTTCCGTCATTCGTCAGGCTAAATAACGCCTGTCTTCTGATAGTATCAGGGGTCTGGACTGATGTGTTAATTTCTTGGGGCGACAGCGGCGGAGTGCAACAACTGGTATGGTTACGCGTAATGAAGACCATCGGTGTTGCGATATCTGTCGTTTTGAAAACGTTGCCTCGCGACAACGGTGTTTTCAATCTGGGTAATCGAAATAATTCGTACTAGATGAACCGCTTTCTTTCGACTGGTAGTTTGCCGCGACCGGTCGTCTGAGCCGTCGTGGCGCGGTCGAACGTCGGCTAAAACGGCGCGATCTGACCTCTGTTTGGTGATTTTGGTCTGGTCAGGCGTTCACCGGTTGGGGCTGGAGATCGTGGTCGGTGCTCTGGTCGCGCGGGGTTCAACGTGAACTGCGGCGTGGTTGTGACAAAGGCACTGTAACCCACCCGAAGCGATGGGTTGGACGCTAACGGCTCACGTTTAACTGCTATGACCGGTTCAGCAATGACTCCGCGGTCAAAATACTGAATAGTTGTGCTGCTGTGGTTATCGGCCCTGTTGATGACGATCTGGTGCACACTCTCGGAAATGACGTTTCCCCTGGCCCGCCTGTTTCCCATCGACTGTTCGGCAGGCCTGGCGCTATGACGGTTGCCATTCTCCTGCTAAACCACCATCCGGGCGGAATGTGATCGTTCTTTGTTTCGAGCTATACCATTCGTTCTTCTCAGGTTCGGCAATTGGGCTTGATGTGCGACGACGCTCAGAAGTTGGCGTATCTTCTTCACGATCACCGGGAACGAAACATGCAGGAGCATGATTGAATGGTCTCGGGCGTTCTTTCGACTGATCGTAATCTGACAACCTTTCTTTTGTGAATGATATAACTGCAACCTGTCTCGGAATTGACGCCTTTCTGATTCTCTTCTTGACCCAACACAAGACGACTCACGGTAACTCATTTTCGAAAGGCATCGACTACTCATCGTGCAATCTTGATAGCCAGTTCTTTATGATTGCAGCGGCGGACTGTATCTTCTTGTGACCGTTTACAAGTTGAGCGAGTTCATTCATTTGACGATTGAATCGTTGTCTGCCGGTTGGTGAATTTTCTGAAGTCGCTGTGACTGGATCTCTGGCGTTGGTGACGCTGCGTATGCCTCGCCGGAAATCGTTGCAGCAAAAATATTTTGACCCGCAACTGACTTGATAACGAAAGCGTGAGTGCCGAGGTTGATTTCGTTTACTGAAATGAAGAGATGCGAATACTGTCCATCGACGGATTGTCGCTAAACGATGTTACCACGCCAACAATGTTGCGCGCGAAAAGCTGGGCTCTAATCTGAATGCTGGGTGCTGTGGAGGGTCGTTGAAAGACGGGATGAAATAATCGTGCTTGAACGGCGTTGAAATCACCCTTCGCAAAATCTTGACAGGCGCACCGTTATTGGACACGAGAATATCCAAAATGAAATGGGTTTACTCAGACCGTGTTTTAAACTCGCGGTCAATCTCGCTGGCGTCTGCCAGCCGATCTCCGTCTGTGCCGGTGATATGTATTCACCGACCGTAACGAATTTTCCGTTCTTCAATTCTTTCTGTCTGACATTCAGAGACTGGTGGCATGTTGGCTTCTCGTCTGTGCTGTGAATAGTTTGTCGTTGATGTTTTTCGTTGGAGTCGTGGCAACTGTTCTCGCTTCAATACTGGTCAATACGCTTTTGTACCAATAACTGTCAATCCCAGATGAACCGCTGCTCTAACGCTCATTTGACGTCGACAATCTTCATTTTCGTCTTTGCACAACTTTTAAAAATACCGTTGTCTCTGGAATAATCTGCAGGGGTGTAACAGATCTGAAGTTCTTGCACATTCGAGCAGACTGTGCGTTTTCCTAACGCAGCTGGCTATTTCTTCTGAGGAAGCTGTTTTCGTGTGCAGACCTTGTCTGCTGAATCGGTTGTGCAACTCGGCTGTCGTGTTTGACGCGCTGGCGGGACCTCTGAAACTTTACAAAACGTAGTGAGGAATAATTGGGCATTTGAACGGCATTATCTTCAGCGGTGCGTAACTCGCTGGCTGGTGTTTTGAACCGTTCTGGTCATAACGAAGCCTTTCTGTTGTTAATGGTTGCGGTTGCCATTCGGCCTGACCGATCTGCTTTCGAGGAGGTAGTAATTTTGACCTGTTCTTTGTTGCTATGTCGACAGCGTGTTTCGTCGGCGACCGTGCATTGTGCCTTCGACTGAGGGTGATACTCGGCGTCGGTATTCACGTTATTCTTTCTTTCGGCCCTGTTCTTGAGCTGGTTATTGTTTAATGTTCTGTGCTGTTGTACTGTCTTTTTCAGAGAAAGGTTTTAACCTCGATACGACGGTTCGGAAGAAGCGGTGTTGTTTTGTTAAATATGAGCGTCATGTGGGCTCGCCAGGCGTTTGACCTGACAACGTTGTTTACTGAAATTGAACCGTCTGGTGAGTTTTGAACGTTCATGCAAGGCGCGGTAATGCTGCGGCTTTGCTTGCCGTTCTCGACTGTTCTGTTCAATTTGAGCAAACGAACACAAGGAATCGTTATGAGCGCGGGTACACTCGTTCGGCCACAAATCGAAATGCATATGGGGAACCACGTTTGTTACCAATGACCGCTGTTTTGTTGGCGCTTTCGGCGATGATTTCTTCTCGTTTTCTGCTGTTAGTATTTTCAATATGTTCTCTTTGTTCTTTTGCCATTCTTCCTTTTAATGAAACCAGACTGTGTTTCGCCTCTGTGGTAATGAAGCCTGGTGTGCCAGCCTAACAAATAGTCCTCCGGGCATTTCTTTATTTGTCATCCGGCTGCTGGTCATTTTGTTTTCTTCATTTTAGATCACCTGCTAATTCAACTGTGTTTATTGCTCTTGTCGAAACGACATCTTCAGGGTATTATGTGTACCATAATTTTCTTTAATTCTGAGCAACTATGACTGGGCGTTTCATTTTCAAAAATAAAGACGCTCGAGAGATGATGTTTTAAGCGTGACCCAGTGTCATGCTGATGTCACCGTCGGCCGCACGAGCCGAACCACCGATGAGCTCGCAAACATCACCTGTTTCTGAGATGTGGTACAAGGCCAGGCATGTAAATTGAGCAAGCAGTTCGCCATGTAAGCGAAAACGTAACTCGCAATGTTGTTCTGTTCAGAATTCGATTAACATATTTCTGACGTTACAAAGCAAAGAACCAACAAGTGACGGTAATATATAACTGGGTACAGATAATTCTCATGTTATTTACTCCATTCTTCTTAATAACGTTTGCCACCAATAACGTGTATTTCGGGCCCAAATATTGATACATTGTTTTCGCTCTTATCTACCCCGCTGGTGCGTTCTAATTTCTGATGTTTTGTGTTCTTTGCTGTCTCTTGTACTATCTGTCACTATTAAATCGCAAAGGTGTTTTGTCGACTTTTATTTTTGTGTTTTCTTCGTTTTTAAATGTTTTTGTGTTATTTTTGCAATGTTTGTTACGAAATGTCTTTGACTCGCCAAAGAAGGTGGATACTCTTGCCCCATCACACTGGTGGCTTTGCTGCTGTGACAGCGATGAAGATTCAAGGCACATGAATAACTCTGAACCCATCTTCAATGTGGTGGCTGGCTTTGCTGGTCTCAGACTGTTGCGTTCTGTTTCTGCAATCAATATCTTTCCGTTATCAAAACGTGGGCAGCGGGCGATAACGGCAGCGGTTTGGTGCCATAAACTGTGCCGCCACTGTCGGGTGTTTTGAACGTCTTTCTTCTTGAATCGCCGACCATTCAACTCCGATACCGTCATACCGTGAAGCTATGGGTTTTCACTCTTCATGTTTCAAAATTTCGGCATTTCAAGTGTGCGATGAGCGTTAATGATGAACGCAACGCCTTCAACAAGGCGCCGCTGCCGTGCTGAGACCAGATGCGTGGCGACTCGGAAATGTTTCCGCAACCAGGGGTGGCCTTCTTTGCCAACCGCCGCAGGCTCTTTTCGTCACCTGAATAACTGACGCGAATCGGCGCCATCTTGACTCGGCTGTTTCTTTGCTGACGACCGGGCTTCTTTTAAATCGGTGTTTGCGGCTGTTGAAATGACTTTCGTCAACCGACCAGTTGTTCTCCATGCTGATCGTGCGCATTCAGTTCTTGCTCTTTGACGGATCTGTCAGCCCAGCAACGCTGGCGGCGTCGTGATGACCCAACGTCTGGAAATAATCGGCTTTACCGCCTGCGTCAAACTCTTCGGGGAAATGAAGTGTTATTCCACCTGTACGATGCTCAACCCGGCGTTCCTGCTGTCAAAGAGCTGCGTCGCTATGAAACTCGCCAATCTCGAGGCTCTCGGTCTGCTTTACTCCGCATATTGCAGGCGGCGAATGGTTGCTTTCTCGTGAAAGCTTCGTTTCAATCGTGTTTGGACGACGGAAGCGAAGGCGAACACCACGCCAGCTTTGATATGCGCACTGCTGGCGATCGTCAACGCCAGTCGCTTTATCTTCGCTTCCGAGTTGGTCTTCATTTTCGGTTGAGAATAACTATTGTGGCACTGCTGCGGACTTTCGTCGTCTCAGCGCATTGGGCACGTTGCACGCACTGCACGTCGTCATCTTCAGGATGGTTGGTTTCTGATATTTGATACGCTGTGCCGTAGCAGATGTTCTTGGCTGTCGTGCTGGTTAATCTTGACATACCGACGTGTTCGCAGGCTGATGAATTAATGGACTAAATCGTCATGCGCTGACTCGTTGTGTCCTGGTCTCACGCCGGGCTGGTATTGTCTGCTGAACTTCTTTCCGCTCCCGCGTTCTTCGCGGCTTTCCGAAACTCGCTGTTGACCGTTCGCTCTTCTGTTTCTGTTGAGCTGGATGATCTGCTGTTGTGCACGAAACCGCCTCGCGTTGATCTTGTTATCGGGTCGCACCGTTTCCTGTTTGTACGTACTCGCCTCTTTCTCCTCATTTCTGATAACGACACAAGAGATCGGTTACTTTCTTTGTTAGTAATACGTGAC